>Ga0315338_1000101_pt1 | contig 395155 bp, 304 predicted proteins | sample ASW8metaG_FD_204518 | JGI IMG/M metagenome (GOLD analysis project Ga0315338, IMG submission 204518) | Ammonia-oxidizing marine archaeal communities from Monterey Bay, California, United States - ASW #8 | ecosystem: Environmental > Aquatic > Marine > Coastal | place: USA: California | collected...
GCCATTCCTACACATCCTCGCCTACAACCAAACTCAACCAGCACTTACGGAAATCCCACCTGACCGCAGCATGGGAATCCTTTCACACTTTTGTAAAACTTTCTGGGTAAGGATGAGCTCGGCAAGCAGGACCTACATGTCGACTGCCAAATGCCAGCGGACGTTCTCGTCCGACAACTTCTGAAGGACGGTTTCGAATTCTCGCAGTTCTCGCGTGATGGCATGGGTCGCGCTCGCCGCGTCCGGGTTCTCTTCCAGATATCCCAGCAGCGCTCGCGTGGTCTTCAGTCCATCGGCGGGGCTGAACCAGGTCTCATCCGCTACATCGAGGTCGTCGTCGGCTCCCCCTTGATATGCAATGAAATCAATCGTCTCGGCCGGGCTCTGGCTGAAGAAATCCATCAGCGAAGTGACCCGGAGTTTCTCCGTGATCAGAGCGAGTTCGGCTTCGCCTGCCGAGAGCGCCTTGCCGTTAACCGCTGAGTCAAAACCAGCGATTTCCTTCTCGGGGACGATGTAGAGTGCAGCACTCATGATTCGCGCCTTGAGACGACCTGGTTTGCCACACGACCTGTACTCGGACTAAGTCTCGAGTATTCGGGCTCATTGACGCGATTCTAGGTCTTCGGAGGGACGCGTGCCACCGGCGCCGCGGCGCACATGATGCTGCGGGGCAGTATTGACGCTGTGAATGCAAGACCGGTACGTGGCGGCCAAGTCTTGCCCAGCAGTGCCGTCGCGCCGTGTGGACATGAGAACGGCAGGGGTGTCGTAAGTTCTGCGCGGCCGCGCAGAACCAGGATCCCCGCTCGGCCAGCGGGACCTTTTACACGGCGGCTTCTTCCAGCTGGCCGGCTTTCATGGCTTCCCAGTGTTCGAGGGTGTAGAGCACCTCGCGGGCCTGAGAGCCGTTGTATTCGCCGACGATGCCGTCTTCGGCCATGTAGTCAATCAACCTGGCCCCTCGGCCGTAACCGATGCCCAGCGCGCGCTGCAATAGCGACACGCTGCCGCGGCCTTCGCGGATCACCACTTCGATGGCCTGTTCGTAGAGATCGTCCCGTTTGCGCATGGCCTCAGGGTCGGCGGCCCCGCCGGAACTCGACGTACTCAGCTGCGCCAACTCGGTGCTGTATTGCGGTTCGAGGTGGCCGAAGAAGTCGATGACTTCGTTGATTTCGTCGTCGCTGACATACGTGCCTTGTGCCCGTATCAAATTGCTGGTGCCCGGGGCGAGGTAGAGCATGTCGCCGTTGCCCAATAGGCGTTCGGCACCCATCTCATCCAGCACGACCCGGCTGTCGGTGCGGCTGGCGACCTGGAAGGACATGCGGGCCGGCAGATTCGATTTGATCAAACCGGTAATCACGTCGACGGTCGGTTTCTGAGTGGCGAGCACCAGATGGATACCGACTGCACGCGACTTTTGGGCCAGCCGGATGATGTGACCTTCGACGTCCTTGCCGGAGGTCATCATCATGTCGGCCATTTCGTCGGCGATGATCACGATATAGGGAATGTGGTCGGGAACTTGGTCGGCTTCGTCGGAATCGGGGTCGATATCCAGACGCTGCAGGACCTTCTCCTTGCCGAGTTTGTTGTATCCGTCGAGATGTCGAACTCCCGTGCGGGCCAGCAAGTCGTAGCGCTCTTCCATCTTGTCGACGGCCCAGGCCAGCACCGCTTCAGCCTTCTTCATGTCGGTGATGACCGGGTGCATCAAGTGAGGGATGCGCTTGTAGGGGCTGAGCTCGACCATTTTGGGGTCGATCATCAGCATCTTGACCTGCTGTGGGCTGCGGGTCATCAGCATCGAAAGAATCAGTGTGTTCAAGCAGACGCTCTTGCCCGTTCCCGTGCGGCCCGCGATGAGCAGGTGCGGCATCTTGGTCAAGTCGACTGCCAGCGGACGGCCGCTGACGTCTTTGCCCACAAAGATCGGAATGCGATTCTTCTCCAAGGCTTGCGGACTGGATTCGATCAGCTCTCGCAGCCGCACCATCACTTGTTTTTCGTTGGGGACCTCGACGCCGACCGTGTTTTTGCCGGGAATGGGGGCGACGACGCGAACGGCCGGTACACGCAGCGCGATAGCCAAGTCATCGGCCAGTGCGGTCACCTTCGAAAGTCGCAGCCCGGCTTCGAGTTCGAGTTCGAATTGCGTAATGACCGGGCCGGTGTCGACTTCGACCACGCGGACATTCAGCCCGAACTGCTGGAAAGTCTGTTCCAGCGTTTGGGCGGCGACTTGGGCCTTCTTGGCCAGCAGGTCGTACGGAAACTCCTCGGCGTCTTCGAGGATCGATGGGTCGGGAAGCTCGAAATGGTCGGCGCCTGTATCGGAGCCCACAGCGTTCAAGCGGGCAATGATTTGTTCTCGCTCACTGGTTGCTGCAGCTGGCGGATTGACCTTAAAGGGCAGGGCAGAGGTTTGCAGCTCGGGTGATTCGTCTGTTTCGTCTTCGAGGTCTTCGATCGAGTCGTCGTCGGCCCCAGCTTTCCGTTTGCGTTGTGGCAATCGAAGGCGGCCGGCGGTCCGCGCCGTCAATCCGAAGGCGCCGAATGCCAAGCGAAAGACGAACACGTCGTTGGCAATTAGCAATCCAGCAATGAAAACCGATGCCATCAAGATCAGCGTTCCGGCCAGCGAGAAGTAGTGCTCCGCCAGGGTCGCGCCCCATGCGCCGATATATCCGCCGCTGCCGACGAGTGGTCCGTGCTTCCAGCCGAGCTTCGAGACCTGCAGGGCGATGCACAGTGCGACGATCGCCAGCGTCCGGCCGATCAATCGCCCGTAGCGGTCCGGTTGGCTCCAGCGGGAGAACAGCCAGACATCGGTGAGGAGCATCGACCATAGAACAAAGTATGCGCCCAGCCCGAACAGGGTCCGCAAGGCGTGAGCGATGTAGGCTCCGGTCGGTCCACACAAGTTGAGGGCTTCGGCGCGGGGAGGGTAGACCACGTGCGCGGGCGGATCGGCCGGGTCATAGCTGACCAAGCTCAACCCGACAAACACGGTTGCCGCCAGCAAACCGAGCGCGAGCAGGTCGATACCGAGGCGTCGAAAGTCCATCACCGGGCTGTCTATGTGGACCGCGCGCAGGCGCGCAGTTTATGCGTACGGCGTCGTTCTCGGCGGCGCGCAGCACGAAGCACGCGCGCAGCGATAGTCGGATGGGTTTCCCCACGCCGGATTCCGATTCCGGCGCGGGGATCCATCCACACGACACGCCATTGATGTTTGCTTGGAAAGTTTGTGCGTAGGAGACAGATCCCGTTCTCACTACAGCCAAACTCTAACACCAATTTGGCGGCGTGTCGGAAAATGGCAACATGCAGTGTTGCCGTTGGGCAACATCAGGTCCGGAGGTCGCGGTTAGAGCGATTCGGAAGGGAGCCGGGCCTCAGGCGCGGGGCACGTTGGCCTCGATCCACTCGACCAAACCCTCGGCGATGTGGGTCTTGGTGCCTGAGAGCGTGGAAGCGACTTGGCCGGAATGATCGATCAATTCGATGCGGTTTTCCTCTGCGCCGATCGCTTCGGGCCCGTTGAGCACGATCCAGTCGCAGTTTTTGGCCCGTAGTTTTTGCAGGGCGTTTTCGCGGGCGTTCTGCGACTCGAGGGCGAACCCAATCACCCAACGCTCGCCTTTGTCGCGGCCAAGCTCGGCGAGCACGTCGTCGGTCTCGATCATTTCGATCGTGACAGGCTCGCCGGTTTTCGCGATTTTTCCTGTGATGCGGTTGCGCGGTTTGTAGTCGCAGACCGCTGCTGCTGCGATCACGCCGTCGCATCTCGAGAAGACGGACTCGCAGGCGCGTCTCATCTCGTCGGTGGTTTCGACAGCGTGGAACTCGCAATTTGCTGGCGGCTTCAGGTCGACCGGCCCGCTGACGACGATGACTTCGTGCCCGGCAGCCATCGCCGCCTCGGCCAGGGAATAACCCATCCGTCCGCTGCTGGCATTCGACAGGTAGCGAACGTCGTCGAGGTACTCGCGCGTCGGCCCAGCTGTGATGAGGATCCGCATGGTCTGCCTACGACGTCTTCCGAATTTGGGTGCCACTGGCGGCTCGTCCGCCAGTGCGGAAGATGTAACACGCTGCAAGGCGGCCGCGTTCGTGATTACCTCGACGAGGGGCGAATGACAACGTCACGCGGCACTGCTGGACAAGCCAGCAGTGGCACCCAATTCAGGGAACAAGTTGAACTAACCACTCTACGTGGTCGCGAGGAGTTCCGCCACTCGTTCCACGATCTCCGGTGGTTCGGCCATGCGACCGGCTCCAACCTGGCCGCAACTTAGCCAGCCGCTGCCCGGATCGACGAAATGAAATCCGTCTTCACGGAGCGTCGCCAGATTGCGTTGCACGGATGGCTTGTTCCACATCTCGGTATTCATGGCCGGCGCCAGCAAGATGGGGCAGGTGGTGGTCAGCGCCAATGTCGTGAGCAGACTGTCGGAGTGGCCGTGCGCTACCTGCGCCAGATAGTTGGCCGTGGCTGGCGCCACGACCATCAGATCTGCTCGGCGGGCCAGGCCAATGTGCTCGCCCAAATAATGCTCTTGGGGTTCGAACAACGATTGGTTCACCGGTCGCCCCGTGAGTGCCTCGAACGTCGTCCGACCGATGAACTGTTCGGCCGAGTGCGTCAGCACGACCGAGACAGAGGCCCCGGCCTGAACGAGTTTGCTCGCCAGGTCGGCGGCCTTGTAGGCAGCGATGCCACCGGAGACTCCCAGTAGAACCTCGCGGTTTTGCATGGGGCTTCGGTCTCCGGATGTGGGGCTCGCGTATGACATCGGGGCAGCACTGGCGGGCAAGCCGCCAGTGGCACCCTCTGGTCAATTCGACATTCCCAGGTTTAAAGATCGTCCAAAGTGGGGCCGGCGTCGTCGGCGAAGGTTTCGACGTCCGGGCTGTCGTCGGCGATCGCCACGTTGCCGGACGTGTCGAGATAGATCTTGTCCTGCATGATTTCCTGAACGACGACCTCCATGTGGCTCTTGGATGGCAATTCGACCAACGGTCGGGCGCCGCGGTTGAGCGCCACCAACCGCTTCTGGATCAACGAGGACAGCTTGAAACGCCCCCCCACCTTGTTGACGATTTCCTCTTCTTTGAATTCATCGAGCATTCAGACCGGTCTCCTGGATACGAGAATCTCGCAAATCTCTGTCACCGCGCGGTCAAGATCGTCGTTCACTACTTGATAACGATATTTGCCGGCGAATTTCAACTCCTCGCGCGCCGTTTCCAGGCGGCGTTGGATGACTGTTTCGGACTCGGTGCCCCGGTTGCGGAGCCGCAGTTCGTACTCCTCCTGGGAGGGTGTTTTCAAGAAGATCGTGATCGCCTCGGGGAACTGCCGCATGACTTCTAGCGCGCCGTGGACGTCGATCTCCAAGAATGCCCATGTGCCTCTCTGTCGTGCCCGATCGACTTCAGATTTCAGGGTGCCGTACAGATTGCCTGACTTGAAGACTTCAGCCGATTCCAGGAACTCTCCGTCTGCCTGACGGCGTTCGAACTCTTTTCGGGTCAGAAAGTAATAGTCTCGAGTGTCGACTTCGGCGGCCCGCGGCGGCCGCGTGGTGGCCGAGACCGACTTCAATAACGGGACCTGGGAGCGCTTGAGCAATCTATTAACGATCGTGGTCTTTCCGCTCCCGCTAGGCCCGGAGAGGACCACGACTTGGAATCCAGATCTGGCGCCCCCCGTGTCCGACACCGCGTTACCTCGATACGTAAGGATGAATGTCGACGGATGAAGGACAAATGCACGCGTGGGCAAGTTCGTCGTCTTCACCGTTCATATTCATCCATCATCTCTTTCTCTTCACTCAACGTTTTGCAAAATCTCGCGCATCTTTTCGATGGCGGCCTTCATTTCGACCACGCTATGGGCCACGGCCACGTCGTTTGCCTTTGATCCGATGGTGTTGACCTCGCGGAACATCTCCTGCGTCAGAAACTCGAGCTTGCGGCCCATCGATGTCTCATCTTTCAAGAAGTCTCCGAACTGGGCGAGATGGGACCGCATGCGTGTGATCTCTTCGTTGATGTCGCACCGCTCTGCAAAGATACTGACTTCTCGGATGAGATCGCTCGGGGAGACCTTTGCTTCGGTCCCTTCCAGCAGTTCTGCCACGCGATCTTGTAGCCGGTTGCGGTAGTGCGTGACAACGTTTGGCGCCTGGGTGACGACTGTGTCGAGCTGTTCGGCGATGATCGCACAGTTCGTCTGTAGGTCGACCCGCATCGACTCGCCCTCGGTGCGTCGAAAATTGTCGAGCTTCGCGAGTGCCGCCCGTAACACCTCGCGCACGAGCGGCCGGTCGTTGTCGCGGTCTGACTCGTCAATGAAGCGTTCGGTCACAACCCCGGGCAACGCGAGCAGACCGCCGATATCATGTGGCAGCGCGGTCTGCAATGCGCTCGCCGCGTTGCTCAGTTGCCGCCAATAATCTTCCAGAGCTTCCTTATTCAAGGCGTAGTCTGTTGCAGACTCGAGGTGGTTCACGCGAACGGCCACATTGACCGTGCCGCGGGCGATTGTTTCACGGACGATCTTTTCCAAGTCGCTTTCCAGCCGCGCGAAGACGTCCGGTAGTTTGGAAGCGATTTTCAAGTATCGATTGTTGACGGAGCGGACCTCAACGGTAACGCTGATTCGCTCGTTGGCCCCGCGAGCGTCGCCGAACCCGGTCATGCTGAGGAGCACAGCCGACTCTTTCTGAGTAGGGTGGGCACCGCCCACCAACAACATGAACTGAACTCGCCGTGACGCGCGGCGCTTCTACGGAGTCTGCTCCGGCGGGTCCGCAGCCTCGGCATCCTCAGACCCCTCGGACGTTGTTTCGCCACCCGGGTCATCTGCTGGCGGATCGTCTCCTGACGTTTCGCCCGCACCGGTTTGAGCGTCTGAGTCGACCGTCTCACCATCCTCAGCCGGTGGATCTTGATCGGCGAAGGGATCGTCAACCGGCTCTGCACCGGGGGTGCTTTTCATCGTCGGTTCTTCAGGTGCCGAATCGGCGCCCCCCTCGAATCGCTGTCCGCGTGCATCGCGCCGCATGGCGAACCCGGTTACGCAGGCCATCACGACCCAAAGCAGGGCGACCACAACTGTCACCTTGGTGAACACGTCGCCTGCCTTGGTGCCGAAGGCGCTCTGTCCGCCTAAGCCACCAAACGCGCCGGCCAGCCCGCCGCCGCGGCCCCGCTGCAGCAGTACGATCAACATCAAAAAGCATCCGCTGCCCAGCAGCAACAACGTCGTTAGATAAGTCCAGAACATCTCGCCTCCGGTTCCCCGCTGACTCTACGAATTCGCGATCTTGACGGCGGAGTGAACGATCGGGAGGAAGCTCTCGGCCTCGAGGCTGGCCCCACCCACTAATGCTCCGTCTACGTTGGGCTGGCTTAGCAATTCGAGTGCGTTCGCCGGCTTGACGCTGCCACCGTACAGAATGCCTGTCCCAGCCGCCACTTCGGGATTGTAGCGGCTGCCCAGCCAGTTGCGAAGATATTCCTGTGCAGAATCTGCCTGTTTGGCGGTTGCCGTCTTGCCGGTCCCGATGGCCCAGACCGGCTCGTAGGCGATGACGAGATTGGCCGTCGCGTGTACTTCGAGCGGAGCCAGAGCCCCTTGCATTTGGTCTGCCAGAACAGACTGCGTACGTCCTTCTTCTCGCTCTTGCAGGAGTTCACCAACACAAAGAATGACTTTTAGCCCCTTGGCGAGTGAGTTCATCACCTTTTGACAGATAATGTCGTTCGTCTCGCCGAGGACATGCCGGCGTTCGCTGTGTCCGATAATCACGTACTGACAACCGACGTCAAGCAGCATTTCAGGTGCGATCTCGCCGGTGAAAGCTCCCGGCGACTCGAAATAGGCATCCTGGGCCCCAAGTAACACGGCGCTGTCACCGAGTGCTTCGTATGCGGCGCTCAGATAGGGGAAAGGGGGGCAAACGAGCACGTCGACGCCGCCTTGTCCCGACGACCAGTCGGCCGCAATGGCCGATGCCAGATCGCGAGTGAACTCGCCGGTGGCATTCATCTTCCAGTTGCCGGCAACCAGCATCCTTCTCACTTCGCGGCTCCTTGGGGTTGGGGCACGACTCGATCGAGGACCGCTGCCAGCTGCTGCATGCGCGACATGATGTCGGCGTACTGGTCGGGAAGCAGCGCCTGTTGACCGTCGCTCATCGCCTTCTCGGGACACGAGTGGACTTCGATGTGCACCCCGTCGGCGCCGGCCGCTATGGCCGCCAGAGACATGGCCGGGATGAGATCGGGACGCCCCGTCGCGTGGCTGGGGTCGACGATCACCGGCAGGTGACAGGTCGTCTTGACGTTGGGCACCATGGCCAGGTCCAACAGATTGCGGGTCGAGTTGTCGAAACTCTTGATGCCCCGTTCGCAGAGGATGACCTTCTTGTTTCCGCCGGCCATGACATATTCGGCCGACATCAACAGATCGTTGACTGTCGCACTCATGCCCCGCTTGAGCAATACAGCGCGGTTCGTGCGGCCGACTTCGCTGAGCAAGTTGAAGTTCTGCATGTTCCGCGCACCGATCTGGAAGATGTCGGTGTACTCGTTAACGAGGTCGACCTGCCGCGGGTCCATGACTTCGGTGACGACCGGCATCTTCAATTGGTCGCCGACGCTGCGCAGGATCTTCAAGCCTTCTTCACCAAGCCCTTGAAAGCTGTAGGGGCTGGTGCGCGGTTTGAAAGCGCCGCCTCTCAAGATGTTGGCCCCGGAGGCTTTGACGCTTTGGGCGATCTCCAGCAAGATGTCCTCGCCTTCGATGGCGCAGGGACCGGCAATCATTCCGAGGTTCCCGCCGCCCACGCTCACGCCGAAGCCGACGTCGACCACCGAGTCTTCCGGCTGGAACTCGCGGCTGGCGAGTTTGTATGGCTTGAGGATGGGGACAACTTCTTCGACGCCCGGAAATGCGCGGAGCGGGGCGTTGCGAATGACGTCTTCTTCGCCGATCACGCCGACAAGCGTCCGCTTGATGCCGCGGCTGAGTTCAGGCCGCAGACCGAGATTGGTCAGCTCTTCGACGATGTGGTCGACCTGCTGCTGCGTGACGTCTGGTTTCAACACGATAATCATGGCTGCACTGCTTCAGTTAAACGATGGCTTGGAACAGAGTTCTATATGTCGAGAGGCTGACTTGAATGCGAAACCGATGCGGGTGCCAGAAGATGTTCGCTTCACAGAGGATGACAGTGGGATTGGTCTATTTCTCGTCGTCGGCGCACACCCAACCCCCGAGCGTGGCGTCGTAGTCGATTAGTTCTTCCGGCTTGAAGTACACGCTGATCTCTTTGGCCGCCGCTTCGGGTCCATCGCTGCCGTGCACCAGGTTCATTTGCCGGCTCAAACCGAAGTCGCCGCGAATGGTGCCGGGGGGGGCTTCGCGGCCGTTAGTGGCCCCCAACATGCCTCGCATGACAGAAATGGCCTCGGGCCCCTCGGCGACCAATGCAATCACCGGTCCTGAGGTGATGAACTCCTCCAGCAACGGGTAAAATGGCTTTTCGACGTGCTCTGCGTAGTGCTCGCGTGAGAGTGCCTGAGTGACGCGGAGCATCTTCAGACCCACGATCTTCAGGCCCCGGCTTTCGATGCGGCCGATGATTTGACCGGCCAGGCGTCGTTGAACTCCGTCGGGTTTGACCAGAATGAGTGTCCGTTGGTTTGCCATTCGTCTCGAATTCCTCGCAATAAAAGCTCGATTGTCTTCAGCCGGAAGGCTCGCCGTCGCCCGCCTTGAGTGTTGCCGCCCCCCTCGTTTGAGTGGGACTGCGGAGGGCGCTTCGTATCAGATCAGGTCGCCTTAGTTCGTCGCCAGCAACTTCGTGAATTCGTCGAATAGGTAGCGACTGTCGTGCGGCCCGGCGGACGCCTCTGGATGGTATTGGACCCCAAACGCCGGACAATCGCGCAGGCGGATGCCTTCCACCGTCTGGTCGTTGAGGTTGATATGAGTGACCTCGACATTGTCCGGCAGCGAGGCCGCATCGAGGGCGAATCCGTGATTCTGGGATGTGATTTCCACGCGCTCGGTTTGGTGATTGAGCACCGGTTGATTGGCGCCCCGATGCCCGAACTTCAACTTGAAGATTTCGCCGCCAGCCGCGAGGCCCAGCAGCTGCTGTCCAAGACAGATGCCAAAGACCGGCTTTTTGCCCAACAGCGCGCGAATCGTGTCGATGGCGTATCCTAAGGGGCGGGGGTCCCCGGGGCCGTTGGAGAGAAACACTCCGTCCGGTTCCAGCTCCAGTATCTCCTCGGCTGTCGATGTTCCCGGCACAGTCGTCACCCGGCAACCCATCTCACGAAAGTGCCGCGGGATGTTTTGCTTCATGCCATAATCGATCGCCACGATGTGCTGCGTCGATGCGGGCGCTGTGAACGTTCCTGAACCTGTGCCTTCAACTGCAGCCGGCGAGACTCCACCCGATCCGGTGAAAACCGACTTCGCCAGTTCGTTGAGTCCTTCCGACCAATCCGCAGCAGCATCGGGAACCACCTCAGCGACGAGGTCTTGGCCGACGAGCTTCGGGCTGTTCTTCGCTTTTTTCACTAGCGATGCGTCATCGAGATCGATGCTCGAAAGGACGCCGGTCATCGCACCGAAGACTCGGATTCGCCGCACCAATGCTCGAGTGTCGATTCCTTCCAGGCCAACGATTCCCGCCTCGCGGAGGTAATCGTCAAGCGACTGGTTCAAGCGGTAGTTGCTGGGCTCTCTGCAAAGTTCACGGACGACGAAACCGCGGAGCGAGATGCCGCCGCTCTCGACATCTTCCGGGTTGACCCCGTAGTTGCCGATGAGCGGATACGTCATCGTCACGATCTGGCCGCAGTACGAGGGATCGGTGAGGATCTCCTGGTACCCGGTCATGCTGGTGTTGAAGACGACTTCGCCGAACACCTCGCCTTCGGCCCCAAAAGCGGTGCCCGAATAGACGGTGCCGTCGGCAAGCGCAAGTTTCGCGGAAACAGCCATGCTGCTTCACTTTTAGCAGACGATTCTGCAAAAAAGAAGCGACCGGATGTCCGGCGTGAAGGGGCCCGGCTTTGGCAAAGCCGGGATGCTTCTTGGGCCAACGCCAGGGCTTAAGCTTGCTGAGTCAGCACGAACTCGTCGAAGCGAATTTCGTCGCGATCGTGATCGCTGATGCTGGAGAATAGCTCCTGCATCAGCCGATGGAAGTGCGTCTTTCGCACAGAGTAGTAATTGTGCTTGCCGTCGCGGCGGGCTTCGATCAGTCCGGCCACCCGCAGCAGCGCCAAGTGGTGACTGACAGCAGGCTGGCTTTGGCCCAACTTGTCGCACAAGGCGGTGACGTGCAGCTCGCCCTCGCGGACGAGGTACAGCAAAACACGTAGCCGCGTTTCGTCCGAAAGCAGCTTGAAGACCTGAACGAGGTCTTTCTCCAACTGGTTGGAGAGCTCGGGAAATGCCGCCGAGCCCGGTTCGGCAATCGAATCGGAAGCTTGAGTAATCATCGGCTTCTTCGGACTTTCGTGTTCAGAACGCGCAGAGCCGTCCCCGTCAGCGCGGTCGGATTCAGAGGAGACGTGAGACAATTTGATCAATCCTTTTCAGAACGGCCGGCAAGTGCCAGAACAGGCGCCGGACGTTCTTTCAAGACAGGTCACATCCCATACCCGTTCCGTCGGTACATGGTTTCAACGAAGTGGATCATCCCGAAACGAGGGGAATAGCATGACCCGGTCGCCATCGACCGTGTCACAAAGAGTTTTCAGAACACTCAACTGGCCTGATTCGGCCATCTGGAAATGTCGACTCCACCGGGTGATTGGACCCGGAGGCTGCAAGTGCGCATGATGAACGCTGCAGCGCCGGACATTATCTCCCCGTTGCATCGAATCGTCAACAAATTTCCGCGAAATTGGCGAAATCTGCACATTCTCAGCCGTGCGTTCTAGGCCCCGTTCTCCAGTTGCGACGACCGGCCTCTGTATAAGTGGTTGCGGCCAAAGCGGCTTCTGACCTGGGCATTTGTTGGAGATTGAGACCATCGAGGACGCGTGCGGGGTGATGCGATGACTCAATTCGCCGATTTGGCCGGACTTCGAACGGTGGTGACAGGCTCCTCGAGCGGGATCGGTCGAGCCATCGCGGTCGAATTTGCGCGGGGCGGTGCCGACGTGGTTGTCCATTGCCATCGATCGATTGAGGCGGCGAAGAGTGTTTCGCAGGAAGTCCGCGCATTGGGTTGCCGGTCGGAAGTGCTCTCTGCCGACTTGAGCGCCGAAACCCAGCTGGCTGATTTCGTCGACCCAGCCTGGGACTGCTACGGCGGCATCGACGTTTGGGTCAACAATGCTGGTGCCGATCTATTGACCGGCGAAGAGGCACAGCTGAACTACGAAGGCAAATTACAGCGACTGCTCGACCTCGACGTGCGCAGCTCGATGCTGTTGTCGAAAATGGTAGGTCGTCGGATGCAGGAACTCGGCGCGGCCGGTTCGCTTAGCCGCTCTATCATTAACGTTGGCTGGGACCAAGCGTCCACAGGCATGGAGGGAGACAGCGGGGAACTGTTCGCTGCCGCCAAGAGTGCCGTCATGGGGTTCACGCGGTCGCTGGCGGTCTCACTCGCCCCGCAAGTCCGCGTGAATTGCATCGCACCCGGTTGGATTCGCACAGCCTGGGGTCAGACGGCCAGCGACGAGTGGCAGCAACGCGTACGCCGCGAAACACCTCTCAATCGCTGGGGACTGCCACAAGACGTCGCCGCAGTCGCCCGATTCCTGGCTGCGCCAGAGGCGTCCTACATAACGGGGCAGATCATCAACGTCAACGGTGGCGCTGTGCGGTGACGCGCCGCGCTATCGCGCACGTATTCACGTCGAAAAGAAGCACTTCAACGGGAGTCAGACGATGGCAGACGATGCAACACTGAACGAACAGCAGATACAAGCCGCACTCGAATCGCTGCCGGGATGGGAAGTCCGCGACGGCTGGTTGCGGCGGAAGTACAAGACGCCCGGCTTTGCACACACCACAATGCTGGCCAGCACAATCGGGTACCTTGCCGAAGCGGCGTGGCATCACCCCGATCTGTCGCTGGGTTATGCAGAGTTAACGGTCAAACTTCAGACCCACCGCGCCCGCGCGATCACGGCTCTCGACGTCGAATTGGCCCGCAAGATCGACGAGGTGGCAACTTGGCAGCCCGGCGAAGACTCGGCACTGGATGGTTTTCCGAAGAATTGGGTCCGATAGCGCCCTGCCCTGATGCCAGAAAAACGGCAGCGGATTCTGTTTGTCACCGGCCGACTCGCTGAGCCTTCATTGCGGAGGGTCGTCGGCGAGTTGAGTCAATCGGCGCGCTTTGACTATGAGATCGCGGTGCTGGGTATCAGCGTGGCCGCCCTCATGCATGGCGACTGGGTGGCCGGTAAGCTGGACATCAGCGGACACTTCGATCGGGTTGTGCTGCCGGGTTGGTGCGGCGGCGAACTGCAACGGTTAAGTCAGCGATTCGAAACGTCGTTCGAGCGGGGACCCAAAAACTTGTTCGACCTGCCGGAGTACTTCGGACAACAACAAAGGCCGACTCCCGACCTGTCCGAATACGACATCGAAATTCTGGCTGAGATCAATCACGCGCCGCGGCTGAGCGACGACGAGATTGTGCGGCAGGCGGAAGCGTATCGGCAATCCGGCGCAGACGTGGTCGATCTGGGCTGTGTGCCGGGCGAGACTTGGACGCGTGCCGGCGAAGTGACCCGGATCCTAGTCCAACACGGATTCCGTGTCGCGATCGACAGTTTCGATCGCACCGAAGTGGAATCCGCCGTTGCCGCCGGCGCAGAACTCGTCCTCAGCTGCAACAGCAGCAATCTCAAGTGGGCGGCTGAACTCGATGCGGAGCTCGTCGCCATTCCCGATACGCCCGGGGACACTGCTTCGCTACAGCGGACCGTGGACGAACTTGTCGGGCGAGGCTGCCGATTTCGCATCGATCCCATACTCGAGCCAATCGGGTTCGGATTCGCGTCATCGTTGGCGCGGTACTTCGATGCCCGCCGCCGGTGGCCCGATGTCGAGATGCTAATGGGTGTCGGCAATCTGACGGAGCTGACCGAAGTCGACTCGGCCGGCGTCAACCTGCTATTGGCCGCAATCTGCCAGGAGTTGGGCATTCGCAGCGTGTTGACGACGGAGGTCATCAACTGGTCGCGGAGTGCCGTCAGCGAGTTCGCATTCGCCCGGCGGCTTGTCTACCATAGCCTGCATCATCGGGTCTTACCCAAGCATCTCGATTCCAATCTGGTATTACTCCGCGATCCTAAGCTTCGCGAATTGGGAGAAGACGAACTCGCTCTGCTGGCGAGTCGGCTCACCGATCCCAACTATCGCATCTTTGTCGAGCGGGGCGATATCCACGTCATGAACCGCGACGGTCACTGGCGCGGAACAGACGCTTACGAGTTGTTTGACAACCTCGCACAGGATTCGGCAGCATTGGACAAGGGGCACGCTTTCTACCTGGGTTATGAACTTTCCAAGGCAGTCACTGCGCTCACTCTGGGCAAACAGTACACACAAGACGAAGCACTGCGTTGGGGATTCTTGACCCTACCGGAAAACAGCGCGATCCAGCGCCGGCGCAAATCGAAATCAGACACATCATGATTGGCCATCAACGAGGAGTCGAAACGGAATGAAAGCCTACGAGATCCAGGAGTTTGGAGTCGAGAACCTCAAGCTCGTCGAGCGGCCTCAGCCTGAGCCAGGGCACGACGAAGTGTTGATCAAACTCCGCGCCTGGTCGATCAACTTTCGAGATCTGCTGGTCGTCAAAGGGCACTACAACCCAAAAATGCCCCTGCCGCGGATTCCCTTTTCCGATGGAGTCGGCGAAGTGGCGGCAGTCGGAGCCGGTGTGACTCGGGTCAAAGTCGGAGACCGTGTGGCGGGGGCCTTCATGCCAAAGTGGATCGCCGGCGAACCCGACGCCCTCGCCGCCGGTTCTGCACTCGGCGGAGAGATCGATGGGCTGCTGGCCGAATACGCGGTGTTGGGCGAGCAGGGAGTCGTGCACGTGCCGGGACACCTCTCGGATGAAGAGGCAGCCACGCTGCCCTGCGCGGGCGTCACCGCCTGGAACGCGCTCGTCGAGCAGAAACAGGTCAAAGCTGGTGAATCGGTGTTGTTGCTTGGCACCGGCGGCGTCTCATTGTTCGCTCTGCAGTTCGCCCAATTGCACGGCGCGCGAATCATCATTACTTCCAGCAGCGACGAAAAGCTGGAGCGGGCCCGTGCGATGGGAGCGCACGAAACCATCAACTACAAGACAACTCCCGATTGGGAGAAGAAAGTGCTGGAGCTGACCGGCCGGCAGGGAGTCGACCACGTTGTCGAAGTCGGCGGCGTCGGCACGCTGCCAAAGTCTACCCGCGCCGTGCGTCTCGGTGGACACATCGCGCTGATCGGCGTGCTGGCAGGCGGAAAGGATTTCAACCCGATGCTCGTCTTGATGAAGGGCATCAACTTGGGCGGCATCTACGTGGGCAGCCGGGCGATGTTCGAAAGCATGAATCAGGCGATCTCGCTGCATCAGGCCAAGCCGGTCGTCGACAAAGTCTTTGGCTTCGATGAAGTCCCCGCAGCACTCAAGCATATGGAGAGCGGTGCGCATTTCGGCAAGATTGCGATCAGCGCCGGATAGGCACCTCTGACTGGTTCACAGAGAATTGGAATTGCGCCGCAGTGAGTTCGCGCACCGAGCCATTGACGGAGTCGACGATCGATGCGCGGCCAGGCGCCCTGCCACTGGTGCGCGAACTGTCGCCGGTTCCGGACGTGATGACCGCTTTGCGGGCGTTTGCCGAGTTGCCGGCACCGCTGCTGCTGGAAAGCGCGCTGCGCCGGGAAGACGTGGGACGCTACTCGTTTCTCACAGCAGACCCATTTGAATTCATCGAACTTCAGCGGGTCACGTACGGCACCGACCCATTGGCGGCGCTGCGGGAGCGTCTCTGCGGTTTCCTGAGCGAACCGCTGGCCGGGCTACCGCCGTTTCAGGGAGGGGCCGCGGGACTCATGTCGTATGAGTTGGGCGGCGCTTGGGAGCAACTCCGGGCGGCAGCATACGACGAGTTCGCGCTGCCGGTAATGGCGGTGGGACTGTACGACTGGGTCATCGCCTGGGACCATCGTGTGGAACGGGCCTGGGTGATCTCGCAAGGCTATCCGGAAGTCGACGAACAGCGCCGCCGCGCGCGGGCCGATGCGCGGTTAAGAGACGCTTTGCGGCGTTTGGACAATCCACCCACGCTGACCAGTCGTGTGCCCGCGACAGGCCTGCCACCCGCCGAGTTATCCCAGCAGTGGCCGCTGGCCGGCCACCACGACCTCACAAGTGATTTCTCACGCGAGCAATATCTTCGGGCGGTCGAGCGGACGATCGAGTACATCCGGGCCGGCGACGTGTTTCAGGCGAATCTTTCACAACGGTTGTTGGCTCGCGCGGGTTGCAGGCCAGTCGACTTATACGAACGATTGCGGCGCTGCAATCCGGCCCCGTTTGCCGGATTCTTTGGGCACGACGACTGGGCTGTGGTCAGCGCGTCGCCCGAACGATTTCTGGCGGTGCAGGGCCGTGATGTCGAAACGCGACCCATCAAGGGGACCCGCGAACGCCGCAGCGTGCCCGAAGCCGACCTGTATTCGCGCGACGAACTTCGTGAGAGCGAAAAAGACCAGGCCGAGAACGTGATGATCGTCGATTTGCTTAGAAACGATCTCTCGCGGGTCTGCTTGCCAGGCTCGATCCGGGTGCCGCAGTTGTGTGCTGTCGAGTCGTACCGAACTGTGCAGCATCTGGTCTCTGTGATTCGTGGTACGCTGGCGCCGGACAAGGATGTGTGGGATCTGTTCGCGGCAGCCTTTCCGGGAGGTTCGATTACCGGTGCTCCCAAGGTGCGGGCGATGGAGATCATCGCCGAGCTGGAACCGACGGCCCGCGGAGCGTACTGCGGCAGCTTGTTCTACGTCGGATTTGATGGATCGGCTGACAGCAGTATTTTGATTCGCACGTTCACCTGCCGCCACGGTTGGGTGCAGTGTCCGGTAGGCGGCGGCATCGTCGCGCAATCCAACCCGCAAGCAGAATTCGACGAGACAATGCACAAAGCGTCCGGCATGCTGCTGGCGCTGGAATGAGACGCACGAAAGCGGCCCGTGATTCTTCTGATCGACAACTACGACAGCTTTGTCTACAACCTCGCGCGATATGTTGACGAGTTGGGGCCACAGACCGAAGTCGTGCGCAACGACGGCATCACGGTTGCTGAGATTCGCGCGCAACGGCCACAGGCAATAATTCTATCTCCCGGTCCATGTACTCCGGTTGAGGCTGGCATTTCCATCGACGTCATTCGGCAGCTTGGTGGCGAGGTACCCATGCTGGGCGTCTGCTTGGGCCATCAGGCACTGGCTGCCGCATCTGGTGCGCGGATCATTCGCGGATCCGAGCCGACCCATGGCCGCACGTCGCTTGTGCATCATCAAGGGCAGGGCGTCTTCTCGGAGTTACCCAAACCCCTAACGGCGACACGTTATCATTCGCTGATCGTCGACGAAGCAACGTTACCAGCGGAGTGGCTCGTCACGGCCCGGCTCGACGACGGAACGGTCATGGCCATCCAGCACCGCATGCGGCCGCTCTTTGGCGTACAGTTTCACCCTGAATCGGTGCTGACTCGCGACGGGCACATGCTGATCCGAAACTTTCTGGAGCTTGCCGGCATCGAGTCTTCAGCGTGCCCGCCAGCCGACCTCGAACTCGAGACTGACCGCGCATCGCGTGAGGCGGCACAGCGTGACCAACCGCTGCATTGGTAGTCATGTCCGTCGCCACAGTATTGGCGCGTGTTAGGTAAACGCCGGGACGGCATACGCAGTGTGTCTCTACCTCACGCGTGGCGCGGTTGTCTTCATGGCCGGTGGCCTCCGCGCGACATCAACAGCGTTGCCGCGGGGACGAGAACCAGCGCCAACAACGTCGCGCCGACGACGCCACCGGCAATCACGATTGCCAGGGGCGGCCAGAAGCTGCCTCCGGCAAGAATCAGCGGAGTGAATCCCGCCATGGTGGTGGCGGTGGTTGCCACGACATGACGAGTACAGCCCACGACGACTTCGCGGATGGCAGTCACGTCACCGGAGAGTGCCGCCGGATCGGCTCGCAGCGCGGCGAGCACGATAATCGAATCGTTGATGGCCACGCCGATCAGCCCCATCGTTCCCACAATCGGCAAGAAGCCCAACGGGAACCGGAACAGCCAAAGTGAGAACAACCCGGCGCCAATTGCCAACACCCCGACCGCGCAAATGATCGCAGCGTGACGAAACGAACCGCAACACAGAACCAACGTGGCGACCATCAGGACCAGAATCACCCCGATCGAGGCCATCAAGTCGGCTACCGCGTCGCCGCGCTCTGCTGCATCACCGCCGAATTCGTATCGATAGCCGAGCGGCACTTCAAAATTGATAGCCTGTAGCCGTTGACGGTACTGATCGTTAACGCTGCTGGACAATACGCCCGCCGTCACAAAACCTTCCACGATGTTGCATCGCTGGCCGTTCCGGTGTGCGATGTTTGCCACTTCAGGCACCAACTCGAATCCGCCCAGAGAGGTAAGCGGAATCCAATCGCCGACTGGCGCCCCGTCGCGCGCGAGACTCGGCGATGTCAGGCTGAGCGCGGCAATCGACGTGACATCTTTGCGAACGTTTTTGGAAAACCGCACGCGGACGGGAATCTCCTCTGTGGTTTCGAACAGTGAGCCACCGACAGCGCCTTGCAAGCCGCCGTCCAGTTGGCGGGCGATGGTGCTGTTATCGAGGCCAATCAATCGGGCCGCGTCTTCGTCGAAGCGAAACCGCAGTTTTGGCTGGCCGGCCGCCATCGTTACGCGAGTGTTGGTGACGTCGGGAATGTTGGACAACTCGGCGCGGGCCAACTCCGCTAGCTCGGCAAGTCGTTCCAGATCCGGACCATAAATGCGAAGCTCGATCGGCGCATAGATCGGCGTGCCCTGCGCCAGCTGCCGGACCAGAATGTTCGCACTCGGCTCGGCTTGATTTAGTTCGCGCTGCAGCCGGCGGATCAGTGTTTCCCCATCTTCGGCAGAGTGCAGCTGCACCAGCGCCTGGGCAAAGTTCGGCTGCGCGGACTGGCTCTCGGCCTCGTTGTAGTAGAACTTCGGAGCGTTGCCGCCAATGAACCAGTAGACCTGTTTGACGAGAGGGTCTCTCTTTATTCGCTCGTCCACCCGCAGCGCGCAGCGCTTGGTCTCTTCCAATGAAGCATGCGGTGCCAGGCGAATGTCGACCGGGAATTGGTCGCGCTCCGCGGCGGGGTAAAACTCCACCGCCATCCGAGATCCTTCGACAAAGCCGATGACCGGGATTGCCGCAGCCAGGGCAAAGGCCAAGCGGGGACGCGCCAGCAGCGCGTCGAGCAACCTCCGATACCCCTGCAGCAGCCGTGTATGGGAGAAACCGTCACTCCCCCTTTCGCGTTCGCCGCGAAACAGTCTGCTGCGCCGGGTGAGCCCACTCAGTGCCGGTAAGACGGTAAGCGAAATGAACAGCGAGCTGGCAAGTGCCAAGACGACCACCACCGCCATCCCGCTGATAAACTCGCCAGTCGGGCCCGGTGTCAAAATAATCGGCATGAAGGCCAGCACCGTCGTGATTGTCGAGCCCAGCAAGGGGACGGCGAGGAACCTCACGGTCTGTCCGATCGCATCCGATATCGGCGTCCCACGCTGCAGCCTCCCCTGCAGTTCGACGACCACGACAATCGCGTTATCGATGAGCAGACCCAGGGCGATGATTAGTCCAGTCACCGACATTTGGTGCAGCGGGACATTGAGGGCACGCATGCCGGCGAACGACATCAACGTTGCCAGCGGCAGCGCGGCTCCGATCAACAAGGCGCTGCGCCACCCCATCAGCACCAGGGCTGACCACAAGACCAACGCAGCACCCAGATAGAGATTGTCGAACAGGCCGTCCAGCCGCGCTTCGGTGTAGCGACTCTGATCAAACAACACGTGCACACCGACACCCGGCGAGAGCTGTTGGCGAAACGATTCCAGCCGTTCGCGAACCAGTCGAGTCCAACCGTCGATCTGCCGCCCAGGAACCATACGCAGTGCCAGAGCAACGGCCGGTCGCCCGCCGATCATGACCAGGTCGCTGGGTGGGTCTGCCGGCGTCTTGCTCACGCTGGCGATGTCGCCGAGGCGAACCACGCGATCGAGAGTTCCACGACGAACCGGAATCGCAGCAATCTGTTCCAGCGTGTCGAGTTCACCGGCCACTTCAATCACCATTCGATTGGTGCCCGAGTGAAACTCGCCGGAGGGGATCTTGGCATCGGTCGACTCGATTTCACGGGCGACTTCGGCGATGGTCAGTCCCAGGGCGGCTGCCGGTTCAGTCGGCAGCTCGACCAGGATTTCCTCATCAGCAGCGCCGTAAAGTTCGGTGGCCTCGGTTCCCGGTACGAGCTGCATTTCCGCTTCGAGACTTTCGGAGAGTCGGCGCAATATGGCGTGGTGTCCAGGTGCATCCGACTCCCAAGACAAGGCGACGATGAAGGTGTAAGTCTCCGTCAGCGTGTCGAGAAAGTCAGGCTCCGAAACGCCATTGGGAAACTGTGTGGTCGCGTCAGCCAGCCGGTCGCGGACGCGCGACCACACTTCGGGTGCGTCCACAACCGCGTTGTCTAACCAAATGACAATCACCGACGCGCCGGCGAGCGACGACGAATCGAGCCGATCGATTTCCGAGATTTCCCGCAGTTGCTCTTCGATCTTTTCAGTAACCAGCGACTCGACGCGCTCAGCGCTGGCACCCGGATATCGGACGATGATCCGCCCCATACGGCGACCGACGGCGGGGTCTTCCATTCTCGGCAGCACGAAGTAGCTGGAAAGGCCGGCCACGGCCACCAGACCCAGCGTCAACAGCAACAGCTTTGGATCGCGATAGAACAACAGCGCCATCGCCTGGTTATGCCTCAAGAGTGGTGTGGTCCGCGCTAATGGACAATTCGAACGCTCTGGCCAGGTACAATTCGATGCGTTCCGGTGCTTACAATCCGCTCGCCTTCGATGAGCGCCCCGCGCACAAAGACGCGGTCACCTGCCGCGTGAATTGCCTCGACATTGCGTCGCTCAATGTGGCCCCGTCGGTTGCGGCCTGTTTGATCTGAAACACCGGCCTCGCGCGACTCGTCCGTTGCGACTGCAAAACAGGACCACAGGCCGTGCGTCGCTCTCGTCAAGGCGGTGATCGGCAGCCAGCATCCTCGAGCATCGACGGATTTCTCGAGGGTGAGTTTCGCCAATTGGCCGAATTGCACCTCAGAGCCGGCTGGCTGGTTGATGCGGAGGATGACTGTCACGGTGAGGGTTGGCGCGTCGATTTCTGGCAAGTGCGTCACGACGGCGTATTCGTACTCTGCATTTCCGATCCACACGCGCCCGCTTGTGCCGGGTGCGAGCTCAGCGGCACTCGATACCGGTGCGCCGATCCAGACTTCGACGTCGTTTTCGTCAACAAGCCGGTAGACTGGCTGACTTCCCGAGACCACAGCGCCCTCTTCGACAAGCCTCGCGGCGATCCGCCCTGAGAAGGGCGCTTTGAGTTCACTCTGATCGAGTTGAACGTCCAGATCGGCGAGCTTGGCGTCGATCTGCTCAACGAGAGCCTGCTGCCGCTCGATCTGCTCACTGCGCGTCCCGGCCAATAGACGGTCGAGTTCGCTCTGAGCGGCTTCCAGCCGCGCCCGCGAGGTGGCCGCGCCAAATGCAATCTCATCGTACGCCTCTTTGGTAATCGTGCGCCGATCGATCAGCGCTTCGCGGCGTCTGAGTTTGACTTCCAGCTGCGCAACTTCGGCCGTCAACTCGCTGACCCGGGACCTGGCAGCCGCGATGGTCTCCCGGCGCGCTCCGGCGATCAATTCAGCAAGCTTGGCGGCAGCCTCAGACCGCGCGGCTCGCTGTTCCTGCTGCTGCGCCTCGAGTCGACGCCCGTCGAGTCTCGCCAGCGGCTGGCCACTGCGGACGCGATCACCCTCCTGAACGGCCATCGCAACGATCTGTCCTGAATGGACAAATGCCAGGTCAACCGCCCGACGCGGAACCACCCGGCCCGTATAGGTTCGCTGGGCGACCACAGAACTCTCGAAACGGACCGGCGTCGTCTCGACCGCCATCACGGGCTTTTTCGCGGGTGGGCTGTCTCCGACACCATCTGCGAATCGACTGAGGGCTAGCCACGCGCCGACGGTCAGCAGTATGGCAACTGCGATCGAGCCGACATCCACCAGAGTTCGAACCATGACCTTGTCCCATCAAGTGAAATAATCGGGGGCCGCCAGACTCTCGCGCACGTCCGTTCGCAGGGCACCGTTGGACAGCTGCCAAGGGGTTGCCGTATAAACACGGACGGCATGAGCGGCAAAATCGTGTGCGTCGTTCAAGACGGTGGTCGCACCCGACCCACACCCTGAATATACTGAAAGTATTTAACATACTCACAGTATGTATTGGAGTGGAATGGCGGTCAAGAGTCGAAAGCAGGAATACGCTGAAGCCACTCGGGCTGCCCTAATTGTAGCTGCGAGAAAGCTTTTCGACGAAAAGGGTTACGGCAACACGTCGATTGAAGATGTTGTACGCCAGGCGCGCGTGACCCGAGGCGCTTTGTACCACCACTTCGAGAACAAGAGGGCTCTGTTTCTTGCGGCGTACGAGCAGATCCACAAGGACATCATGGCACGGTCCCAGCAGGCGATTGCCGGCGTCACTGACCCATGGGAACGCGCCCTGAAGGCCATCGAAGCGCATCTGAATAGCTGTCTCGATCCGATGATCCAGCAGAACATGATGCACGAGGCGGCGGCCGTGTTGGGCTGGGATGCATGGCGAGACGTGGCATCGCGCCATGGGCTGACGATGGTGGAGCAACTGCTCAGTGAATTGGTGGAAGCAGGCATTCTGCGGCCGCATCGCGTCGATCTGGCGGCGCCGGTTATCCTCGCCGCCGTCGTCGAAGCTGGAATGATGGTTGGCGACTCGGACGATCCCGAAACGGATCGCCGGGAAGTCGAACCGATCCTCAAGGACCTGCTCGTCGGACTCCGCGCGGAGTAGAGTCCGCCAGCCTAAGCATCACGCGACCTCGTGTTGTTGCGTCTCAACGGGTTTTGTCGCTTGAGCAGAGCAGCGCGCCGGTACGACCGTCCCGACCGACGCGTTTCCGTCGCCAGCAGCCACCAATGTGACGTGAGCCACAATTGGCCGGCGGGCATCCGCCGATATGCATAACCGGCGAGTGTTTCTTGCTGCGCGAAAACCACCTGCACTTGGGAAGATGGACGCCTTGCGCCAGCTCATCGCGAAGTATCGATTGTTGCTGCTGTGCCTGCTGCTGGCTGTGCATGGTACCTCGCTGACGATCGCATCCGAGCCCCGCTGGTCGACCGACGTTGATGGGGCGATGGAAGAGGCCCAACGGCTCAACCGTCCGTTGCTCATGCACTTCTATGCCGATTGGTGCGGCCCGTGCCGTCGCATGGACCGTGAAGTACTGCACTCCTCGGGATTGCTGCAGCAGTTGGATCGCGGCTTCGTGGCCGTCAAAGTCAACAGCGATCACCATCCCGAGCTGGTCGAGCGGTTCGACATCCGCACGCTGCCCAGCGACGTCATCATGGGACCGAGCGGTCGCGTGCTGGCGCAGAACGACGGTTTCCAGAATTTACAGATTTACCAGGCACGCCTGGCAAGTGTCGAACGCCAGTTTCATAACGCCGCGCGAATTCACATTGCCGATGGCGGATCCAATGCTCCTGGACCACCAGAGCTGGGTCTTGATGCCGAACAAGCGCCAACAATAACGCCTCGCCGGTCAGTTGGACCGCCGCGTGACGGCATCGATCGTAGCGCGGTCCGCGTCGGTCTGGACGGGTACAGCCCCATTGCGCTTTGGAACAACCGGCAGTGGCAGAAAGGCCGGATGGAGTTTGCGTCGTCGCACAAGGGCGTCGTGTACTTGATGGCGAGCGAATCCGAGTGGCAGCAGTTCCGCAGCCACCCCGAGCGCTATGCGCCGCAGCTACTCGGCTGCGATCCGGTCGTACTGGCCCAGTCAGAGCGGGCCATCCGCGGCAATCCGCAGTACGGTGCCTACTACAGCGGGATGCTGTATCTGTTTGCATCGGCCGAAACTCGGCTGCAGTTCTCAAGAGCGCCCCACCGCTACGCCCAAAGCCGACACACGCTGCGGATTGATCAGATCGAACGCCACGGCGTCCGCCTGAGCGAACGCGAAGCTGGCGAGCAGTCGCAGTAGTCTTGCTTGCGGCACGATCGGCCACGCGTAGCTCGACTTCTCATCCGATCGGAGTTCAGGTTCGCTTACTCACCTTCCCCGGTAACCTCCGTTTGCTCGCCTTGACCTGCGCGCACTTTGTGCAACCGGCTGCGGTATCGTTCGTAGAACCGCGTCTGGCGGCTGGTTGGTTCGTACGGCGTGCCTTCGATGAAGGTGCCTTTGATCTGTGTCGTCGGTTGTAGCGGTGAGCCGTCGGCGATGACGAGGTTGGCCAGCTTGCCGACTGTGAGGGACCCCACGCGGTCGTCGATACCCAGGATTTCTGCCGCCGACAGTGTCACGGCGCGGAGCGCCGCCTCTTGTGGCAGGCCGTATGCCACGGCCATGGCGGCTTCGAAGGGAGCGTTGCGGCTGTTGGCCGCGTTGTTGACGCGGATACAGAAGGGCACTCCCGCCGCGTGCAATCGGCCGGGGTTCGCATAGGGCGCGTCGTAGGGGTCGTGGCTCTCCAGCGGACGCCGCATGACCGGGCCGACGATGACCGGCACGTTGCGGGCTTTGAGCTCATCGGCCAGCTTCCAGGCGTCGGCTCCGCCACTGATGATGATCCGCAAATCCTCCTGTTCGGCAAATAATAGCGCCTCGGCGATTTGTTGGCGGGAATCGGCTTCGATGAAGACCGGCTTTTCCCGGTTGACGTAGGGTCGCAGGGCTTCCAGTCGGGGGTCGACTAGCTGTTGTGAGTCTTCGCCGTCCGCCGTTTGTTTGCGGAGCTTGTCGTACAGGCGGGTTTGCTCCAGGAAATCTCGGAGTTGGTCGATGCTTTCTTCCGCCTTCTTGCGGGCTTTCTCGAGGTCTTCTTCGCTGAGCCGGCGAAAGCGAGAACTTGGCGCTTTATTGGGCCAATTGATCTGCAGGCCAGCCTCCAACTCGACGATCATCTCCGGCGCAGTCCAACCGCCCAGCTTGGCCAACGATGCCTGTCCGGAGACGATCCCCCCGGTGGGGCGAACCAGAATGGTCGTAATGCCTCCGGCCCGGGCGGCGGGGATGAGTTCCGAGTCGGGATTGAGTGCGACGCCGGCGCGAATGTCGGGCTGGAATTCGCCTCCCTCGGAGAAATCGTGCGTTTCCCGAACACGGCCGATTTCAACCAGGCCCAGCGTGGTCCCGCTTTCAATCAGTCCCGGCCAGACGTGCAAGCCGTGGGCTTCGATGAGCTTTGCATCTCCGGGCACTTCGAGTTGCGGGCCCAGCGCGGCGATCGTTCCTCCGTCAATCAGCAGCGTGCCGTCGGCAACCTCGGGCCCGTCGATCGGGTGCAGGGTCGCACCCACGATCGCGTATCGCCCCGAAGGCGACTCGTCGAGCGCCAACTTCATGTTCCGGACGTCGGCCGGCGGAAGCACGAGAGGTTCAGGGACTTGCGAGCGCTCGATGGCCTCGGGGAGCATGGCGGTCACGGCGTCTTTGCGCTGAAAGTAGACTTCGCCATCGATGAGTGTCATCTCGCAGCGGGCGAACGAACTCAACGGATGCGTATTGAAGACTGCCAGGTCCGCATCCTTGCCGACTTCGATCGAACCGACCCTGTTGTCGATTCCAAGTTCGCGGGCGGGATTGAGCGTGACGGCCTGCAATGCGTCGTCGGGCGGAATGCTCCCGTACCGAACCGTCTTGGCAGCCTCCTGATTGAGATGCCGGATCAGTTCGGAGTTGTCGCTCTTGATGACAACGTTGGCGCCTGCCTCGTGCAGCAGCGCCGCGTTGTAGGGTGTGGCGTCAAAGGCCTCGACCTTGTAGGCCCACCAGTCGGAAAACGTGCTACAGCTGGCGCCGTGCGCCACAATCTCGGGCGCAATCTTGTAGCCTTCCAACACGTGCTGCAGCGACCACACCCGAATGCCGAGGTTCGAGGTGACCCGCAGCAGCATCAGAATCTCGTCGGCGCGGTAGCAGTGGGAGTGAATGAACTTCTCGTGATTGACGATGTCGGCTAACGCCTCGAGCCGTAAATCGCGACGGGGAGGCAACAGATGGAGTTCTGCGGACGCCCCTGCCGCGGCCGTTTTCTTGCGCTCGTAGTCCTGCCAACTGCGGCGATAGTCGACCGCTTCCAGGAACGCCCGGTTGAGCGTGGCTTCGACGCCGAGTCGTGTGTTTGGAAAGCGGCCCTGACGGAATTTTACATTCTCGCCCAGGGCGAATTTTACGCCCTGCGGCACGTCGAACAGAATGTGCTCGTGTGCCGGGGCGCCGTATTTGAGTTTGACGACTGCGTCCTGCCCGCCGACGACGTTTGCCGAGCCGTGAAACAACCGCGCGGCTGTGACGCCACCGGCCAATGCGCGGTATTCGGACGGATCGTCAGAGTTGACGACGTCTTTGATGCTGACCTCGGGCACGATCGACTGCGTCGCCTCGTTGATACCCGCAGTAATCATGATGTGACTGTGGGTGTCGATGATTCCCGGCATGACGAAACGGTTGGCGGCGTCGATGACCGTCATGCCGTCATCCGGTTCTAGGTCGACGCCGATGGCGGCGATCTTGCCGTCTCGCACGAGAATCGAAGTGTCCTGCAACGTCTGGCGAGTTCCGGTCAGCACGGTTGCGCCGCGAATGAGCACGCTGCCGCCGGTTTGCAGCGAGCGCCGCAGGCGGTCCTCTTCGATTTCGGTGGGCAGGGCGTCAGCGCGCGCAACAGCCGGATCATCACCATCGGTTGTTTGATCCTCTGTGCCGGCCACCTCAACGTCGGGCGGGTCGTCGGGCTGTTGTCGGGTCGCCGTCCACGCGGTGGCCGCGCCGAAGGCCGGCTTGAGTTGTCCGGTGAGCACGTTGTCCTGCAACGTCGCGGTGAACTCGAGCTCCATCTGGCGATCACCCGCGCCGATGCCCACCACGAATTCAATCCCGTCTTCGGTGGAACTGCCCGAAATCAGGCGGCCATCGCCTTGTTCGCTTTCAAACGTGCCTTTCAGTTTTGCGCCGTCGACGTTGATCTCGAGCGTGGCCAGCAGCTTGCCGTCAGCCGAGTCGATCTGCAGCTTCCAGGTTCCTGCGACTTGTGCTGCATCGCCCGATTCAGGCGAATCACCTTCAGCTTCTTTGTTGTATTCGAAGCGCTCGTCTTCGATGAACAGGTGGCGGACCTTCGATTTCTTGTCTTCGAAGGGGCCGGTCATCACGACCAAGTGGGCCAGCTTGCCGGGGCTGATGCTGCCCAACCGTTGGTCGATGCCGATGATGGCGGCGGCATCAGTCGTGAGCGCGGCGAGTGCTGCATCGGGCGAGAGCCCCTCTTCGATGCCGATCCGCACGCTTTCAAGCAACTTGTCCCGGGACTTCAGCTTGTGCGATCCGAATGCAAAGCGGACCTGGTTTTCCCGCAGCTGCGACAAACCTCGCACACGGTCCATCCACCGGTCGAGCTTGTCTTGCTGTACACGCAGGGGGACGCGCGACTCGGCCACCAATTCCTCGGTGACAGCATGCTTCTCAGCCTGCGGTTTCTCACCGAAGTCGAGCTGCAGCACAAGGCTGATGTTCTGATCTTTGAGTCGCTCGAGAGCGCGATGGGCCTGCGCAGCCCCCCACAGCACCGGCGCGAGATCATGCTCACGCGAGAAGTTCAGGGCGCGGTGAATGTCGTCTCGTGTATCTGCGAAGAAGATCGAGCGACTTTGCTTGGATGCCACGCGCTGCAGTGCCGTCAGAGCAGGGTCGAATGCAGGCCGATCGACACTTGCTGCGCCGCCGTCATAGAGTTGGCGGTGCAGCGCAGAGTGGCCGGCATCCAGAAAAGCCTGACGAAGATGCGCGGTCGCGCCCATCAGCGTGGCCGGATATCCGTCGCCCCTGAGGGCGGATAGTTCGAACTCGTCAAATGTCGTCGCGAGCATCAAGGACTCACGGAGCGGCGCGGCGCCGGTGGCCACCAGTGCTCCCTGACCGCTGGCGATGCGGCCTTGGGGAAGCACGTGAATGGCGGTGAAGCCCAATTCACGCGCAGCGTCGAGCAGCTCTTCGTCGCGTTTCAGGCCGTCGGCAGCGCGAAACTCCGGGGTCAGACCCTTACGGTTGTCTGGGCGGGTCGCGGCGAGGGCGTAGCGTGTGAAGTCAATGGCCCGGCCGGTTTGCGGTTTCGGCTTGCGTTCCTCATCCAGAAGGTCAGTGGCGCCGGTATCGATGAAGCCCGCGTAAACATACAGTCCGTCTCCCTCGATCACTTCAGCACTCGCGGGTGCCTGCAAAGCCCCGCCGACATCGACGATCAGGCCGTCCCGTAAGATGACGGTTCCCGATTCGATGACTTTGCCCGGTTCAGGGATCACGGTCGCGCCAACGATGGCGACAGTCCGCGCCCTAAAATCGCTCGGAGGCTCGGCTGCTAGCAGTCTTGCCGAGAGAGATGCCAGGAACACGCAAGTCAGGCAGGCTGCAAACAACGCGGTCGAAAAAACTGGGCGACGCGACCGGTGCGAAGCTTTCGGCTCACATACGGCCAGTTTGTTGGAGTAGAAACGTTGCATGCGGCCGCTTCCTTTTCAAATAGATTCAGATCGGTGCCGAGCCTTGAGAGGAATTTGGTGCGACGTTGGATTCAGGCTTGAGATGCTGCCTGAGTCCGGACACTCGCTTGCGCTGAAACTCTGAGCGACCGCGGGAATCCGGTCGTGCGCTTCGCACGGGTTGGGGTGAATCGTTTGGGAAACTTGTGTCCACGGTATCACAGCCGAGATAGGGAAACCACAATCGGCCGATTGACCGGGATTTCTTGTGAAAAGAGGAAGAGTAGAATTGACACACATTGAGCAAAAGCTATGATGGGAGCAGTCTTGGAGCCTGATATTCTTCGTTTCAGCGCTCGACACCTCCCGGCAGACTGACTAGGTCGGGAGTTCGCTTGGAAGGATGGCTCGCAGGACTGGCTGGTTTTCCCCGCTCATTGATGCTGCTCGCCGATTCGGTGCAAACGGCAACGCGGTGAGTGGTCTCTCCTGAAATGTTCCGCGTGGGAACTTTTGGTAGATGCGGGGACGCCCTCTTGCTCAAGGTACACGACGTATTGGGTCCGCCAGGCCGGGGTATCGGCAGGTCTCGCTCGATCGTCCGTCTCGGCCTCAAACTCTCGGGCAGATGCTCTGCGCGGAAACACGCTCTGTGGCCAAAACAAGCTACCTCAGCATGACCACTCAGTGCGGACCATCGCATGACGTTGCAAGAGTCGCCGAATCGGTGCCTTCTGCGAACAAGCATTCGCGACAGATGATTCCCCAGACCTCACACACAACGGATTCGCCGAATGGCTGAAAAGAGCACGGGCTCGCCGGATGCGCTCGTTGAGAAATCCGAAGCGAACGCCGAAGCAGAAAACACCGATCCTGTCGACGAAGGGTCGCAACAGAGTGAAAACGTCACCGAACGCAACGGTGGTGGAGGTGGTGGAGGTGACGACTCATCGACCGACACCCGCCGTCGCCGGCGCCGACGCAGAAGGCGACCCGGAGGTCGGCAAGCCGAGAATTCGGGCGGCGGCCGAGGCGGCCAGAATTCGCGGAACCGCTCCCGCAGCCGACGGCCACGTGTGGAACAACAGAACGGCGAGGAAGTGCAGGGGGTCATCGAAGGCATCCTGGAACTGCATCCCAAGGGGTACGGTTTCCTCCGCGATCCGCAGAAAAACTACGCGTCCCAGGACACCGACCCGTTTGTATCCAGTTCGGTCATCGACAAGCATCGCCTGCGCGAAGGCGTGCTCGTCCGCGGAGAAGTGGGTCCCGGATCGAAGGGTCAGGGGCCGCGACTGAAGAACATAGAAACAATCGACGGGCGAACGTTCGAAGAGTACCAGCAAATCAAACTCTTCGACGATTTGACTCCCATTAACCCGTTCGAGCACATCATACTCGAAACCGGTCCGACACCGATCACCATGCGGGTGATGGATCTACTGACGCCCATTGGCAAGGGGCAGCGGGCACTCATCGTCGCTCCGCCGCGGACCGGCAAGACGATGCTGCTTCAGGAAATTGCCGATTCGGTCAGCAAGAACCATCCCGAGATTGTGTTGATGGTGCTGCTCATCGATGAGCGGCCCGAAGAAGTCACGGAGATGCGCCGCCGCGTCCACGGCGAGGTGATTGCATCGTCGATGGACCGCGAAGTCGAAAGCCACGTTCGCATCAGCCAACTGATCTTCGAACGGGCCAAACGAATCGCCGAAGCCGGAGGCGAAGTGTTGGTGCTGCTGGACAGCATCACCCGCACTGCCCGGGCCTTCAATAAGTGGATCGGAAACACGGGCCGCACCATGTCGGGCGGGCTCGACGTGAAGGCGATGGACATTCCGAAGAAGATGTTCGGAACTGCGCGGCGGTTCGATGAGGGAGGCTCGCTGACTGTGGCAGCGACCGCGTTGATCGACACCGGCAGCCGCATGGACGAAGTCATCTTTCAAGAGTTCAAAGGGACCGGCAACATGGAACTGGTCCTCAGCCGCGATCTGGCAGATCGCCGCATCTGGCCGGCCATCGACATTACGTTGTCGGGCACGCGCCGCGAAGAGAAGATCCTGTCGCCTGACGTCCTGGAGGGGACGACGATGCTTCGACGCAGTCTTGTGTCGCTCAATCCGGTGGAGGCGATGGAGCAACTGACGCGGACGCTGGAGCGGTTTCCCAGCAACGCGGAGTTCCTCTCGAAGGTCCGCTCGATTCTCTAGATCCCGTCCGGGGATAATCGTGGCGGCTATCCGACGATGTTCGGCCTTTGTAGGTCGTATCTGCGCCGCCGGAACCCGCTACGTTTGTGTCAGATGCGCTCTAGCCGCGCTTCATCCCAGCGCAGCGACGCATCGCAGACCGAGGATCGCACGCGCCGCGACGTTTGCGTCGCCTGAGTGCAGCTTGACTTTCACAGCCGATTCGCAGTCGCGATGCTCAATAGGCGGTGACGTATGCGGGGCGCGGCCAGCCGTAAACCTGCCTCCAATATCGAATCGGGCCGGGGCGAAGTTTGGAGAGACCCAGGCGCTGTCTGGTCGCGATGCGATTCGACCGCTCCTGGGCACGGCGTTGGGCTCGTTGAAAAATGAGCATCTCCGGCGATGTGACCCGCGAACGTTTGTTCCAGACATTGGGGGACTCTTCAGAGTCCTGGGAAGAGGCGCTGCGGTGTCGAAGTGCGACCTGTGCCTCTGCCGACTCCATGCAGTGCGGCAGCAGGCAGATTCCCAAACATGCAATGGCAATTCGCATCGTCAACTCCGACACAATGGTGCAAAACCACAGCCCCAGCACAGTCGTCATCACCGACGAGGGAGATGCGGTGGTTTGTACGTCGGTGGCAACAGTGTCCCTCGCGCAAATCCCGCCGGGGGACGTCGGATTGAATCGGGTCACAGCTGCGCGAGAATTGACGCGAATCGCATCAAATCGGCAGGCGACCGGCAAACTGGACTACGTCAGTCCGCTTCGCCGGAGTTCCCGTTGCAGGTCGTCCAATCGGCCGGCCGCGTTTTCCGGCACGATGCACAAGTAGACCAAGTCACCCTCGGTCCAAGCCACCGTCGGAAATGGTCCGGCTTCGGTCGAGATATACTGCACGTTTCCTGGAATGAACGCACCTGCCCGCGGGGGATCGGCGATTTGAGCAGCGGGAATCGCCAGCAACGCGCCCCGTACAGTCCGCCCGCCGTGAGCGGTAAACTGAAACTCAAACACAGCCACTTCGTGCCGTGATCCTTCGTTCGGCGAATAGCCCAGCGCCGGTGTGGCGACAACCACACGCCGACTGGACCGCCATCCAAACCCCGGGCGTTGTACGGGAAAACTGCCGTCAAACTCATCAAGGCCCGCCACATCCAGAGTGGCGGTGGCGCGAAAGTCTTCCAGCGTCATCTGACTCGATTGCAGATAGCCGAATCTCCAAAGCGCGACCCCCATGCATAAGCAAGTGGCGGTTGTTGCGAGTGTCGCTTGCATCCACATTCTTCGTGACTGCCGCGCAGCGCCGGCATGTGCCGAGCGTTGCTCGACGACTGCCTGTTCTGCTTCGGCGAAGTCGGTTTCGGACGCTTCGGTGTCGAGTTGGTTTGCGCCAAAATCATCCGCAGCGGCCGACGCCGCGGTGGATAGCAGTCTTTCTTTGAGTCCTGTAGGGATCGGTACGTCCCGCATGACGCGAGCGATTCGGCGGTCGAGCGACCGGCGGCTGGCGGCTGTCGACCGGCAACTCGGACAGGCTTCGACATGCGCGACGGCTGCTGCCACGTCTGCGGCCATCGCATCGTGCGAGTCCGGACGCAAGACTTCGAGCATCTCTAGTGCGTTACGGCAATCCATTGGAATCGTTTCTTTGACTGACGACATCAGGACGACTTCCGGCTATCGATCCATCAATGCCGGCTCGCGGGCCGACAAACGCCCTCGCAAACTCGCTTTGGCGCGTGCCAGCCTGCTCATGATGGTGCCGATCGGGACTCCCATCTGATCGGCGATTTGTTGATAACTGAATTCTTCGAAGTAGAACAAGATGATCGGAGTACGAAACTCCTCGGGCATTTCGTTGATCGCGGACTGTAGTTCTTCTGAATCGAAGCTCAGGTTTTCCGCGGTGGGGTCCGATGGTTCGGGAAAATGGTCGAGCGTTGTCATCAGCCGCGCATGTGCGGATCGTTTGCTCTTGAGGTATTGGTTGCGGAGCACCGCGCACAGCCATCCCTTTGCATGCGTTGGATCACGCAGTTGGCCAATCTTGGATTGCGCCGTCAAAAAGGTCTGCTGTGTGAGATCCTCGGCATCGCTTGCCGAACCGGACAAACGGTACGCGTAACGGTAGAGCATCGCATAATGCTGCTCGACCAAATCCGTCACGAGACCGATGCGCTGTTGCTCGTCCATGCTACCTACTCGTTTTCTCGATCCGCTCAGATGGCCGATTATTCCTGAATTTCTGCAGTTCGCAGAAACTTCTCTGTCTCGGCCTACGGTGTCGCGATTCCGTAATGCTTAATGAGTAACGGTGGCGGTGGGATTACCCACCGGCAAATCGTCAACTGTTCTAGAATACGTATTGCGACTCCAATTTGCGAACTCCGTTCCGTCTGGCGGCACAACTGTATTTCGGGCATGGGGTTGCGTCCTTGAAATCAAGACGCCGGGCGGGAATAATGTCGGCCGACTTCGACTCTAAGGGATAGGGTCCACCGCGCTTGGAACGCTGCCATTTCAGATAAGGAGACGCCCGAGATATGAAAGCGTTGTTCACGTTCCTCACATTGTGTTCTCTCGCGGCCTTTGCTGCTGGATGCGGCGAAACCCCTCAACCAGCCGACACAGGCGCCGACGCCGATACATCTCCCGAACTCGGTGAAGCGACCGGTGATCCGGCCGTGTCGCTGGGTGAACAGGAGGAGCCACCCGTCGACGGTGATGGCGCAGACGATGCCGAAGAGGGCGACGACGGTGGTGGTCCCGAGTTGCCTGCCCAGAATTGAGCGACCTGGCGGCTACTCGATCACCGCTTGCTGCAGCGTTCTTTGTTCCAGTCGCTGGGGTACCGGATTCGGCAGTTCCGACAGCGCCGTGACGCTGGGTATCCCGCGCTCGGACATCGAGAGTTCCACAGCGGGCGCGGCCAGGTCCTCGCGATAGAACCGCGAGCTGGGAAAGATGTCGGCCGGATAGGTGAAGTTGTCGAGCATCGCCAGCGCGATACAGTGCGAGACGCCGACGGCGCTCTCCAGCATGCCGCCCACCCAGCACGGAATGCCGGCCGAGAGGCAGAGATCGTGAATTCGGACGGCGTTTGTCAGGCCGCCGACCCGGCCCGGTTTGATGTTGACGAAGTCGCAGCACTCAAGTTCGAGGGCGCGCTCGGCCTGTCGTGGATGGGAAACGCTTTCGTCGAGGCAGACGGGGGTGCGAATCTGGCTTCGCAACCGAGCGTGGCCGAACAAGTCGTCGTATCCGAGTGGCTGCTCGATCATTGCTAGTTCAAACTGGTCGATTTCGGAAAACATGGGCAGATCGCTCAGGGTGTAGCCGCTGTTGCAATCGATGTGCAACGTGTGCTGCGGATGCTGGCGGCGCACGGCGCGGAGCATCTCGAGATCCCAGCCCGGACGGAACTTCAGTTTGATGCGTGGAAAGTTCTGATCGACCGCTTGGCCCACGCCTGCCAACAGTTCATCCAGAGAATCCATGGCCCCAAAGTCGGCGCCGACGGGGACCTGGTCGCGCGTGGCCCCTAACAACCGGTGCAGCGGCTTGCCCGATATCCGGCTCTGCAGGGCCCACCAGGCTGTGTCGAGTGCAGCCTTCGCGAACGGGTTGCCTTTGTAAATCGCAAGCGCCTGCTGCAATGCCTCCCCGGATGCGATCTCTCGTCCTACGACGGCAGGCGCGAACCAGTCGCGGATGGTCGCGAACACGCCGCCGGCCCACTCTGGACTGTAACACGGGGCGGCGAGCGGCGAGCTTTCGCCCCATGCATCCACCGAGCCGCTTGTCATCCGGCACAGCACCGAATGAATGTCAGCGTCCTCGCCGTACGCAGTCCGCCAGGGCGAGATCAGCGGCATGGCGACGTGATAGAGTTCAATTCGATCGATTCTCAAGGGTTGGCGTCCGGCAACGAGTGACGGGATGTACCACCGAAAGCGGGAGTCCATCTTAGGGGGTTCTTGCCGGCAATCGAATCCCCCGCGTTTGCGATGGCGAGCACCCCTTGAAGTTTCGAGCCGCTCACCGCAACATCGGTGATCGATGCCAACAACAGACGCCGTGCAAGACGGTGTGATACACAGCGGAGCAGTCGAGGAGAAACGATGAGCGACACCGTCAACGTAGCCATGGTGGGACTCGGTTTTGGGGCCGAGTTCATTCCCATCTACCAGCAACATCCGCAAGCCAACGTGCATTGCATCTGTCGCCGCAACGAAGCGGAGATGAACAAAGTCGGTGATCGCTTCGGCATCGAGAAACGCCACACGAAATACGAAGATGTCTTAGCCGACCCGGATGTCGACTTCGTCCACATCAACAGCCCAATTCCCGACCACGCCTGGATGTCGCTTGAGGCGCTGGATGCCGGCAAGCACGTGATGTGCACCGTGCCCATGGCCACGACCATCGACGAATGCCGTCAGATTGTCGAGAAGGTCCGGCAAACCGGCCTGAAGTACATGATGGCCGAAACGGTCGTCTACAGCCGCGAGTTCTTGTTCATCAAGGAGATGTACGACAAGGGAGAACTCGGCAAACTGCAACACGTCGCCGCGTCGCATCCCCAAGACATGGACGGCTGGCCGTCGTACTGGGAAGAGATGATCCCCATGCACTACGCCACGCACGTTGTTAGCCCATGCCTGGGACTGGTTGACGGGCTGGCCGAGTATGTCAGCTGTTTCGGGTCGGGCACCGTCCGCGATGACATCGCCCAAAAATCGGGCAACAGCTTCGCCGTCGAAAGCTGCCACATCAAGTACAAGGACAGCGACTTGACGGCCCACATCTGGCGGTTCTTGTACGACGTGGCGCGACAGTATCGTGAGAGCTTCGACGTGTACGGCACGAAGAAGAGCTTTGAGTGGACGCTGGTGGAAAACGAGCCGCACGTGATCCACACGGCCAAGAAACCGGAACCGGAAATCCCAGAGAAGGTCGAAGTGCCCGACTACGCCCGCCTGCTGCCGGAACCAATCCAACGCTTCACCCTGCCGGCCGAGATCCAGGACGCCGAGCACCTATCATTCGTGCAAGGCGGCGGACACGGTGGTTCGCACCCGCATCTGGTTCACGAGTTCGTCAGCGCACTCGTGGAAGATCGGGATCCGTGGCCCAACGCCGTCACCAGCGCCAATTGGACCTGCGTCGGCATCTGCGCCCACGAGTCGGCCACCAAGGGAGGCGAGATCGTGCGATTGCCGGAATTCACGTTGGCTTGAATGAATCCGGCTGGTGCGCAACGGCAGATCCGTAGGGTGCGTGCTGGCACGCACCAGTCTTCGTAGCAGTTTCCCTTCTCGGGTGGTGCGTGCGAGCACGCACCACTAGTCTTGAGAACTTGCCTATCCAATCGAGGCCAGTGCCTGGCCGGTGGCGACTTGTTCGCCAACGGCGACGGAGACTTCGGCGATGGTACCGTCGGCCGGGGCGTTGATGGGGACTTCCATCTTCATCGCTTCCAGGACCATGATGGCTTGTCCGGCTGTGACCGCGTCGCCGACGTTGGCCAGCACGCGCAGCACGACCCCAGGCATTTCCGCTTTGACGGCGGTGGCTGTCGCAGCGGAAACGGCAGCGGCTGGTTGCGCACCGCCGGAAGCTTCGGCACGGATGCCGACCTGATATGTTTTTCCGTTGACAGTGGCGGTGTCGCCTTCGAACTGCATGCGGTAGTCGCGGCCGTTGACAGTCACGGTGTACTCCGAGGGCTCACCGTTGGTCGTGGCCGAGGCGGCTGCCGGGGATTCTTCCGACTTGGCGGCCACTTTGCGGATGCCGAGTTCGGCCTTGCCGGTCAAAAACGCCAAACCCTTTTCTTTGCACGTCGCGGCGATGAACAGGTTCTCGTCGGATTCTTCGATACCGGCAGCCTGCAACTGTTTGCGGGCGGGCGCGAGGCCTTTGTTCGGGTCCTCGTCATTCATTTCCAGCGGAGCCCGAGTAGTCGACTCCATCCCGAGCTGCTCGGAGGCCAGCTTGACGATTTCCGGATCGGGGGGCACCGGCGTCTTGCCGAAGTAGCCTAGCACCATGCGGCCATACGGATCGGCAATCTTTTTCCACGGCCCGAACATGACATTGTTGAGCGCCTGCTGCACGTAGAACTGCGACACTGGCGTGACGGACGTCCCGAATCCGCCGCGGCGGACGACGTCGCTCATGGCTTTAATCAGATCGGGGTACCGATCCATGATGCCGTTGTCGCGCATCATTTGGGTGTTGGCCGTCAGCGCGCCGCCCGGCATGGGGCTCCAGGGAATCAGCGGCTCGACCGCCGTGGCTTCCGGCGGCAGGAAGTAATCCTGCATGCACTCTTTGAAGACTTCCTCGGCCTCGCGGACTTTGTCGATGTCGACTTCCAGGTGATACTCCGAACCGCGCAGGGCGTGCCACATCACCAGAATGTCGGGCTGGCACGTTCCCCCGGAACACGGTGCCAGCGACATGTCGATAGCGTCGGCACCGGCATCGAGTGCTGCCTGGTTCGCCGCCACGCTGATGCCGGCGGTCTCGTGCGTGTGGAAGTGGATGAAAGTCCCCGAGGGCAACATCGCGCGGGCCCGCTTGATGGTCTCGTAAACCTTGGAAGGGACCGCAGTCCCTGAGGCATCCTTGAAGCAGACTGCGTCGTAGGGAATCTCGGCGTCGAGGATCTGCTGCAAAGTGGCGATGTAGAAATCGGGATCGTGCGCACCGCTGCAGCCGGGTGGCAGTTCCATCATGGTCACGGTGACTTGATGCTTCAGCCCGGCCTCGACGATACAGCGGCCGCTGTAGATCAAGTTTTCGACGTCGTTGAGGGCGTCGAAATTTCGGATGGTGGTGATGCCGTGCTTCTTGAACAGCTCGGCATGCATCCGCACGACGTCGCTGGGCTGCGACTCGAGCCCGACGACGTTGACGCCTCGGGCCAGCGTCTGCAGATTGGCATCGGGACCGGCGGTCTCGCGAAACGCGTCCATCATCGCGAACGCGTCTTCGTTGCAATAGAAGTACAGCGACTGAAAGCGAGCCCCACCGCCGGCTTCGAACCAGGTGATCCCCGCATCGCGGGCCGCTTCGAGCGCGGGCAGAAAATCCGCCGTCAACACACGGGCCCCGTAGACGGACTGGAAGCCGTCCCGGAAAGCCGTGCACATGAAAGGAACGTTCTTAGTCACCAGATTCCTCGACTCTCACTACGTAATCTCTGCACGCAAAGCAGTCAGGCCGATCGTAAGCTCGACTCCGACTCTTCAATTCTCACGGCGTTACCAATACCGACCACAAAACCCCCGCTGCGATCGCCGACCCAATCACGCCGGCCACGTTGGGGGCCATGGCGTGCATCAGCAAGAAGTTGTGCGGGTCCTCTTCTTGTCCCACCATTTGCACGACGCGCGCCGAATCGGGCACGGCCGAGACACCGGCCGCCCCCACCAGCGGGTTGATCTTTTCGCTGAGGAACAGATTCATGAACTTGGCGAACAAGACGCCGCCCGCCGTCGCAACGGAGAATGAGGCGGCACCCAATCCGAAGATCAACAACGACTGGCTGGTCAAAAACGTCTGCGCCTGCGTGCTGGCTCCGACCGAGAAGCCGAGCAGGATCGTCACGACGTCGATCATCGCCGTCCGCGCGCTTTGCGCCAGGCGGTCGGTTACCAGACTTTCCTTCAGCAGGTTGCCAAAGAACAGCATGCCCAGGAGCGTCAGGGCCCCAGGAGCCATCAAGGCGCAAATCAGAAAAGCGGCCACCGGGAAGATCATCTTTTCCCGCCGGGAGACCTGCCGCGGCGGCTTCATACGGATCAACCGTTCCTCGCGGGTGGTCAGCAGTTTCATGATGGGGGGTTGAATCACCGGCACCAATGCCATGTACGAATAGGCGGCGATCGCGATCGCGCCCAACAGATGCGGCGCCAGTTTGGCGGACAAAAAGATGGCCGTCGGTCCGTCTGCCCCGCCGATGATGCCGGTTGCGCCCGCCTCACTGGGCGTAAAGCCGAGATAGAGTGCGCCCAGCAGTGTCAGAAAGATTCCAATCTGCGCAGCGGCCCCCAGCAGCACCAGCTTGGGATTGGAGAGCATCGTCGAGAAATCGGTCATCGCGCCGATCCCCAGGAAAATCAGCGGCGGGAAGATGCCCTGGCTGACGCCGAAATAGATGTAGCTCAGCACGCTGCCCGGCTGGTAGCCGATGCTGTCGTCGGCCAGCTTGGCCGGCTGCCCCTCCTCGGAGACAATCTCCGTGTTTTCGACGTACGTTCGGCCGTCGTCGTAGACGCCCAGCGCCATTCCGTCCAGGCTGGGGATGTTGCCGACGATGGCTCCCATCCCAATCGGGACCAGCAGCAAGGGCTCGTAATGTTTGGTGATGGCCAGCGCGATGAAGGCAATCCCGATGAGGATCATCACCAGATTGCCCATCTGCATATTCGAGAAGCCGGTGGTCGACCAGAAACTTTCCAGGATTCCGTTCATCGAAGCTGCCCCCGCCGTTGGTGGAGCACGAATCCGATGGCCGCCAGGACTTCGTCCTCTTGTTGAGGTTGGGCAGGCGCCGCTTCGTGGGTCTCACGCTCGGGTGGCAAATAACCTTCCAGAGCCTGTAACACTTTGGGCAACAGGGCGATAAACGCCGAGATCAGCGACAGCGACAAAAACACGATCGCCATGCCCACAATCGAGATCGCAATCCCATTCCCGTCGATGACGTTCTGCCAGCTGAAGTTCAAATCCCCCATACAACTGTGTCCAACGATTCCTCGGTATTCCGGAGCGTCTGCACGTACGGCACTGTGCGTGCATACACGTCACTTGGCTTACTTCGCGGGAAAGCCCACGACAACGGTCTCGGATTGTAGCGAGTCTGCGTCCGGATGTTGAAGCAACAGCATCCCGGGTATTGAAATGAGTTGTCATTCATACTAAAAAACATTCATGTAACTCATTTCCGGGGAAAAATTCATGCCCGAGGCTGCATCGTGTGCCGACGCGTTGAAGGTACTGGCCGACGAGACGCGGCTGGCAGTTGTCGAACTTCTGATGGAAAAGCCGCGGCACGTCGGCGAGATGATGGAAACACTGGACGTCGAACAGAGCTTGTTCTCCCACCACCTCCGCATTCTGCGCGATGCGGGGCTGGTGACTTCCGAGCGAGATGGCAAAGCGGTCCTTTACCGGCTGGCGCCCGACGTCAAACCGGTTCGCCGGGGCAAGGCTATCAACCTGGGGTGTTGCCTGCTCTCGTTCGACGGCACGAGTACCGAAAAACGAGCCGACTGAAAGGCGTTGCACAACAGCTGTCGCCTTGAGCGTCACCGCGACAACGGTTTCGACCCTCCGGAAACCCGGCACTGAGGACTGAGCGAACTGTGAGTGAACCCGCTGCACCAGCCCTACGCTTGGCACTGGCCGAAGCGGTCGGCACTTTCCTGTTGGTGTTCTTCGGCTGCGGCGCAGTCCACTGTGCGGTGCTGCTGGGCGAACTTCAGGGACTGTGGCAGGTGGGAGTGGTCTGGGGCATCGCCATCATGCTCGCGATTTACACCATCGGTGACGTGAGCGGAGCCCACATCAACCCGGCCATTACGTTGGGGATGGCGGCCTGGAACCTGTTCCCGAAACGGCTCGTGCCAACCTACATCGCGGGACAAATGGCCGGGGCTTTCCTGGCCGCCGCTTCGCTGTACGTGCTATTCCAGCCCTATTTGGATGCCAAAGAACGCGACAAGTCCGTCGGGCGCGGGGAACCCGGCAGCGTCGTGACCGCCATGTGTTATGGCGAGTACTTTCCCAATCCCGGCCCGATGGCAGGCGGTACGGGACCATTCGATTCGGACGAATTCGCGGAGTTTCAGACGCTCGTCTCCCAACCGGTGGCGTTCTTTGCCGAATTGTTGGGGACGGCTATTCTTGGCTTTGTCGTGGTGGCGGTCACCGATCCCGGCAACCGCACTCAGCCCGATAAACTTTCGCCGACGTTCATCGGTTTGACGGTCACTGCGCTAATCTGCGTGATCGCGCCACTGACACAAGCCTGCTTCAACCCGGCCCGCGATTTCGGACCGCGGCTGTTTGCGTACTTCGCCGGCTGGGGAGACGTTGCGATTCCGGGTCCCAACGGCTACGGCATTCTCACGGTCTATTTGCTGGCGCCGATCGCCGGAGCGACCTTAGGCATCGGCGTCTATCAGCTTCTGTTTCGCACAGCAACAACCGACAGTCAGGACTGACATATGTGCCAATCGTTTTTGAGGCTGCTTCTTCCACTCTTCGCGGCATTCATTTTTGCATGCTCGCTGTGTAGCCCCGCGTCTGCCGAAGCACCCAATGCGTCGGTCGCCGACCTGCGAGTGGACTTGCCGTATCAAGCCGAGCGCAGCGATCCGATTACGCACGAGATCGATTTTTCGGTTGTCGTCACGCCCCCTTATCACTCGAAGGTATTGAAGGTTTGGCTGCCGTTACCCCAAACCGACGACGGTCAGGAGATCAACGCGAGCCAACTCAGTACGTTTCCCGAGGAGGTTGAACCACAGATCAACGTCGAGCGGGTGTTCGGCAACAAGTTCGCCTACTTCGAGTTTCATGAGCCCCGCGGCGCCCAGATCATTCGACATCGCTTCACCGCCAAAGTGTGGAACCAACATTGGCAGGTGGATCCGGCCGACGTCGCGCCGCGGGAACAATGGCCTGGGCCGTTTCAGCCTTATCTGCAGCCGCAATCGGCGGCGAACGTTTCCGAATTCGATCGGTTGCTGGCCGAGGTCGTCCCCAGCCGCCGGCAATCGGCCGATGACCTGTTCAGCGTGATGAACTGGATCGACTCAAATCTGACCTACGATCACTCGGCCGCGTCGCTGTCGGCTTCAGCCGAACACGCGCTGCAGAGTCGCCGCGGTCACTGCAGCGACTATCACGGACTATGCGCGACATTGGGCCGCAAGCTGGGCTATCCCGCCCGTGTGACCTACGGACTGTCGCTGTATCCCAAGAGCTCGCCGTCGCACTGCAAGATGGAAGCCTTTCTGCCGCCGTACGGCTGGGTCAGCTTCGACCTGTCCGAAACGCAAAAGATGGTCCAGCGGATCGATGCCGATGAGACGCTCTCATCTGTCGAGCGGGACCGGCTGGGAGTCGCCGCCCGCGAACGCCTCCATCGCGGTTTTCGCGAAAACAGCTGGCTGCTTGTCACCAACGGCACGAATTATGAATTGGCCCCCAAGGCATCGCGACCGGTGAGCGTGGTCCGCACGATCTATGCCGAAGCCGATGGTGAGCCGCTCCCCGACCCCGACCCGGCCGACGTCCAGCAGCGCAAATTCGCCTGGATGACGGTGCACAAATACAAGTCGGACAAGCCGTTCCAACTGCCGTTCAAAGACATTGCGACGCTGAAATAGGCGAAGCGCCGGCTACGATCAGGAACGGATCCGCTCACTGAGCGAATTGCCGACGCTTTTGTCTTGATCTGGCTCTGCGCGCGAGAGTCAACGGCCGCTTGCGCTCTGGCTACTCAAGCGTTTGGCAACCCCGCCTGCCCCATCCTTGATCCGCGTCAATTGACGGCGGGCCCAGACGAACTCTGTCGCCAGAATGCCTAACCCCAGCGGCAGCAGCGGCCAACCGGGCGGACCCGGTACGGCGATCAACACGGCAGCGGTGACCAGCACCGCACTGCCGACGGTGAACACGACCACGCGACGGGCCTGTCGAAACGTAAGTTTGATCAACGAATTCATCTGAAGTTGTGCCAGCCGCCTTTCAGTCTCTTTCGTCATGCACCTTTCCCAGGCCTTGATCCTACCACGAAGTTCATCGGCAATGGCAACCCCGTTGCGCTCAGCCAGCGAAACCGCTGTCGCGTTCGGGTCATGCCGATTGGAGGGAGACAGCCTAATGGATTGCGATGCCTCAGATGGCGGGACAGGCAAAGTCTTGCCGACGCCGTGGGGCCAGTAGTCTAATGAGAGATGCCACACGCCCCAAGAACCGCCAGCAGCACTTCGGGACCTCACATCGACCGCCGGCGAATTCGCTCTGACTTCATTTCGAAATCTAGCCACACTCGGGTGGAATTCATGTCGATGTTGCTCTCGATTGCCCGCAGGTTTCTCGGACGGCGGATTGTTGCCGATGTCGAGAAGGCGATCGAGGCCACCAAAGATCCGCAGGGCTATCAGCAGCGGTTGTTGCTCTCAATGATTGAGCGGGAGAGCCAGACCGGCTTCGGCCGCGATCATGGTTTTGCCTCCATTCGCAGCGTAGAGGACTTCCGTCGCCAGGTTCCCATCGCCGGCTACGACTATTACGCGCCCTACATCGAACGGGTCAAGAACGGCGAAACCGACGCCATGTTTCACGACCAAAAGGTTCTGATGTTCGCGCTGACCAGCGGCACGACCTCCAGCCGCAAGTTCATCCCGGTGACCGAACGGTTCCTGGATGATTATCGCCGCGGCTGGGCATTGTGGGGCTTCGGCGTGTTCTACCCGTACCCCGAGTTGTTCGCCCGCAAGAAGATCGTGATGGTCAGTGACTGGCAGGAGTTCAACGCCGACTCCGGAATTCCATGCGGCAGCATCAGCGGTTTGAGCGCGCAAATTCAGACACCCGTTTTTCGTTGGACCTATCTGCTGCCGGCGGAGACGTCGATGGTTCACGACGTGGAGGCCAAGTTTTACCTGGCGTGGCGATTGGGGCTGGTGCGAGACGTCGGCATGCTGATCTCGCCGAATCCCAGCACGCACGTCGGCTTCGCCCGCTTCGGAGATCGGCACAAGGAGTCGCTGATCCGCGACTTATACGAAGGGGGAATCAGCGAGACGTTCGGCATTCCCGAAGCTGTGCTACAGGCCAGACGGCGTTGGCTGAGACCCAACCCGAAGCGAGCGCGGCAAGTCGAGCAGGCCATCGCCAAGTCCGACCGGCTGCGACCCAATGAAGTTTGGCCCAACCTGAAGATGATCGGTTGTTGGCTGGGCGGAAGCGCGGGCATTTATCTGCGGCACTTCCCGGAATACTTCGGCGACGTCATCACGCGCGACATCGGCCTGATCGCCAGCGAGTGCCGGATGACAATCCCCGTCGAGGACAACACGGCGGCCGGCGTGCTGGAAATCAGCAGCAACTACTACGAGTTCGTACCGGTCGAGGAGATCGACTCGCCGCAGCCCAACGTGCTGGGCGCCCACGAAATCGAGGAAGGCTGCGATTACTACATTTTGCTGACGACTTCCAGCGGTCTGTACCGCTATCACATTCACGACGTGGTCCGCTGTGTGGGGCACTACGAACAGACCCCGTTGATCTCATTCTTGAACAAGGGCAGCCGCTTCTCGAACATGACGGGCGAAAAGCTCTCGGAACATCAAGTGGCTGAAGCGGTGGAAGGCGCGCTGTCGCGTCTCGACCTGCGATTGTCGACCTACACGTTGACGCCTTGTTGCGATGGCGAAGTACCGTCCTATTCGCTGCTCATCGAAGAAAGTGACCTGCCCGACCAAACGAGCCGGCAGGCGTTGGCACGGGAAGTCGAACGCGGACTGAACCTCGGCAACATCGAGTACCAGACTAAGCGCGAGTCGCTGCGGCTCGAACCGGTGCGAATTGAACTGTTGCCGTCGGGTGCCTGGGAGCGCTGGGACGCGCAACAGTTGAAGCAAAACGGCGGAACCGCGGAGCAATACAAGCACCCGGTGCTTGTTCCCGACACCGGCTTTCGCGCGACCTTGCCGCTTCGCAAGGACACCGAAGGCAGCCTGCAGAGCCGCTGATACGATTCAAGCCGTGGCTTGCCGGGCAATCCATGCGGTCATGTCATCGACCAGCCGCTGTGGCGCTTCGAATTGGATCGAATGCTGCAGGTCTTCGTAGGTGTGGACCTCCAATCCTGCCGGCTCGGCGTGCCGTACGATTTCAAGAACCCCGTTGTTGTCGATGATGCGGTCTTCGCCGGCGAGGAACAGCTGTGTCGGCGTCTTGATTTCGCCGACGCGGCCGGCGATGTATCCATCGAGTTTGCGGCTCGCGTACAAGAACCTCGCAGTCGCGCGTTTGATGCGCAGCGGGTCCTGGCGAATGTAGTCCACGAACCGCGGCGTGTCGGTGAACATTTCGGGTTCGATCGGCAGCTTGAAGGTTCTCGTCGGCGACAGCAGCAAAGCGAAGAAGATGCCGACCTTCGTCCGCGGGCTCACATCGACCTTCGCGGCCAAACCCGGCGTAATCAGGATCAGGCCGTCGAAGTCCTTGGGATGACCCAGCACATAACCGGTGCCCAGTTTGCCGCCCCAGGAAAGACCGACCAAGAAGACACGTTCGAAGCGCCCACGCAACAAGTCGCGGAAAGTGCGGACGTCGTCGAACAGCGTTTGCAGAGAGGGCGTGTCTCCCGAAAGGAAAGCGCGGTCGTCGCGGTTGATGCCGCTGCCGCGGCGGTCGAGGCAGAAGCAGTGATAGCCGCGCTGTTGCAACAGCTCCGCAGGTTGCTCGAACCAGCCGGCGTGACTTTCGATGCCGTGCAGGTACACCAGCGCAGTCCCCGTTTCCGCGGGAGCGTCTGTCCGATAGCCGGTGAAGCCGAGCTTGGCGCCGTCGCGAGCGACGAACTCGCCGACCGAAGATCCGATCGGCGGGGCCGTTTCCAACCAGGTGTCGAGTGTCGTCATGGGAGAGTTGTGCGGACGGCACCTACTACGACAAGGTGTTGCAGAGTCGCACTGCCAAGACTCGCATCACGAGATTCAATCGCCCGACATCCGCTCGCACTGCCCGGCGAGCCAGGGCGACCTGGTTTGGGCTCAAGACGATGCGGTTGTCGCCTGCGAGGCGAGTTTTCGCAGCACTTCGTCGTTCACGATGGTTCCCTTGGGCAAGTCCTTGATTGATTCGAGTACGCCTAGAATCGCTTCGTCGGGGAGTTCGATCCCCAGTTCGCTCAGTTGGTGGGCCACCGCTCGGCGGCCGCTGTGCCGGCCCAGCACGAGTTTGATGCCCTCGACGCCCACGCGTTCAGGACGATACGGCAAGTAGGTATCGGGGTTCTTGAGCAAGCCATCCTGGTGAATGCCGGCCTCGGTGGCAAAGACGTTGCCGCCAGCCACGGCTTTGTTGGCCGGCAAGGGAATGCCGGTCAGCTCGGCCACCAATTCGCACAGCGGGGCCAGCTGCGTGGTGTCGATCTTGTTCGGACGTTTGTATTGGTCTTCGTGAAGAGACAGGGCGATGGCGACTTCTTCAAGCGAGGCGTTTCCGGCCCGCTCGCCCAATCCGTTGACCGTGCACTGCACGATGTTGGCCCCTTCGTCGATGGTGGCCAACGTGTTGGCGACCGCCAGCCCCAGATCGTTGTGAAAGTGAACGGCCAACAGCGCCTTTTCGATGTTGGGGACATGGTCCTGAATGTAGCGGACCATGTCGCGGGCCTTCTCCGGCGTGAGAATGCCGACTGTATCGGGAAAGCCGATCGTCGTCGCGCCGGCGTCAATCGCTTCTCGATACAGCTCACACAGGAATGGCAATTCGGTGCGGCTGGCGTCTTCAGGACTGAAGGCCACGATCGGGAACTTCTGGGCAGCGTAAGACATTGCGTCGGCCACCAAGTCTTTGATCTGCGACTCGGACTTCTCAAGCTTGAATTCACGGTGCAAGGGGCTCGTGCCGCAAAACAGGCTGACGCCCCGCTTATGGACGGGTTGGCCGGCAAGTGCTTCATCGGCAGCATCGACGTCGGCGCGTACGGTCCGGCAAAGCGCGGTCAGCACCGGACGCTTGACGACGCCCACCATGAGGCGGATGGCCTCGACGTCGGCCGGCGACGAAGCAGGGAAGCCGGCATCCAGCGAATGCACGCCTGCTTTCTCGAGGGCTTGCGCGATCCTGAGTTTGTCCTCTGGTTCGAGCGTCGCCCCCGGCATTTGTTCGCCGTCGCGGAGCGTCGTATCGCTGAACAACACGGCCCCGCTCTTGCGGTGGTGGCTCACAACGGCGCGTTTGATGACCGTGCCCACTTTGTCCCAGGCCTTTAGTAGGAGTCCGCGTTCCGACATCTGTTCGACGATTCTACCATCAAGGTTGATCGACCGGTGAGGAAGGGGCATTCCGCTTGGGTGCCACTGCTGGCTTGTCCAGCAGTGCGATGTAGTCGCGGCGCCCCGCCGCGGGAACGTGCCGAATCGTCCATGTTGAGTCTTCTGCTCGGCCTCGGGATGTTGCTGTCCTTCGGCACTGCTGGACAAGCCAGCAGTGGCACCCGACTTGGAGTGATCTGCCCTTTGCCGTGGTGATGTCGACCCTGATCGGGGTCATAGATCGATGCCTGTTGAATCGCTAGCTTGTGATACGCTGTTCGGCAATGCACCGGTTGTTGCGCCAGTCGGTACCGGAGCACGGCGTCCCCCAATCATCCATTGCTCTTGGGCGATGGCGACCTGCTCGAGGGCGGACTCGTTGACGGTGACGCCCAAACCGTGCCCGCTCAATCGCTCCGCGCGCCCGGCGTAGCCGAACGTCAGGTCTTCCATCGTGAGCGGCTCGCGGACCAGATGCCGATCGTAGCTGCCTTCTAAGCTGCGGATGCCGGCTATCGACGTGGCGAAGTGGCGTCCCGCGGCCGACAGAATGCCGGTCTCACCCACCAGGCAGCCGAGCTGATATCCCAAGCCTGCGTTGTGGGCAATCGCTGCAATGCGGAGTGAATTCAAGAAACCGCCGCATTTGGAAATCCGGATGTTGAACAGGTCGCATGTTCCCGAATCGACCGCCCGACGCGCGTCATCGATGCTGCAGAGTGACTCGTCGAGCATGATAGGTATGCCCAGATTGGGACGCAGCGCAGCCAAGCCGGGCGTCTGTGCGTCCGGGACAGGCTGTTCGATGGCCGAGAGATCGAAGCCTCGCAGCGCTACCAGCTTCTTTTCGAGGTTGTCGATATTCCAAGCCTCGTTGGCGTCTGCGCGGATGTCGACTTTGCCTGCTGGCAGGAACCGCCTGATGCGCACCAGCGATTCGGCGTCGACCTGGCCCTCGACGCCGACTTTGACTTTGCAGTCGCGAAAGCCGTAGAGACGATACTTAATTGCACCGATCGTCTCGGCCAGTGGACTTCCGCCTGTGAGGACAACACCGTATTGCACGGCCGGTCTGCTCTCGCGAATCGGCTCGGTTTCAGGCACGCATTCCACAGCGGCCGAGAACGGCAGTTCCATCGCGCGGGTGGCCGCATCGAGAAGGCTCAATTCCAGTGCGGCTCGCACACTGTTGCCGAAACGGTCCGCGCGTTGTCCGGGTGGCGCTTCCAGTTGCAGACCGCCGCAAAGTGCCGCCGCGGTGTGCAGGTCATCGAATTCACCGCCGAGCTGGCCAGCAAGATCGATACCGCGAAGTTGCGCGAAAGCCGTTTCGATCGTTTCGCCGGTGACGTAGGGTCGCGGCAAGCCTTCGCCCCATCCGACCGACCCGTCATCGAGCCGACAACGCACAATGAGTGTTTCGTTGTACGTACGCGTAAAAGACGCGTGCCGAATGGTCTTCTTCAGCGGGATGCGGGCGTGGTAGGCGGTTAGTTCCGCGATCTGCATTTGGCCAACCAATTACAGCAGGGCTTCGTCGCGGAACCAGTCGATCGTCGTCTGCATGGCGTCGTCGAACTCGAAGGGCGGCTTGTATCCTAAATCTCGTTTTGCCTTCTCGGTCGAGAAATCGAGATTGAGACCCAACATCTTGATGCGGGCCTGCGAGAGAATCGGCGCCTCCTTTTTGCCGAGCAGCTTCCATGTCCCCTCCAGCACGGTGGTCAGTCCGCGGGCGAGGCCGATGGGGACAGTCTTCGTTGGCTCATCGTAGCCGGCCAGCCGGGTGATCGTCGTCATGAACCTGCGTTTCGAAACCAACTCGCCGTCGGTAATGTTGAACGCCTCTCCCACAGCAGCATCGTCCTGGATGGCCAGAGAGATGGCTGCGACCAAGTTGCCGACGTAGGTGTTATTCATCATCTTGTCGCTGGAGCCGAGGAATCGGAACTCGCCCGACTTGAGCTTTTGCAGCAGCTTTGGAAAAACCGTCCGGTCCCTGGGACCATAGATGAATCCCGGACGCAGCGTCACTGCGGGCAGATTGTGTTCGCGAATGTGTTGCTGGACAACGTTTTCAGCTTCCGCCTTGGTGCGCGTGTAGCCGTCGATTGCGGAGAGGTTGGGCGGTTCGCTCTCGTCGGTTCCCTGATGATCGCGAGCCTCGTAGACGCCCAACGAGCTGACGTGGATGAACCGCTTGAGCGCACCGTTTTCGGCAACCGCCTGCAGGAGCTCTTCCAAGCCGCGGACGTTGACCTCGCGGTATTCTTCGACCGGTCCCCAATCGCCAACTTTCGCCGCGCAGTGCACGATGGTTGCCGCTCCAGCGACAGCCTTGCGCATCGAATCGGCGTCGGTCATGTCGCCTTCGATTTTTTCGACGCCCCATTGATCGAGCAGGGCAGTGTTGCTGGCACTGCGGACCAGCGCCCGGGTGGGGATACCCTTCTGGTGTGCCAGTTCGGCCACGTGGCTGCCGACCAGCCCGGTCGCGCCGGTAATGAGCAGTAGATTGTCGCTGTTCGATGCCACGCCGGTCTCACGCGCCAGGTTTACTCGTTCGTTTCGACGATTCCGATAGCGGGCCGAATTCGACGTACGGCCGGCCAAGCATCCGTTTTATGAGAATGACTTCGCCGGCATCGTTGCCTTCGATGGCGTGCCCGACGAACTGCAGCACGTATCCGCCGACAAACGCCAAAAGCGCCCAGGTCCAGTGCCCCCCCATGAGCAGGATCACCGAGACGACGAACGTCATCGGTACCCCAACCACGTGCAGCGCCAGGTTCACCGGGTGCCGGTGTCGCTGGAGGTAGTTGCTAAGAAAGTTCTTCACGGCTTTTGGGATAGCTTCTCGTACGAGGCGATCTTTGTGAACTCTCCGTGAAGGGTGGGCCCTGCCACGGGGCGGCGGGATTCTACACGGAACGTCGCCGCACCGGAAGATGGCGTCATCGCTGCGTGTGAGCGATTTCGACGTAATAAGCCCCTCGGGACGTGTTGTCGGGGCCTTCGAGCCACGTTTGCAATCGAGCCGGACCCGCTGACAGCTCGACCAGCAGCGTCGCAGAGCCGTCATCGGGCTCAATCGACTGTTGCACCTCGACTTCACCAATCTTCGCACGGGCGGTGTGGGCCTGCAGTGGCTGCTCGAAACCGGCTGGCCGGCAGCTGAGTGTGAGTTCATATTGCCCGGCCTGTAGGACGTTGATCGCCCAGAAACCGTTGCCAGCTTTGTCCTGCCGGATGTGACTCTGATTCCACGGAACTGCAGCGATGGGGGCGTGCCAGTCGTGACAGGTCAGGGTCGCGGGATTCTCCAGGGGGGATCCGATTTCGAGACGGACATACTCGTTGAATCGCTCGGTCAGACCGTCCCACCAGCGATCGTAGCCGGCACGCATGCGAGTCACGATGTCTCGATGCTCGCCGGCAATGTCGGTCTTCTGTCCCGGGTCGGCCTGAATGTCATACAGTTTACTGCCGTCGATTAACCGCCAGCGCTCGGTCATGACAGCCGACCGCCGCCACTTTTCGGGATGCTCAATTCGCTGCGAATGCACAAACAGCGTTCTGTCCGGCCATTTTTCTTCGTTGCCTGACTTCAATAGCGGCGCCAGACTCACGCCGTCGAGCGGAAGTCGCACAGATGCGGATTCGATGCCGCACAAGTCGACCAGCGTCGGCAGGATGTCGACGTGCGCTGTGAGCTGTTCGAGATTCCTTCCACCGACGAGTCCGCCGGCTGGGTGATGAATGAAACAGGGGACGCGGTGTCCGCCGTCGTACTGGGAACCCTTGCTGCCGCGCATGCCTGCGTTGAAGCCGCCGGGATCGCGCATGCCGGCGGCAGTGCCGTTGTCGGTCGTGAAGACCAGGATCGTGTTGTCGACGATGTCCAGCTCGCGGAGCTTCGCACGCAACCGGCCGATGTTCTCGTCGATGTTGGTGATCATGCCGTAGAACTCGGCCCGCGGCGAGGGGATGCCCAGGTCGCGGTAGGGCTGGCTGTACTTTTCGTCGACGAGATACGGACCGTGGGGCGCGTTCGTCGGAATGTAGGCGAAGAAAGGTCGATCGCGGTTCGCCTCGATGAACTGCAACGCGGCGTCGAACCAGACATCGGTGCAGTAGCCTTCGTAGCGCTTCGGCAGACCGTTGAGGAAATAGGTGTCGTCGAAATAGTTGTTGCCCCAGAAGTCGGGCGTCTGCCCTACGCCGCCCCCGCCGTGAATCAACACCTCCTGGAAGCCACGGTCTTGCGGCCGGAGCGGGAAGTTGTCGCCCAGGTGCCACTTGCCGAAGATCCCGGTGCGATAGCCGGCGGCTGCAAACAGGTCGGCAATCGTGACTTCATCGGCGCGCATCAGCGAGCGGCCCATGATGGTGTGCCAGACACCGGTGCGGCTGGAATACCGCCCCGTCATCAGCGCCGCCCGCGTGGGCGAACAAGTCGGGTCGACATGGTAGTCGGTCAACCGCACGCTTTGGGCATGTAGCTGGTCGAGATTCGGCGTGCTGATCTGCCGGTTGCCGTGACATCGCAGGTCGCCGTAGCCCTGATCGTCGGTCATGACCAGGATGACGTTGGGGCGAGTTTGGTGCTTCGCAAAAAGCTGATCCGGCGGGATTGTCGGGCAGACCACCAGACACACCAAAGCGAGCAGCAGGGATCGCCGCGGATGCCGGCACGTCGAATTCATGAGGTGCCGCCTTCAACAAACTCGCGGCGCCGCTCGACGCAGGCAGACCCGCCGAGCTCGTAGTCGCGGCAGATTTGTGGGCGCCATTCGTAGTGGCGGCAGCGGCGCTGCTGGGGGTCGAACCACAGGCAGCGGTCTTGTGGCTCTTGACCCCGGGTCAGGCCGGCAAAGCGATCGTCGATCTCGCGGATCAACGGCTCCGGCAGCCCAGGTGGCCGGAAGGGGTGCGGGTCGATGTCGTGAACCGTCGAGACGTACAACAGCACGGGTGAGCCGATCTGTTCGCAGCACAGACCGCAGCCGTCGCACGATTCCGGTTCAAGCACGTCGAGCTGGATGAGACTTGCAGAAGCGGGGTCGCCAGCGGACACGGTTGCGGCTTTCCGACGGTTTACGCAGGGCAGGGGAGCGAGCTAGCCGATCGTGCGGTATTGCTCTTTGAGCCGTGTCGAGCCTGCAAGACTTGAGAACACGGCTGACACAGCCGTGGCACGACTCAACCTGGTAACGACCCGAGTCGTTATTCCTTCTTCTCCTCGGTCTTCTCTTCCGATTTGGCTTCTTCCTCGGTCGACTCCTCCGCCGGCTCGGCTTCAGGTTCTTCTTTGGGATTCAGCTCGTCGGCCCGCTTTTGGGCGTCATCGGCTTTCTTCTTCGACTCCTCTGCGGCCTGGGCGACTTCTTTGGCCTTCTTGTCCGCCTCTTCGGACTTCTTCTGGGCTTCTTCGGCGGCTTTCTTCGATGCTTCGTACTCTTGCTTGGCGGCTTCGGCAGCCTTTGTCGCTTCTTCGGCGGCCTTTTGGGCTTCGGCCGACTTGGCTTCGGCGTCGGTGGCGCTCTGCTTGGCAGCCTCAGCCTCCGCCTTGACCGCCTCGGTGCTCTGCTTAGCCTCTTCGGACTTCTTCTGAGCTTCTTCGGCGGCGACCCGGGCTTCTTCGGCAAGCACGATTGCCTCTGCTGCGCGTTTCTGTTCGGCGACAAAGTCGGGGATGATGCTCAGCTCGGGGCGAGCGGCCTTGAGTTGGTGGAACCCTTCGATGTCGACGCCGGTCTGCCAGACGTAGAGCCGCTTGAGATTCTTGAGCCCTTCCAACTGGGAAATCCCGGCGTTCGTGATGCTTGTGCCATACAGATTCAAATACTGCAGGTTCTCAAGTCCGAGCAGATGCGCGAGGCCGGCGTCGGTGACCCCGGTTTTTTCCAGATGCAGCTTCTCGAGCGAAGACAGCTTGGCGAGGTGGGGTAGGCCGGCGTCAGTGACTTTCGTGCCGCGCAAGTTGAGAATCACAACGTCGTCGAGCGCGGCCACCGGTGCGAGGTATTCGTCGGTCACGTCACCGTCAGTCAGATGGTAGGCCACGTCGAGACGGCTGTCGTCCTGAGCAATCTCCATGACTTGACCGCCCAACTCGCGGATCTTTTCGATGGCCGCCTTTTCGGCGTCGGTGCGTTCTGCCTCTTCCTGCGCCCGGGACGCTGATGCTCCGGCAACCAGGATCGATAGCGTTAAGGCAGCGATAGTTCTCCGCATTTGTGTCTCTCCCAGATCTGCAGCTTCTATTGTACTGTCCCGACGGCCCAAACTCTGTTTGGGCGCACATCGTGTTCTTGCTGTTTTTGCGGCATTCGTGTCTGTCCAGATTTCAATTCTACCAGGGCGGCCCGGCCAGAGGAAAGGATTGGACGGCACAAGCTGTTCCCGGTGCGGAAGCTGCTTCTCGCGCCAAACCGCTAGTTGTCCGGCCAAAACGTGGTCCTGGGATGAAATCGTCGCCAGGAGTGTTCAAAGGAGATTACGCCTGGAAGGCGTTGGAGCCGAACGTGGCCGGTCGTGAATGAACGCCCCGTGAGCGGGTCCCATTCGGTGCCCGTCTCGGGGTCGACCAATCTGCCGTTATTTTCTTCGAATTCAATCAATCGACCATTGATGGTTCGATCGTACACAAGCGCAGTGAGGCTGGCCTTATCGAAAATGACGAGCACCGCATCTTCGCCCAGCCAATCGTTGACCACGGGATGCTCGAGCAGCAGATCGAATCGCCACGCCCGTGCGACTGGATCGTCGGCGAGTCCGATGACGTAGCGATCCAGTTCGCGATAAGAGTCTCGCCGCAGTCGGCGCTCCGATCGTGGTAGCATCACGGCACTGGTCATTGGATGTGCGTGCCGCCAAGTCTTCCAATCGGTCACCGTCGATGGTAACAGCTCGAGCCGTTCTCCGGTCAACGGCCCCCGCATGGCTTCACCCAGTAGATGGCTCCACAGGCTGCCTGTCTCCTCATCGACCATGACCAGGCTGTGTTCCCACAACATCCCCGAGACGGCCAGTGTGAGCGTTTGCCCTCGCAGTTCTCTGGCATACACGATGCCGTTGTGACAGAGGTGTCACCATGTTGCCGCAATGGCGCGCCCACCCAGGGTATCGTTCAAGATCTCGCGCATCGGGCCGTTGAGCATGTTGAGCGGATAGGCCCGAGTTTCGCCACCGACTTCAACCCCCAGAACCAGCTCGTCTTCTCGGAGTCGTGCTTTGGCCACCGTAGCTGAGACAACTGGGAAGTCGGTAATGGGTGGTTGACGAGACAGGACCGGAATCGGATGAAAGCTGTTCGGACTCGGCGGATGGTTCGGACCCAGCCGAGGCGACTTCTCCGCAACCTCGATCAACTCGGCGACCCGTTGCTGTCTCCGATATGCCTGGAGTTCGTCCCGCAACACGAAGGCCACGACTGCTGCAGCGACCAGGATGCCGAGAATTGAAGCGGCCATGATCCGCAACAACGATCGTTTCAGGTTTCGTGGGTTCGTACTCGCGGGCATCGACCGGTCTCATCCTCATTACCGACGAGTCTGTGCCGAAGACCGCCAGATCGTCTGTGAAGCCTCTTACACAGGAACACCACATACTGTTTCAACTCGAACAGCCGTGAGACATAATCGAAGAGTGTCTCCGCTCGCACTGGCGGACAAGCCGCCAGTGGCACACATCAATCGTAAATCCAAGACCTATATGCGTGTTGCCATGCGAATTGCTCCTCTGTTGCTCGTCGTCTGTTGCCTCGCGACGGGCGACACATGCGCCGCCGAACAGCCGAATGTCGTGTTGATCAGCATCGATGACCTCAACGACTGGGTCGGTTGTCTGGGCGGACATCCGCAGGCGAGCACGCCGAACATCGATCGGCTGGCTGCGCGCGGCGTGCTGTTTCAAAACGCCCACTGCCAGGCGCCGGTCTGCCAACCCTCGCGGGCCAGCTTGATGGTCTCGCGGCTCCCATCCTCGACTGGTCTCTACTTCCTCGACCCAGGATTGCAGAAGTCCGACGTCACCAAGGACGAAGCGACGCTGCCGGAAGCCTTTTCGGCGGCCGGATATCGCGTCATGGGGGCAGGGAAGTTGTTTCACAACAAAGACAACCAGCGCGTGTTCTCGAGCGTGGGCGAATACGGCGGCGGATTCGGAGGCATGGGCCCGCGACCGGACGAAAAGATCAGCCAACCGCACGGACATCAACTGTGGGATTGGGGCGCCTATCCCGACGAGACCGTCGACATGCCCGACCACAAGATTGCCTCATGGGCGCAGCGGAAACTCGAGGCTGATTACGATGCCCCCTACTTCTTGGCGGTGGGCTTCTACCGGCCACACGTGCCGTTGTACGTGCCCCAGGAGTGGTTCGACAGGCACCCCCGCCGGCAAGTCCAACTTCCGCTGCTGCAGGAAAACGACGTCGACGACTTGTCGGCATACGCGCGCGACTTGACGACGCTCGAACACGTCGCGCCGGAGCATGCGTGGGTCCGCGACAGCGGTGAGTGGCCGCACGCCGTGCAGTCGTATCTGGCATCGATCAGCTTCGTCGACCACTGCGTGGGCATGGTTCTCGACGCCCTCGATCAGCGTGCCGACGCAGACAATACAATCGTGTGCTTGTTCGCCGACCACGGTTTTCATCTGGGCGAGAAACAGCGCTGGGCCAAACGCTCGCTGTGGGAAGACGGGACGCGCGTGCCGATGCTGCTGGCGGGCCCTTCGATCAAGCCGGCTCATTGCGATCGACCGGTTGGCCTGATCGACATCTACCCCACGCTGCTGGATCTCACCGGCCAGCCCGCCGACCCTAACCACGAAGGCCAGTCACTACGCCCCTTGTTGGACAACCCCGGGCGCGAGTGGGAACGTCCCGCGATTACGACGTTCGGTCTGGGCAATCATGCCGTCCGCTCAACCCGGTGGCGTTACATCCGCTACCTGGACGGTTCCGAAGAGCTCTACGACCACCAAAGCGATCCGCACGAATGGAATAATCTCGCCGCCGATGCCGCGATGGCGGCCGTACTCAGCGATCACCGGCGGTGGCTGCCGAAATCGGAACTGCCGATCCTCGGCGAGGAATCCACCGGCCACAAAGCCTACGCGGCGGCCGCGGCCGAACTCGAGGCAGTCCGTCAAGATGCGAACCCTTAGTCGCCAACGGCCGAGATGGTCCACCACGCTGCCAATGACATGACGACGACGGTGTAGACGAAGAACAGGGCCAGCATTTTGCCGATGACGCTGCCGGCTTTCACATCGTCTTGATCGAACTGGGCGAGTTCTTCCCGGTCGAACAGTGGTTCCGGAAGTGTCGCCGTGGGGGCGGGGTGTTCTGTTTCGCTGGGGGCTGGGGCCTGATCTGACATTCCGGCTTCCTGGTTCAACAATCGACTGGCAGTTCGCATGGACCGTGCTGGCTGCCCATTCTGATCAATCCGCCCGGCCATGTCGAGCGCGATGATCGGGTTGTCACGTGGATTGACCGGCGTCCGGTCTCCCACCTGTTGAGACCTTCGGTCGCGCGAAGGCGTGGTCAGGAGACCACGCCACAACCTGGGAAACCACGCCATAACCTCGTCGCGCCGTTTCGCGTCCCGATAGGCGCGTCCACACGGGAGCGGGGTTCATTGACCGAGCAGTTGCAGCAGCCGGTTGTCGGCGGGGTAGGGGTGGCCTTTGTGCTGGGTGAAGCCTTCGCCGAAGGCGACGCCGATTTCGGCCCCTCGCTGGGCGCTCCAGCGCCCGTTGCGCTCCAGGTACTCGTCGATGCCGTGTTGCCGGCGTAGCCACGCGCGCTGGCTGTCGTGGCAGGCCAGCATCTGCTGTTTGATCTCGAACGTCGCAGAGATGTCGACGATGAAGTCGGGCTGGATGCGCCGGCCGGCATGGTCGGTCCCTTCGATCGGGTCGACGTAGTACAGATGGGGGATGTCCTCAATGGGAGCGGCGGGATCTTGCGAACCCGTCGTGTAGTTGGGAATTGGCGCATTGAAACAGGCGTCACGGACCAGCCGGCTGGTCATCTCGTGGTCGCTCATGTAATCGACCGGCGGGGCCGTGAGCACGATGTCAGGGCGGGTTCGTCGTAATGCTTCGGTCACGCGGCGACGGTGTTCGTTGTCATCGACAATCGACAGGTCGCGAAACTCGAGGCAGACGTAGTCGGCGCCCAAGACTGCAGCCGAGGCGGCGGCTTCGGCCCGGCGGACGCGCGAGATGTCTTGCGGAGGCAGTTCGGCGCTGCCGCAATCGCCCGGCGTCATGGTGGCCAGCGTCAGCGAACAGCCTGCTTGCCCCAACAGCGCCAGACTTCCAGCGCACTGGAACTCGATGTCATCCGGATGGGCGTGTATCGCGAGAATTCGCACAGAATCAACAATTTCGGGCATTGCATTCCGACGATGGGAACTGTCTGATAGAGGGTTGGCAAACATTATAGGTGAGGCGCAGGATTAATGGCCACGGATACACAAACGCAACCACGACTGGCTGACTCTCCGCAGCACGTGCGGCATACCAAGGTGCCCACGCTCGTATTTCGCACCGCCCGTGACGTTGATAAACATGTCGCGCTGGTCTTTGAGAGCCTGATTCGCGAGAACAACTCGGCGGGTGTGCAAACGGTATTGGGATTACCGACCGGATCGACGCCGATCGGCGTCTACCGGGAATTGATTCGCCTGCACCAGCAGGACGACCTCGATTTCTCGCGCGTGGTGACGTTCAACCTCGATGAATACTGGCCCATCGAACACACATCGTTACAGAGCTACAACCGCTGGATGCGGGAGACGTTTTTCGACCACATCAACATTCCGGAAGAGAACATCCACATTCCGCCCGGCGACATACCCCGGCACGAGGTCGAGAACTTCTGTGAAGCCTACGAACGGGCGATCGAAAAGGCCGGCGGTATTGACCTGCAGCTGCTCGGCATCGGGCGTTCCGGACACATCGGCTTCAACGAGCCGGGGAGCTGGCGAAATAGTTCGACCCGCTTAGTGCCGCTTGATCCCGTCACTCGGCGGGACGCTGCCAGCGACTTCTTCGGCGAGGAAAACGTGCCGTCCCAGGCGATCACGATGGGTGTCGGCACGATTCTGTCTGCTCGCAAGATCATCATGATGGCCCTGGGAGAGCACAAGGCACCCATCGTCCATCGCGCGGTGGAGGGTGAGGTCACTGAGGACATCACCGCCAGTTTCTTACAGACGCATCCCAATGCCATTCTGGCCGTCGATCAGGCTGCGGCCGGCGATTTGACGGCCATCCGCGTTCCCTGGCTAACTGGGGCCGTGAATTGGACGTCGGAGATGCAAAAGCGGGCGGTGATCTGGCTGTCGCAAACGACCGAGACGCCGCTGCTCAAACTAGCCGCCAGCGACTTCATGGAAAACCAGCTGTACGATCTGGTTCGCGAACACGGTCCGACCGAGGCGATTGTCGAGCGGGTGTTTCACGAAATGCTTCAAGGCATCTGCACGCAGCCTGCCGGTGAAACCCCGCAGACTGTGTTGGTCTTTAGCCCGCATCCCGATGACGACGTGATCTCGATGGGAGGGACGTTGATCACCCTGGCGGAGCAGGGACATGACGTGCATGTGGCCTACATGACCAGTGGCAACATCGCCGTCTTCGACCATGACGCCATGCGGCACATTGAATACGTGCGCCGATTCCACGATATGTTCGACATCGACGCGACCCAGACCGCCGAGTTATGCCACCGGCTCACCGATATGATGCGAGCCAAATTGTCCGGCGAGGGTGATTCGGACGAGTTGCTCGCCGTCAAAGGTCTGATTCGTCGAACCGAAGCAACTGCGGCCGCCCAGACGGCCGGCGTGGGGCCGGATAGGCTGCGTTTCCTCGACTTACCCTTTTATCAAACCGGACATGTCACGAAACGCCCCATTAGCGACGAAGATGTAGAAATCGTGGCGAACTTGCTGCGAGAGTTGAATCCGGGCCAGATCTACGTGGCCGGCGATCTGTCCGATCCGCATGGGACGCATCGCGTGTGTGCACAAACGATCATCGACGCCCTCAAGGTCGTGAAGAATGACCAGATTCAGCCGGAGGTGTGGCTGTATCGCGGAGCGTGGCAAGAGTACGAGCCGCACGAAATCGAACGGGCTGTTCCGCTCAGCCCGGCGGTCACGCAGCGCAAGAAGTCGGCCATCTTCAATCACGAGTCCCAAAAAGACCGGGCGCTGTTTCCCGGTCACGACGAGCGCGAGTTCTGGGTTCGGGCCGAAGAACGGACCAAGAACACCGCCCGTATCTACAATGAACTGGGCCTGCCGGAGTACTTCGCGCTAGAAGGCTTTGTGCGTTTTACCGGTCAGCTGTAGCCCGAGCAGACGCTACGCTCTGGGGTCCGCACATTCGCAGACCAGCTTCGTCTTGCCAAGAATCCCCGGTTTCCCGTACAACTCGTGCGATTCCGGCTCGCGTCTTGGGACAAACGGGAACCGGGAAGTCGTACTCCTCGCTGGTTCTCAGTCTCTCAAAGGATGGAGAGGTCATGAGCCTTTCACGCCTGCTGCTGTGTTCGACCACCCTCTTTCTCTCATCGATGCTCCTGTTGAGCGGCTGCGGAGCCGGGGCCGATTCGCCTGAATCAGACGCGGAACTGCTCGGCGCCACTGGCGAAACACAGCTCACGTTCGAGACTGAGCCGCTGCCGGCAGCGTCGATTGGTGGCGTAGGCGTGCCCGACGGACCAAAGCCCGGATCGCCGGAATGGATCATCGCGGAAATCAAGCGGCTGCGGCGCGAGCCCTTCTCGGACGGAATCGGCAATGATCCCCAGAAGCTAAAGGCGGCCCGGTCGCAGCGAAACAAGGAGATCACGAAGCTGGCAACCGAAGCTGTGGCGCTGACTCATCAGAAATCAGATCACGAGCAGGCTTTCAACGAAGCGGTGCACTTGTTGATGGAGTCGCGTCTGCAGTTGGCACTGCAGGGCGATCAGGAGAGCATCGACGCCCTGTACGACGACGCGTCGTCCCTCTATCAGCGGGATGCGACGTCTAAAGCCGCAGCAGAAGCCGCATTCGCTGTGGCGCGGTTCGCCCACACAAACGCACGACGCTTCGCTCGTGACGAACCCCAGTGGTTGGAAGAATTCGCCCGACAAGCCCGTATCTTCGCGACGAGCTTTCCAGCTGAAGAAACTCGGGCCGTTTCTCTGCTGCACGCGGCGGGTTGGAGTTGCGAGCTTCACGGGCTGACCGAAGAGGCAGTGGGATGCTACACACTGCTCAAAGAGCAATACCCACAGACCCCACAGGGCCAGCAGGTCGATTCTCTGGTGCGGCGACTCACACTTGCAGGGCGACCACTGCAACTCGCCGGGCCAACGCTCGATGGACGCTATGTTTCGGTCGACGAATTCCGTGGTCAGCCGCTGCTGGTCATCTTCTGGGCCAGCGACGCCGACCGTTTCGTCGAGACGCTGCCCGAACTGCAAGCCGTCACCAATCAGTTTGCCAGTGTTGGGCTTAAGGTCATAGGCGTCAACCTAGATGATGAAGACTCGGAGGTCGAGGCGTTCGTCAGCGAGCACAAGTTGGCGTGGCCCCAGATCTTCTACACCGACCCGGCCAAGCGCCGCTGGGCCAGCCCGATCGCCCGCTACTACGGCATCCGGGACATCCCGATGGTTTGGCTCGTGGATGCGCAGGGCGTCGTGGTTGACACCCAGATCAAACCTGGCCAACTGGAATCCAGACTCTCGGCCCTGCTAAACCGCTCGGCCGAACGCTAGAGGCCACTTGGCGGCAGTTCGAGTCGGGTTTTCGGCTCTCTGGGATCGGCAGGGCAGATTGTCTCCCCCAACTGCGCGTGCGGCGCTGCGGCCCAGGATAGCTGCGTCACCTGCGCGCGCGGCCGTTGGACGTCTCGCACCCCTCACTTTCCGGGACGGCTTGCTTCTGCTGGTGGCCGATTCCTGTCACAGCGCTAGAATTCTGCTGTTTTCCTGGCTAATGAGATTTCTCGTACAAATCTGCACAAATGGGCGTCGGTATCTTGCATTATGCACAGTCGTATATTACCGTTTGATCAGGTTTTGTGGGAAAACACACAGAAGACTAGGGTTTCTCCCAATGACGTTTTGCTCACATTTCTGCACACAGGTTCAACTCGCTGACGACGACAGGCGGACGCGAATGAGTGCCTGTTTCGCAATCCCATCTCTCTATGTCGATTTAGGATTCTCAGATGATCAAAGGCAGCCCAAAACCATCACTGACCATCCGGCAACGCGAAATCTACGAATTCGTAAAAGATAAGATCCTCAATCGTGGATATGGACCAACCGTCCGCGAGATTGGTACAGAATTCGACATTCGCTCGCCCAACGGCGTCATGTGCCACCTCAAGGCACTTGAGAAGAAGGGTTTGATCACGCGGGAAGCCCATATGTCTCGAGCGATCCAGCTCACCGGATCGCTCCATAAGCGGTCCGCCTTGCCGCTGGCAGGTCAGATTGCCGCCGGTAGCCCGCTGCTCGCCCAGGAACAATCCGAGCGGATCGACTTCGGCAAGCTATTCGACGCCGAGGAGCACTTCTGTCTGCGGGTCAAAGGCGACTCGATGATCGAGGACCAGATCGCTGAAGGCGATTACGTGATCGTCCGCGGCCAGCAGACCTGCCGAAACGGTGATATCGTCGTGGCGCTTGTTGATGGCGACGATGCCACTTTGAAGCGGTTCTACAAGGAAAAGGACCGCGTGCGGCTTGAGCCGGCCAACTCGAAGATGAAGCCGATCTTCTCAAAGAACGTCGAAGTTTTGGGCGTGGTCGTTGGAGTCGTGCGGCAGTTCAAGTAGGCCCGCTCGTTCTCGGCCCGTTCAGGGGCATCGTCCATGAGCGGTGTTCGGCGGACGCTGGGCACCGCCAAGCACGCTGTGCGCCGACGGCGTTGGCCCGTTTCGAGTGCGCGGTCAGCCGGCTTGGCTTTGGGCGTGGTGCTGGTTGATCTTGTTGTAAAGCGTCTTCAGGGCGATGCCGAGCTCTTGCGCCGTCTTGGGCTTGTCCCCTTCGTGCTTTTCGAGAACCTGGAAGATGACTTCCATCTCGATTTCGCGGAGCGTCTTGGCGCCATCTGCGGGCCCCACCGAAAACCGGCGGCCCGACTGCGACGCCTTGCCCAACACGCTGGCCGGGAAGTCCTGAGGTGTGATTGTGTTTCCATCCGACAAGATCACCGCGTGCTCTAGCGCGTTGGCCAGTTCCCGCACATTGCCGTTCCAACTGTGACCGAGCATCAACTCGACGGCTTCGGTCGACAGAATGTCGTCTGGAGCCGACGGCCGCTTGAGATACCTTGCGATCAGATATCGTGCCAGTTCGGGGATGTCTTCTTTGCGTTCCCGCAGCGGCGGTAGATGAATCTCGAACGTGTTGACGCGGAAGAAAAGGTCTTCGCGAAAGGTGCCCTCAACGACCATCTCTTGCAGATCGCGGTTGGTTGCGCAGACCACGCGGACATCGACTCGGAACGATTCGTTTTCGCCCACTCGTCGAACCTCGCCCGACTCCAAAAACCGCAGCAGCTTGACCTGCATGGTCTTGTCGAGTTCCCCGAGTTCATCGAGAAAGAGTGTGCCGGCATTGGCAACTTCGAACAGTCCTTTGCGATGCGAGTCGGCTCCCGTGAACGCCCCTTTGCGGTGGCCGAAGAATTCGCTCTCGACCAAGTTCTCTGGCAGAGCGCCGCAATTGACTGCCACAAACGGGCCGGTCGCCCGCTGGCTCAGATCGTGAATTCGTCTTGCAACAAGCTCCTTGCCGGTCCCCGTTTCGCCAAGAATCAGCACGGTTGACTCAGTCGGCGCGATTTTTTCGGTCAGCTTCTTGACCCGGTCCATTGCCGGGGTATCGCCCACCATGTCGGATGAGCCTTCGACCGACTTCAGGCGGGTTTCCAGCGCCAGCGCCTTGTTCTGCAGCGCCAGCTTGTCACCAACGCGCTGCAGCACGTTGTCGATTTCGAAAAGTTGGCAGGGTTTGGGCAGGAAGTCGTAGGCTCCCTTGCGGATTGCCTGGATGGCCTCTTCCATGCTGCCGTGACCGGTGCTGATGATCGTCTCGGTATCAGGGGAAACCTGACTGATGTGATCGATCACGTCCCAACCGCTCAATCCGGGCATTCTGAGATCGACAATGGCCACGTTGAAGGCTTGCGTCTCCAGCGCCTCGATCGCGGCTTTCCCGTCCTCGCAGACCGTCACCTCATGGCCCATTCGCGGGAGTTCACTGCTCATCACCTCGCGCAATGGAGCTTCATCATCGACGAACAGGACTCGCAGCTTGTGTCGAGGTTCAGAACTCAAACGTACGCTCCTTCGCGAGGGCTCTCATGGCTGGTTGCCCGAGAGGCACCGTTAGGTTCAAGTTTTCGTTCGTCCGTGGGAGTTTTTCGCCCCGTCCAGCAGTCTCGGAAGACCCGGAATTGGTCGCAAATCTTCGCCAAGGCGGGGCTGCGATGCTCGATTGAGGTGCGGTTGATAACAGATTCACTCTAATCGGACAATCGGAGTCTTTCGCCCCAGATTTTGGGTCCATAGATCCTGTTTGCCACCGATTTTCAAGCAGCAAAATCCTGCCGCGTGGCCAAGCGCGGCAAGTGAACTCGAAAGGTACTGCCCTGGCCGGGCCCCGCGCTGAATGCCTCAATCGTGCCGCCATGGTCGGTGATGATGCGGTGGCTGATCGACATGCCCAGCCCCGTCCCCTTTCCATCTTTGCGGCGCGTGAAGAAGGGATCGAACACGTTCTCCAGGACCTCCGGCGTCATTCCACAGCCGTCGTCTTCGAACTGCAGTTGAACGTGATCGGTCTGCTCGTCAATCGTAATCCGCAACGTTCCGCCACTCTGCATGGCCTCCAAGGCATTCGCTGTGAGGTTCAACACGACCTGTTTGATTTCGGGGCCGTTGGCCTCCAGGTAACAGGATGCCGGTGGATCGAACTCAATCGTGCGGTCTCGGAATTTGCTCATGTGGCGGATCATCGACAGCACTTCCGAAACGATTGCCGTTAGATCGTTGCGGCCCCGCGTAGCATCCTGGCCGCGCGAAAAGTCCAGAAGCTTAGCCGTAATTTGTTTGCAGCGGCACGACTCCCGCTCGATCATGGACAGATAGCGGCGAACATCTTGTGCGTCGGATTCAGACGCCTGTGCCAAGAACTCGTCGGCCCGGCTCATCAGCGCCCCAGACGCCATCATGATGGCCTGCAGCGGATTGTTGATTTCATGTGCCACACCTGCCGCCAGAAAACCCACACCCGCCAATCGTTCGGAGCGGACCAATTGCTTGCTGCGTTCTCGGACCTGCTGGTCCAGTCCGCAGGCGACTTCACGAAAGCGGTCGGTCATCTTGTTGAAGGAGTCGGCTAGCTCAGCCATTTCGTCTCGCGTGGTCAACTCGACACGGTAGTCAAAGTCGCCATGCGCGACGCGCGACGCTCCTTGATGAAGCTTGTTAATCGGCGAAAAGATTCCACTGTAGCCGTAGCTCATCAGTCCAATGAACAGCACGCAGGCGATCGTGCTGGTCCCGCAAACCAGCCAGAAGTGAGAGTGGTATTCCCGCCGGGCCTGATTGAGAATGGCGATCTGGCTGCCCCGGGAGTCCGGCATCTTGCGGACGCGGTTCAGCAGGGCTCCCAGTTCAATTCGCATCATCTCCGCTGCCTCCTCGGCGGGCAGGGCGTCTTCACCTGATGCCAACTGCAGCGAGTCGAGCCTTCTGAACGTGATGTAAATGTCGTCCAACATGGCGTTGAAGACCGGACGTCGCTGAGAGAGCACTTCGAGCGCCGGAGAACTCTGTTCGAGGCGGTGCCGAAACTCGTCCACTTGATCGCGGACGACACCCAGCCGGGTCCCAAAAGCGGCCTGGGCTGCCTGCGGAGTTGCCGCCTCCATCACCAGCGGTTCGAATAGCGATCCGAGTGAAACGAGCAAATCGGCGACACGAGGCGTTTCGTTGATGCTGGCGTCGAGTTCAGTTACCGCATTGCGGTAGGATACCAGCCCCGAAATGCTGCTCAGGGAGAGGACGACCAGCATGACCAACACCAGCACCAATCCGAAGACCATCTTGCGACGAATGGTGCGTGTCAGAAACATGGCCGCTTCCCTGCCTGCCAGTGCAGTTTCTAAGAAACTGCCGAATCTCCAAAGGCTGCCGAAGGCCGCGGGCTCCATCCCGTCGTGACAATCGGCCGATGCGTCTGGGAAGGCCCCAGACACGGGGGCGGGAGTGTATCACCCCTCGCTGGAGCGAGACAAGATGATCCTGGCGCCGACGATCGAGGCTCCTGAGGGCCGAACATTATGTGCGGCAAAGCCTTCGGTCGCAATGCCGACGGTCAGGCGACGTGGTCGTTTGTATCCGCCGCGGGCCGGGTGCTCGTTTCGGTCTGCTTTTGCTTTGCCTGACGGCTCTGATGCAAACCGGCCATCAGAATGTCGATCACCGAGGCATAATACCGTAGTGCGTGGGGGAGGTTTCGGTCGGCCAGCGCCTTGCGGGCTCGCTCAAACAGAGATTCGTGTCTCGCCCAATCCAGCTGCCAGGCTTCTTCGCCAGCCGCGCGCTGCAGCTCGGTCTCGATGGCGGCCAGATGGCCCAAGAACTTCGGATCCAGCTTTGCAGAGGCGGTCCGGTAGGGCCTCCAAACCATTGTTTCCGACAGATCGGCCGCGGCCGCAGCTGCTTCCGCTCGCTCGACCGGGCGATATCGAAACCAGACTACAATCAAAGCGATGGCCCCCAGCGCTCCCATCGAGGTCAGCCCCAGCGATCCGCCCGGCGAACCGAGCAGCCAAAACGAGAAGCCGCTCACCAGCAGAATCGCGACCGCCCAAAACGCCGCCAGCCACCCCCAATGCAGGCCGTGGTGCTCGCCAGGATCCTCTGGTTCGGCGTAATCCTCGAGTTCGTCGTCGGCTGTCGCCGTGCCAACACGCGCGACCACCACTGTAATATTGTCCGATCCGCCGCGCACGTTGGCCAAGTTGACGAGCAATCGGCAGGCGTCCGGCGGCGGCAGTTCGCCGGCGATGGCCCCGATTTCTGCATCGTTGACGTGGGTCGTCAGGCCGTCGGAGCAGAGTATGTAGGTGTCGCCCGGCAGAATCGGATGCGGGCCCTCGACATCAACGTTGACGCTCGGTTCCGGTCCTAGCGATCGGGTAATCACGTTGCGCGGCTCGTTGAGCAGGATGTCCTCCCGCTTCATTTTCGCCTGTTTCAGCAGCTCCCATTGCAAACTGTGGTCGAACGTCAGCTGATCAATACGGCCGCCTCGGACGCGGTATGCCCGGCTGTCTCCCACGTGACCAATCACGGCTCCCTGTCGGGATAACACGAGCGCCGTGCAGGTTGTTCCCATCCGTTGAAAGTCGTGGTTAGCCGTGCCCCGTTCGTGGATTGCGGCGTTGGCCGCCTCGACGGCGTTCTTCAGGGCAACCCCGACAGTCGGTTGCTTGGCTTTGAAGAAGGCGTGCGGAACGGTATCGACGGCGATCTTGCTGGCGAGTTCGCCTACAGCGTGGCCGCCCATACCGTCGGCGACCAGCAAGAGATGGCCGTATCTGCTCCAGATCTTTTCGTCCGAGCACATCTGGACGATGCTGGCGTCTTGATTGTTGTGCCGACGGAACCCAACGTCGCTCATAGAGCCGTATTGGATCGGCTGATTCCAGCGCATAGAGCGCTTCCTGAAGACACGAACATGGACAGAAATGAAGGGGCCCGGCCTGTCCATCTTATCGACGGCATGATTCGCAAGTAAAGTCGCACAGCGGCATTGGCGATTTTTGATTGGATGAGAGTGCACATCGAGCTACCGCCTCAAAAACGCCGGCTTTCGCGGTGGCTGGAACTGATCTTGGCACCCTCTGCGACCACCTATAGAATCCTCGCCCGCTCCGCCAAGTCCAGATGGACCGCCCCACGTCCGGTACTTGCCCATACTGTTCCGCAATCGGCTCGACTCGTGGCCCGTCCACAGCACACTACAAATGCCCCAGACCTCAAGCGCCCGGCTCGAATCGGGCTGCTGTGCGTGGTAGCTGTGATGTGCCTCACCCACACTGGTTGCATGTTTCGCCGAATGACGATCCGTTCCGACCCCCCCGGAGCCCTCGTGATTCTTGACGGTGAGGAAGTCGGCTTCACGCCTTACACGACCGACTTTACCTACTACGGTACACGCGAGATCACGCTGGTGAGCCCGGGATACGAGACGCTCACAGTCAACCAACGGGTTGGAGCCCCCTGGTACCAGGTTCCGCCTTTGGACTTCGTTTCGGACAACTTCCTGCCGTTCAAACTGACCAACCGGCACGACTTCGGTTACCGGCTACAATCGGCAAGGCAGGTTCCCGCAAACGAGTTGATCGACCGGGCAAACTCCTTCCGCTCAGAGTCGGAAGTCGGCCCTTGAAACGGCCTGCGTTGAGAGGCTGAAGCCGGGCTGTGCAACGCGCCCCAGCAGAAAACGAAACGGCATCGGGACAGAGCCGATGGCTGCCGCGAGACGTCTCGCGGTTGCGACACCAAACAGATGGTCGCGCCCGGATCAGCGCCGCACGCCGCCTCGACCTTGGCGCTCGCTCGCCTGCGCGGGCGGGGCTTCCTTCAGCCCGGAGCTGCCGCGCAACGCCCCGCCCAACCCCAAAAGCTCGGGGTGCCGTGCAATCTTGTCCGTGAAGACGGCCAGGTCTCGGGTGATTGGTTCCAAGTTCTTCAGCAGCACGGCGAGCGACGTCGCCGAGTGATTCAGGTTTCGGTACAGCTCCGGATCGGTCGCCAGTTTGCTGATCGAACCGTCACCCTTGGCAACCAGGTCTACAAAATCGTTCAGCTCAGACGACAGCGATTCCACGTTGGCCAGCGTGCGGTCGAAACTGGCGGCAATCGTCTCGCCCCGCTTGGCCAGCGGCCCGGTCAATTCGTTCAGATTTCTGAGCGATCCTTCGGCCTCTTCGACTGCTCGTTGAATGCCAGCGATCGTCTTCTGCGTATCTTCGGTCAGTCGAGGCAGCGCTGCCAAAGCTTGACTCAAGTGTGCCTGGCTCTCCGGATCACCCAGAATGGTATTGGCGTGGGAAAACGTCTCTTTCGCCAGCTGCATCGTGGTCGCGAACTCCTGCAGCGACAATGCTGCCCGCTCGATGATGGCCTGAATGTTGCCTTGATTGGTGTCCATCAGGCCGTTGAGGCTGTGGGCCACCTTCTGCCATTCTTCGCTGGTGGCCTGAAACGAGTCGACGGTGGCGGCCATCTTCTGTTCCAGGCGGTTGACCACATCCATCGGATCCGAAGCGGTCAAGCCCCGCAGGCGGGCCCCGGCTTTCAAGTACTCCTGGCTCCGGCCCGGGCTGAACTCAATGCTCGTGTCGCCCAGCAGCGAACGCGAGAGACGCGGCGTCGAATCCTTACGCAACCGGTATTGGCGACGAATCTCGACAACAACCGACACGCCCCCGTGCTGCTCGTCGAGGGCCACGTCGCGTACCGAACCGATCAACAGTCCATTCATCCGTACCGGGGATGCGGGATACACACCTGGGGCCGACTCGAAATGCACCGCCAGTGCATAGCGATCCTCGAACCACGATTTCATTTCGCCGAACTGGAATATCAAGACCGCCACGATGGCCATCGCCACGATCGTCAACAGCCCCACGCGAAACTGCAATTGTCGCTCTGTCATGCTTCAATCTGCCAGTCTTGCTCGACAAGTTCGGTTTTGACGTGCCAGCCGTACCCAAGTTCAGACCGTGGTCATCCGGCGGCCAGTTCCTGGATTCTCTCGCCGGCGCGGCCCGTCACAAAGTCAGTGACGCGCGGGTCCTCAGCGGCCAACGCCTCCTGAGGCGTCCCTTCGAAGATGATTTGTGAGGCGTGTGGTTCGAGGCGGGTCAGCGGGTAAAGCATGACGACCCGGTCGGCCACTTTCTGGACGGTTCGCATGTCGTGTGTGACGACAATACTCGTCACCGGCCTGAGGGTCCTTGTCCGGAGAATGAGCTCGTTGATCACGTCGCTCATGATCGGATCCAGCCCCGTCGTCGGCTCGTCGTAAAACACGACCTCTGGAGACAAAGCCAGCGATCGAGCCAGCCCGACCCGCTTCTTCATCCCGCCTGATAGCTCTGCCGGTTTTCGGTGGCAGACGTCTTCGGGCAGCCCAACTTCACGGACCCTCTCGTGAACGATTTGGCGGACCTCGGACTCGCGCAGCGACGAATTTTGACGCAGCCCAAACGCCACGTTTTCGTACACATTCATGCTGTCGAACAAGGCGGCCCCCTGAAACAGATATCCGAACAGCAGCCGCTCGCGAATCAGCTCACGCTCGCTACGTTCCTTGACTGGCCGCCCGTGCCAATACACTTCCCCGTCGGTCGGTTCCAACAGGGCCATCATCAGCTTCATGGTCACGCTCTTACCGCAGCCGCTCTCGCCGATCAGCGCCAGCGTCTCGCCCCGTTGCACCGAGAGCGTAATATCGCGCAATACCGGTTGTGCTTCGAAGCTCCGCGAGACTTGGCGGAATTCGATCACCGGTTTGCCGGCTGTCGTCCTATCCCCGTCCATGGAAGGGTCGCTCGAGTCGAATTGGAATCGGCGACATGCAGGTCGCCGTCGGTGGGGAAATCCGGAATTGCGTTACAACAGGCTGATCGGAGTCGACCAAAGCATGTAGTACAGGGTGTTGACGAACATGCCGAGGAAGAAATCGAGAATCAGAATCGCCATGAATGCCAGCACAAACGCCTCGGTCGCCGCCCGGCCCACTCCTTCGGCCCCGCGACCGCAATTGAAGCCGCGGTGGCATGCCACCAGCGCAATGGAGGCCCCAAAAAACACACTTTTGACCAGGCCGCTGAGCACGTCGTAAGCCGTCACGAAGTGATAGGTGTGCATCCAATACTGCAGGCTGTTGATGCCCAACACCTGCGTGCTGAAGAACCAGCCCCCCACAATACCGACGCCGTCCGCGACTGCCGTCAATGCTGGAATCAGCAATACACAGGCTAGAAAACGGGGAACGACCAGGTATTGGATCGGGTTGGCGCCCAGCGCCCGCAAAGCGTCGATCTGCTCGGTCACGCGCATCGTGCCCAGCTCAGCCGACATCGCGCTGCCCACTCGTCCGGCAAGCATCGTCGCGGCCAGCACTGGTCCCAGCTCCTTGACCAACGTCACGTTGATCATGGCGCCCAACCGAGACTCCATCCGCATCAGCCGGAGTTGATCATATCCTTGAACGGCCAACACCATCCCGATAAACATGCCGGTGACGATGACGACCGGGATGCTGCGCACGCCGATTTGGTACATGCAAGGCAGTAACACCGAACCGCGCGGCAGCCGAATCAGCATCCAGCTGACCATCTGCCACCCGAACAACGACAGGTCGCCGGTGAATTCGATGCAGCGCACGACGGCTCGTCCCACGGCATGGATGGGTGTGTCGCGCGGCGTCGAAATCGAGCCTGTCGCCATGATTGCAAGCTGTTGATTTGAAATAGTTTACGGCAAGCTGCCGAGTGGCCGCATGATGTGGGGGCAACCGGAACGGGTTGCGGGACGGGAACATAATCGATTTCTACGGATGGATCGAGATCAGTTGCCAGTTGCTCGACTCGACTTCCGAATCCTTCGCTCTTCAATGCCAATCGGCGTTAGTATGCTCATATCACGTTCCGCGGGAGCCCCGCACTCTCCTTTCCCAGCCTCCGTACGCCCCAACATTCATCATGCCACTCCATCAACTGACTGCGTTGAGCATTGTTCTGTTCGCCGTCTGCCCAGTTCCACTTCAGGCCGAAGAGCCAAATCGCCCGAGTATCGTGCTCATCATGTGCGACGACATGGGGTTTTCCGACATCGGGTGCTACGGCGGCGAAGTGCTCACGCCCAATCTGGATCGTCTGGCCAGCCAGGGAATGCGGTTTACACAGTTCTACAACAATGCCAAATGCACGACGACGCGGGCCTCACTGATGACGGGGCTGTATCCCCGCAATGGCGGTCGCGGCATCAAGCTCCTCGACGGGCGCATGCTGACGCTGGGTGAAGCTCTCGGCCGTGCCGGCTACCAGACGGCGATGAGTGGGAAGTGGCACCTGGGATCGCAGCCGCCTCATCGGCCGATCGACCGCGGCTTCGACGAGTACTATGGCGTGATGGACGGCTGCTGCAATTTCTTTGATCCCACCATTCCTGACCCGCCGTATAAGGGTGACCGGGTTCGTGTGTTCGGTCACAACGACCGCTTGATCACTGAGTTCCCCGACGACTACTACACGACCGACGCCTTCACCGATCACACCATCGAGACTATCCGTCGATTTTCCGCAAACGATGAACCATTCTTCGTGCACGTGGCCTACACGGCGCCGCACTACCCGTTGCATGCCCGGCCGGAAGACATCGCCCGCTATCGCGGCAAGTACCTGATGGGTTGGGACATCCTGCGGCAACGCCGCTACGAACGGATGCTGGAGATGGGCCTGATTGATGAGACCTGGAAACTCACCGGCACCGATTCGCGGAGCTACGACTGGGACACGGCCGATCGGGATTTTGAAGACCACCGCATGGCTGTGTACGCCGCCATGATCGACCGCATGGATTGGAACATCGGCCGCATCGTGGATGCGCTCGACGAGTTGGGCATCGACGACGACACGCTGGTGCTATTCCTGTCCGACAACGGTGGTTGTGCCGAAGAACCAGGCGGCCGCGACCCGTCCGAGCGAAATCCGGGTCCTAAGGACGACTACGTGGCCGTCGGGCCCGCCTGGGGATGGGCCCAAAATTCTCCGTTTCGGCGGTACAAATCGTGGGTGCACGAGGGTGGGATTTCGACCCCGCTGATTGCCCGCTGGCCGGGCGTCATCGAACCGGGTTCGTTCACGGGCGAAATGGGCCACATCATCGACTTCATGCCGACGTTTCTGGAGTTGGCCGAGTCTGACTATCCTCGCGAGCTGGGCGAGCGGAAACTGATCCCGGTGGAAGGTCAATCGCTGATGCCAGTCCTCAAAGGGGGCACCCGCGTCGGCCATTCAGACCTGTATTGGCACTGGTCGGCCAACCGGGCCGTTCGCCGGGGCCAATGGAAGCTGGTCTGGGACAAGCTCGTCAAACAATGGGAACTCTACAACCTACAGGCCGACCGCACCGAGACCGACAATTTGGCCAGCGGCCACCCCGATCTGGTTGCAGATCTCAGCCAGGCCTGGTTCGAGTGGGCGAAAATGACCGGCGTTCGCGTGAAATAGGCCGAATGCCCGACAGGTTTCCTGATCAGGATCCTATTCGTCCCGCAGCAGCTGCGGCGGAAACACGGCCGGTTCCGAACCGGAGCGCAGCCGCAGGTTGGCGCCCATGCGACGTTTGTGGCTGAAAGGGACGCGGTTGGCGTCGGCGGCGACCAGGATCTCGTGCAGATCTCCCCGCATATCCCGGATCAGCTTCGCATGCGGTTTGCTGAAGATCAGATTGTGCTCTTCATGTGGGTCTGCCTGCATGTCGTACAGTTCGTCGATGTCCCAGATGCCGTGATACTGGATGAACTTGAACCGCTGCGTGCGCAGTGCAAACGTAGTCGGCGTGTGGGGAAAGTTGTACTCCCAGTAGTATTCGTACAACAGGTTTTGACGCCACTCGGCGGGCGGCAAGTCGCCTGCTGCGAGTTGCAAAAAACTACGGCCGTCCATCTGTTCGGGTGTCTGCAGGCCCGCCGCTTCCAGGATTGTGGGACCGATGTCGATGTTGGCGACGACCTGCTCCAGCGTTGTGCCCGGCTTCCAGGCTTGTGGGCAGACGCCCAGCAATGGAACGCGCATCGAGGCTTCATAGGCGGTCCGCTTGTCGATTAGGCCGTGCTCGCCCCATTGAAAACCGTTGTCGCCCATATACATCACAAGCGTGTTCTCGGCTAATCCGTTCTCTTGCAGCCACGTTCGCACGCGGCCGATGGATTCATCGACGGCTAACAACGCTTCGCAGTAGAGCCGATAGTGCTCGGCAATGTTGGTGTCCTGGTGGTAGGCGAAGTCGACGCCGTGCCAGCTGTTCCGCTGATTCTTGAGCCAGAGTGGCTTGCCCTCGTAGTTCTCCGGCGTGTCGGCCATCGTCTTGGGTTCCGGCAGCGGCTTGTCCGCATAACGTCCGGCGTGGCGCTTGGCCGGATGAAACATTCCATGCACTCCCTTATGAGAGAGATACATGAAGAACGGTTTGTCGCTCGAGCGGCCGTCCAACCAGTCGACGGCATAATCCGTGATTTCATCGGTGATGTAGCCCTTTTGCGGCACCGACTCGCCATCGACGTTCAGCGTCCAGTTCCGTCGGGGGTAGTAGAATCCTTGTCCGCGAAACGAGACCCAGCGATCGAATCCGGGACGCGGGTCGTCGGAATGGCCCCCCATGTGCCACTTGCCGAAGTAGGCCGTCTCATATCCGGCAGCTTGCAGATACTGCGGGAAGAAGATCGTGCCTGGCTTGGTCAACACGTTGTTGTCGACGACGCCGTGGTTGTGCATGTACTGGCCGGTCAGAATCGAAGCGCGGCTGGGAGAGCAAAGCGACGTGGTGACCATCGCATTCTTGAAATAGACCCCGTCGCGGGCCATCGCATCCATGGCGGGCGTCTCCACCCACGGATGCCCGAGAAAGCTCATCACGTCGTAGCGGTGATCGTCCGAGAGGATGAAGACCACATTGAGCGGCTTGGACCCCTCAATCTGCGGCAGTTCCAAGTCGGCGGCCGGCGCGCTGGTGAATGCTGATAGTGTGAACAGTGCGGCAAACGAAAACGAAGTGGCTGCGACGCTGCGCATCAAGTCTCTCCGCTGGAGCTAGTGTCAATCTTGGTTGTTGTACGAGTATACCGAGGGAATGCCGCCCATGCAGGAGCTGGCTGGCGGCCTGTTTCGCGACGTTTGCTGCCGAACACGATCCCGGTTCAGCCAGCCGGGACATGCAGCCCGCCGGCGAATCTTGATTCGTAGACATCTTTGGCCGATACTACACAGGCCGATTTCGAACACTCGTCCGCGAGGGAGACCAGACATGACGTTGTTTTCCGCAAGATCTCACGGCCACCGCATTTGTGCCGTTGCTCTGCTCATGGCTCTACTCGGCCTGCCCACGATGGCCTCTGCGGGCGATGCGGCGACTCCGACCGACGTCTTCATGGGGCTCGAGCCCAGTGCGGAGACCGGGCATCACATCATCATGAACGAACTGATGGCCGGGCCGGTCATGAAGGTCAAGGACATCGATCGGCTGTGGAACGTCTGGGAGCCGGAAGAAAAAGCCAAGGCCGAAAAAGCTGACCACGATGAGCTGATGCGGATGACGTTCGAGCGGTACGGCTGGGTGAAGCGGCCTGCCGACGAAGTGCCCACATTGCCGCTGGGGTATACGACCGACGAACAAGGCAACATCGGTTCCAATTGCTTCTCCTGCCACGGCGGCAAGGTCGGCGGCAAGACACTGCCAGGAGCCGGCAACACACATCTCGATCTCACGACGCTGCACACCGACATCCGCAGATTGCGGGCATTCGACCGGGGCCGAAAGGTGGAACGTGTCAAAGAGGTCATCGGCCCGTTCAACACGCCTTTAAACATCCACAAAGGATTCACCAACGCGGTGATCTTTCCGGCCATGATCGCCGGCGCACAGAATCCGGAGATCGGCCGTGAATTGGCGGCCAACCCCGAGCGACTTCTGCATCACAACATGAATCCGCCTCCTTGGTGGAACTTCAAGAAGAAAGCCCGCATTTATGCCGACGCCTTCGCGCCCAAGACTCCTCGGCAGTTGATGCCGTTCGCGCGCTCGCTAGCCGCCTCGGATGAGCAGTTCGAAGCACTCGAGTCCAACTTCGTGCACATCTACCAGTACATTGAGGAACTCGAAGTTCCGAAGTATCCGTTCGACATCAATAACAAGCTGGCCAGCCGCGGCAAGGTGCTGTTCGAGAATACGTGCGCCGACTGCCACGGCACCTACGGCGAAAACGGTGAGTTCCCCAACCTCGTGATTCCCATCGACGAAGTCGGCACCGACGACCGCCGCTTCCACGCGATTACCAGAGAAGGCCGCGAATCCACGAACAAGACCTGGCTGCAGTATCACGGCGAGCACCCGCTGACAGTGGAGTCGGAGGGATATCTGGCACAGCCGTTGGACGGCATTTGGGCCTCGGCTCCGTATTTCCACAACGGTGCAGCCCCCACCTTGTGGGCCGTCATGAATCCGTCCAATCGCCCCCAGGTTTGGAAGCGGAGCGAGAACGGCTACGACGAGACCAAAGTGGGACTCGAGGTGGACGAGTTCGAATCGGTTCCCGAGGGCATTTCCTCTCGTCAGCGCCGCATGTATTACGATACGTCGACCTTGGGCAACAGCGCCGAAGGGCATACGTTCCCCGATGCACTCGACGACGACGAAAAGAAGGCCGTCATCGAGTACTTGAAGACGCTGTAAGAACAGAAGGTGCTCAATTGCGTCCGCGGGCGGTAACGCCGGGGGTCGTATGCGGCTTGATCAGTCGCCGGCTACCGCCAGGTTGAGTGGCTTTTGTGCTTCGACCGGTTCGCCGCGGGGTGGTCCGAGCAGTCTTCTCAGCAGCGGGCCGAGAAACGCTCCGCGAGCTCGCAGGCTGACCACTTTGCCTTCCTGATCGACGAGGATGACCGTCGGAATCGACATCACGCCGTAGCGGAGGGCCATGGGGTGGTCCCAGCCGATGGTCTCAGTTGATGTTCCGTGCAATGTCGTCCAGGGGATCTCGCGTTTCTCGAGGAACTTGTCCAGAGCTTCTCGATCGTCGTCCAGACTGATGCCCACCACTTCGAAACCCTGGTCGTGGTACTGTTCGTAATGCTCCGTCAGATTCGGCAGCTCGCGAATGCACGGGCCGCACCAGGTGGCCCAGTAGTCGATCAATACAACCTTGCCGCGATACGACTGCAGGTCAAACGCTTCGTCATTGACGGTCACGCCCTCGATATCGATCGGGCCGCCGACGAGTTCGAGGCGCCGCGCGGCTCCTTCAAGTCGTGGTGTGTAATCGGCGATTTTTTCGAGTTCGCAGTCGGCGGCAGCCGTCGCTAGGGCACGATAGCCGCCTGCCGCTTCACCGGCGCCGCCGGCGCGTTCGACCAGCCAGATGATGTCTCGATAGACACGAAACAGGCGCAGATTGAGTTCGTGTTCATCCAGCGCTGCGGTCATGTCGTTGAGCAATTCGACCTTGTCGACGAGTGTTCGCGTCCGTTGAGCGGCAGCATACCGATTCTGAAAGTTCAGGCAGATGTACTCTTGCTGGATGGCCGCGCGTGGATCGGTTTTCAAGAGCTGCAAGAGTTCGTCAATCGCCGGACCGGCCGGGTCGCCCCCGTATCGCTCGCTCAGCCGAAGCGAGTTGAATTTGGCTTGCACGGCTTCGACGGCCAGTTCGTCTTCGACATTTTCGCTGGCCAGGATCTTGTCGGCCGCCTCGATAATTCGGCCGTGAATCGTCCGAGCCTTGCGCTTACTGGTGAGCTGAAGGCCTTGCAGTCTTTCGATGAATTCGGCCAGTTCCGCCGGCCCGCCATCTTCGGGGAGAGCGTATTTGTCAGGCTTTGGCTGCTGGGTCTTCTCCGGTTCATCGGCTTGCAAACGGCCCCAATTGCCCACGACTACCGCCGATGCCAGTGTTGCGGTGAGTACCTTCGTCCAGAGACGATTGACCGAGATTCGTTGGCTCATGATGTGCTCCTGATCAGCGACATGTGACAAGACAATAGCTACGCGGCGCCTTGTCCCGAGCTTTTGAAGGGGGCCTTCAGAAGCTGGCGCTGCCGACACTCGACGTGTCCGATTCGACCTTCGTTGGCGCGCGACGAATCTTGAAGCCAATCTGGCCGGGCTGCCGGGTTTGTCACCAATTCGAGAGGGCGAGGCTGGCAGGGAAAGCACATCGCGGCAAAACACTGGTGACAAGCCGCCAGACGCACCCCAGTTGACAAGAATTCAATCGAATTACGACAGTTTCTGAATTGCTTCGATCACTTTCTCGTCGTGGCCGTCGACTTTGACTCGCTTCCAAACCTTGGCGACCTTGCCCTGCGCGTCGATCAAGTAAGTGGACCGCTGAATGCCCATCGACTTCTTGCCGTACATGTTCTTCTCGCGCCAGGCTCCGTACTTCTCGGCCATCTTGTGGTCGGGGTCGGCCAGCAGCGGGAAGTTTAGGTCGAACTTGTCGCGGAACTTCTCGTGGCTTTCGACCGTATCGGGGCTCACGCCAAACACCTTCGCGCCCAGCTTGGCCAGCTGCTTGTGCTGATCGCGGAACGCGCAGGCTTCTTTCGTGCAGCCGGGTGTGTCGTCCTTGGGATAGAAGTACAACACCACCGGTGAACCGGCCAGATCGGCCAGCTTGACCTTGGAACCATCGTCGGCGCTCAGCGTGAACGCCGGGGCCTTCTTGCCTTCCTCGATGAAGTCTGCCATCGCCTGTCGCTCCTCAGATGCTGTTTGAATCCGCAATCGTCGGATTATAGAACGGTTTTGGGCAGAAACCAGCGATCGGCCCACTGACGTGACAACGAATCTCGTCTAATGAAGCACAGCGACTCTGAAGACGGGTGGGTGGCTCGTTGTTCGGCCGCGCACGGCGATGTATCCTGCAATCATGGCACACGAATCATCCACGACCGCCAAAAGACCGGGCCTGTTTCGCTCGGTCTGGTCGTTGATCTCACTCGAGTCGGAGACTAGGGATCTGTCGCTGGAGGAACTCCGGTCATGGGCGAATCGGCTGATCGAAGATCACATTCGATGGCGCCACAGTCTTTCGGAACTCAACGACCCAGACATCGTCGATGACACCTGAGCGTCGCGCTTTCGCGTCCTTCGCCAGCAACATCTGAAATCCTCAAAGTTGCTCGTTCTTTGATATCGCAGAATAAGGCGTTTCAGAAGACGTTCCCCCAAGAAATCTGGTTCGCGAAACATCTTGAACGATGGGCGACTCGCGACGAGGCGAGGCCAACAAACGACTTGCCGCCAAAACGCAGGGAGAATCCACAATGACATACTTCAAACCAGTTGTCGGTTTCATCGCCGCTTGTCTGCTCCTTGCTCCAGTTCACGGACGCGCTGACGAATTCCACCACGTGCATCTCCGCGTGGCCGATCGGCCGGCTGCTCTCGAATGGTATGCCAAGCATATGGAAGGCCAGCAGACCAAGGTGGGCGACATCGCCGCTGTGGCGTTCGGCAAGTCGCATCTGCTGTTTCTGCCGGCGAAGGATGATACCGAAAGCAACGTCGGCAGCACGCTGGATCACATCGGCTTCTCGTTTCGCGATCTCGAAGCCAAGATGGCCGAATTCGAAGAGGCCGGCGTGAAGATCGTGCAACCGGTGCGGCAGATCGGGAGCATCAAGTTCGGCTTCATCGACGATCCCTGGGGCACACGGATCGAAGTCATGGAAGACCGCCAGCTTTACGGTTTCCACCACATCCATCTGCACACGCCTGATCCACAAGCCATGTTGGGCTGGTTCGCTGAGCATTTGGGAGGCGAGCCGACGCGGTACTTCGGCATCCTGCCGGCAATCCGTTATGGCGATGTCTGGATTCTGGCGCAGAAGGTACCGGCCGCAAAGGAACCGACAATCAGCCGCTCCGCCGACCACATTGGCTGGCTGTTTGACGATTTGACTGCCGCCGTCGAGCGGTTCAAGGCCAAGGGTGTCACGATCGACCAGGAACCGGAACCATTCTCGGGCGGACGCTACGCGTTTATCACCGGGCCGAACGGGCTGCGGTTCGAACTGGTTGAACTCCGCGGGAACTGATGCTGCGGCGGATGCCGCTATGGCGTGCACCTAGGTTGTGGCGTGGTCCTCGTGATATGGCGTGGTCTCCTGACCACGCCATCGAGCTCGACCGTAGGTCTCCCGGCGAGTCTCGATATTCCCCCCCGTCGGGGAGATCTTCGGTCAAACTCGTGGAACGGTCGGGAGACCATCCCACAACAGGGGCCGACACACACCGATTCGGAATTGGTCTGCCTTCGGGTTAGACTGAGGTCAGAGTTGCAAGAGTCTTGATTGACACCGGTTCCACGAGGTCTTCGATGAGAGTCTTGATTGCCGCCGTTTTGTGCCTGCTGAGCGTTTTGTCTGCCGACGCAGCAGATGAGATCGTCATCAACCGCGTGATTGGTCCTGAGTTTCCCGGGCGCTACAAGCATCCGGCGACGATCGCGGAGTTGGCCAACGGCGATCTGTATATCGCTTACTACAGCGGGGCAGGGGAGTATCAAGGCGACACCGCGGTGTACGGTATGCGGCTCGTCAAAGGCACGAGCGAATGGACCGACCCGGTGATTATCGCCGACACGCCCAACCGTTCCGAAGGAAACGCGGCTGCTTGGCAGGCGCCCGATGGGACGGTCTGGCTGTTCTACATCACCAACTATGGTCCCACTTGGTCCCACGCGCGGATCAAGTACAAGCTCTCCAAGGACGGCGGGCACACCTGGTCTGATTCGTACATGCTTTCCTTTGAACAGGGGACGATGGTCCGCAGCCGGCCGATTCTGCTCAACGACGGCGACTACTTGTTGCCCGTATACCACGAAACCGGGGAAGACCGCGAACGAACCGCACCCGATACATGCAGCTACTATCTGAGGTACAACCCCAAGGAGAAGACCTGGACTGCGACCAATCGCATCTATTCCAAAATCGGCAACCTGCAAGCGTCCCCCGTGCAGATTGACGACGATTATCTGGTGGCCTACATCCGCCGTGGCGGGCCATTCGGGCCGATGAAAGAGGGTGTACTCTATCGATCGGAATCGCGTGATGGCGGCCGCACTTGGAGTCCCGGTGAGGATACCGAGTTCCCCAATCCGAATTCTGCCGCCGACTTCATCAAGCTGGCCAACGGCCATTTGTTGCTGGTGTACAACGACAACAACGAAGGCCGGCGGATGCCGCTGACGGTGGCCATCTCGACTGACAACGACAAGTCGTACCCGCATCGCCGCAACATCTTGAACGTGCCGGACGACACGGCCGCGTATCCCTCGGCGATTCAGACACAGGACGGCAAGATTCACGTCGTCTACACGTCGAGCCGCCGAACCGTGATCAACCACGCCATCTTCGAAGAAAAAGCGATTCTGGATCACACGCAGGAGTAGAACTGTGCGTGGACACGCAAGTAGGTCTCGCTTGCCGAGCGGGACCTTCCCCGAATTGGTGCCGCGCGTCGTTCCAGGTCCCGTCCGGCAGACGTGACCTACCATGGAAGCAATTGCGCGCGGGCGTAACCTACGGTTTCGTCTCGAGATTCCCCGTGCTGCGAATGGCTTTGACGAGACGAAAGCCGAGGCCGAAGGCGATTGCGCATCCGATGGCGCCCGGTAGCGAAACTCCGCCGAGCACCGGTCCCACATCGCGGCTCCAGAGCAGGGCGGAGCCCATGAAGAGGGCGGCTGCCAGAATGCCCAGGACGAGACGGTTGACCGTCTGTTCCAACCGCCGATGCTCCAGGTGCACATCGAAGCGACCGCGCTTGATCTGCGTCAAAATGTCGGACAGATCGCGGGGGAGCGCTTCGCCCAAACGGGTCCAGTCATTCCAGGCGTGCTGCATGCGACCGAAGATGCGTTGCGGGGAAAGCCTGCGCTGCATGGCACGGGCTTGCCACGGTTCGAGAAGCTCGGCCAGGCTGAAGTCCGGATTGAGATTCCGCGACGTTCCTTCCAACATCACCAGCACTTTGATCAATAGCGAGACGCGCGCCGGCAGAATGATGCCGTAGTTGCGAATAATGGCCGTCATGCCGTTCAATGCGCCGCTTAGGTCAAAGTCTTTCAGAGACTGGCCGCCGTATTCAATGAGGAACTCATCGATGTCGGCACGCATGCGGTCGTCGTCGAATCCGGGCGGGACGGAGCCCAGCCGCACGATTCCATCGCACAGTGCAGCCGAGTCGCGGCGGACCGCCGACAGCAGCAGGTCTTCAATGCGTTCACGCAGCTGTTCGTCGACGCGGCCCACCATGCCGCAATCGAGCAGACCAATGGTTCCACCCGCCATAACGAGCAGGTTGCCGGGATGCGGGTCGGCGTGGTAGAAGCCGTCGCGAAAGATCATGTCGAGGAACATGTTCGCGCCGCGGCGGGCCACATCACCCGGGTCTTGGGCCGATTGCTGAATCGCAACCGGATCGGCCACGCTGACCCCTTCCAGGCGGTCCATCGTCAACACCCGGCGAGACGAGAGTTCTGGATACGGTGCCGGAACACAGATGTCTTTCTGTCGGGAAAAGTTCCGCGTGAATGACTGCAGGTTGCGTAGCTCGCGCGTGAAGTCCAACTCAGCCAGCAAGGTGCGGCTGAATTCGGCCGTCGTATCGACTGGGCGGTATTGGCGGAGCTCCGGCGAGTACTGCTCGGCTAGCTGCGCCAACTGCTGCATGATTTCCAGGTCGTTCTGGATGCGGTCTTCGATGCCGGGATGCTGGACCTTGACGACGACGCTCCGTCCGCCCGGCAGCGTGGCCGCGTGAACTTGTCCAATCGAGGCCGACGCCAGTGCCTGGTCGTCGAACTCTTCGAACAAGTTGTCGGGTGAGTCGCCGAGTTCGGCTTGAATGACTTCGCGGACCGTTTCGGGTGGATCAGCGGGTGTTTTGGACTGCAGCTTCTGCAGCTCGGCCGTCAACTCGGGCCCGACCAGGTCGGGCCGTGTGCTGAGAATCTGGCCCAGCTTGATATAAGTTGTGCCCAGCTCGGTGAGGGCTTCTCGAATACGGACTTCCTCGGCCATTTCCGCCAATGGCTGGCCGGCCGAGTCACGAAAGTGACGTTGAATCCAGTCGATGCGAACGCTCTGCATCCACGGCGCCAGCCCATACTTCGCCAGGATGGCGACCACGTCTCTAAAGCGGGACGTGTTGCGGGCCAATCGTGGTAGCGACGTTAAGTCCATTACGGTTGGCGCTCCTGAGCGGACAAGCCCGATGGTCAATCGCCTGATTCAATGCTCTTGCGAATGCGAGTGAAGCTGTTGAGTACTTCGTCTGCAACCAGCTTCACCGATTCGGCGACATCATCTGCGGACTTTGAGACTGCGTCTTTGACCGGTTCATACTCTTCGGTCAGCTGATCGAGCGTTCCGGTGGCCTTCTCCCATTCTTTACGGGCTTCCGCTTTTCCCAGATGGATTTTCAATGCCAGTTCGTCACGCTGCTGTTTGAGCGTGCGGATCAGTTCATCGACCGGATTTTGCTCGTGCGTCATTTGTCTTTCTCTATTCGGTCAGTGTAATTGCAACCCTATCCAAAGCCCCCTGGAAAGCGTAGGGGTCTGAGTACAGCTTCGAGACTTGCGTGCCGGTGTCGCGGCCAACGTCGAAGGTTTCGGCCAGCGAATAGGTGCTGATGTGCATTTTGGGCATGTCGATTTCGCCTACTTTGTCGCCGTTGACGTACAGTTCGCCTGTGCCCGCGAATTCGCCGGTCTTGATGAAGTTGAACTTCAGTTCGGTCTCACCCTCAGGCAGCGGAGGTGACTCGAGCGTGTAATACACGCCGTCCAGATAGTTGTAGTCGTAGTAGAGTCGGCCCTCCTTAATGAACATCGTGAAGCCGCCGGTCATGCCGCCGACCGCGACGATGACTCCTTCTTCCTCACCAGTTAAGTCGATGCTGGTCACGATCTCGTGTGAACGATTCTTGACAGGCGCTGAGGCTTTTTCGGCGATGCGGACCGCGCCCGGCGCATAGTAGACGTACTCTTTCTTGTCGCCGAACAGGCGATCTTGTTGCTTGGAGATGCGTTTGATCATGTCGTCATACAGCGGATATACGTTGTACTTCCAGGCCTCTTCCTCAAACATGGCTTGCAGCTCGGCGAGTCTCTCCGGGTATTGTTCGGCCAAGTTGGTGCTTTCGGAGAAGTCTTGAGCGACGTGGTAGAGTTCCCACTCGTCCTGATCGAAGGGCAGCACGACGCTCAGCTCCCAGGGCATTCGCTGAGCGTGCAGCGTGACGGCTTTCCAACCATCGGCCCAGATCGCCCTGTTGCCGAACATTTCGTAGTACTGACGCTGTTTGCGATTGGGTGCGTCGGCATCGTCAAAGGCGTACAGCATCGAAACGCCGTCCATCGGCTGTTGTTCGACGCCATGGTAACTCTCCGGCACGTTAACGTCGGCTGCTTCGAGGATTGTCGGCGCAACGTCTGTGATGTGGTGATACTGGTTGCGGATTTCCCCCTTGGCTTCGATGCCATGGGGCCAATGCACGACCAGCGCGTCATGCTGGCCGCCCCGGTGTTCGCTCTGCTTGAAATACCGGAAGGGCGTGTTGCCGGCCATGGCCCAGCCGGCGTGGTAGTGGGGGTAGGTGGTTGCATCGCCCCAGTTGTCGTAGTGCCGCAGATTCGCCTCGAGTTCGGTCTGCAGTCCGTTGAGCACATAGGTTTCGTTGAAGGTGCCGGCCAGTCCGCCCTCACCGCTGGCCCCATTGTCGGCGGTGACGAAGATCAGCGTATTTTCCAGTTCGCCGATGCGCGTGAGATCTTCGACCACCCGGCCGATCTGCACGTCGACGTGCTCCATCTGAGCAGCGAACGTCTCCATCTGCCGCACGTAGAGCTTCTGTTCTTGTTCGGGCAGCGAGTCCCAAGCGGGAATCTCGTCGATCCGCTCGGTGAGCTTGGTGTCCGCCGGGATGATGCCGAGTTGCTTTTGGTTCTCCATGATCTGCTCGCGGGCCGCGTCCCAACCCATGTCGAACTTGCCGCGGTACTTCTGTAGGTATTCGTCAGGAGCATGATGTGGCGAGTGCATCGAGCCTGAGGCCCACAACATCATGAAAGGCAAGTCGGGCTGAATCGACTTGTGGCCGGTGATCCACTCGATCGCGCGATCGGCCAGGTCCCTGTCGAGGTGATAGGTCTTGCGGTAAGGCTCCGGAGTGTGATCGTTCCACATCACCGGGACGAACTGGTGCACGTCGGCCGACATGAACGTATAGGCGTGGTCGAAACCTTCCCCGCTGGGCCAGCGCTCGAACGGTCCGACCTGCGACACTTCGTAGAGCGGTGTGTGGTCCCATTTTCCCAGTGCGTAGTTTACGTAGCCGGTCTGCTGCAGATAGTTGGCGACCGACTTCGCCGTTTCCGGCACCATCGCGTTGTAACCGGGAAATCCCATGGCAGTCAGGGCGTGGCTGCCCAGACCGATTGAGTGCGGATTGCGACCTGCCATCAGCGACGCCCGCGACGGCGAGCATAAGGCGGTCGTGTGGAAATTGTTGAATCGCAGGCCGTTTTCTGCCAGGCGGTCGATGTTCGGTGTCTCGATCAATCCACCAAAACAGCCGACCTGCGCGAAACCGACGTCGTCGAGCAGAAAGATGATGACATTCGGCGCGTCAGCCGGCGGTCGCTTCGGCTCGGGCCACCACTCTTCGCTCTCCTCATAGGACTTGGCGATCTTCCCTTTGAATTCGGAATTCGTGGCTGCTGCCGAGGTTGCCGACGCATTTGCTTCGGCACCGTCGGTTGCCGTGATGCCAGTCGATTTTAACGGGCCGGCGCCGTTAGAGCCGCATCCGGCGAAGATCAGACACAGGCCTAGTAATCCCAGATAGCGCAACATGGCTGTGACCTCTGCGAAATGAAGAACTCTTGATGTGCGAAACTCGAGCAGCCGCGAAGTGATAGGTACGCGCTGCGCCAGGATACTCATCCGGTCCACAGATTCAAGTGAACGAGATTCCTCGAGACGCTGCGTGATCGCAGATGTTCACCAAGAAAAGAGGCATCCGCAGATTTTCGCAGCTTACGCAGATTGGATTTGAGCGAGACTGACTGTCCAGATTCGCACAAGTGTGTTTGCCAACGAATCTGCGTAAATCTGCACAATCTGCGGATCTCTTCCGTCAAGCCGGCCCACCTCGCGAATGCTAGTCGCGCCAGCGAAACGGAATGCCGGGAATGCTGAACGAGTCGCCGGTGTCTTTGGTCATGACGGCGCGGAGGTCGGCCGGTCGCGCAGAGTCGTGAATGAAATGCACGGCGCCGTCAGCCGTCAACGCGAGAAACCCACGCGGCGTGAAACCGCCCAGTCGAGGCGCCGTGCCCTCGGGTATATAGACGACGTCGATCGGCTTCGTCCAAGGTTCTCGGCTGTCGGATTCAGCGATCATCAGGACAGATCCGACCCAACCCTTGATGTCGTCACAGTGCACGATCGTCGAACCGTCGAAGAGCGTGCCCGGCCCGGTAATCGCATAGTAGGCGCTGTGGATTGAACCGCGTTCATCGTGAGGATGGCGAAACAGATCGGGCATGGCGTTCAATGCACCGGAATTCCTCCGACTGTTCCATGGTTCGTTGACGTCGTAGCCGCAGGCTTTAATCAGCTCGTTGTACTCATCGCGATTTACCTCTCCGGAGAGCGCGTCGCGGTCGATCCCGTCGACGTAGTGCTTCAGCATGGGTAGCAATTCGACACGCCAACTATGCGGGATCTTACCGTCGGGCCCGAATGACACGGCAGCCGGGTAACGACCGAAGATGTCATGGTAGCCATGAATGGCCAGGCCGATCCGTTGTAGGTTCTTGTAGCCTGGAGTCTTCCGCGTGATGTCCACCGCTTCTTCATAAGTGACAGGGGCTGCGACAGACTTACCAGCAGGTTCAGCTCCGGCAGCATCTGAAGGCAGAGCCTGTGCCAGGACAACCGGGGCGACGAAAAGCAGAGCACCGATCGCGGCAAGCTTGCGCATGTACTAGCCTCTCGGGTGTAGGCAGATCACTGCAGAGCCATGAACTTCACGCAGACCGGGCTGGGTACTTCAATACTTTGACCGGCCGGGCTGAGCCGGCCGGAGCCCGGATCGACGCGAAACACCACGACCGTGCTGGTCTTCTGGTTGGCAGCCAGGACAAAGTTGCCGGTTGGATCGACGCCGAAGTTGCGCGGCGTTTCGCCCTGTGTCGATTCATGGCCCTGCGGCGTGAGCTTACCCGTTTCGGCGTCGATGGCGAAAATGGCGAGGCTGTCGTGGCCGCGGTTGGAACCGTAGAGGAACTTGCCCGAGGGGTGCACCTGGACTTCCGCGGTCGTGTTGCTGCCGGAGAAGTCGGTCGGCAGTGTGGAAACAGTTTCAATTCGTTCGAGCGCCCCGCGCTGTGGGTCGAAACCAAAGGCGGTAACCGTCGATTGTAATTCATTGATGGCGTAAGCGAACTTCCCAGACGGATGGAAGGCAAAGTGACGGGGCCCGGCGCCCGGATTGAGTGTGGCAAACGCTGGATCGTTGTCCTGCAGAGTTCCGGCCTGTGAATCGAGCCGGTAGATCATGATCTTGTCGGTCCCCAGATCGGCGGCGAACGCGAAGCGATTGGACGCATCGACGTTGATCGAATGCGCGTGGGGAGCCGTTTGCCGCCGCGGGTTGACGCTCGAACCGGCGTGCAGAATCACCGATGCCGCTTCGGACAGGCGGCCGTCGTTTCCAATTGGCAGCGAAGCGACGCTTCCCGCTCCGTAGTTTGCGACCAGTACGCATTTGCCTTGTTGGTCGGTGACGAGATGGCATGGTCCGGCCCCGCCGGATGATTGCTTATTGAGCAACCGCAATGCGCCGTTGGATGCGTCAATTTCAAACGCCGCCACGCCACCGCCTCGTTTGCCGTCGCTCGTCTCCACTTCGGAGACGGAGTAGAGAAATTTCCGGTTGGGATGGATCGCGAGAAACGACGGATTGACCGTCTCAGTCGCGACTCTCAGATTGGTGAGGGCTCCGGTGGAGAGATCCAACTCGCAGGCATAGATTCCCTGGCTCTCGCCGCCCCGCGTGTACGTGCCGACGTAGACCCGCAACTGCTCGGCTGCGTTGGCAGTCGGTTGTACCACGGCCAAAAACAGCCACACGATCGAGAACAGCCAAAGGTGTTGGAGTTGCATCCTCATGTTGTCCCATTCTGTTGAACATAAACGTTAGCGAAACAATCCGATGTAGCCCTTCAACAGTGACGACACCGGTTCGAGATCGGACTCGGCCAGGACGATCACCGGCACGTACACGATTTCCAGCGCATCCCGAAACGGCTCGAATTCGAAGACGTCGTGCAACCCGGCCATGGGACCTGCGGATAAAACGTAAATGATCAGAAACGTCATGCCGCAAAACAGGCTGACAAGCACTCGCTGCCGGCGTGATGGTTCGGCTGCGATTCTTTCGTGAACCTGCGTAGCACTCATGGGGGGCTTCCAGCTATCGAGGCTTGCGCCTTCTGCGAAACTCGGGTAATCGCTCCCCGGTTTCGCGGTCGAACTCGTCAGGCCGCCGTTTTTCCGGGATGCGATCGGTCGTCTCACGTTTCCAATTGTCCAGGACTCGCCGCAGCAATTCCAGTCTCTGCTTGTGTTGCGGATCAAGGGCCAGGTTGTGCAGTTCGTGCGGATCGGCCAGGCAGTCGTAAAGCTCCTCGTCGGGGCGGGGGACCAAGAAGGGGTTCTTCTGTGCGGCCGTCAGCTTGCCGTCGTCATGCAGTTTCCGCATGGCCTGAAAAGTGATGCTCCGCACGGCATCGGCCGGTGGAGATCCTGACACGTCGGGATAGTGGTTGCAGATGTACTTGAATTGTTTGCTGCGGACCGCGCGGCCGTGATCGTCGAAATCGTGCCAGTTGTGCTCGGCGAAGATATACTCGCGCGTGGTTGCGGTCGGTTCGTCCAACAACGGCAAGAAACTCTTTCCCTGAAAACTGTCCGGGATCGATAAGCCGGCAGCTTCCAGCAACGTCGGTGCCAGGTCGATCGAACTGAGCAGCGATGCGCTCGTAGTTTCCGCCTCGACGCGCCCCGGCCAGCGGACGATGAAGGGCGTTTTGATGCCGCTGTCGTAAACGGTCGTCTTACATCGGGGAAATGGCCGGCCGTTGTCGCTCATGAAAATGACCATCGTGTTGTCTGCGATGTGCTGCTCTTCGAGTACGTCGAGCACGCGTCCCACCACGCCATCCAACCGAGCGATCTCGTCGTAGTACAGCGCGAGGTCGGCGCGTGTCTCAGGCACATCGGGCAGGTAAGGGGGAACGACGGCATCGCCGGCCTTGTGCGGCTGAGGGATCGTATCCTCTTGATATGGACGATGCGGATCTGTAAACGCGAACCACATGAAAAAGGGCTCGTCGTCCGGTCGCTGCAGCAGCGTCTCGACCCAGCGGTTCATTTTCGTTTCGACGTGATCAAACTTGGGCTTGGTATCGTTGCCCAGATGCCATTTGCCGGCTGCCGCCGTGTAATAGCTGGACTGCTTGAGCAGTTCGACGAATGTGACCTGCTCGCCGGGTAGCGGCAGATGTAACTGCGGAGCGCCGGTGTTATGGGGATACCGCCCGGTAATCAAACTTGCCCGGCTCGGGCTGCAAGAACTGCAAGTGAGAAAGGCATTGTCAAATCGCATGCCCTCGCGAGCCAGCCGGTCGATGCTCGGCGTGCGAATATGCGGATGCCCGTACGCTCCGCAATCGTCCCACGCCATGTCGTCTGCAATGAACACGATGACGTTCGGGCGAGAGTCGTCGGCCGCGGCGAAGGTCGGCACAGCGGCGACGATTAATATCGCGGCAGCACACAAGAGAAAACCGTTGAAGGGTGCTACGACTCGACCAAGCTCGCTTAAGTCTACTGACCAGCCCAGCGATGCGAATTTCTCACGATGCTTGAATGAGAACATACCGACCAAGTATTGGGGTCCAACGAATCAGTGTTTCTTAGGAACAGTCCTGCAGTCCGCTCGTCCATGACCGTCCGCGAACCAAAACACATGATAACCGCTCCACAGCCGCACTGCTGGGCCGGCAGACTTCGGCGGGCTCGGTCGAGCCGTGGCACCCATTTCGATGATCGTCTGCGGTGCCGGCCGTCCCTGCCGATGACCGGCCGCGCTTGAGCCAAGCAGTATCGTGATGCCGATTCGTCAGTAGCACTGCGTATCGAGAAACCAGCGAGTCTCCTGATCAGCCGCAGTGGACCGAGCGAAATACATCATGCCGTTGTCGCCCAGGTACAGACGCACTTTTTCTTCTGTAGCGATTTGCAAGCAGAATGCTGGTTGAAATCGTTCAATCAGTTCCACGTCCGCATCGTTAAGGGAATGTCCCCACCATTGCTCGGACTGGATATTGGATGCATATCCGCCGATCTTCGTGCGCGCAACGTTGTCCAAATGGATTCCGGCAGAATCAAATCCGCGCACCGTTCGCAAATCAGGATCGTCGAAGACGGGATAGTCATCGGCTTCATCGAAGCGGACTTCGAACCCCCGATAGAATGTTGTTCCCTCGGGAATTGCGAGCGGTGACAGGTTCGCGAGAGAACTGTATTCGCGAAGCAGCCAGCCATCACCGTTCTGCTGGCCCAAGCGAGACTTCGAATCGATAAACACAGTAAGCAAGGCCAAGCCGGACAGTGGCTCTGGAACATGGGGGGATTGAGTGAGATTGAGCTGGCAGATGAAAAAGAGTGGTCGGCCGTCGTGTTCGGGCCAACCTTCATCGGGAAGCGACAACGGAGGGAGGCCGAAGTGACTGGCATATGGATCGAGAGTAGGCCGAAATCCGCCGATCGTGATAGTCGACGCCTTGCGACGATTCACACGGCGGAACTCGTCAAGGCTGCTCATGCATAGGCCTCGCGGTTACCGCCGCTCTATCGCGCCTTCGGCGAAATCGAGAATGAAAATCTGAATGAAAGCCCAGGCATCAGGCACATTCTTCGGCGTCACGTTCAACTCTGAAGATTAGATGTCCACAACCGAAAATGAGCCGCCCTGTGGCACCATTCGATCATCGTTTGCGGTAGCGACCATCCTCGCGAATGAGCTCTCCCTGTTCTTCGAGATACTCGAGATGGGAGTTCGCCTCGGCCGTTCCCAGCATCAGATGGATGTGCTTCATCGTCCCGAAGAGCGAACTTGCGATGTCGTAGATCGTTCGCGGTTGACCATCGGCTAACAGCTGCCGGATCTCATCGAGTCGCTGACGATGGTGATCGATCAGCATTCGGCAGCGCGGGGCGAGTTCGGCAAAGGACGCCCCGTGACCGGGCATTGCCAGCGTGTCGCTATCTTGGAGTTGGCTGACCTTTTCCAACGACTCGAAGAACACGCGAAGCAAGCCGTCCCCCTGCAGCTCCCCGCCTCCGACGTTAGGGGAAATCCCCGGCAGAACTGTATCGCCGGTGAACAAGTAACGCCCCATGCGCAGACAAATGCAGCCTAGCGTGTGACCCGGCGTATGGATGACCTCCATCGTATGCTCGCCGAAGGGTAGAGTCTGACCGTCGTTCAGCTCTTCGGCGACGACCGAGTCGGCGGTCCAACCGTTCGTCTCCACCGAGCCGGCCAGCAACTCCATCTGTGACTGCGGAGTGCCCCACTCGTGCAAGAGGCGTCGGATGTCATCCACGAATTCGCGTTGCCCGGCCTCCATACCCTGTACTTCTGCCCGGTCTTGCTGGTGAATGTAGACCGTGGCCCCGGACCGCTCTTGAATGGTCGCCGCCTGCCCCACGTGATCGATGTGCTTGTGAGTGAGAATGATGCGGCCGATGTCTTCGAACCGGAAACCGAGTTCGGTCAGGGAGTTTTCGAGCGCCTGCCGAGCTTCATCGAAACACATGCCCGAATCGATCAAAGTCAGCGGATCACCTTCGATCAAATAAACGCTGTTGGTCCCTTCAAAGTAGGGATTGGGCACCGAAATACAGTGCACGACAGGCTCAGACACGCGTGAGAAACTCCAAATTGATGCGGCTGTTTCGGCTCGAGGATCGAGCGAGGATTCAATGTAGGTGGCAGAACGTAGGTACACAAGTCGGCGATTTGTGTGACGCCGAAGCGAGCCGAACATGGGCCGCTCCTGACGTGTCATTGCGCCGATAGCGCAACCTCAATTCCAGGTCCCCCACCATGCACCGCGTCGACTACAACCAGCGGCTCCACAAACGGTTTCACGAGGGCCGCGTGCACGACGCATCGGTCATGGACCATTGGGGTCAGGTGGCCCTTCGCTGTGTTGGCACATCTTCCCAGACGGTGCTCGACCTGGGATCGGGCACGGGACGATTCTCAGGTGTACTGTCCAACGCACTCGATGCGACCGTCATCGGCGTTGAACCGTCTCACAAGATGCGGCAGGTCGCGCAGTCCGAACTAACACATCCGGACGTGCGCTTTGTGGCCGGCTCGGCGGACGCGATTCCGCTGCATAGCGGCAGCTGCGACGTCGCCTGGCTCTCGCAAATCGTGCATCACCTGATCGATCTACCAGCGGTCGCCGCCGAGCTTCGCCGCGTGCTCGCACCTGGTGGCAAGGTGCTCATTCGCAACAACTTCAAAGGGCGGCTCGCCGAGTTCAGCCGGTTCTATGAGTTTTTCCCCAGCTGCCTGTCGGTCGACGAGGCGCGTCATCCCAGCGTGGACCGAGTGCGTGATACGCTCGAAGCGCGCGGACTCCGGCTGAGGGCGCTGGAGACCATCGAGCAACGCGAAGCTGGGAGCCTCGCCGAGTATGCCAAGCGCATTCGACTGCGGACGTACTCCAGCTTCGAATTAATCTCGGAGTCCGAATACGAACAAGGACTCAAGACACTTTTGCTGGCCGCAGAGTCCGAAACGACGCCCGAGCCCGTCATGGCCAAAGTTGATCTGCTGGTGTTCGACCGCGAAGCGTAGTGCCCACTCCAGGCAATTGCGCCCGTCCCCCTTCAGACGGAGGGGACCACAGGGGGTTCCGACCCTCTCTAACTCCCCCTTTGCAAGGGGGAGAAACAAGTCTTAGCGCATCCGAAGTGAGAGCAGAGGGACCTTGAGTATTGTGACCGTTGTGGCGTCACACGATATCAAGGGGACGACTCCAGTCGCTGTCGCGCGATGTCGGCCCAGGGACCGCGCGAGTCAAACTTTAGATATGTCCGCCAATGATCGGCGGCGGCAGCCGGTTCTTCGAGCCGGGACAGGATGTCGGCCAGGTGAAAGTGCGCATCGGCGTAGTCGGCATGCAGGTCGAGCGCGATGCAGAATGCGTCGCGTGCCGACTCGAGCTGATCCAGCTCGGCGTGGATGCAGCCGAGTTGAGTCCAAGCTTCGATGAAACTGTGGTCCCCCTCGACCGCGCAGTAGTACCGCTCCAGTGCACCTTCGCGATTCCCGAGCCGATACAGCGCCTCGGCCAGGTGAAACTGCACTTCCGGATCGTGCTGCTCCATCAGGCACAGGCGAAACGCCTCGGCGGCGGGAGTTAGTTCGCCTTCGTCCAGCAGCCGGCATCCCTCGCGATGCCACTGCTCCGGCGTGCGTTCGACTGGCGAATCTTCGGCGGTCGGCAGAGTCAGCGTCGTCAGGTCGTGCAGTGCTTCCGGTTCGAACTCGAAGAACTTCTGGCCCGTTTGCGGTTGGACGAGGCCGCCGGCATCGCGATAGAGAAAGTGCGAGCCGCTCGAGAGAACCTGCAGCTGCGCCAGCGGCCGTTCGACGTCCGGCAGCACCCGCCGCAAACTTTCCAGGCCGGCTTGGATTTCTTCTTGAGGGACGCCCGCGTCAACAAGTTCGGCGATGCGACGGGCGCCGCTGACCTCCTGAAAATCGAAGTACAGCAACCGGTGGATCCGTCGAACCGGCCGAATGAGTCCCATGCGGGCCCACCTGCGGATGGTCCCCACCGAAACGTTCATTAGTTTGCTCAGTGCAGCGGCAGTGTGCAGCCTGCGGGCTTCGTCGCGCTGCTTCTGCAAGCCGACCAGGTGCAGCCAATCGGCCTCGGTGACAACATGAAGGTCGAGCCCTTCTTCACGCCACTGGTTGACGCGCTGCAGCTTCTGTGACGGCTTGCCGTCGACTTCGAGCGGCCAACCCTCTTCGCCGACGACGAGCATGGTCATGTTGCGTGTGACGTGCGGTGTGGCAACGCCGCCGTGCTCTTCGACGAGTGCGTGCGCCGCCTCATGGGTCATCGAGGCCAGCGTGCCGGTGAACGAGACGCGTTCGCCTTGCATGCTGGGCGAACTGCGCACGGGCTGGGGATTCGAAGGGGGTTCAGACACAAAACCGGCTCGGCAGAAAGGCCGCGAACGCACTCAGCATATCCTGATCAGGCGGCGTTGAGTAGTTTGTCGGCAGCAATCTGCAATCGCAAGTGCTGTAAAATAGCGTGTTTGCAACGATGCTTGTGCCGTGCTAAACTGCGGTTCTGCGGGCAAGGTGCATGATATGACAGGATTTGTATGGCTCGGCTGACGACGTCCTTGCTCGCGTTCTTGTGTGCGTTTGGAGTTAGCGGCAGCGTGTCGGCCGCGATGATCACACTCAACGCCACCGACCGCGGAGCCTACGACAATACGGGGTTCCACAATCCGGCGGTCCTCAACTACGTAGTGGGCGACCCCATTCCGGCTGACGGAACCGAGCGGCGAAACTTCTTCGTCTTCGATCTGAGCGGCGTGTCCGGGCTCATCGTTTCAGCGCAGTTGGCGTTGGTGAATCCTTCGACCGGCTTCGCCAGTCCGACTGGCGCAGAGACCTATGGCGTATTCGATGTAACCACCGCACTGGCGAGCTTGACTGCCGGGACAGCCGGCGTGGGCGGCTTCGCCGACTTGGGAGGCGGTTCGAGTTACGGTTCCTACGCAGCCACGGCTGCCGATAACTCAACGACGATTCAGTTCTCGTTAAACGGCACGGCACTGGCCGATCTCAACACGGCGATCGGAGGCCTATTCGGCATCGGCGGCGCGATCACCACGCTGGATGGCGTCGATAATGCGGAGCACCTGTTTTCGTCCTCGGGTAGCGGGCCGTTCGAAACCCGGCTGATTCTCGTGACCCAGCCGATTGTGCCCGAGCCATCGTCGCTGGTCCTGTTCGCTATGGCTGGGGCGTGCCTGATTGGCGTTCGCCGCCGCCGCTCGGCTGCCTAACGCGCTCGGCGAGGTTCTCGCGCCGGTTCCGCTGATGGGCTCTCCAAGGCGCGCCCGATATAAACATTGCGGGTTCCGACGGCGTAGTTACGACGTACAAAGGCCGATCAGCGTCGGATAGCCGCCACGATGGCATCTAGCCATCGATGCCGGAGAGTTCGTACCGGTCAACCTGTTTGCCTTGCGCGTGCCAGATCTGAGCGTTTTGCCCCGGGACAAAGTCAAAGCCCTCGAGGTGGGTCTGTGATTCTTTGATCTGCCAGACGCGTGATGGATACAACACGCCGTTGCCAAGACTCTCGGGCAATTCGAACTGAAACAGGCCGTCCATGCTGCCGAAGGTGTGCATCGAATACAATTTTCGCCCACGCACGCGGATACCTTGGGAAAAGTGCATCTCTTTCGGATAGCGAAGCACACCGTCGCGGACGAGCTTGCCGTCCGCCAGTCTGTAGCGATGGATGCCTAGATCGCTCAGGTCGCCAACCCACAGGTAGCGTCCGTCGAAGCAGACCGGATCAATCCAGCTCACGTCGTGCGTGATGTCCCATGTCTGCTCCACTTCCAGGTCGGCGGCGCGGATCTTGGCGATCACCGACCGGTCAAGACTCGGATCGTGCTTGCCGTTTGATGGACCACGCAGCAAACCTGCCCACAGATAACCCTCGTGATAGTCGATTGCTCCAACGTGGTCGACCCCCTCGATTCGAATGGGTTTCTCTTCGAGCAACTTCCACTGCGTGTCATAACGATAGATCGACCCGGCTGTGGAGGTGAAGTAGTGCTGCGGTGTCAGTGCCAGCCCTTGCGTTGCCGCGCCACGCATCAGCTTCTGTTGGGAACGCAGTTTGGATTTCATTTGCCGCACATTGTTCGTCCCGGATGCCCTTGTGGGAGACAGGTTCTCGATCGAGATTCGCGAGGCGGCAACGTCCTCCTTGTTGATTGAGTAGGCGACGAACAATTGGTCCTTCCAGACGACGGCATTGGGGTATTGCCAGCCGTCGAGTTTGCTCTTGCCGTCGTAGCGGCGCTGTGTGGGTTTGCTGCGAATCAGGTAAGCCCGGTCAAATGTCTCACCGTCCCGGCTGAGAGCGATCGTGAGCAGGCTCCGATCGAACTGCTTGGGCAGCGGATTGTTGATCAGATAGGCCGTTCCGTCCGGTAGATTGCCTGCTGAGGTGCGGGCGGTCGAGTCGGGAAAATTCGTCGGCGTGGGCACGCTCCAGGTCTGTCCGTTGTCGGAACTCGCTGACGCATACAGATGCCCGCTGTAGTTGCGAAACGTGGCATTGACGGTGTCCGCGGAACTGCGAAAGAAACTGGGTTCCGTGTAACCAAACAGGCTCAGGTCCGGTGGATCGATTCGAGACTGCTGCCATCCCCGCAGTCCACGGTGGTCGTCGGTATACAGCAGCCGCATGCGTCGGCTGCGCCGGTCGTCGCCGACATGTTCGCCCGCTAGCAGCAGCCGTCCATCCCTCACAGGGACCGGAGCTTCAATGAAGAAACCGCCCGTCACGCGTCGCGACTCGCTCCAATTCCTTCCATCCGCTGACGTCTTCGCAAACAAGGCCGTGTCGGGATGAAAGTTCTCCCCGGCGGTCACGGTGTAGTAAGCGACGAATTCGTCTTCGGAGACATGAAAGCCGACGGCTACACAAATGCCTTGCCCGTTTCGATCGTCGGTCAGGACCTCGGGGCGGCTCCAGGTGTGCCCGTCGGATGTACGACTGTAGAGGATTCGCTGGCCCGCCGCATCCTCGTCGACTAGGCCGTTCGACCACATGCAGTACAACGTGTCATGAAAGACGACGAGGTTGGGGTGATGGCAGAACTTGTAACCGTCAGCGTTTGCCTGATAGAGGAGCGAATGCTCCGCGTCGATGTGTTGCAGGCCCAGTGTGGCCGTATTACTCGCGTCGAACAAACCCTCAGCCGCGTGAAATGCTGGTTGTTCGCTGGGCTGTGCTTGGCCGATAAGACCGAACCACAAGAGTCCGCTTGCGAGGCACGACAGCAGGCCCGGGGGATGCCCCGGCGGCAAACATCGAACAAGGGAACCGCGGGGCATTGGTTGAGTGCTCACGAGGTTTGAGGCTCAACTTGGTTGACCGCGGCGCCCTCGACCGATTCGAAGCGATCCCGATACCGCCAGCGTTCCCACCAGTTCGCCTTGCGGACGTTGAAGTCGTCGACACCGATCGTGTGACGCTTGCCGCCACGGGTTCTCAACAGGATTGTCCCATCGTCGTTGACGCGGGCGACGATCCAAAATTTGTCGACCGTGTAGCTGTATTCGTCCCCGTGCGCAGCCGCGTCGATGTTGGCGGCGCGTGGGCCGGGATTTCGGCTGTGCTTGGTCTTGCGATAAATGACCCAGTCGCCGGCTTGGAACGAATGCGCGACCATATCCGGATTCCTTTCGCACGTGCCGCGGAAATACCGTCCATGCGCTCACTTTGGCGAGCACCCCGTTACAATGGCTCGACTCCAATTCAAATCGCGGTACGCATCGGAACAAAACAGCAGTGGACATTACGAGCTTAACAAGTTTGTTGTTCGGAATCATCGGCGGATTGGGCATCTTCCTGCTGGGCATGAAAAACATGTCCGACGGAATGCAGGCTGTCGCCGGTAGTGGTTTGAGACGAATGATCGCAGCCGTCACGAACAACCGGGTCATGGCAACCGGCGTGGGAACATTGGTGACGTGCGTCGTGCAATCGAGTTCGGTGACGACGGTGATGGTCGTCGGTTTCGTCAACAGCGGAGTCATGTCGCTGACGCAGGCGATTGGAGTGATCATGGGGGCCAACATCGGCACGACGATCACCGGCTGGATGCTGGTCTTGAAGATCGGCAAATACGGGCTGCCGTTGGCTGGCACGGCCGCCTTCGTCTACTTGTTCTCCCGCAGCGATCGCTGGCGGTATTGGGCCATGTTCCTGATGGGCGTGGGCATGGTGTTTTTCGGTCTGGAACTGATGAAGGACGCCTGCGCGATCATCCGCGAGACGCCCGAGTTTGAGGCGTGGTTCCAACGGTTTCAGGCCGACACGTATCTGGGCGTGCTCCGCTGTGCGCTGGCGGGATGCGTGCTGACAATGATGGTCCAATCCTCCTCGGCCACATTGGGCATCACGATCGCACTGGCCGTGCAGGGAGTCATCTCGTATCAGACGGCCGCCGCGTTGGTGTTGGGCGAGAACATTGGGACGACGGTAACCGCCTACTTCGCATCGCTGGGCGCGACGACGAACGCCCGGCGGGCGGCCTACTTTCACATCATCTTCAATCTGATCGGGGTGTTCTGGGTCACGCTGATTTTCCATTGGTACATCGGGCTCATCCACCAGTTGCTGGATCTCGACGTGACCCGCACGGTGATAGAACAGATCGACGGCAAGGACGTGGCGACCTATCCCGACACCAAGCCCATGATCGCCGCCACCCACAGTGTGTTCAACGTCGCCAACACGCTGTTGTTCATGCCCTTTCTGCCACTGCTCGCCAGGCTGCTGGAACGAGTCGTGCCCTCTAAGGCATTCAAGGAGAAGCCCAAGCTGACCGACCTCGACGTTCGTATGCTGGACACGCCGATGCTCGCCATCGAGCAGTCGCGGACGGAAATCCTGAAGATGGGTGACGGCTGCACCAAGATGCTGGAGTGGCTGAAGACCATCATCGGCCAGGAGGAGCCCGACGCCGCACTCGTCGAGCGGCTCAAACATCGCGAGAAGGTGCTCGACACCGTGCAGGATGAGGTGACGCACTTTGTAACGAGCCTGCTGGCGGGAAACGTGCCGCACTCCGTCGCCGAAGAATGCCGGCAACAACTGAGATTGGCGGACGAGTACGAATCCATCAGCGACTACGTGGAGAGCATCCTGAGATTCGATCAGCGGCTGCACAAGGACGGTCTGCGACTAACGGACAAGCAGCGGCAGGGCCTGCGAGTGTTGCACGACGCGGTGGCCGAGTATGTGAATTCGATTCATCAGGCCTACCGGGACCTGAACCCCCATGCCTACGTCAAGTTGGAAGGTCCTAGCAAAGCGATCCGTAAGAAAATCAAGGAGCTGCGGCGCGGCCATCTAGATGATCTCTCGACGGAGAGAGTTGCACCGCAAGTGAGCGTTGCGTTTCTGGGGGCGCTCAATTCCTATGCCCGCGTTCGCGACCACGCCCAGAACATCGGCGAAGTCATTGCGGGGGAGAAGTAGAAGTAACTTCTGGCTCCGTCTTGCTCGAAAGCAACGGTATTCGATCACGCAACAACGTGAGTGTGATGGCCGTGACCAATACCGAACTCTGCAGTGCCGCCGGCCACCAGCCTGCGACCGCGGTTTCACCCACGTCGAACACGTTCCAGTTCATGTTCATCTCGGCGTGCACGACGATGGGCACCCACAGGTTGCCGTCCCATTTTACGAACAGCCAGGCGAAGAACGCGCCGCCCACTGCCGTGAACAGGAACACGCCGACGGCCTGCCCGAGCGAGGTTCCTTGTCCGACATGTAGAATGCCGAAGACACCCGCCGTGACCACAATTGCGAGCCAGAACCTCCAGCCGACGCGCCGATACAGTTGTCCGAACGCGTAGCCGCGGAAGACGATTTCTTCTTCAATCGGCGACAGAACCGCCAGATAGAGCGTGCTGGCGATGCTGAACTCGGGGTCGAGCGGTGCCGTGAAAACAAAGCCCAGCCACATCGGTGCAACGGCCAACGTGCCGATTGCCAGTCCGAACCAAAATCGTTTGGCCAGACCCAACTCACGCGCGGCGTCGGCCAGGCTGAAGCGGTAGGTGGCGACCAGCGCGGCGAGAACGATCGCAACCTTAAGGCCGCTACGAAGTGTCCCCCGAACATAGCTCGGATACTGTTCGCCAAGTTGCCGGTAAAACTCGAACAGCGCCAGCAGGTCGTGCAGCCAACATGTGGCGCCGAACACCACCAGCGTGATGATCGCAACCGTCCAATTCGCTCGCGCGTACCCTTGGCGTTCCATCTGTGCCAACCTTGGTCCCGGCACGGTGAGTGATGAGGCCTTATTCGCGCGCCGCCCGAGAATATTGGGACTTCCGCGTGGACGGGTTGGCCGCGCGTTGGCCCGGTTGTTGTGTGATATCCTGGAGTACCTGTTCCTCCTCCGTTGAAGCTGGAAAAGAAGAGCCCTCCATGAAACGTTTCGTCGTACTCCCGGCACTGATGATTTTGATGGCATCCGCTGTTTGCCCGGGCGCACATCCGACGTTGGAAACTGCCGCCATCTTTCCACCGCAAGACAAGCACGTGCACAGTAGCTGTGTCGTCGAATGTCCTAACGGCGATTTGCTGGCCTGCTGGTACCACGGCTCCGGGGAACGCCGGGCCAACGACGTGGTCGTGCAAGGCGCGCGGCTCAGACGGGGCGCCGACGCGTGGAGCGAGCCGTTCCTGATGGCGGACACGCCGAACTTGCCCGACTGCAACCCGGTATTGTTCGTCGACAATCGCGACAGACTGTGGTTGTTCTGGGTCGTCGTGCGGGCAAATCGCTGGGAACGTTCGATCCTCAAGTACCGCATCGCAGAAGACTACGATCAGGAGGGACCGCCGGACTGGTCTTGGCAAGACATCATTGTCCTCAAACCAGGCGAAACGTTTGCCGAGGACTTGAAGGCCGGCTTTGAGCAACTGCAATCGGGTGACGGGTTATGGGCCGAGTACGCGCTGCCGTTCCGCAAGCTGATTCTGGCCGCCGCCGAAGACCCGGTCAAAAGACAGACCGGCTGGATGCCCAGAATTCACCCTGTGCAGTTGCCGAGCGGCCGAATCCTGATCCCGTTGTATTCCGATGGCTTCGTGCAATGCCTGATGGCGATCTCTGACGACGAAGGCAGCACGTGGTCCGCCAGCCGTCCGATTGTCGGGCTGGGCGCCAGCCAACCATCGATCGTGCGGATGAAGTCCGGCCGTTTGAAGACTTATCACCGCGACGACGGCGCGCCGCCCAAACGCGCTCTGTTCAGCACCTCGGATGATGAAGGAGAGACGTGGACGGTTGCCCGGGACAGCGACGTTCCCAATCCCGGTTCCAGCCTGGAGGTCATCGCGCTGTCGGACGGCCGTTGGGCGATGGCCTACAACGACACCGAACTCGGCCGACACAGTTTATCCGTCGCACTCTCCGACGACGAAGGGCAAACCTGGAATTGGAAACGGCATCTTGAACACGTCGAGCCGGGGCAGGGGGGATTTGCATACCCTTCGCTGATACAGTCCAGCGACGCCAAGCTGCACGTGACCTATTCACGCAAGGTCCGCGAACAAGGCGCCGCTATCCAGCATGCCCGCTTCGATGCGGAATGGGTGTTGCAAGCCCCATAAGTCGATGTCTTGGCTGATGAGCCTCACGGTTCGGCGGCAACCGCCACATCGACCCGGCTTCGACGTCCGCTTCAACAACTCAGTGGCCTGTCCGTGCATACACTCGAATCGGCTGCCGGATGTTCACGCACCTGGTTATCGGACGACCGAGCGAGACTCCTTTGCCGTCGCTGGGTTTGCTGATTAGGAGATCCAACGAATCGATTGCCAGGAGGCCGCCGACATCGGCTTTCTGCGCATCACGTTCCAAGAGTAGAAAGAACGTGATCTGATTGCTGGCTCCCGCGGGGACCTTGCTCTCCATTCTATAAGAGAAATCGAATCCTTCGGGCAGCTCATCGGCTTCCGAGCGTTCTTTGGCAAGCTCGGCGGCACGCTCCTCGGCCATCGGAACGTTCCTTGTTCTCACAATGCCTTCGTCGTCCTTGGCTTCCAAGAGATCGACCACGTGCGTCTTGCCGGCAGCCTGCACAACGAACACGGCACGAGCACCCTCATCGACGTCAACGAATCCACGGATGTCCTGAATGAAATGAGTGTCACTCGCTTCATTAATGATGGGTATTGTGAGTGACACGGCCTTGGTTCGCACCAGGATGTCGCGCATCCCGTTCATGTCAATCACCAGGTTGTCGAACAGCAGTGTTGCAGCTAACCCGTCATCGCTGAAGTTGCTCGATATCCCGAGACTGCCGATCTCCCGAGCACTGCCACGAAACCGCGGCTCCTGTGGATTGCCGTCCTCAGCTCCGGCAATACTCACGCAAGAGGTCAGAATCACGCCCATCATCAAAAGTCTCATGATAGTCTCCCAACACTCATAGTAGTGAAACTCTAAATCATGTCAGACTGCTCGCTGTGATCCATCTATAGAACCTTCAGTCAATTCGACTTCTTATATCTAGAAGTAGTGGACTTAAGAAGCGTCACATTGTCAACTGTGATGATATATCCGTATCCGCATTCACGACGTACGGGTTGGCACAACGTGCAACTCGATCTCAATATGCACGGCCAAGCAGGATCGCACTACTGCTGGGCGTGGGTATCGAAGCCCATCGGAATGCCGGATTCAGCGCGCTGGGCGTCGCCGATTCGCATTGCTCTCGGCCACAAGATATCGGATGTTTGCGGCCGTCAGCGAGTTGAGCCATTCGGGCAATAGCCAGACGACGTTCGACCGGAACTTGCCTTGGCTGTCGCGCAGGCAGAACGAAATCGTGTGATCTCGCGGAGCGCGATGACCGCCGTAGGCGCTATGGCCTCCAAACACCGGCTCGAGGTCTGGGTACGCTTCGCAGATGGTGCGGCGAACACGGGCCATCTCGTCTTTGGTTGCTTTGCGGTTGCCCATGTTCTTTGTCTAGCGGGCAGAAACCCAACATCCGCTCAATGGCTTGTCGACGGCCGTGCTTACCGACTCGGTTGCCATTTCTTCAAGAATTCGAGGAAGATCCGCTCGTTGTACCCTCGCCCTTCTTCCAGCTCGGCTGTCCCCTGCGAATGCAGGAAGGTGCCATCGCTTTCGAGTATGAAGAAATGCGGGTAACCGGGCACATTAGGATACTCACCCAGGAACGTCTCGTTGCGGTTGTCGCTGCTGTAATTGACTTTCATGATCAGGAAGCTGCTCTGCAACATGTCGGCGACGGGCTGATTGGTGTGGACGAACTCGTCCAGTGCGTGGCACCAGCCTCACCAATCACCGCCGACTTCGAGAATGATCCTTTTGCCACCCGCGGTCGCCGACGAAACGGTAGACGCCAGATCGTCGAGGGGGTTCGCTTTGGGGTCGTATTCGGCGACGGAATAAATCGGATCTGCATTGAGTTGTGGATCGGCGGCCGCCTCGCCGTCCGAGTTTTCAATCGGGGGCGCGTCACTTCGTGAGTTGGCGGGCACGTCACCGGGTTCAATGCGAGTCGCGTCCCGGTCTGATAGCGGGAGAGCGCCGTCGGCTGTTGCACTCTCCGGTGCGAGGTTGCTGCCGCAGCCACAGAATGCAGTCGCTCCAGCGAACAGTACGAGAACTCGAACCATGGGTTTCATTGCCGTCAACCTCGTGACTAGAATCAAACCTGGCAGCACATCCATCGAACGATAGCCTAACGCACCGCCATTTGTGATTCATAGACCGCTTCTTGACGGTGCACCCATGCGCACAATTGCGCCCAAGTCGTGGAGCCGGGGCGTCATGCAGTGTGCGATCGTCCGTCGCAGCGCTTGAGTCCACGCCGTTCCCCGAAGCCCAGTAGATTGTCAGACCCGAGCCCAAACTCGTTGAACGTGCTGCCCGGAATCGAACTCGACCCAGACTTCTGTGTTTGGCAGGCGCAGTTCAGGGTGGCACGTTGGCGATTGGCACGTCGCGGGGAATGCCGCCATCTGCCAGCCCGTTGCCGGGGCAAAGCACGATTCTCAACTCGCCGTCTTTCAGGCAGCCGAATACACGTGCCGGCGTGCGGTTCTGGAAATCGGATGTAGCCCTTGCTTCTGCCATGAGGTCCAGGCGCAGCCTTATTGGGCCATCCAGGCAACTGCCGTCGACGCTGCGAAGATCAATGCCGTTATCGCGGCCAGCAGCCCTACGGCTTTGCCGGCATGGACACCTTCGACGTTGAAGTATTTGCGAACGTTGTCCTTGAAGAAGTACAAGCCGATGAGGAGATGCACGACGACTCTGCCGCCGTATCGCGCGTAGTAGTAACCGGGGCCGCGGCTGGCTTCTTCCAAGCCCTCCGCAAGGGACGTGGTCAACGCAAAGGCGTTCGCGTTGCGTGCCACGCCGTAAACGTAATAGAAGAGGCCGCACCACCAGCCCCAGCGCGTTCCCAGCCACATGCCGATGCCCGAAGCGACCCCAAGACACCCCAGGGACCCGAAACCAAGTACGATCAGGATCGGGAAAACGGAGTCATCGCTGAACGCACGGGGAGAACTGGCGAAAATCACCTGCAAGATGACGAGCAGCAGTCCTCCGCCGAAGTGCAAGACGGCCAACGCCAACACGCCGACAGGGCGAGGTTTCTCCATGGCCTGTGCATCCACTGTTGTAGTTGGCTGAACGTACCGGCATGCCTGCTATTCTAAACGAGCTCGACTGTCTTCGTCTTCGCAGCCCGTCACCTCAACAGGCCGGCACGAATTCTCGCCGACGCGGCGCGGCGGACATGGGTGGCTTTTCCCCCATTCGCCCACTATAAACGCGCAGGGCGATTGAACGCCTCACGTGGAAAAACAGGTGCGTTTGCGGAACACGGAGAACGACGCGTGGAGTCTACATTGATGTCAGCACTGCAGGCCGATGCCGAAGTTTTTGCGGCCATCGAGAAGGAGCGGGTCCGCCAGCGGGAAGGGCTGGAGCTGATCGCTTCGGAGAACTATACCAGCGAAGCCGTGCTCGAAGCGGCCGGCACGGTGCTGACCAACAAATATGCCGAGGGTTACCCCGGCAGGCGCTATTACGGCGGCTGCGAGTTCGTTGACGTCGCCGAAAACCTGGCCCGCGACCGCGTATGCGAGTTGTTCGGCGCCGAGTATGCCAACGTGCAGCCGCATGCCGGTTCACAAGCCAACATGGCCGTCTACATGACGGTTCTCGATCCGGGCGACACGTATCTGGCCATGGACTTGGCCCACGGCGGACACCTCACACACGGCATGCACCTCAATTTTTCGGGCAAGCAGTATCACCCCGTGCATTACGGCGTTCGTGAAAGCGACCAGCGGATCGACTTCGACCAGGTCGCCGCACTCGCGCGCGAGCACAAGCCGAAGTTGATCGTCGCCGGCGCCAGCGCCTATCCCCGCGAAATCGAGCATCCCAAGTTCGCCGAGATCGCCCGCGAAGTCGGGGCCCTGTTGATGGTCGACATGGCCCACTACGCGGGGCTGGTGGCTGCCGGCTTGCACGACAACCCCGTCAAGGTGGCCGACTACGTCACCTCGACGTCGCACAAGACGCTGCGCGGACCTCGGTCGGGGTTCATCCTGACCAAGAAAGCCAACGACAAAGACATCGACCGCAGCGTCTTCCCCGGCATGCAGGGTGGTCCGCTGATGCACGTCATCGCAGCCAAAGCAGTCTGCTTTCGCGAAGCACTGCAGCCGGAGTTCAAAGACTACGCGCGGCAGATCATTGCGAATGCACAGGCGTTGGCTGAGACATTATCGGCAGGCGGCGTCACGCTTTCCAGCGGCGGCACCGATAATCATCTGTTGTTGGTCGACGTAACGCCGCTGGGACTGACGGGCAAGATCGCCGAACAGGCTCTCGATGCAGCCGGCATCACCGTCAATAAGAACATGATCCCCTACGACAAACGCAAACCGCTCGATCCCAGCGGCATCCGCATCGGCACCCCGGCGCTCACCACCCGCGGCATGAAGGAGCCTGAAATGCAGCAGGTGGGCGGCTGGATTCTCGAAGTCCTGCGGGCTCCCGAAGATGCCGCCGTCATCGACCGCGTGCGCGGCGAGATCCGAGAGTTCGCGGTGAACTACCCGGTGCCGGGGATTGCGTGACCCACAGGCTCACAGATTGAGCATCTGCAAACTCTCGACCGGCAGCACCGCATTCATACTGCCGGAGCGGAAGCCTTCGAGGTCGAGGGTCACGTATTGGAAACCCAGCTCTCGCAGTCTTGCTGAGACGCGCTCGCGTGTCGCCGGTTCGAGGAACCGCCGCAATTCGTCGAGCGGCAGCTCCAGGCGGGCCAAATCGTTGGCTTCCAGCCGGACGCGGAACTCGCGGAGGTCGAATTCGGTTCGCAGGAACTGTTCGGCTTGATCGACGCGACGCACGCGCTCCTCAGTGACTTCGACGCCGTAAGCGATGCGGCTGGAGAGACAGGGAGTGGCCGGTTTGTCCCACACGGGCAGTCCCCAATGCCGGGCCAGTTCGCGAACTTCCACCTTGTTCAAACCGGCTTCCATCAAAGGGCTATGGACCTTATGCTCGCGGGCGGCCTGCATGCCGGGGCGGTGGTCGCCGGTGTCGTCGAGGTTGGCACCGTTGCAAATCGCGTCGACGTCGAGCGTGTGCATGTATGATTCGAGTCGTGTGTACAACTCAGACTTGCAGAAGTAGCAGCGGTTTGAGGCATTCTTTAGGTAGTCGGGATCGTCGAACTCCTGAGTGTGCACAATGCTGTGCCGAATGCCGATCTGCTTGGCGAGTTCGACCGCTTCTTCTTTCTCGCCGCTGGCCAGACTCGAACTGACCGCGGTGACGGCGACGGCCTTATCACCGCAGGCGAGTTGGGCCGCCTGGGCAACAACCGTGCTGTCGACGCCTGCCGAGAAGGCGACGGCAACGCGCCGGTAGCCCGACATCAATTCGAGCAGCGTGTCCCGCTTGCCGGCAAGTGTGGATGTGAGTTCGGACATTCGGATTTCTCGATTCCGACGAAACTGTACGACAACTCAATTTTATCAGCCGGTAACAGTGCGGACAATGAGTTGCTCTTCGCCGTCTGGCTAGCGTGGACTGCAAGCGGCACCGAGAGTTGACCGAACCTTCAGCGGCATCTGCTCACGCGCTTACCAGTGATCGGATGAGGTCGGGTGATCGCAACCGCAGATTTCGGAATTGGGATTCTGTGGTACAATGTCTCGATCAATGATCCACATCGAGTCAGTGTATCAACGACTGCGTGTCAGCCGGCGGGTGGACGGTGCTTGCGTCGTGGGCGCTGGTCGATGCTCCGTGACGGCCTTTCGGAGGTCACACATCGGATTGTCGAGTTGCGGTTCCGGTCCTGTCTTGTCGACAGTATTAGCGCAAAACCCGAGGAAAACGAGGTAGTGTCGGTGTCGGTGGTAGCGCTGTGACACAGACAGCAAGGTGTGCAGTCATATTTGATCAGGCTGGAAGAAACGGATAGGGAGAGGTTGGCTGAAACTCGATCGTTGATCGACGTCTTTGGAAAAATCGCTCCGATTGCGATTCGGAGTGTAGAGGCCGTCAATTGAAGAATGCAGCAGTGCACGCGACCAGCGCCGTTACGATCCTGTCTCTATGCACTTTGTTGGCAAGTTCGGCGCAGGCCGCGCCGCCAGACGGAATGAGCGATTTGCCCGCTTGGTTGAAGGGGAAGCAACTGCGGCCCACGTATAACGGCGGGATCGCGCTGTTGTACGAGCACCGCTGCAACGGCTGCCATCGGCCCGGAGAGGTTGCGCCGATGAGCTTTCTCGACTACGAAGAAATCCGAAAATGGACGACCGGCAACACCAACACGCCGCTGGAATCGCTGTTGCAGACGCGGGCCATGCCGCCTTGGCCGGCGGATCCTACGGTCGGACACTTCAAGAACAATCTGCATCTGACCGAGCCGGAATTGAAACTGCTGCTAGAGTGGATCGCGGCCGGTCTGCCGAGAGGTGAGGGCCAAGCCCAATCTGCAAAGCGGTGGGTCGAAGGCTGGAACATCGGCGAACCGGACGCGGTGTTCGAACTGCCCGAACAGACCGTCGGCGAGGACGAGTTTTCGGCAACGCGCGAAGTCATCGTCGAGACCAATTTCGAAGACGATCGTTGGGTCATCGCCGCCGAAGCCCGACCGGGCGACGCCGAGCTCGTGACTCGCATCGAAGCCGGCGCGCTGGGCGGATTTCGTCCCGGCAATTCGTTTGTCGTGCATCCGCAGGGGACAGGCCGGTTGCTCAAGCGAGGTGAGAGCATTCGAGTCACATTGCAGTACAGAAATCAATTCGGCCTGGAGAGCAACGATCGCAGCAAGTTGGGAGTCGTCTTTGCCGAAGTGGACGCGCCGGTACCAGGGCCGATTGTCGAAGAACGGATGGCCGCGCCAGACTTTACGATTCCAGCCGGTGCGCCGCAGGTTGAGGTCAGAACCCGATTCGAATTCCCCGCCGACGGACGGATCGTGGCGCTCACACCGACGATGCAGCTGCGCGGCAAGGACGTGCGCTACGAGGCGGTGACCCCGGACGGCACGCGACATGCGTTGCTGTCGATTCCCGTGTGGGACCCGTCCTGGCAATTCCGGTACGAATTGAAGACGCCGTTAGCTGTGCCTCGAGGAACGATTGTTGAAGCGGTTGCCCACTTCGACAATTCGGAAGAGAACCTAATGAATCCCGACCCCACCATCGACGTCAAGGCAAGGCGCGGCGCCGAAGAATTCTTCGAGGGCTGGATTGCCTATATGCTGGATGCAGAGTAGGGAGTCACCGTCGACAGTTCCCCGCCTTTGAATCTCAAGAGCCGGCAGCGGAAGCGCTCTGGCTCTCGAGCAATTCGGAGATCAACTCGTCCCAGTGGTCGGCAACCAGGATGCCGTACATCCAATAGTGCACCTCTCCGCCGGCATTGAGCAGGTAGCTCGTGGGGAACGTTGCCACGTCGTACTCGTCGCAGACCTGTTGCGTGCACATGAGCGTGGGGATGTTCACGTCCGCCGCCTCGAGAAAGTCCTGCACTTGTTCGCGCGTGCCGGAACTGTAGCACAGGCTGAGAATCCGCACGCCGCGACCGGAATACTTCTCATGCAGCCGCTGGAGAACCTGTAGATCGGCCTCGCATTCCCGGTATTTCGACCAGAAGTAGAGCAGCGTCACCGGCGCTTCGACGTCCGACAGACCGACGCGCTCGCCATCGAGTCGCGCCAATTCGAAATCGGGTACCGACAACCTGCGGATGTCTTCATCGGCGGCCGCGATGTGCGAGACGGGCGGACGGTTGGCGGCCGCTTGTTTGACCGCCTTCACGACCGGCTCGTCGGAGATGTAGTAGCCTACCGAAGGGGGATGATTCTCGGTAAAGAAGACGCGCTTCCCATCCGTCGACCAGACAGGAGACCTGATCGGATCGGAGCTTTCGTGCAACGGCGTCTGAGTCCCGTCGAGGGAGAGCAGGGTCAACACGCTGCGCTCATCCTGCCGAGTCACGACGGCCAATGTCTGCCCGTCGGGCGACCATGCGTTTGTTGCCGCTTTGGGCCAGGCCGACGGTTTGAGTTCCAGCAACTTCGGCTCGCCGCCGGCGGCCGGAACGATGCCGACTTTGGTGCGGAAGTGTCTCAGGTAGGAAATCGTCTCGCCATCACGCGACCAGCGCGGCTCGAGTCCGATGGTGATTCGCCTGGGTTCGGCAGCGGGCTGTGCACCCACGACATGAATCTGCGCGTCCGTTTCGTAAAGCAGCGATTCGCCGTCCGGCGATGCGCTCAGTTCGCGAATGTTAAAGTCGGATATGTGCAGATCGGTGACATCGCCCGAGGCGATGTCGGCAGCCCGCAGCCGTCCGGTCTGAGGGTTGATCTGGTGCCAGCCCACCCGGCCGTCTTTGGTCCAGTTCGACCAGCGAAGGTCCCGTTCGCGAACGTCGGTCATCGCCATCTTCTCCGATCCGTCGGGCCGCATCAGCCACAAGTTGAAGTTGGGCGTGGTCCGCCGCGACGAGTAGGTAATCCATTCTCCGTCGAACGACCAATTCGGTTTGTAGTCCCAAGTGGCGCGTTCTTTGGTGACGTTCTTGGGCCTTCCGCCACGGGCCGGCACGACAAACACGTCGGATTTCCCGCTGTTGTAACTGTTGTCGTAGTACGCGTGAAAAATGATGAGTTGGCCATCGGGCGAAAAGTTAGTCGAGCCCACGTATCCGTAGCCCCTGGTGAGCGTACGAATCTTGTCGGTCTCAAAATCGTAGACCTGGACCTCGCGAAAGCCCCTTGGACCTCCAGTAAAACAGATCTGGCTCCCGTCCTTGGAAAACGAGGGATAGTCCTCGTTGAATGGTTTGGTGGCGATGGGCGTCTCTTTGCCGGTCTCAAGATCGACGACATACACGTCCTGGCTGCCGCTGCGCTGCGTGACGAAACACAGCTGCGTCCCGTCGGGATGCCACCGCGGCTCGTTGTCGGTAGCCGGGTCGGTAGTGATCTGCCGCGTGTTTCCCGTATCGATCTCGGCAATCCACACGTCCAGATTGCCGCTCTTACGGGAACTGTACGCCAGCCATTTGCCATCCGGCGAGACGGAGGAATCGGTTCCGCCGTTCTGCTCTTCGAGGATCAGCCGATGTTCGACGAAGACGTCACCCGAAGCCTTTTCGCCGGCCTGTGCCGGCTCAGCAGCGATCGAATGCATCACCGCGGTTGCCAGAATGAGATGGAGCCGAATCGTGAGATGAGTTCGTTGCATCGCAGCTGCCCTTTTCTGACGATTCCCAGAGAGTTCGTGGCGGGCCCGCCGCCCGATTGCAGACGGTCCCTCGATGGCGCGACATCGACTTCCCGGATTGTACCGTTGGCCAGGTGCCGTCTCTACCAGTTCGTTGTGGGACCGATGGCTGGTGTGCGTCTGAGTGATGCAAGCCTGACCGGGACGGTCAGGCTTGCGAAGTCATCGCGGTCGTTCCTCAAGCCGCGTCACTTGCCCGCGGGCATAGCCATCATTCAGAAACGAGCGTTCGATGAAGCACGAACCCATCGTGCTCGGCAGGTACAAATCCTCGTCACCGTCGCCGTTGAGGTCGGCCATCAGCACACGTGGTTGGGGGATCGGCGGCAGACCGGGATCGAAGCCCGTTTCGAACCGCGGGCCGGCGCTCTGGCCACTGTTGAGAAACACGCGGACTCGCCCGCTTGCGGCGCCGGCGATTACATCGGGCCAGCCATCGCCGTTCCAGTCGGTCGCGTCGACCAGGAGCCGAATGCCCAGGTTGCCAAGCTCCGCCGGCGTCTCGAACCGCTGCCGTGCAGCCCCCGTGTTGCGAAAGAAGCGTACGATACCGTAGGTATCGCCCACGACAAGGTCGCGGTGGCCGTCGCGATCGAAGTCGTCGACCGTGAAGACAGTTCGCGCGCCTTGCAGGGCAGCGAAGTCGGTCTGGATGTCCTTGTTGATGGGGCCGACCTTAATCGGTTCTCCGGAAGCAAGCGTCAGTTTGTAGCCCTCGACGTCGAACCGCTTTTGGGAATCGGTCGACAAGTTACGATGGAACCAGACGTGCCCGAACCAATCTCCGAAAAGCACATCGTATCGCCCGTCCTGATCGAAATCGTCGATGAACGGCCAATGCCAGTCGTCTCCGATTCCCGACGGATGCGCGATGTGCACGCCGCCCGGCAGAACCGACACCGACTCGCGCCAGGACCAGGGGTTGGGCCCGCCGGCATTCAACCGCACCGTGTACCCGTTGACAATGTCGAGCCGGCTGTCGCCGTTCCAATCGAGAAATTGACGAGCGGCAATGCCCGCCGCCCCCCATTCGGTTTGAACCGGTTGCGCGTGCACGCTGAATTCCGGCACAGAGACGCTTCCCGTGTTCTCATACAGATACAAGTTCTCGCGGGCGCTGACGATCAGATCCAAGTCTCCGTCGCCGTCCCAATCGGTCGCTCGCGGCGTGGCCAGCCTGGCGCGCGGGAAGTCGCCGGTTCGCGCCAGACGCCGCGGTCGAAGCTCGGCAGAGCGGGGCGTGCCCACGTTCTCAAAGTAAACGAGGAAATCCCCGCTGCCCTCGTTGTCGCCGCCAGAGCGGCCGACCGGCATATTGCCCGAGATCAGATCGAGATCCCCGTCTGCATCGAAGTCGGCTACGCAGGGGGCTGCGCACCAATGGCCGACGTTAAGCGGCGACCCGTCGGCAAGCAGTGGACCACGAAGCTCAAGCTGTGGGTGACCCTCCGATGTTTGCGTCACGTTTTCATAGAAGTAAACCCGGCCGGTAATGTAACCGCCCGCCAGCAAATCGACGTCGCCGTCATGGTCCCAATCGACTGTCTCGAGGACAGGGTAGTAATCCCGCTTAAAGATGTCGGGGCTGCCCCGTTCGAGCGGAGCGATGGGCAATTGCAATACCTCGCCGTCGGACTCGAGCTGGCCTTCGTACTTCAATCGCCGCTCGCGATTCGTGCCCGTGTTGCGAAAAAACAGAATACGATTCCATTCGGTGCCGACGAGCAGGTCCTTCACACCGTCGTCATCCCAGTCGACAACTTTGGGTGCCGAGGCCATTCCGGCATCGAGGGGCAGTCCGTCTTTGTCAAACACGAACTTCGGATACGGAAAGTGTGGCTTCTGCCGAGTGCCGCGATTGGGCCACCAGAAGACGTGGCCGTAGCTTTCGCCGACAATCAGGTCGACGAGTCCGTCATCGTTCCAGTCGTCGAGATCGATGCGGGCATGGTCGGCACCGAAACTCGACGATCCCAGCCGATCGCAGCGAGGCAGCCCATCGCCAACCCAACCTCGCGGGGCAGGGCCAGCGGGCAGTTCGCCGGCCGGCAGTAAATCGAAATAGATCGCATAGTGTGAAGTCTGTTGATCGTTCTGCGTGTGCAGCCAAGCCAGCCGCCCGGCCTTCCAATCGCCGAGCGCGTTATAGAAGTGACCACCGCGTACGATCGATTTGCGCGGGAGCGTTCCCTTGTTGCGAACGACATCGCCGGTCACCTCCGGGAAGTCGTACGCAATCGCATCGTCGTACCACCGAAACGGTCGCTCGTAGTGAGGGTGAAGTTCTGTCAGCTTGGCGTTGGCGATTGGCTGGCCCGTCATCGCGTCGTAGCGAATCACTTGCAACGTACCAAGATCCGGGAGCCGGTCCGCGCTCTGTTTTCGCAGCAGCGCTAAGAAGTCGAGTTCGACTTCGGCCGGCATCTCGTCGAGAGTACGTCCCGCCAAGTCGCGCGGCGGAACTTCGACGAGGATTCGCCAACGACCCTGACCCGTCCAAATCACCCGTTCATCGGCGAGTGCCGTGCTGACGACGCAGGGCCACAGAACGCAAAAGATCAGGACTAGCCTCACGGCATCCCCCGAGCTTTCAAAGAAACGCATCTGCAGACGCTGCAGATTACGCAGGGGCACATACTGGTGGCGAAGAGACAATACCGCAAGCGCCTGCCGATGTCGTCAATCGAGTGGTTCGCTGCGTGGATACGATCCGAGGATTTCGAGGCGGACGGCCTTCTTCTCAAGTTCCTGCACCGCGCGTTTGGTTCGGGCCTCGGCGATGTGACCCTCGAAATCGAGGAAGAACAAATAGCCCACCTCGGGGCCCCGGAGCGGGAAGGACTCGATCCAGGTCAGGTTGATCTTGTTCTTCTTGAATGCGCCCAGCGCATCACCCAGAGAACCGGGCTTATGTGGGATCTGCAGCACGATTGCCGTTCGGTCGTGGCCAGTCGGCTTGGTGTCTTCGTCGCCGATGACGGCGAACCGCGTCACGTTGTTCTCATTGTCCTCGATGTTTTCCGCGATGAACTGCAGACCGTATTCGACCGCCGCTTGTTGGCTGGCAATGGCTGCGGCACCGTGCTTGTCGCGCGCCAACTGAGCCGCGGTCGACGTGCTGGTCACTTCAATCAGCCGAGTCTGTGGCATGTTACGCGCCAACCAATCGCGACACTGCGAGAGCGCTTGAGGTTTGCTGTAGATTTCGGTGATTTCGCTCCGCGGACACCGCGCCAGCAGGTTGTGATGCACGCTGATTTGGACTTCACCGCAGATTCGCAACGGCAGGCGGGTGAACATGTCGAGGGTGTCGACCACCCGGCCGTCGGTGCTGTTCTCAATGGGAACCAGACCGTAGTCGGCGTGTCCGCGGTTCACTTCCTCGAACACCGAGGCGATGGTGCTGACTGGGACGAGGTCGGCCCACTTGCCGAACCGCTCCATTGCCGCCAAGTGGGTGTAGCTAAATGCTGGGCCCAAATAGGCCACACGTTGGGTTTTGACTTGCCGCCGAGCCGCACTCAGCAGTTCCCTGTAGACGCTGCGGACCGATTGATTGGGCAGGGGACCCTGATTGGCGGTCTGCAGCTGCTGCCACAGCTCGTCGTCCGCCTGTGGATCATAGAGCGTCGCTTGGGGATTGGGCTGACTCTCGATGTACTTGGTAGTCGCGTCGGACCGCGCATTGATCAGTTTGAGGATCTCGCGGTCGAGCCGGTTGATTTGCGTCTGCAGCGATGTTGCCGATGGTCCTTTGGGGGCCGGCCGGGCTGCCGGTGTTCGAGTGGCAGCCGGCTTGCCTGCCGGTTTTCGAACCTTCTTCTTCTTGGACTTGGAAGAGGACGCTTTCTTGTTGGACGACACCTTCTTCTTCTTGCGAGCCGGTGGGGCTGCTCTGCCGCGTTTCTTCGCAACCGATTTCTTCTTGGCCATGACAGCCTTTCCGACACTGTCGTCCTCAGAGATTCCAACTTTAGTCCTGTACGGTCCTCCTGACCCCTTGTGCCGAAAGACTCAGCCGACACATCCAACATCGCTTATGCAGACACCCGGATTCGGCGAGCGTCCGAATCTTAAATACTTTTATAGAAAAGACTTGCGACCCAAAAGAGGGTTCAGCCGTTCGGCAGCCGCACGGAGGCCTCGGCGGGTTCCAATTTCTTTCAGGCGAATGGTTTAGTGCTGAAGTTTCGCCTTTGTACAGGCCGGTTACCACAGTGTCAAGCAGCGCCAAGGTCGACATGTGGCCAGTTTGCCACGGCGTAAATCCTGCCATAATGGCACTACTCACGCTCGGTCAGCGTCTCTCGCGAAGTGTCAAATTGGCAGTCACAAGCTTGAATGCGAGCGCCGTTGCGATGCTGTAAGACGTTGCATATAAATGGCTTGTCGCAATTAGGATGCATGCTGCGGGGGTTGGCACACTCTTTGCCATAGTACGACTTCGGAAGTTTCTCAGAATACATGTACGGCTCGGCGTGGAAACGTCGGGATTGAGGAGAAAGCAGTAATGGCGGTTTCAGAAAAGGTCATCGGGATCGATCTCGGCACCACGAACTCCGTGGTCTCGGTCATGGAGGGTGGTGAAGCAAAGGTCATCGCCAACCAGGAAGGCAACCGGATCACCCCGAGCGTCGTCGCCTTCACCGATAAGGGCGAAACCCTCGTCGGCGAACCGGCCAAACGCCAAGCCGTCACCAATCCCCGCAACACGATCTACTCGATCAAGCGGTTCATGGGGCGGCGGCACCACGAAGTCGAATCCGAAGAGAAAATCGTGCCCTACGAGGTGATCGGCGGCGCTTCGGACTACGTAAAAGTGAAGGTAAACGATAAGGAGTACACGCCGCCGGAGATTTCCGCGCTGACCCTCCGCAAACTCAAGGAAGCCGCTGAAAGCTACCTGGGGCACAAGGTCAACCGGGCTGTCATTACAGTCCCCGCCTATTTCAACGACGCCCAGCGACAGGCGACGAAGGACGCCGGCCAGATTGCCGGGTTGGAAGTCGCCCGCATCATCAACGAGCCGACGGCTGCGGCGCTTGCCTACGGACTGGAAAAGAAGAAGGAAGAACGGATCGCGGTCTTTGATCTCGGCGGCGGCACGTTCGACGTCTCGATTCTCGAAGTCGAGGAAAACACGGTCCAGGTGCTTAGCACCAACGGTGACACACACCTCGGCGGCGACGACTTCGACGAAGAGGTGATTAACTTCATCGCCGATCAATTCAAATCGGAGCAGGGGATTGATCTGCGCGCCGATGCGATGGCGCTGCAACGGCTGCGCGAGGCGGCTGAAAAGGCCAAGAAGGAACTCTCGAGCTCGCCGACAACCGACATCAACCTCCCGTTCATTACCGCCGATAGTAGCGGCGCGAAGCACTTGCAGATGAATCTGTCGCGGGCCGATTTCGAGCGACTCATCGATCCGCTCGTTGAGCGCTGCCGGCAGCCCGTGTTGAACGCGCTCAAGGACGCGAAGCTGAACCCCTCCGATATCGACGAAGTGGTGTTGGTCGGCGGCTCGACGCGTGTTCCCAAAGTGCACGAATTCGTCCACCAAATGTTTTCCAAGGAACCGCACAAAGGGGTCAATCCCGATGAAGTGGTTTCGATCGGCGCTGCTATTCAGGGCGGTATCATCACCCGCGAGGTCCAGGACGTTGTACTGCTCGATGTGACACCGCTCTCGTTCGGCATCGAGACTGAAGGCGGCATCATGACCAAGCTGGTGGAACGCAACACGGCGATTCCGACCGACAGGAGTCAGACGTTCTCCACAGCCGCCGACAATCAGACGGCCGTTACGGTCCGCGTGTTCCAGGGCGAACGCGAGATGGCCGCCGGGAACCGCTTGCTCGGCGAATTCAACCTCGAAGGCATCCCTCCGGCACCGCGCGGTGTTCCGCAGATCGAAGTCAAGTTCGACATCGACGTCAACGGCATCCTGAACGTGACTGCCAAGGACAAGGCGACGGACAAAGAGCAGACGGTGCGCATCGAAGAGTCCAGCGGTCTGTCCGAGTCCGACATCGAGAACATGCGCAAGGATGCCGATACTCACGCCGAGGAGGACAAACAGAAGCGAGAGTTCGCCGAATCGCACAATAAGGGGTCTCGCATGGTGTACGAGACCGAAAAACTGCTCAAAGAACACGCCGACAAACTCGACGATGCGTCGAAATCGGCGATCGAGTCTTCGATCAAAAAAGTCAACGAGGCACTCGGTGGCCAGGACAAAGCTGCGATCGAGGCCTCACTCGAAGAACTTGAACAGGCGACACATGCGCTCTCGAAGCACATGTACGAGAGCGCAGCGGCGCCGGGAGCCGAACAGGCTGGCGGTGACGGCCAGCCTGAACCGGGCGCCGGCGCTGGTGATGAAGAGGTCATCGACGCCGAGTTTGAGAAGAAGGAATAGACGGCGGACTACGGACGCGTTTCGCTCACCAAGATTCCGCCAGCCGCCACCAGGCGCGGTCTGGACTGCGCCGGCGCTCGGCGTGTTGCCAGGCGACGTGCGTTGGAGCGCGAGTCCGAGTTGTCACTGACATAGCCTTCTAATTTCGACAACAGTTCGGAATCAACACCGATTCTGAGTGCGGGGTCCGAAGATGGCATTTCGATTCGACAAACTGACCGTCAAAGCCCAGGAAGCGGTCCAACATTCGCAGCAGTCTGCGCAGACCAGCGGCCACCAGAAGGTGTTGCCGCTCCACCTGCTGCGGGCTTTGTTGGACGATCCGCAGGGAGTTGTGACGCCCCTGTTGCAAAAGATCGGTGTGCAACAGGGCCAGTTGCAATCGATGATCGACGGCGAACTGGGGCGGCTTCCCAAAGTCACCGGCGAGGGAGTCGAAGCCGGTGCCGCTCCTGTCTTGATGCAGGTATTCGGCAAAGCAGAGGAGCAGGCCGACTCGATGCGTGACGACTTCGTCTCGACCGAGCACCTGTTGCTGGCGCTGACGCAGGTCGACGACCAGGCAAAGCGGCTGCTGGAACTCAACGGCATCGAAGGGAAAGACATCCTCGAGGCATTGAAAGGGATTCGCGGGGGCCAACGCGTCACCGACCAGAGTCCCGAAGACAAATACCAATCGCTGCAGCGCTACGCCAAAGATCTGGTCGAACTCGCGCGGGCCGGCAAGATCGACCCTGTCATCGGCCGCGATGCCGAAATCCGTCGGGTCGTACAAGTCTTGTCGCGGCGACGCAAGAACAACCCCGTCCTCATTGGGGAACCGGGCGTTGGCAAGACCGCTATCGTCGAAGGTCTGGCGCACCGCATTGTGCTGGGCGACGTGCCGCAAAACCTGAAGGACAAGCGGGTGCTGGCCCTCGATATGGGCGCCCTGGTGGCGGGGGCAAAGTACCGGGGCGAGTTCGAAGACCGGCTCAAAGCCGTCCTGCGAGAGGTCGCAGAGGCTGAAGGAAGTATCGTGTTGTTCATCGACGAGCTGCACACCGTGGTCGGGGCCGGTGCGGCGGAAGGTGCGATGGACGCTTCCAACTTGCTCAAGCCGGCGCTGGCTCGCGGCGAACTACACTGTGTTGGTGCCACCACGCTCGACGAATACCGCAAACACATCGAAAAGGATGCGGCGCTGGAACGCCGATTTCAACCGGTGATGATTCGCGAGCCGAGTGTCGAAGACACGATCACGATCTTGCGCGGTCTCAAAGAGCGCTACGAGAAGCACCACGACATCAAGATCAAGGACGCCGCTCTCGATACGGCGGCTCGGCTCTCCGACCGCTACATCACCGAACGGTTCTTGCCCGACAAGGCGATCGACTTAGTCGACGAGGCTGCCAGCCGAGTGGCGATGGAATTGCACAGTGTTCCCACTGAAATCGACGAAGTGCAGCGTCGTTTGACGCGTCTCGAACTGGCTGCGCGGCAGCTGGCTGAAGAAGAAGAGGAACACGCAGAGAAGGAGCGCGCCGAGATTGACGACGAGATGCAGACGCTCAAGGCGCGACTCGCCGAGTTGAACGAGCAGTGGGAAGCCGAGAAGCTCGGTCTAGGTGATGTGCGGAGCGTCCGCCAGGAGCTCGAAGGGGTCGAGTTGGAGAAGAGCCAGCTGGAAGCAGCCATTCGGGACAAGCAGGCCAGCCGCCAACTGATCGACGAATCGGACTATCAGCGGTTGTTCGAGTTGGAGAATCGCCAGAAGCAGCTTAGAGATCAGTTCGAACGTGAGGAGCAGGAGCCGGTCGAGCCCGATGACGACAAGCCGCGTTTGCTGCGAACCGAAGTCGGACCCGAAGAGATTGCCGAAGTGGTCAGCACGTGGACCGGCGTGCCGGTTGCCCGCATGCTGCAGGGCGAACGCGAAAAACTGCTGCAAATGGAGAGTGCCATCCATCGCCGTATGATCGACCAGCACGAGGCTGTGGAGGCCGTCGCCAACGCAGTCCGGCGTGCTCGATCGGGACTTCAGGACCCCAACCGGCCCATCGGCTCGTTTATTTTCTTGGGGCCGACCGGTGTCGGGAAAACCGAGTTGTGCAAGGCGCTTGCCGAGTTCTTGTTTGACGACGAGCGGAACATCGTCCGAATTGACATGAGCGAGTACATGGAACGGCATTCGGTGTCGCGGTTGATTGGCGCGCCGCCGGGCTATGTGGGATACGAAGAAGGGGGGCGGCTCACCGAGGCTGTCCGCCGCCAGCCGTATTCGGTGATCCTGCTCGACGAAATCGAGAAGGCGCACCGCGACGTGTTCAATGTCTTGCTGCAGTTGCTCGACGACGGTCGTCTGACCGACAGCCAGGGGCGCACGGTCGATTTCACAAACACGATTGTCGTGATGACTTCGAACATCGGAAGCCAGGCGATCATGGATCTAGCTGGCGAGGAGCACGATACCGAGATTCACAACCGAGTCATGGCGGCGCTGCAAGGCGAGTTTTTACCCGAGTTCCTCAATCGCATCGACGAGGTGATCGTCTTCCATCCATTGGGAACCAAAGAGATTCGGCAGATCGTCGACCTGCAATTGCAGCATCTTGCGTCCCAGCTCGAAGAAAACGATTATGAACTCGACGTCACCGATGCCGCGAAGGAATTGCTCGCAAGAGAAGGGTACGACCCGGTGTACGGCGCCCGTCCCGTCAAGCGCGTGATTCAGCAGCGGTTGCAGAATGCACTGGCCAACGAAATCCTCTCCGGAAGGTACCAGCCGGGAAGCATTATCCGCGTCGATGCGCAGATGGACGGGTTCGTATTCTCAAGCGAAGCAGCAGTGCCATCGAGCGCTTAGGCGAGTGCCCGCGATGCTCCGCCGCACGGCCTGTTCACAACTGCCCGCTTGGCCGAGCTGCCGCAGGCACAAACCGGCGAATGCCGGTCATTCGGCGGCGGCTGGCTCTTCGATGTTGATGAAGGGGCTCACTTTGCGTGCTTTTTGCACCAGCACCTGTTTGTCGGCCTCGGACTTTGCCGCAGCGTGCTGACGACGGATCTTGCGCAACTTGTCCCGTCGTTTCCGTCTTCTTGCGAGTTCACGAGATCGTTCGACGCGTCCCATCTTTCCTCTGTTTGCCCTAAAATTTGCTTGTTGCCGACACTGAGTGTGGGTGCCACCGGCGGCTCGCCCGCCAGTGCCGGTGATGCACAGCGGTGCGCCCATCATTCGAACCGCCATTTGTAACAATGTCCCGTTCGGCGGTCAACGCGTGCGTCGCCGCGGACGGCGAGATCGACGGGGCGGCCGGTCTGGCTCGGCTTCCACCTGGATGGACCATTCTCCCTCGGCGAACTTACGGGGAGGCCTTCGGGACGTTTCGCCCAGCGGCTCTCGGTTTTGGATGACTTTGCTCATCTGCATCGACACGCCGCCCCCCAGGATGATCGTCATCCGCCCCTTATTGCGATAATTGACGATGCTCTCCGCCTTGGTTGGGGCCTGGATTTTCCCGACCGGGCAGGCCGTTTCGTCGAGCACCCAAGACATGTCCCAGCCGGCTGTTTCGTGCAGACGGTCGTCAGCAATCAGCGAGGTGGCGATCGCCAGATTCGAGAGATTGTGCAAATCAGCGTAGACGGCGTCGGCCTCTTCGAGTTGGGGAATGACCCGCGTGAAGTCGTCAGCAAATGCCTGAGCAGCCGGGTTGCTCGTCCCCACATCGTGCGGCGAGTCGCTGGCCAACAACCCCAAACCCTGTCCCTGGATTTCGAACGCCAAGCCGTCGGGTGAGACCAGCAACGGCTCGTAGTTGGCAACGAACCAGAAACGATTGACCAGGCTGCCGCCAACCCGCTCCAGCAGATGACTCTTCAGCCCTTTGACCGGAATCGGATCGACACCCAGGCACAACCGCTTCATCAAGTAATCGGCTTCGACGGAGACCATCGCGTAACGGGTATCGGTCGGCACGCCGTAGTAAGATGCGTCGAAGTTCCCGATGGCCCGCTGCATGGCGCGGGCCGCCTGCTCGCGCTCGCGAGGATGGATTTGACGCACGCTCTTTTGATAAGCGGCGATGCGCTCAGCGGCCCCGTCTTCGGGCAACAGCGTGCACCCGAAGACTCGATTCGAACTGCCCGGACCAATGTGCCGCAGCGCCGCAATCAAGTCGTCCAACTGCAAGACGGGACGACCGGTGCGAATCCCTCGAGGGCGATAGGGATTCGAGGCGTCCCAAGTCTCGGCCGGACCCGCAATGATCAAGTCGTGTCGCTCGGTATCGACAAACAGGTGCGTCAGCTGCACCAAACCATCCAGGTATTTCATCCGCTCTGGGATTTCCTGGCCGGCTTCCAGCATCTGCCGCATCTCTTCGAACAGTTTCGGCAGCGAGACGTAGCACAGAGATGCATCGGCGGTGCGATCCTTGCGGAGCCGATCGACACGGGCGGTCTTTCGGTTGCGGAGCACACCGTTGGTATCGATGTAGACTCCCTGTGCTGTTCCACCTCCGACGCCGCCTGCGCCACCGCCACCACCGCCGGCAAGTTGGGCCACAGTCGTATTGGGAGAAACGGCGACTGCCATCAACAGTAGTGCAACTCTGGTGAAGAGTTTGCCAACCTGTATTCCATGCATCGATGATTCCCTACTGCCCGCCAGCTTCGGACAACCGACCGCATGCTTCAACATAGAATGCCGTAGCGCGAACCGCCACAGCGAATCGCGGAACCAACGTTTCGAGATGGAGACCTCGCGAAGCGTGCGGTCGCGTAGGGAGACGAGGCCTTTTGTTGTGCGCTCATTGACCCTATCACCGCCGGGGTGAGGTGATCCTGCATATGACAACGCGAAACGGGACGGACCGCCGACTCGAAACCGTTGAGCGCCGGCAGGATTTGTCCGATTCTGGTTCGCTCGACAGTTTGGCTTGACGCCGGCGCAGGTTTTCTAGATGTATGACGGTCTCAAACCAGCTTTCCTTTCAACGGAATCGTCGCGATGTCGGAAATGGACGAACTCACATCCAACTTTCCCAGGCCGGGCCGTCTCGAATGGATTGGCATTGCCACCAAGCGTCGGGGATCGATTCAAACACTGCAAGAAGCCACATTGCAGGCCGGCACTGGCATCGACGGCGAGCACCACGCCACCAGCGGAAAGTCGAAGCGACAGGTCACCCTGATTCAAAAGGAGCACCTGCCGGCAGTGGCTGCGCTCATCGGACGCGAGTCCGTTTCTCCTGACTTGCTGCGGCGGAATCTCGTCGTTTCCGGCATCAACCTGGTGGCGCTGAAAGAGCGGCAGTTCCGCATTGGCGACGTGCTTTTGGAAGGAACCGGCCCTTGCGCCCCGTGCTCATTGATGGAGTACAACTTGGGCGATGGGGGTTACAACGCAATGCGCGGCCACGGCGGCATCTGCGCCCAGGTTGTCGAAGGAGGGGCAATTCGCGTGGGAGACGACGTGACGGCGGTAAGTGATTGAGCCGAGGCATGCACAGCCCGATGCTGCTTTTTCAGACCGGCCGAAGTTCATCTCGGGCAGCCTGCAACAGTTTCAGATAGTCGGGCATGAATGGCTCCACTAGTTGTTTCTCCAGCAAACAACACACGTTCCAAAGCGCTTGAGCTTCCGCACGATGCTGAATCGACAGAACGTCCGATTCACTGAATCGTGATACGAGTTCAAACAACACCAGGGCCTCCGCTTTCGTCAGCCGCAAGTCGACGTCGTCGCTCTTGTGCACGGTCCCTTTCCTTTGCAGGTGCTTTTGCGCTGTCTCTGGCTGCGCTGGACACGGTTCGACCGTGGGATCCGCTCGGGAGTTGCTAGTCGCATTCACAACGGATCCCGAGGTCGCGACACGCGGCACAGCGGACGACCACCATTCGAGTATGCCACATGTCTCCGCCCGGCGGGCCAAACTGCAAGACGCATTCTAACGGGTCGGTGGAGTCGCAGGCGCCACACGTCCAGGCAGGTTGCCCGTACGATGCGAACCCGCCGACCTTCGGGACGCAGAGGTTCTCCCGCTCGGTCATCTTGCTCAGTTCGTCGAAACAGTCGTGCGGAATATCGCCTTCGTCCGGGTGGTGGTATGCCTCTTCATCCCAGATTTCAGAGTAACTCTTGCGGTCGGTCTGATGCGTTAGTTCGAGGTTCTCGAACCAGACGAGCTCTCCCGGCGGAATACGAATCTGATTGCGGACTTGTGTCGGATCAATGAAACGGACGGCCGCTTTTGAGGGCCTGATGTCCTCTGAACACTCTTCATTGATGCAGTAGAAGCACTGCATGACGCTGGATTCGGCGTCGCGAGCGATCAGACGCTGCATTTCGTAGAGATCGAACTGGTACAGCAGGGAGAGCGGACCTTTGCATTCTCCGCAGGTGGGCCAGTCTGGGAGCCACGATTCGTCAAAGATCGGCACTCCGCCGTACTGGTGCGGGGCCACGCGCATCCAGCCGCGAGGGTTCTGTTTGCGCGCCTGCCGATCTTGATCGCATAGTTCGTCGATGCGTTCCAGATACGCCTCCATATCCAAGTCAGTCCAGCGAGGGACGATCACAGCACACAGCCGCTGCTGGCTCGTGTCGTGATAGTAGAATCGCCGGACACGTTCGATGTAGTCGGCGTACTTCTTCTTCGGTGGCATGGCTGACCTGGCAAATGGGCTTACATCACAAGGGCGCACGAGAACCTTACGGCAATGCACCGAATCCGCCGCCGCCGGGAGTCTCAATGATCAGCATGTCGCCCGGTTGGGCTTCGATGGCGAACTTGCCGCCCAGGTCTTCGAACTCGGTGCTGCCGGCGCGCTGGAGCAGGTTTCGGCCCAGGCTGCCGGGGGTGCCGCCTCTCAGGCCGAAGGGGGGATATTCGCCGCGGCGTTCGGAGAGCATGGAGACTTCAAGCGGTCGCAAGAACTCCAGGCGGCGGATGATGCCATGCCCGCCGCGGTGGGCGCCTTTTCCCCCGGAGTCCGGGCGGATTGAAAACTCGTGGACGCGGATTGGGTAACGGCGTTCAATCACTTCGGCGTCGGTCAACCGGGTGTTGGTCATGTGTGTATGGACCGCGTCGGTGCCGTCGGCATCGGGAGTCGCGCCGCTGCCGCCGCAGATGGTTTCGTAGTAGCCGAACGTGTCGTCGCCGAAGGTGAGGTTGTTCATCGTGCCCTGGCTGGCGGCGGCGACTCCCAGCGCGCCTAGCAGCGTGTCGACGACGCGCTGAGAGGTTTCGACATTCCCTCCAACTACGGCCGGTGAATCGGCCGGGTCGTCGCCCTCTGGAGGATTGAGCAGGCACTCGGGCAGCACGATCTCAACCGGTTCCAGGACCCCGCTGTTGAGCGGGATGTCGTCGGCAATCAGGCAGCGAAAGACGTAGAGCACCGCCGCCGTCACAATGGCCCGGTTGGCGTTCAAGTTGGTAGGGAGCACCGGACCTGTGCCGGTGAAGTCGACGATGGCTGAATCGCCGCGAATGGCAATCGAGACTGCGATGGGCGAGCCGTCGTCGAGATGATCTATCATTGCATACTCCCGACTGGGGATCTCGGACAACGCCATCCGCATCTTCTCGGAGGCGGCCCGCTGGATGTGTTGCATGTAGGCTTGCACGACCGGCAGTGAGTGTCGCGCGACTAGTTCACCCAGTTGTCGAACGCCGCCATTGTTTGCGGCGACCTGAGCCGAGACGTCCGCTAGGTTATCGCCGATGCATCGCGTGGGATGGGGGCCTGAAAGCAACAGTTCACGCAACGCGTCTTCGCGCGACGTTCCCGCGTCGACCAGCTTGAAGTTGCGGATCAGCACGCCCTCGTCGGCCAGGCAGGTGGAGAAGGGGGGCATGCTGCCGGGAACAATCCCGCCGATCTCCGCGTGATGCGCCCGACTGGCGGTGAAGAACAGCAGTTGGTCTGTCTCGGGATGATGCACTGGCGTGACAACCGTTACGTCGGGTAGATGCGAACCGCCGCGATAAGGATCGTTGGTGACGAACACGTCGCCCGGCGAGAGGTCGGGGTTGTCGGCCAGAATGCGTTTGACCGTTTCGCTCATGGCGCCCAAATGGACGGGGATGTGCGGTGCGTTGACCACCAGGTCGCCGGTTGCCGAGAAGATCGCGCAACTGAAATCGAGCCGCTCTTTGACGTTGGTCGAGAACGATGTCCGCTGAAGCGTGACACCCATTTGTTCGGCGATCGATGCGAAAAGGTTGTTGAAGATTTCGAGCAAGACGGGATCGGCTTCCGTAGCCGATCGATTCGAGCTCTCGTGCGCCGCTACGCCAGTAGACGATGCCTCTTGCGTGATCACGATCTCACCACGCTCGGCGATTGAAGCGCGAAACCCCGGGTCAACGACCACGGTCGACGTCGGTTCGCAGATAATGGCCGGTCCGACAATCCGATCGCCGGGCCGCAGGTCTTCTCGGACGAACACAGCTGTCTCGCGCATTTGTGCGTCGAAGCAGACGCTGGTCCTCTCGGTTGGTTCAGGATCTCGCGGTACCGGCTGTTCGGCTTTTTCCGGTGGGTCTGTGATGCTACCCACGACCTCCACGCGGGCGGCGACAATCTCCATGGGACGGCCGGAATGGTGGTAGCCGTAGAGTTGCTCGTGTAACGACTCGAATCGCTCGGCGTAGTTCCCGCCTGCGGGCCGCACGACGTTGATCGTCGATTCGGCCCCATGATATCGCATGTCGAGCGAGCGGATGGGCGGCTGTATTCGCTCTCGGGCCACACCTTCGCTCTCGACCTGTTCCAGCGCCCGTGATTCGAGCTTGCCGAAGAGAGGTTCGATTTGCTGCAAGGTCGCCTCAGAATACGGCTCGAGGACCGCCTGTTCGCCGTGGCGGCGGATGTCGGCCAGCCCCATGCCGTAGGCACTCAAGATTCCGGCAAAGGGGTGAATCAGGATTGTGTGGATGCCCAGCGCCCGCGCAATGGCACAAGCATGCTGCGCGCCCGCGCCCCCGAAAGAGACCAACGCGTAGTCGGCCGGATCGTAGCCCTTGGCAACTGAGATCTTGCGAACGGCCCGCACCATGTTGGCGTTGGCGATCTGCACGAAACCCTCGGCCAAGTCGCGCGGCATGTAGCGCTTGCCCAAGGGCGAAGCTGCAATTCTCTCGCAGAGTGCCTGCAAGCGTTGTTCGACGGCAGTCGTGTCGAGTGTGAAGGGGAAACGTGCCGGAAGAATCTTGCCGAGATAGAGATTGACGTCGGTCACGGTCAACGGTCCGCCGCGACCGTAGCATGCCGGGCCGGGGTCTGCTCCGGCGCTGTCGGGTCCGACGTGCAGTTTGACGCCATCGAAGTCGCAGATGCTGCCGCCGCCGGCTGCAACGGTTTCGATGGCCAGCATCGGCGCCACGACGCGCACGCCCGCTTTATGGGTCTCGAACTCCAGTTCGTAGGTGCCGTCAAACCGGGAGACGTCGGTGCTGGTACCGCCCATGTCGAAGCCGATCGACTTTTCGAATCCGGCGCGGGCCGCCACTCGTGAGAAGCCGATCACACCCCCCGCCGGTCCCGACAAGATACTGTCTTTGCCGACGAACCGATCGGCATCAACCAGCCCGCCGGCCGACGTCATCATCTTCAGGCTGCTGCCGCCGAGCTTCGCTCTCATCCGCCCGATGTAGTCGCGGAGTATCGGATTAAGGTACGCGTCGACAAGCGTTGTGTCACCGCGGGAGACGATCTTGATCAGCGGTGAGAGCGAGCTCGACGTACTGACTTCTTCGAATCCGACTTCGCGCGACACGCGTTCGACGAGTTGCTCGTGATCGGGGTTTGAGAACGAGTGCAACAGGCAGATGGCGATCGACTCGATGCCGGCTTGGCGCAGCTCGACAAGCTGCGCGCGAACACTCTCGGGCTCGGGTGCCCGAATCGGTTGACCGTCAGCGTCGAGGCGTTCCTCGACCTCGACCATGTGCTCGAACAACGGAGTCGGTTTGCGGATGGCGAGATCGAACAGTCGCGGCCGATCCTGATTGGCGATCAACAACACGTCGCCGAAGCCTTTCGTCGTAACGAATGCGGTGCGCGCTCCACCGCGAGTCAGCAGGGCATTGGTGCCGCGCGTCGTGCCGAGACGCACGGAGATTTCAGGAATCGGGTCATCGAGACCAAGCTGCAGGAGCGTGCGAATCGCCAGCAACGGAGCGTCTTCAGACGAACGCAGTTCGTAGGCAGTTCCAGGCTGCACCGACGAGGGGATGGTCCGCTCGAGTCGCAACAACCCGTCACCCGCGTCAAACTCGGCGACTCGATCGGCGTGCAACGTCTCGCCGTCGGCATCCAGGAACCGGATGTCGTAGCCGATCCAAAAGTTGGCCGGGTCGGCGATTCGTGACGAATCGCGGAACCGCTCTCGAAACCGGCCGTCCCCCGCCCAGGCATCGAACCGGCCTTTGGTCACGCCGGAACTGAGAACTTTGAGAGTGCTGATTTCGTCATCCGGGGATCGGGCAATGCAGTCCGTGAAGGTGCCGCCGACGTCGATCCAAAATTCCCAAGTCATTGCTCGATCCCATCCGGGATGATTTGGCGGCAATCCGACGCTGCTCTGCCGCCACGTTCGTGTCGCACGCGCTCTCGCTCCCGTCGCTCATGATGCTCGGTTGTTGCACCAGCGAGGTCGGGGTCGCGAATCAGACTAATTCAATCAACATCTGGCGTCCAACGCCTGCATCAGTGAGAATGATCGCCAGTGGCCGCGCTCTCTGCTGGAGATGGACGGCTCCGATCGATTCGACACGGGCGGTAGGACGAAAGTTCTCCCAATTTGAGGAGTGGCAGCATGGCGAACTTCCTGAGTACGACCTTGACCTTGGCATCGTTTGTGTGCGGCGGTCAGGAATCGGAATCCCAGGAGCTGCAGCCGGACCCCAAGTTGTTGGCGAAGCTTGCCGACCGCGTTGAAGTCGACGACGTTTATTCGCTGCAGCCTCCCAACGGATATCGCCAGGTCATGCCGGAAAGAACACCGCCGGGAATGAAGCTGATGGCGTGGGTCGGCAAACCTCGGGACGACGGCACTTCTGCGATGGTGCAGATCATGATTGTCGAGCCGCCCGAGGGCGAGGCCATTAAGTCTCCCGAGCAAGCCATGGAATCCATGATTGGGGGAGTGAAACGGCAGCGACACGACTGGTCACAGACTGACCCCGAGCCGGTGAAGATCAACGGCATCGATTTCCTGCGGGTCGAGTGGACCGGCACCGTGCCGCAATTGGGGAAGATGCACGGCAGGATGTACGTCGCCGTTGATGGCCGGGCACACATTTCGATCCACACGCAAGATGTCGAGGATCACGCCGGCGCACTGGCAATCGGTGAAGCCGCGGCGTTGACGTTTAAGAAGAAGTGAATTGCGCCATCCCGCGGCGCGGATCCGCAACAGGCATCATCCCGAACCAACGCTCGCGGCCTGCGCCGCCCCGGTTGACAAGCAACCGGATCCACCCGATGTCAGCGGCGCGAAGCCGACAGCCCTACGAGCGATACAGCTTACCGACGAAATCGCCGTAGCCGTTGTAGACAGTTGTGTCGAACTGCTCGTAGGTGCCGAGCATCCACTCCCGCTTTTGGCTCCAGCGAGGATGCGAAACGGCTGGATCGACGTTGGCCACCATGTCGTATTCGTCCGGCACTAAGGTGTTCCAAAAAGTCGCCGGTTGCTGGTCAGTGAGCGTAATCCGCGCGATGGACTTTATGCTTTTGAATCCGTACTTCCAGGGCACGACCAGCCGAATGGGAGCGCCGTGCTGTTTGGGAAGCGGCTCGCCGAAGACGCCGGTCGCCAAGAACGTCAGTTCGTTTGTGGCCTCTTGGATGCTCAGAGATTCGGTGTAAGGCCAGGGATAGTCGGGACGGAACCGTATTTGCGAGGCTTCCGCCGGCCGGTTGAAGGTTTCGAGCTGAACGAACTTTGCTTTCGGTTGCGGCTCAACTCTCTTGAGCAGTTCGCCGAGCGGAAACCCGGTCCAGGGGACGCACATCGCCCAAGTCTCAACGCAACGATGCCGATAGGCGCGCTCCTGCAGCGAAAAAGTATGGATGTCGTCGAGGTCGAACTTGCCCGGACGCGAGCACAGGCCATCGACTTCTATCGTCCAGGGCTGCGGCTGGAATTTAGAGACGAACATCCAGCTGTCTTTGTCCGGACTGAACTCGTAGAAGTTCGTGTACTCGGCTGCGTCCCGCTTGGCGGTCTCCTCTCGTCCGTATTCAAACCGGTCATCGCGCGGGGCCGGATAGAGTTGTTTTATCTCCGGCTTGGCCTTCACGGCTCCGGCCGCTTCGATCTCTTCATCGGTGGGCTTGCTGCAGCCGCCCGCGGCAGACAACGTGCAGCCGATGGCCGAGAGCCCCATCACCTTTAGGAAGTCGCGACGGTGCCAGCCGCGCTGCCGATAGACTTCCTGCCCAGTGTGAAGGCTTTCGGGCAGATCCCACGGTTTTCGGACGATGAATTGCATAGTCGGTGCGCCGTGCCTCCGTGCGAACGACTGATGGACTTGTGATCCGGGAACTGCTGCAGCGCTCGCCGAACGGCGATTCGACTGCTGTTCCTGAATTATAGGTAGCGAAATGGCGCGTAGGACAGCCTAATCAGCGGGATCGCCGGCTGCGATTACTCGCCGGTTGTGCGGTCTGCGAAGATTGTTGCCCTGCACGTTGCGTCTCGCTGACCTGTTTGCCCAGCATGACGTCGGTGAAGCCCTTCAGGTCGGTCCAAAATGTGCCTTCGCCGGCGTACAACAGCTGCAGCTCGACGTCTTCAGGCAATCCGCTGGCGAAGACCCACTGGTTGTAGGCTTGGCCGGACCCGAACGCTTCAACGGCCAGGCGAAACTTGTCGGAGCGGGCTTCTTCGCGAAGCTGCTTGGTCGTGGCTGCGGCCTGTCCGAGTTGAATGGTGGCTTGTGCTTCCAGTTCGGCAACTTCCTTGTCGACGGCCGCGACGAGCTTGATGGTTTCGGCGGCGGTCTCTTTGGCCACCTTGTTGCCTTCGGCAATAGTTTCAGCGACCAATTTTTCCGTTTCCACTTTGACCCGTTCCTGTTCGAGTTCGACCCTGGCTTCGGCTTCGCGCAGGTTGCCTTCGGTCTTGGCGGTGAGTTGTTCCTGCTCGCGGGTCAGCTTTAATTCATCGGAGATAAACGCCTCCTGAATCGGCAAGCGGACTTCCTGTGGGATGAAGATGTAACGGACCAACCCGTAAGACAGGGTGACGTTCTTCTCCTCCAGGGCTCTCTCGAACTCTTTGGAAGTGTCCAATTGAAACTGTTGCCGCGATTCGCCGACCAGCATTTCGACGGCTCCCAATTTGGAGCCCATGTTGCGGCAGATACTGTCGATCTGCGGCACGATGACCTTGTCTTCGACCGCCGCGACGTTGCCGAACGTGCGGATGATTTCGGGCGCCTGGTTGGGCATCACGCCCCAAATCGCGGTGAAATCCATACTGATGCCGAATCCGTCGCTGGATGGAAAACTGATGCCGCTATCGTTGTCGACAATCATCGGCTCGCCGCTCTCGTCGAACATTGGCTCACCCTGCGCGTCGAATTTGCGTTGCATGGTGATGCTCTTCTCGCGAAAACCGATCTCCACGATGTCGACGTGCTGTTCGTCGGGATTGATGGGATAGAGGCCCGGGGGAAGCACCTTGTCCTGGATGCCGGGTTGGGCTCCGGTCAATGGATTGTCGGTGAGGTTGGTCACCACGCCGACATAGCCTGTTTCGATCTCGACCCAGCCTGTGTGCTTGGTTTGGCTGCCGGACGTGACTTCTTCTAGTTCGATGACTTTGAAGGGATAGGCATAGTCATTGACGCGGTAGCGGCCCGGTGGAAAAACTTTCCGCAAGACGCCTTTATGGGTCGTCTCGCCGAGCCCACCGTCTACCAGGAACTGACCAGGCGGGAGATTGGTGCCCATTTTGCTGGTGGCGATGCCGACCTGACCCGGTTGGACCACGATGTCTTCCAGGATCTCACGATCCCACCAAAACGGTGAATAGAAGTGGCGGCCGGGTCCCTTCAAGACCTCCAACACACCTTTCTGCAAGGGAGAACCCTCTTCGTCGACTTGTGCGAATTGACCGGGCTTGGCGGTCTCCAAGCTGTAACCCGGCAGGAAGGGTAGGGGCGGTCCCTTGTAGATCAGCCGCAGGCTCTCGCCTGGGTCGACGTACTTGCGGTTGATCGTCCACTCCACCATGACCCAGCCGATGGCCAAGACAGACACGCCGAGCAGCGCGGTCGCGATTCGACCTCGGATGCGATTCATGCGCGATGCCATGTTGAGACTCTCCCGTTCTATTGATCGCTCGATTCCGCGGTGATGGCGGGATCGACGTCTTGGGTTCTTGAACGATCGGTCGCGGATGTCGATGAAGCCCGCTCCAATGACCCGGCCACTGGCGGTGCCGCCGGTTCGTTGTCCAACGGCGCTGCGAACGATTCGAAGATCCGCATAATAGGACTGTCGGCCGTGTTGACCATCATGCTGCGATAGGCCGAAGCCAGCTTCTGATACATCACGTACTGGGCGTATTCGTTGCCGTTGCCGCTAAACGCTTCAACGGCCCGCTTCCAACCGGCCGCATCGGCTTCGTTCTCGAAGTGGATGACTTCGGCTTCGGCTTTTCCGCGGGCCACGATGGCTTCGGCTTCGTCCGTTGCGGCCTGCAGTTTGAAACCAGCCACGCCCTTGCGCTCGTTGGCTTTGGTGACAGCCACTTGCTGTTCCCGCTTGGCCTCGGTTGTGATTTTGACGACCTCCTGATCGGCCTTGACAATCGCCTGCCGCTGCTTGACCAGCTCTTTCTCGATCGCCAGCTGCTGCTCCGACTTCTGCTGCAGGATCTGTTGTTGGTACTGCTTTTCCTGTTGTTTGGCGATTTCGCGCTCTCGGACGGGACTAGCGATCTGTTGGGGCGGTTTGATATTGGTGATCAGGGCTTGAATGATCTCGATGCCCAACGGCTCGCCCGCAGCCCGCATGGCCTTCTGGAAGTTCTCCTGAAACTGGGTGCGCGTGTCGCCCTGAATGAATTCGCGGCCGCGGTTCTTCGACCCCTCCAGCCGGCAGAAGCTGCGGGCGTTGGGCAGAATCACCTTGCTGATGATCTCCAGGTCGATCTTTTCTCCGTTGTCTTTCTCGTTGTAGACCACGAACACCTCGGCAGCCTTCTCGGGCTTCACGCGAAACTCAATGACGCCGTCGAGGCTGACCCAGAAGCCGTCTTTGGACGGGAAGCCCATGTCTTTGTTCCGCGCCAGGTTGAATCGTTGGCTGCGGCAATCGACGAGGTTGACCCGTGTCACGTATGGGTTGACGTAGTAGGTACCAGGCTCAAACGTCGCCTCTTGCACGCCGCGCTCTCCATCTTCGACGAGCAACGAATTCGGGTTCTGGGGAAAAGGTCCAGCCAGGTTTGTGACTACGCCTTTGTAGCCGGCCGGCACAGTGACCGGGTCGTGGGGTTGGACTGAGTACAGATAGGGATTGATGGGATAGCGTCCCGCTCGAAGAACGTCGGGCATGATGCCTTTGGTAAGCGGGTTTCCGTCTGCGTCGAGCTTTGCCAGAAACTCGCCGTAGGGCAGGTCGTCGCCGGTCAGACTGATCGTGATTCCCAATTGTCCCTGCTCGATTTGCGTTTGGCGGACGATCTCCCAATCCCAATAGAGTGGGTTCCGCCACGAGACGCCCTCCCGCAGCACGTCGCGCTGTACGCCTTTGTATTCCTCACTGGGCGCCACCTCGTCGGCATTGGCTATGTCCAATCCTGTTTTATTGATGAGGATGGCGATGTGCTCGCTCGGCACATCGATGCGGAATTGGTTGAAGGCCACGTATCCGCCGCCGCCTAGCGTCACCGCCAGACCGACCAGCATGGCTACGTACTTCGTCCCCTCTCCGCGGCGGTCTTCGTTGAGAAAGATGTCGCGCGCCATCAACGTGCCCCCTGTGGGTGATTCTCAGTCCGTGGTCTACAGGCCCTGTTGGCTTCCCTTACCGAACACAACGGTTGGTCAAGCCTTCCGGATCAGGGCGTGATCGCCGCAAGCTCGAAGACTGGCTGTAAAGCCAGCGGTTCGGTCAGCTTAGCATAGTTCGAAAATTCGTCAGGATCGTGACTTTTCTCCGATTCTTCGCAGTTTCGGCAGTTTCAGTAATCAACCGGCAGGTTTCATCACTTCGGGCAGCCTGCACTGAGTTGAACGCGCGAAACGGCCCCGGAGAATAGGCGCAACCGCTACGGTCTCCGTAGTTCCAGCAGACCTTGCGCCAGGCAGAGTCTTCTGGTCTTCGTCAGCTTCTCCAAAACCCGATGACTGAAACACCAGCAAAGTTTAGCAACCGGGACAGCCGATCGCGAAGTTCGATCGCTCAGCAAGACATCAACCGGAAGACCGACACATGCGATATGACCTACTGGTGATTGGCAGTGGACCCGCGGGCCAGAAGGGGGCTATCGCAGCCGCCAAGCTCGGCAAGAGAGTGGCGCTGATCGAACGCGATTCGCGGAATATTGGCGGTGTGTGCGTCAAGACCGGCACGATTCCGTCCAAGACGATGCGCGAAGCGATTCTGCACCTGACCGGCTATCGACAAAGAGATGTCTACGGCGATCAGTACCGTGCCAAGCGGAATATCACGATGGACGATCTTCGCCGCAAGTTGGCGCAAGTGACCGAGCACGAGTTGGACGTCGTACAGGATCAGCTCGCGCGCAACGGGATCGACGTGTTTTGGGGTGAGGCCGAGTTTGTTGATTCGCATCGTGTCACAGTGCATGGTGAGAACGGCAATTCCGACATCGAAGCGGATCGCATTCTGATTGCTTGCGGCACCAAGCCAGCGCGCCCGGGTCACATTCCGTTCGATGGAACATCCGTCTTCGACACCGATGAAGTCCTGGAACTGGACCACATCCCGCGTTCGATGGTCGTGGTCGGTGCCGGCGTGATTGGTATCGAATACGCCATCATGTTCGCCACACTTGGCGTGGAGGTGACCATCGTCGACGGACGCGAACAGTTGTTGGATTTCTGCGATCGCGAAATCGTCGACACGCTGGTATTCCACGCCCGTTCGCTGGGAATGACGTTTCGGCTCGGCGAGGAAGTCATCGGAATCGACCGGCACCGACCGGGCGTCGTCGCGGTCGCACTGGAAAGTGGCAAGCGGCTGATCGCCGAGACGGCGCTGTTCTCCGCTGGACGCGTCGGTGACACCGAGCGGCTCAACCTTGAGGCAGCCGGGCTGCAGCCGGACGAGCGTGGTCGCTTGTGGTGCAATCAAGATCATCAGACTTGGGCGGAGCACATCTACGGCGTCGGCGACATCGTGGGATTTCCGGCGCTAGCCAGTACGTCGATGGAGCAGGGGCGCCGCGCGGTCTGTCACGCGTTTGGCGAGCCATTCGAACCGTGCGGACAGATGCCGTACGGCCTGTATGCCATTCCGGAAATCTCGATGGTGGGCAAGACCGAAGAGCAGCTCACCAAAGACTGCGTGCCCTACGAAGTCGGCGTCGCACGCTTTCGCGAGATTGCCCGGGGGCAAATCGCCGGCGACGAATTGGGCATGCTCAAGCTGCTGTTCCATCGCGAGACACGCGAGCTGCTGGGGGTGCATTGTATCGGCGAGACGGCCACCGAAATCGTCCACATCGGACAGGCCGTCATGTCGCTAGGCGGGACGATCGACTACTTCCGCGACAACGTCTTCAACTACCCGACGATGTCGGAATGCTACAAGGTCGCAGCCTTCGACGGAACGAACAAACTGAGCATCGATGAGCCAGCCTGTGTGGCAGCGGCGGATGAGGAATCATTGGAAATCCACGAGCCGACTATGCATTTGAGTGGATCTTCGGAAGCGGTTGGTGAGACGTTCGAGGCGGTTACGTTGATGGTCTGATCGGCACAGACAGTTCGAAGCAACTGGTCCGGACTCCAACGCTGTCAGAGGCGCGGCTGCGAGCGAAGATTGAAGCGATTCCTGGTGGCCAGTAAAGTGGCTCAGGAGAGCAGTCGTCCGCCACCGAATCACGTAGGAAACCGCGCATGGCCGAAGCCGTGATTGATCTTCGTAGCGACACCGTCACGAAACCGACACCGGCGATGCGTCAGGCGATCGCGGGCGCCGAGGTCGGAGACGACATGAGCGGCGAAGACCCGACCGTCAATCGGTTGGAGGCGATGGTTGCCGAGATGTTCGAAAAGGAAGCCGCAGTCTTCGCCTGCTCGGCGACGCAATCAAACCAAATGGCCGTCCGCACGCATTGTCGGCCGGGCGATGAACTGCTGATTGCGGAGGTCGGGCACATCGCCATGTTCGAGGCAGGGGGGCCGGCTGCGCTGAGCGGCGTGACCTGCCGCACGCTGCCACACCGGCTCGGAATGCTCGATCTGCCGGAATTGAGGGGCAAGATTCGTGCCGACGACCAGCACCTCTGCCCCACGCGGCTCGTCTGCGTGGAGAACACGACCAATGCTGGCGGGGGGAGGGCTTATCCGCTGGAGCAATTGGACCGTGTCGGAATCTGGGCTCACGAACATGGCTTGAAGGTACACATGGACGGGGCGCGGCTGTTTAACGCGGTCGTTGCCCGCGGGTACACACCGGCCCAGATTTCCCGAAACGTTGATACGATCTCAATCTGTTTCTCGAAGGGCCTGGGCTGCCCGATGGGGTCGATTCTCGTCGGTTCATCCGAAGAGATCGCCGTCGCTCGACGCGCCCGGAAGCTGTTCGGAGGTGCTCTGCGTCAAGCCGGCATCGTGGCAGCGGCGGCCATCTATGCACTCGAGAACCACGTTGAGCGTCTCGCCGACGACCATGCCCACGCCCGGCTGTTTGCAGAGCGGATCGCCGAGGTTGACGGCATCGAGATCTGTCCAGAAGAGGTTGAAAGCAATCTCGCGTTCTTTGAAGTCGACCCCGCTCTGGGGAATGCCAGCCAGCTGGCAGCATTGCTGCGCGAGCGCGGCGTGCGGATTGGTGCGATGGGTCCGCATCGCCTACGGGCGTGTGCGCATCTGGACGTGGGACAGGACGAGATGCTGCAGGCCGCCGAGGTCGTCAGGGCGTGCGTCGAAGCCGGTTTCGGCGAGCGAGTCGGCCCTGCGACGGGGCCCTATGCACGCGGATAAGTGCGTCGTTTTGGGCCGATTGAGGACGCATCGCGGCAGTCTATCTGGCATAGCCGTTCCAGATCGACTCCGGTCGGCTGCCGCAATCGTTCATGCGATGTAACGCGTTGAAGAAATGGATGTTGCGAAAAGTCGGAACTTGCAGGCTGGCCGGTGCGATTCGGCAAGTCTGCATCGTCTTGGCCATGTTTGGAGCTGGGTCGAAGGCGTGTCGCGCCGATAGTCAAATTATCCAAGTTCATGCCCCCGGTTGTCTTACGCCAGCCCCGGTTGAAGCGTTTTCGAGTTTTCGGGTATGATCTACTTGCAACGGAGGATTTTGGATTCCGTCTGATTAGAGAGTACAGGGAGCGCCGACATGGAAGTGAACGGCCCCGGTCCGGTTCATAATTCCATTCCTATCAACCACTCGCGACCGCCTCAAAGCGAGCCTTCGCAGGAAGCGAAGCCGGCCGGTCCAGTGGATGAAGTTGAAATCTCGTCGGCAGGCAAACTCTTGGAAAAAGCAAGCCAATCATCGGCGGTCCGGGCGGAACGCATCGCCCAGATCAAATCAGAAATTGAGGCCGGGACCTACGAAACGCCCGAGAAGCTCGACGCGGCGCTTGAGCGACTGCTGGACGAGTTCGACGCGGGACGTTCGTAGAAGTTCTTGGTGTAAGCAGCATCGACATTGCGCCGCTGGGCTAGTTGCGTAGCCGCAAGCCGGAGCGATACCGTTTCGAATGGGGGACGTTGTGAGTGAATTGTCGGCTCTGGAAGTCGCCGTTTCGCCGGTCGACAAGTTCACCGAGTACCTGGCCACCCAGGGCATGCGGCTGACGATGGAGCGCCGCATCATCGTCGAAGAGGTGTTTTCACATCACGAACACTTCGACGCCGATCAATTGGTCGACCGCCTCTCGCATCGCAACGACAGCCGCCGCGTGAGTCGTTCGACTGTTTACCGCGTGCTGACCCTGCTCGAAGAGTCCGGCTTGCTCCGCAAAGTCGCTCGTTCAGCTGGCAAGGACCTTTTCGAACACGACTACGGCTATCCGCAGCACGACCACCTCATTTGCCACGAATGCGGCAGCTTGACCGAGTTTCGCAACGAGGAGATCTCAGACATCCTCGAAAAGGTCGCCGGGGAACATGGCTTCCGCATGGACGGACATCGGCTGGAGGTATATGGTTTGTGCGCCGACTGTCGCAGACCCCCCAAGCGCCGTCATCGCAAGCTGGACATGGTCTGAGGTCGGGGGCCGCCTGTGATGGCGGTCTGCCGCACGCGGCGTTGGCGATTAGGACTCAGCGGCTTTCGGTTTGGGATATCCGTCCCAGTCGAGTTGCCGCGCAGCCTTGTCCAAGGTTCCCTTTTCCAAGGCCGAGAGGATTTCCTGCACCGTCTTCAGCTTGGGCAGATCCCGCTGAAGGTGTTTGAGGGTTTCAGGGCGGATCTGTTGTTGAGCCGGTCCAGGTGCGCCTTCCAAAAATGCTCGCTTCTGGTCAAACACGGCCCAGAACAGAGTGCGAGAATGAGATTTCGCACCGTCTCGAATGGCGACTGCCGCCGCGCCGCGACCGCGATTGCCGTTGACCGTAAAAAGATCGTGGCGCTCGAAGATGATAGCAATCACGTTCCAGTCTTTGCGGCCAAACAGCCCCATGCGACGAATCTCTGGTGCGTGTAGAGGAATCCCGGAAGACGCCGGTTGTTGACGTGCCCCTGTTGTATCAAGGCTCGCGGGTGTTCGCCACTGCGTCGTCGAGGTCGTCGCGGCGGCTTAACTGCCGATGCAAGCCTGGGTACACACCCTTGCAGCCAGCGCATACAATGGACGCGGGCCGCGCACGTTTCGACCAGAACGGAAAGCGATGGATTACGAAGACAGGCTGGGATCTCCGGAAGGGCCGCGAAGAGTCCATCCGGAAGTGGTTGAATTGATCGACCCCCGGCAGCCCCAACAGCCGTACGTCGCTCCCCCGCGGCCACCAAAACTTCGCAGCCGCAAGAAGCTGGCCCTGGTGCTGTTCGTGGCGACATGTTTGAGCACGTTTGTAGCTGGCCACATGATGTTCAGGAACGACGGGCTCGGCACCGACACCTATTGGGACGGGTTGAGCTATTCGGTCCCCTTGATGCTGATTCTGATTGCCCACGAAATGGGGCACTATCTGCAAGCCAAGCGTTACGGCGTGCCGGCCTCTCTGCCTTACTTCATTCCGTTTCCGTTCATCAGTCCATTTGGGACGATGGGCGCCGTCATCGTGCAAGGGGCCGGTGTAGCCGATCGAAAATCTCTGTTCGACATCGCGATTACAGGCCCGTTAGCGGGACTGGTGTTGGCGATTCCGATTGCCTACATCGGCGTAGAGCAGTCCCAATATGCGCCTATTCCTGGTGGCGTCGGACTCCGTTTTGGTGACCCGCTGGTTCTCAAGTGGATGTACGTGGCACGGCACGGGCCGATCCCGGAAGGGTACGACGTCGTCCTCAATCCGCTGTTATTTGCCGGTTGGGTGGGGATACTTGTGACCGCGCTGAATTTGATCCCCATCGGGCAACTGGATGGGGGGCACATGCTGTACACGCTGATTGGCAAGCGAGCCCATATGGTGGCAACGGGGCTGTTGTGGGGCGCCATTGGATACATGGTCTACACGCACTATTACGCATACAGTCTGATTGTGCTGCTGCTGTTGCTGATGGGGCCTCGGCATCCTCCGACTGCTGACGACAGTGTGCCGCTGGGCATTGGGCGGATTGTTCTGGGCTGGCTGACTCTGGGATTCATCGTGATTGGCTTCACGCCGGCGCCCCTCACGATGTCGGAGCCTGCACCGCGCAGACCGAGTCCGCAGCGCGTCGAAACCGATCCGAACCTCGTCAGTACATCGGTTGGCGTAGACCTTTTGGCCCGATCAAGTTCGCATCGCACTCCCGAACGAGCGAGCAGTGGCACGCATCGGCAAACATCGAATTCTGTCTGCAGTGATGGGTCAGCCACCGGTGGCAACCAGCTTCGGTTTTCGCTCTCCGCAGATTCTTCCCAGCCGGCTATCCCTTTGCGAGACATCGTGCCACACACCGGATGGAACTCTACCTGATCCGCCACGCTCAGTCGTTCAATAACGCGGTGCCTGACGAACAGCGGGTCGAAGATCCGCCATTGACCGAGATGGGGCACCAACAGGCACGTTTGGCGGCGGACTGGATCGTCGCAGCCGGGCTCACCCGCCTGATCACCAGTCCGTTTCGCCGCGCGCTGCAGACGACCGAGTACATCAAGTCCACCACCGGCCTGACCCCGGAAGTTTGGATCGATCTCCACGAACAGGGCGGTTGCGTGAGCGGACACGAAGCCATCACGTATACCGGGCGACCAGGACTCAGTGCTGGTGAGATCAAGCGGGAATATCCCGACTACACTCTGCCGCCCGACATCGACGGAGACGGCTGGTGGAAAAGTAAGCCGTACGAGACGGTGCACCGGGCAGAAATTCGTGCAGAACGCCTCGTCGAGTGCGTTCATCAGACTTTCGGGGGCACCCAGGAACGGGTCGCTTTTGTGATGCACGGGACGTTCAAGCGGATTCTGGTCGGTAAAGTCTTTGGGCGCTCAGTGCTTCAAGAGGATTGGTTGTGCGACGTCTACAACACGGCTATCAGCAAAGTCATTGTCCCGGCGGGCAAACCGCGGTTGGTGTTCTATAACGCCATCGGCCATTTGCCGCTCGATGCAGTCACGTGAGTCGTCGGCTTCGCGTGGCTACGACGGCCACACTCTCGCAGAGGGATCCCGAGGCCAAGGTCAGCCTTCTTCTACTGCCGTTGCTGGACGATTACGAACCAACCCGTTTCGCGTTGGTCTGCCGGCCTGGATGAAACCAGCACCGGTGCAAAGGCGGCCAGCCAGAGATCCTGCTCATTTTTTGACATCGGGTCTCTGTAGTTGTCAGGCAGCAGGTTGTCGGGATTGTTGCCGGCATCCGAGTCTCGCCACGCCGGCAATGCTTGACGCATGAACTGGACGACATCGTCGTCAATGTGCGGCAGCGATTCCCGTTGCCTTAAGTCGCGGAAATCCTGGTGATGCAGTACCAGGCCTTCGCCCCGTTCTTCGCGCTCCGGCTGCTGGCGCAACAAGTAGTACGTACGTGTCTCGACGAGCAGAACGTTTTTTCCTTCGGGCAAGTCGGCGCGCAGGTCGGCGAAGCTTCCTAGTTCGATCGACATCGCCAGCACGCCGAGCGGCTCATCGGTTGGATCTCCAAAGATCGGCACCGAAAGCACGACACTCAGATAGCCGTCGTTGGTACTCTCCATCGCCGTCGAGTTATGTGGCCCCCGCAAGGGCGGCCGGGCGAAGTCCCGGTCTTTGTAGTAGTCCCGGCCGCCGCCGTGGAAATAGTCGCGAAACGCGTAATTCGCCCCCAGGCTCGCGTATCGTTCACCCGACTGTTGGTGGCTGGGGCTGCGAGCCACCTGTACGCCCTGCCGAGACTGTACGAACCAGCAACGGCAGGCCACGTTGGGGTAGCGCTGCTGGTGCCGTGCATCAAGCCATTCCTGCAGTGGCTGCCAGCTCTCCTCTTGCAGCGGTTCAGCGTTGATCGTTTGCAGGAACTCGTGCAGTTGAGGATCTGCCGCTTCTCTTTCCAACACCCGCCAACGAATATCGATTTGATTGGCTAACATACGGGCGGCAAAGTTGGCGGAGACCTGCAGCCCCTGCGCTCTCAAATTGTGTTCGCTTTGCTGGGCCTGTTCTGCGGCAGCACGCAAGCCGCCCTCCCGCTGCGCCTGTCGAGCCATCCAAGCGGCCGCAAGAGCGCCCAGCACGGTTAGCAGAATCAAGACTCCGGCCAGCGACTGGGCGGCAGTTCGGTGTTGCCGGCTCCAGCGTCCCAGTTTGCTGCCAAGCCGCTCTCGACAAGCGGAGACAGGCACGTCGGCCAGGTAGTTCTCTACGTCGCCTGCCAGCTCCATCGCCGTCGAGTACCTGCTTTGAGGCAGCAGCGACATCGCCTTCAGGCAGACCGCCTCGACGGGTCTGGGAGTTTTCTTGTTGAGCTTCGACGGCGGCGAGAATTCACCACGTGTCACGCGGCTCAAACAGTCCGGCCCCGCAAACGGCGAGGCGCCGGTGAGCACTTTGTATAGTGTCGCACCCAGGCTGTAGATATCGCTGGCCGGCGAGAGGTCCAAGATGCCGGACGCTTGTTCCGGGCTCATGTACTCGGGCGTCCCGGCCACGACGCGATTTGAATCACTGCCAGAACTTGGCATCAAAGTTCGTTCACCGCTCTGTTTGAACACACCCTGCCGCTCGACTGGCAGCGCCAGGCCCCAGTCGACGACGATCGTCTGACCGTAGCGTCCCAGCATGATGTTTGCCGGTTTGATGTCGCGATGGACGATGCCGCGGTTATGGGCGTAGGCGATCGTTTTGCAGACGGCAACGAAACGTTCCAGCAATTCGCGAAACTGCACTTCCCGCTTGGAAGGATCCCAACCTTCTTTGGCTTGCTGATGATAACGGTCGATAGCCGCCTCGAAGGTCTCACCGTCGATGAACCGCATTGCGTAGAACAACCGGCCATCCGGGGATTGGCCCAGTCCGTGCACGGGTACGACACCAGGGTGCTCCAAGCGGCTGGTGACCTCCGCCTCCAGCAAGAAACGGGATTGACTGGCGGGATCGCTGGCCACGCGATCGTGAATGAACTTGACGGCCAGGCTTCTCTTGAGGCTGCGATCCTGCGCCGCATAGACAATGCCCAGCCCGCCTTCAGCGTGAAAGCTGATGTCGCTCAGCTCGGAACTCATGGGCAACGTTTCGCCCGCCGGCCGCATCTTGACAGTATCTTCGAGGTCGATCGACCGCTCGTAGACTTCACGGACCACGTTGCGGCTGGTCCAAAACCTCGCTTCGTGTTCTTCGCGAACAGGCTGATCACCGCGACGCTTGCGATGATCGACCTCGATGCTCAACAGCTCGTACAACAACTTTGAGCGTTCGGGTTCCTCCCAACCGTCCAGGTAATCTTCGATCTTCGGTGCGCCGCCCGCTTCCCACTCGCTTGTGAAGCGACGGCACGCTTCGTCGATCTGCACGAAGTTGTGGCCTTCGGGCATAGGGCGAGCGGTTCTGGGAATCTCGTTCATCGGCCACGCCGTTTTTTGATGATGGTCGGTCACTCGGGTGTCAGAAGCTGCGCCAAGCACGAGTTTAACCGAGTTTCCGCGACGTTGCAGCGCTCCAATGGCGCGAGGTCCGCGCTGCGCGACGACAGGGTACTCATCCGTTCCGAATAAGGCGGTTCTACCGATCGGCGAGCGTGGGGCATCAGCGGGCATCAGCCCCACGGTTCCTGTGGTTCGACTACAATCGCACTATGGACCGCTATTGGCTACTCACTTGGACGACATACTATCGCGGTTGCGATCATGGGCAACCATGTCCATCTCGTCGTCGGCGTTCCGGAAGATCCACAGCCAAGCAGCATACTCGGCGACTTCAAGAGTTACGCCAGCCGAGCGCTGAATCAGCACATTAGTGAGTCGCAAGCCCGACGATGGTGGACGGAATCGGGATCGAAACACAAGTTACCCAATCAGTGGGCAGTGCTGGCCTCGATCCGCTATGTAGTCAATCAGGACCACCCCTGAACTGGATCCTACGCGCGGTCGAATCGTGTAAAGGTACATCACGACTCGCTCTACCGTGGGGCTGACGCCCCACGCTCGCCTACGCCAGCAAGTCGTGTATGACCTTGGCCGGCAGCACGCCGGTGAGACGCTGTTCGAGGCCCTGGTACTTGTACGCGAAGCGTTCGTGGTCGTAACCCATCTGGTGCAGGACGGTGGCGTGGAAGTCGCGGATGTGGACTGGGTCTTTGACGATGTTGTATGAAAAGTCGTCGGTCTCGCCGTAGATCGTCCCGGCTTTGGTTCCGCCGCCGGCCATCCACATGGTGAAGCAGCGGGGGTGATGGTCGCGGCCATAGTTCCGCTTTGAGAGGCCGCCTTGTGAATAGATGGTACGGCCGAACTCTCCGCCCCAAATCACCAGCGTCTCGTCGAACAGTCCCCGGTTTTTGAGATCCTGAATGAGGGCGTAGCAAGCCTGGTCGACGTCGCGACACTGATCGGGCAGCCGCCCCGACACATTGGAGTGCGTGTCCCAATTGTTGTGATAGATCTGCACGAACCGCACGCCGCGCTCAACCATTCGCCGCGCCAGCAGCGCCGTGTTGGCGAACGTGCCGGGTTGGCCGGCGGCCTCACCGTAAAGGCTGTAGGTCGATGACGATTCGCTGGCCAAGTCAGTCAGCTCGGGAACACTCGATTGCATGCGGAACGCCAGCTCGTATTGCTGGATGCGCGTGTGTGTCGCTGGATCGCCGACTTGTTCGTAGTTGAGCTGGTTGAGCGACTTCAGCCCGTCCAGCGTTGTGCGACGGATGTCGCTGGGCACGCCGGGTGGATTGTTGATGAACAGGATCGGATCGCCACTGGTGCGAAACGAGGTAGCGGCATGCTCGCCCGGCAGGTATCCGGACGACCACAGCCGGGCTGAAATCGCCTGGACCTGTTCGGTGTTGGAGGGGCGGGCGATCATCACCACGAACGTGGGCAGGTTGTCGTTCAGCGAGCCCAGCCCATACGAAGCCCACGCGCCCAGGCAGGGCCGTCCGGTCACCTGGTTGCCGGTCTGCATGTAGCTGATCGCCGGTTCGTGGTTGATGGCCTCGGTGTGCATGCTGCGGATGAAGACCATGTCGTCGACCATCTTTCTGGTCGACGGCAACAACTCGGTGACCCACATTCCCGATTCGCCGCACTGCTCGAACTTGTACTTTGACGGTGCAATCGGGAACCGCGACTGGCCCGAGGTCATCGTGGTCAGCCGTTGTCCCATGCGCACCGAGTCGGGCAGGTCTTTGTCGTACCAGTCCTGCATAACCGGCTTGTAGTCGTAGAGATCCAACTGTGAAGGCCCGCCCACCATATGCAGGTAGATAATATGCTTGACCTTGCCGGGGAAATGCGGCTGCATTGCGCCGGAAAAGTCGAGGGCTGAACTGCCGGCGGCTTGGGCATTCGTGCCCATCAGGGCAGCCAAGCTGGCGCTACCAAGCAGATTCGATCCTTGAGAAAAGAAGTGCCGGCGGGTGATGTTCTGCCGGAATTCGTTGAACAACGACATTGTCGAATTCCTCTACTTGTTCAAGACTTCGTCGAGATTCATCAGTTGGTTGGCCAGCATCGTCCACGCGGCAAGCTCGCCGGCGTCGAGGTCCGAATCGGGCTCTGATTCACCAACGTGGATCAAGGCATTGGCTTCTTTCAGGTGCCCAGCATAGAAGGCCTGCAGGTCGCCAAACGACTGCCGAATGACTTGTTGTTCGTCAGGTCGAAACTCGCGCATCAACAATCTCGACGCCAGCACACGCAGGCGCCCTTCGAACGTTTCGCCTCCTTCGCGAATCGACCGCTGGGCCAAGCGGCGGGCCGCCTCCACGAATTGCTCATCGTTAAGCGTCACCAGTGCTTGCAATGCGGTGTTGGTTCGCTCACGGCTGACGACGCAATACTCGCGATTGGGCGCGTTGAAAATGTCCATCGAGGCCGGCGGAGCCATCCGTTTGACGAACGTGTACACGCTGCGGCGATACAGATCGTCGCCGGCGTCCGGTTCATACTTAGCGGTATTGCTGACGTTCATGGCGATCGCTTCCCACACGCCGGGTGGCTGATACGGCTTGACGCTGGGACCGCCGACTTTTTGAACAAGCGAGCCGCTTGCGGCAAGGGCATAGTCGCGGACCATTTCGGCGTCCATGCGGAAACGCGGGCCGCGGGCTAAGAAACGATTGTCAGGATCCTTTGCCAGCTTCTCAGCCGAAGCGACGGCCGACTGCCGATAGGTGGCCGATGTCACGATTAGCTTGAATAGCTGCTTGACGTCCCAGCCCGAATTCCGGAACTCAAGCGCCAGCCAATCCAGCAGTTCCGGATGCGTCGGCAATTCTCCCTGCACGCCGAAATCGCCTGCCGTCTTTACAATTCCTGTACCGAATACTTCGTGCCAGAAGCGATTGACGGTGACCCGGGCCGTCAGGGGATGCTCCGGCTGCAGCAGCCATTGGGCAAATCCGAGCCGGTTCTTCGGCAGATCCTCGGGAAACGGCGGCAGTGCGGCGGGCGTGTCGGGGGTGACTTCGTCGCGGCGCTGGTCGTACTCGCCCCTGAATAGCACGTAGGCCATTGCGGGGTCTTCCTTCTCCTGCATGACATGTGCGATCGTCCCGCGCCGCTTGATCTCGGCCTGCTCTCGTTCGAGTTCCGATAACTGTTGGCTCAAGGCTTGAAACGACTCGTCGAATGCTCCCAGCCAGAACCCGTAGAGCTCATCCTGCTCCTCTGCGGTCCGTTTGTCTTCCGACTTGGCCAGCACGGCAGCAAAGCGGCTGGTGTTGGCCAGCGACGCAACCTCGGCCGGCAAGAGGACGCGTTTGAAGATTCGCAGGTCTTGCAGTGCCCCGCTGAAGGCTGCGCTCGAGTTCCTCTGGCCGATTTTGAACGACACATCGGTTGTGATGGGACCGGAGAGCTTGTCATTCTCGACGTTCGTTTCTTCCTTCTGGCCGTTATAGAACACGTTGACACCAGCCGCCTGCCCGGATCCGTCATAACTGACGGCAACGTGCACCCATTCGTCGGCGGGAATCTGCTTCTTGCCGACGACTTTGAGGCCGTTCTCCGGCCAAGAGTTGATCACGTGCATGCCAATCTGCCGCCGTTGCGTCCAGAAATCCCAGCCACGATACGCGCTGGCGTCGTCCATGCGGGCGCAAATCGCCCCGTACCCGTCGGAAGCAGGCAGACGAATCCACGCCGCACACGTAAAGGCGTCTTGATTGTCGAAATCGCCGACGTCAGGCAACTCGCAAGCGGCGCCCTGAATCACGGCAGCTTGCCCCACAACTCCCTCACGCCACGAGACCGATCCGGAAAGCGGCACATCTTGCACGTGCCCCTCAACTTGGACGTGCGTCACTACTCCTTCGCCTTCGTCCAGGCCGGCATGCAAATACAGGCTGTCGGTCGGCATGGTGGCCGCGAGCGATTCGACTGAAGCTGAGGCGAGCCAGGTGTCGAATTCAGGGCGAGCCTGCTCGCGGCGCGACTCGACTTGGGTCTTGGCCTCAGCAATGAGCGGCCCAAGTTCGCTCCAACGCTTTCGGTCCTCGTTCTGAGCGACCGTGACAATGGGCGGTGTGTCTTGCACGTTGCCGTCGCGAGCCCGTTGGGTCGAGTTGTTGAAGAACGCCGCCATCTCATAGAACTCGGTCTGGCTCAGCGAATCGAATTTGTGGCTGTGGCAGACGGCGCAGCCGGCGGTCAGACCGAGCCAGACTTGAGAAGTTGTCTCGGTCCGGTCGCGGGTGTACAGCACCAGGTACTCTTCGTCGATGATGCCGCCTTCATTGGTCGTCATGTTGCAGCGATTGAAGCCCGAGGCGATCTGTTGGTCGAGCGTTCGGTTCGGCAACAAGTCGCCGGCTAGATTCTCGATCGTGAACCGGTCGAACGGCATGTTTGCATTGAAAGCGTCGAACACCCAGTCGCGGTAGGACCACATCTCGCGGTAATTGTCGAAGTGGATGCCGTGTGTGTCTGCGTACCGCGCGTAGTCGAGCCAATAGCGCCCGCGATGTTCGCCCCACTGCTCCGACTCCAGCAGAGTGTCGACGAGCTTCTCGTAAGCCGCGTCCGAAGCGTCGTTCACAAAGGCATCGACTAGTTCCGGTTCCGGCGGAAGCCCCGTCAAATCGAGACTCAGCCGCCGGGCAATCGTCCGCTTGTCCGCTTCGGGGGCAGGCTGCAATTCGAGTGATTCCAATCGACTGGCGATGAAGATATCGACCGGGTTACGGATCCAGCCGGCGTGCTGGATTTCAGGCGGCTCCGGCCGTTGCGGCGGTATGAGCGACCAGTGCAGCTGGTACTTGGCGCCTTCTTGAATCCAGCGCGCCAGCTTCTGCTTTTTTTCTGGGGTGAGCGACTTCTTCGTCTCCGGCGGGGGCATCACCTCCTCCGGATCTGGCGACAGAATGCGGCGGATCAGCTCGCTGCCGTCCGGATCTGCCGGAGCAATTGCCCCCATGTCGATGGCGGTTTCCCTTTGGTCGAGTCGCAAGTCGGCTTGACGCGCGGCGCTGTCGGGACCGTGACAAGAGAAACAGTTGTTCGCCAGAATTGGACGGATGTCGCGGTTGTATGCAAGCGGCTCGTCGGCGGACAGCGGTCGAGTGACGGCCGCCATCAGTAATGCCGCTAGACAGATCGGCATCGCAGCCGCGGAAATCGGTCTCTTCTTTCGCATCAGTCTTTCGCTCGAATCGAGAGGAAATCTCACTGTTGCTGCCGCCGCGAGTTTTCGCCGTCTTTCGCGGGAATCAGTTCGACGGTGACTTCGGTTCCTTTGGGCGGGATCCGCTCGGTCCACGCTTCAAACAATAGGTTCTGCTCGCTGGCGGTGCTGGCGATCGCGAGGTCGATCATTGCCGACGGAAAGTTGGCGACGCAAATCAAGTCGCCATTCTCCGCCATGTACAGCTTCTCGCCTGTAGGCTCGTCGACATAGATCTCGCTGCCGGCAAAGACCCAATTGGCCTGCATCTGACGCGACTGGCTCTCGGTATGGAATGTGCGAATCGCCGCCCCGTACTGCTTGTCTTCGCTGAGGGCCAGCAGCCGGTCGCGCTGCTCATCGGACATGGGGCCAAACCAAATGAGCTCGGCGTGCTTTTCGTCGTAGCGCAGAAAGATGTCTTCGGGGATTTGTAGATCGTTCGGGAGTTTCTGAAGCGTCGCCACATAGTAGCGCTGGATGGCGTGGCGAATCCAACGTTGCGCCGGTTCACGCCGCAACTTGCCTTGTTGATCGCGCCACTGCAAGAAGATGTCGATTTGCTGGCCGCGCGGCGGCGTGAAGTCCGGCAAGTATTGCACCGGCTGGCCTGGCTTGGCTTTGATCGCCAGCAACCCGGCGTGCACGATGCGGGCCTCTCCGTCGAAAGCCAATATCGACTCGTGCTCTTTGGTCTGCGTCTTGCAGCAGAGCATTTCGAGCACACCGGCTTGGAGCACGACTTTCGTTTTCATCAGGACCCGCCCGCCCTTGACGTCTAGCAGCACAGTCTGCGCTTCGTTAAGCGGGGTGAGACCGTCTTCGCGTTGGCCGGGCCGACGGTCTGCGGCTTGTGCATTTCCAGCCAGAGCAGCTGCGGCCTCCAAGAGAAGACCGATGCCGACAATATAGAGGGCGGTGCTTATGGTGCGCATGCGATTTAGAAGTCCGGTCTTTTAGAAGCGATCCTCACCCCATTCTACCTTGCGGAACGGCCGGACGAAAATGGCTGGAATTCTCGCGGTTTTTGAGCAGCGATCCAAACTCGTTTCGAGCCGCAGAATGTGTCTCTGTTGTCCTGTCACATGGAGCATGACTCGACCGTTGCCCAATCGACTTCCACGCCTAGACCGGGCTGTTCGTTGATCGTGACATTCGGCCCGTCGATCCGAATTGGGTTCTTGGCGATTGAAACCTCGTGGTACTCGGGTCCCAGAACATCGCCGGGGAAGCGTTCGACCTGCATGTTGGGGCAGGCCACGACCAAATGGCACATGGCGGCAGTCGCCACGTCGAGTTCCAAGTTCGATCCGATGCTGCAGGCGACGTCGTGTTTAGCAGCGAGGTCGATGATCCGTTTCGACTTGGAAAGCCCGCCGTTCTTGCCGGGGTAGACGCTAATGACGTCGCAAGCTTCGTTGCGGATGCATTCCTGAGCGTGGGACAGATCGAAACAGATGTCGTCGGCCATGACGGGGCAATCGACGGCGCGGCGGACCTTGGCCAAACCTGCAAAGTCCCCGCGCGGCGTCGGCTGTTCGAACAACCCGATGTCGAAGCTCCGCATTGCTTGGGCGGCGCGGATGGCCGAGTCGACGTCGTAACCGCAGTTGGCGTCGATCACGAGATCTAAGTCGGGGCCGATTGTTTCTCGGACGGTTCGCACGCGCTCGACGTCTGCCTCGAGTTGGGTGCCCACCTTGACCTTGATCGTTGTGAAACCCTCGGCGACCAACTCGGCGGCGCGGCGCTGCGCGCGGTCAACAGGGTAGGCTCCCATTGAGAATCGGCAGCGGATCGAGAGTGGGCGAACAGGCCCGCCGAGCAACTTATATAGAGGAACGCCGGCCTCTTTGCCCCGAATATCCCAGCAGGCCATTTCGATCGCCGATTTCGCGAACCAGTTATCGGCGGCATGTCGATCGAGCAGTAGGTCGATTGCGTCGCCATCGCATGGATCCTGGCCGATCAGTTGTGGAGCGAAGATGCGGTCGATTAGCGCTTGTGCACCCCACACCGTCTCACCGCTCCACAACGGCATGACTGTGGCTTCACCGGCACCGTCGATTCCGGCATCTGTTTCTATTCTAACGAGCAGGTATTCCGAGACTTCGTGCCGGCCCAACGCCGAAACCATGCGACGCTCCGGTTTCAGTGCAATCCGGACTGGAAAGGTAGCGACTCGTGTGATCTTCATGAGTGAGGCCCGGGACGAAACCGTTGCTGATGTCTTTCAAGCCAGAACCGAATGCTCTCAGCGCGCCGATTCTCTACAATTGGGGCTCGACAGACGCGCGCTGCAGTCTGTTGGCCAGCAGCCGGCCTTCAGAATAATCGGGAACCACTCACAGAACAAACGGCCGTGAAACGTATCTTCCTCACACTCGCGACCCTCAGTACGGTCCTGCTGGCGATCGCGTACTTGCTAGGCTGGAAACTCGAAAACACGACCGACGTCGCCCGCCAGTCGGAGGTGTCGGAGCATATTTTGATCGCGGTGGCGGCCTTGGTGTTTGCAGCACTGGTGCACGCGCTGGTGCTGACTTACTTCATGGGGACCGGTCGCTGGATGGAAGAGACCGGCGAGGCCTATCGGCTCGACGGGAAGTGGTATGGCCAGAACCAATCGCTGAAATATCGAACCGTGATGGCGATGGTCGTCTGCCTAACGTTGCTGGTGCTGGTTGGTGCCAGCGGCGGGGCTGCCGACCCTGCATCAGCTATTGGCTTCGAAGGCTGGGGCGCGTGGTCACCCGTGGAGATTCACCTGTGGCTCACGTCCATGACGCTGGCCCTCAACCTGATCGTCAACGTCTGGGAGTACCGTTCGATTGCTCGAAACAGCCGGTTGGTCCAGCAGGTGCTCGAGGAAGTCCGCCGGATCAGAGAGGAGAAGGGGTTGCCAATCGCTGCAGGCTAGATCCCATCCGGGATAGTCATGGCGGCTATCCGACGCTGTTCGGTCTTCGTACGGGAACCCGCTACGTTTTATTGTCAGATGCGCTCTAGGGCATCGCGCGGATGACCGACCGTCGCCAGATCAACGTCTGTGCCGCGAAGCACGGTATCCGTACTCGATGGCAAACCAGTCGGCGTATCGCTCACGGGTGGTGAAACTGGTGTTGCGATGATCGTTGATGTGGCCGATCTCGTGGATCAGGATGTTATTGAGATAGAAATCCTTGATCGCGTGCTCGGTCCAGCAGAGCTTCCAGATCGTACCTTGCTGCTGCCAAACGCCGCCGTACATGCGGGCTTCGATCAACTGGTTTGGCAATGGCGGGCGGACGTAAGTTTCTTCCAGGTTCTCTTCGATTGGATACAGATAAACGTTGCTACCCCATTGCATGCCGTAACAGGGGAACAGGGCTCGCTTCTTCGTCATGCGACTGAGTTGTACGACATCCAGGCCTTGCGTGTATTTGGGCGGCAGCTGTTCGATGCGGTCGCGGACCTCATCGACGGTCACAGGGTGAATGTATCCTGCACCGGCAGCCTGAATGACGAATTCAATCTCATCGTGAGCGGTCGGCTCGTGCCAGTCTTCTGGTGCGTTGAACGCTTCGGCATGTTGCTCAATCGCGCCACGTTGGCGGTGTGCGGCTGCTGGGCGAGCAAGTCGGCGACGATGATTGCGATGGCTCTGCGCATGTTGGATCACATGCCGCGGCCCGAACCGCCGAAGTCTAGCTCCCCGTCTGCGACTCATGTAGTCTTGTCCTAAATCCGCCGAAGCTGGGGGCGGAACTGTTGCCTGAAGTGCTTGCATCTTGCCGCGCGTATCCATCACCATCCCGTCGCTCCTGTCGGCTTTCCTGGCTCTCCAATCCATGCTAGAAGGGGGGCGAAACAGGTTGCAAGGTGTACAGTACAAGTCGTTCCCGATAGGCGGTTTAGGGCCTGTTGGCGGCGTGCCGACACCCAAGCACGCGATGCGCAACGGCGTGCAGGCGCAATCGACACATTCCCTAAAGTGCTCGTTTGACCTAACTTGCAGAGATGCGCAGCCGCATTCTCATGCGCTGCGTGGCCGAGGCTGCGTGTTCACCTAGATGCAGAACACGTTGGCAAGAAAAGAGTTACGACAAGGCCGCAGTGGCAACAACGCCGCCGACATCGAGTCGTTCCGTTCAGGGGGACGGCTTCCGGGCGTTGTGTACAGTTTCGAACTGCGGTTGCAACTCGCTGTCGCGCTCGAGAGAGAGGTCGAGCTGGCCGGGGTTTGCTTCGGCGACTGCAACCCGATTGGAGAGATTACCAATCGTTTGGCTGCCCCGCTTGTCGAGGATGTTTCTCCAGTCTCGCTCGTACCCGTCCTTGTTGTTCTGCACGACCACTTCAGACTGTGCAACATCAATGAAACGATTGTTCAAAAAACGCAGCCCTTCGGTTGCGCCGACTGGCATGTGCTCGAAGACGATGCCGTGCGTCGCTTGGTAGAATAGATTGTCTTCGATTCCGAAAAACGACAACTTGCGACCGGATCCCAAGAATCGGATCCCTGCCTCGACGTCAATGAATCTCGTGTGCTGGATGGAAATATTCCCGGCATCGAATCCGAACATCAGCCCGGATCTCATCGGCCCATAAAACTCGAGTGAGGTGAACTTGACGTAGTTGGTCGGGGCACTGTCGCCGACGATGCGAATCCCATCCGCATTGGCGCTGCCCGGGAAGAAAACACAATGGTCAATCTGAACGGCCCCACCCACGTCTGGAGAACCGATTAATCGCTCTGCATAGATGCCGGTCTTCGTGAAACCGGAGATCTTCAGGTCACGCAGTTCGGCACCGGGAAGCTTGCCGTATAGTTCAATGGCCATCTTCTTACCGGTAGCGTCGATCTCGAAGCCTTCCAGCGTGAGGCCGACAACATTGTCACCGATGGAGACAACTGGATCGTCGCCACTCCCGCTGAGAATCGCCGGCTTGTCGCCGGTCGAGATAACCCTCACGTTCGGCGGAAATGAGCCCTGCGAGTTTTCGATTTCGAGACGCTCGTAAGTTGCTCCTCCAGAAACAAGTAGGGTGCGGATTGCGTCGACGTTTTGATCTTGATCGAGGCTATTTCGAATTTCCTCGAGGCCGCGCTCAATGCTGACGAAATCTTTCCCAGAACCGACCGTGTATTGGACGTTCTGTCCAGTCGACGACGAGGTCGTGGATGGGAAATTGGCGTCAACAATCGGGCGCCCCGAATCACGACTTTCACCGATGCCGGATAGTACGAAGTAGGCGATCAATGCAAACGCCGCCACTGCGACCAACACGATTGCCGTCACGACGAGGCTGCGGTCCGGACCTTCCTGCGGATTGAGGGCCTTACCGATTCCACTCAGGCTGGATCCGGACCCGGAACCAGGCGCCCGGACAGGCTCGATCAGGATCGGTTCGAGTATGGCTTCGGCCGGTTCAGCCTCGGCAGGGGGCAGTGCTTTGGCTGCTGCCGATATCGCCGAGGCCGACTTCCGGCCCGGCCCCGATTTCGCGCCGGGGCGTCTGGACACAGCTGACTTTGTAGGCCGCTTGGCCGTGTGCCCCAGCTTCTTTGATGAGGGCGGCTTCTCCTTAGTGGGTGAAGTTGCTACGGCCGGTGTTGGCTTCTTCTTGGACGCCGATGCGGTTGCGCCCTTTGAGGAAGCCTTGAGCTTCTTGGATGACGCCGGTTTGAGTTCTGCGGAGGCGTCGGGGGCGGCTTTTTTTGCGACTGACTTTGAGGAAGGTTCCTTGAGTGTTTCCGACGCTGTCATGTCGGCTTTGGTTTCGGCGGCAGGACGTCGGGGTGGTGTCTTTGCGGGCTTTTGTTTCTTGATGTCTGAATCAGCGGCCAGCGGGACGATGGAACTCGGTTCCTTGGCGACCTTATTGGAACTTGCCGGGTCCGGCGTCGCGGCCGAACCGGCCGCACGCAGCGAGCTGGGAGCGGCTGTTGGAGGAGCTACACCAGGTTTTTGCAACTGCTGCTTGAGGTCGTTTCCGCCATTCTGTTGCACCCAAGCCGCGAACGCTTCTGAAAGCTCTTCGGCGGTTTGGTAGCGCCCGTCCGGATCTTTGGCCATCATCTTGCGGATCATGGCCAACAGACTGTAAGGCACGTCAGGCCGGTCACTCTCGATCGGCGGCGGTTCCTTGGTCTGGTGGGACATCAGCCGCTGGGCCAGCGTTCCCTCGGTGAAGGGGGGATGTCCCGTCAGCAGAAAATAGACCGTGCAACCCAGGCTGTAGATATCCGCCCGCAGGTCGACTTTGTGGCTGTCAAGTGCCTGCTCCGGTGCAAGATAGTCTGCGGTGCCGAGCACCTTTTCTTCGTGCGCGATGGTCAGAGACTCATCTTCTTTGTCCTCAAAGAAGCGGGCCAGGCCCAGATCGAGAATCTTAACGACACCCGTCGAGTCGATCAGGAGATTGCCGGGCTTGATGTCTCGGTGCACCATGCCCGCGTCGTGTGCGTGGGCCAGTCCGTCAGCCGCCTGACGGACAACTTCTGCAGCTTCGCCGTATGCCATCGCCCCTCGAGTCACCACCAAATCGTGGAGACTCTGGCCGTCGACGTACTCCATCACGATGAAGTGGATTTCGGTGCCGTTGTCGACTTCCTGATCGACGTCATAGGCCCGTACGATGTTAGGGTGGTCCAACGCGGCGACGGCCTGGGCTTCACGATGAAATCGGGCCAGGTAGGAAGTATCGTGGACGCGTTTCGCCGGCAGAACCTTGATCGCCACACGTCGCCGCATCACGAGGTGCTCGGCCAGATAGACCGAACTCATTCCGCCTTTGCCCAACAGAGAAAGCAAGCGATACTTGCCGAGCACGAAACCTTTGTGCTTGCCCTTGAGCAGCTTGTCTGCCTGCCAGAGCGTCAGCAGACCTCTCTCGACCAACTCCTGAGCCACGGCGCACGGATCGTCAAGATCGACGCCGTTTGCTTCGAGCTCTCGAAAAATGCTTGTGAGCTGGTCCGATTCGATCAGACCACTCTGCTTGAGAATGGCCTGAAAGGACTCAGCCGTGAGTTTCATCGCCATGTGAAATGAGACCGTTCCATACGCACGAAATCCCGAACCAACCCGTTAATGGTTCAGCGATCTAAAGGACACCGAGCGCCGGAAGGAAATGGTCGGATACCGTCCGTGCACTGCCACGACGAACTCGGCCCATGCTCGCCGCAAACACCGGAATGCAACAGGATCGCACCTCTCAATAAACCTTAACAACAGGGGCAAATGCTTTCCAGCAATTCAACCCAGTTGTGACAAATCCCGCAAAACCTTAGATATACTACGCGGACCGGGTTGACTGTCAAACATCAACGGGCCGCCAGGACCGGAATTTGTGGATCCGCCAGGCAACGGCCGATCCAGTCGTGACAAACCGCCGCCAACCTTGAACAATGCGACTCGAGATGTTCACAGTTCACGCAACGGCCCGGCGCTATCCATTGTCTAGTGTTCGCCCATCTGAGCCAACAGGGCAGGGGGGGCAAGTGTGATACGGCCGTCGAACCGTGAACAGCCCGAGGCTGCCGGAACCCTGTTGGGACGCACGCTTTTCGGAACAGCCGCCCTTGTGGTTTTCGCGACGCTGGTCTGTCTGATCTTTGTGGAGCAATCCAGTGGGCTTCCATTCTCGATGCCGCGTTCCTGGTACACCAATCGACCGCTCTGGTATTTCACGATGTTGGGAGCATTACTGGCGGGCTGGACGCTGCTGCGGCAAGGTGACGCAAGTGCCGACGACGACTCCATGGAAGGGCAGAGCGGCCGATTTCGACGGGTGGTTGTCTATACCCGCGCGAACTGTCATTTGTGCGATGACGCGGTCTCGGTGCTGAAACGCTACAGCGCGGACCTGCCGCCCATTGAAACCGTCGACGTCGACTCGGACCCCGCGCTGGCACAAAGATTCGGCAATTGTGTTCCCGTCGTCGAGATTGACGGCAAGGTCCGCTTTCGGGGTCGCGTGAACACAGGCTTGCTGCAACGGCTGATTCATCACACCAAGCACACCGCAGAAACTCCTAGCGACGCGCAGCAGCCCGATCGCACCGGCACTTAGATTCATCTGCCTGCGCGGCGCGCTCGTCTTGGGTGCACAATCGACATGAACGTGTTCGGGATGTTCCTGAAGCAGCCTGTACCGGGCAAGGTCAAGACGCGCCTGGCATCGAGCGTGGGTGACGACATGGCGGCCCGGCTGTACGAAGCCTTCGTCGCAGACTTGGCTGACCGTTTTCGGAACGTGGGCGATCGCCGAGTTTTGTGCTTTGCACCCAATGATGAACAGGGGCGAAACTTCGCAAACTCGTTGGCCGGCGTTGACTATCAAGTCTGGCCGCAGCCCGACGATTCGCTGGATGAACGGATGCGCGCGTTCTTTAGTCAAGCGCAGGATGTCGGCGGACAGCGTGTGGTGTTGATCGGCTCGGATAGCCCCAGCCTGCCGCACGATAATATTGAAGAGGCTTTCATGCGTCTCGAAACACATGATTGCGTCTTGGGACCTGCTACCGACGGTGGCTACTACTTGATCGGAATGCGGGGAGTCCTACAGCGTGTCTTCGATGGAGTCGATTGGAGCACCGCTCGGGTTCTTGCGCAGACAGTCGAGCAAATCTCCCGCGAAGGGGCCAGGTTGTCCCTTTTGCCGCCCTGGTACGATGTCGACACGGCGGAGGATCTCGATCTCCTGCGAGGCCATGTGGCGGCCATGCAGCTTACCGGTGAATCGGTCGGACTCGACCGCACAGAGCTTCTGTTCGGCGAGCTATGAGGAGGCGCGGCGATCGTTCGCGCGAGGCGCCTGCGGACTGTGACCGGCGAAAAACAGTTCGACGCGCGGTATACCGCTGAACCGATCAGTTCCCTATAATTCTGTGCCAGGCAAGGTGTCTCAAATCAGGGCCACGCGTGACCCGATTGGACGGGCTCGCAGCCATGGTGCATTCTCGTCCCGAGCCGAGAACAGATAGGCAGGCACGACCTGGTTGGATGTGGGGTCTTCATTGAGGTGAAAAGCCAGCATGTCGCAGGAAGCCAGCGGAAGTCGTCCGTCGAAAATCTTGATCGCCGATGATAACCATCAGAATTGCGAATTGCTCGACGCCTATCTTTCGCCCGAGGGCTACGAGATCGCGACAGTTTACGATGGTCAGCAGACTCTCGAGCATCTCGCGCAACATGAAACGGATTTAGTCCTGTTGGACATCATGATGCCGAAGCTCAGCGGCTATGAAGTGTGCGAGCAACTCAAACGCGACGAAAAAACGCGCAACATCCCCATTCTGATGGTGACCGCCCTGAACGAGAAGGGCGATATCGAGAGGGCGGTCGAAGCCGGTTGCGATGACTTTCTGTCGAAACCGGTCAATAGCCTAGAGCTGAAGACACGCGTTCGATCGTTATTGCGCGTTCGCCACCTCACCAACGAACGCGACCGGTTGCTGGCTTATCTCAGCGAGGTGGAAAGCCAGATCGCCCGACAGCCGCACGCGTCGTAATCGTTCGCAGCACCTCGCGTCGTCCGCCTCATTGATCTGTTACCGGCGCGACGCACCTTCGTCGCGACATATAGCTGGCGGACTGACAACATGACATTGCCTCGAGTGATTCTCAAGCCCCGCCGCGCGAGGCCTTTCTACAACCGCCACCCATGGGTCTTCTCTGGGGCGATCGGGCGCGTCGAAGGCGAACCGCAGGCCGGCTGTCAGGCTGACCTGTTCTCGCAAGAGGGAGAGTTCATCGGGCGCGGGCTATACAACCCCGACAGCAACATTCGGCTGAGACTGTATAGTTGGGAACCCGAAGAGCAGCTTGACGAACGATTCTGGTCGGAGCGGATTGATCAGGCCACCGAGTTGAGGCGGCAACTCTTCCCGACGTGGAGCGACCACACGGCGTTTCGTCTCGTCTACAGCGAGGCCGATGGTTTGTCCGGATTGACCGTCGACCGCTACGGCGATTGGCTGATCGTACAGCTAACGAGCCTCGCACTTGCTTCTCAGCAAGAGTTGTTGGTCCAACTGTTAAACGACAAACTTCGACCGGCAGGCATCTGGCTACGCACGGAGAAGGGGATTGCCGAACTGGAAGGACTAAGCCTGACCGACGGCCCGCTGGCAGGCGCTGCTCCACCTCGGCCACTGTTTATCGAAGAACACGGCATTCGGTTCGGCGTCGACATCGTGGAAGGTCAGAAAACGGGGTTCTACCTCGACCAGCGCGAGAACCGGGCCGCCGCAGCGGGCTACTGCCGAAACCGTCGTGTGCTCGATGCCTTTTGTTACTCGGGCGGCTTCGGCATATCGGCTCTCAAACTCGGCGGCGCCAAACAAGTGCTGGCGCTGGATGTATCCGAGGCGGCGCTGGCATTGGCCAGGGAGAACTCCGCACTCAACGACCTGCGGGGCAGTATCGAGTTCAAAAAGGCTGACGCGTTTTCTGCGCTGCAAGAACTTCACGACGCCGGCGAACGATTCGACGCGGTAGTCCTCGATCCCCCGAAGATGACAAGGCATCGCGCCGGCCTAAAGCAGGCTCTACGCGCATATCACAATCTCAACGAGATGGCGGTTCACCTGCTCAACCCCGGCGGCATGCTCGTCACGTGCAACTGTTCGGGCCTGATCTCGACTGATGACTTCATACTCACGCTCGCTGGCGTGGCGACTGCCACTGGTCGCCGGATCCGCATTCTCGAGTCGCGCGGCGCCGCGCCTGATCACCCAGCAGGGGTCCAGTGCTTGGAGACGAGCTACCTGCAATGCATCATCTGCCACGTTGAGTGATCCGCTCGGGACGCCGCCGATTGAGAGTCGTCCTGCGGCATGACAGGTTTCCATGATCCGGGACGGGCAGTTGGTCGTTGTCAGACGGGGCAGGGAGGGTGTCGTACTACTGAAAGGAGAGACGCATGTCGCCACTGCTGTTAGCCACAACGATCGCCATTGCCGCGCCGGCCACCCAAGCTGATGGGACCTTTGACTCCTTCGCTGCCAAATTGCCGCGCGAAGCACAGACTGGCACGCTACTGTTCAGCCGCGGCGAGTGCCTGGCCATTCGCTTCGCGACACAAGGGCCGCATACGCACGTCGCGGCCATTGTCGTCGACGGCGGGCGTCCGTACATATACGACAGCATGAATGGGAGTGGCGTCCGGCGTTTGAGTCTCGAGTCGTACTTACGGACACATCATCCATCGAAGGTCGATGTTCTTCAGCCAACTCGCCCGTTTTCGAAAAGACGCTCTGCCAAGTTTCGCAATTACCTTAACGGTCAATTGGGGCGGCCCTATGCGGTCAAGCATCACGTCACAGGCCAACGCGATGAAGGATTGCATTGTTCAGAGTACGTAACTGAGTCGCTACTGCACTCGGGGCTGATTCGTGCCGAAAGACCTTCGCGAGTCACGCCGTCCAGCCTGGCTGACGGGTTGATCGCCGGTGGAGTCTATCGGCATGAGCAGACGCTGCGCCGGCAAGTCCCGCCGGTGGTGGCGCCTACCGGCAACAACTGGTGTGAGCAACTCTGGCACGATACGAAACACTGCACGGATCAAGCCTGGAACCAATTGGGCGCGTGGTTCGCTTGCAAGTGAGTGTGGCCATCGCAGCTAGAGCGCATCTGACATAAACGTAGCGGGTTCCGGCGGCGTAGATACGAAGTACAAAGGCCCAACAGTGTCGGATAGCCGCCACGATTATCCCGGATGGGATCTAGCCGCACACAACACGCGTGCAACGCCGACGATCAATCGGCGGCAGCCGCCTGTTTGATAAGCTGGACAACCACGTCGTCCAGCTCTCGCAGACCTTGGTCGCGACCAATCTCATAAAAGCCGACGTGATAATGCGCAACTCTTGAGTCCGGGCCAATGACAACCCACACGGGAAGCTTGGCGCCCAGTCGACGTGGATCCCCGAACTTGGAGAGCAGGGTGCCATCGTCAATGGCGATCGGATAGCTGAGGTTCATGAATTCCGTCAGCTTGCGGATCTGCCGCAAGGCGCCCTTTCGCTCGCGGGAGTCGCCAACGCGGGGGTCGACAGCCACGCCGTAGACTTCGACGCCCAACTTGCTGCGTCGATTGTGCAGAAAGTCAAGATAGCCAACTTGTCCGTACGGTTCCTGTGGCGGATCGCCGCGGTACTTCCAAAAGTGCAGCACTACGATCTTCTCACGCGCTATCGGATCTTCGACCTGGGACTCGTCCAGCGCGACTAGATCTAGCACAGGCGCTTTGCCGCCGACGAGCTGGCGAGCCACGTCGCCGACGCCCTCGGATCGCTTCAATTGAAATTTGACGTCCGCACCGATGAACTTTGCCAAGGCTTCAAAGGGGGTGGCCTCGGACTGCCTTTGCACGGCATCAATCTGCGCCTTGGCTGCAGCCAATTGGCGGTCATTGAGTTCGGGATCGGTTGAATTCGACGGCCTCTTCAATTGCTCTTGTAACGACAACAGAGAATGCAGCGGCCGATCGAGCGCATCAAGCCGGTCAGCACTGATCGCTTCCGCTGACTCCAGCTCCATCTCAAGTCGAAATCGCTCGCCCCGTCCAACGGTGACGTCATGTTCCGAAGCAATCAGCAGGGGGCTGGCCTTGTCGACCCAGATCGATTGCACGCGGTTGAATCGGTCTTCGGCCTCGACACCCCAGCACTCGCGATTGGCAATCGTTCGGCTTCCGATCACGCGGTAATTCAGTCCGCCAGCCTCCCACTCAGCCTCCGGCGACAGTTTCTCGCTATGCTCGAACAATGGTTGGCGCAAGGGCAGGGGATGCGGCGTGCCCTCGTGAAGATACAGCACGCGAATCTGCGCGTCGCCCGTCGGTTGATGCCGACCATCGAGGGCGATGGATCCATAGCGCTCCGGCCAGGCCCACTGACCGCCTCCGTTCTCATCGACTATGAATGCGAACTCGTGGCCGTCTGGCATCCGCTTTCGGACGATGGTGTAGAGGTTGAACTGTTTGACGGGCTCGCCGTCGGCGTTGGCCGCCAATGGAACCAACGCACCACGGTATCGCAACTCAACCGCAGCACTGCCTTCGAATGGCGATGCCAACAGCGATGCCATTGCCAAGGTCGCTAGCGTTGAGATCACGATTCTCCTTCGTAGACCTATGTCGTGTTGGTAACTCGGAAACGGATTACTACACTGGCACCGCAAGCCTATGTTCCCAGATGCAACGACCACACACAAGGAGCCCGTTGACACGCCATTTCGACCGCGCTACGCTAGCTCGTATCGGCTCATGCCGAGATGTGAAGGAGTTGCACGCCCGCATTGCCTTTGGCCCATTCTGGGGAGTTCTGTCGATGTCACGTGAAACGACTCTCAAATATTCAGACCTGGCCTTGGCCACAGTTCTCTTGGTCGCTCCAATATCCGCGACGGCACAGCAAACGTCGACGGATGGCGGAGCAGGCGGCGAGGCCGCGACGGCTGAAGAATCAGCGGCCGAACAAGTTGTCATTCATCGCGAGCCGCTTCAAATTGTGGACTCTCAGCGATTTCGCGTCGTGCTAAAACTCGAACCGATCCGTGTGGCGAAGGTGTCTGCGGCGGTCGCGGGAACAGTCGCGGCAGTGCTCGTAAAGCCTGGTGAGAAAGCGGGGGCCCAAGCCGAAGCGCTTCGCCTCGACGACGCCGAGCAACAACTGCTCCTCAACCGCGCAACCAATCAGCAGAGAGTTGCGCAGTTGGAGCTCGATCATGCTCGCAAGCAGGATGCGGCGTTAGTCGAGATCGCCGAGGCACGTCTGCAAGTGGCAACCGCAGATCTCGAGTTGGCCAAGCTGGCCCTCGAAAAGCTGCGCGTGCGAGTCCCATTTGCCTCCGAGGTGATGCACATACACGTCGCCCCTGGGCAGTACGTTAATGCCGGCGATCCTTTGGTGACTGTGGCCGATATGACCCAGCTCAAAGTTGAGCTGCCGGTCGACCGGACCGGCATCTCGGTGGGCCAGTCGCTGCCGCTTATAGTCAGCGACAAGAAAACCACGGCCAGCGTCAACCAGCTGCTCCCGCTGCCGACTAAACTCGATCCTCTGCGGGAGTTGGTCAACACTGTGGCGTCCGCGGTCGCCGTCATTGAGAATTCGAAACAAGAATTCTTTGCGGGCGAGACGGTGCACTCGCCGTTGGTGCCGTACAACCCGCTGGTCGAAATCTCGACCGCGGCAGTTTCCAACGTCGCGGGCGGTGATCGTAAAGTACAAGTGGTGCGAGACAGCGTCGTCCGCGACGTGATCATCCAACCATTGGGGCAAGCTGCGGAGAACCGAGTGCTCGTGAGCGGGGAGTTCACGATCGGGGACGAGTTGATTGTGAGCTCCTCGGCCGAACTCCCCGATGGAACGCAAATCCGATTGGGTGCTCCGGAGGAGACCTCGACCCGAGCCGCGCGGGCCAGTGGAACGTCGAGGCCAAAGCCAAAGCCGAAGACTTCTCGGGGGCGGTTTTAGAAGCGTGTCGCCGATGCTGGCCCTTGCACCACAACCCGTGGGTTCGCTCAATCTGTGTCTTACACGTGACACTTCCCGATCCGTTTACCCTATAATGCGCTAAAGCAATACCGGTGTTTTTTGAAGTCGCTTGCGCGACGCGAACAATTCCGGTGCAAGCTTGAACCCGTGGAAGTTGTTGGGGCAAGTTTTGAACCGGCGCGAGTGAGTGGAGCAGGTGGGGTCCGCCGAGGTGGACACATCACCTATTTGACTACTGGAGTGGCATTGTGTCGCAAGACCAGGACCTCGTCGACGGCTACACGCTGATCAACATGATTGGCGGTGGCAACTCGAGCCAGGTTTGGGAAGTCAGCGAAAAGGACAGCGCTACTCGCTACGCCATGAAGTTCCTGCTGCCGGAAGCACTTGCGGACAAGGAGCGAGTTCGTACTCTCAAGCAAGAGGCGAAAATCGGCAGTTCGTTCGATCATCCGAACCTGGTCAAGTTTCACACGGTGGTTGCGACGAAGAAGCACGCCTATCTGATCATGGACTACTTTCGCGCTCCCAATGTCAAAGCGCAGATCAACAGCGACATCGTTCAGGTTCAGGTCCGCATCCGTAAATTGGTGGAAGGCGTCTGCCAGGCGCTGGCGTACATCCACGAAAAAGGGTGGGTGCATCGCGACATCAAGCCGGAGAATATTTTGCTCAACAAGGGGTCGGAGGTGCGGCTCGTTGACTTTTCGTTGAGTACCCGGGCCGCAGGCGCCCTCTCGAAGATGGCGGGCAAGGTCAAGGTCATTCAAGGCACGCGGACCTATCTGGCACCCGAGACCATCCGTCGCCAAAAGCCGACCATTCAAACCGACATGTACAGCTTCGGCGTCACGCTATACGAGTTCTTGACGGGGGGCCCTCCGTTTCGGGGAGGCACGCCCGATGAGTTGCTACAAAAGCATCTGGCGGTGGTCCCACACGCACCCTCCTGGGTCAATCCGAACGTGAGCAAGGACACCGACGAATTCGTGCTGCGGTTGCTTGCAAAAAAGCCGTCGGAACGCCCCGCGAATATGGAGGAAATCGCGGTTGGATTCCGATCGCTGAAAGTGTTCGAAGAAGACGTCGCCGAGATCGCCGATCGCAAGAAGAAAGAAGACGAGGTCCGCAAAAAGGAAGAGCTCGATAAACCGGATAGCATTCTCGATAGCCGCGCTGATGCCGAACGAACCAGGCTGGGCGTTAAAGCGCCCAAGCGCGCGCCCAAGAAAGTGCCTGGCAAACCGCCAGCCGAACCGGCGCCAAAGAAGTCCGAGCCGGCGCCCGCTCAGCCGGCGGCGGAACAACCCGCGCCGCCTCCTCAACAAATGCCGCAGCCACAGATGCCTCAGCAGCCGCCGGGTTACGGCGCTTACCCGCAACCTGCTCCGACTGCCTATCCCGGCATGCCCTATGGCGCGCCGGCGTATCCACCCGGCCAGGTGCCGCCAGGGCAACCCGTCCCTCCGGGGATGCCGGGGCAGGCCCCCTACTATCCTCCTCAGCAACCGGCGGCCTATCCTCAGCCGCCCGCCGCGCCGATGCCGCAGCCACAAGCGCCTCAGCAACCGCATCCACCAGCTGCCCAACCCCAGCCACCAGCGCCACAGCCCGCGCCTCCACAACCGGCTGCTGGGGCGCCGGCACAACCGCAGCCTCCAGCGCAGCAGCCACAACAACCGGCTCCACCACAATCGCAACCATCGCCGGCTGAAGACAACGACATGCCGTTAATGGACGAACTGCCTCCCATTTCGTGAGACTCGACAGATGCAGGATGCACCGGAAAGTACGCAACACGATCCGTTTCAACTTCCGTTCGAAAGGCCGATTCACGAACTCGAAGCACAACTTCGGATTCTCGAATCCAAGCCGAACCCGACCGCCAGCGTCAAAGACGCCATCCGCACTATGCGGGTGCAAGTTACGCGCATGAAACGCGAAATCTTTGACAATCTGGACGCCTGGGACATCGTCAAAGTCGCCCGTCACCAGCGGCGGCCCCAGACGCTGGACTACCTCGAGCTGGTCTTCGACGAGTTCATGGAATTACACGGCGATAGGGCTTTTCGCGACGACCGTTCTATTCTGACGGGACTCGCCAAGCTGGAAGACCACAAGGTGATGTTTGTGGGCCAGCACAAAGGGCGAGACCTCAAAGAACGAACCGAGCACAATTACGGCATGGCCCATCCCGAGGGGTACCGCAAGGCCCTGGTGAAGATGGAAATGGCCGCGAAGTACAAACTCCCAATCATCTGCTTCATCGATACACCGGGAGCCTACCCGGGAATTGGAGCCGAGGAGCGCGGCCAGGCGTACGGCATCGCGGTTAACTTGAGGGAAATGTCCCGGCTGCAGACCCCAATTATCTGCGTCGTCATCGGCGAGGGCGGCTCCGGTGGGGCGCTGGGGCTGGGGATCGGCGATCACGTGGCGGTCTTGCAATTCGCCTACTATTCGGTGATCAGCCCAGAGGGCTGCGCAGGCATCTTGTGGAAACACGCCAAGCATGCCGATCAGGCGGCCCGGGCCCTCAAATTCACCAGCAAGCATCTCTTGGAAATGGGCGTGGTCGACGAGGTCATCCCTGAACCGCTAGGAGGGGCCCACACCGACCATCGTCAGATGGCCGCCTCGCTGAAGAGCTCGCTGCTGAGCAACGTGAAGCGGCTCTCAAAGATTGCGCCCGAAGAACTGCCGCAGCGACGCTACGAAAGATTCCGCCGCATCGGTGCGTACGAAGAAGGCAGCCCGGCAGAGCAGACACCAGAGACGGCCGTAGACTAACGTCCGATAATGTCTGTTATGTTTAATTGGCGGTGGAAAACTACCGGGTTTCAGCCGCATCGCCAAAAGGCCGAATTCCCTCACCCCTTTCCGCGCCTCGTTGTGTTCTGCATCTCGGCTGGCTGACCAAGGCCGCGTCCGCGGGTATCGCCGACCCAATGATCATGCGTGTGCGGACCGCCGGAGCGTCCCCCTTCTCTGCGACCGTGAGACCCAGATTCAGGTGCGAGGTGGAGCCCGCGTCAGACCCTCGAGCGCTTGCCGAACCAGGAGCCGGCCAGACTCGGAGTCCTGGACCTTTGTTAGCGAGAGACGCTTTCCTGAAGGCGGCTCTGCAGCGTGCTGCTCAAATTGGTCAGCGGTACTCCAGCAAGCTCGAGCTGGCGGACGATCCGCTCGTCCAGCCGCGTGCTCAATCCGGTCTCGGGATCGGGATCCGGCCGGACCGCCATCACGTCGGCATGCCAGTCGCGAACGACCGCCAGAGCCACGTGGTCTGGGATGCCCGCCAGCGACTGTTCGACCTCGTCGATCATTGTCTGCTGGTCGGCTGCTGAGTCGTAGTAGAGGGCCGAGACCTCGCGCAGCAGCCGAGATCGTTCTTGGTTGTTGTTAGCGTCGTCATGGGCCGGTTTGCCGTCCCGCCACTTCAGCGAGATTGTACGGATCAAACTCGGGATGCTCGAACTGAGTTTGGCCATCAGCTCCCCTCGGTCCTCGGGTTCTGTATTCTGCAGCGCTTCCAGCGCGAGGGAACGCACGTCGGAATCGATGATCGCCTCGACACCGTCAACGAACGCGACCAGGGCATTGCTGTCCCCTGCCTGAGGGTCGCCATCGGCGGTGAAGGGGGCATCATCGTTGCCCCCGAAGGGGGCGTCATCGGTCGCGTGATCGTGATTGTCTTCATGGCCTGCGACCTGATGATGGTTGTGCTTCAGTGGCAGGCCGGGATGATCCAATCGGTGGATGTAGGGCTCCAACACGTCATGCAAACCGGCCGGCATGACGGGGTGCAACGCGTCCATGATCACTGCCGACGCGTATCCGCTGTAGGAGTTGAGAATCGTAGAGCGCTGCGACTCGGAAATCGTCACCACAAAGAATGTCAGCACCAGGCTGAAGGCGACTCCCTTCAGCAGACCAAAGGCAGCGCCGAGATGCGTGTCGAATGCCTCGAACCGGGCCTTCTCGATGAAGTCGCGCAGTACCCTCGCCGCAGCAAAGCAGACAAACGAAAAGCCCACGTACAACAGGAACATCGCGATCCAACGGTTCAACGGCGGCTCGACTGAGATCAGCGGTGCTAAAGAGAGCGACAGCGATTCAGCAAACGCAAAGCACAGCACGATGGCGGCAATTACCGCGAGTTGCCACACCATGCCTTTCATGGCTCCACGAATCATCGCGAAGACGAGGATCCCCACCACAATAACGTCGTACCACATGTCGCGCTTCCTGCTTTGAATGACGGTCCTTCAAGAATGAGGGCGGGAGTATACGTCGGAGGGGCTGAATGGGAAAAGAGCAGTTCGATGCGACACCCCTGGCACACCGCACCGCTGAGTAGAGCAGGGAATGCCGAACGTGGAAGTAGGCGTGCCGTCACATAATCGGTGCGAAGAACTCAGAACGCTTTGCGGCTGTCGAGCAGTAGTGTCACCGGCCCATCATTGACGAGTTCAACATCCATGTGCTGTTGAAAGCGACCCGTCTGCACTTCAATACCCTGCCCGCGAACCTCGGCGACAAACGTGCGATAAAGTCCAGCGGCCTGTTCGGGCCGGGCCGCGCGCACAAAGCTGGGCCGCCGGCCTTTGCGACAATCGCCCAAGAGTGTGAACTGGCTGACGACGAGCACCTGCCCCGCGATGTCGTCCAGGCACCGATTCATCTTGCCTTCGTCGTCTTCAAAGACGCGCAGGCCGCCGACCTTTTGCGCCAGGTAGATTGCGTCCTCTCCGGTGTCGTCGTCAGCCACTCCCAGCAACACGACGAAGCCCCTCTCGATGCAGCCGACGACGATCCCCTCGACAGTGACGGATGCTCGCGAGACTCTTTGCACAACGGCACGCATTAGCCAGCCTCGCCGATTGCACGGTTCACCACATGTGCAAACGAAGGCCCTGCTGCGGTGCCGATATCCTCAAAACCGACCACAGCGGCGTTCCTTTCCCGGCAGCACCTCCAGGCAGGTGGTCCACCAGCCCGTCAGAATTGTCTCGACGAACTCCTCTGGGATTTTCTCGTCGCGCATCTCACGTGCAAGCCTCTCGTGGTCGTACTCCAGCGGAATGAAATCGACAGACAGAGGTTGTTTGACCGTTGGGCCGACTTTGGTTTCCGCGGGATGGCGATCCGGCGCCTCAGGGGATGCATCAGGGCCGGTTCGCACAATCGTGTACCAGACGTTGGTGTTGCCGTCGTTTTCGGGACGGCCCAGTACCCCGACGTTGATGAACCGCCCCCCTGCAGTGAGTATGCGCTGCCAGCGGATGCCCGTGTGCGTGCCGAGAATCACGTCGGCTTCAGAATCATCGGCCAGCTTGTCGAGGAAGTGCGTGCTCGTCGTCGACTCCCAAAGAAACTCATTCGTCCGCCGCGGACTGCCGTGACACAACAAGAACCTCACCCCATCGGTTTCGAATCGAATCTCCTGGGGCAACTCGCGCAACCAGCCGCGGTTTTCGGCGCTCGTGTTTCGATAGGTGTAATCGTAGCTGAGCTGGGCGAAGTAATTGTCGCGGGGGTCGGTATACCCGCACTGGCAGTCCTGCAGGTCGTTGCCGATGCTGTCGTCGTAGTTGCCGCGAATGCAGACCACCCCTGCCTCGCGCAGCAAGGGAAACACTCGATCCGGATGCGGGCCGAATGCACCCAGGTCGCCGAGACAATACATCGCCTCGGCACCGCGGCAGCGCGCGTCGGCAATCGCTGCTTCAAGAGCGATATAGTTGTTGTAGACGCCGCCGAAAAAAGCCAGCCGCAATGCAATCAGCCTTCAAAGTGCTTCGTCGATGGATTGGTGCAGATAGCACCGTATTGGTAGCAAGTGTAGCAGGCGCTATGGCTGAGAGGATAAGCCACGCTCGCCTCTTCCAGTGTGTCTCCCAACAAGGCATCGGGTGCGTCGAGCAGAATCGGACAGACACAGACGCCGCGGTCGGTTACAAGCCGGCTGTGGCTGCAGATCAACTGCTGGGTGTCGTAGTCATCCATCATCTCGGCGGTGATGCGGTCGTGCGGTCCATAACCGCCGGTCCTCTTCTCTTCGGCGCCGATAAGTAGCCGCGGCAAAACCTTCAGTCGCGGCCGGTCACACCCATGCTCGGCAAGCGTCTTGCGAAACTGGTCGAGAATCGCCTCGTCGTCCGCCTCGTCCCAGATGCGCGTCATGGTAATGATCGGCAGGAAACCGTGAGCGACCAACAAACCGACGCCCTGCATCGCCCGCTCAAACGTCCCGGGTCCACGAATGGGATCATTCAACTCGGGGGTCGGCCCGTCAATCGAAACGCGGAACTCGAGCGAGTACACACTGGCATGCTCTGCATCTCGCAATCGCCCGAGCCACTCTGGTTTGAGCACCGTACCGTTGGTCAACACGGTTGCTGGCCCAAACTCGAGCGTACGTTCGAGGATGGGCAGGATCTCCCGATTCAAAAACGGTTCTCCGCCCGTGAAATAGTATTCGCGCACGCCCCACTCTTTCGACTCGTGCAACATTCGCTCGACAGTCTCAAGAGACAAGTAGCCGAACTTGTCGTTTTTGGGACTGCAACTAATGAAGCAGTGTGTGCACTCCAGGTTGCACAGCGTCCCCGCAACTTGAAACCACAGCTCATCGAGCGACTTCAACTCGACCTTGGGCGTGTCGGACACAACGGCGCTCACACTCACACCCCTTCCCGGACCGCTTGAGAAGCAGCGGGCTTTTGCAACTCACTCGGCGAAGCGTTTGGCGCGGGCGTTGGCAACATTGAAAACACCTGCTCGATCTGCTCCAGCCCGACCTTGATCAAGAAACGAGAGTCGCGACCATAGCTCTTTGCGCCGAGAACGAAGAACCCCGGCTCCGGATTGCGCAGCAATTCTGCATCTGGGCTCGACTGGTTCAGACAATCGGCCGACGTCTCCCCCAACAACGCGGCTGCCAGCTTGATCGGGCCTTGGGTGGCATAGCACTCATGCACTTGCAGCTCTTCGTACAGCCCGCGATCAGGTTTGTACCCGACATTCGCGATGATTTGATCGACCATCAAAACTTCGGAGCGATCCGGAAGATCGTGATGCCATCCGTCTTGCCCCGCAGTCGACTTGATCGAAACGATGAATTCATCCTGCGCGCGCTCAATCTTGTGAACGACTCGACCGGGTCGCCAATCGACGGCACTCGTCTCTGATAGCGCTAACAGATTGGCGTTACCCGCCAGCGCGTCGCGCTCTGCCAGCGCATCGCTCTCGATTTGCTCTACCGGCGTCGCTCGGGTCGTGCGTGTCAACCAGGTGATGCGCGTGCCTGGCTCGGTTTCGGCCAACTCCGCTAGCTGCACAACGCTCGTCGCTGCCGAGTAACCACTGCCGACGACGAGTGTCCGCTGTCCGGCGAATCTGCGACGGTCTTCTCCGAGACTGTCAGGCAGCACATAGTTGTCTCTCGACAGAGCGGTCCGCTCTCCCACGCAAGGGTTCCCCCCTGCACCGAGCCAATTGTGACGGCCATAGGTTCCGGAACAATCGAGAACGTAGTCAGCTTGGACATCGCGCTCGGTTTGTCCATCGAACAGCAGCAAACGAAACACGTCATCGCCGCGCGCTGGCTGGCCGATCAGATCGCCCTTCCAAGTCGCAGATCGGCCGATGCAGCGGACTTCGACCCCCTCGTGAATTCGTCCGGCAAGACTGGGCACCGCGCTGAGCGGCGCGAGGTAGCTGGCAGCGAATTCGCGGCCAGTCAGCAGCGCTGTGTCGGATGGCAAGTCGCTTCCGTTCTGATTTGTCAGAGCCTGCCGGCTCCAGCGTGAAGCATTCAGCCCGAACGGACTGAAGAGGCGGACATGCCCCCAGCTTCGCATGTTCTCAGCCACCCTGCCCCGTTCGTAGACTTGGACGTCGAAGCCGGACTGCGATGCGTATACCGCAGCTTCGAGGCCAATCGGTCCCGCACCGATGATTGCAATTCGTGACTGCTGTCGAGTCAATGGTTACCTTCCGTCTGCGCCCAATGAGTCATCTCGGCGACAAGTTGGTTTCCGGTGTCGTAGGAAGCATAGGCGCCGTCTGAGGACCCATCTGTGAAAGATCGCACACGAATCGGCTGCACCGCCCGGTTTGTCAAAGATACGCGTTCAGTTCCAAGCAATGGGAACGCTCCGCTCAGATGCTCGGCAGCACGGTTGCTTGACGCTCACACGAGAAGCCCTCGAGGGGAATTGTGGTTTCTTGTCCCAGCATGACTTGTCTCAACAAAAGCGCCGTACCCGGCGACTGTTGAAGACCGGAGCGAAAGTGTCCTGCGGCGACGTATAGATTCTCGGCGCCCGGCACGGCGCCCATCAACGGCAGGCTGTCGGCAGTGCGGGGTCTCAATCCGGACCAAGCCCGCTCGAACCGGGCCCGCGCCAGTTCCGGACAGACGTCGACGGCGAATTCGATGAGGCCGGAGACGGCCGCAGCCGTGTTGCCCTTTTCAAACCCAACCCGCTCCTCGGTCGATCCGACGAGCACTAATCCATCGGGACGCGGTACCAGGTACCGTGAACCGACCTCGATGACCTGTTGAAACGGCAGCGGCATGCAAGACAACTGCACGATCTGTCCGCGAACCGGTTCAATTTCCACATCGATGTGTGCCTCGTCGAGCAAGCGGCGCGACCAGGCGCCTCCGCAGATGCAAAACTGACCGGCCCGATGCTCACCGACTGGCGTCACCGCCGCGACGACCTTCCCCTGTTCACGATCCAGCGCGACGACCGGTTCTCCAACGACCATTTGCACGCCACGGCTGAGGCAACCCGCGATCAAAGCCTTGAGATGTCGCGGATTGCGAACCTGTGAGAGTCCGGGCAGCCGGTAGGCGGCGACGACCGCCTGACTTAACGCCGGTTCTTGCAACGCCAGTTCTTCGACAGACAGTTCGACCGCTTCGACACCCTCAAGTCCCCATTGGGCAACTTCGTCGGCCAGTTGATTGGACGGCCCCGACAAGCTGAGAATGATCCCCCCGCAGTTGCGAAAACCATTGTCGACACCCGTCTCATCGAGCAGCCGTTGGCTGAGGGCGGGCCAGCGGGCTGCGCTCTCGGCGCGCAGGCGGTCGATGGGAGACTCGGCGTGTTCCGGATTGCCGGGTGGAAGAATGCCGGCTCCGGCCCAAGACGCTTCGCGCCCCAGGCCGCCCTGCTCGATAACTTTCACCGAGGCCCCCTGCCCCGCCAACTCGTAAGCCAACGAAAGACCGACCACGCCTCCGCCAATGATCACCACGTCTGTCATCGTTCATCGGTCTTTCAATGGGGCCGTCTCGCGCCGGTCAACGCTGTTTGGCCAGATATGCCCGGCACACGGCGGCAGTTGTGACTCCGTACTCGTTCTCGAATGCCGCATCGAGAGTGTGACCCTCCTGCAGCGCCGCGACAAACCGCTTGAAGGCTCTTCGATCTCGCAGTTTCCACAAGAACTCGACCAGCGTCAGGCCGATCGGTCCCACGCTCGTCGGCGAGAAGGTATCGGCTGCGAATAACTGTTCGGGAGACTGCACACGATCGAGTTGCTTTGAAACCGAGCTGCGCAGTGTTTGGAAGTAAGCTGCGCGGCGATCGCTTTGGGCCGCCATTGCCAGCCCGGTTCCGGAAACCAGCCAAGCCGGCAGTTTGCCCGACCTCTTCAGATATGCAGCCGTCACGAACTCCATCACGGAACCCGAGAGACTGGGCGATTCGGCTGTCGCGAGATCGCCAACGTCCATCATTGCAACGTACGCATCCTCAAACGTGGAATCGACCGTTGCGTGGCCGACTACCGCGCGTGGGATCTGGCGTTCTTCGATCGTGGTGTTGAATTCGTCATATCCATAGCGATCCTTGAACAAGAAGAGCGCCAGTCGTCCCTTCCACACAGGTTGAGATTCGTCGCCGAAGAACTTGGCCAGTTCGCGGACGTGTTCTTCGCCCCACATGACTGCTTGCTGCAGCCGCTCTTCAGCAACATTGCCCATCGCGACGACCTGTTCGCCTTCGACAACCTGTGGCTGTTCCCTGGGAAGCACGCTCTTCCACTGTTGGTGGCTACGCTGTAGACGGAAGTCAGAGAACTCAGAAGAACTCATCTCCGCGAACTTTGCGGTCTTCTTGTCGGCGGCTGAAGGGATCAGCGTTCGCAACTTCGCTTTGGGATCCTTGCCGTCGAACTTGGCGCCTTCGAGAATCCAAGTCCGCAAATCGGAGTGGTTCCTGCGGGTGATCAGAAGATTGGCTCCCGGGGGCATCTTGAACGGCTGTTGTTTGCCCACAAGATCCCAAAGACGACTGCCGTCCAGATCGCCCGGTAAAAGGACCTGGCCGCTGTCGCCGCCGATCATCAGTTTCTCAAACGTCTCCAGCGAGAACCCGCTTCGTGGCGATTCACCGCTGTGACACCGCAAGCAGATGTTGGCCATAAACGGCACGATGTCGCGCGTAAAGGAAATCGTTTCTCCGCCACTCGGTCTCGGTATGTCAACGTCGGACGCCGGCACATCCGCTGTGGGCGCGGGTTTGGTGCCGGTTTGCTTTTGAATCGCCTGCCGGTTCGACTCAATCAGCTTCCGCAGGCTAGCGATAATCCGTTCGCCCTCGTCGACGCCGTCTTTTTCGATGAGCTCATCGAGCCGCTGCGTAGCGCCTTCCACAAGCTCTTTGGCTTCATCGATTTTGTCGCGCCGCAGCAGCAGCCGCACCTTCGTCAGTCCTCTGCGGATCTGCTGCAACTCCCGGCGCTGCTCGGCAGTAACGGCCGCCTGCGAGTGTTCAGGCCGCACGAACATGCCGGACGCGATGATCAGAATCAAAATGCCGCACTGTGTCGCTTTGGACATCAACAGCATCCATGTGGTACTCGACCGCCTGCATCGACGCGTGTGACACGCCGCATGTTGGCATTACTGGAGTATAGAGCGCTCGGAGCGCGGGAAAAAGAGGATCGGCCAACACGCATCGTACACGGTCGTATTCGCCATCCATTGAGAAGTACACTCATGAATCGGCCTACGCTGTCGAATGACGAATGATCAAAGACATGAGCAAATATGCGCGAACTGGACACGATCTACCTGAATCATGCGGGAACGAGTTGGCCGAAACCGGAATCTGTGCTGCAGGCGGTGACTTCCGCGTCGAGGCAGGACCCGACAGGCTGGCCCGACTTGTTTCAGGTCTCGCATAAGGCCATTGCCGACTTCTTTCACGTCGATCGATCGCGACTGCTGTTGACGCCGAGTTGCACAGCCGCGCTCAACATCGCAGTCATGGACCATGCATGGCAGGCCGGTGACCGCGTGCTGACGAGCCACTATGAGCACCATGCCCTGCACCGCAACCTGGTGAAGCTGGCCGATCAGGGTGTTGACGTCACAACGCTGCCAAGTAGTCAGCAGGAGACGATTGACCTCGCAGCGCTCGAATTGGAGTTAAAGGCCGGCGATGTGCGGCTGCTGGCTCTAACGGCAGCCTGCAACGTGACGGGCCGGTTGCTGCCGATAGCGGAGGCGATTGATATGGCCCACCAATTTGGCGCGCTGGTTTTGATCGACGGCGCGCAAGTCGCCGGTTGGTGGGACCTTGATGTTACGGAGTTGGGGGCTGACTTGTTCACCTTTGCCGGCCACAAAGGTCCGCAGGCGCCGTGGGGTGTGGGAGGCCTGTTCGTGTCGCCCAACGTGGCCATGAATTGTCCCTTTGCCGCGTGCGAGCGATCTGAGTCACACACCTCACAAAGTTGCTCGCCGATGCCCGGCTATTGCGACGCGGGTTCGGTCAACGTCACAGCGTTATCTGGGTTGGCTGCCGCGTGCGACTGGCTGCGCGAACCAGAACAAGCCGGCCGGCTGCAACATGCGCGCAACCTCGCAGGCGAATTCACGGAACAGGTTCGTGAGCTACCAGGTGTTGTCGTTCATGACGATGTCGCCGCTGATCGCAAACTGCCTACGGTTGCCCTCACCATAGACGGCGTGTCATCGTCAGACCTGGCCGCCGAACTCAGAGAGCATCGTTTGATCGTATCGGGCGGATATCAATGCGCTCCGCGGGCTCACGATGCGCTCGGCACGCACGAGAGCGGCGTCGTTCGATTCAGTTTCGGACCAGGGAACCAACCTGAAGAGACCACACGGGCAGTCGAATTGCTCAAGGTGATGCTATTGTGAGTGCGAGCCCTGCGCTCTCGAACGCCTCACCCGACGCGTCGACCGTCCATGCATCGCGAGGTGATGAATCCCACCTTCCGTCAGCGAAACGAAAGCACCCTGCCCTTCGACGTACAGGCGTTCGACGAAGCCACGGTCGTTGGCGTCTTCCCAGACCGGCAGCCGCGGGCACGAGGTGCGCCAAGCGTCCATGACGCTCACATAGGTCTTCCCTTCCGGGCCGATCCACTCGAGCAGATCGAGTATCAATGTCTCCACAGTGTCCGGCAAGTCGGGCTCCGATTGAACGAGGAGATGCCGACGGTCATTAATCAACCCACACGCGGGGCTTCTTCCTCATTCTATTCGGCGGACTCAGGACGGGATAGATGCGTTTCTCACGTCGAGTCAGTGCGGGAATGGAGATCGGTCGTCGCCGCTCAGAATCCATCAGACCTTCAAGCGCGCCAGCCCTACCACTAAAACCAGCGAGTAGCTTTACGCGGTTGCCATCACGCCCTTGATGAATGGATCGGGCGGAAGGTAACGATGTAACTTGACATAGTGGTAGATCAAAGAAGGAGCCACGTATTCTACTCCATCGAAAGGAATGGCGATTTCCGTATTGCCCATCACGATCTCCTTGCCGTCGAGTTGAGCGATCACTTCACGGCGGTGACAAATCTCGCAGACATGGAAACCGCTCGCGGCACACCGGGTGTACTCGCCCGAGGAAACGGTTGCAAAGAGCAAGTCAAGGAAACCTTCCGATGGGTCGCCCGTTGGAAAAGAGTGACTGCCATTCAACCAGCCAATGTTGAGACCCGTGTAGGCAGAGTTGTACTCAAAGGGCGTCAGATCTTTGTAGTACATTTCAACACTCGCATGCTGCCGACCGGTCAAGCTCGTTGGCCGCGCTCCCAGCTGAGCACGTCCCCTTCCGGAAGTTCTTCGACGCCCAGTCGCCGCAGCATGTACAACAATTGTGCCCGATGGTGCATGCTGTGCGTAATGACGTGCGCGATCGTTCCGCCGTATGTTCTCTGCTTCCCATCCAGCGGATCGACCCACGTCTCATCCCAGCCGTCGCGATCGGCGACCGCCTTGGAGAGGCCAGCGAAGTCGTCTCCTGCGCGGTCGAGTCGAGCCAAGAACTCAGGAATCGACTCCCCTTGCTTATCGCGGATTGGTTGCCCGGACATGCAATCCGACCACGCCTCGAGATTGCGGATGATGTGCGCAAAAGTGGCACGCACCGTGCGATGTGCGATGTCGAACTCACGATCGAGCTGCTCGTCGGTCAACTCTTCGCTCAGTAACAATAGCTGACGGGTCGTCCAAACGTCGTGCCCCAGTAACCGGTCGAGCAAATCCATCGTTGCCTCGCAGGTGGCAGTCGCTCTTTCGTGCGTGGCGCACATAACTCGATCCGGTTCGCCACATCACTCGAATATCGCCATGTGTTTGCGTTCGAACGCTACAATTTCGTCTTCGCGGCCCTCGTGAACTTTGTTGGCCCAAGCGGCATCGGATAACAGCGCTCGGCCAACGGCCACCAGATCAAACTCGTCGTTCTCCAAGCGCCTGATCAATGCATCAATGCCGACCTTGTTTGCGTCTTTGCCGCCGTAGCTTCGCAGGAAGTCGGAATCCAGACCGACCGATCCAACGGTGATGGTGGGCAGGCCGGAAATCTTCTTGGTCCAACCGGCGAGGTTCAGGTTCGAGCCCTCGAACTCCGGGTCGTCGAACCGCCGCGTCGAAGCGTGGAAGACATCGACGCCGGCCGCGGCAAGGGGCGTGAGAAACCGTTCTAACTCGGAGGCGTCCTTGCACAACTTGTAACGGTAATCGCCCTGCTTCCATTGGGAGAAGCGAAATACAATCGGAAAGTCAGGACCGACCGCCGCTCGGACCGCCTGGATGAGTTCCACCGCGAACGCGAGGCGGTTTTCGAACGAGCCGCCGTACTTGTCACCGCGTTGGTTGGTCTTCTCCCAAAAGAACTGGTCGATCAGGTAACTGTGCGCGCCGTGCAGCTCCAGACCGTCAAATCCGAGGTCGCGCGCCGACACGGCCGAACGCACGAACGAGGCAATCGTCTCGTCGATGTCCTGCTGCGTCATCTCATGCGGCACCTCCGCTTCTTCACCGTAAAATGGATGCCCAATCGGCGAAGGGCCGAAGCCTGGAACCGCCGGGTCGGGCTCCATGCCCAGCTTGCGGATTGACCCGCAATGCCATAGTTGCGGGATGATTGCGGCGCCGGCGGCGTGAACTTCGTCAGCCACGCACTTCCAGCCGGCCAGACCTTCACCACCGTAGAAGCCGGGCACGTCGGGGTATCCCGATGCGGCCGAGTGGTCGGGGTTGGTCCCTTCCGTAATGATCAGCGCCGTGCCGCCCTCTGCGCGACGGCGATAGTAGGCGGCGACATCTTCTCCGGGGACTTTTCCGGGCGAATGACTGCGCGTCATGGGCGCCATGACGACTCGGTTCTTTAGGTCGGTTTGCCCGAATGCAAACCGGCGGAAGAGTGGCTCTACGGAGACCGTCGTTGCCTGTGCTATGTCGTTATCGGGTGTCATTGTTCTTTCAAGCTTGGACGGGTGCATGCCGCCACACAATCGAGTCTTACAGAAGTTGGCGACGAGCGTCGCATTGTAGCTGGCCGCACTGCTCGGTGTCTCGTTCGAGGCGAGAAACCGGGGCGGATGTGAAGGCGGCGTGTCTCGGCTGGGCAAAGATTCTCGTGAATGCCGGCTCGCGTGCGACACTCGCAAGTCAGTACACTCGGCGCCGTCTACGGGTCCGGTTGAGTCTTCGCACCCAGACTCCTGATTCCGAACCAGACCTGAACCACGCTGTAGAAGACCGCCGGAAGTGTGGTGAGGGGTGATCCGATTCTCAAGTGAGATGCAATCGCGCCCAATGTGATCACGGTGAGGACCGCGGCTGACCACGGCGCAAACTTGCGCAGCAGCACACCGATTGCGCAGCCGAGTTGAACAGCACATACCAGATAGATGAGTTCTGGGGGCAGTTCGAAGCGTTCTGAGAACAGGTGCCTGCGGTATTCGAGAAAAACCGTCACGAGCGCGCCGATTCCGTAGGTGATGGAGAGAAACCCGGCGGCGATGCGCATCGCCAACCCTTGCGTCGCTCGATCGCTCATGCGAACAGTCCCGGAACTGTCCAGATGGATTACCAGCGAACTGCAGGAGACCCGCAAGAGTCGGGTCCGCAGCTGAGGCCGATGTTACACGGCACACATGCGGATATCCACCAGCAGCCTGCGATCGCGTCAGGGAACGCTGCTACTTGCCGCCCTTCTCCATCGCTCGTTGCACTGCGGTCCCCATGTCGGCGGGACTTTCCGCAACGACGACACCGGCGGCTTCGAGAGCTGCAATCTTGTCGTTGGCCGTGCCGCTTCCGCCGGAGATGATTGCGCCGGCGTGTCCCATTCGTTTGCCCGGAGGGGCCGTGCGACCGGCGATGAACGACGCGACCGGTTTGCTCACGTTTTGTTGGATGTACTCGGCTGCCTTCTCCTCGGCGTTGCCGCCGATCTCACCGATCATCAAGATGGCCTCGGTGGCGGGATCGTTCTGGAAAAGTTCCAACAGGTCGATGAAGTTGGTGCCGACGATTGGATCGCCTCCGATACCAACAGCAGTTGATTGTCCCAAACCGACGTTGCCCAGCTGCCATGCTGCCTCGTACGTCAACGTGCCACTTCGGCTGATCAGGCCGACGTTGCCCGGCTGATGGATGTAACCCGGCATGATGCCAATCTTGGCGACGCTCGGTGTGATGATTCCGGGACAGTTGGGTCCAATCAAGCGGCTGGGACGATGCTGCAGGTACTTATGCACGCGGACCATGTCGAGCACCGGGATGCCTTCGGTGATCGCGACAATGAGTCCAATTCCGGCATCGGCGGCTTCCATAATCGCGTCGGCACAAAACGGAGGCGGCACGAACACCAACGACGTGTTGGCGCCGGTCGCTTCAACCGCCCCCTCCACGGTGTCGTAGACCGGGAAACCGTCGATTTCAGTCCCGCCCTTGCCCGGTGTGACGCCGCCCACAATCGGCGTGCCGTATTCGCGGCACTGCTGGCTGTGAAACAAGCCGGCCTTACCCGTAATTCCCTGAACGACGACTTGCGTGTTCTTATCGACCAGAATGCTCATGATGCGTTCGGCTGCATTAACTCAAGAAGCAGAAACCACGGCGGATACGCATGGCCGGGTCAGGAGGCCAAGGTGCCGACAACCTTGCGGGCGGCGTCGGTCAGGTCACTGGCGGAAATGATGTCGCGGCCGCTCTCGGCCAACGTCTTGCGAGCGATTTCGACGTTGGTCCCTTCCAGCCGGACGACCAGCGGGACGTTGAAGCCCACCTTCTCATAGGCGCCCAGCAGCGCGTCGACGATCGTGTCGCACTTCATGATGCCGCCGAAGATGTTGACGAGCACCGCCTTGACATTCTTGTCGGCCAGAATGATGCGAAAGGCTTCCGTCACTTGGTCGACGTTGGCCCCGCCGCCCACGTCGAGAAAATTGGCTGGCTCGCCTCCGTGCAGCTTGATGAGATCCATCGTACTCATCGCCAGCCCGGCTCCGTTTACAAGACACCCGATGTTTCCATCCAACTTGACGTAACTCAGCCCCGCCTCGGCTGCTTTGACTTCGGCTTCTTCTTCCTCGCTCAAGTCGCGCAGCTCGTCGAACGCCTTGTGGCGGAACAGCGCGTTGTCGTCGAAGGAGACTTTCGCATCCAGACAGACGATCTCGCCCTCCTTAGTGACCACGAGCGGATTGACCTCGGCCATGCTGCAGTCGTTGTCGAGAAAGAAACGGCAGAACTTAGGCAAGAACTTCTGAGCGCTGCGGATTGCGGGCCCTTCCAGGCCCAGCTGAAACGCGAGCTTGGTGGCCTGGAATCCATACAGGCCATGACCACTGTCGATGGCTTCGCGATGAATCTTTTCAGGCGACTCGGCGGCCACTTCTTCGATTTCCATGCCCCCTTCCGATGAGGCAATCAGCGCCGGTCCGCCGACTTCGCGATCAACCACGACCGCCAGATATAACTCACGCGCGATGTTCAAGCCCTCCTCGACGAACACCACGTTGACGGTCTTACCCTCCTCACCGGTTTGTTTGGTGACGAGCGTGCTTCCCAACATGCGCTGTGCATTTTGGCGGACTTCATCGGCTGAACGCGCCAGCACCACACCCGGTTGATCCGGATGCTCCTTGAAACGTCCCTTGCCCCGTCCACCGGCATGAATTTGAGATTTGACGACAACCAACTCGCCGCCCAACTCCGCATATGCGGCTGCCGCTTCATCGGGCGTCTTGGCAACTTTTCCTTTGGGGACAGTGACGCCGGCCCCAGCCAACAGCTGTTTGGCCTGGTATTCGTGGATCTTCATTCGAAGTGGTAGCGCTGGAAAGGAAGCAATGAGGATGCGGGATGACGTGCTGTCAAACCGAGGAACCCGTAACGCGAGCGGCCATCATAGCGGTATCGCAATCGGGATTCCACCGACCGAATTGGACCCACGACGAAAGCACTCCAGCCGACTCTGCCGTCTGCGTTGAGCGCGGATGTTGGAGCGTGTAAGACTGAAAGCGGTTCTGGCCGGAGACCCCGGTCGGATCGTCGATCTCCTCTTATCCAGGAAGCACACGATGCTCAAAGGCATTCCGCGAGCCATCTCGCCCGAGCTAATGGACGTCTTGATGAAGACGGGACACGGCGACGAACTCGTGTTGGGCGACGGCAACTTTCCGGCGGACTCCAACGCGCAGCGAATTGCGAGGGCCGACGGACTGAGTGTCCCGGAAGTGTTGGACGCCGTGCTGAAGCTGTTTCCGATCGACACATTTGTCGACGAAGTGGCCATGGTAATGCAGCCGGTGGATCGCGGCGCGCCGGAACCAACGATCTGGAAAGATTTCCGCCGCTTGTTGGAGATGAACGAAGGCCGCCGGATCGAACTGACGCCCATCGACCGCTTCAAGTTTTATGAACGAGCCCGTGCCAGCTACGCGATCGTCGCTACCAGCGAGACGGCGTTGTATGCCAACATCATTCTCAAGAAGGGTGTGGTCGTGGAGTAGGCGAGCCTGGTTCGGTCTCGCCCGGCGCTGACGATCGGTCGATGACCCGTTAGCGAATGACCGTCTGCTCGCGGTCGGGGCCGATGGACATGATGTCCACAGGAGCGTCGACCAACTCGGCAATTGTTTCGATGTACTGGCGGGTGTTGGCAGGGAAATCGTCATAGTTTCGGACGCCGGAGATGTCGGTCTTCCAGCCGGGCAACGTTCGGTAAATCGGTTGGACGCGGGCCAAATCGTCAACGTGACTCGGGAAGTCGGTCGTGCGCTGGCCGTCGATTTCGTACGCCTCGCAGACGTTCAACTCGTCCAGTTCGCTTAAGACGTCAAGCAGCATGACCGCCAGGCAGTCGACGCCGCTGACCCGTGCACCGTAACCGGTGGCCACCGCATCGAACCAACCGCAACGCCGCGGTCGACCGGTCACCGTACCGTATTCGTGTCCCACGTCGCGAATGTGCTGTCCGATGTCGTCGTGTAGTTCGGTTGGAAAGGGACCGCCACCCACACGGGTCGTATACGCCTTGACGACGCCCACCATGCGATTGATTGCCCGCTCGGGCACACCGCTGCCGTTGTGCACGCCGCAGCCGGAACTGTTCGATGAGGTCACGAAGGGGAACGTGCCGTGATCGATGTCCAACAGGCTGCCCTGGGCGCCTTCGAACAGAATGCGGCGGCCGTCCTTCAATGCCTTGTGCAGGAAACTGGTCGTATCGGTGACGTAAGACTGCAGTTGGGCAGCGTAATCGGCGTACTCGCGAAAGATCGCCTCGGGATCGAGCGGTACGAAATCGGGATCGAGCGCTTGCAAGATCTGGTTCTTCTGGGAGACGACTTCTTCCAGTCGCCGGCGGAACAAATCCGCACGGTACAGATCACCGACACGAATCGCGTGTGTCCGGCCCGCTTTGTCTCGATAGCAGGTGCCGATGCCGCGCATGGTCGTCCCGATTGCGTCGTCCTTGCGGCTCTTCTCGAAGACCGCCTCCTCGAGCATGTGGTAGGGGAAGATCACGTGTGCGCGATCGCTGATCAGCAGGCTGCCCCGCACTGCCCCGTTCTGCTTCCCGATGCTCTCCATCTCGTCTAACAACGCCCGGGGGTTGACGACCATTCCTGGAGCCAGTACCGACACGACGTCTTTGTGCAGGATTCCGGCGGGCAGCAGTGACAGCTTATAGGTGTCCCCGGCAAACATCACCGTGTGCCCGGCGTTGTTGCCTCCTTGATACCGCACGACGACATCGTGCTGGTCGGTGAGCAAATCGACAATCTTTCCCTTGGCTTCGTCGCCCCACTGAAGCCCGACTACTGAGGTTGCCGACACGAAGGATGTTCCTGGATGGAATGCGAAACGTGAATGCCGATAGGCCCAACCCGACATTCTAGGCGCTTTTGCCCGGCGATGTCAGAGCCAGGAAGAGCGAATCGGCGCAGTTTCGCAATCAACGGGCGCTCTGGGCGGTTGGGCAGGATCCGACGACCATATACGGATTGAAAGTGTCCAACACAGAGTTGCGGTCCGACGTAACAAGTAAGGTAAGGCGGGCGAACGGCGGCTGCGAGCGATCTGGTGGAAATGTTTCCCCAAGTTTTCACAAGATTCAGATCACACCGGTCTCCAACCGATCTATAATCAGAAAGGAAGGAGGTCGCCGTGATCGACGCACGCACAGGCGGGAGGCCTACAAGCTCCGCCTGTACAGAGGCGACTGGAGCCATGAGTTCCCAACCGAAACGAGTCCTGCTTGTCGACGACGACGAAGAGATTCTCGCTTCGGTAGAGACGGCCCTGGAGCAACGCGGCTACGAGGTCATCATCGCCCGCGACGGCTCCGAAGCGTTGATGCGTGCCGAGCGCGATCTGCCCGACTTGATCATCCTCGACGTGGTGATGCCCAAGCGGAGCGGCTTCCTGGTGCTGGATCGCATCCGTAAGCTGCCAGCCCGCTCGCCGCACATCATTATGGTGACCGCCAGCGACGAACCACGACACCGTTCATTCGCCGAGTCCCGCGGCATTGACGACTTCGTCGTCAAACCCTTCGACCTGGGTAAGCTGATCACTAAGATCGACTCGCTGATGCAGGTTACGAAAGGGTGAAGTCGGACGAATGATCGGCACAGCCGCCCGTTCATCCGTTGATCTGCGCGGTTCCTTTTCAGTCGAGTGTCTTGTTGGGCGTGACCCACGATTGTGGTCGCAATGAACCGTCTGACTCCAGCTGCGTCAGCGAATCCAAACGATTGAAATACTCGACGAGAAGACGATCCCTCCGCATCCCGGTTAGAGGGGCTACGCTGATGAACAACAGCGACGCCGCACCGAATATCGCCATCGTGACGACAGATCCGATCGAGAACCCGATCTCAAAAACTGGATCCGCGCGGAACGTTGGGAACACGTCTTCGACGATCCAGAATACATAGGTCGCTGCAACGACCAGCATCGGCAGTCCAATGAATAGACCGGCACTTGCTAGTATCCGGCTCGCGCGCTGACGCCTGCGAATGGACTCGACGGTCTGTCGATCTGAGGTCGGTGGGAATCGTCTCATAGCTGTCGTTCCGTGAGACTCTACCCGCCGCCGATCGCAGGCAGAAAATGAACCTCGCTGCTATCGCCAAGTTTGGTGAGCAGCCCTAACGGGCTGACATCACCGTCAACAGCGACAGTCAAGCCTGGTTTCAGTTCGTCACCGTCGCAAAGCCGCTCGCGAATGCCAGGATGCTGTTCGTTGAGGACGTCGACGACTTCGCTGACGGTACGACCTTCGACAACAATCGTGTCTGCGCCACTGGTGAGCGATCGCAACAGGGGTGGAATGAAGACTTGAGCCATGTTTGAAGACGAAAGTTGATCGGGTGAGTTTGCCTGTAGTTGAACATGGAAACGAGTGCCATGGACGATGCTGAATCGCAAACGTCGTGCATGGCAGTCCGGATCAACGGGCGCTTGTCCATTCAATCAGGAAATCTCTGGACAATCCTCGGTTTCGGCGTCACCAGGTTCTCACCCTTGCACGAAAGGCTATCGGCAAATGCATTATGATCTATGTTTCTCGCGTCAGCATGGCTTGCAACAAGCGGGGCGGCGACATCGGCAGGTCGTGCATGCGGACGCCGACGGCGTTGTAGATGGCGTTGGCAATTGCTGCCGGCGGCGGGACGATGGGGACCTCCCCTGCTCCGCGGACGCCGTAAGGATGTCCGGGGTTGGGGACTTCCACAATGATCGTGTCGATCATGGGCAGGTCGTAGGCGGTGGGGATGCGGTAGTCGAGAAAGCTCGCGTTTTGCATCGCACCGGCAGACCCGTATACGTACTCTTCATTGAGAGCCCAGCCGATGCCCTGGGCCACTCCCCCCTGCATCTGGCCTTCGACGTAGGCGGGATGGATGGCGGTTCCGGCATCTTGAGCCGCCGTGTAACGCAGAATCTGCACCTTGCCGGTATCGGGATCGACTTCCAAGTCGACAACATGCGTGGCGAACGCCCCACCTGGCTTTTTGGGATTCGCGCTGCCCCGCCCTAAGATCGGCTCACCCTTACGACTGGCCTTAGCTGCGAGTTCTTTGAAGGTGAACGCGTTGTCGCCCGGACCGTAGATGTGGCCGTCTTCGTAGCGGACCTTCGAAGGATCGACGTCCCACAACAGCGCGGCGCGTTCGACCATTTGCCGCTGTATGTCGAGCCCCGCTTCGTAGGCGGCCCACCCGGTTGCAAACGTCACCCGGCTACCGCCGGTCACGTCGTTGTAGCCCACGCTGTCGGTATCGACGACCTGCGGGTGCACGTCTTCGGCAGCGATGCCTAACGTTTCGGCAAGTTGCATGGCGATGCTGGCCCGTGTCCCGCCGATGTCGGTTGAACCTTCGATCAGACCGACCGTGCCGTCAGAGTTAACCGCAGCCGCCACTGAAGACTTCAACCCGGCGTTGAACCAGAAACCGGTGGCGACGCCCCGCCCGCGTTTGCCCGCCGGCCGACTGGGTGAACCGCTCTGGGGTTTTTCCAAAGGGGTCTTCCAATGCTCGCTGTTTTTGATCGCTTCAACTGTTTCCCACATCCCGATTCTGGGGAAGATTGGTCCGTCGACTCGGCGAGTCCCTTCAGTGGCGGCATTCTTGAGCCGAAACTCAAGCGGATCGATTTCCAGCTGTTCGCAGATTTCGTCGACGACCGTTTCTGTTGCAAAAGCGGCCTGCGTCGAGCCGGGCGCTCGATAGGCGTTGGAGCGCGGTTTGTTGACAACCACATCGTATCCATCGACGCGTGCGTTCTGGATGTGATAACAGGCGAAGACACACATGCAACCAGGGTTGATGGGCGAACCCGGAAAAGCACCAGCTTCAAATGCCATCCAGGCTTCGGCAGCTGTGATCCGGCCTTCGGCGTCGGCACCGATCTTCACGCGCATCTTTGAGCCGGGGGTGGGTCCCGTCGCTTCAAACACCGAGGCGCGGTCCATCAACAGCTGGACCGGCTGGCCGCATTTCTTCGATAGCAGGGCCGCGACCGGCTGCATGTAGACGGCGATTTTGCCACCAAAGCCGCCGCCAATCTCCATCGGCACGACTGTGATCTGCGAAACCGGCAATCCCAGCAAGTCGGAGAGTTGCTGGCGGACCATGAACGATCCCTGCGTGCTGGTCCAGACCGTCAGATGGCCGTCGCTGTTCCAAAGCGCCGTGGCATTGTGCGGTTCGATGTATCCCTGATGCACGGTGGCCGTGTGAAACTCGCGCTCGACGACCACTTTGGCGGCCCCAAAGCCTTGCTCGATGTTTCCTTGCTCATAGCGAAAGTGCTGGGCGACGTTCGTCGGCTTGTCGGCTTCTTCACCGGCCAACGACTTGGTCCTGAGCCTCTGAAGAAGAATCGGCGCGTCGTCGTGCATGGCTTGTTCCACGTCGAGCACGACAGGCAGCGGTTCGTACTCGACGTCGATGAGCTTGATCGCCTCCTCGGCGATGTGCACGGTGTCGGCGGCTACTGCGGCCACCTGGTGCCCCTTGTAGAGCACCTTGCCCTGAGCGAGCACGTTGCAACTGAGATGTGCGACGTTCACTGCTCCTTCGCCCAAATCGGCCACCTGGCTTTCCACATCGGGCATGTCGGCGGAAGTCACCACAGCCCGGACCCCCGCGAGTGCCGCAGCCTTGGAAGTGTCGATGCACTTGATGCGGGCGTGCCCGTGCGGGCTGCGGAGAATTGCCCCGTGCAACATGCCGCTGAGCTTGATGTCGGCACCGTACTTTGCCCGACCGGTGACCTTGTCGGTTCCGTCGTGGCGAATCGGACGTGTGCCAATGACCTTGTACTGTGGCTTGGTGTCCGCGGCCGCTGGTTTCTCAGTTGTGGCCATCGCTGAATGATCCCTGTAGGTTCCGGTCTCGACGAATTGGAAGGTAACTCGAAAGACTACGTTGCCGGTGCCGTTGCTTGCCGGTCGGTGGCCGCCTGCTGCACGGCTCTGATGATCTTGTCGTACCCAGTACAGCGACACAGGTTGCCGGCGAGATAGAATCGGATTTCTTCTTCAGTGGCATCCGGGTTTTCGGCGAGCAGCGCCTTGGCGGACATGATGAAGCCGGGCGTACAAACGCCACACTGCAGGGCCGCCTGTTCGAGGAAAGCCTGTTGAATGACGTCAAGGCCTTCAGACGAGGCAACACCTTCGATTGTGTCGAGTTGGGCCCCCTCGCATTCAACAGCCAGTACCAGGCAGCTATCCACCGCGCGACCGTCCAGCAGTACGGTGCATGCGCCGCAGTTGCCATTCGCGCAGCCTTCTTTAGTGCCGGTCAGATCGAGTTGATCCCGCAGCACTTCCAGCAGAGTCTGTCGCGGTTCGCACAAGAACTGCTCTTCGCGGCCGTTGATCGTTGTTGTGATGATGCGTTTCTTCGCCATGGTGTTCCAATGAGAAACGGTTGCGAGTCTGAGTTGTCGAACATTCGTGGGATCAGCGGGCCGAATCGCCTCGCGCACGGGCGACGGCCTCCCACAACACGCGGCGGGTCAACACTCCGGCGACATGTTTGCGAAACTCGACAGTGCCCCGCATGTCGTCGATGGGCTTGGCAAGCGAGCGTGCAGCCGATGCCGCGCGTTCGATCGACTCTTCGTTCACGGGTTGCCCCTGAAGCAAGCCGTCCACTTCTTCAACCAGCAATGGAGTTGGGGCGACGGCTCCCAGGCCGACGCGTGCCCGTTCGAAAAGCTGCCCTGCTTCATCCAGTGTTACAGCCGCGCCGACGCCCACGACTGCGATATCCATTTCGTTTCGAGGAATGAATCGACGGTAGTGCGACCCACTCTGCTGGGACGGCGCCGGGAGTTTAAGCTCGACAAGCAGTTCACCAGGCTGCAGCACGTTTCGACCAGGGCCACTGAAGAACTCTTCCACGGGTAACTCTCGGGTCCCTTGCGGTCCGGCGATAACACACGTTGCCTCGAGAGCAATCAGCGACGGCGAAGCGTCAGCCGCGGGGCTGGCGTTGCACACATTGCCTCCCACTGTGGCGCGGTTCTGAATCTGAATCCCGCCAATGATGTGGCAACTGTCGGCGATTGCACTGTAGCTGGCCTGGATCTGCTCGTGTTCATAGATCTTGTAGCAAGGAACAGCGGCTCCCAATCTCAACCCGTCGCTGGAACATTCCAGGACGTTCAGCTCGGGAATCTGCTTCACGTCGACGATGACGTCGGGCTCCAAGCGCCCGGTTCTGACGTGATCGATCAGGTCTGTGCCGCCTGCCAGCGGTCGCGCGCGGCCGTTGTGTTCTTGAAACACCGCAACCGCCTCTGCCAGCGTGGCCGGCGCGTCGTATTCGAAATCTCGCACGTGTATGGGCTCTCCGCAGGCTGCCGAACGATGACGTTTCTCCCATTCAGAGTAACGCCACAATAGCTTTCGGCAAGCGTGCCGGTCGAATCATCGACGGCCTTCGACACGAAACAAAGCAACTCACCCATCCGCTTACTCGCCGGCTGAAACGCGGATCGTCAACTCGCACGTTTGGTTGCCTAACGCGGTGGTCACGCGGAGCCCGATCTCGTACTCACCGGGTCGGTCTGCCGCCGTACCGGCAATCAGCCCGTTGGTTGCATCGAACGTGAGTCCTCGCGGCAGTTGGCCCGATTCGATCTCGTACCTCAGCGGTGCGAGCCCGCCGGTACCGCTCACGGCGATCGTACGTTCTCCGGCGACCACGTGAATTGGATTCGATCGAGGATGAAACTCTGGTTGAAAACAGAGAACCCGATAGCGTGGGTTGTCCGCTGCATAGAGTGTTCCTGTCTGCGGATGCACAGCAAGGGCGTTGACTCCGCCGCCGAACCGGTGACAGAAACCGACGCTGTAGCCGAGCAAGCTTGGCGTGCCACCGCTGTTCGTGTCCTGCAGATTGAAGGTTTCGGAATGCAGGCCGGTGCCAAACCAGCCGACGACAGGCAGCTCGAGCCTTGGATCGCCGGAGATATCCAGGGCGATGAGATCGTTCCACAACAGGCGGCGTCGTTCGTCGATGGCGAGCGTGCGACCGACGCGTCGCAAGTCGGACTCTGCCTGCGGATGTTGTCCCCCTACTCTGGTGACCGGCGTCATCCCGTTCGTTACATCCTTCGACAGATCGAAGCCGACGATCTCTCGCGTGTCGCCGTTTTCCCCGTGTACTACCCACAGCATCTGTGTGCAGTGGTCGTATGCCACTCCACTAGGCTCTGTGAGCGCGGCAGGATGCCACACATCGCCTGAACTAAAGTTGGGTGCATTGTGGATGAAATCGGGTTGGCCAAGCACGGCGTTGGCCGGCATGAAGGTTGTGACCTCCTGGGCGAGATCGACCACCAGTACACGATGGTTGAGCTTCTCGGCAATGAACAGCCAATTGCGGTCGTGGTCCAAGGCCAGTCCGCTCATCTCTTTTCCCATCTGCCGTTGGGTGGCGACGCCTCGTTTACCGGTCACAAAGTCTCTCTGGCCGAGGACTGCCGTCGCGGTCTGGCCGCTGTCGATGCTGTGAAAGTGAAAGTCGTCTCGATACCGGGGCCGCGCACCCTCGAGGCGTCTAAACTTGCGAGGCAGATCGAGTGCCCGACTGCCGGTTGCGGAGGCGAGGCTGCCTAGATCGAAGTGGAGAATGCGGGAGCCTTGAAAGTCGGAGACGAATAGGCGTCCGTCTGTCCGCAGCAAACTGTGACTCGGCCGATTGAATCGATCTGCGCCGTAGCTGTTGGCACGGGCGGTCAGTGTCGGAACTCCGATTGCGAGTCTCGCTCCGCGATCGAGAGGCAAACCGTCGGCGCCCAGCGGAAAGAACATCAACCGGCCGCCAATGGTGTCGGCAACCAGCAACCATTCGCCATCTTCGGATACCGAAACAGCCGGAGATCCGTCTGCGAAGTCGAATCCGTACGGGTCCGGCCCATTGTTGGGGCCGTATTTGTGAAAATCGACACGTCGCAGATCCTCGCCGTAGAACTGGCCAAGCAAGTCAACTGCGCGACGCTCTGGATCGGTGGTGTCAAAGCACAACACACGGTTTCCGCGCGGTTCCGCCACGTACAGAAACGGGCCGGCCGCGGCGAGTCCGGTCGATCCGACGTAACCCGGCTTGTGCTGCCACAAGTCGGTACTCATTTCGACTTGTCCCAGTGCGGAGTGCGGAGCCAGTTCCCCGTCCAACAGATCGTCGAGGCGATAGACAAGGACCCTGCGGTGCTCGTTGTCGGAGACGAACACGCGGCCCCGATCATCAACCTCCACGTCGACAGCGCCGCGATGAATCTTCTTGCCAGGTTGAGGATGCGGTGGATCGTCCATAGCCGACGGCAATGGAACGGCTACCAAAGCAGGCATGCCGTTCGTGATGCCGTCACTCAAGTCAAAGATGAGCGTCCTGGCGTTCATATTGTCGGCGACCAACAAGTACCGTCGGCCATGACCACCAAACGCCAAGCCAGTGGGGAACAGCATTGTGTCGTTACCCGCCGCGCGCCCCTGGTTTTCGAGGGACCCGTTGAAGTCGGACTGGCCCAGCACCGCCATCGCCGTGGGAGGTTGAGAATGGTCGTCGAGATCGAAAACCATAACGCGATGGTTGTCTGTGTCGGCTACAAACAGCCGTTGGCCATCGCACACGACGCTTCTGGGCAGGAAGAAGCCCTGTGCCCCAGTCCGGCGGACGAGCTTTGGACCCCGGACGTCTTCTCTAGTCGAATCCCAGACAACATGTCCCTCGGTGGCATCGGGTCCCCAGTTGTCGGAGTCCTGTTGGCCGAAGACGCGCGGGGCGCGTGCCGGTTGGGACAGATCGTATTGCACGACGCGGTGGTTGTACTCGTCGGCGACGAACAAGAACCTACCACTGAGGTCAAACGCGCAATCGGCCGGATAGTGCAACTGATCGGCCGTGTGCCCCAACTCCATTGTGTCGAAACGTGGCTGCCCAATCACTCCGATTGCAGCTGGACTCGCCAGCGAGCCATCGCCGTTCAACTCGAACAGCAACACGCGGTGGTTCCAATAGTCGGGGACTGCCAATCTTCGAGCCTCAAGGTTGGCCGCCAGACCACCGGCGATTTGATATCGGCCGGCGTTGAACGCGAAGAAGAAGAATCCGTGGCGGGTCGGTCCGCCGTACGGGCCATAGCTTCCGAAATGCGGCCGGCGCGGATCGCCGCCATTGAGTTGGCCCAGCACGTCGCTAGCAACCGTCTGGCCGTGCGGCGTTGACTCCCATCCCCAGCCGACCACACGGCGGACTTGCTCTTGGTAAGGATCGGCCCGAACGATCGGAACCTCACCAACGACGAATGCCACTGCAATTGCAGTGACACGACTCACTAAGGTTGCGATATCCCGCAGCATGGTGGATGTCTCCCGATGGAAATCGCGCTCCGCTAGAGAGAGCATACGACTCGACACGAAAGGGGGACAGGGCGGCCGACCGCGTTTTGATGCCGGTCCGACAGGTCACTCCACGCCAGCGCGCGAGTCGCTGTCGGCCTGCAGGCGAAGAATCTGGTTGTTCGTCCGTAGTTCGACGAACCGCTCGGCAGGATTGACCGAGATCGACTGGAACGCGTAGTTGCCACTGCCGGACGATTCAATGCGTGTCTCGCCGGTCCGTCTGTCGAGAACCAGTAGATTCATTCTCCAATAACCGAGCCGGTTTTCGGGCTCCTGGACGTACTCTTTCGAAGCGAAGACCAGCAGCGGTGAACGGGGCGTGCCCTGCAGCACGAGGTTTTGAGAGGCGACCTCCCGGTTCCACAAATGGCGGCCAGACTGCACGTCATATGCGGCGACTAGTCCGCTGACGCGTATGGATGGCAGTTCCTGAGAGTTGGTGCGAAATCGTCGGTCATCACCGTCGTTAACCAACAGGTATAGGGTGTGCGGATCGCTGAGGGTAAAAATCTCGGCAGCGTCCTTCACTCGATCGGGTGCGGCATCAAACTCGGTGAGCCGCCCGGTTTTTCGCTCGACGCGCTGCAGCTTTCCGCTAGGACTCAGCGCGATCAGATCGCCATCTTCGGAGCGGCCGAGATAGACATCGCTGGCCCAAGAGCGCTTCCAATGTTCGGTGTCGGTCAGGGGATCGTACATCCGCACCACGGTGCGGGGCCGCGATAGTCCAAAGAATGCGCTTTGAGAATCGACGAGTACCAGTCCCTCAGACGTGAGATCCAAGGCTTCTCCGACAAGCTTGCCGATGTTCGGGATGTTCAATCGTGCGCCGTCAATACTTCTTAAGGCGACAGCCTGGCCGCGATCTGCGGGGACGATAAACAAGGCGTGTTCGTTGCCGACAACCGTTGCACTACGATCTCTGTTTTCGTACGACCAGCGGACGTCACCGGTCGTCGAGTCGTAGACAGTAATCTCTCGCCGACCGTACACGCAGACGTAGTCGTCGTTGACGACCGCCAGCATTCCCATGCGGCGTGCCCGTTGCAACAGCGAGTTCCGGGCGAGAATGCGAGTGCCGGCTTGCAGAGGTTGTTTGCGACCTCGATTGGCAGCCCGGTAGTAGCGCGACGCGCGGCCGCGGGGGTCAAGCGGCGCGGTCCACAACACGCGGCGCTCGACCGGCGAGAGGCAATGCAACACGTCGCGGTGCAGCACGAACAGCAGGTGCCCGGCGGAGCGGCCGGCGACGACGAGATCGCGACCGGCAGAATTGTTCCCGCGCAACGGGAGCAGCCAACGGGGCGCGTTGTCCGACGTCCGCACAACGGCTAGACGCTGCCGCTGGCGATCGACTTCGATGCAGTGGTCCCTGAAGAATGGAATGGGGGCTGCATCGACAATCAACTGCTGCACGTAGCGTTGGCTATGGTTGGTTCCGATCCGCGAAAGGGCTAAGCTGGCCGAGTTCCAATCCGCCGGCGCGGGGAGGTCGCCGTCTCCAATTCCGCCTTTCTCGCGCAACGCGCCGACGAACTCCGCCGCTGGGACAGCATCGCGCAATTCAACGTCTGCATAGTGTCGTTCCAGCAGCCGGTAGTAGTAGTCCGAATCGTTGTTGAGTCCGGCCGTTCGCATCAAGCGGGCCAAACGCTCAACCGCTGCAGCAGCGACCCGGGGATCTGAGCTACGTCGCAGCTTCAGCAACACGCTTTCGGCCTTGGCTACGTCGCCCGCGTTGGCGTAGCCATCGGCAAGTTGTCGGCGCACGGTCGCCGCTGCCGGGTGGAAGCCGAAGAGATTGACGAAGTGCTCCTGTGCGACCGTATCTGATGCCTGGATGTCAGCGGCAATGCTGCCAACCTTGCGGTCGAAAAGCTGCAGATCACCGGGCATGTCGTTCCACATGTCGGCAAACTTCCCAGCCAACCAGGCATCCAGCCGCACGTTCAGCTGCCCTGAGTCGTCCTTGACGAGTCGATCGTCACCTCGCCGTGCGAGCTTCCAGAGCAATTCGAAGGCCGCTTCGTATTCGTTCCGTGCAATCTGCTGTTCTGCGGCGAGTCGCTGGGTGAGGATCTCATCGTCGGTTGTGACGGCCAGATCGGTCAACTCCTGAAGCTCCCTGTCGTGTCGCTTCAAGTCAGAACGGATCGTCGCCAGCAGGCTTTGCTTCAAGGCCGCGCGATGGCGGTCACCTGTGCCCTTGGGTTCTGAGACATCAATCCGCCGCAGGGCTGCGAGCGCTCCGTCGTAGTTTCTTTCCAGCAGGTGGATTTCGGCCTGCCGAACCAGCGCCAATGCATCGCGCGGGTCGTCCCCGAGTCGCCTCGAGATTTCGGCTTGAATGACGTCGCGCTGCTCGTAGGCCGTCAGGCCGAACGGGTTGAGCGACAACAACAGTCCGCGGTGCATGGCCAAATTGCCGAGCGCTCGGTTTCCCGCGGGACGATAGGACTTCTGGACGACGCGCCCATCTTGCAGATCGATGGCCCACAGTTCGCCTGTTTGGAGCGGCAGGTAATATCGGTGCCCGGCCGCCACACCCATGCCTGATGTTTTTCCGGCCGATTCCGGAATTTGAATGGCCGGCCAGACATCAGCACCCGACTCCAGCGAAACGGCCGCAATGCTGTCGGCGCCAACCAGCAACACCTTTTCGTCAAACACGCCGGCGACGTACAGGAAACTCTGCTTGGGCTTGCGCCATTGGATGTGGCCATCCAGCAAATCGATGCAATACAGAGCGTTCTGCTCGGCCGGAGCATAAATGACATGGCCGTCAATCAGGATCGGCGCAGATGGCGCCCAACGCTGGTTCAACGATTCGAAGGTGACAGCGGCCTCTCCGCGAGAGTTTTCCTGGCCTGCTACAGGATCTTCGTACCGCCGAGCCCACAGCACCGAACGGTTCAGGCGGTCGACGGCCACCAACCAGCCGACCGTTGTGGGGCAAACGGCCACTCCGTCGCTAACAGCGACCTGCGATGTCCACCAGCGTCGGCCGAAGTCTCGCTCGATGCCGATGGCCGGGTCTCCAATCTGTGTAGACCATTGGAGCCGTCCGGTCGCCGGATCGAGGACGAACAAACGGATTTCGTGATCTCGCTCGCCGACCACGAACAGTTCGTTGCCCTTGCGTACCGGCACACCGGTGAAGTACGTGCCCGATAACTCTGGATCGAATGCCTCGTTCAGTCGTGGTCCGCCCACCTGCCAATAGGGGCGGCCCGATTCAATGTCATAGGCGCGGATTCTGTTTGACGCCCAGTTGCGGCGATAGGGATCGTTGATTGCCTGCTGCATCGCGCGGTGCCCGGGCTGGTGTCGCGACAACAAGGCGTGATCTTCGATGACAAATAGCCGCTTTTCGTCGCACCCGATAATGCCGTATGTGCCGTTGCGAAACAGGAGACTGGTCAGCGGGTGGCGATCGCCGCTCCCGCCGGTATATGAAGTGACAACGCCGGCATTCCCTCCCCGCCGCCGGTTCAGCCGAGTCTGTGGTCGTTGACCGCTGAGCAGCACTTCCGGTGAGATGTCTTCCTCGGTCTCCCACAGCGGAGTGCCGGTCGCGACGTCGACGACCTGTACCCCGCGGAGCGTGCGAAAGATGGCCTTGCCGCGCACCATCAGCGGCGCGAATGCGGGAACGGCGGCAACACCCTGGTCGGCGAGATCTTCCAGAAGCATCTCGGTCTGCCGAATGACGGCGTGGCTGTGGGTGGTCGGCACGCTCCAACGCGGCACGAGCACGGGTTCGCCGCCGCTGGCGGTTCCAGTTCGGCTGGGAGTTCCGAGGAACAACGGCCAGTCATCCAGGACCGGCGCCGTGCTCGAAATCAAAGGTCCGGTCTCGTCGAACCAATGAGCGGGATCGATGGGCCGGCCCCCCAGTTCGAGTTGCCAATCCTCCGACGTCTTCAGGTCGCGGATCAGGGAATCGCTTGCCGGATGAGCTCCAGTTTGGCGAAATGCGAACGCCGCTTTGATCCGCCACTTGGGATCGACCGTGGCCTCCGCCCCGACGTTGGCCAGCCGCGCGAACCAGCGGGCGGCCATTCCGAATTCTCCGCGATCGAAATGAAACGTCCCAAGCTCGTTGGCCGCCTCGTGTCCCGCCAGCGTGTGGAAGTAACGATTCGCAACCTCAACCACCTTTGCAATATCGTTTTCGGCATGCGCATCTTGAAGAAGCTGTTGCGCCGACCCGCCGAATTGCAGTCGATAGCTGTTTAGAGCGGGCTCGGGAAACTCGCCGAGGAGTCGGTCGGCCTCGCTGCGAACCTGAGTCCACGACCCATCCGGCAGTATCAGAGACGCGTCTCCGGAGCGGTCGAGTTGATACTGAAGAATCTCCATGGCCAGCGCCCAGTTCTCATCTTCCATAAGACTCATCGCCTTACGGATCTGGCGAGCGCTTTCGGAGTTGTGAGGGGCGCCGCGGCGAAGCTGCATCGCCGGGAGACCAGGCTTGGGTTGTGCCGACTCAGGTTGTTGCCTGGTTTTCTTGAATAACCCTTGGAAGAACTTCTTTACACCCTCGGGAAACTTGGGCCGTTGTTGGTTCTCGCCTGCCTGGTTTGCCGGAGTATTTTGGGTCTCGTCGGCCCCGACGACTGGTTTTCGGGCCTCGACGTGCCGTCTCTTCGGGTCGGGCTCTGCGGAGGATGATCGGCGCGGCTGCCCCCAGGCGACGATGCACACCGCCAGCATCAGCGAAGCTGCCACCCATCGATTGGATCGCGAAGATTTCCGATTCCCACTACTCACACACCAACTCCCATCGGCGACTGGCCGGTGCCGGGTCTCATTGGAGCACCTGCTGATTCAGTCCATTCAAGTATACCGCCATCCGGCCGCGGGTGAATCGCCGTAATGCGACCGTAGATCGCATCGCACCGAAAGGCGAGGCCCAGAACGGTCTATCGGCATTGGACAAACGCAGAACTGGACGGCTGAGAGTGGGTCCATGAAGCCGAGCAGATATATTGCTGGTATCGTGTGGTTGATGAAATAGGGGAGATTGGGGCAACGCTGCGCAATCGTCGCAACTAGTACAGTCTACGAAATCGGTGGCGGGCCACCCACGACTACGCTTGGCCACCGCCCCGACCCAATATCTGCTGAGATGCATTGGATCGGTGGACACTCCGCAGACGGCTCGATTCAGGCTCGGTTGCAGACACCCTGTCAAAAAGCTACATTCGCGGCTTCTCGAACTGGGCGGCCTGAGTGAATGTACTTGTCTGGGTAGCCCGTTTTGTGGCCTTCACTTGCGGTGGAAGCGCCGACCTCTGTCTTTGGAATTCGTGGTATGTCAGTCGAATCAAAAATTGTAGCCAGCCGGCGAGCGGACCTGGGCTCCCGGGCGTGTCGCCGTTTGCGCCAAGAGGGGAGCATTCCCGGCAACGTTTACGGACACAAACAGGTCCCGGTGGCGATCGTGGTCAGCGCCGACTTGATTGATGCGCTGGTGCATGGTGGTCACAAGGTCGTGGATCTGGAAATCGAGGGGGCAGCTCCCGAGACGGCTATGTTCCGCGAGGTTCAGTGGGACACGTTTGGCACCCAGATCCAGCACTTCGATTTGGTGCGCGTCTCGCAAGATGAGCGAGTCGTCGTCGAGGTGCAGATCGAGTTTCGCGGCAACGCCCCTGGCGTGAGTGCCGGCGGAGTGTTGGAGCAACATCTACGATCGGTGACCGTGGAATGTCTAGCAGTCCAGATACCGGACGTCATCACGGTGCGATTGCATTCGCTCGAGATTGGCGACTCCGTTCATGTGAGCGATTTGGAAGTCCCCGACGGCGTCCAGATCGAAACTGCGCCCGAGGAGACCGTTTTGCACATTGTTGAGCCGACCGAGGAAGAAGAACCTGAAGGTGAAGAAGTGATCGGAGCGGCTCAACCGGAGGTCATTGGACGCAAAGAGGGAGAATCAGAACAAGATTCGGAGTAGTCGACCCTCGCCTGCACTCCTGATCGAAGCGGTTCGATGCGGCATTCCTTATCCGCGGCTCTGATGTCATGAACGTCGTGGTGGGCCTGGGCAATCCGGGCCCGAAGTACCGTCAGACCCGACACAACGTCGGTTTCGAGGTGCTCGCCGAGTTGGCGCAAAGGCACGATGCGACGCGACCGAAGCTCAAGTTCGAGGCCGAGGTCGTCGAATCGTCCGTTGCAGGTCGCAAGCTGTTGCTCGTGGCTCCACAGACCTACATGAACGTCAGCGGTCGCACCGTTCGGAAGTTAATTGACTTCTATCGACTGCCGCTCGAGCACCTGCTCGTCGTCTGCGACGACATGAACCTGGACGTTGCCCGACTGCGAATGCGGTCATCCGGGTCGGCCGGCGGGCAGAAAGGACTGCAAGACATCATCAATCGGCTGGGAGGCGAGGAAGAGTTCGCTCGCTTGCGGATCGGGATTGGACGGCCCCCGGAGTCGATGGATGCCTCAAACTACGTACTCGGCCGATTCCGCTCGGCAGAACGGGAGAAAATCGATGCCGCGATTCAGCGCGCCGCCGACGCCGTGGTTTGCTGGGTCGAAAGCGGCGTGGAAGCGGTGATGAACCAGTTCAATCGGCCGTTGGATTGATCCAACCGTCTGGAATGGCCGTCTGGTTGGATTTGGCCTGAGCCAAAGTTGCAAAACTTGGAAAAAACGATAAAACGGTGGTGTGCCGTATTCTGCAGCCGACCCAACGCACGTAGCATCGCCGTTTGGGATCAGGGGTGCGGTGCCGCGCGTGGAATCGGTGAAGTTACGGTGCTCGTTTCGCGGCTGAGCTGGCCGCGACTACAGAAATCAAGGGGTTGAGTCTTGGCATCCAATTTGTACGAAGGCATATTCGTCTTGGACAGCGCAAAGTTCGCGATCGATCCAGACGGCGTCTCGCAGCAGGTGATCGGAATCTTGGAAAAGTCGGGTGCGACGGTCGATACGCATCGGCCGTGGCAGGACGGGCGTCTGGCTTATCCGATCGAGGGTCATCGTAAAGCTCTGCACTATCTTGTTTATTTCCGCATGGACGGTCAGGGCCTGACCGATGTGACGCGCGGTTGCAAGCTGAATGACTTGATTCTGCGACACATGGTCATCAAGCATCCGCGTCAGCTCTACGACGTGATGGTTCAGGCGCTCGACCAGGGTGACGCAGAAGTCACTGAGGCTCCAGCCGAACCGGCCGCAGCCGAACCGGAACCGGTTGCAGCAGCAGCCAAAGAAGGCGACAGCCAATCGGATGTCAAGGCAGGTGACGAGTAGCCCATCGGGCCGGCCGTTAAACCGACTTTCACACGAGGAGCGGGCCGATGGCCAGTTTCAACAAAGTCATCCTGATGGGAAACCTGACGCGCGATCCGCAAGTGCGCTACACCCCATCCGGCACTGCGGTGACCGATTTGGGTTTGGCAGTCAACCGCGTCTGGTTTGACAAGCAGTCCAACACAAAGAACGAAGAGACGACGTTTGTCGACGTCACACTTTGGGGACGGCAGGCGGAAGTTGCCGGTGAATACCTGGCCAAAGGCCGCTCGGTTTTGATCGAAGGCCGCTTGCAATTGGACCAGTGGGACGACAAGGAAAGCGGGCAGAAACGCAGCAAGCTCAAAGTCGTTTGTGAGAACATGACGATGGTGGGAGGCCGCTCGGAAGGCGGCGGTGGACAACGCGGCGGGGGTGGAGGCGGTCGTGGCGCAGACTCGCCACCGCCGCAAGGCAACGCTGCCGATTCGTTTTACGATGCTCCCGCCTCGCCGCCAGACGATGAAGTGCCGTTTTAGCTGAATCTATCCAGACGGCGTTCATTCCAGAACTGAAGAAAGAATACAGCGATGCCCAGAACAGGCAACCGCAGTGGGGTGGCCGGATCGAGCAAGACATCTGTGGAAGTCTTGCTCGCCGAAAAGGTCGACTCTCTCGGCGAACAGGGAGACATCGTACGGGTCAAACCTGGCTACGCCCGCAACTTCTTGTTGCCCCAGGGACTGGCCACTGTCGCCAGCGACCACAACAAGAAGATGGTCGTCCGGCACCGCCAGCGCATGGAAGAGCTCGAAAAGAGCCGTCTGAAACAAGCTCGCGAACATGCCGAGGCCATCAGCAAGTACAGTGTGACGCTGGAAGCCAACGCCAACAAAGACGGCCAGCTCTATGGTTCGATTGTCGCCACCGACATCAGCCAGGCACTTGTATCGGCCGGCTACGAGGTGCAGCCCGAGCACATTCGGCTGGAAGGACCGCTGAGAGAGTTGGGCATGTACACGGTCAAGGTCGAAGTGCGTCCGGAAGTCAAAACGGAGGTCAAAGTCTGGGTGGTGCCCACGGCCGCCAAATGAGACTGGCGCCAATTGACACCGGCAGGCGGGACCAGCGTCATCAGTTGGTTGCCAAATTGTCGAGGCCGGCTGGGCCAGTTGCACGCTAGTTCGATGCGTCTTCGGGCTCCAGCCAGGCAGCATCGGAAGGTCGCCTTGCGATCTTTTGGAAGGAAACAGCCGGCCCCCGACGGGGGACGGATTCATGGAGGTTCTGATGGCCACTGCCGCTGCGGCGATCGATTTGTCGGCGAAGCTGCCGCCACAAAATCTGGATGCCGAGCGAGGCGTGTTGGGCAGCATCCTGCTGATGAACGAGGCGATTGACGACGTCGCCGAGTTCCTGACGTCCAAGCATTTTTACAACGACGCGCACACCCGCATCTACGCCGCCATCCTGCATCTTTACGATAATGGGATCCGCGGCATTGACGTCGTGACCCTGGGCGAGGAACTTATTCGTCGTAGCGAACTTGAGGAAGTTGGCGGTGCGCCGTACTTGAACCGAATCCTCGAGTCGGTTCCCCACGCCGCTCACGCGAAATACTACGCCGATATCGTTCGCGACAAATCGATTCAACGCAGCCTGATCTATGCCTGCACCGAAGTCTTAAGCGAGTGTTATGCGGCCAACGTCGACACCGAAGAAATCCTGCAAAGTGCCGAACAGCGCGTGTTCTCCATCCTCGAACAGCAGGAGGCGGGCGAAAAACTCGACATCGGGGAGATTCTGCTGGAAACCTGGAACCGCATCAACGACCGCCTTGGTTCCGACGGCGCCCTCAGCGGCCTGCCCACGGGATTCGACGATCTGGACGCGAAGACAAACGGGTTTCAACCATCGGAATTGATCATTCTGGCCGCGCGGCCCAGCATGGGAAAGACCGCACTCGTCTGCAATTGGGCCCAGCGCATCGCCAATGGTCCGGGTGGCGTCCTGATCTTCAGTCTGGAGCAGTCGAAGCTCGAACTGGCGGAACGATTCTTGAGCATCGCCGCCAAGTTCGACAGTCACAAATTGCGGGCCGGCGACATTCAGGAAGATGAACGCCAGCGTCTTTTGGAAGTGACTCAAGAACTCAGCCGAGCGCCGTTGTTCATCGACGATCAACCTGGACGCACGATGGCGCAAATCAGCGCCATCTCGCGGCGCATGAAACGCATGCACGATTTGTCCCTGATCATCATCGACTATTTACAACTCATCGAGCCGGAAGACAAACGAGCGCCTCGCGAACAACAGATTGCGCAGATCACGCGGCGACTAAAGTATCTTTCCAAAGAGATGCACGTACCGGTCATCGCTCTGGCGCAACTCAATCGAGGTGTTGAGCTGCGCGAAGACAAGCGTCCCCGACTGGCAGACCTCCGTGAAAGCGGAGCGATTGAACAAGACGCCGACCTTGTAATGTTCCTGCATCGCCCCGATGCATACGATCCATCTGACAGCCCTGGCACCGCCGAGGTGATCGTCGCCAAGCACCGTAGCGGCCCGACCGGCATTGTGAAGCTCACATGGCGGAAGGAGTTCATGCGGTTCGAAGACTTCAGCTCAGTCGAAGAACCCGAAGGCGGGTACTTCGCCGATAGCTACTCTGGGGGCGATTTCTAGTGCCCTTTTCAAGCGCTTTGATTCGGGTCGCGAAATCGCGACCCCGCACGAAACCCTGCGGGCTTCGTGCGTACGCTGGACGTCTCCCGAAGACGCAGCATTACTGCAGCGTAGGAAACTCCGTAACCGGTTCCGGCTCGCGGGTGTAGTCGTTTGAGGCAACGAACCTGTATGCGCGGCATGAGACAGCGTTATTGCGCTGCAGCGCGTCAATCGTCATATCGTGCCCTCAGGCCCCTAGGCTGCCCACGCTTTGCCGCGATGCTACGCCCGTCGTCTGGACAATGCTTCGCATGACACACTCCAAATTGCTCTGCACTCGACCTCTTAACACGATAGAATTAACAAGCATCGCCACCCTACTAGCGTGTGGGTAGAATCCCCCAGATGGTCCATCCGTTGCAGAAACGTGAATCATTCCACGTAACTCAGCTATCGGGAATAAGGTATATCCGCGAGACAGAGCTTCGGGAGACACGAGCATGAGACGACGCGAATTTCTGGCCACATCTGCCGCCGCATTGAGTTCTCCACTCATTGCAAATCGCGCCTGGGGGCACGACGCGGACGCTCACGCCGAACAATGCGGGTTAACGTACGCTTCGCCCATGGAGGCGATGAAGGCCCCCCGCGAAAAAGTCGCTTTCGTAACCTGCACCTACAACGGCACCGGTCGCGATGTGCCCGACTATCTGTCGGTCGTAGACGTCGATCCATCGTCCTCCGCCTACGGTCAGGTCATCGAGCGCGTCTCCATGCCGACACCCGGCGACGAACTGCATCACTTCGGTTGGAATGCTTGCAGCAGCTGTCACGGCGATGCGACGAAGTCGCGGCGATTCTTGATCGTCCCGGGCCTCGGCTCAGGCCGCATTCATGTAATCGACGTCGCCGATCCCCGTGCACCGAAGATGCACAAAGTGATCGACGGTGCCGAAATCGCCGAAAAGACCAACCTCTCGACGCCGCACACGGTGCACTGCCTGGCCGACGGCAATGTGATGATTTCGATGCTGGGCGATAGCGATCGCAACGGACCGGGGGGCTTTCTGTTGCTCGACGAGAACTTTGATATTGCAGGCCGATGGGAGACCGACTCCACCGGCATGAAGTTCAACTACGACTTCTGGTATCAGCCGCGACACAACGTCATGATTAGCAGCGAGTGGGCCGCTCCCAACACTGTGGCTCCCGGATTCGATCTGGAAGACGTCAAGGCGGGCAAGTACGGGCAACAAGTCCATTTCTGGGATTGGTCGACTCGCAAGATTCAGCAGACAGTCGACTTGGGTGAAACTGGCTTGATTCCGCTGGAGGTCCGCTTCCATCACGATCCCGACAGCACGCATGGCTTCGTGGGAGCGGCGCTGAGCAGCACCATGTGGCACTGGCACCATTCAGACGGTCGCTGGCAGGCCGACAAAGTGATCGAAGTCAATTCCGTCGAAGTTGAAGGCTGGCCGATCCCGCTGCCAGGCCTGATTACCGACCTGGTACTCTCTCTGGACGACCGCTGGTTGTATTTCTCCAACTGGCTGCACGGCGACATTCGGCAATACGACGTCAGCGATCCCGCCAATCCTCGATTGGCCGGACGTGTCTGGTGTGGCGGGTTGATTGGCCACAAGCCCAGCATCGAGCGCGACTTCGTCGGCGGTCCACAGATGCTGCAACTCAGCCTGGATGGCAAACGGCTGTACGTGACGAGCTCGCTCTACAGCAGTTGGGACAACCAGTTCTACCCGGAAATGCGGGACAGCGGCTCGTACATGCTGCAAGTCGACTGCGACACCGAGAATGGCGGATTGGCCATCAAAGAAGATTTCTACGTTGACTTCGGCAAAGAGCCCCAAGGTCCTGTCCGCGCCCACGAAATCCGTTTCCCCGACGGCGACTGCACGTCCGACATCTGGTTGTAACCCAGCGGGTTTATCCGTTGGTAGCGGTCGACTCTCAGCACGCGGCCCCGACTTACGGGGTCGCCGTGTATCCGAACCCGTTGTTCACGTCGCCAGCAAGCTGCATTGCTTCGCGCACGTCGTTCTCGCTCAGTTCCTTTCGCCATTTTTCGTCGGCCGAGATTTTCATCGCGCCGCCCAACCGAATGCGGTTGCCGAGGATGTGGTGCCCCTTCGGCTCAATCATGTCAGGCAAGCTTGCCGATGAGAGCCCGAGGAACGAGCTGATCTGGTCGAGACATCCTTGCGGATCGTTGCCGAAGTCCTCGTATTTCATGGGGAGAAAACGGTCGCTGGGGAGGTCGCTTTTGAGGCGGGTGGCGAACTGCTGCGTTCGCTTCCACCACACCGCGGTCTCTGCTGTCGAAAGCCCTCGCCGCTTGTGCGAAGCGACGAATGCACGCACGTCGCGAATCAGATGCAACACTTTCACGTCGAGTGCGCCGATGTTGAGCAGGCGGACCAGCCGGCTGGGACGTTTCGAAGCATCGGCGAACACCTCGGCACCGCGCAACTCCAGCGCCGCGCGGATTAACGACACATTGACCCGATCGATCCGGTGGTTTCGCCAGCGATGTCCCGGAACTCGCGAGGCCCACGGATCGAATCGCAAGGCCAGACGCGTTTCGAATGCCCTGTTCAGCAGCCGGTTGCGATACCGATAGTCGTTGGACCAATCATCTGCTGAAAACCGAAAACCGTCCTGTTGGACCCGCTCGAAGATCCGTTGCCACAATGAGCAGTCTCGGACTGACTCCCCGCACGAGCAGGCAAACTCGCTTGGCCCTCGTCGCTGAATTTGGACGTTAGGCTTGGCCTCTCCCAGGCAGACGATTTCCGGGTGCGTGTCGAGTGCGAACGAGAGAATCGTCGAACCGCAATGCCCCGTGCCCAAGATGTACAGGACGCGCAACGTCCGTGTTTGACGAGTCGTCATGCTCTATTCTTCTGCAGCGGTTCAACGAAGTTCACAACGTGGGTCCAGAAATGGCGTCCCGGCGGCCGGCCTCCGGATCGCTCGGCCGATAAGCCATCGCCGGTGGGCGCATCGGCAATGTTTGCGCAGGCAATCGCCCGCTTACGACAACACTATCAGCTGTGAAGTGCTGTGAGAACGCGCTCGCCAGCGCGAAGCACCAGAAGAACCACTCGCCATCGAAACTGCTCAGGAACAAAGCGACGACCAGCTGACCCACAAGCGCCGACTGCAAACAGGCACCCAAAAAGGCCGCCTTGTAATCGGTTGTTCCCCTCGCCGACTGCGTCACCCTTCGAATCGACCGCCAGCAAACGAAGATGGCCGCGGCATACATCGCGAACCCCTGTACGCCCCACGAGGCGGCGATGTCGAGATACCCGTTGTGCACGGCACGAAAGCCGTCCGGATGTTTTCTGGTATCGACGAAGTGAATAATGTAGTTGGCGCCCCGCTTCGACTTGAAGGCCGCCTCGGCTCCAGAACCGATCGGATGGTCGGAAATCATTGAAACCGCGCAACGCCAATAGTCCAGACGTCCCTGCGCCGATGCATCTCGCTCTTCCAAGCCGGCAAAGGTGGAACTGAAGCGTTCGATGATGTGCTCGTCGTTGATCATCAGCAAAGCCGCCAACCCGCCGAGGCACAAACCGGCAAAGGCGTACTGCCTCGCTTTCCCCCGCGCCGCCAGCAAGAGCCAAACACCAGCCACGGCCATCGCCAAGAAAGCGCCTCGGCTATTGCACCGCAAGATGACTTCCAACGAGAAAACCTGGCAGACGGCGGCGAAGACTTTTTGAACACGCGAACCAAAGAATAGCCAATAGGCGGCCAGCGGCGGGACCAGCAGCATCAGCCCAGACAGGTAATTGGCGTCACCCACCCCAGGCGCTCCGATGCCTTCCAAACGGCCGGCCGAAAACCGGCCGCGGTCGTTCACAATCACTTCAAATTCGAGATAGAACGCACCGAGCAAGATCGCGCCCAAGAAGATGTTGAAGTCGGACCGGTTTCGAATCGATAGCATCAGCAACAGCAGCAATCCGACTTGCTTCCAGATCATGGTCATGCCGTTGAAGCTGCGCGGCGGATTGGCAGCGTTGACGAAGTGGATCACTGTCGCATTCAGCGCATAGACGACCAGCAAAGCGATGATCAGACGCTGTTCGCGAGTCAGCGCCGGCGCCGCTTGGGCCGAATGCATTAACACCGCGGCCGCGAACAAAATGGCGGTGAACAGGTTGATGCGGGACCCGAGAATGTCGGCGATCGGACTGCCCCACCACCAGAATGCCGGAGAGGCAAAAAAGGTGAGCAGATACAGTCCGACGCCGTACGCCGGCCGCACGAAGGTCAGGACCGCCAGTCCCACGTAGACAGCGATCCAGGCCAAAGCGGTCAAACTCATCGCGCCGGACGCCGATCGGAAGTGCAGAAGATTCGACTCGCGACACAACCGGCCGCACTGCGTCAATTTAACAGCCGCCCGACGGCACGGTCAATTTGTGACGAAGTGGGTCTTGCCGGTATCCGTCGGATGGGACCAAAGCCCAATGCGCGAAATCAACGTTCCGCGGCCAAGTCGGGCCTATTCAGCGGCTATCAGTTCCATGATCGCCGCAAACGCAGGGTCGCGGTTGGCGAAATAGTCGGCCGAAGAAAGCTCGGTCGGCACATCGGGGGCGATCCACTTTCTGCGGTCTCGCGGCCAGGATGTCTGCCAATTCCGTGTCGAAATACCCGCACCCACGCGACTGTACGGCAGCTGGACGTTGGTACTTTCGCCAATCGAATTGGGGCTCGACCCGGTCGGCTCACCTACCAGGACGGAGTTCGTCAGACGGTCGATTTCGGTCGCAAAGTTCTGGCAGGCGGAGAAGGTGTTGCGACCGATGATCGTAAACAAGCGGCCCTCCCGAGAGGTCTCGAAAAAGATCAGCGTCCGCAGTAGCGGAATCGTGAGATAAGTGTTACCGCCGCTGTTGTGCCGCACGTCCATGATCAAGTTCTGCACGTCCGGGTATGCGACGAGAAACCTCTGCAGTCTCAGCGCAAATGCTTCGATTGATTCGTCAGGGTCGTTGGCGACTTGGTTGAATTGAACGTACACAGCTTCGTGTTCCGGAAAATGTTCGAACCAGAACGTCTTGTCGACCTTTTTCAGATGTAGCGGCGGCGGCCCTGCGCCTTCCAGCTGGCTGGGAATCAAACGACGCGACAAGCGAAATGGTGCAGGTTCGACTACGACGTCGCGCTCGCTGCCGTCGGCAGCGGCCATCCGCAGTTCGAGCTTCGAGGGATCTTCCGCTAGCCCCAGGTTCTCCAACACCGCCGGGACGCGCAAAAAGCGAGGACCCAACCAATCGACGCCCATCAGGTTGTCGTGACTGACCACGTCCCGCAGGCGAACGAACACCTCGTCGCTGTCCACACCACCGATGCTAACCACTCGGCTGCCGATGAGTTCCTTGTACGGCTCACCTGCATCGATGACGAACAGCCCATCGGTGAATCGGAACATCGCGAGCGGAAACGGCGTGAAGGCCGTCCGCTTGCTGCCCAGCGAAACTCCGGAATGTCCGTCGGCAAGCAACACCGCCAGCTTCTGCAACTCGACGACGATCTGAGCGTCGCTGAGGTCGGGGATCCGCTCGTGCAACTTCTGGACGGCGGCGTGAAAGTCCTCCCGTGACGTCTTCCGCCACGGACTGTGGTGCATCCGTTCGGCTTCCTTGGCAAAGAAAGCCAGGTCGTAACGCCAACCTTCGTCTCTGGTGAACTCGCGCTTCGGCAGCAGCCCCACCACGTCGCGGACCCGCTCAGCCGGTTCCAACTCGCGAACCCGCAAATCGCGATACAGCGACCGCCTGTCTTCCAGGGGTGCAGCCAACGACCGTTCGAGCCACTCAAATGCCAGCTCGTCTTCGCCCAGTTTCGAGTAGAGACCGGCAACCTGGTGCGCGTGCTCCGATCGCTCGCCGAAACCCAGATCGATCGCCCGCTTGTACGATGCGATGGCAGCCGCGTAGTCCTTCGTCGCCGACTGGCAGCGCGCAAGCATCCACCAGTTCTCGCCGTCCTTTTCGAAAAACGTGGTCAATGCGCGAAACAGCGGTAGTGATTCCTTGTATTGCCCGCGTTCGAACATTTCGACCGCCCGCGTCCGTTGACGATAGTATTCGATCGGACTCAGCTCTTGCTCACTGGTAGCCGCGACACGATCAGCTGGTGCAGGAGCGTCCGATGCTGTGGGTGGAGCGGCGTAACTGCCCGATGCCGTCAATGTCAACGCGAACAAGGGCAAGACGCCCCAAGCCTTAGCGGTCAGTCCGACGGACAAATGCATTGAAGGCGCCTCCCAAACCGAGATGAAGGATTGTTGATATCATTCGCGTCGCTAGTAGCCGGGCAGCCCCGGCATGCACTCCATTCAGGCGCACGCTCAGCGACGCTTGGAAACTTCTCAGCGGTAGTTCGTCCCGCATTGGCAATTATTGCCGCGCCGAGCCGACAAAGTGCTCTCACTGGGCCGAGTCGATGTGCCGACAAAACGCGTTTTGCTTTGACGGTGCGCTTTGACTCTCCGTATGATGACATTTGGTCACGTGAGATGGGAACTGCTGTCTGCTGCGCCGCAGTGGTTGTGGTTCGCAACTCCCCTGCCGTGGCCACTGTTGAGCCCGCCGTATTCCCCGCCCTGTACCCTCGCAGAGGACATCACCGATGCCTGCACGTCTGCTGATTTCCGCAGTGACGATTGCCGCTCTGTTAGCTGGGCGAGCAGAGGCACAGGCGCCTTCGATCTCGCAGGTTTCGCCGCAAGCGGTGCAGCCTGGTGAACAGGTAGACCTAACGCTCACCGGCGGCAATCTGGCGGGAGCATCCGATCTATGGACTAGTTTCCCGTGTGAAAGCACGCTCTCCCCCGATGTGGCCGAGAATGGTAAGCAAAACGACAAAGTGGTCTATCGCCTTAGCGTTCCCGCAGATGCGCCTGCCGGCGTGCATGGAATTCGAGTAGCAACGTCCAGGGGCGTTTCTCCGCTTAAGCTGTTGGTCGTCGATGATCTAACCACGCTTGGGCAGCAGGCAGAAAACAAGACGCTGGAATCGGCCCAGCCGTTAACCTTGCCGATTGCCGTCGACGGCGCCGTCGCATCCTTGGGTCGGCATTACTTCAAGTTTGAGGTGGCGGGCGGGCAGAAGCTGTCATTTGAAGTTGTGGCCCGGCGGATGGGTTCGCCTTTGGACCCCATCATCCGGCTGCTTGATTCGCACGGACGAGAGTTGACGTACAACGACGACGAACCGGGGCTCAGCGCCGACCCGCGGATCTGCTACACATTCGACGAAGCTGGTGAGTACGTTCTCGAGCTCCGCGACATTCGTTATCAGGGTGGTGGTAACCATCGGTTTCGACTGCGGATTGGCGACTTTCCTTGCGTCTCGGTCCCCTACCCTTTGGGTGTCCAACGTGGGACGGAGACGACCGTGACCTTTGCCGGACCGGATGTTGATGATGTCGAACCGGTCGCAATTTCTGCGCCGGCCGATCCGTTGATCGACTGGGTCAATGTTGCCGCCCGCCGTGGTGGCGGAGCGTGCAGCGGCTTTGCAGTGCTCTCCCTCAGCGATGCCCAGGAACATCTCGAAAGCGAACCCAATAATTCTCCGGAGCAGGCGAACCGGATTCCCCTGGGCGCCAATATCAACGGACGCCTCGCAGAACCGCGAGACCGCGATCGCTTCGTATTCTCTGCCACCAAAGGCCAGAAGTTCACGTTCTCGGCGGTCACCCGCCGTCAGGGTTCGCCCGCCGATCTGTACTTTCAGTTGGTCAATGCGGAGGGTGCCAAGGTGGCCGAAGCAGACGATGCCGGAACGCTCGATGCGTCGCTCACCTACGAATTCCCGGCCGATGGCGATTACACCCTCATGGTGGAGGACCTGCATCGGCACGGCGGCAGCGAATTCGCCTATCGCATCGAGGCCCAGCCGGCCCAACCCGGCTTTTCGCTGGCGGCTACGGCCGACCGAATCAACATCCCTGCCGGCGGTACGACCAGTATCACGGTCAACGCCACACGCCGAAACTACGGGGGGCCGATCGAAATCACCGCCGTTGATCTTCCCGAGGGGGCAACAAGCGTGCCCACTGTGATCGGTCCCGGCATGAATAGCGTCATCCTGACCATCAGCGGCGGTGTCGAAGCCAAGGCCGGCAGCAGCCACTCGATTCGGATCATCGGCCGCGCGAAAATCGGCGAACAAGACGTGGAAACCGCTGCCACCGTCACCGAAGCACTCAAAGGCCAGTTCAGCGGCATGCCGTGGCCCCCAAGATTGCTTTCGAGTTCTCTCGCAGCTGGCGTCGCGCCCAAGCCGCCCTTCACCCTGCGAGTCGAACAGGCCAACCCCGTCTTCGGTCGCCGACTCAGCACCAAAATCAAAGTCATCGCCGAACGCAGCGAAGGCTACGACCAGCCGATTGCCCTGGCAGTCACTCCTGAAAAGAACGGTCTTCCCGGCGGCGTGTCGATTGCCGTCCAACCGATTCCTCAAGGGCAGAATGAGGTCGAAATTGCGCTCAACGCCAACGACAAAGCGCCGTTCGGAAAATTCACCGCCGTCTTGACCGGCACGCACACCAAGGACAAGAAGAAGGTGGCCCAAGTCGTGCCTGGCATCGGCTTCGAACTCCGCAACTTGGGGGTGGCCCTTACCGTCGATCAGGGTGCAGGCAAGCTGAAACGGGGCGGACAGATCGAGGTCAAAGTCGCCGTTCAACGCAATCCCTCACTCTCGGCGCCAGTCACACTAACCTTGACGAATGCTGCAACGGGCATCGCCGCCGAAGCGGTCACCATCCCACAGGATGCCTCCGAAGGGGTGATCAAGGTGACTGCCAACCAAGAAGCAGCGGCCGGCAAACCCGAAAAACTGGCTCTCCAAGCGACGGCAAGTGTTGGGGACAACCAGTTTACGGCAAGCGCACCGCTAGACATTACTGTCGAATAACGACATATTGATATATCAACGGCCATTGATGGCAACTCCGATAACGAGACTCAGTTGACGGAGACGAGTTCTATGACGTGCTCACGGAAATATCGCTACCAAGCATTCGCGCGAAATTGCATCGCTGCGCTGTTCGGTTTGGCCATCGCGCTGCCAGCAATTGCTGAATCGCCCGTTGTGATCGGACAGCCAACCGGCCTTGTACTCGAGCCGGCTGGATTTCAGCTCAACGGCGAGCGCTCCCAGCAACAGCTGGTCCTGACCGGGCAATACGGTTCGGAAGAACAACGCGATCTGACGCACGTCGCGACCTTCGAATCGTCCGATCCCGCGATCATCGTCATCGAAGACACCATCGTTCGACCTGTGGCGAACGGTACGGCGCAGATCACCGCCACAGTGGCCGATCAGTCTGTGTCGGTCGAGGTGGTCGTGGCTGGTCTCGACCGTCCCCATCCGGTGAGCTTCAACAACGAGATCCTGGCGGCGCTGACCAAGTCGGGCTGCAACATGGGCGCCTGCCACGGTTCTCCTTCCGGGAAGGCGGGATTTCGATTGTCGCTGCGGGGATATGATCCCCCTTTGGACATCATGACCCTGCGGACTGAGTTCTTCGGTCGCCGCACCAATGTGCTCGACCCCGCCGAAAGTTTGATCCTCAAGAAGCCGTTGATGGAAGTCGCGCATGGTGGCGGCCGACGGCTCTACAAGGGCGATGCTGCATACACGGCCCTTCACAACTGGATTGCCGAGGGGCTGCAGGTCGATGCCGGCGACACTCCCCACCTGGTCCGCATCGAAATCCACCCGCCCAAGCGCGTGCTCCGCCAAACGTGCACGCAGCAACAACTCTATGTCCACGGCTATTTCAGCGACGGCGAGGTCCGCGATCTGACCGCCCTGACCGCTTTCAGCGCATCGAATGAATCGGTCGGCACCGTTTCCAAATCGGGCCTGGTCGAGAAATCGGGCCGCGGTGAAACGACAGTCCTGGGCCGCTATCTCGACAAGATGGCTACCAGCGATGTGACGTTTCTCGAGGAAGTCGAAGGCTTTGCTTGGAATAATCCGCCAGAGAACAACTTCGTGGACTCTTTGAACTTCGCGAAGCTGCAACGCCTGCAGATCCTTCCGTCCGATGTCTGTACCGACGAAGAATTTCTGCGCCGCGCCTATCTCGATACCACCGGCCGTCTGCCGACCATCGACGAGACACAGGCGTTTCTCGCCGACGATGCCACACAGCGGCGGCACAACCTGATCGAACGGCTGCTCGACACCACCGATTTTGCCGAATTCTGGACGCTCAAGTGGTGCGATGTCCTGCGTTCCAACAGCAAGAAGCTCAATGCCGCCGGCGTGCACAAGTTCCGCCGCTGGGTCTACGACAGTATCCGCAACGACAAGCCGGTCGATCTGTTTGCCCGGGAATTGCTGACGGCCAGCGGCAGTGTGTACGAGAACCCGGCTGCCAACTACTGGCGCGCCAGCCGCGATCCCAACGACGCCACCGAAACCACCGCACAGCTCTTCCTGGGCATCCGCATCCAATGCGCCAAGTGCCACAACCATCCCTTCGAACGCTGGACGCAGGACAACTATTACGGCATCGCGGCCGCATTCACGCGCATCGGCCGAAAGACCGGCGCCCTGCCCAACGACGAAATCATCTTTGCCACCACCGGCGGCGAGATCAAACAACCCCGCACCGGGCAGACGATGAAAGTCCATCTGCTGCTCAAAGGCGACGTCGACGTGCCCAGCGATCAGGACCGCCGCACAGTATTCGCCGAGTGGCTGACGGCGCCTGAGAACCCGTTCTTCGCCAAGTCGGCGGTCAATCGCATTTGGGGACACTTGATGGGCCGCGGTATCGTCGAGCCGGTTGATGACTTTCGTGATTCGAACCCGCCTTCCAACGCCGAACTGCTGGATGAGTTGGCCGCCAAGTTTGTCGAACATGAATTTAGCCGCAAATGGGCCATCCGACAGATCATGCAAAGCCGCACTTATCAGCTCAGTTCGCGCATGAACGACTTCAACGCCGAAGACGAAATCTATCCCTCGCACGCCACAACTCGCCTATTGAGTGCCGAGCAATTGCTCGATGCCATCTGCCAGGTCACCGACGTGCCCGAGGAGTTCAAAGGTCTGCCCCCCGGCACGCGGGCTGTTCAACTGGCCGATCCGCCGACCGATCACTACTTCCTGAAGATATTCGGCCAGCCCCAACGCGAGATGGCTTGCCAATGCGAACGCTCCAGCGAATCGAACCTCTCGCAAGCATTGCAGATGATCAACGGGCCGGTGGTGCATAACAAACTCCGCGCCGAAAACGGACGCATCCATCGGATGGTCAAGGAGGGCAAAGACGACGCCGAGATCATCACCACCCTGTATCTGGCCGCCCTGTCGCGCGAAGCTGAACCGGAAGAAATGGACGCCGCCACCAAGCACATCGCCAAGGCCTCCGATCGCATCCTGGCTTTGGAAGACGTGGGCTGGGCAGTGCTGAACTCCAAGGAGTTTCTCTTTCAGCATTAGGTTGCACATTCTGATTACGGAATTTTCCCAAGCCCGGCTCTCCGACAGCCGGGCTTTCTTCGCTTGCGCATAAGTTCATCACGAGATTCATCGAACGTGCCGTCGCCAGCTCGAGTGGGTCGCTGTCGACGTTGCTGAGGACAGATGCAATTCTCGATCCCTTGTGAATGTGGCGAGCAGATCGCGGTGTCGGAAGGAACCGCGGGGGCACGGTTGCTGTGCGAATGCGGTCGCACGGTTGCCGTACCGGGCTTGGCCCAACTCCGTTCTGTGGCCGGCCTGCCTCCGATGAAGGTGCCGCCGGAACTCGAAATACCACAGATGCTGCGGTCCCGTCGATTTTCTGATGAGAGCTGCGCAAGTTGCGGTCATCAGACGGCCGATCCGATTCGTCTTGTTGCTGACTGCGATCCTTAAGTGCAGAGGTCGATCGGTTTCTATTGGCTTATCGTCTTGCTGACCGCTGGACGTCACGTCGTGTGGTACGACGACCGCGTCGAGCACCGCTCAAGCAGGGAAACAATATTTCCGGTTCCACTACCGCTTTGCGATCATTGCCGACGGGATGTGCTGAACTTGCCTCCGGTGCCAGTGCTGCGTGGACTGGGTAGCACCCTAGCAATCGTTGGTATCGGCGCATTGTTCTTTGTGCACCCAGGCATAGCGGCCGCCATCCTGATCTGCGGTCTTGGTGTCCGCCTCTATGCACGCAATTCGTTGCTGTACCATCAACAACACCTCAAGCAGATTTTAAGCCGAGAGCCTGTCTATGGGCGGCTGCTAGACAAATACCCGGAGGCGGTAATCCGAGTAGAGAGCAGCGCTGAATGAACTCTCTACGCCTCCGGATCAGGCGGAGGCGCAAAACCGCGGCGCATCGTGTTCTCGGTAATGTTAATCGGAATCAGAAACTGCAAGAGGTAATCTGGTCCGCCGGCCTTGGAGCCGATGCCGGACATCTTGAAGCCGCCGAACGGTTGGCGTTCCACCAGCGCGCCGGTGATCTCGCGATTGAGATACAGGTTGCCGGCGATCAGTTCCCGGCGGGCCCGGTTCAGGTTGCCGGGGCTACGGCTGAAGACGCCCGCCGTCAGTGCATAGTCGGTGCCGTTGGCGACGTCGATGGCCTGATCGATGTCCTTGACGCGGATCACCGCCAAGACGGGACCGAAGATCTCCTCCCGGGCGATTCGCGACTCGGGATCGACGTCGGCGAAAATATGCGGACCCACGTAGTAGCCTTCCGACTGAAGATCGCCGGCAGGAGTTGCCAGCAGCGGCTCGGTTTCCTGGTTGCTGATTCCGATGTCGATGTATTCCAGAATCCGCTTTTGCGCCTCTTCGTCGATGACCGGACCCAGGAACGAATCGGGGCGTTCGGCCGGTCCGAGCACCAGGCTTTCGGTTGCGGTCTTCAATCGTTCCATGAACGGTTCGTAGGCGTCTTCCAGCACGATGGCCCGCGAACAGGCCGAGCACTTCTGTCCCGCGTAGCCGAAGGCACTGTGCATCACCCCGACGACCGCTTCATCCAAGTCGGCGTCTTCATCGACAATGATCGCGTTCTTGCCGCCCATCTCGGCAATCACGTGTTTGACCGATTGTTGGCGGTCGTCGGTATCGGCCGCGTGGCGATTGATCTCCAGGCCGACCGTGCGAGAGCCGGTGAAGGCCACCAGATCGACGTCGGGACTGTTGACCAGCTCGGGTCCGATCTCTTCGCCGACACCCGGCAGGTAATTGACCACGCCGCGGGGCACCGCCACGTTCTGGAAGATCTCCATCAGCTTGGCGGCGATCACGGGGGATTGTTCGGCCGGCTTCATCACCACGGTGTTGCCGGTCACCATGGCAGCGGCGGTCATGCCGGTCAGGATGGCCAGTGGAAAGTTCCACGGCGCAATTACGACAGCCACGCCCCGCGGGCGGTAGAAGTACGTGTTCTCCTCGCCGGGCACGTCGCATTGTTGCGGCACGCCGAGATTTCGCATGTGCAGCGCGTAATAGACGCAGAAGTCGATCGCTTCGCAGACATCGGCGTCGGCTTCGGCCCACGGCTTCCCGCATTCGTACACTTCCCAGGCGGCCAGTTCGAACCGCCGCTCGCGCATCTCGGCGGCGACCAGTTCGATGTATTCGGCGCGATACCCCGGCTCGAGGCCGGACCATTCCCGAAGCGCTCGACGGGCAGCATCGATGGCATCGACGGCGTCGTCAGGCGTTGCCGAGGCTGCCGTGCCCACGATCTGCGATTTGTGCGACGGGTTCCGCGAGACGATCTTGTTCTTCGTGTCGACGGAGCGTCCATCGATCACCAATGAATACTCTCGGCCGACTTGAGCGGCGACGTCGGTCAGCGCCTGCTCCATCGCTTCGCGTGTTTCGGCATTGCTGAAGTCGGCGTGAGGTTCGTTCGTGAATTCGCGTTCCACCTCCGGCTCGGGGGCCGGTGCTTGTTCTCCAACTTCAGCAGGACTCATGAGCAAGTTCTCCACCGATACGTTCTCGCGAAAGCTCTGACGCAGAAACGAATCGTTTGACGTGTTCTCCAACAACCGGCGGACGAGATAGGCCATGCCGGGAATCAATTCGCCGAACGGTGTATAAATGCGAACGCGGTGTCCCATTTCGGCAAACACCTGCGCTTGATCGCCCCCCATGCCGTACAGCATCTGAATTTCGAATGCCGCCCGTGGTATGTCCATGGCCTGCGCCCACGCAACTGCGTGCGCCAGACTTCGCAAATTGTGGCTGGCCAGCTGAGGCCGCAACCAGGCGTGGTTCTCCATCAAGAAGCGAGTCTGGCGTTCGAAGTTCTGGTCCGATTCCCACTTCTGTAGGTACACGGGAATCGGCCAACCCCGGGCGCGGGCCACCACAGTTTCGTAGTCCCAATACGCCCCCTTGACGAGCCGCACCCAGATCGGCGTGCCGCGGCCTTTGACCCACTCCAGCAAATCGACAAGATCCCGCTCGGCGTCGGGCAAGTACGCCTGAATGACGATGCCCACGTCGGGGAAGTCGCGGAACTCGTCTTCGAGCAGCACCTGCTTGAAGATTTCCAGCGTGAGGTCCTTGTAGGCGTAGTGCTCCATGTCGACGTGGACGTAGGCGTCGCGCTCGCGGGCGCTGCGCAGCAACGGCCGGAGTCGCTCCTTGACTCGGGCGGCCGTCCCCACCGGGTCAACGGGGCGAAACTGGCTGTCGAGCGCCGAGAGTTTGAGCGAAACGTTGACACGCGGCATCGGTCCGAACTCATCGCAGTCGATCTGCGGATTCTCCGGCCAATTGTTCACGTGCGGGGCCAGGCCGCCGATCAAATCGAGATAGGCCTGCTGGTACTTGTCGGCCTCGGCCTCGCTGATGACCGCTTCGCCCAGCAGATCGAGCGTGAAGCAGAAGCCGCCTTGCCGAATCCCTTCGAGAGCTTGCAGCACTTCGTCGACCTCGGTTCCGGCAATGAACCGCTTGGCCATCCGCAAGGCGTTCGAGCGGGCGTTAATCGCCAGTGCCCGGCCCAACACCGATTCCGGTTGGGCCACGTCCAGGCCAAGTCGTACGGCCCACGGCAAGTGCCGGCGGACTTCGTCGAAGTACTGCTGCAGATGCCGCGTCACAGAGCCGTGGGTGCGGAGCATGGGCAGCACGTCGACGAAGCGAAACATCTGCACCTTCACCGACTCGTCCGACATGCCCCAGGCCAGCAGGCGGTCGTCCCACCACCGCCGTTCGAGCACGGAGGGCTGACGACGTTCCAGACGGTCCCAAATGTCTCGGCCAATATCGCGAGTCGCGGCTTCTACCGCACTGGCCGGATTGGCCTTCGTCGTCCGTGCCACGCTTCAGTTGTCTCCATTCGAACCGGATTGCCCACAAGCTGGTGAATTATAGCAACGAGCCCGTAAGTGGGTGCACTGTCGGCTTGGCCGGCAGCGCCATGCCCGGGGATCACCCCGAATTGGGAAGAAAACGACTAACAGCGCCGTGCATCGACATCGACCTGCTTCATGTTGCTCGGGAGTTGGGCTATGACCGGTCGATGCCAGGCGCCACTTTTTCGGCGTCGAGGTCATCCATTGGCAATGCTGGCCATGTCAGTCGAGGTCTCGTGCGGCGTGATCGAACGAGCAGTGTACGAAGTCCTTCGGCGGAACAGCGCTATGCGTCTACGTCTACGAAACCCGGTTTTCTCGGGATCCACGCCACTTTCGTAGACAGAGGTGATTCGGCCGCCGCTGTCGGCTGCTGCTGGCACCACGTGCTGGCGGCTTCGCCGACTTCGAAGAGTTCGCAGCTTCGCAGTGCTCGTTGAACATTGCGTGCCGTCACCGATCCTCCATTGTGCAGTATCCATTCTATCAGCTTCTGTTGAGAACGCAGTGCACCAGCGCCAGCGTCCCACTGGCGGCTTGCTGGCAACTCAATACCAGCGAACAACGCTGCATACATTTTAACATATGCCGGCGAATCTGTGTGCCCCGGTTTTTTGTATGCAGAGCACGCGCGCAAGCAACATGACCAAACGATTCAACCGATGAAGATCAGCGCCAATCGGCATCAGTGTGTGCCGGTGCTTCAGGAGTGGCCGGCAGTGGACGACACAGGCCGATCGGAGGGAGGTGACAACTCACGTGCCGACGATTGAACTTCTAGTAGGTCTATTCGTCTGCGTGGGTGAGCCGCAGCGGTACTCACGCACATGAGTGGAGACTGCTCCTCGGAAAGTGCCCCTCCGCCAGGAATTATTCGATGTGAACAACCGCAAATTGTCAGACCCTCTCGGGAAGCCCTCGAGGCTTACGTCGTGTACTCGGAGTTCAACCGCACATACTCAGTGGTGAGATCGCTCGTCCAGAAGCGGGTCGACTCCTCGCCCAGAGGGAACTTCAGTTCGATCGATACTTCCCGGTTGTTGCGCATGCCGGTTGACACGGCCGACTCGTCGTAGCCGACTGGGGCGCCGGATTTGTAGAGCGGCGTGCCATTGAGGAGCAGTGTGATGTCTTCCTCGCGCAGATCGACGCCGGCGCGGCCGACGGCGGAGACGATGCGGCCCCAGTTGGGATCGGCACCTGTGATCGCAGTCTTCACCAGGGCATCGTTGGCGACGGTTCGCGCAATTCGGCGGGCTTCATCCAACGTCCGCAATCCTCCGACGTCGATCGTGATGATGTGATCTGCTCCTTCGGCGTCGCGGATGATGGCCGTTGCCAGTTCTTCGCAGACTTCGTCCAACATCTGTTGCAACGTCCCTAGATCGCATTCCTCGAGCGGGCCAGTCCCCGCGGCTGCGTTGGCAAGCAGAATCACCGAGTCGCTGGTGCTGGTGTGGCCTTCCACGCTGATGCAATTGAAGCTGCGATCGACGGCGTGTTGCAGCAAGCCGTCGGCTTGATCGGGATCCAGTTCGGCGTCGGTCATGACGACCGCCAGCATGGTCGCCATGTTGGGACCGATCATGGCAGCCCCTTTGGCGGCTCCGCTAACGCGCACGGCCTTGCCGACGAGTTTTGACGATCGAGTCGCCTGCTTGGGCACCGTGTCGGTCGTCATCATGCCGCGGGCCGCTTCGGCAAAGGACGCGGGCGACGCCGACAGCTTCTCGACGAGTTCCGGAATACCCGCATCCAACTGCTCACGGGGGAGGAAGTGGCCGATGAGTCCGGTCGAACAGACAAGCACGTCTTCGTCGGCACAACCGAGACCTCTCGCGGTCAGCGACGTCATGTGCCGTGCGTCTTCCAGGCCGCGTTCGCCCGTGCAGGCGTTCGCGTTGCCCGAGTTGATCACCACGCCTCGCGCTGTTGAACGCGGCAGGCGATCGCGTGAAACCTTGACGGGCGCGCCACACACACGGTTCTGTGTAAACACACCCGCTGCCGTGCACGCCTTTTCCGAGGCAAACAACGCGAGATCGAATCGCTCGGTGTCGTCTTTGATCCCGCAATGAGCACCGGCTGTCAAGAATCCCTGTGGAAGCACTGGTTGGTCAGTCATGGGCTGCTCTACGGCAACAGGGCCGTTGTCTCGTCGAAGCCGTACATCAGGTTGAAGTTTTGGACGGCAGCACCTGAGGCACCCTTGACGAGATTGTCGAGGCAGGAGACCACGATCAACTGACCGCGGGCAATGCGGACGGTCATGTCACAGAAGTTGGTCCCGCTGGTCGCTTTAGTGGAAGGCATGTGTTCCACCACGCGGATGAAGGGCTTGTCCGCGTAGAAGCGGCGCATGACGTCCAGCAGTTGTGCTTCGCTGGCCGACTCTATGAGCCGGGGGTACATTGTGCAGAGCAGTCCGCGATCCATGGGCATCAGGTGAGGTGTGAAAATCACCTCGACGTCTCGGCCGCTGGCATCGGAAAGCACCTGGTCGATCTCGGGTGTGTGGCGGTGAGTCCCCACCGAGTAGGGGGCCACGCTTTCGTTGGCCTCGCAGTACAGCGTCGTAAGTTTCGGCGACCGCCCTGCCCCGGAAACACCGCTCTTGGCATCGACAACAATCCCGGTCGGCTCGATCAGGCCTTCGCACAGCAACGGCGCCAATCCCAGGATGGCCGTGGTCGGATAACAGCCGGGGTTGGCAATCAAGTCGGCAGCGGAAATCTTGTCACCGAACAGTTCCGGAAGCCCATAAACGGTACTTCCCAAGCGCGTCGGATCGGTGTGGACGTGGTTGTACCACTGTTCGTACACGCCGGGTTCGCGGAGCCGATAGTCGGCGCTAAAGTCAACAACCCGGCAACCACCGGCAAGCAGCTGTGGCACCGCCGACATGCTGGCGGCATGCGGGAGCGCCGAAAAGGCCAACTCGCAGCGTTCCGCCATCTGTTCCGGTGAGAGGTTTTCACAGCGCAGATCCAGACGGCCGTACAGCGAAGGATGCACGTCGCTGACGTGCGGGGCGTCTTCCTGCCGGGTCGAGAGCGCGACGATTTCGACCTCTGGATGCCGCAGCAGAATGCGGATGAGTTCGAGGGCTGTGTAACCGGTCGCCCCCACAATGCCGACTCGAACCATCTCTGTTGTCGCCTTCTGACGAGATTCTCAACTGGCGTAGAAAGCGTATTCTATGCGGTGTCGCGATCTGGACAAAGCCTGGGGGAGCAAGGTTCGCCGCGCTTGAGAACCTCGGCGACCTCCCCCGCTGTTGCGGGGGAGGTCGCCGCTCCAGCGGCCGGGAGGGGGTCTTTGATGATATGGAAAGCGCTTTTCATGTGCTCCCGTGGAGTATCACCATCCGAAGACCCTCTCCCGGGCTTGGCGGCCCGACCTCTCCCGCCCTGCGGGAGAGGTAACTGCTGAAGAGACGTCGCGTCGCACTGGCGTGGCTGGATTTGCGTTGCCACAATGATGAGCGCCGTACAGGCATTTCGGGGTGACTGCGTCTTAAGGATCTGGCGAACTCGTGCGATCGACATACAAACCGATCATCGGAGCCGTCTCACTCTTAGTGCCGGCATTTGCGGTGTGGGCGAACACCCGAGTCATGCAAGGCCCGGCCCCTGATGATTTCGACCGTGAAGTCCATCGGCATGCCGGTGCGGTCGAGTTCGGAGAACCGAACGTGGCCGATCCCGACAAGTCCGGTCGGCTCAAACTGACCGTGCTTGACCGTCAAAGCAACAAGCCCGTCTTCTGCCGCATCAACGTGATCGGTTCTGACGGCAACTTCTACGAACCGGTCGAGAACAAACTCGCGCCCTGGAGTCTGCAGCGTCTGGGCAATCGCCGCGAGAAAGGACCGTTCCGGTACTACGGCTGGTTCTTCTACTGCGACGGCGAGGTTGACGTTGCCGTCCCGCCGGGCACGACGCGCGTCGAAGTCTGGAAAGGGTTCGAGTATCAACCCGAATTGGCTGAGATCGAAGTGGCCGTGGGTCAGGCAGCCGAGTTGACCATAACGATCGGTCGTGGCGTCGACATGGCCGAGCGTGGCTGGTATTCCGGCGACACGCACATTCACCTCGATCGCCGCGACGAAGCCGACAACCAGCGCGCGCTCGACTTGGCGGCGGCGGAAGACATTCGCTTTGCACACGTGCTGTGCATGAACGATCCGCGGACATATCAGCCCACGATGGATCAGCAGATCTGGCCCCAATACCAGGGTCTGGGAAAACAGTCTGAGCGGTTCCGTAGCATCTATGGGATTGCATCGGGCCAGGAATACCGGTGCGGCACGTTCGGACACATTTGCCTGGTCGGTCATCGCCGCCTGGTCGATGCCGACGGATTGAAAACCGATCCCAACAACTGGCCCGTGTTCGGACTGGTCAGCGACGAGACGCGTGGGTTGGGCGGACGGTCGATCCATGCGCACGGCGGATACGAGAAGGAGATCTATGCCGACTTCGCCCAGCAGGCGACCGATGCCGTCGAACTGCTGCAGTTCGCCGTCTATCGCGGGATCGGGCTGGAAGGCTGGTATCACATTCTCAATGCCGGCTTCCGGTTTCCGGCTCTGGGAGCCAGCGACTATCCCTATTGCCGCGCGCTGGGCGATTGCCGCACGTACGTCTATCTCGGCGCGAAGCAGCCGACATTCGAGAACTGGGATCAGGCCGCCGTCGAAGGCCGCAGCTTTTTCACCACCGGACCGCTGCTCGAACTGACGGTCAACGGCCGGCGTCCCGGTGACGCGATCGACTTGCCGGCTGGCCGTCACATGCTGGATGTAAGACTGCAGGTTGCCTCACTGGTCGCCGGAGTCGACGAAGTCGAATTGATCGAGGCGGGACGAGTGGTGGCGCGACTTCGACCCAAACTGCGTCCCGGAGATGAGCCACTCACGTGGGAAGTCACCCTGCCCTTGCAAAGTTCCTCGTGGATCGCAGCGCGCGCATTCAGCAGGAGTCCCAGCGACCGGGAAGACGTAGAAGCTCACACCAATCCCGTGTACGTTACGCTCGACGGTGCCGGCGTGTTGCGAGCGGAGAGCGTGAATTGGCTGCTGCAGAAGCTCCAGGAACGCATCGACTTTCACGTCGGGCGATCCTTCGATGAGCGCGACAACGTGTTAGCCTACTTCGAAAAGAGCCGCAAGATCCTGCGCGAACTGGTCGAATCGCAGTGATCGGCACTGGCATTTCAGGTGCAGACCGTGAGTTGTCAAATCATCGTTGTCGAGTGTCGCTGGACGGCACTCGGAGTGTGAATACTACTTCGTGTTCCTCATTGGCAAATCAGATGAAAACACTCACAATGGTCTCTGCGCGGGGGTCCGTGTTCCGCCATCATTGAATCGACCCACATTGCGGCCGTCCGGGAAACGCCGGTTGCCATCACTGACGCACTGCTGAGGAGAATCGACACGTCATGGCCAATGTCGCCAAACTCGCATCCGACGCCCTGACCGAAGGCGGGGGAATTTTGCGGCTGACGCCCACATGGGTGCCTCGTTCGTTTCTGCAACCGGGCCGGCGGTTGAAGCTGCACCCCGGGGACTACTACGCATTGGGGATGGATCGCGGCGGCATCGATGAACGCTGGTTCGCTTCCACCACGTCAGCAGCCAACGAGGGGGCTCCACCCGACGAGGGGTTGAGCTACATCGTCTTCGGTCGCGAGAGATTTACACTGAGAGACGCGATTGCCGAATTGGGAGCCGACCTCATCGGAGAGCCCATCTGGAACAAGTACCAGCGCTGGCCGGTCTACTCCAAGTTCTTCGACAACATGGGGCCCATCCCGCATCACATGCACCAGAATGCCGCCCAGGCGAAACTCGTCGGCCAGGAAGGCAAACCGGAGTCGTATTACTTCCCGCCGCAGATGAATGCCATCGGCAACAACTTTCCGTACACGTTCTTCGGCCTCGAGCCCGGCACGAGCAAACAAGACGTCATCGATTGTCTGGACCGCTGGAATGACGGTGACAACGGCATTCTCGATCTGTCGAAGGCCTACCGACTCAAACCGGGAACCGGCTGGCTGGTGCCCCCCTGCGTGCTGCATGCACCCGGCAGCCTGGTGACTTACGAGCCGCAGTGGGGCAGCGACGTGTTTGGCATGTACCAATCGTTGGTGGAAGGCCGCCCCGTTCCCCGCTCGCTGCTCACCAAGGACTTCCCCGAGGAGAAGCACCACGACAACGCCTATCTGGTCGATGCACTCGACTGGGAAGGCAACGTCAATCCCAGCTTCAAGGACAGCCACTACCTCGAGCCAATCCCCGTCGCCGACACCGCATCGGCCGGTTTCGTCGATCGGTGGATCGTGTACGGCAAAATCGACGGCGCGCAACTCTTCACCGCCAAAGAACTGACGGTCGATCCCGGTGCCAAGTGCACGATTACGGACGGCGGCGCATTTGGCTGGATTACGGTTCAGGGCGAAGGCCGCATTGGCGAGTTGAGGCTGCAAACGCCGGCCATGATTCGCTTCGGTGAACAGACCGAAGACGAAGTGTTTGTGACCGCCGCAACCGCCCAAGCCGGTGTCGAAGTGGAAAACACGGGCACCGAGCCGCTGGTCGGATTGCGATACTTCGGACCCGAAGCGCAGCCTGACGCCCCCGCCGTCGGCGATCACAAAAGCAAGTAAGCAGCTGCGGCAAGTTTTCCAACACTGAATGCCACCGCGCTGATTTGATTCCGGACAACCTAGGAGCAGTTCCCACGATGAGTGCCAACAACTTTCCCAAACTCCACAATGCCGCCTGGCCGGGTGTCGTCGGCAAGGGCGACGATTCGGAACCGCCGATCGAACTCGACACAATGCTCGATTTGACGGCTGCCGCCGAGGTGAACGGTACGAAATTCGAAGGGGTCGACCTGTTCTTGTTCGACCCGCACGTCAACATCGACGCGACCGACGACGACCTCAAACAGCTGGCCGACAAAGTCAAGTCGCGGAATCTTGTCATCGGTTCGGTGGTCGCGCCTGTTTGGGAGCCGACCGGCGGCGGCTCGGCGATGGGCAGCGATGAACAGCGAGAGCAGTTTCTGACCCAGGTTCGCAAGGGTTGCCGTATTGCGTCCAAGTTGCGGGAACTCGGCGTTCGTCCGTACGGCGTCGTGCGGATCGACTCATCAGTCGATCCGGGAACATGGGCGAACGATCCAGAGGCCAGCCAACAGCGCATCGCCGACACGTTTCGCCAGGCCAGCCAGATCGCCGAAGATCATGGGGAGCGGCTGGCTGCCGAAGGCGAGATTTGTTGGGGAGGCATGCACGGTTGGAAAAAGATGGTCGACCTGCTCGAACGAGTCGATCGGCCGGGCACACTCGGCTTCCAGGCCGACATGGCACACACACTACTCTACCTATTGGGTTACAACGCCCCCGAAGACCGCATTTTGCCCGAGGACTTCGACTGGAACGACGTGGAGACGTTTCAGAACGCTCTAAAGCAACTCACGTCGGCGCTTAGGCCTTGGACGATCGACTTCCACGTTGCCCAGAACGATGCCACCGTGCAGGGCTCTGGATCGCACGACAAGACGGGGCGGCATTGTTTGCCGACCGACCCGAACGGCAAGCTCGACATTCCGCGCGACGCGGGACACTGGCTCCGCGACGACAACGGCGATCTCACTAAGAAGTGCCAGCACATCTGTTGGGACGGTTGCATGTTTCCCAACGATGTCATGATGAAGCCGGAAACCTGGAACGAGATCCTCGCAGCCATGGTGGCTGTCCGAGAGAAGCATGGTTGGCAACAGTCATAGACACGCAAGCCCGGCGATCGCATCGCCGGGTAAAAACCAGCGCACGCCAGATCCACTCGACACATTCGCCCAACATCGACATCACGGAAACGAACGCAACGTGAAAGGCATCCATTGATGAGCAAACCGTTGAATATTGGCATGATCGGCTACGGTTTCATGGGCCGCGCGCATTCCAACGCGTATCGCCGCGTGAACAACTTCTTCGACTTGGAATACCATCCTGTGTTGAAGGCCGTCTGTGGTCGCAACGCAGAGAACGCGCAAGCATTTGCCGATCGCTGGGGCTACGAATCGATCGAAACCGACTGGCGAAAGCTCATCGAACGTTCGGATATCGACGCCGTTGACATCTGCACGCCGAACAATCTGCACAAGGAGATTGCGCTTGCCGCAGCCAGCGCCGGCAAGACGATTCTGTGCGAAAAGCCGTTGTCCATGAATACGGCCGAGGGCGAAGAAATGTGTGCGGCCGTCGAAAAGGCGGGGGTGGCCAACATCGTGTGGTACAACTACCGCCGAGTGCCGGCCGTCACGCTGGCCAAGCAACTGATCGACGAAGGCCGTTTGGGCCGCATCTTTCACTACCGGGCGGTCTTCTTGCAAGACTGGACAATCGCCGCCGATTTGCCGCAGGGCGGCGAAGCCCTGTGGCGTCTGGACGTGAATGCAGCCGGCAGCGGCGTCACCGGCGATTTGTTGGCGCACTGCATCGATACGGCACTATGGCTCAACGGCGGCATCCAGAGCGTGACAGCCATGACCGAGACATTCATCAAAGAGCGGCAGCACAACTTGACAGGCAAGGTGGAGAAAGTGGGCATCGACGACGCCTGCGCCTTTCTGGCCCGCTTCAACAACGGCTCGCTGGCCACGTTCGAATCGACCCGGTACGCCCGCGGCCACAAGGCTCTGTACACATTTGAAATCAATGGCGAACACGCCTCCATCGCGTGGGACCTGCATGACCTGCACCGGTTGAGCTACTTCGACCATGCGGACGATTCGCTCGTCCGCGGCTGGCGATCAGTGCATGTTACCGACGGTGATATGCCCTACATGGACAAGTGGTGGGTGCCGGGACTGCAAATCGGCTACGAACACACTTTCGTGCACCAAGTGGCCGACTTTCTGGAGGGCCTCGCCAAGGGCGAGCCGGTCGCCCCGACGTTCCGCGATGCGCTGGAGACGCAGAAGGTCTGCGACGCCGTGCTGGATAGCGCGCAAGCCGGCCAGTGGGTCGATGTCGCATAGCACCAATCGCCGGTCGTTTTCTATAATCGTGACTCGGCCTCACGACCAACGAGCCGTGCATTCGCACCGTCGTCTGCAACCTTGAGGGATTGAACCGCAATGGAAGGTAACCCCATTAGCCGAGCAGGCTACGACAAACTCCGCGATGAGATTCGGCAACTCGAAGAGGTTGAGATGCCGCAGATCGCCGAGAAGATCGCCGAAGCCCGCGCTGAGGGCGACCTGAGCGAAAACGCCGAGTACCACGGCCAGAGGGAAGCGCAGGGCTTACTGGATCGCAAGATCAAGCAGCTCAAGATCAAGCTCGCCGACTGTTACATCGTCGACAAATCCAACGTGCCGAAAGGCGTCGTGGCGTTTGGCTCGCGGGTCACCGTGCAGAACCTCGACGATGGTGACGAGGAGAGTTACGAGCTGGTCGGCCCAGGCGAAGAGGACTACACCGCCGAGCCCATGCGAATTCTCACATCCAGTCCCATCGGGCAAGGCTTGATGGGAAAGAAGGTGGGCGAAAGCGTCGACGTCGAGATCCCCAGCGGCAAGCTTCGGCTAGAGGTTCGAGTGATCGAGACAGCTTGACCAAATCGGCAGCGGTACGAGTCGAGCCGGCACACGGCGTGCCCAACCGAAACCTGTGCTCTTCGACTCACGCCACGCAGACCTGCACGCGATTGTCGAGCTTGACGAGCGGACAAGCTGCCAACACGGCGTGCGTCACCAGCTGCTTGACGTAGTAACTATTGCAACTGCCGGTGACAACGACACTCTCGTCGCTGCGGTCAATTTCCAAGTTCTGTACTTGGCTATGTGTTCGTGATTCGACCGTGTCGAGCAGCGCGTTTACGCTGGCGTGTCCGTTCGAACTCGCTTTGACAAAGGTGTTTTTCCGGCCAGCAACTGCAGACGTCATCTCGCTCCCTCGCTCGTTTCAAGTCAGCTCATGTCGATGCGCTTTGCCACGCGTCGATGTCGCGTGCAATCGAAGCGAATGCCGTGCCGAATGATCACGAAACTGCAATCAGTGCCCCGACAGTCTTCTGTTCCCCCTTGATTCAGAGGCACTCCCCGATGCGGCCGTGTTGCGAGTTCACGGCTTGGCGCGTTCTACCCAGCCAATGAAGTGTGCAATTCTGGAGAAATGTGCGGCATCCGCTCGAAGCAGGTTATTTCATGGATTTCTGCTGACCGCTTTCATACCAGACAGCTTTCCTCGCCGGCACGAGAAGGCGGCTTGTCGTGGGCTATCGCACCGCGCAAAAAACTGGGGTCCCGAAGATGGCTTCGAGACCCCGAATATCGAATTCAACTGACAGGACGCTTAATCATCCAATGATTCAGCCAGTTTGATCGGTCCATGATCGTAGCAGTCGCCGTCGTGCCACAACGGTAGCCCCGCAGAATAGCGGGCGGCGAGCATGACTACCTTGTCCTCGGAGCCGGGCTTGGCCTCTGTGGGGAATCCAGGTTTGATTCCCAAAGCCTCAAAGTCGACTTCCTCGAACAGCTCGTCATATTCGGCGATGAGGGTCTGGTCATCCATACTTCTCACCGACGCGAGGTCGCCAATAACCTCGAACGAGTTCGCCATTCCACAATCTCCACGCTAGAGCAACTTCATGAAAAAGAACAATACAGCGGGTCCACCACCGTCCGTGAGAGGTTCCGCCTGGCGTCCGGCGACCGATTCAGGATCCCCGTACCGTCAGCGGGGAGTTGAGCATGAACTCTTCGGGCGAACGTACTTACCGGCAGATGGCGAATGGTGGGCGAACCATGGCTGGACCGAAACCGATCGGCTCGTTCGATTTTGAGATTTTCAAATCAAAATGTCAACAAAATTCGCGGAAATTTGAAAAAAACTATGAACTTGTCGAACAGAGCCCTGCAGCCTCAATCGAGTGCCGAGACGACTCTTTCGTCGCCTCCCGGTCATTGAGGACGGCTGACTTCGTATCGCTTCAGCTTGCGATCGAGTGTTGAACGTTCGATACCAAGTATCTGGGCCGCACGCGATTTGTTCCAATTCGTGCGCTCCAGCGTCTCGAGAATGTACTCTCGCTCGAGCACGTCCAACGACACCTCGCGATGCGCCTGGGGACTGGTGGCGCTGCGCTGCCGGCTATGGGGCGTGTTGAGACCGGTCAGGTGGATGTCATCGACGTCGACCAATTCGCTCTTGCACAAAATAACGGCCCGTTCGACGGCGTTCTGCAGCTCGCGAATGTTGCCAGGCCACTCGTACTCCATCAGCGCCTGCAGTGCGGCTCGGGAGAACCCTTTCGCACATCGGTCCAACCGGCGTCCGAATCGCTCGAGGAAGAAGTTCGCAAGTTGGGAAATGTCCTCGGCGTGCTCTCGCAGAGGCTGTACGGTCAACTCGACGACATGCAGGCGAAAGTAGAGATCCTGCCGAAACTTGTCCTCTTCGATGGCTCGTTCTAGGTCGCGATTGGTGGCCGCAATCACGCGGACGTTGACTCGAATCGAAGTCCCGCTCCCCACGCGTTCGAACGGGTGGCCTTCCAGCACGCGCAAGAATTTGGCCTGAATGGCCAGGCTCATCTCGCCGACTTCGTCTAGAAACAACGAACCCTTGTGCGCCTGCTCGAACTTGCCGATTTTTCGCCCGGTGGCCCCTGTGAAGGATCCCTTTTCGTGACCGAACAGCTCGCTTTCCAACAAGCTTTCGCTCAACGCGGCGCAATTCATGCAGACGAACGGGCCTTCGTTGCGGGGGCTGTTGAAGTGGATTGCCCGGGAGACGAGTTCTTTGCCGACACCGCTCTCTCCGCGGATCAAGACGGTCGCATCCGTCGGTGCGATGCTCACGATGTTTTCGCGAAGCTGCTGCATCGTGTCGCTGTCGCCGATCAACTCGCTTTCCATCGCCAACTGCCGCCGCAACGTCTGGTTCTCGTCGCGGACGCGGGCCAAGCCGACCTCCAAATACTCCTTCTCCTTCTGGTTGCCTAGCGCCACAGCCAGCTGATCTGCGACCGCCAGCGTGAATTCGAGATCGTCGGGGTCGAGGGGGTTGTCGGGGTTTGTGGAGTAGAGGTGCACCAGTCCATGCACGCGATCGGACTGCCGAATCGGCGCGCAGATCACGCTCTGCGCGTGGATCTCTCCCAAACTGTCACGGCTGGCTAATCGGCTGTCATCGGCAATATCCCGCGCGAGGATGGCCTCGTTCTCCGACAGTACGATGCTTGAGAGATAATCGGAGACCTTTTGATAAGGCAGGTCGCCCTGTGCCTTGTAGGCCACAACATTGAGCTCCGACTCTTGGTTCTCCATGGCCCCGTTGGACAGCAGAATCGCCCCAATGTCGGCGCTCGTGCCGGAGAACAGCCCATCCAGCACGACTTCGGCTAGTTGCTTCGTGGTTGGTGCGGCCCCCATGTCGAGCGCCAATCGATACAGTCGAGCCAGTTCCTGACTGGCCCGGTGGCCGATTGCAGAGCCCTCCGTCGTAGATCGAAAGCGGGTGTCACGCTTGCGATGCAGGATCTCCGGTTCGGCGCCTGCCGGCTGGTCGAACACCAACTCGGTGGCGGTCTCTACGTCGCTGCCGGTCTCGCCGGAGAACTGCGGAAACGGGCGCGATAGGTCGTAGGTGAATCCGAGCTGGCATGAGCCGATCTGGATCAGCTGCACGTCTTCCAACTCGTAGTCGCCGACGACGCGCTCGCCGTTGATCAACGTCCCATTGCGGCTGCCCAGATCGCGCAGTGTCCACCGCGAGCCGCTCTGGAACACTTCGCAATGATTGCGGCTGCAAATGTCGTCGCGGATTACGATCCGATTGGTCGGAGCACGGCCGATCGTCGTCACCTGGCCGGGCGTCAGTCGGAACACGTCGCGCCAGCTATTGCCCTCGCGAATGACGAGATAGGCTACTTCTTCCGCGATTGCCGGTGGGTTCTTTCTTTGCGGCGCAGCCATCCCTTCAGCATAGTCCACCAGGATTTGCCCCGACAAGGGAGGTCGCTTTGAGTGATTTGGCAAGGGCTTGCAACTGCTGAGAATTGGCCGACACCGCGTGTCTTGAACTCTCCGGCGGCGTGCGTCATGTTGGACTTGTCCGGTCCAGATGGACCTGCCCGGCCCAGAATGAGAATCGATAGTTTCAGGCCTTCACAAGGCATGTGCTGAGTTTTGCACGCCCACCCAGTTTCTAAGGATGTCAACAGGTGCACCGAGTCAACGACGTTTGGCCAGACGAGCGGTATTCGCCTCAACAACCACCACGAACCGGCCACACGACGTCGATCGGCAGTGTCGGCCGTGCGTATCTCTCGTTGTGCTGCCGCTACGGCTCATACGACAGCGGCAGACTTTTACAACGGGCCATCGCCGTGTGTTTGTTGTGGCTGACGTGCGTGGTGGCACCGGTGTCGGCCGAGAATTGGACGCGCTTTCGCGGCGAGGCCGGAGCGGGCATCAGTCGCGAGCAGGGGATTCCGAAGAGTTGGAGTCCCGGCGAATATGCTTGGGAAATCGGGTTGCCCGGTGTCGGACATGCAGCGCCGATTGTCTGGGACGACAAGCTGTTTGTCACGTCGTCACTCGAGGAAGGCGCAATTCGCCTGCTGTTCTGCCTCGACGCGCAGAGCGGCGAGCAGATCTGGTCGCGGACAACCGGACTCAATCGCAGCCATAAGCACGCGAAAGGCAGCTGGGCATCCAGCACACCCTGCACTGACGGCACGCGGGTCTACGTGGCGTTCGCCGATCAAGAGCACTATACGCTGGCGGCCTACGACTTCAGCGGTGAACTCGTCTGGAGACGCAATCTGGGGCCGTTCGAAAGCCAGCACGGCCAAGGCGCATCGCCGATCGTGTATGAAGACATGGTCATCATTCCCAACGATCAGGACGGACCCAGTTCGGTCGTGGCATTCGATGCAGCCACCGGTCGCACCGTGTGGAGCGCCGTACGTCAGTCGGGACGAACCTCGTACGCCACGCCGATGATCCTCGAGTTGCCTGGACACGAGCCACAGCTGATTTGCTCCGGCGACGCGCTGGGGGTCACCAGTCTCGACCCGCGCAGCGGCCGGCTGAATTGGAACAGTGGCGCGCTGCCTGCCCGCACTGTTGGCTCGCCCGTGTTCGCGGGCGGGTTGATCGTGCAGTCGTGCGGCGGCGGCGGGGTCGGAAAATTTCTCGTCGGAGTCGATCCATCCAACAATGCAGAAAACCGCGTGCGCTATAGCCTGGATCGGGAGATTCCCTACGTGCCGACGCCCGTTGTCTATGGAGATCACTTGTATCTATTCAACGACAAAGGCGTGGCGCGGTGTATCGAAGCCGATTCCGGGAAAAAAGTCTGGACGAAACGCCTGGGTGGAAATTACAGTGGATCTGCGGTCTGTATCGACGGCACGATGTACATCATCAGCGAAGACGGCGAAGTCGTCGTTCTCGCAGCCGCCCCCCAGTTCCGCTTGTACGGCAAAGTTGCATTGGATGACCCCAGCCATTCGACGCCCGCAGTGGCGAACGGACGGCTGTACTTTCGGACCTTTCATCGACTGTTCTGCCTTGAAGCGAAAGCTGCTTCGGGTGATATCCGATAACGGCTGCGACGGCTCCATCAAACGATCCTTCGTCATCTGTTGTCCGAAACGACCGCGGGCCGATGTTGTTTGTGTGGTGATTTCCAATCGATCGCGTCGATTCTCGACCGTCCGAGGAACATTGAGTTACCATGCCAGCTTGGCCCGGGGGAGCGTGTCCCAGTTGCGGCGAACACATGCCCGCAAATCTGGTGCACTGTCAAACTTGTCGCGTCATCTTGAACGAGGATCTCGAAAGCGACAGCATCGAGATTCCGCGATTTATCCCATTGCAGGAGATCGCAGCCATGATCGAAGTGGAACCGCGGGGCTATTTCGTCGATTGCCCGCACTGCAACAAAGAGCTGAAGATCAACCGCAAGTATTTGGGCGAGAACGTGCAGTGCAAACTTTGCGACAGGCCGTTCTTGCTGGAGCTGTCGGGGTCAAACATGCATTCGAGCCACTTCTTCTCCAGCTGCCCGCATTGCAATGAAGAACTCCGCGTCGCTCACAAATACATGGGCGTCAAAGCCGCGTGCAAGCACTGCAGCGGCAAGATCCACTTCGTGGAGAAAACCACAGCGTAGTCTACCGGCGGGCGCCGGGCGATTCGCTGGAACTCTCGCTCGGAGCATTAGCATGGGCCGTCGCTTCTGGTCGATCCGTGGGCTTCGGTTCGAACGTCACCTCGGTGTCTCCAGGACGGGTCTCATACAGGTTGCCTTGCTCGTCAAATAGCAGGGCGACGTCGAGATGCGAGACGTCTCCTCCCCTGCGCTGCCAGATGTCGCAGTAGTAGATTGATTCGCTGATTCCGAACGAGCCCACAACCCCTGCCTGCTCCAACTTCTCGAGAGCCCGCTCGCGGGACGTGCCCACCGGGGCAACCCTGAGGATGGCGGCTTCCTGCTCAGAATAGGTCAGGGTTTCCAGGTTGGGACCGCCCAGAGCGCACCCAGATAGCAACAGCAGGGCTGTTCCAGCCGTAGATTTGATAGTCACCATCGGTCGCTGTGTCCGGTCCATTGACGGGAAACAGCGGGGTTTTTATGGATTCAGCACAACGCGAGTCAAGAGGTAACCTGCCCAGTGAACTTAATGGGCAGGAGCGACGCCGATTGCTCGCCTCAGAACTGCCGGAGAAAGCGGACGTCGTTTTCGACGAACCGGCGGATGTCGGTCACGTTGTACCGCTGCATGCAGAATCGATCGATTCCCAACCCGAAGGCGAATCCGCTGACTTCGTCGGGGTCGTAGCCGACCGCCCGCAGGACGTTCGGATCGACCATTCCCGCTCCGCCAATCTCCAGCCAGTCGTCTCCCCAACTCATATCGGCTTCGACAGATGGCTCGGTGAACGGGAAGAATGACGGACGGAATCGCACGCGGACCTCGTGCCCCAAATAGGCCTTTGCCAGTAGGTGCAAAATGGTCTTCAGCTGCGCCATCGTCACCGAATCGCCGACCATCAACCCTTCCATCTGGTGGAACATGCAAGAGTGGGTCGCGTCGATGGTATCGGGACGGTAGACGCGACCGAGACAAACAATGCGGATGGGAGGCGGCGTGGTCTCCATCACGCGAATTTGAACCGGCGACGTCTGGCTCCGCAGTAGGACCGGCCCGCCCGCCGCAGATTCGGCGGCGGCAAGATAGAAGTTGTCGAGCGGATCGCGCGCCGGGTGATCCAGCGGAATGTTCAGCGCCTCGAAGTTGTGCCGCTCGTCTTCAATTTCCTGCCCTTCGGCCACCGAAAAGCCGAGGCGGCCCATGATGTCCTTGAACTCCTCGATGGTCTGGGTCAGCGGGTGCTTGCGTCCCAGTTCGATCGGCTTGCCGGGCAGCGTGATATCCAGGCCCGAGAGTGCGGCCTGCGGACGGCTGATCTGTTCGCGTCGCTTCTGCAGCTCGCCTTCGACGCCGGTCTTCACGCCGTTGAATTTCTTGCCGACCACGGGACGCTGGTCGGGTTCGACTTTGCCCAGAATCGACTGCAGTTCCCGCAGACGGCCCTTCTTCTTGCCAAGAAACTGGATGCGGACCGCTTCCAACTCGGCTTCGCTCTGTGCTTGGGAGATGGCGCCTAGAGCGTCGGCTTCGTAAGCGTCGAGCGCGGTGATCGGATCGGTGGAAGACAAGCGTCCCTCTCCGAGTTTGCCGAGATGCCGCGGACTTGGGCGATCAAGCGGCCCGTGCGGCTTCCACGATCTCGTCGAACACGGCCGGTTCGTGAATGGCCAGTTCGCTGAGCGTCTTGCGGTTCAGGGTGATTTCCGCGCTCTTGAGACCGTGAATGAAGCTCGAATAGGACATGCCGCGTTCCCGGCAGGCCGCAGTCAAACGTGTGATCCACAGCGCGCGAAACTCACGCTTCTTGGTGCGGCGATCGCGATAGGCGAATGCCCGAGACCGAACGACGGTTTCTTTGACGGTCCGCAGCAGCTTGCTGCGACCACCCCGATTGCCCTTGGCTTCCTTGAACAGGCGTTTCTTGGCGCGGTGCCGTGCTTTGCCGAGTCGGACTCTCATGGCTCGTTTCGATCTTCGTTCAACTCATCAAACGTGGAAGTGCGGTCTCGGTCAACTTTGCGAGACTCGATCAACTTCCGGGACGCAGCGCATCAGCAATCATCGTGGCCTCGGCCCCAATCAGCACCCCGTCTTGCCGAAGCTGGCGCCGCCGCTTGGCGGTTTTTGTGCCCAATTTGTGTCCCCGAAACGCCTTACGGTGTTTCACCTTCCCCGAAGCGGTCACCTTGAACCGCTTCTTCATTCCCTTGTGTGTCTTCAGCTTGGGCATGTGGACCACCATCAGTGCACTGGATGCTGACTCGCCGGAGCAGTCCGCTCAAAGGCGATAGCAGCGGCAAAGCGAGGATTATAGCGATCCCCGAACGAATCCTGCCACCGAGATTCCAAGTTTTTTGGGGCTGGTACAGACCCGGTCCGGCAGCGCCAAGTTCGCGCTCTCGCTGCCGACAGGCTTGCACAAACCGCCATCGGGAGGAACACTTAGCGGCACCCGCTCTCAAGGACACCTCGAATGGATCCCAAGATCCGCAATGAACAGATCTGGCTGATCACCGGATCGCTGGCCATTCTCGCCGTAATCGCCCTGTCGGTGGCACTCTCGCTCACGCGGCAGTTCATGGTGCCCTTCGTGTTGGCTGTGTTCATCGCCGGCCTGGTCGCGCCAGTCGTCGACTATCAGGTGGTGCGACTGCGATTCCCGCAATGGGCGGCTGTACTCGTCGCATTTGTGATCGTGCTGGGGATCATGACCATTCTCGGAATGTTCGTGATCGGGGCTGTGCAGTCGGTCGTCGACAAGGCCATTGAGTACAGTCAGAGCATGAAGCAGGTCGTCGAGCGCACCTTCGATTGGATCGAGCAATTTGGCTGGTCTGAGGAAACAGGCTCGCTCTACGACCGGGACAAGATCACCCGAGAGATTACGGTCCAGATTCCACAGGTCGCCGCGCAGACTGCGGGAACCGCTTTACAACTCGTGTCCAACACGACGCTGGTCATCATCTTCGCAATCTTTCTTCTGGCCGGCCGGAACCCCTACGCGGCCAGTACGCCCGTCTACGCGGCAATCGACTCCAGCATTCGCCAATACATCGCGACCAAGGTTTTGCTCTCCTCAATCACCGGTGTGCTGGTGTGGGCGACGCTGCGGATGCTGGGGCTGGACATGGCCTCGACATTCGGCGTCCTGGCCTGCCTGCTCAATTTCATTCCATCGCTGGGTTCGATTGTGGCCACCCTATTGCCGATTCCGGTCGCGATTGTCGATTTCGACAGCGGGTGGAAGATCCTGGCTGTCATTGTCGTTCCGGGCACGATTCAAATGACAATCGGCAATGTGATCGAACCCAAGATGATGGGCCAAGGCCTGGAACTGCATCCAGTGACCATCCTGTTGGCCTTGGCGTTCTGGGGTTTGCTGTGGGGCGTGGTGGGCATGATTCTCGCCGTCCCCATCATGGCCAGCATTCGCATCGTGCTCATGCAATTCACGATCACACAGCCCATCGGGAACGTATTGGCCGGCGTCTTGCCGGGATCTCAACCGGCGGAATCTGTAGCGTGAGATCCGCACCCAGGCCGTGACGGTTACCCGAACAAATCCATGATCGGCTGGCCCGTGGTCAAGGAGCGGGAGATGCCGCTGGCGTCTTGCGGATTGTTGATCGGAATGTCGAGGGCATGGTAGATCGTCGCGGCCAGTTCCTCGGGGCGAACGGGATTGCTTGTGGGATACTCGCCCAACTTGTTGGTCTTTCCATACACCCTGCCTCCCGCGATGCCGGCGCCGGCCATGATGGCGGAGAAGCACTTCGGCCAGTGCTGGCGCCCCGGTGGGTTCTGCTTCAGAACATAGGGTGTGCGGCCAAACTCGCCTGTGACAACAACCAACGTATCGTCCAGCATGCCGCGCTCGCTGAGGTCGGAAATCAGGCCGGCAAGCGCCTGATCGAGACGCGGCAAACAAAACCCCATGCCATAAGATCCGTTGCCGAAGGCATTGCCCATGCCCATATTTCCGCCGTGCATGTCCCAACTGCTGCTCGGCGGGCCTTGCTTGTCGTGGTCGGCTTGTCCGGTCCAGCCATTGACTGTGACAAAGCGAACGCCCGATTCCACCATGCGGCGTGCGAGCAGCAGATTTTGCCCTAGGGGATGCATCCCGTAGCGCTCGCGAACCTTGACCGGTTCGCTGCCCAGATCAAACGCCTGCCTGCCTTCGTCTCTGGTTAAGGCTTCGTAGGTCTTTGCGCGCAGGTCGGACCAATCCTTGACCTGCTGGTCCTTATCCAGGCCGGTGGATTCGAGGCGGGCCAGCAGGGACTTACGATAGTCGAAACGCTTCTCGTCGTAGGCGTCGTAAATCTGAGGCGGCTTGAAGTCTTCCATTGCCGGATGGTTGTTTGCCGAGCCGACGAACACCGGTGCATAGGCCGAGCCGAGGTAGCCGCCGATGCCAATGTTGGGCGCGCAAAAGACGGGCGGTCCCACGCACTTGATGAGCCATGCGTTGGAAACGAAGTTGCGTTTGCTGGGTTTGTGTTTGGCAACAAAGGAGCCCAAGTAAGGGAGTTCGTCCGGCACGCCCTGCTGCACACGCTTCTGCGATTGGCCGCTGAGCAGATTGTGCATCGCGTCGAAGTGATTGCTGATCGCGCCCGGATGCGACATGGAATTGATGAGCGTGAAGTGGTCGGTCAACTTTGCCAGCTGCGTGTGCATCTCGTTGATGCGCATGCCCGGCACCCTGGTGGAGATGGATTCGTACGGACCGCGATAATCCAGCGGTGCGTCCGGTTTCATGTCCCAGGTGTCAACGTGACTCGGTCCACCACAGAGCAGCACAAAGATGCAGGATTTGTCCGAGGCCACGGCGTTGCCCGACGCGTCGACCTTGTCGCTGCCCAACACGACTCCCGGCATGCCGAGGCTCAACGTGCCTAAGCCGCTGGCGACAAGCGCTTGACGTCGGTTCAATCGGAAGTCATTCATCCAACAGCTCCCATCTCCAATTGACGAATTGAACGAGGCTCTGTGGCGGACGGCGGATCGAATTGGTCAGAGAGTTCCACCGAGACTGACCTCCAGATGATTCACCTTGCCGACTCCATCACGCGTCGCATAAAGGATATCACGCGAGTCACTCGGTCGCACGCCAGGTAACCGCTGGTCCGTTGCTTACGGGTAAGAGTGAGACCTGGATTGGCGTGGCGTGAGATGAAAAGTGGAAGCGGGAGCGCTAGCACTTCCGAGAGCCTTGAACAGCGAACCCACGAACTTGATCGCGCAACCCGCGCCGAGTGGTTACGGCTGCGGCGCAAAGCAGACGATGTTTCCATCGCGGTCTTTGCAATAGAGTCGACCGCCACATAGGACAACGTGCGGCCAGGCGTCGTTTTTCAACAGGCCGCGGACTTGCGCCAGTGCGGTGTATTCGGTAGGTGAGTGGTCTGCGGTTTCGACGAGTGTCAGGTCGCCGCGGCGTCCCCAGACGATCAACCGCCCGTCCGAGGTGACGATGCACGAGGACGTGTCGCCCACGCTCCGGCCGCCACTCCAGATGGATTCGCCCGTGTCGAAACTCAGGCAATGCACGCTGCGCCAACACAAGTAGACGTGGCCGTTGTGCACGACTGGCGGGCAGACCCCCGAGGCGTACGGCTGCCTCCAGATTTCCTGCGCGCCGGACCGAGTCACGTCGATCCGCGCGGTGGAGTACTGGTTGAACTCCGAGGTGATGAGAATCGAGTTGTTGTAGACAGTGGGCGTGGCCACGTTGTTGGCGAAGTCGGTCGTCCATGGAAACTCCGCCATGGTCTCCCCCTCATGTCCCTGGTCCGATCGGACGACCAGAAGATTTTGGATCGTCAGTACGGCTACACACGGCAAGCCTTCGACAACGATCGGCACGATTCCGCCGGTGTGTCCTGCCGGGTCGTTCGACTGAGATGTCCACAGCCGCTCGCCGGTCTGCTTGGAGAAGGCCATCAAATTGCCTTCCCTGCCTCCGACTTCTACGATGACTGCATCGCCATGGAGCAGCGGCGCGGTGGTGTAGCCGTAGTCGCGCAGTTGTCGACGTCCCACCTTCGGCCGTTGTTTGACGTTGTAGGCGTCGTAGAAGTTGAGGCTCCAGACGAGTTGACCTCGGTTGCCGGCGTCCCAGCAATTCAGATCACCATCGACACTCAACGTGTAGAGTCGGCCTGTCCCGACGTCAAAACTTGGGCTGGAAGAAGGTCCCAAGTACAACCCCTTGTCTCCCTCGGCGTATCTGCCGTAAGGAGGACAGGCATATGACTGTCTCCAGATCTCGCGACCATTGCCCGCATCGAGGCAATAGACGTGGTCGCGGTCGTCTTTCCAGCCAATGGTGTAGAGCCGGTTGCCGACGACGATCGGTCCGCTGCTGCCGCGGTCGACGTTGCCGCTCCACAGGACCTTGCCGGGCCAGTTTCCACGCGTCCAGCCGGATGCTTCGTCGACGTTGCCGTTGCGTTCGAGCCCGCGCCAGTGGGGCCAATCGTCGGCACGAACCGCGCCTACACTGCCAAGCAGAATCAGAAGCACGGCAAGGTGTATGTGTTTCTGCACGGCGAGGTTTGCTGGTCCGGATGAGGTCGCGCGAAAGTTGAGCACATCCCATTGTCCGCTGGAAGACACCCGTTGCAAACACTTGATTGGCAGGGATTGCGCAACAGCCGGCTGCCAAGACTCGACTGCCGACTGTGATCCGCCTCGTGCTCATTCCCAAATCAGCCCTCCGACGGAACTTGCAGATGGCGCGTCGGATGCGGCGCTACTTCGCTCGGCGGTAGAACGGCAGTTCGACGACTTGGGCCGCCTCGCGTTTGCCGCGGATGTCGATCTCCAGGGCTGTTCCCGGATCAACAAATGACCCCGGCACGTAACCCATCGCGATCGACTTCTGTAACGTGGGCGAGAACGTGCCGGACGTCACCCGGCCGATATTCTCTTCGCCGGAGAATAGCAGCGCCCCCTCGCGGGCAATGCGGCGGCCCTGTAACTCTAGCCCGATGCGATGCAGCCTGTCGGTTCGCGTGCTGGCCGCCGACAGTGCGGCCTTGCCGATAAAGTCATCTCTGTTCAGGCTGACACCGAACGACAAACCGGCGGTGAATGGATCGATTGTCTCGTCCATTTCGTGGCCGTAAAGCGGCATGGCCGCTTCAAAGCGAAGGGTGTCGCGACAGCCGAGGCCGGCTGGAAGCAGCCCGAGCGGTTGCCCACGTTCGATGAGGGTCTCCCATAGTGGGGTCCCCTGCTCTGCCGGCAAGATTACCTCGAAGCCGTCTTCGCCAGAGTAACCGGTGCGGGTCACGATGGCTGACGTCTCCAGGACGCTCGTCATGCAGCCGCGGTAGTACTTCAACCCGCCGATGTTGTCCGCTGCAAGAGGCGCCAGGATTTCCAGAGCGCGCGGACCTTGCAAAGCGAGCATGAATTGTCGGGTTGTGATGTCCTCCATTTGAAAGTTGAACCCACCCCGCTGCGATTCGATCCAGTCGACAATTTTCAGCCGGTTAGATGCGTTGACGACAAGCAGATAGTATTCTTCGAAGCGGTATGCGAGTACGTCATCGAGAATCCCCCCCTGCTGGTTGGTCACCAATCCGTAGCGAACTTGCCCCGGCTTGAGTGTGGCGACGTTTCGTGTGAGCAAGTGGTCGAGGAATCGGCCGGCATCGGCGCCTGTAAACTTCAGTCGCCCCATGTGGGCGATGTCGAACAGCCCGGCTGCCTGTCGAACGGCGTTGTGCTCATCGGTAATGGTCGAGTATTGCACCGGCATTTCCCAGCCGGCGAAGTCGACCATCCTTCCTCCGTGAGCGACATGCCAGTCGTGGCAGGCGGTCTTGAGCATGTTCTCGGTTCGCTGCTGAGGTGGCGCGCCGTCAGGAATCGCTACTCAACGCCGCCCCGATGAACTCGCGATTGAGCCGGGCGATGTTGTCGACGGAGATACCGGCCGGACAAGCAGCCTCGCACTCGTACGTGTTGGTACACGCGCCGAAGCCTTCTTCGTCCATTTGTGCCACCATTGATTGCACGCGGCGCTTCCGCTCGGGTTTGCCCTGCGGTAACAACGCAAAATGCGAGACCTTGGCGCCGACGAACAGCATGGCTGACGCATTCTTGCAGGCGGCCACACACGCGCCGCAACCGATGCAGGCCGCCGCATCCATGGCCTTCTCGGCGTCGTCTTTGGGAACGGGGATTGAATTGGCGTCCGGGGCGCTGCCTGTGCTGGCCGAGATGTATCCACCGGCCGTAATCACACGATCGAATGCCGAACGATCGACGACCAGGTCTTTCACCACCGGAAAGGCGCTGGCCCGCCACGGCTCGATGATTATCGTGTCACCATCGCGAAAACGGCGCATGTGCAATTGGCACGTCGTGGTTTCATTGTCGGGACCGTGGGCCTGTCCGTTGATCACCACGCCGCACGTGCCGCAGATGCCTTCGCGACAGTCGTGATCGAAGGCGACCGGATCCTCACCGCCTGAGATGAGTTGCTCGTTGAGCACATCGAGCATCTCCAGAAACGACATCTCGGTTGAAACACCATCGAGATGGTAGGTCTTAAAGGCGCCCGGCGTCTCGGCTTCAGGTTGCCGCCAGATTCTCAGTTTGAGCTTGAGCATATCGCTCATTACTTGTAACTCCGCGTGGCCAGGGGGACCTCCTCAAATGAGAGCGGCTCTTTGTGCAGCGTCGGTTCGGCTCCCGCACCATTGTGTTGCCAGGCCGCGACGTAGCAAAACTTCTCATCGTCGCGCAGTGCTTCGTTCTCGGCGGTTTGATACTCCTCGCGGAAGTGCCCGCCGCACGATTCTTTACGGTGCAGAGCGTCGCGAGCCAGCAGTTCGGCGAATTCGAGGAAGTCGGCGAGTCGGCCGGCGTGTTCCAGATTCTGGTTGAATTCCTCCCCCATGCCCAGCACCTTCACGTTGCTCCAGAACTCATCCCGCAAGGCACGGATGCTTTCGATAGCCTGCGTGAGGCCCTGTTCGTTTCGGGACATGCCGCACTGGTTCCAGACGATATGTCCCAGTTCGCGGTGGATGCTATCAACCGACCGGCTGCCGTTGACCTTCAGAATGGCTTCGACGCGATTGCGGGCCTCGATCAGCGCCTCTTTGCATGCCGGGTGATCGGTGCTGACGCGACTCAACGAGTTCGAAGCCAAGTAGTTGCCCATCGTGTACGGGATGATGAAGTAACCGTCGGCCAGCCCCTGCATCAACGCGCTCGCACCGAGGCGGTTGGCGCCGTGATCGGAGAAGTTGGCTTCACCCAAGACGAACAGACCCGGGATCGTGCTCTGTAGGTTGTAGTCGACCCACAGCCCGCCCATGGTGTAGTGGACCGCGGGGTAGATCCGCATCGGCACCTTGTACGGATTGTCGGCGGTGATCTTCTCGTACATGTGAAACAAGTTGCCGTACTTCGCCCGGATCACGTCTTCCCCATCGCGCTTGATGGCGTCGCGGAAGTCGAGATAGACCGCCAAACCGGTCGTGCCGACGCCGTAGCCTTCGTCGCAGCGTTCCTTGGCGGCGCGGGAGGCCACGTCTCGCGGCACCAGGTTGCCGAAGGCCGGATAGCGTCGTTCGAGGTAGTAATCCCGAGCGTCTTCCGGGATGTCTTGTGGCGACCGCGAATCACTCTCGTCTTGTGGAACCCACACCCGGCCGTCGTTGCGCAAGCTTTCGCTCATCAACGTCAGCTTGGACTGGTAATCTCCCGAGGTGGGGATGCACGTCGGGTGAATCTGCGTGAAACATGGATTTGCGAAGAACGCGCCGCGCTTGCAGCATCGCCAGCTGGCCGTAACGTTGGAGCCCTTGGCGTTGGTCGAGAGATAATACGCGTTCCCGTATCCGCCGGTGCACAGCACGACGGCATCGGCAATGTGCGTGTCGAACTTGCCGGTGACCAGATCGCGGGTGACGATCCCCCGTGCGCGGCCGTCGACGACAATCAAATCAAGCAGCTCCTTACGTGGAAACAGCTTGACCTTGCCGGCGGCCACTTGACGCATCATGGAGCTGTAAGCGCCGAGTAGGAGTTGCTGCCCCGTTTGTCCTCGCGCGTAAAACGTCCGCGAGACCTGCGCTCCGCCGAACGAGCGGTTGGCCAACAGTCCGCCGTACTCTCTGGCGAACGGCACGCCCAGCGCCGCGCAGTGATCGATGATCTGGTTGCTGATCTCGGCCAGGCGATGCACGTTCGACTCGCGGCTGCGAAAGTCGCCGCCTTTGACCGTGTCGTAGAATAGACGATGCACGCTGTCGCCGTCGTTGGGATAGTTCTTCGCAGCGTTGATGCCCCCTTGGGCAGCAATGCTGTGCGCTCGGCGGGGCGAGTCCTGCAGGCAAAACGTCTGCACGTTGTAGCCCAGTTCCGCCAGCGAAGCCGAAGCGGATCCGCCGGCCAAACCGGTCCCCACAACGATGATGTTGAACTTGCGCTTGTTAGCGGGGTTGACGAGCTTGAGTTCGGCCTTGTGCTTGTCCCACTGCTGCGCGACCGGGCCGGAAGGCGCTCTCGAGTCGAGAACCTTCTCGGTAACCTGTGCCATAGTTTGAAATCCTGTGTCAGCCAATCAAAAGACTATTTGAACATCGCCCAGACGGGGAACAACGCAAAGCCGAACGCAACCAGCACCATCAGCACGGTGCCTGCGCCGCGGATCAGCCCGTTGTATTTGGGGTGGTTGATTCCCAGCGACTGAAATGCGCTCTGAAAACCATGCAACAAATGCAAAGCCAGCGCCAGGCAACCGACGAGGTACACGCCGAAGCTGACCGGCGTCTGCATGATGGCTACCGCCTTGGCGTGCGGCTCTTTGTCGGCATAGTCAACCAGTGGGCTGTACTCCAGCGTGAAGTCAGAGATATGCCAGATCAAAAACGCCAACGCCACTGCCCCGGTGGCGAACATCCAGTTCTCCGAGGGAATCATCAGGATGCGTTCGCCGATTTTGCTCTCCTTCGCTGCATAGCGCACCCGCCGAGCCGACTTGTTCTCGCGCGCGGTTGAGATCGCCAGAAACACGTGCAGCGCGAACAACGCGAGCAACCCGGCCTCTCCAGCTTTGACCAGCCATTCCTGGCTGTGCAGCGTGTGCGCGTATTTGTTGTAGGCTTCGGGTCCCACCAACAGCAGCATGTTTCCCGCCAGGTGAAAAACCATGAACCCACACAACAGCAGGCCGGTGATCGCCATGACGAACTTCCGACCGACGGTCGTCGAAAGCGCGCGGAGAAGCCAAAGTTTGTCGACGGAAGAAGTGGACACCTTCGCTGGCCAATCAAAAAGGGATGGTCATCTGCGCAGAGGTCTGCGCGGTCAGTCGAGAACGGTTTCGCTAATTGCTCCGGGAAATCGCGGCTTTCGCCCCGATTGGGGGCCGTCACGCCCAGCGGGCACCGGATGATGCTCTATCGGATTATAGGGCAAGCCGATGCAACTGCAATCGTGCGCGCCTCGCCGAAAGCAGGGGTGCATGCGCGCTCCACTACGCACGCGACTCTAGCGCCGCGGACGCTTACGGCCCGATTTTCGACCCGTTTTTCGACCCACTTTGCGACCCGGTGGTGTGCGCGCTGCTGGGCGGTTGCCGCGCGACTTGGTTGCCGACTTTCGCGAGCCCCGCTTCCGCCCGCCGCTACTCACGATGCGAAAGTCCAACTCACGGCGATCAACGTCGACACGGGCAACAGTCACTCGCACGCGGTCTCCCAACTGATACCGCGCTCCCCGCCGACCCGTCAGGCTGAACGTACCCGCGTCATAGTCGAAGTAATCTGTGGCCGACAGAGAACTGATATGCGCCAAGCCCTCCACCGGAATGCCGATTCCCTGGCAGAACAGACCAAACGGCTCGACTCCGGTGACAACTGCCTCCAGCTCTTCTCCGATGCGGTCTTCCATGTATGTCAGCAGCTTGATCCGCGTGAGTTCGCGCTCGGCCGTGTCGGCGCGGCGTTCCGTCAGCGAGCAATGCTTACCAAGCTTGGTCAGTTCGAGCTCGCTCGGGCCGCGGACGTTTTTTCGCCCCTTGTGCAACTGATCCAGCAGACGATGCACTTCCAAGTCCGGATATCGGCGGATGGGGCTGGTGAAATGGCAGTAGTTGCCCACGGCCAAAGCGTAGTGGCCCATCGCGCGGCCTGAGTACTCGGCCGCACTCAGGCTCCGCAGCAACGCATAATTGACGGCCCGCTCGATTGGTTTGCCTTGGACCTCGTCCAGCAGCTTCTGCAGGTCGGGCCGGCTTTGGGGTCGATCGAAAGAGTATCCCAAGGCCCGCGCGAACTTGGCGAAGGCCTGCATTTTTAGTTCGCTGGGATCGGGATGGATGCGGCGTAGAAAACCGATGTCACGGTCAGTGAGTTCCTGCGCAACTGCGATGTTGGCTGCCAGCATGAACTCTTCGATGATCTGGTGGCTTTCGTCATGCACCGATTCGTGCGCGCCGGTGATTCGCCCCTGTTTGTCATATTCGAGTTCAACTTCGGGGAGGCTCAATTCGAGCGCGCCGGCTGCGAATCGTCGTTCACGCAGCAGCATCGCCAACTCGTACATGCGCTGCAGCAGCGCGCGGACCTTGGCGGCGACGCGGGGCTTATGCTTCTCGGGTTCGCGAAGGATCGGCATCACCTCTTCGTAGGCGAATCGCCTGCCGACCTTCACGGCTGTATTGGCGAACTCGGTGCTGATCGGGATCCCTTCGGGCGAATACTCGATGAAGACGGACTTGGTGAAACGCACCTTGCCCTTCTGCAGACTCGCCAAGCCGTTGGAGATGACTTCGGGCAACATGGGAATCACGCGCCGCGGCAGATAGACGCTGTTGCCGCGCTTCCGCGCCTCGGCGTCGAGCGCACCGCCCGGCTGCACGAAGTGTGAGACGTCGGCAATATGCACGCCTAGGTGCCAGTGACCGTCCTGCGAGCGGGTCAGCGAGATCGCGTCGTCGAAGTCGCGGGCATCGACGGGGTCGATGGTGACAATCGTCTCCTTCGTCAGGTCGAGGCGTCCCTCGAGTTGCTCGGGATCAAATGCGTCTGCCTGTCGGGCCGCATCTGCCTGCACTTCCTCGGGAAACTCGTGAGGCAGCCCCATCTCGTGGATGATGGTCAGCGTGTCGACGTCAACCTGCCCGCGGGGCCCAAGCACTTCGGTGAGGACCGCCTCGCCCGGCTCGTATTGCATGGGAAACCGCAGCATCTCGATGACGACCTTGTCATCCGGTTGGGCACCCTTGGCGCCGGGGTCGTCGACGATGATCGGCTCGCTGAATCGATTCCCATCGACTTTGACGAAACTGCGGCCTTCCTCTTCGATGTAGGTGCCGACGAACGTTCTGGTGGAGCGCATCAAGACTTCGTCGATGCGACCGCAGCGCTGTCCGCCTCTGCGGCGCCTGCGGAGCAGGGTCACCAGAACTTCGTCCCCCGTGTGGGCGTCGCGCAGGTCTTCGGGGGCGACGAATACATCCTGTGTGCGACCGCGGCCTTCCGCACGGGCTTCGTGTGGAATCACGAACCCTGCACCCGTGGAGACTTTCCGCAAGATGCCGACGACGGCGGTGGATGACGAAGTCGCTCGAAGCCGCCCGTTGTGGCCTTGGTGCACCTGCCCGGCAACGACCATTTGCTCGAGCACCTTGTGAAACGCCGACAGGCGCCGTTTCGGAATTTTCAGTTTTGCCGCAAACTGTTCTGCGGTGAGTGGCTTGAAACCTGGCCGGGACAGGCTGTCCCGAATTCGCCACTCGAAGTCATTTTCGATTTTTTCAGGCAATGATGGATCCAAAAAGTAGGGTGGGCACAGCCCACCAGGCAATTGAATGTTGCGCGCGACGTAGAATGCGCAGCGCAACGACGCTTCTGACGCTTGCAGTGGGCGATGCCCACCCTCCGAAACCGCGATGAATGGCTCGCTCAGTGATTGCTGCCGTTTCGCTCGCCTTTGAAGAGTTTTCGCGTCAAGCGCTGGTTATACGGAGTCCAATGGGAACTCGGATTGGGATCTTCGTTGATCCCCCTCGCAAACTCGTGGACCTTGGCGTCGAGATTGTCGAGATGATGCAGCGCGATCGCCTCGGGCGTCATCGGAAGCTTGGAACTGCCGAATTCGTATTGTCCGTGATGGCTGAGAATCATGTGCTTCAGACGGAGTTCTGTTTCGGTGGGAAACGGATCGCCGGTCGACTCGCTCAGCTGCCGAGTCTTCTCGGTCACCATTTCGACGCCGATGCTCATGTGGCCGAGCAATTGTCCCTCGTCGGTGTAGACGAAGCTCGAGTCGTAACCCATTTCGCGGACTTTGCCGAGATCATGCAAGAAGATGCCGGCCAACAGCAGGTCGCGGTTGACCTGCGGATAGAGGTCGGCGATGCGATCGGCGACCTCCATGATATTGACGATGTGCTCCAAGAGACCGCCATGATAGGCATGATGGGCCTTCACGCCGGCCGGAGCCTGACAGAGTTGCTGCATCAATTCTTCGTCGCTGATGAAACACTCCATCAATCCGCGCAGCGGTGGATCTGCAATCGACATCAAGAGCTCACAGAGCCGCTCCCGCAAGCGATCGGTGTTTACGTCAGACTCTGGGTGAAAGTCGGCCGGATCGCATGTCGCCGGCGGAACGGTTTGAATGTGCGTCACAATCATCTGCAAGGCGCCCTGAAACAGTTGCACCTTGCCGCGGACTTTGACGAAGTCGCCTGCGTCGATGTGGCCGACCGATTCCTCGGTGACGTTCCACATCAGTCCGCTGATCGCCCCGGTCTTGTCGCGCAGGTTGGCTAACAAATACAGATCGGCATTGCGGTTGGCTCGCAATTGCTTCTCAGTCAGCAGAAAAACCTCTTCGACGGTCTCTCCGTCGCTGAATTCACTCAAGAATCGCCGGGACATGAACGGACTTTCGTGGACCTGCTGTGCAGACGGTGATCTGGACCCGATTCTAGGAGTCGTGATTGCAAGCAACAAGGTCTGGCCGTTCCAGCGCCTGGCGAGTTGGCGAGTCCATTTGTCAGCACAACGGCAACTCAACACGACGCCGCGATGCGGCATGTCGCGGTGCAAGCGTGGACGTGCAACGGTGGCCGGTAATCGGAAGCCGAGAATCAGTGGAATTGTGCGTGCCTCACGTCGCGAATCCAAGAGTCGCCGTTAGCGGTGCGTCTGGCGGTGGCTGCGCAAATGCCATTTGCGCGAAACCGAGGACGAAGCCCTAGGTCGAAGGTGCTTGCGAGCGCCATCGAACCTTTTGAGGTGTGGGGGCATCTGCTAGAATGCCGCCGCTTTGCCGACCTGGGGTGCGGAATCTCAGTCGTGATTCTCGCCGTGGTCCGCCCTAGCCACACCGGCAGGACACACACAAAGGAGAAAGGTTCACGTGCGCTGGTCGCAGACGTTTATTCCCACGATGAAGGAAACTCCCGCCGACGCGGAGATTCCCAGCCATCGGCTGATGCTCCGCGCCGGTCTGATTCGGCAACTGATGGCAGGGGCGTACACCTACCTGCCGCTGGGCTGGAGGGCCGTCCGCAAGGCCGAGGCCATCGTTCGCGAGGAAATGGATGCCGCCGGAGCGGCTGAGCTGTTCATGCCGGCGCTGCAACCGATCGACTTGTTCGAACGCACGGGACGCAAGGACGCATTCGGATCGGTGCTGATTCAGTTCGACATCCCCCGCGGCGACCGCAAGGTGCAGTTGGCGTTGGGACCCACACACGAGGAGGTCGTCACCGACCTGATCGCGCGGCACATCAGTAGCTACCGGCAGCTGCCGCTGATTCTCTATCAGATTCAGACCAAGTTCCGCAACGAAGAGCGTCCCCGCTTCGGCGTGTTGCGGACAAGTGAATTTCTGATGAAGGACGCCTATAGCTTCGGCACCTCACTGGAGCAGTTGGACGAGGCCTATCAGAAAATGTACCGCGCGTATTGCCGCATCTTCGCGCGGTGCGGCTTGGAGTATCTTCCGGTTGAAGCCGAGAGCGGTCCGATTGGCGGCGACGCGTCACACGAATTCATGATTCCGGCTGACAACGGTGAGGACCGCATCGTCCGTTGTTCGAAATGCTCGTACGCCGCCAATCTCGAGCGCGCCGACACGGGCCGCAAACCGGCCGCCTCGTTCGAAGCCGGCGACGGCGCACAAGAATTGAAGAAAGTTGACACGCCGAAGGCGACCAGCATCGAGCAGGTCAGCCGTCTTCTGGGCTGTCAGCCCGCCGAGATGATTAAGACGCTGATCTATGCAGTCGATGGCGAGAAGCCTGTTGCCGTGCTCGTTCGGGGCGATCACGACGCCAACGAAGCCAAGATTCGCCGGGCGCTGGGAGCGGGCAGCATCGAACTCGCCGACGAGGAGACGATCAAGCAGGTGACCGGCGCGATTGTCGGATTCGCCGGCCCGGTCGGGATCAAATGCGACGTCGTCGCCGACCATGATGTGCCGCTGATTGTCAACGCGGTCAGCGGTGCCAACGCCGACGACGCGCATTACACCGGCGTCAACGTCGGCCGCGACTATCAACTCGACACAACCCACGATCTACGCGACGCCGCAGCCGGCGACCCCTGCCCTAACTGCGACGGCACGTTGGAACTCGTCCACGGCATCGAAGTCGGCCACGTGTTCAAGTTGGGGACGAAGTACTCGGTTTCGTTAGGCGCCGACTTTCTCGACGAAAAGGAGAAGCGTCACCCGATCATCATGGGTTGCTATGGAATCGGCATCAATCGCATCGTCGCCGGGTTAGCCGAGACATCGCACGATGAGAACGGGTTGATCTGGCCATTGGCGATAGCCCCTTACACTGTGCTGGTCATCCCGCTCAGCCTCGACGACGAACAAGTCGTGTCACTCGCCGAGCAACACTATGAGGAATTGACCGCCGCGGGATACGACGTGCTGCTCGATGATCGTCCGCTTCGTCCGGGAGTGAAGTTCAAAGACGCCGACTTGATTGGCGTTCCCCTGCGCGTCGTGATTGGCGGCAAAGGCTTGAAGCAGGGACAGGTCGAACTGAAGTGGCGGACCGCCGAAGGCCCTGACAAGGTGCCGATTGCCGACGCCATTCCGACCGTGCTCAAGATGCTCGAAGACCGGCAGCGCGATGAGGCTGCGAAGCTGCCGGAGTAATCGGTCGCGCACGTGTTGACGCAGTCTGCAGCGCGGTGCCATCAAGCATTGATGGCTTGGGACGTACCGATTCGCGGTACGGAATAGACGCCTCCCTGCCGCTGTGAAAGTGTCTGCTCTCACGGCGTCCACGCCGCCTTACTCGTCTTCGAGGCTTTGATCCACTCTGCTTTAGCCTCGCGACAGTCAGGACAGTACATCACATGAGCGAAATCGACCTTGCCCCACAGATCGTCTGATGCAAATGGGAACACGCTTTCGCGTACGTCTGCGAATGGATCGTACATGTTGATTCGCTTTACTGGCTGAACGTCTTCCAGCAGTTCGCGGTCGTGCACCGCGCAGCGGGTGGCACCGTTGCGCCAATCGCCGGTTACAGGCGCCGGTGAGCGAGGGCAAGACAACCAACAAATGCCAGAACCACACCCGTCAGTGCCCACCGGTATCGATCGTTCATCGCGAACTCCCTCTCTGCGGTATCCAGATCGACCACGCAGCCGGTGTCCCATGCCCTCACAGACCCTTGTCGGATCGACGCTCGATGCTGCGACGCAGAATCAAAGCGGGACGAAAGACATGTCGGGGTGATTCTGTAACCCGTCCGGCACGGTGTTTGCGTTATCTATCCACCATGTTCTGTTTATTGTGCGGTCAAAAGTTGCAACTCTCTGAAAATGCTGTGGTTATGCAATCTTATCCCTTATCTGTCTGTGAGCTTTCGCAGCGTTCAGACCACTACAGTGTTGCATTTTGCCGCGCTCTCTTGATCAGTTCTCTTTCGTAGAAGGTGGCCAAATGCTCGCAACTGCCGAAAGTCCGCCGGAGGAAATCGCAACCCGCTCGTTGCGATGTTCCAATGCGGGGTCCGACCCGTTGGAGCCGCTGTTTACTGCCAATGCATGGCGGGATGATGCACAAATCACGACGGGACTGTACCTGACCTTGGATGAAGCCCAAGACGCAGTGCAAAACCTCGTCGCCGATGGCTGGACGGTTCTCATTTCGACAGTGACCGGACTACCAGTCATGATGTCGTCCGACTGACGCCTCTCAACACAAGCATCTGCTGCAAGGCCGATTCGCTCTCAAGCGGTCCCTACGACCGCCTGCGGGTGGATCGGCCTTCGCACTTGAATGCGAGGCTTGTTTTCACCTCACGATGGCAATTCGACGGCCCTCACTTTGGCTCAGGTGTCGTAAGTTCCCGCGCGCTGGCGTCGTCGACCTCCAGATGGTCCGGCTCGCTCGGCGGATTGACGGGGCTGACCAAGACGGTGAGCTCTTTCTCGGTATTCGCCGTTCCATCCGAAACCTCGAGACGGATCGAGAAGAACGGTTTCTCCGCCGCGTTGAGCTTAGTTCCCGGCATGAGCTTCAGCCTGTCGCCTTCGATTCGAAACGAGGCGTTGTCGGCGGCCTTGTCGACCGGCGTGAGGACAAAAGTGTGCAGATCGGCTGAATTCGCGTCGACGGCCGTCAGTCTTCCGATTTCGACAGGCCCAGTCGTGTCGCTGTTCTCGGGAATCGTATTGTGCGACAGCAGCACGTCACGCGGAGGGATGTTCTCGACGAAGTGCACCTCCTGATCGTAGGCGGCCAGCTCGACGTCGTGTTTTTCGTCGTCCTTGGAGGCGAGTGAGAAATCGAGCTCATTGCCGGCGAATCGCGTTTTGTCGTGGATCTCGCCGCTCTGAAACGGACCGATGCCGAACAAATACGTATTCGTCGAACTGCTGTCGGCCTTCGCGATGCCCGACTGCCAGACGGCCTCGCTCGTCAATCGGTTGTAGGCGAAGACGCCAATTTTTGCGGCCGCCGATTGGTTGTCCTTCTTGGCAAACGAGATTTCAGGAATGGCAGGAATCGCCGGCGCGGTTGGTACAAACGACGACACGGTGCCGAGCATGTTGTTGGCAGGGATGCCGTATACCAGCTCGTGTCCATCGGTGCCCAAGGTACCGACCCGGGCTTCGACGATGTAATCGGCTTGCTGCTTCTGTTCTTGCAGCCGACAACCGGCGGCCACCATCTGCTGCCGCAGCGCGCTGATGATGTAGTCGGAGTTGACGTAGCCGATGGCCACGTCTTTGGGGTCGTGGATGTGACGGGTCTCAAAGAAAACCGTCTTGCCCGCCAGGCTGCGGAAATCAATCTGCGCCACGGTGCGGTCGACGGCATCGGATGCCAATAGCTGTTCGGTTGCCTGTCGATTGACCGTGTTCCCACATCCCGACAAAACGCACGCCAGCGCGACCAACGCGCAGATCCGCGGGGTCATCGACCAGTCCAACGTTCCCAGGGTGGGAAAAGGCATGTGTGGCTGCTTACTCCATACTCGCCAGCGGCAGGCGCGGTACACCGATCAAAGTTCTTCGATGTGTTTGCGATCCGGAATGAGTGCGGAGTCGTGTGAAGTTCGTTTGTCGCCTAGGGGGTGCGGGAGTATAGCGAAGTCGCCACAGCCTCAAAACGCGGTTTTTCAAAGCGGGCGACTGGGTAACTTGCGCAGCCTGAGTGCCGTGCGATCCTGTTTGGCGCAAGCTCGGCGCTACCGACAAGGGTACGATCCCAATGCGTCACTCGCCCGCCGAACTGACCGAGCTAATCTGCCCCTCTGAACTTTGCCTGCTCGGTTGCCGGACCAAAGCGCCCCTAGCAGCGGTATTCCGGGGCGACGTTGACCGGATCTTCCGCGAACATGCGTGCGACTTCGGCCAGTTCGTCTTGCCCGCGCAACTGAAAACATTCGCTCAAAGACAGCCATGCGGGACCGTCGAACGGTGCTGGAATCAGTTCTGCCGCTTGTTGCAGGCAGTCGATGGCAAGTTCGAAGCGCTCTTGAGACTTAAAGACTTCTCCACGCATGAACAAAACGGCCGCTTCGAGTGTTCCTGCATCTTCGATCGCGTCGAGTTCGGCCGCCGCGCGGTCATTCATTTCGAGATCCAAATAGCCGTCGGCGGCCATCAGACGACGCAGCACCTTTGCCGATGCGGGGTCTGCAAATGAGAGATCTTCGCGTTGCATGTTCATCGCAGCCACTCCGTGTCTGTTTGCGAGTTTGAGCTTGTAAAATCCGGCCTCACGAACTCTGTCGACCAGAGTTGTGTGATCAATTCGCAAACAGCGCGCCGTAGTCAGTGTCAAATGCGCAACGCTGTCGCAAGTCATTATCTGAGAACGTCTTTCGACGAGAGCCGGTTCAAGCGACCTGCACATGGCGTGCAATTTTGACATTTGTTTCCGAATGAGGAGTGTTTTGCTTCGCGCGCGAAGTATGTTCCGTGCCATGGGGCACGCAGCCGATAACGGGGAAGCGTCGCCCGAGTTGCGGTAAGCCTGGCGTGTTGGCACACGCCCAACCTGTCGTCACTCGATGCCGTATTGCGAGAGATCGAAGTCTCGCAGGCGCGATTTCGCGGCCGTGTCTTTGAGCTTGGAAACCACGAAGTGTTTGTGGTTGGCGACGGCCTGCTCGGAGATTCCAAGGCGTGCGGCGACGTCCTTGTTGGCCCATCCCAGCACAAACAACAACTCCATGCACTTCAGCCGCTCAAACTCGCCCCCTTCAATCCAAGAATCGATCAGCCCGCCGAGACCGTCGCCGACGACCTGCTTTTCGACAAACCGGTCTTCCTTGCTGCGCATCAGGCTCGATGCCTTCCGCACTTTTCCAGCCGGCTCGGCGTAGCTTCCCTCTGAATTGGGAGCCATGAGTGGAATCGTCGGCCGGCGGCCTTCGCGCCTGAGCACATCGGTCAGCTTGTGTGCGGCAATGGAGAAGAGATAGGTTTCCAGCCGCGTGCTGTCGTCGTAGTTCGGCAAGCTGATCAGGAAACCCATGAACGTTTCCTGAACCGCATCTTCGCTGGCCGCCTGATTTCCCAGACGGCTGCGGATGAAGGCCAGCAAACGTCCCTCGAACCGGCCGATGAACTCTTCCCATGCGCCGGAATCACCCTGCCGAATACGCTTTACGAGCAGGCGGTCGGCTTCGTGGGTATCCATAGGGTCAGAGTGATTCGGACGCGGTTTACGAGGGGAATTCGCACGGCTGACACAGCCGCGGTGTTGGTTTCTCAATCGGGATGTTGAGGCCGGACGTTCTCCTTGAGTTTAAGCCAGCCATCAGAGCGGTGGCCAGAGCAACGGATGGCAATTCGCAATCCGATCACGCCAGCGAGGCGGCCAGCGCCAAGCCACCAGCAACAATAACGGTGATGGCGACGAACTTTAGTCGCCGGCGATAGGCCCCTTGCGAGAGCGTGTCGAGTTGCAGGTAGCCGGCGGTGGTCCCAATCAGTAGCGTCGCGAGGGCGAACAAGCCGCCGAAGGCCCACAGTCGCCGCTCGATGGTCTGTGCTCTCCAGGAAGGATAGAACCGCTTGAGAGTGTCGTCCGACATGTCGACCAGCAGGTAGGCCCGCTTCAACTCCGGTTCACCCGGAACACCCTCAGGCCAGCTCTTGGTGGTCACCACGTACGGCTCGTAATGCACTTCCTTGGCTGCGTAGGCTTGAACATCGTCGAGCGATACACGCCAGTCGCCGCTTGTCGCGTAAAGCTGCTCGAATCTTTGTCTCACATGGCCGGCTGCTTTCGCCAACGCATCGCGAACGGAGCTCTCGTCGGTGTCCATCGGCGATCCATCGATGACGATCCGCTCTGGGTCGAGCTGTTGGCCATCGTCGATCCAGGCTTCCAACCAACTCGGACGCTCAGTTGCGCTGTTGACTGACTCGCGTCGCTCGACATCGGCAGCCTGATCACCTGGCGACCGTGTTGTCCCTGCAACCTGAGTCAGCGTCGAATCGGTTGGCGACTGCTCCTCTATGTCTTCGTCTTCATTGACCTGTACGTCATCTTCATCGGCCGAGGCGAATTGCACTTGCTCTCTTGGGTACCGAATCTTCAAATCACCAATCCGCAGTTCCGCAAAGTGCCGCGAGGTTTCAAAGGACACGTCGCCGTCCCCCCAACGGATACGAACGTCGTCGTCGTCTCGTTGTTCAACGTCTCCGCGGTCATTTGTTTTGCGAACTCGATTGACGTGAGCGCCATTGTCATCGACGCGGACTTCGTAGCGGCTGCGCCTGCCCGTGCGTGACTCGGTTCGCGTGTCGAAGCCAGATGCACGTGCAGACGCACGCGAATTGTGGCGAACATTGTGGCGAACATTGTGGCGAACATTGTGGCGAACATTGTGGCGAACATTGTGGCGAACATTGTGGCGGACGTTGTGTTTGACGAGCACGCTGTGTTGCTGGTTGACGTGCACTTCATCCATCAGGTGAGGCAGCGTCAAGCTGGCCACAACACCCAGCACCGCCAGCACTGACAAGAACCACACCAGGTTCAGGACGTATGAAGCTGCTTTCTTGATGGACATCGTCTTGCCCTTTTCCTAGACCTCAAACCCGACCGCTCTAGCTGTCGAAAACCAGCATTACGCGGCCATGCGCGCCTCCTGCACCAAACGCGGTCGCTGATCCGGCGGCACCCACGACGCCGACACGTGCACCACCGCCGAAATCGCGGCGGCCCAGGTCAGGGCCCACGCCTTGGGGAACTCCCAAATCGAAGTCAACACAAAGGCGACGACCACCGTGCCGATGATCGGCCAGATGGCGAAGCGGCGCTTCCTGAACGAATCCGCCTGCCACCACCAGCGGCGAACAGAGAACAAACCCGCGAAGAACAATACGTAGGCCGCGGCCGTCGGTTCGAAACTGCGGCCATCTTGCACGACAAGCGTCTGGTTGCCGACCCGTTCGAACAGGCCTTCCACACCGATCTCGTCATTCATCGCCACCATCAGTGTCGAATCCATCCAGAAGGCTGCCGCACCGACCAGTCCTCCCACAATCAGCAGGCCGAGCCGCCGCATGGTCGAGTCGACGTGCGTGCCTTCCCACAGCTTAGAGGCCCCTAAGACGGCCCACGCGCCCAGCAACGTCGTCATGCCAAAGAAGACGGCGTTAGCGGGATCGGGACCACCTGGCAACGTGGCGGCCGACGTGAAGGCCGGCAACGTGAAGAACGACGTGAAGGCAAACAGTCCCACCGTCAGTAATGCGGTGCACAGAGCGGCCACGGCCATCGAGCTGGTCAGTTCGGTCATCCGCTCCCGTGCGGGGATCGAGCGCGGCGTGTCAGGCGTGAGCCTCCACGCGCTCAACCGATTGATGTGCTTCGCCCTTTTTTTTGAATAGCGAGCATAGGCGGCCCCAGCCTGAACCCCAGCCCCGGCAGTTGCGTCGGTCGGCGGCGGGGTCGCACCTGCATCGCGAGACTGCGTGCCGGCCCCGTCACGGTTCTGGTTGTCGCCGGAGAACCAGCAAATCAGACAGTAGATGCCGTAACCAACAGCGCCCCAGATTGCCAACTGAACCACAGCGTTGCCGGTCCCGCCCAGTCTTCCTGATAAAGCCAACACGACAACCACAATCCCAAGGACCTTGGCCCACGTCGGGAATTGATCCCACCAGGTCGTCTCCGAACTGGAACCTGGCTTTGGCGAGGACGCGGTTTGATTCACGGGCGCAGGTTGCTGCGCCGAGGCGTAGCGGCCCTTTTTCGGAATCGGCGGTGGCCCTGGCTGCTTGTATTGGTGGTAGGCCCGCTGCGCCATGCGTCGCGCGTCGCGGGCGGCACGCCGGGCGTGTCGCGCGGCTTTGCGCGCCTCTCTGGCTGCGAACTTCTTAGCCCCCGCTACGTCGAACGGCTCCAATTCTCCGCTTTCCGCTTCGGCGGCGGCAGCGGCTGCCCCGACGGCGGCAGCGGCTGCCGCAGCTGCTGCTGAGAACGAATCGCTGGCGGTGTGGTCGGGAACCTTGCGACCCGCAACAGCGTTGTTGAAGTCGTCCCGCAGATCGATCACGGTGGGCGTCCGCTTTAATGGATCCTTTTCGAGGGCCCGGGCCAAAACCGGCCGCATGTGAGACGGAATCGGTCGCAAGTCTGGCTTTTCGGAGAGATGCTTCATCAAGATCTCTCCGGCCGACTCGCCCTCGAAAGGAACGTTACCGGTTAACAGTTCATACAGCACGATGCCCAAACTATAGACGTCGACTTCGCGCCCGTACCGGCCGTGCGCCACCTCGGGCGCCATGTAGTAGACGGTGCCGACGCTTTGCGTGTGGGCGCTGCGATGGCTTTCGGAGATGAATTTTGAAAGTCCGACGTCACCGATCTTGACGATCCCGTGTTCGCTGAAGACGTTGGCCGGTTTCAGGTCGCGGTGCACGATGCCGCGGTCGTGCAGAAAGTGAAGGCCCTCGGCCATCCCATTGATCCAGCTTTGCACGTCTTGGACGGGCATGCCGTTGGGGTACTCGTGCAGGAGCTGATCAAGCGCCTTGCCGGACACGTACTCCATCACGATCCAATGGTCGCCATCGTTGTCGGTGCGAATGTCAAACAGGTTGACCAGGTTGGCGTGCTTGAGATTGAGGCACTGCGAAATCCCGCGGAGCTCGATCTCCATGTGTTGTTGCAACAGCTTCAGGGCGACTTCTTTGCCCGCGTCGCTGAGTGCGTAGTAGACCTCCCCAAACCCACCGCGGTGGATGCCGCGTTTGATGGTGTACCCTTCCAGCGGGCGCGATTCGGGCGGGAATGTGAACTTCCCCGTTCCGCGTCCGTTTTCTCCCTGCTGCTGAGGGGAGAACACCGTTTCCGCGATTTTTTGTTTCATCTCACTGTTCCGAATCAGACGATGTCGCCGAGTGGAAGGTCGCGCTACGCCGTTCTACCATTTTGCCGATGCGTCAGTGCCCAAAGGCCCCAATGCGGTCCGGCCTCCGGAAGAAGTAGTAGATCAAGGCTCCGAAAGGCCATGGAATCAGTACAATCACCAGAAGCCATACCACCTTGTCGTTTCCGGTGGGAGGCTCGTTCTGGACGCAATCGACCAGCATCCACAACCAGAACGCCCCGCCGGCCAGCCACAGGCCGATGCCGATCAAGGCGAATAGGATTGCAAATGGTGCTGTAAATAGGTCGAACACGTTCATGTGTCGTTACTCAGTCGCTTCCAATCGAAATCGCATGTCGAGACCGGTGACCACGGCTCCGGGCCGCAAGGCCGCTGCCTCTTTAACAAGGGTGCCGTCCACAAAGATGTCGCCGCGCGACTTGCACCACAGCTCGTCTCCCTTGCGAAACAGGACGACCGACTCAGACCAGTCGTGACACTGTGCGTGGTTGTCGCTGCCTGGCCCGAGCAGGCAAGTGTTCTCCATGAGGATGATTCCGTCGCAGCTCTGCGTCGGGCGGTGATCGCTTACAAAGTCGAGTCGCGCACTTGCGCTTAAGGCCGAGGGCATCTGAAACCGCAGGACAACGTTACTGCCCAGTTGAATCTCGTGGTTGTTGGTGAGATTCGTGCGGTCATCGACCGTGCGGCCGGAAACTTGGACGGGTGCATGGGCTTCGATGAGATACCCCTCGCCACCCCGAACAATAGTCGCGTGTTTTCTTGATAAGTTTGCCAGCAACGCCACATCTGCGGGGCTGTTGTCTCGGGCCGGCCCGCCAATGGTGACTTCGTCTTTCAAAAACAGCAGGTAGGCCCCCACTCCGTCGATCCAGAGTGTGTAACAATCGCGGGTAGAGGCACCGTTGATCGTCAAAAGGTCTTTGATCCTGGAGGCGTTGAACATCACGGCGATCTGCCCCGTGCTGAGGTGACTGAAGAAGCGCCCGGTCAGTGGCGGACGTCGCTTGCAGCCTCCTCTCCAATGTAACGGATTCCGGTGCGAAAAGGTTCACAATCCCAGCCGATTTTTTTCGTCACAACTCACTCGGTCGTCGGCAGATAAGACACCGGCAACGAGCCCGCTTCCTGCGAGCCCGTTGCCGTGAGTGACTTCCCCGATTCGAGTGTCCGAGCAGCGAGCTCACAGGGTTGGTTCAAGCGCCAACTCGTGGCCGATCTCCTGCGGATCCTCTTGGAAGTAGGTATCGATTTCGTTCTCGATGTTCTCCGGCACTTCCACTTCGTCGGTGGTCTCGACCGGAATCAAGCCGTGGAACTTGCCTTCAGCGTCGAGCATCTTCTCTCTGACGTCGAGATCCTTGTTCAATTCGGCGAGCAGCATCTTCAACCGATTCAGTTCTGAGTTGTCGATGTTGATCGACGGTGTGGCTGCGGCCGCTTCAACTGCCCGCATGGTGTTCAGCCGGGCTGCGGTTTCTTCAACCAGGACCTCAAGGTCTTTGCGGGCCAGCAACATTTTGTCCAACTTGTCTTCGTTGGACAGCAAGGACTTCTGGCGAAGTGTCAGAATCTTCTGATCCCGCACGAGTGCCTCGTTCGCGTTGACGAACCGGTCAAAGCGCTCTTTGAGATCTCGTTTCACTTCGTCCGATGAATAGGTGCGGCTGGCATACGTGAATGTGCCACTCCCGGTTCGTAAGTCTTCGCGGAGAGCCAGAATCGCCTGTTCCTGCTTCCGGATGGAAACCTCTTTGCGGGCGATTTCCTGCTCGAAACGCTCGACTTCCACCTGATTCTCGGCGATCACCCGCAGGTGCTCTTTGATCTCAGGCAGCAAGCCGTCGAGCATCTCGCGGGCGCGTTCCAACTCGAATTCGGGCGGAACTTCCCGTTTGACTGCTTTGCGAACTTCGTTCGCAGACGTTTTGGCGTAGCTGAACAGGTCGCGTCCAAACACGAATCCGCCCAACAGGGCCACGGCAATCGCGGTCACAAGTGCCTTCTTTATCATCTCTCTGCTCCTGGTGTCTCGAACACTCACTCGGGGTTCCCAACGCTGTTTTCTTTGAGTCGGCCGCCGGTTGGGATGTGCTGCCAACACTAAGGAATTCGCTGGTTGGGCCGTTATCTTGAAATTTTTTCAACAGCACGGCGTCATAGTCACTCAAATCTGCATAACATCAATGTTTACAATGGCTTGAACGCATCAGCCAATCTCGATATCTTCAGCAATGTTCTGACCCACCCGAACTTGGCTGCACGGGTCCAATCAGCTGCACCGGAGAGTGGTTATGCTGACTCTTCTGAGCCGACGGCAATCCGTTTGCGAGGGCGTATCCCGGCGAGATCTGTTGAAGGCCGGCGGCGCGGGACTGTTCGGTCTCAGCCTGCCAAAGCTGCTCGCTGCCGAGGCAACTCAGCCGGCGACCGAGGGACGGGCTAAGTCGGTCATCTTCATGTTTCTGTTTGGCGGTCCCAGCCAACTCGAAACCTTCGACATGAAGCCGGATGCCCCCAGCAAGCTGCGCGGGCCGTTTCATCCAATTGCATCGCGAACGCCCGAACTCAGGATCTGCGAACATCTCGGCCGCTGCGCGCAGGTATCGGATAAGTTCGCCGTGGTGCGCACGATGACGCACCCTCACAATGACCACAGCACGGCAGGCCACTACGTGCAGACGGGTCACCCGTGGCACATTCCGATTCGCGGCGGCTTCAATGCGACTCCCAAGGATTGGCCGTCCATGGGTTCGGTGGTCGAGTACGCGACTCAGCAACAGACGGGTACCGCTGGCGGCGATCTGCCCAACTACGTCGTGTTGCCGAACTACCTCGGACGCCTGCAGGAAGCGGGCGGCTTGCGACGGCCGGGCGAATACGCCGGCTGGCTCGGCCCCGGCTTCGATCCGCTGACGACCGCCATCGACAAAAAAGAAGTCAAAGACAACCCATACTTTCGTAACTGCAATGACGACGAATTGAACTTCCAGATTCAGGGACTCGTCACGGGACAGGAGTTAACGCTCGATCGACTGCACACGCGCGGCTCATTACTCAACCAGTTCGACGATCAATTGCGTACGAAAACAGGCAACCGCGCGATCGACGCTTACGACCGTTTCCAGCAGCGGGCTCTCTCTCTAGTGACGTCGGAAAAGACCCGACAGGCGCTCGACATTCGCAGAGAGTCCGCCAAACTCCGCGACGCATACGGCCGGCACCTGTTTGGCCAATCGACGCTCATGGCACGGCGATTGATCGAAGCCGGCGTACGATTCGCCACCGTGCATTGGGATTGTGTCGATGGCTACAGCTGGGATTCGCACCGCAGCAGCCACTACCTCGAGAATCACCTGATCCCCGGTGTCGATCAGGCTCTCTCGGCGCTGCTCACCGATCTGGATGAGCGAGGCCTGCTGGACGAAACACTGGTCGTCTGCTTGGGCGAGATGGGCCGCACGCCCCAAGCCAACGACAAGTGGGGCCGCGGACACTGGAGCACACTGTTCCCCGCCGTCCTGGCCGGCGCCGGAATCCGCGGCGGAACGACCTACGGCCGATCCGACAAGGACGCCGCCTATCCGCTCGATCATCCGACCAGCCCTGAAGACTTGGCGGCAACCGTGTTCCACGCACTCGGCATCGACCCGGAGACACGGATCGCCGACGCCCAAGGCCGCCCCGTCCCCATCGCCGACGGCGGCGAAGTGTTGCACGCATTGTTTGCATAGGTTTGCGCTAGCCGACTAGGCTTGCGGTAGCGAACGGCGTCCGGATTCCACGTCGAGTTAACACAGCAACATTAGGTCTGCGCGGCCCGATCCCTTTGCGAGTGCGCGCTCGACGCGGCTGAGCAGGGTTAGGCAGCAACGCGTGTAACTCGGCTTAATCATCACAATCAGAAAAAAACCTAAAGGTTGCCTATTTTATTGACGATCAGTCTGAAGTCCGGTGTTCTATGGGCTATTGATAGGAAGACAGGTTGCGAGGCTTTCTGGCTGCATCGCTGTTCGTGCTCGGTGTCGTTGTCACCTCTTCCAGAGGGCTCGCTCAAGTAGGACACACTTGGGATCCGGGGTCCGCCTACAACGCGCCGCACGCCAGCCCCGATATGGAGGATGCACTGGAAGCGGAATTGCATCGAAATTCCTTACTGCTCATGCAGTTTGAAGACCAACTCATGTCCCCGCCGGCAGAGTTGGACAGCGTTCAACTTTGGCAACAGCCCGGCGACTTCGGTCCTTCCTTCAACTCCGGCTTTGATTCCTCGTTCGACCCCGGCGCCCTCAGCCCGGGCGAGACACCGGAGAATGCCCAGGGAATCGGCGCAGGATTCAATAACCCTGGTTTCTTTAAAGGCGGCTCGTTGATCGAGGCCTATGACAAGGAGTACTACCGTTTTCCAGGGTCCGATTTCCTCGTCAAAGCAGGTGGCTTGGTCCAGGCTGATTTCATTCATGACTTTGACCCGATTCTCGACCGCGAAGTGTTCGTTACTCCGGCAATCGAAACGAACCCTCGACGCGACGAAGAGAACTTTGACGCGAGTGCACGGCCCAGCCGACTGTTCGTCGAAACGCTTTACGAAGTCGACTTCTACGGCCCGCAGCTGTATCACGTGTTCGCCGACGTAAACTTCCGGGGGCGAAATCGGAAGGCGAACCAGGGACAAAGCGACGTCAGTTTCATCAACGCTTACGCCGAAGTCGGCAACGTGGTGGGTGGTTTGGGAGTCGGCCCGGGAGAATCTCTGACGGGCTACAGCACACTGTTGGTCGGGCAAACCTTCAGTACGTTCTCCGACATCTCCGCCTTTCCTGTGACCCTCGACTTCGCGGGGCCAGACGCGCTCGTCTTCAACCTCGATACGCAAATCCGCTGGACCCAATTGATCATGCCTGGGTTGACCGCGTCCTTTGGCGTCGAGCGCCCCTTCAGCGACATCACCACACCGACCGGCGTCGCCGGTCGTCGAATCAACCCGGCACCCGACTTGGCAGTTAATGTTCGCTACCAGCTCGCGCAATCTCACGTGCAGTTTGCTGGCATCCGGCGGCGGCTTGCCTTTCAACCGACGGTGGGACCGCGGGACACCGTTACCGGACATGGCTTCAGCATTTCGGGCGTGATCTATCCCTTCGTCGACGAGGGGGTCGACCCGGAGTCAGTCGACGTTTCCGAGGCGTGTCAGAAGGATCAGATCTTCTTCCAGGTGACGCGCGGTGAGGGAATTGCGAACTTCATCAACGGTCCTGAAGGCCTGGGACTGGATGCCGCCCCCGGCTTTTTGGGGATGCTCCAACCAATCCCGATTACCGCCTGGTTCGTCGCGTATCAACACTGGTTCACCGAGTCGCTTGCCATCAACGGCACCTACAGTACCGTCGACATCAGCGCCATCGGCGGCCAGGACCCGTCGACTCTGAAGCGGACTCAATACGTCAACACCAACGTCGTCTGGCTCCCGCTGGACAGAGTTGGCATCGGGCTCGGCTATTTGTACGGTACGCGCACGAATCAAGATGGCGCCGAAGGCGACGCGAACCGGGCGCAGCTGACGTTTCAGTTCACGTTCTGATAGGCATCCTCGTTAGAGGCGCCAATCGCCGTGCTCACTGCTGATTCATTGCTGCAGCGTCGTAGACGACTCTCCCACCGACAATTGATTTGGCGACTTTGGTCTTGCTGATCTGATCGAGCCGATCTGCTTCTTGCAAGTCGAACAAGTTCTGATCAAGCACAATCATGTCGGCAAACTTACCTTCCTCGATAGAGCCAAGTTCATCCTCGGCGCCAAGAACCCAGGCGCCCTCCAAAGTGCAGATGCGCATCGCTTGCTCTAGCGAGATCGCCTCGGTCGGATTGAGTTGGCCCAATTCGGGATGATCTGGGTTGGTTCTGGTGATGAATCCTTCAATTGCGGGGAATGGATTCGGCGTGGGATTAGCCGTTAACCAGTCCGCACCCTGCCCGACGTGAAGCCCCGCCTCGATTGCTGTTCTAACTGGAAACATCCTGCTATGCCGCCGGTCTCCGATTCTTGGCGGAAATGTCGCCACAATACCCGGATGCGGGTATGGAATGTGTGGTGAGAAGTCGATATTGACGTCCTGCATCTCAGCGACTCGCTGGATGTCCGGCGGTGTGATCATCCAACAATGGGCAACCTTATGGCGGACGCCGCTGTCGCCGTTTGCGTCTTTCATCATTTGCAGCGCATCGACGACTCGGCGTATCGTCCCATCGCCGATCGCATGAACGTGAAGGCCGACCCCCATCTTGTCGAACTTGATGAACGCATCGGCAAACTCACGGGTCGACATGTTTGCTTGACCAAAAAAGTCCGGCTCGTCGAGGTAGTTTTGCAAGAGCAAGGATGTGCGTGCGGACGGTGATCCATCAGCAAAGATCTTCACGTAATTCGGTCGGATCAGATCTGACTCGTAATTGCCGCGATTCTTGATCTGCTCTTCTATGTCCTCGACTGTGTAGGCCAGGTTGAGGGTCGTCTTCCAATCCCACGCAACGAAGACGCGCTGCTTAAGTCGTCCCCGGCCTTCCAGCAGCTTGAGAGCGTCTAGCGGGGCACGATGCCCTTCTGCCGTCTGCTGTGTCGTAATGCCGTAGGACAGAAACATATCAAATATTTCTTCGATCGGTTTGGCGTACTCTTCGGCGGTCGCCTGCGGAATGACGCGTTCAACAAGTTGCAAGGCAAGTTCACGAATCGTTCCCGTCGGCTCTCCGGTCCTTGGATCTTTAACAATCACATTGAGGTGGTCGGACGTCGTCTCGCGAGTAATGCCAGCCAGCTTGAGCGCCTTTGAGTTAAGCCACGCGTTGTGACCTGACTGGTCCAGCAAAACCGCCGGACGATTCGGCACAACTTCATCCAACCACTCCTTCTTCGGCGCGTCGTCAGGATAAATCCCGATGTTCCATTGTCCGGCGAGGATCCATTCTTTCTCCGGGCGCTCATCCGCGTATGCCTTGACTTCCTCCAAGATCGCCTTGGGGTCGCCCGGATTCTTGAGGCTCAGATTCATGTCGCCATACCATGGCGTAATGAAGGGATGCGAATGCAAGTCCAGAATTCCGGGTATCACGAACATGCCGTCTAGATCGATAGTCGACGTGTCTTCGCCAGTGACGGCGGCAATCTCTTCGTCCGAGCCGACCTTGATGAATCTGCCGTCCTTGATGGCGACCGCTTCCGCCCACGGCTGCTGCCCGTTGACCGTGTAGATCTTTCCGTTGGTGTAGACGGTGTCTGCGGCCTGCTGGGCGAGTACCGTACTCGGCAACGAGCACAGGACAATCAGACAGATCATGCTTAGCGTCTTCATTCGTCGGTCTCCCGGTGATGAGAGCTACAGGGCTCCGTTCGCGAGTGCTTGTGAGAGTGCAACGTCCGGCAGATGTCGCGTTCCAGATCCCCAAGTAGCTGTTCGTACTCTTTGACACGTTCGGGCGAGGTAGCGGCCATCCTGCGGAAACGATCGAGAGCCTCGACACAGTCATCGTAGTCCTGGCTGAACGGACCAGCAAGTTTCCAGCCGCAGCGGCCAATCCGGCGCACTACGTGGGCTACATCTTCGTCGAAGAACTGGTCGGTGACGTCGTCGACGGTCTCCAGAAATCTGGCCTGGCATGCGAACAGCAACACCGCGCACCGGCTATCGAGCGAGCGGAATGTTCCCTGCATCCGAGCCGATCTTTGGAATAGAGGTCGTCGCGATGCGGGAACGCTGACGCTCTCTCGGACCAGCGTAAAGCGACCGAATCCTGATTCTGCTGTGGGCGGCAATTGCGTCGTGCGTGGGCTCTGACCATCATGGAGGTCCGCGGATGATTGGCGATTTCACATTCTTTCGCTCTGTTGATCACGGGAGAACCTCGTGAATGTCTCCAGGCAGGCACTCACAATCTGCGTCGGCCTGAGCGTCGTGCTTGCGGCAGTCTTCGCCGTGGTTCCTGGCACCATTCGCCTTCGAACGGCGGTCGGTGAACAACCGCAGGATGACCATGCTGCAGAGGATGAGGATTGTGGATGTATGCCGGCCAACAATAGCCATGGAACCAGTTCGACGCCGATGGAATACGCCAAGATGATCGAACCAGAACTTGGTATTCCTCCGGTGGTTGATTGCGGAGCCGGTGTTGAGATACCAATTCTTGTCGACGGCGTGAAAACAAAAGGGAATCCCGGTCTGCATTGTTGTGATAATCCAAGCTTACAAGTCGGCGACTGTATGTCGGGATCCAGTTTGCAACGCTATGAGGGAAGGACCGCCGATGGGACCCTCCTGCCCCATGTGGTTTGGGTCAGTTTCTGCCGACACGATGGCCGCGACACGGCAGAATACGACGTTCCCGATTCGGTCCAACTCATCGGCTACAACACCAAGACGGGTGCCACCGCTTTTTTTGAGAGCGGAGACAACAAGAAATGGACCTATGTGGATGCCTCAACGAATCGATTGATGGGCGTCTTGCCGGGAATCGATGATCCTGATGGTTTCAATACTGCCTACAGCACTCCCGGCCGAGTTCAGTGTGTGGCCTGCCACCAAAACGATCCCTTCGTGCACAATCCATTTATTGATGGGGCGAGGCTTCCAAGTGATCCTACTCAGCCCGTGGTTCCTGTAACTTCAGGTCCTGACGCTCCCTATTACGTCATTGGTGGGAGTGACTGGGACATGCGAACCATTCACATTGAAGGAAATGGATGTCTGGATTGTCATCGTATCGGCATGAAGACCCTCGAAGAGTTCATGAGCGATGGTTGGCATCCCAATCAGCACATGCCCCCAGACGATCCTGGTAGTCTGTCCAAAGACTTTCAGGCGCTTCTCGATGCCTGGAATCGTGGCCCCGAGAATACCCCCGGCTGCGATTGGATCATTCCGCCGGCCGGCAGTTGTGAGAGCCAAGTGGTAGGCGACGACTATCCACATAAGGCGCGTTTCAACAAGCCGAACCGGCGCGCACAAACACCACGGCCGGCGGCTCAGAAATAAAGTATGTGCAGACACAATACAGCGCCCGCGCCGAATCGAGACTAGGAAACGCCGTGAAGGAAATCGCCTACCTTGCTTCGATTTTCGTAGTGATGACCGTTGGTCGCGCGATGGCGCAAGACCCCGATCAACAGCAACCGGTGACGCCGCTGCCGACTTTCGTTGACGTGCAGTATGGTCCTCACGACCGAAACCTCATGGACGTGTGGCTGGTGAAATCTGAGAGGCCGACACCGGTCTTGTTATCGATACACGGCGGTGGATTTCGGCGCGGCGACAAGAAGGTTTCCCGCGGCATTCTCAAGGGATGCCTCGCGTCCGGCATCTCGGTCGTGGCGATCACCTACCGGTACTCCGACCAAGCGATCGCTCCCGCTCAGTTTCTCGACGCGGCACGAGCCGTGCAATTCGTTCGCCACAAAGCCGATGAGTGGAACCTGGATCCATTTCGAGTCGCGGCCACGGGCGGCTCAGCCGGTGCCGGGTTGTCACTCTGGCTGGGATTCCACGAGGACTTAGGCGACCCGAAGAATGAGGACCCCGTATTACGCCGGTCCACCCGCCTGACCTGCATGGCTGTCAACAACGGGCAATCGTCATACGACCCCCGATTCATTCGAGACCTGTTTCCCAGATCAGACACCTATCAGAACTCGGCTCTGGCGCAGCTATTCGACGTCGATCTGACGGGACTGGATGACCTTCCCCAAGAGAAATACAGGCTCTTTGAAGAAGTGTCTGCGCTCAACCACTTGACCCATGACGATGTGCCGGTCTTGATGACCTACGACAATGAATTCGACACGCCCGTCAGCAGTCGCAGTATCGGCATTCACCATCCTCGATTCGGAAAAGTTCTCGAGGAGCGAATGGAAGCGCTGGGGATCGAGTGCAAGGTCCACACAGGTTTCGGCCAATCCAATCGGAGTCGCTCCAATTTGGTCATGGCGTTCTTGAGACGGCACTTCTACAAGCAGTCTCCGGAGCCGACGACGACAGCCGAGACCGGCGTGCCGCGGGCTGACTTCGAGAAGATCGTGCTCACACCGCGATACTTCTGCGACGGCATCCAGGCCGGCGACATCAACCGCGATGGCCATGTTGATGTTGTGGCGGGACCGTATTGGTACGAAGGCCCGGAGTTCACGCTGGCACACGAGTTCTACCCCGCCGAGACATTGGTGCCGGAGCAGAGTCCTTCGAACAGCATGTTTTCTTTCGTGCACGACTTCAGCGGTGATGGGTGGCCCGATATTCTCGTGCTGGGCCGCGTGCACCTGCATCCCGCCTATTGGTATGAAAATCCAGCCAACACAGACGCCGGATGGAGAAAGCACTTCGCATTCGAGCGGGTGCGGGGCGAATCGCCCACGCTGGTTGACATCGATGGGGACGGTCGCCCGCAGCTGATCTGCCATTGGGACGGACGTTGGGGATGGATCGAGCCGAATTGGGATACGCCAGGTGAACCTTGGGAATTCCACTCGATTTCGGTTGCCGGCGAATGGAAGCAGTTCTACCACGGAACCGGCGTGGGCGACCTAAACAGCGACGGTCGACTCGATCTGGTGATCAACGACGGCTGGTTCCTGCAGCCTCCGGAGCATGATGCCGCCTGGACTTGGCAGGCGCATCGGTTCTCCGCCGGGAGGGGTGGCGCACAGATGCTGGTCTACGACATCGACGGGGATGGAGATAGCGACGTCGTATCGAGTCTGGACGCGCACGGTTGGGGGTTGGCCTGGTTCGAACAGTACAACGAGCACGGTGTCGTCGGGTTCCGCATGCACCCGATTATGGGGACTCGCGAGGAAGTCGACACGTACGGAGTGGCCTTCTCGCAACCCCACGCCCTCGATTTAGGCGACATCGATGGAGACGGCTTAAAGGATCTCGTTGTCGGCAAGAGAATGTGGGCGCACGGCCCGAGGGGTGACATCGAGCCGAGTGCGCACCCGGTGCTCTATTGGTTCAAGTTAACTCGCGAGAAGACGAAAGTGCGTTTCGTGCCGCATCTGATCGACCAGCGTTCCGGCGTGGGAGTGCAAGTCACAATCGCCGACGTAAACGGCGATGGTGCCAACGACATCCTCACAGCATCAAAGCTCGGCAGCTTCGTCTTTTTGAATCAGCTTGCTCCGTAGGGACCGCCTTGCAGAAGGGAGCACAACGTGTGACTCAGTCGCCGGCAAGGGTGACGATCACTCGTTGGTATCTGGTTAAAGGTGGACTTCCCGTATCCGTCACCTCGCAGACGATGTGAATCGTTTGGCCTTGTTTGGCATCACGCGGAACAATGAATGAGGCCTGGGACCGACCGGCATCGCGGATCTCAATCGTCGACGGATACGATCCCGGCTCTTTGTATTGCCACCAACGGTAGCTGAGCTGATCGCGGTCGGGATCTTCGCCGTTGGCCACCAGCACTACGTTCTCAGCGGCACCGGCGGTGAGATCGTGATCGTGTTGAAGCGTGACCACAGGTGGATGGTTGGCATCGTCATAGTTCTCGACGCACCAATCTGCACGGGCAGCCCAGTCGTTTTGAAACGCGACCGCCCAGCGCCAAATCGGTTTGTTGCGGTCGCCATCGTCCTTGGCACCCTGCCAGACGTTGTCACCCTTCTTTCGATCGCGTGAAAAGCGTCCGCCCCAGCCGCCGAATTCGGGATGTTCCAGGCTGTCTAAGCCAACGTTGATCTGGTGCATAAATGCTGGTGAGTCGCCCTCAGAGCGAAAGTCGCCCTTTCGATAAAGGCTGCCTTTACGCATCCGATCCTTCTTGTGTGCTTCGTAGCGCGAACAAAGTGGACCGTGGTCGCTCAAAATGTGCTTCTTCATCCAGGGAGCCCTGAAGTACTCCAGCACATCCGGTGGCATCTTCTTGGTCCAATCGTAGGCGATGCATCCGAACTGCCGGAAGCTGCCCAAGACTTGCACTTCAGGCCACTGCTTCAAGACATAGTCGCGCAGTGTCCTGTCCTGATCGAGAATGACGTAGACAATGGCCTTTTTTGCGACCTTCTCGCTCTGATCCGGATACTCAACTTCGATCGTCTTCAAAGCCCGGGCGATCGTGTTCGTGCCGCCCCAAGCTTGCAGGTAAACGGGTCCCCCTTTGTCATCTAGAAGTACATCCACGATGCGATTCGAACCGGGCGTCTGTTTCTGCATTTCGCCGACATCATCGATGTTTCCCACGTACACAACATTCTTGAGTTGCGGCGGCGTCGGATATCCGGCGGCGTGCAATTTCAATTTGTTGTAGGACTCCGCATAGAGATCGATGTCCCGCTCGATCCATGACTCGCCGGCCCAGTCATGTCCCTTCCAGTGGAACTTTGAGCTGGAGTAAATGATCCCCTCAATGTCCCATTCATTGGCATACAGCAAGAAGCGGACCATGGAACAGCGATCGTCGATCTCCCCGTCGGTCGTGGCGATGACGCGCGGCCGCATGGACGTCGTTTCCACGTCGTCAAACGACCTAGCGAATTGAGCGGCATTCAACACCAGTGTAAAGACAAGCACGGTCACCCAGTTGAGGTTCATCTTCTGGTTTCCACTCGATGCTGGAAAGAGAGTATGTGCGCCTTCGCTTTCATCTCCAATGGATTGTGATCGATGGCGATGCTTGACAACAGCCTCACTCAAGTCTGACGGCCGCCGTGCCGCCAAACGAGGGTCGCTGACGTTCGAAGGTGGCACAGGTGTCGCCACGTCCACGCTCCGCAAGCACAGTGTCGGCTTGCCACAGGACAGCTTTCCAGATTCGCGTGATCTGACCTATTATCCCGCCTTTCGCCCGCTCCGTTTTCAGCGAAGGCAGGATGTCAGTGAGCCAGCAAGCCCGCATCCGTGTATTGTGTGCAGTCGCCGTGATTGCAACGCATCAGGCACTCGCACAGTCGCAAATCACTGTTCTGTCCGATCCGGATCGGAAACCACAGGGGCCGCTCAGTCGCCAGATTCGGGAGATAGTCGGAAATCTCGATGCTGAGCCTGTGGCTCGAATTCGCGCCGACCTCAATTCAGCAACCTGGGAAATTCTGCATGCGACGAATCGAGCCATCGCAGGTCGAACATCGGCCGGGCTTGATTACGGAAACGGTGAAGGCCCGCTCAGCTACGGACGCAGCCTTGTTGTGATATCGCGAACGGCTGGTCGATTATCACCAGCGGCCGAACGACGGGCGACGACAACGGTACCCAGGCCGTGGTTTCACAACAGGCTGAACGAACTTCTCGAAACTGCAGCCGATCGCGATCTGCTGGTCTTCGTGCACGGATTCAACGTCAACTTCGACTCAGCCGTGTTGCGTGCGGCTCAGATCGCCAGCGACATGCCCTTCAATGGGGCGATCGTATGCTACGCGTGGCCCTCGCAGGGGGGCATCCGCAACTACAGCCGAGATGAAGCGATCGTTCAACGAACTGCGACGCCCCTCGCAAGTTTCCTGTCGAACTTGGCTCAATCCGTCGGATCACGAACACGCATCAACATTCTGGTAAACAGCATGGGCAATAGAGCGGTCTTGGCTGCGCTCAGCCAACTTCCGCAGACCGTGCAACAACGTAGACCGTTTCGCCACGTCGTCTTCGCTGCACCCGACGTCAGTGCCGCCAGATTCCACACTCAGGTGGCCGCTGTCACAAAAATGGCACAACAAGTCACACTCTATGCTTGCTCAGGTGACACGGCACTCAAGGCGTCTCGTCAGCTGCATCGTGATCCCAACCGGCCATGGATACGCATCGAGCGCGCCGGCGATTCGACGAAACCCGTGGTTACGGCTGGGGTGCAGACGATCGACGTGTCGGCCGTCGATACAAGCTTTATGGGCCACTCGTACTACGGCAGTAACAAGACGGTCTTGACCGATCTGCTGTACCTGTTGAAGCGAGACCGCCAGCCAGACCACTGTCCATGGTTGCAACCCGCGTCGATTCGATCGGGGACCTATTGGAAGATGGACAAAAGGCAAGTCGCCATTCTGCCGGTTCGGCAGAAGCGGTGACCGAATTCGCTGAGTTCCAACGACTCCCAAAGTACTGCAGGACTCCTGGTAAATTGCTTCGCTACCGTGCTGGTTGAGCTGTTGGGTCCGGGAACGCGTTGGCCGCGAATCCTTTCTGAAAACCGGGTCTTCGAACGCTGGGCTGCTGGCCATGTCCGTCACGGTCGAGGATACTGGATGACAGAAACAGCTGCTCGTCTAACGAACGTTCAATAGACCGCAACTGCTCTCGGGACACGGGCTTGCTGCAGGTGGCCGAAATCATTCACTGTGGCTGAGGTGTCACCAGCCAACTGACCTCCTCCGAGCCTGCGAGTTAGTTGAGCCGGGGCTTTTGATGATTCCCCTGGTGCAACGATCGACCGCACACTTCTGATCAGTTGAGGAGACGGAATTGCCCGACGACTCATCGGATGCGACCGGCAACGGTGCCCGGGCTCAACATCCGGCCGAACTGCGAAACGAGCCTCTCGAGGCGAACGAAACGACTCGGGTTCAGCCGGATCTAGACTCGACGCTTCCACCGCGCCCGGTTGATCCACACACGCGTGGCGAGGGGGCTCGAAGGTTCGGTGACTACGAACTGTTGAGCGAGATCGCCCGAGGCGGCATGGGGATCGTCTACCGGGCACGCCAGCTCAGCGCCAATCGGATTGTCGCCCTCAAAACGATTCGCTCCGGCGAACTGGCCGATGCGGACGAGGTCCGACGCTTTCGCATCGAAGCCGAAGCCGCCGCGAATCTGGACCATCCCGGCATCGTGCCGGTCTTCGATGTGGGCGAGATCGACGGGCAACAGTACTTCTCGATGGGATATGTCGAAGGTCCGAGCCTGGCCAGCGAGATAGCGGACGGTCCGCTGCCGCCCCGCCGCGCCGCTGACTTGGTTTGCAAGCTCTGCGAGGCGATCGCTTACGCGCACGAGCAGGGCATTGTCCACCGCGACTTGAAGCCGGCCAACGTGTTGCTGGCAGATGGTGATCGACCACGCGTGACGGACTTCGGCCTGGCGAAGCGGGTCTCCGATGACAGCGGGCTGACGGCGACCGGGCAAGTGTTGGGAACGCCCAGTTACATGTCCCCCGAACAAGCCGGCGGAGAGACCGAGAAAATCGGCCCGCCCTCGGACATCTACTCGCTGGGCGCGATTTTCTATTGTTTGGTCACGGCCCGGCCCCCTTTTCAGGCGGCGACGATCCCGGAAACGATCCTCCAGGTTCTGATGAAGGAGCCGCTGTCTGTTCGCCGTTTGAATGCGGCCATCGACCGGGATCTGGATACGATCATTCACAAGTCCCTGCAGAAGAATCCCGCTCATCGATATTCGTCGGCGCGGGCACTCGGCCAGGACATCGATCGCTATTTGGAACAACGTCCGATCCACGCACGCCGCACGTCATCTGTGGAGAAGACCTGGCGGTGGGCCAAGCGGAACCGCATGGTGGCTGCTCTGCTGGTATCGACCATCACACTGTTGCTGGGCACGTTGGCGTTCACCGCGTACGCGGCGGTTGTCTATCGAGACATGGCGCAGGAGCAGCGAGACTCGGCCCAAGAGCAGTTGCAGCTTCGTGTACAGATGTCGGAGAGTCTGTATCGGGCAGAACTCCAGTCGGCCGACGACGTGCTGGCCAATCCGCAGCTGGGCGACCGGTCGAGAAAATTTCTGACACGTTGGAACCCTGACAATCCCGCCTATGCAACACTGGTCCCCGACACCCAGCGGGACCTCCGCGGATGGGAATGGTATCTGTTGTTCGGCATCGACAAGCAGAAGAGGATCGCGGTGCCGGGCCGCGTGTTGGCAGTGGACATCAGCCAGCGCAGCCTGCTGGCTTTCGGTTTTGCCAACAACTTTTCTGCAATCCAATTCGACCAGGAGCGCGGTGGCGTCACTTGGAAAGCGCACAAGTCGATGACGACGGCGGTGAAATTCGCGCCCGACGGCCAGATGATCGCGACGGGCGGCCTCGACGGCCTGGTCGGGTTGTGGAGCGTCAAACCTCGGCGGCGGCTCGCTGAACTCGAGCACGGATCAGCCGTGCACTCGCTGTCTTTCAACGACACTGGCAGTCTACTGGTAACCCATGCCGTTGATGGAAAACTCCGCATTTGGAACGTGCAAGACTTCTCGCTGGTCAAGACCATCGAACAGGGCGTCTCCCAAACACCCGCCTGCAGTGTTTCGCCCGACGGCGCGCTGATTGCCGCCGGGGCACAGTTGGGGGAATCCTTTCCGCTCAGGGTTTGGGATCTGAAAACAGGAAACGTTGTTGCGGAGTTTGCCAGCAACGCCCATCGCGCCCCGATTCAGTCGGTTGACTGGAGCCCGGATGGCAAGCGGATTGCTTCCGCTAGCATTGATCGCACTGTTCGCGTCTGGGATCTCCCGCAGGCGCAACTGGCGTTCTCCATCACCAGACACCAGCAGCCGGTCTATGCCGTGGCTTGGAGCCCGGACGGTAAAACGATCGCATCGGCGGGTGCCGACATGGAGGTCTATCTTTCGGATGCGGCGACGGGTGAATTGACCAGCGCATTCGGGCATCTGGGGGGCGAATGGGCGAAGGTCCGCGCGCTGGCCTGGGGACCCGAGAACCAGAAGCTGGTCAGCGCCTTTGAGAACGGGCAAGTCGAGATCATTGACCTGGCAAAACGCCGAGCGATCCAGTCGTTCCCCATCGAGCCCGTCGATCCGGCGGCTGATGCCGCAGCCATTGCCTGGCGGCAACAACCAGCGGAATTGAGCGTCACGCTGGGTGACAGGGCAGTCGCCTGGCAGGCGGACTCGGGAGTGAAAACGTCTACTTCGGAGATCCTCACCTGCTGGAGCCAAGATGACACTTTCACGGCATCGGTCCGCGGAACCGAGTTGGTGGTCCGCAAGGATGGCGAAATCGTGCTCGAAAGCCAGCTCGAACAAAAGCCGCGCCGTCTACTGTGGAATCCCCGGCAGAGCATGCTGGCCATTCAGATGGCGCATGCAGTGCAAACCTGGCAAGGCGACTCGAGTGGCCCGCCGACAGTCTTCACCGAGCTGGATCCGCAGCAGCACGGCGAGATCGACTCGGTCGGGTTCAGTGCGGACGGAACCAAACTCGTCGTGGGCTCCAGTTTGGGCGACGTGCAGATCTATGAGGTCGACAGCGCCCGAATGGCAAAGAGTTTTCGCCTTGGAGAACGAGGTTTTCAACACGTGCGGACTCGCGCCATTGCCTGGAAACCGAACAGCACCCTCTTCGCGATCGGGACCAGCAGCCGGTTTATCTTCTTGTTTGACTACGACACGCTACCGAGCCAACCGACGAAGAAACGCGACGATCGCGGGATTCGGGCTCATGACGCTCACCTCCGCGCGCTCTCCTGGAGCCCCGACGGAACACGACTCGCTTCAGCCAGCGCCGACCGAACGGTGAGAATCTGGAACCTCGACGTAGAGAGCCTCAAAGAAGTCGCCTCCAAGAAAACACTCACATTGCCCCACGATGCAGAGGTTCGAGACGTTACTTGGAGTTCAGATGGCCGGCGTTTAGCCACGTTGACCGGCAGCGGTGTTGTCACGGTCTTCGATGCCACGCCCGGCTATGACAAGTCCGCATACTTCGAAGCCAACCCCAGCATGATCGAGTGGCGAAAGTGACGGTTTCATCGGCCGAATAGCCAGCGGGCTGTCAGACCCACGATCAATCCGCCAGTGGGCCGAGACGTGGGCAATTCATCCCGGCCCAATCGAGTGCTTCCGGGCTTGCGTCTTCACCGACCACCGAAACCGTCGCATAGTCTTGGGGCGAATAGAAGCTCGTCTCGGAGATCGGTAGCAGGATCCACTCATTGGCGAACAGGGCGCCGTCGCGTGCCCGCACGGGCATCGGTGAGCCGCCAATCTTGTATTGACCCGCGTACCGCTCGAGCAGAGCGTCGGGCAATGACACCAGCCGGGGACGCGGCACGTTCGGAACTTCGACGGCCTCACCGGCCACGATCCGGGGAACATTACGCCGCAGCAGGTCGTTGGCGCCGACCATCTGGTTGCTGACCAAGATCAACGTCAGATCGGTCCGGGAGTTGTAGTCGAGAAAGGCGCGATAGCTGTTGGTGATACCGTTCCAACTCATCGTACCTCCCCGCAGAAGTCGCCGTCGCGACCGCTCTCCGAACCCGCCGTCGATCAGCGTCCTGGAAATGGCCAACAGGTCCCTGGGCGTCGAGAACAGAGCCCCGGCGCCGATCAGGAAGGAGTAGTGCTTGTCGGGAGCAGGCTTTTGACCGTCGAGGGACCAAGCGTAGCTCTTGGCCGCTTGGGACAAGTCGACGCCTGGGCCGGGATGCAATGTGTGGGACAGGTTGAGTGGTTCGAGAATCCTCTCGCGCAAGAGCAGTTCGTAACTCTTGCCGCTCGCCAATTCGAGCACCCGCACCATGACTGAAAATCCGCCCGAACTGTACTTCCTGCGACTCCCGGGCTTGAAGTCGAGATCGCGACCGCGCGCCAGCTCGACCATGTCGGCAGCTGTACGCGGCACGTTCTCTTCGTTCGGAGCCGTCAGACGATGGGGAATCCCCGAGAAATGAAACAAGAGGTGGCGAAACTGGATCTGGTCACCATTCGGGAAGTCTTCGAGCCACTTCGAGATTGGATCGCTCAGCGAGATCGCGCCGCTTTCGATCAGTTGGGACGCGAGAATCACCGTCGTAGGCTTGGTCAACGAAGCGATGCAGGACGGCGTCTCGGCATCGAAGGCGCGTCCACGCTCGCGATCGGCGAGGCCCCAGGAACGCTCGTAGAGCACGTCGCCTCCGCGTGCCACAAGCAGCGTTCCCGAGAGGTGACCGGCCTGGGCGAATGGCGCGGCATAGCCGTCGATCCGCGAGGCGACTTCGGAGCTCGGCGGACTCTCACCAGCGGCCAGGTTCGCGGCCAGCAGCAATGGCAGGAGCATCAAGGGATGGCATTGCATCGCTTTGTTTCTCAGGGATCGCGGTCTGTGTTTCACACTGGCTCTGACAGCGGTTCGTTATTGCGCGCAATTCGGGCGTGGACAGCTGTGGCGCAATCACTGATTCGCCGACCGATGCGAATTATTTGCAAGCATTTGACACAGCTGACATAGCCGGGCCGACACGGGACCGTGTACGTTCGATCCGCCGATTCGATGTCGCTGAGTTTCCGGGTCTGGTCGCGGGACGACTCATGTGGTCGGGGCGACCTCGACTAAGATTGCGAGGGCGACCTTTACGCGGCGAGGTGCGCTCTGACTGATTGATGGCACGACGCGAGAGTCGACCGTGGCCGTTCATTGTCAAATCAAGTCCAGCTTAAGAATGCTGCATCCGTCCCCGTACGGGAGAGTACCAGCACAGCCCGGTGACCGTCTGTGAAGTATGGGTCTCCTGTCAGATTATGTCTCGGGGACTCATCTGAAGTTGCCTCGACACCGTCGGCGTACCCGAACCGGGAAACCCGACGGGTCGCAACCAGATAGTCCACCAGGTAATCGCGCGCTTCGTCAATGTCTGGGTCAATGCGATGCGTTGTCAGGTTCCAGGTTTTTGGAGTGAACCGGACTCCGATATCGCGACTGATCTGTCCGATCCACACGGGCTGATGCTGGAACGATAAGTCCGTTTGCCACAGGCGAAGATGGATTCGTTCATTGATGCTTGCCCGCGCTTTCTGCAGAGCCAGGTCTTGCATGTGGCCTTTCACGAAGAGGGAACTCACCGGCGAATACCGGTACTCCGAGTCGAACAGAAACGCACGCCCGGTCTTGATGCACGTGGACAAGGTAACCGCTTCTACTTCGTCCCATCGTCCTCCAAAGCACTGGCGAATCGTGACGCGGTCGCCCACGACGGCGAGATTGAGTGGATCCCCTTCAACGGTACCCGCCCGATTAGTTGTGCACCGCGCGAACTGGCGGACCCACGACTTCAGCTCGTCTTCGGTGACTTCTCGCAATTTGTCGCAGTCGACTGTTCGATCCGTGTCGCGGAGGGCGAGTCCCGGAACTTGTAGCGAGAAGTTGAATCGGCGAACGTGCTCCTGAGAGACGAACTCGATATCCAGGGTCTTTGTGCCTTCGTCCAGACTCGTGAACACGAACCCCGCTCGTTCTCCACCGGGTGGAATGGGTCCGAAGTGAAAGCTCTCCTGTTTGAACAGAGCGTTCATCCGTCTGTTGGCCGACCGCGCTGCGGCCAGTTTGAAAGGCAGTAGCGGCAGCAGGGGTACAAACAACCACGACAAAAGACCGAAGCTGACAAGACGCTTGCCCACTGAAAAGTGACTGACATAGGCTGCCTCAAGCGGCGTGTAATATGTCGGATCGACACTGAAGAAATCGAGTCGGTAGACGGCATCGGAATTGTTCACGCAGCGTATCCACACCGGCTGCAAGCCCTTGTGAGCCAGTCGCACACCGAAGAAACGTTTGCTTTCGCGGTTGCTCATGACGGCTACAGTCACTTTGAGCCCGTCACTCGTTTGCTCCTCAGAGCGATCGACGAAAGACGTCTCTTCAGGATGTGGCTCATAGCCCACAGTGAAGCATCGCATCAGCCTGGAGAGTCCCTGCGGCATTAGTTGGTCGAACTCATTTGCGATTTGCCCGATGCTGGAAGAGCCTGCCGAGTGGCCAAGCTCTGGATGATGATCGAAAACACGACCGAGCTGTATGCCGCTGGCTGTAACAACTCTTGTAGCAGATAGACGGTCGTTTGACGCTGCGTCTCACGGGGCGTCAGTTGCCGCCACAGAGCGCTAAGGGCGGACCTCGTAGTAGAGGTTTCCCGGATCATCAAAGTCATGCACAGTGAAGCGCGAAAAGCCGGCGCGTCGAACCATCTGCTCGGCGACTTCAGGATTAAATCCAAGTGTGCCCAGCCCTGCACCGTCCGGTTCCGACAGCGCTGAGGACATACAGGCCGAGACCGAGAATCCGTACAGCATTGCAAGCAGCGGGTTGCGCAGGTTGTCCTCGAAGCCCGGCTTACTGCGAATGTCCTTAATGAGCCAGGTTCCATCGGGCTTGAGCGCCCTGCGAATGGCCGCAATGACTTTGGCCGGATGTGTCATGTCATGGATGCAGTCGAACGTCATCACAAAATCATACTTTGGCTCCTGGGGCAATTCTTCTCCGCTGGCCTCTCGAAACCGGACGTTATCGAGTCCTCGCTCGGCGGTGTTGGCTTCGGCCCGCTCGATGGCATGCAACGACGGGTCATAGCCGTGAAATTGTGAGTTCGGGTAGTGCTCTGCCAAGGCCAGCAGCGCAACGCCCCCTCCACAACCGACATCGGCGGCAGCGGCGCCGGCCTCAAGCTTCGACGCAACATCCTCCAGCGCCGGAATTATCTGTGGAACCAGGGCCAGCCGTGTCCAGGGACCAAGCATCCTCTCAGTGCGGTGTGCCGCGCTCGGACCGAGTTCCTGATAGGTCAAGCCGATGCCTGTTTTGAACGCCTCGACCAACTTGTCGACCGTTTCCGGTGGCGTCGTCGAGGTAAAAGCGCCCGCAGCAAAGGCCAAGCTCTGTTCTTCATCGGCGAGTACCGCCGCCCCGACTGGGGAGAGTTCGAAGCGATCACCCTCGTAGTATTGAACAAGCCTCGCGGCTGCCTGGTTTCTCAGCCATTCGAGCAGCCAACGCTCCTTGAGCCCCGTGCGTTCGGCGAGTTCGCGGGCCGTGACCGGCCCAGCCCCCTCCAGCGCTCGATAAAGGCCAAGGCGATCACCGATGTGAATCATCAAAGAGACGATTTCTCCCTGCTTGTATCTCCACACGTTCAGGGAATACTGCTTCAATTCTTCAGGGTCGATCTGTGCTTTCCGCCCAGCTGCATGCATCCTGGACCTCCGTTAGACATCTGGTTTATTGGTTCGCGCCACGATGGAAAGCTACCTCGCTGAGAACCAGCTCTCGCAATTGGTCACGGCTTCTCGATGCGGCAAGGTCGTGTTGTTCGCTGATCTCGTCGCGCAGGTCATCCAGTTCAACGGTTCGCAACTTCAGCGCGGCCTCAGGCCCACGATTTGCATCAGTTGGAGAGCGTTGGTAGTCGGCGATATGCCTCGACGCAGTTTGTAGTCAAATGTCATGCGCGGATCATCGCCGTCGTAGTGCAGCGTCTCGCGGAAGTGGACGACTGGGCATGATTGCTTCAGTGCGTCGTCAGCAGCCAGCGCAAGATCGTGGGTCGTTACGGCACCCATGACGCGTAGTCCGAGCAAATGCTGCAACACGCCGCGGATAGCGATCTGCCGCTCGGCCGAGTTGGTTCCCTGCAGTACTTCATCCAGCAGGCAGAGCATCGTGCGACCCGAGTCGTGGGTGAATTGGCGAGCGGCCTCCACGATCGTCTTCAGCCGCAGCAGCTCAGCCATGAAACGCGAGACGCCGTCCTTGAGAGAGTCGGCAATTCGCATACTGGTCGCGACCCATAGCCGGGGCATTTTCAGCTTGCGCGCACAGACGGGAGCCCCAGCTTGCGCGAGTATGGCATTCGTGCCGATGGCCCGCAGCAGTGTGCTCTTGCCGGACATATTGGATCCAGTGACCAGCAACAGCGAACCGGCGGGACCAATCCGGACGTCGTTGGCCACACGAACGTTACCGGGCAACAACGGGTGGGCGAGACCTTCGGCCGAAAACTCGGGCGCATGCTCGTCGTCTACGTCGGGGAAAGCCCAATCGGGATTGTCGTGCGCGAGCGACGCCAACGACTCCAACGCTTCGTAGGTTCCCAATGCGCTGAACCAGTCGCCCACTTGTGGGCCATGCTGACGTTGCCACACTTCCAACCGGTTGAGAATGTGGAAGTCCCACAACAGCAGCACCTGCAGCGGCAGATAGACGAAGATGGCGGTCCAAGGATTTCGAGAGAGTTCGATCGGGCGTGCGATCTGTCTCAGCTTCTCCAAGTCGCGGCGTGCCCGCTGGGCGCTGTTTCGAATGCGGCGAATCTGTGCCGAATCACCCTTGAGCGAACCGAGTGCGGCGAACGCTTGAACGCCGTAAGACATCGCACGCATGTCGCGGCTGGGAGCGACGGTTGTGAAGATGTCGTGAACCCGTCCCACGCAGACGACACTAAGCGCGAAGCTCGCTGCCAGCAGGATCATCATGGCCGGCATGCCGACATCTTGCGGCACAAGGCCCGCGAGGACCAAGATCGGTGCAGCCAGTATCGAGAGCGGTAGTGCCCGGACCAGCCATTTGAGCCAAGGCTTGTGCGCCTGCCACGCCGGACCTTGCGCCCACTTCAGAAAATCTTCCCGCGCGAGTTGCCCATCAGCGGCCATGCGGCATAGCGAGTTGACATCCTGCCGCACCTCCAATTGTGGGGCAAGCTCGCGAACGGCAGCCTGTCTTCGCTTTACTTCGCTTGGGGCAGCGGGTTGCAGGAACCAGTCGCGGAGCCTCTCGACGCCCCGCTTTGTCTGTGCCGTACAGATCAGGTGAAACAACGACCCGTGGCCGAACAGGTCCAGATCATAAGACAACTGTTCGGCTTCGTCGGAAAGCTCCGCCTCGGTCAAAGGAATAGCACCCCAGTCTCGTTGGACGCGAGCCAAGCCAATTCTGTTGAGCCGGTGCAGCTCGCGGCAGCGGTTGCGTTCGGTGGCAACTCGCCGATGTGCGATGCCGGTCCCAAAAAAGAGCGCCAGGAGCACAGACCCAGCTAATAGCCACGCAGCAACCGATGACGCGCCAAGAAAGCCGAGCAACACGCAACAACCGAGGAGCCAGCCGAGGAGCCTGCTGGCGTTCGCCAAGTAATGCGATTGCGTGGTCAAGCGGCGCTCGCGCAGCGAATAGTTGTCGATCCGTTCCTGGTAGCCGAGCGAGAAGGTTTTCGCTGTCGTCATCGGGACCTCTCCAACCGTGATTCGAAAACGTCAGTCTGCTAAAGGATACGGCCGCGACGCGCGTGTGACGACCGATATCAACCAAAACTCGCGACGGATCGATGGGCCGGAGACCAACGCTCGTAGAGGACGTCAGGCCGACGCGAATGGTTCCCTTGCGTCGAGCGGCGAACTTCGGCACATTCACTTGACCAGTTGTCGTCGTTGACCTCAATCGCAGACTCGTGAATGGCTGACAAGAGATCAGGACTCGCCCGTTATGAACGGGTTGGTGAGGACTACCTCGAAGATCGCAAGCTCCGCAAAAGCGCCGGCTGGATACTGCTGTGGGCGCTGGGCGTGGGGGCCGTCATATCGGGCGACTACTACGGCTGGCATTTCGGCCTGGTTGACGGTGGATTCTGGGGGCTTGCCATTGCCACCGTGCTGATGGCGATCATGTATGTGTGCATGGTCTTCACAATCGCCGAGTTGTCTGCAGCTCTGCCGCACGCCGGCGGTTTCTTTTCATTTACACGCAATGCCTTCGGGCCCACGGGCGGGTTCATTTGCGGACTAACCGACACCATCGAATATGTCATCACGCCGGCTGTGGTTGTTGTCGCAATCGGCGGCTACGCAAATCTGCTCGTGTTTGGTGCTGCCGCCGATCAGCACCCGCAAATGGTTCTTGTGTGGTGGTTTCTGTCATACGCTCTGTTTGTGGCGATCAACATTCGTGGCGTGGAGTTGACGTTGAAGGTGGGGTTGGTGGTGACGCTGTTGGCATTGGCCGTGCTGGTAGTGTTTTACGTGAGTGCCATCGCAACCGGCGCGTTCGAGTGGGCGCTGTTGTTCAACTCGCCTATCGATGCCAACCGGTCGAGTGGCGAGTGGCCGATAAGACCGGTGTTCGCGGCGTTGCCCGCAGCGATCTGGTTCTATCTGGCGATCGAACAATTACCGCTGGCCGCTGAAGAGGCGCACGATTCGGTCAAAGACATGCCCAAGGCCCTCATCTTGGGAATCGTGACCCTGTTGCTCCTCTCGCTGCTCACACTCGTGCTGAACACCGGTGTAGGCGGCGGTGCCGCCGCGATCGCAAAGTCAGAAGCACCGCTGGCCGATGGTTTTCGAGCCGTGTTCGGAATCGGTGCGGCCAGCCGTGTGCTAATCTTCGTTTCGCTGACTGGAATGATCGCCAGTTTCCATACAATCATCTACGCTTACGGTCGCGTCTTATTTGCGCTGTCCCGCGCGGGGTATTTCCCTCGTTGGATTTCGCTGACCGGAAAGAACCAGACGCCGCATTTGGCGCTGCTACTAGGCGCCGTCATCGGGTTCGGATGCGCCGTTCTAATCAAGATATCGGGCGACGGCGTGGTTGGCCGAGCGTTGTTGAACATGGCCGTGTTCGGAGCAGTGATTTCCTACACGATGGTCATGCTTAGCTACATCAAACTGCGCATCAGCCGGCCCGATTTGCCTCGACCTTATCGCAGCCCGTTGGGGGTCCCCGGTGCTGCCGTGGGAGCGGCACTGTCGGTCGTTGCGTTGTGTGCCACGTTTGCCGTCGAAGAGTACCGGCCAGCCGTCTATGCCACCGCCCTGTTTCTGTTAGTGGGCATCGTTTATTTCTTGGTCTATAGCCGTCATCATCTGGTTGCCCAAGCCCCCGAGGAAGAAAACGCTTTGATTGCCGAGGCAGAATCCGAACTCGCCCATCAATAGCCCGCGTCCCAACCCACGAAGAGCCCATTTTTCATGTCCGACATTCCAGGAATGCTGACTTCGATTGAATTGGCCGAACTGGCCTCGGATGGTGAAGTCGATACAGTGGTCGTCGGTTTCACCGACCTGTACGGCCGGTTGGTGGGCAAACGCTTCGACGTTCGTCACTTTCTCGAAAGTGTTGCCGAACACGGCACGCATGCTTGCGACTACCTGTTGACGGTCGACATGGAAATGGAGCCGGTGGCCGGGTACCGGTTTGCCAATTGGGAGAAGGGCTACGGCGACTTTCATCTCGTCCCCGATTTCGACACGCTACGCGTTGCTGACTGGCTCGACAGGACGGCGCTTGTGCTGTGCGACGTGCAAGACCAGACGACGCACGATCTCGTCTCGACGGCGCCGCGTTCGATTCTGCGGCGACAACTCGAGCACGCCGAGCAACTCGGCTACTCCGCGATGGGGGGATCGGAGTTGGAGTACTACATCTTCCACGAGTCGTTTCGCGAGGCTTCCGAGAACGACTATCGCAACCTGACGTCGACCGGCTGGTACATCGAAGACTATCACGTGCTACAGGGCACGCGTGAAGAGCCGTTTAACGCAATGGTGCGGCGGCATCTGGCCCAATCAGGCATCCCGGTCGAGTGCACCAAGGGCGAATGGGGGCGCGGCCAGCACGAACTCAACGTCCGCTATGCCGATGTGCTGCAGATGGCCGACAACCACGTGTTGTACAAGCAGTGTCTCAAAGAGGTCGCCGACTCGAATGGAATCAGCGTTTCGTTCATGGCGAAGTTCGATCAGGAGCAGGCCGGTTCGAGCTGCCACGTCCATTTGAGTCTGTGGCAAGGAGACGAGAACGCATTCGCCGGCGAACAGGAACTGGGCCCGGTGCACTGCACCGATGCTTTTCGCTGGTTTTTGGCGGGCTGGATGCAACACGTGCCGGAGTTCATGGTCTTCTACGCCTCGACCGTGAATTCCTACAAGCGATACCAGTCTGGCTCATGGGCGCCCACGCGGTTGGGTTGGAGCCACGATAATCGGACGGCCGGTTTTCGCGTGGTGGGTGGCGGCAACAGCTTGCGAATTGAATGCCGCATCCCCGGCGCCGATTGCAATCCCTATCTGGTCTATGCGGCGGCTCTGGCGTCGGGACTGGACGGCATCGAACGCCGCCTCGAGCCGCCCGAGTGCTATTCGGGCGACGTCTATCATGCTGACGATTTGCCGCACGTGCCCCAAACTCTGGGCGAAGCGGTGAGTTTGTTCGAACAGAGCGAATTTGTAAGCCAGAGCTTGGGAGCCGACGTCGTCGAGCACTACACGCACTTCTTCCGAACTGAGCAAGCCGCCTACGACCGCGCTGTCACCGACTGGGAGCGTCGCCGCTACTTCGAGCGAATCTGAACCACGATGGCAGCATTGATCGGCATCACCACTTACGGGCGGGACGAAGACAATCGGTTTCCCTTGCCCGGCGAATACGTCGATGCGGTACGGCGGGCGGGCGGAATCCCCGTACTCATCCCGCCGGGCGAAGATGACACCGATGCAATGCTCGCCCGTGTCGACGGGTTGTTGTTGGCCGGTGGTGGAGACCTCGACCCCGAGCACAATCAGGGCCGATGTCACGAATCGATCTACATGACCGATGCGGAGCGCGACGGAACCGAGCTCAAGCTGGCCCGCGCGGTTGTCGACGGCGGGTTTCCCACGCTGTGCATCTGCCGCGGTATTCAGGTCGTCAACGTCGCTCTGGGAGGCACGCTGCACGAGCACCTGCCGGACGTCGTGGGCGAGGAGATCAACCATCGGCTGCCGCCCCGCGAGTCAACCCCACATGCCATCACGGTTCATGCGGAGACGCGATTGGCCGCCATTGTCGGCGAACTGCAGTTCACCGCGGCCTCCTGGCATCATCAAGCCATCGACGCGGTGGCCGCAGGTTTGATCGTCTCAGCCGAAGCACCCGACGGAACCATTGAAGCGGTCGAGATGCCCGAGCATCCCTGGCTCATCGCCGTGCAATGGCACCCGGAGTTGACGGCACATTGCGACGACACGCAGCAGCGATTGTTCGACGCATTCGTGCAAGCGGCGGAAGAGTTGAAGTCGCCCTAATCATTCCATGATCGCCCGGCTTGCAGCCAGTTCCTGGGCTGCTGAAGAGTGGCGCGATCTGGTATGTTCGAATGCATGAACGACACGCCCCATCTTTCCATCGCCACCATCGATTGTCGCCGCGACGACGCCGAGGGATTGCTCCAAAGTCTCAGGGAAAAGCTGAGCCCGCGTGGCGACGTTGTTTCCGACGCCGGCCGCCAAAAGACCATCGCGTTGTTCGGCGAACCTCTGTCACCACAACAAGTCGTCGAACGTATCTGCGGCGACGTCGCCCGTGACGGACTGGCCGCCGTGCTGGATTACACGCGGCAACTCGACGGCAAGGACCTCACCGCCGAGTCGATGCGGGTATCGGACGCAGAACTGCGGGCGGCACACCAGCAGGCAGACGCCTCGTATCTCGAAACCATCCGCCGTATTCGCGACAACATCTCGGAGTTCCAGAAGAAGATCCTGCTCGAAGATTCCGTCGTACTACGCGAGGACGACGGCGCCCGGGTCGAATTGCGCCAGCGGCACCTGCCGATCAAACGTGCCGGTATCTGTATTCCGGGCGGTGCGGCCGCTTATCCCTCGACCTTGCTCATGACGGCTGTCCCGGCGCAGACGGCGGGAGTGGCCGAGTTGGCCGTCGTCGTGCCACCCACCGAGTATGGTGGCTATAACGTCGACCTACTGGCCGCCTGCCAAGAACTGGGCGTTACGGAAATCTACCGTATCGGTGGCGCACAAGCGGTTGCGGCTTTAGCATACGGCGTCGAAGGCATACAGCGTGTCGACAAGATCGTTGGGCCGGGCAATCTGTTTGTCGCGCTCGCCAAGCGGCACGTGTTCGGCGAAGTCGACATCGACAGCATCGCCGGTCCCAGCGAGGTCATCGTGCTGGCCGATGATTCCGCTAACCCGGCCTACGTCGCCAGCGACCTGATCTCCCAAGCCGAACATAGTCCCGGCGCCAGCGTGCTCATCACGTCGCACGAGCCGCTGATCGCTGCAGTCCGTGAACAGCTTGCCGCACAGCTTTCAAGGCTTCCCCGCGGCGACCTGGCCCAAGCGAGCCTGGAGGAATACGGAGCGCTGATCTTGGCCCGGGACACAGCCGAAGCCGCCCGCTTGACCGACTTGTTGGCCCCGGAGCACTTGCACATCTCCACAGCCAACCCCGATGAGACGCTGGCCCAGATTCAAAACGCGGGTGCGATCTTTCTCGGACACGACACGCCGGTCGCACTGGGAGACTACGTCGCCGGCCCGTCCCACGTGCTGCCCACCGGCGGGACGGCGCGTTTCGCCAACGGTTTGTGCGCCAACGACTTCATCAAGCGGTCATCGGTCATCTCGTACAACGGCCCGGCACTGTGCAGGGCCGCTGACGACGTACGACTGATGGCCGGCAAAGAAGGCCTCACCGCCCACAGCGCGAGCGTCGACGTGCGGCTGGGTGAGTGAGCGTCTGGTGATCAACGGGGGCGCGTCGCGTGCGAGCTGGATGGGATCGTGGTAACTGGAGACGCCAGCTTCTTTCCCAACGCGCCGGAGCCGACCTCAGTCGGTCATTCCTTCCAACACGCGGGCAAAGGCGCCGTACGTTCCGCCATCGAATAGGACGACCCGAATCATTGATGGCTTGTTCTCTGCTGCGCAGAAGTCGCGAATTGCAGCCAGCGATGTCTCGGCCGCCCGGTCGACGGGGTAGCCGTAGACGCCGGTGCTGATGGCGGGAAAGGCGATGCTGTTGCATTCGTGTTCGACTGCCAACTCGAGACAACGTTGAAAAACGCCCGCGAGCGACTGACCCTCTCCGGTCAACCCGCCCCGCCATACCGGCCCGACTGCGTGAAACACGAACTTAGCGTCGAGATTGCCTGCGGTCGTGGGGACCGCTTCACCGGTGGGGCAGCCGTTCGGGTACAGCCGGCGCGTTTCTTCCATCAGCACACCACCGGCGGCACGGTGGATCGCGCCATCGACCCCGCTACCCCCGGCCAAGCGAGAATTGGCTGCGTTGACGATGGCATCGACCTTCTGCTCGGTAATGTCCCCCTCAACCAGTTCGACCCGGCAAGCACCGAATTGTGCGATCATGGCTCAGTCCTTTCGATGCAAAGCTCGCTGGGTGGATTGTAAATGTTCCATGCTGCAGGTGCGATCATCCTGCATGCCAACGTAGACTGTATGAGGGCAAAGCAATCACCCTAGGCGTCGAGGAGCGAGGATCCGCTCAACCCTCGATCTTCACGCTGGCGCATTGACTTGGTGTGCGTTATGCTTTGCCGAGCCGTCTCAACTCTTACGCCGTGACTCATCCGCATTTCGCCGACCCGGAGACATTCTTGATCAAGGTTCTGCTGGTCATCCCGACTCTCGATCGCTCCGGTGCGGAAAAGCAGTTTGCACTACTGGCGACGCATCTTCCGCGCGACGAGTTCGAGGTGCATACCGTAGCCCTCACCCGCGGAGGGCCGTACGAGGCGGTGCTGCGTGAGCGTGGCATTCCGCTGACTGTGCTCAACAAACGGTGGCGACTCGACCCCAGGGCATTGTGGGATCTACGGCAACTTATATTCCAACTGCAGCCCGACATCTTGCACACCTGGCTGTTCGCCGCCAATGCCTACGGAAGGCAGGCCGCTGGTCGCAACGGCGCCCCTGCCGTCATTGTGTCGGAACGCTGTGTCGATAGCTGGAAGAGCGGCTGGCAACTCACACTCGATCGGCGACAACGAGCAAGAACGACGCGGCTGATTGGAAACTCCCAGGGCGTGGCCGATTTCTATCAGGAGCAGGGGTTTGCCGGCGATCGAATCGTCGTGATTCCCAACGGCACGTCGATCCCCGAACGAATCCCGTTCGACCGCGACGCCGTCTTGGCGGAGTTTGATATTCCGCCCGGTTCGCAAGTCGTCGGATCGGTCGGAAGACTCGCCCGGCAAAAGCGGGGTCACGACCTGATTTGGGCCATGCAACTACTCAGGCAGCTACGGGACCGGGTGTATTATCTCATCGTCGGTGACGGCCCCGAGAAGGTCGAGTTGATCAAGCTAGCCGAACACATGGGATGCGACCACCTGGTGCGATTCGCAGGCCATCGAGAAGATGCCGAACAACTGATGGCAACAATGAACGTGCTCTGGCTGGGCAGCGACTTCGAAGGAATGTCGAACAGCGTGATGGAAGCGATGGCGGCGGGTCTGCCCGTCATCGCTACCGATATCCCGCCGAATCGCGAGCTGGTGGTCGATGGCGAAACGGGCTACCTGGTGCGCGTGGGCGACAGCGTGGGATTCGCTCAGTTCAGCGACCGCATTTTAGCTGACCAGGAATTGGCCCAGCGGCTGGGTGCGGCCGGTCGCGAGCGGATCCGAAAGCAGTTCAGTATCGTGCGGATGGTCGACGCCCACGCTGATCTTTACCGCCGCGTCGTAGCCGAGCAAGCCGAGTCGACGACCGGAGATTCAGCCTGACATGTGTGGTATCGCCGGAGCAGCCTGGGACCAACGCGGCGAGCCTTTGGCTCAGCCCGACCTGCTGCGGATGATCTCGGTGCTCGACCACCGTGGTCCCGACGACACGGGGACTTATCGGTCGGACGCGGCGGGTGTTTCCGCGGCGGGGGGCGTTCTGGGGCACACCCGGCTGTCGATCATCGATTTGACCAGCGGGCATCAGCCGCTATCGAACGAAGACGAAACGATCTGGATCGCCTTCAACGGTGAAATCTACAACTACCGCGAACTGCGTCCCGAACTCGAAGCCAAAGGACACCGCTTTCGAACAGCATCCGACACCGAGACGATCGTGCATCTCTACGAGGAGTACGGCGTCGAGTGCCTGGAACGCCTGCGGGGCATGTTTGCCTTTGCCTTGTGGGACGATCGCCGCAAACGGCTGTTTCTGGCACGCGACAGGCTGGGCCAGAAGCCGTTGTTCTACTTCCCGGATCGCGACCGATTGCTATTTGCGAGCGAACTCAAGGCGATTCTGCAGGTGCCGGGGGTTCCCCGCGAATTGAACCCTCGATCGGTCGATGAGTTTCTCACATACCAATACGTGCCACACCCGCATTGCATCTTCAAGGGATATCACAAGCTGCCCCCGGCGCATTGGGCGACCTACGAACATGGCAAGCTGACGGTTGAGCGCTATTGGTCGCCTCCATACGCCGATCAGTCCGGCAAGGCCGGCGACACCGGCACCCATCAAGACTTGAACGGCGCGTCGGTGGAGCGTTGGAAATCTGAATTGCGGCAGCGGCTCACCGAATCAGTCCGGCTGCGAATGCGCAGCGATGTTCCGCTAGGGGCCTTTTTGTCTGGCGGCATCGACTCGACGATCATTGCCGGGCTCATGCAAGAACTGGCTGAGACGCCGGTTCACACATTTTCGATCGGTTTTTCCATCGCCCGGTTCGACGAAAGTGCGTTTGCACGAGAGGCCGCGCGCCGACTTGGTACCGAGCATCACGAGTTGACGGTTGAACCGAAGGCTCTGGAGATCTTGCCACGGCTGATCTGGCAATACGATGAGCCCTTCGGCGACAGCTCCGCAATCCCGATGCTGTATCTCTCAGAGATGACTCGGCAACACGTCACCGTCGCACTCTCCGGTGACGGAGGCGATGAGCTGTTCGCCGGCTACGACCGATATCGGGCCGTCGGATTGGGATCGGTGTTTGATCGGTTGCCCCGACCACTGCAGGCTGTGCTGACATCCCCCGTATGGCAGAGAATCCCCGCTTCGGTCGATCAGAAAACGCGGCGCAGACGGCTGAAACGGCTGCTGGCCGAGTTGTCGAATTCACCCGAACGACGCTACCTGCGGTGGATCGGCATCTTCGATGAACAGCGGCGAAACGAGCTGTACAGTGACGACTTCCGCGACACCCTGGGCGGGGCCGACTCAGCCGAGTTTCTGCTCGCTGCTTATGAAGCGTGTCCGCGGCGGGACTTCACCACACGCACGACGTGTGCCGACGTGCTGACTTACCTGCCTTGCGACATCTTGACCAAAGTCGACGTCGCCACCATGGCTCACAGCCTCGAGGGACGCAGTCCCTTCCTGGATCATCGCGTGGCCGAGCTGGCCGCCCAGATGCCGATCAAGTTGAAGCGCAAAGGATCGGTGGGCAAATGGATTCTGGTCGAAACGTTTGCCGACTTGATACCGCCTTCGATCCGCAAGCGGCCCAAGATGGGCTTCGGCGTGCCGCTGGATCATTGGTTCCGCAACGAATTGAAGCCGCTACTGTACGACGGCCTGCTCGATTCCAAGAGCATGAACCGCGGCATGTTTAACGAGCAGGCTGTCCGCCAGCTTGTCGAGCAACATACCAGCGGCGGTTGGGACCACAGCTATCGCCTGTGGTGCCTGCTGTGTCTCGAAATGTGGCAACGCACATTTCTAGACCCGGCCAGCGCCCCGGAAAGGCCGGCGGCATTGGCCGTCTCATCGTGATGGTTGCTGAGCGCGGGACGAAACAGACGCGCCACGCCGGGTGCTACTTCGCAGCTTGCCTGCCAGTGACGACGTCGGTCCACCGGCTGCGGTGCCAACAGCACTTCCTCGATGCCGCGCGATCACACTGGCGGACAAGCCGCCAGTGCCACCCAAAGTGTCAAGGTGGTAGACCTGGTTCCCAAGCCGGAGCTTGGGAACCAGACCGAAGTGCTTAGGATTCGCGCCGTGTGTTTTACAGCGTCCAGCCGTCGCGGTATTCGCGGCCGACGAACTCGTTGGCCGACTCAATGTTCTTGACGTGCTGGTTCTCGGCATCCCATTCGATCTTCTCGCCGGCCCGCATGGCGATGTTGCCCAGCAGGATCGTCTCGGTGAGACGGGAGGCGTAGTTGAAGTTCGACATTGCCGGATCGCCACCTTTGCAGGCATTGGCGAATTCCGTGAAGTGGCCGGGAGAGCGCGGCAGCGTCGGCTCGGGCTTCTCGTAGTCGGCGAATTTGTCCTCCGGAAGGAGGAAGTACTTGGCGCCGTAGTCGTTCGGCGAATAGAGCGTGCCTTCGCTACCAACCAGGATCAGGCCGCTGTCGGACAACTCTTGGCCCGGCGCAAGCTCTGCCGGCGGCAGGTTGCCGCCGTCGTACCAGGTGAGGGTCGTAGGCGGCAACTCGCCCCGCTCGGGGAACTCGAAGACGATCTTCGACGACTTGGGATAGGTCTCGTTCTCCACGATGCCGGACGATTCGGCCACGATGGTTTCCGGGTCAAACAAGTCGAGTGCCATGACGGCCAGGTTGGCTGTGTGACACGCCATGTCGCCCAGGGCTCCTGTGCCGAAGTCGAGCCAGCCGCGCCAATTGAACGGCTGATACGCGGGATGGTAGGGCCGCTCGGGTGCCGGTCCGAGAAACAAGTCCCAGTGAATGTGTTTTGGTACCGGCGGAGTATCCGACGGCCGTCCCGTGCCTTGCGGCCAGACCGGGCGATTGGTCCAAATGTGCACGTCCGCGACTTCGCCGATGCCGCCTGTGCGGATGATCTCGACCGCTTCCCGCAGGCCATTTTGGGATGTCCCCTGATTGCCCATTTGGGTGGCGACGCCGTACTGCTCGGCGGTTTCCCGCATGACGCGGGCTTCGTGAACCGACCAAGTCAGCGGCTTTTGGCAGAAGCAGTGCTTGCCCATCTTCATGGCCATGACGCTGGCCGGGGCGTGGCTGTGGTCGGGCGTGCTGACGGTGACCGCGTCAATCTCCTTTTCCATCTCGGTCAACATTTCGCGGTAGTCATTGAATTTGCGGGCATCGGGATAACGGGCGGCCTTCTTGGCGAGTCGGCGATCATCGATGTCGCAGATGGCCACGATGTTGCCGTGATTGCCAGCGTCGTTGGAATCGCTGGACCCTTTGCCGTCCACGCCGATGCAAGCGAAGTTCAGCCGCTCAATGGGCGACTTGCTGTCGGCCCAGGCTGGCTGTCCCGCCACCCAGAAGGCGGCTCCCAGCGCGGTCGACTGCTTGATGAATTCACGGCGGGTTGAACGCGGCATGACCTCTCCTCGATGGTGATCGAACCTATGGGTGGGCTGTTTTGGCGTGGGGCGGGAAACCGGGCCGATCGGTGTGTGACGCAGCGCGACGCCGCCTGTTTATTCATAATACCAGACCGCGCCCCTGCGCCCAGCATGGCAGACATCTCGGGCCGCCGAAAATCCGGACTTCCGGCTGAGGGCCGGCTTCTCGCTAGCCTAGCCGACTCGACGGCAGCGATCGGTTGATCGTGGCAATCAGCACTTGACTGAAAGCACTTGCAGCCGCCCCGGCACCGGTCACGCTCGGCCGTTTCGGCACGTGTTGCAGGCTTGCTTGGGCATCGATAGGGTGATTGCAAGAGGCCACGAAACTGGCCTGAACACATGGCGTTCGGACGGAGACGCGTGAGATGTTCGAAGAGTCGCACAAGCTGCTCGAATCCGAGGGGCCAGGTGCCGACGTCGACGACATGTTGGCTGCTGTCGGCTTCAGCGACCGCGATACAGCACGACGGCGGTTGCTGAGCATGTGTCCCGACCAAGAGCGGCGGCAGGCATTGTCGCAATGCCTGCCCATGCTGCTCTCGGCACTCTCGGAGGCCGCTACGCCCGACGGTTCGCTGATCAACTTTGAGCGATTCGTCCAAAGTATCGATGAGCCGGCGGAATTGTTCCGCTACCTCAGCGCCAACCCGCGGGCCGTCGAAATCCTCGTCAAACTCTTCGTCGGCAGCCAGTTTCTGACTGAGATTCTGCTGCGGCATCCCGACTACCTCGAGCAGCTCACACAGCACAAGCGGCTGGCCGAAATCAAGAGCCGCCAGGAATTCGTTCGCGACGGACAGACCGCAGTCGAATCCGCAGAGGGCACGCCCAAGAAACTCGACGCGCTGCGGCGTTTTCAGCGATGGGAGCTCTTGAGGATCGGCGCCTGCGACTCGTTCGGCCTGCTCGACATGAAATCGGTCACGGTACAACTCTCGCTGTTGGCCGACAGTCTGGTGCAACTCTGCCTGGAATTGCTGGCCGAAGAACTCGACGTCTCCCCCGATGGATTCGCCGTGTTGGCGTTCGGCAAGCTGGGCGGCGAAGAGTTGAATTACAGTTCCGACATCGATCTGGTGTTCCTGGCCGATCAGGATGCGACGCGTTTCTGGGGGCTGGGGCAGAAGCTGATCAAGGTGTTGATGGAGGCCAGCGGCGAAGGATTCTTGTATCGCGTCGACATGCGACTGCGTCCGTGGGGACGCTCGGGGGCTTTGGTCAACACGGTCGACGCGCACGTCAACTACCTGAAAAAAAGCGGAATGCATTGGGAGAAGCAGGCCTTGCTCAAGGCCCGCGTGATTGCCGGCGACCATGCGGTCGGGGCGATGTTTCTCCGGCGCGTCGAGCCGTTGATCTACAGTCTGGACGTTAACGACATTCGCGACAGCATTCGCGACATGAAGGAGCGCATCGAGGCCGAGTTGGAACGCCAGGGCCGCAAGTGGGGGGAAGTCAAGTCGGGCGAAGGATCGATCCGCGACATCGAGTTCGTCACGCAATGCCTGCAACTCGTGCATGGCGGCGAATGTCCTGAAGTGCGCAGTTTCAACACACTCGATGCACTCGTGAGGCTTGCAGACTTCGGCTTTCTGCACGGCAACGAGTATCGCGAGCTGACCACGGGCTACGTGTTCCTGAGAAAGATCGAGCACTCGCTGCAGCTCATGCATCACAAGCAGACCCATTCGCTGCCCGATGATCGCCGCGAGCTGGCTTATTTGGCGCGGCGTCTCGACTACCCCAATGCCGACGAGTTCCTGGCACACTACCGCCGACACTGCGACGCCGTTCGCTCGATCTACGACCGGTACATCGGCAACGACGCCGCGTCGGATCTTGTCGAGCATGCCGAACCGGCGGACAGCTTGACTGCCCATTTGGCCCGGATGGAGCCATCGTACTCCGAGACCTTCTCCGAAGAGGAAGTCGGTCGGCACGTCGCGCTGCTGGAAAAACTCTCCGAGTCGAACGTCGTGGAGGTCGAGGCCAAGGAGCTTGAAGACGGCAACTGGCAGGTGACGATCGTCGGATTCAATCACGTCGGCAACCTGTCTATGATTTGCGGACTACTGTTTGTGTATGGGTTTCACATTCTCGAAGGCAACGCCTTCACCGATCTACAAGTGCTCGGCAAACCGTCGTCCGGCAAGAAGTCCAAGGACGAACAGGCTCCGGCACACCGGTTCGTCGACGTGTTTGTCGTTCGCCCCCCGCTGATCGGGGTCCTGCCAGAAGTCTGGAACCGCTATCACCAAGACCTGGACGAGCTGACGGCGCTGGTCGTCTCCGGCCGCCACCGGGAAGCCCAGGGACAGCTGGCCAAGCGGGTGGGCGGCGCGCTGCGGGCCTCGCCAGATGAAGAAACGTCGCTGTTTGCTGTCGAGATTGAAATTGACAATGAAACATCGGAACGCACCACCGTCTTGGAGATCCACTCCGAAGACACCACTGGATTCTTGTACGAACTTGCGAACGCGCTGGCGCTAGCGGGCATCGATACCATCAGGCTGATCGTGGCAACGTCGGGCAATCGCGTCTTCGACACGCTGTACGTGACTGACATCGACGGCGAAAAGATCGTCGACCCCGACCGGCAGCAGGAGCTGCGTGCCGCGGTGGTCTTGATCAAGCACTTCACGCATCTACTGCCCCGCTCCCCTAACCCTGAGGCCGCCCTGCTCCGCTTTCGCGACTTTCTCGAGCAACTCTTTGACCAACCCGATTGGCTGGCGGAACTGGCTTCATTGGAACGGACGGAGGTCCTCGACGCCCTGAGCCGGTTGTTGGGTGTCAGCAGTTTTTTGTGGGAGGACTTTCTGCGGCTGCAGCATGCCAATCTGTTTCCCGTGGTTCGCGACGTCGAAGCGCTCGAGCACCACAAGCCCAAGTCAGAGCTCCAGCGCGAGCTGCGGGCCGAGTTGGCCGCGGCTGACGAAAACGACCGACCCGAGCCGCTCAATGCCTTCAAGGATCGTGAAATGTTTCGCACCGACATGCGGCACATCATGGGACACGTCCAAGAGTTTGGCCAATTCTCAGCCGAGCTGACGGACCTCGCCGAAGTGATCGTGGAGTCGGCTTATGACATTTGCGACCAGCAGCTTCGGAGCCGGTACGGCCAGCCGCGCGTCGGATCCGATCGGCCCTGCCCTCTGAGCATCTGCGCGCTGGGCAAGTGCGGTGGCCGGGAACTCGGATTCGCCTCCGACATCGAGCTGATGTTCGTCTACGAGGACGGCGGCACAACCAGTGGACCGGAATCCATCACCACGTTCGAGTACTTTCAGAAACTGGTCGAACAGTTCACACAGACGATTCGAGCCCGAAGGGAAGGCATCTTTCAAATCGATCTGCGGCTGCGGCCTTACGGGCAGGCAGGAAGTCTGGCTGTTGGTCTCGACGCGTTTGAGAACTACTTCGGCCCCGAAGGCGCCGCCTGGCCCTACGAACGCCAGGCATTGGTCAAGCTGAGGCCCGTGGCGGGCAACGACGACTTTGGCGAGCGAATCGTGCGGCTCCGCGATTCTCTCGTCTACACCGGCGAACCCTTCGACGCGCCGGCCATGTTGGCCATGCGCGAAAAACAGCTCAGCCAACTCGTCAAAGCCGCAACCTTCCATGCCAAACTCAGCCCCGGCGGGTTGGTTGACGTCGAATACCTGGTACAGGGTCTGCAGATCACGCACGGCAAAGATAATCCGTCACTGCGCGCGACCAACACACGGACGGCAATGACCGCACTGAGCGAGGCCGGTATCGTCTCCGACGAAGATCACCGGTGTCTGGAAGATGCTTACGTCTTCCAACGTCAACTCATCGACGCCTTGCGGATGGTGCGGGGCAACGCCAAGGATCTCACGCTCCCACCGTACGACAGCGAGGAGTTCGAGTACCTGGCCCGGCGTTTGGGGTATCACCACGACGTCGCTCGCCTCAAGCACGATCTGGAACACCACACGTCCCGTGTGCAGGACGTTAATCGTTTGCTCATCGATCTCCGCGCCGAGGGTGGCTCGAAAAGCTGATCCCTGCGCGCTTGGAAGTAATGCTTCATCGTAAGAGGGTTGACCAACAGCATGACCGGATCTTCCGACGCATCGTCGGCCGCTGAAACGTCGACGGTACAAGCACTGTACCGTCGGGCCAAATCGATCATTCCCGGCGGCACGCAACTGTTGAGCAAGCGCCCGGAACAGTACGCCCCCGATCAGTGGCCGGCCTATTACCGAGAAGCGTCCGGCTGCGAGATCGTCGATCTCGACGGACGGCGATTCCTCGACATGTCGATTATGGGAGTCGGCGCATGCCTGCTCGGCTATAACGACCCTGACGTGACCGCGGCCGTCATGCGCCGCGTGCAGAGCGGTTCGTTCTGCACGTTGAACTCGCCTGACGAAGTCGAACTTGCCCAACGCCTGCTGGAGTTGCACCCGTGGGCTGAGGCAGTCCGCTACGCGCGAACCGGAGGCGAAGCAATGGCGGTAGCGGTTCGCATCGCGCGGGCCGCCACCGATCGGAGTATCGTCGCGTATTGTGGATACCACGGCTGGCACGATTGGTACTTGGCTGCCAACCGGTCGAGCGCAGGCACCGACTCGTTGAAGGATCACTTGCTGCCCGGTTTGCCTCCGCGGGGCGTTCCGGCAGAACTGGCGGGCACGGCGCTGACGTTTCGATACAATCGGCTCGACGAGTTGCAGGCCATTGCCGCGAAACACCCGGGACAATTGGCCGCCGTGGTCATGGAGCCGACGCGGTCGATGCCCCCTGAACCGGGATTCCTGGAAGGCGTCCGCGAGGTGTGTGACTCCAGCGGTGCCGTGCTCGTCTTCGATGAGATCACCGCCGGCTGGCGATTCGCACTGGGAGGCGTCCATCTCAACTATGCTGTCGAGCCCGATGTTGCCGTTTTTGGCAAATCGCTGGGGAATGGATATGCGATGACGGCGGTGATCGGCCGCCACCAGTCGATGGACGCCGCCCAAGAATCGTTCATCTCTAGCACCTATTGGACCGAAGGCATTGGCCCGGCAGCCGCCTTGGCGACGATCGGCAAGATGCAGCAGATTGACGTGCCCGCACATGTGGCGAGAATTGGCACGAAGTTTCGTGACGGGTTGCAGCAACTCGCCGATGGGCACAGCGTGCCGATCCAACTCACCGGGTATCCTGCCATTACCGTCGTGGGTTTCGATCATGCCGATGCGTTGGCGCTGCAAACGTTGCTGACGGTCCGCATGCTGGATCGCGAAATACTCGCCGGCGTCGGCTTCTATGCGACGTTGGCGCATGACGAGCAACACGTGTCGGGATACCTGGCAGCGGCCGCGGAGATCATGCCTGAACTCGCCCAGGCTGCTGAAAAAGGAGATGCCGCCGAACGCATTGGTGGTCCGGTGCGGCACAGCGGCTTGACGCGGCTGAATTGAAGTCGCCCTCAAGTGTGTTCGCCCAAGCGGTTGTCGAACTCAAATCCCAGCGGGCCCATCTCGGTTTGAATCGCCTTCAGACCGGCCTTCATGATGCCGAAGTCGCCCGAGTAGGGCAGAAATCGAGCCCCCATTTCGAGCAGACGGCTGCCGTGATCTTTGGAGAAGCAAGGCATGCCCCAATGTTTGCCGGCATTGGCCGCCGCGGTCCCGATTTTCTGTGCCGCCTGTTCGATCCGCGGATCATCGAACTGACCGGGGAAGCCGCCCAGAATCGAAAAGTCGCCCGGCCCCAGCATCAAAATGTCGACGCCGTCGATCGACGCAATGGCTTCGGCCTGTTCGAGCCCGGCGGAGTCTTCGATCTGGATGATGATGAAGGTTTCATCGTTGGCGAGTTTGATGTAGTCGGCAATCGGCATGGAGAGATAAGGCACGTCGGGATTGCCCCCGTCGATGCCGCGTGTCCCCATGGGTGCGAACTTGGACCAGCGTACGACCTCTTGGGCTTCGGTCGCACTTTCGCAACGGGGATACATGATGCCCTGCGCCCCGGCTTCGAGCAGCCGGCCCGTTCGCATGAATTCCCCCTTGGCCGGGCGGGCCACAATATCGGAGGCGCCCAGCCGTGCGGCCCGCATCAACTCGCCCGCCCGCTGCACGCTCAAGGCGTGGTGTTCGAGGTCCATCCAAATGCCGTCAAAGCCCATCAAGCTCGTGATCTCGTACAGCGACGGATCGTGAAAATGGAGCGTGGTGATCAACACCGGCTCATTGCGTTTCAACTTGGCTTTGATTCGACTGGCGCGCATCGATGTTTGCTTTCTTGGCAATAGAGAACTCGGTCCGAAGGCATCGGATGATGGCTTACTCGGTCGCGGCCTGCAAGGCAGCCCGCCGTCGCTGGGCCCCTTCGGCGATCTGGAGTGCGACATCTGAGCCAACCAGTTCGCTCCAAGCCGCAGTCAATCGGCCGTAGATCGGGCCCGGTCGGCCGTCGTGCAGCGGCAGGCCGTTGATCCGCGTGACCGGCATCAGGCAGTACGGTGTGGAAGCCAGAAATGCCTCGTCGGCATTGATGGCGTTGAACACCTGGAAGTCGCGCTCCGCAAACGGAATACCCAGTTCGGCCGCCAACTCGATCACGGTCGCACGGCTGACGCCCGGCAGCGTGTTGCGCAGCGTCGGCGCCACGATCGTACTCCGTTCAACGATCAGAAAGTTCGCTCCGCTGGTTTCTGTGCAGTTGCCGTCCAGGTCCAACAATAGCGCTGACGCATCGGGATCGACCAGATGCGCTTCCTGATCGGCCAGGTAGTAGTGCATCCGGCTGCGATACTTCATCTTGGGGTCATAGCACTGCGGCGGCACGTGGCGGATTGACGGTGTGACCAGATGCGTTCCGCGCTCGATCTTCTCCGCCCACATCTCGAAAGGCAGCGGAAACGTATGGGCGCACAGTGTCGGCCGGTTGTGAACCGCTGCCCCTGCGCTGCCGGCATACGTCGGATATTCCCCGGCCGTGACGAAGATCACCAGCCCCAGATCGTCCTCTGGTCCGAGCAGTTCAGCATTCCGTGTCGCCAGCTCAGTCACCTTCTTACCCAGTTCGCCGATCGACATGCCGATGTCGAATCGCACGTAGCGCAGCGAGCGAGCCAGGCGATCCAGATGATCGTCGAGTCGAAACAAGCGGTGGCGAAACGTACGGACCATCTCGGTCACCGTGGCGCCCAGCACAATGCCGGCGTCGTAGATCGCCAGATGCGCTTGCGAGGCCGGCACGAATTCGCCATTGAGAAAGACGTTGGGTTCCCGGGAGCTCATAGTAATCCAGCCCTCATTGGCGGGTTGCTAACCACCAAGACACAATAGTCACAAAGCAAATCGCAGCAACGGATCAGATGCAATCGCTGCTATCGTCGGCGCCTCATCGAGTTTTCCGACTTTCTTCACTTGTGCACTTGGTGTCTGTGTGGTCAATCATTGCGTAGATGTTGTCAGAACCGTTCGTGCTCCAGGCCGAGTGAACGCAGCTGACTACTCCTCGCGCTGGTCGAGCGATTTCGAAAGCGAACCTGGCTTGAGCGCCGAAACCGGAACGTAAGCGACCGACGTCTGCAGCCCGTGGGTGCAATGGCAGCCGGCGCCCGTTTCGGGGGCCAGCAGTACGCCGCCAGAGGGAATCAGGCTTAGCCAGCAGCCGCCGCGGATGCCTTTGAATTCCGTTCGCTCACCAGTTTCCAAATCGAGCAGACCGTGGAACTCGTACCGCCGGAAGAGAGTGTGATTCGAAGCCGACATCACGCCGCACCCATGCCAATCGAAGTCGTCGGCAGCCAGCACGTTGCCGGTCCGCAGGTCGAACGTCTGCTTGTTGTGGTAGATCTTTTCTCCAATGATCACCGGGTGGGCCAGGTGGCCGCTGTGGTGCGTCTTTTTGGCCTGGCTGTCTTGCTGCCAAATTTCGTAGCCGTTGCGCGAATCGAAGGCGTACATGTGGTACTTCTTCTCGCGGTCTGAGCCGACAACCAATAGCGTCTCGCCGGTGTGGCTCATGTACGTCATGAACTCGCACTTGCTGAGGTCGTAGGGCTTCTCCCAGCGAACTTCGCCCGTGTCGAGTTCCAAGGCCACCAGGTGCTGGTCGCTTTGGACCGGTTCGAACTGCTGCCCCGTCTCGTTCTCGCGGGCCTTGGGATTTCGACTCTCCACGAAATACAGCAGGCCGTCGGCGAACGTGATGGTGGAATTGATGATGACGCCCCGATCGTAAAGCCACCGCTGTTTGCCCGTGTGGCGATCCAAGGCATACAGATGGCTGCTGGTGACGCGGGCGATTTGTTCGCGCTTGAAGTGTTCGAACCATTCCCCAGCATCGCCCAGATAGTGTGCGTCCTGCGGCACGGCCGAACCAATCAGCGTGTCGCCCACCGCAGCCAGGAATCCCCAGTGCAAGTCGCGCTGTTGCGAACCGGCGGGGACTGGAATGCTGAACAACCTGCGGCCGGTGTTGCCATCGAAGCCGATGCAATACCCGTCGAGGGCCAGATACAAGATGTCGTCGCTGGCGACCATGTTGGATCCATCGCGCGGCATGTTGGCGCGGCGCATGGTGGGAATCTGCTTCGCCCACAGAATCGTGCCGTTATAGGCGTCGAGCCCGAACAGCGTGCGGTTGCCTTGCACGTACAGCCGGCCGTTTGCCGACACGGGCGCCGGGTTGCGGTTTCCGCGATCGGGCATGGGCCGCGCTCCGGGCCGGCCCCACCACAATACGTTCAAATCGCCTCGCACGAGGTCATCGCGGCTGCACGAAGAGTTGTCCGGCGGCCCGTATTGATGCGTCCACTGGCCTGCGCCTGGCAGCTTGCCGCGGCGGTGAACGCAGAACAGACCGTCTGCTTCGATGTACCGGCTGTCGCCTTGCTCGGCAGGTGCCGCCGAAAGCCACTTCTGCAACTTGCCCCTTGATTGCTCGTTGCCGTCGCTATCCCACTGGCCCACGTACAACAGTCCGCCGGCGGGGCGCAGCGACCGATACGCGTCGGCTGCGCTGCCGGGCAACTCGCCGTCAGTCAGCAATCCATCGGAGACTATTATGTTCGCGAAGTACGGCCCGTACGGCAGCTCGTCGAAACCGCAGTGATGCACGCTAACGCGCCGGCCGAGCAGGCCGGAACGATCGAACGTCCGTCGAAGCGCTTCCGCGCGTTCCGCGTCGGGTTCGGCGACGATGACCTGCAGGTCTGACTGTTTCGCCAGCTCGTAGGCAAGTCGTCCCTCGCCGCCGCCCAATACCAGCGCATATCCCCGGCGTACGCCGGCCTCATCGATGACCGACGCTGCAAGCTTCTTGTATCCCGCTCTGCGTTCGTCGCGGGGAAAAGGATCGGCTGCCTGGTGGGTCACCGGCGGCAGATACTCAAGCGTCGAATCGAATTCGTACAGCTCGCTCAGCAGTTCATTGCCGTCGACACTCTTGCCTCCGACACGGATCTCGTAAATCGTGTCGCGTTCCAGATTGTCAATCCGCACACTGTGCTCGTCGGAGGTCTCATCCAGCGTGATTTGCTGGGTCCGCTCACCGCGAATCGACCATTCCACCTGCGATGTGGCTGGCTGCTCGGTCCGCCATGTTACCGATACGCTGCCACGCGCGACGAATTCCAAGAAGGGGCCGTGGATGCCAGGATGCGGCCGATAGGATTCGGTTCCCTTGCCCGGCGGAAGCAGATTGCGTCTCGGTTGAACTTCAGCCGTGGCCACTTGCTGCGCGCGATTTGTGCCAGATTGACGTTCGGCAGCGAAGCAGTGAATGGTTCCCGCATCGGTGCTGGCGAACAGCCGTCCGTTAGCGGCAGCCAAGCCGTAGGCGGTGCCGTTGACGTGTGCGCTCCAGACGGCGTTGCCCGAGTCGCTCTCGAACGCGCCTACCCCGTTCGCGCCGCCGGTGAGCAGGACGTCTCCGACGAGGATCAGTGAATCGGGATAGCGGCACGGCGCTTTCCACAAGAAGCACTCCTGCATCGACGCGGTCACGGCTTTGACTTGGGCCGCCAGGTCTTCGAGTTGGGCTCGCAGCCGGGTCGCCTCGTCTTCTTGCTTCGCCTGCACGGCAGCTTTGAGTTGCTTGGCCACATCAGACCGTTGCTGGTGCAACTCGCTGCGCTGGCCGAACAGTTCGATATATTCCGCGCGGTCCAGCGCAGAGAGTCCGTCGTCGGTGTGCAGATAGGAGCGCGGCCCGGTGACGATCATGTGATTGCCGCTGAAGCTGGCCAGTTGGTCTGAACCTTCGCCGTTCAGTGAGATTTCACCGGTGCGGCCGGGACCATACAGGAGTGTGTCACCGGTCAGCAGAGCGTAGGTACCGCTCGCGCTGCCTTGGGCCTGGTGCAGCTTGTTGCCGTTTGTGCGATCGAACACCACTGGTCGGCTGCGTCCGGTGGTGACGTACAATCGGGATGGAGACGCCAGCATGTAGCCTTGGGCCGGCAAGTCGTCGATGGGCGTTTGCCACAACTGCTCGCCTGAAGCCGCGTCGAGCGCGGTGAGGTAAACCGTCTGGGACGGAAACACGCCCGCGCAGCAGTAGGCCGTTCCATCGACGACGACCACGCTAGTCCGCACGGGCCATAGCGAGATCAGACGCTCATTGCCGGGGACCCGCAGATCCTGAGGTCCAACGAGCTGCTTCCAGACCGGGCTGCCGTCGCTGGCATTCACACAATAGGCGTGTCCGTCGTCGCTGCCGAAGTAGACCTTCCCGGCTGCAACCATCGGCGCCATACGGATGGGACCTTCCGCGTAGACTTTCCAGCGGACTTTACCGGTGTCTGCATCCAGGCAATAGAGTGAATCCTCGACCGACGAGCCGAAGTAGACGGCGTCGCCGACCGCCGCGACGTGAAACACCTTGTCGTAGACCTGGCGGTTCTTGAGGTTGAAGGACTTGTTGTAGCCATCCCACCGCGCGGGTTCGTCCCAAGCCGCATGCGGGCGAGAACGGGACTGCCAGACCCATGCCTCCACCGGTGAATCTGGCCAAGGCTCGCTGGTCATGCCGGAGCGGGCCGCATCGTGCTGATAGGCGGGCCAGTCGGCCGCCGGCAGCCGTTCGACGGCGACGACAACAGCAATGGACGCAGCGAGCATTGTGCCCGCCAGCAAGCAACGATTTCCTGGGGTTGTTTGCGCTCGTTCGCTCATGCGACTTGACGTCCTGAAGGCGTTTGTCTCGATAAGATTGCACACACAATGGACCTTCATGTTAAACCACGGAGCCACGAAGTTCACGGCGCGGCCGCAAGCCGCAACCAATGCAAGAGACTCAGAGCCGAGAGCGGAGAGCCGGAAGAGAGTCAAACGACTGGAGATTGCAACCGCCGCTTGAAAAGGCCCAGCGATTCATCGCTGGGTGAAAGGTTTGCGTAGCTCGAGGTTGAGTCCTGGAAGGTACGAAGAAAACGCCGATACCCGATCGCGGTGATCTCGCGATCAGTGCACACGACCGCTCTCGCTCCGCTTTGTGTAACAGCGCTATCCACCGACACCGACACATTGTCGCTTTTCTCGAGAGTTACGATAAATGTGTCGGTGAAAACCGTCCGGAAACCCCGCGTGGGAACTCCGATCGGCCTCGAAGATTCGTGCTCCCGTACAGTGATCTCGCGCTCAGCACCGCATCGCCCACGGCTCTTGGCTGAACCGACTTCGATCTTGTGACCGCGCTAACCTGCCGGCGAATTCGTCCGGAACCGCCGTGTCGGAGAGGTCGCGGCTGGTGCGCTGCTGCCTGCGGTGGTTCTCCCAACACAACCTCAGCCCACTCTTCGAACGAAGACGGAACGGTGCGCCTAGCCAGTCAGCGGGGCACCGTAACATATACAACAGTTTACTGCAGATCCTGAAATCTGCCTAGGCGACCGTTCGCGGGTCAAACTTGCGCCGCCGGTGGATTGCTAGAAGTCATCAAACTCGATGGGCTCTCCTCCAGCAATCGCAGTGTCTAGACATATGTGGCCACTCAGTTGGTGCTGTGGAACAAATTGACGACTTCGTCGACGATGTGTGTGGTTCAGATTGACTTGACCATTATCGGAGACGAACAATTACGATTGTTCATGATCGGGGATCAATGGTGTCAGCGATGATGTTGCAGAAATCAAACGGGTCGCATCGCATAAGCTGCCGAACGAAGATGTTCGTGTTCCTGGTGTGTGCAAGTGGAATCGTCGTGAACGGCGGGGCACATGCGTTCGCTCAAGATGCAAAGCAGGAGCAGGCGATCGATAAGGACCAGCGATTGCTGGCGTTGGTGCGCAGTCCGACACTCATTCATCTTTTCTTTCGGGCGCGTCAATCAGGTACGAGCGAGCTCAAGCTGACGACAAACCAGGTGCAGTTTGTTGAGAAGCTGAAGGACTTGTGGGTAACTGAGTATTGGCAGATCGCGGGTCGGTTCAAGAGGTCAGGTGATGCTGAAAAGGATCAAGACGCGTGGGACATACTGCTCGATAAAACACAAAAGAAGTTTGCTCGATTCGCCAGTTCAGAATTGAAGAGCGTCTTGAGTACAGAACAATCGATCCTGCTACAGCAACTGGTGATGCGGCGTGACTACAGATTGCGCGCAGCCACAGTCGCAGATTTCCTGCTTCAGCCAGAGGTCCGTGAACTCTGGAATCCGAGTGCCGAGCAAGTGAAAGAAGTGCAGTCGCTCTCTAGGCAATTCAAAGTAGAGCTTGCAAATCTGCGGAGGAGATACCGAGCATGGCCGGATTTCGTCGGCATAGACCACAGATCGCGCGGATATGGCGTCGCAAAGGCAATGCTGCGCATACGGGTCGGGAACGACTCTCGAAGCCTGCTGAAGGAAGAGCAGCGAGCAGACCTTGCAAGACTACTTGGCTTGCCAACTTGGAGATTTCGCCCGATTGACGAAGAAAGCCAAAAGATTTTGCCTAAGGTGACCAGCCGGAGTATCGCCAATGCGACTGACGATACTGGACTCCGCTACGTCGCGATGTTGTACGACCCGCCAACGATTGGTGCGCTGCGCATGGAATTGACACGAGACGACAGCCAACTGAAGCTGTCAAGCGTCCAGAAGGGAGTCGCCACCCGTTTGGTAGACGGGTGGGTAGAGCGCTATATCGCGGCAGAAACGGGTGTTGATGGATCGAGCATGCTGATGCTGCAACGCTGGGAAAAGGCGAGAGGTCGGCTGCGCGACGATTACGAACAGGCGGCTCTTAAAGAGCTGCGACAATGTCTGGACGACTCACAGCTCAGGCAGTTGGAGCGGTTGATGTTGAGGCGGCTGTATTACAAAGTCCCAACGTCGATATTCCTATTACGATCGGATGTGATGGAACTCGTCGAGCCCACATCTGAACAAGTCGAGGGATGGCGCGAAGTATCGAAGATACATGCAGGCAAGTTGAATGCACTCCGACGTGAATATGGAACTATCGATATCCAATATCATGAGCGCAAGAACCAAAAGAAAATACGTGAAGCGATGATGGACGCTCGGATTGAGGACATTAACGACGCGCGCGCGATCTTGACGCAGGAGCAAAGGGAGCGGCTCTCGGAGTTCCTTGATCGGCCGATAGATAAGTTTCGCCCGCCTGGAAAGGGAAGAAGAAGGAAGAGAGAGTCCGCCGAACCGCTCAAGATCGTTCCCAACAGCCCGAAGGCCGAGGCGGCGATACAGGCGGCGATTCGGGAGGCCGCGGGTAAACCGACGGGCGAACTTTCCACGGCGGACTTGGAGAAAGTGACGAGCCTTCGCCTCCAAGGCCGAGAGATCACCGACGTGACTCGCTTGGCAGGATTGACGAAGTTGGAGACGCTTTTTCTCCAGGACAATCGGATCACGGACCTGACGCCCTTGGCAGAGTTGAGGGAGTTGAAGAAGCTTGTGCTCCACAGCAACCAGATATCCGACCTGACTCCCTTGGCAGGATTGACGAAGTTGGATTGGCTTCATCTCGACAGCAACCAGATCAGCGACCTCACGCCTTTAGCCGGATCGACGAATCTGGCGGAGCTTTTCCTTCAGGACAACGAGATCGCCGACCTGACACCCTTGGCCGGGCTGCCGAATTTGAAGGAGCTCTGGTTGAGCTCCAATCAGATCACGGACGTGACACCACTAGCGAGTCTAGCGGAGCTAGAGCGACTCATAATCCAGAACAATAGGGTCGCCGACGTGTCGCCACTGGCCAGTCTACCGAAGTTGCGAACACTCTTAATCCAGAACAATCAGCTCACCGACCTGACGGAATTGTCCGAATTGAACGGCTTGAGGGGCCTCGCGCTAGACGACAACCAGATCGCTGACCTGGCACCCTTGGCCCAATTGATGACCTTGGACAGACTCTGGCTCGCTAACAACGAGATCAGCGACCTGACACCACTGGCTGGCCTCACGAAGTTGGCGGGCCTTTCCCTCCAGAACAACCAGATCAGCGACCTCACACCTTTGGCCGGTTTGACGAATTTGGCCGACGGGCTTTATCTCAGTGGCAACCAGATCAGCGATCTGAGTCACTTGGCCGGTTTGAAGAAGCTGGCGTCGCTCAGCATTGAAAGCAACCAGATCAGCGACCTGACCCCCATAGCCGGGTTGACTGAATTGGAGTCGCTCAGCGTCGACAACAACCAGATCACCGACCTGACGCCGTTGGCTGTTTTGACGGAGTTGCAGGCGCTCTGGTTGAGCGGCAACGAAATCACCGACCTGACACCCTTGGCCGGTTTGACGAAGTTGAAGAGGCTTTACGTGGACAACAACCATAAGCTGACGAAAGCTGAGATCGGCAAGCTCCAGAAGGCGTTGCCGAATTGCGATATCACCCACAAGGTCACCAAATGAGACTGCAGGGAACGAGTGCCGCATCTGGAAACGTCTTTCTGAGAGTACGTCTGATGTCGATATAGCCTGGATGCACGGCCTTTACGCCTGCCCGTCACCCAAAGATCTCGGGCCGGACGACGCCCGTGCCGGCGACGGCCACCGGGCGACTCAGCTTGTCAGGTATCGTCGTGTGCGGGTCGATTCCCAGCAAATGCAGAATCGTGGCCAGAATGTCTTTGGGCGAGACGGGATTGGAAGCGACCTGTGCGGCGTGACGGTCGCTGGCGCCGACGACGTTGCCCTGCCCGACACCTCCGCCTGCCATGGCGATTGAGTAGACCTGCGAATAGTGGTCGCGGCCAGCGTTGGAATTGAAGCGCGGTGTGCGGCCGTGCTCGCTCATCCAGACCACCAGTGTTTCGTCCAACAGCCCGCGGTCGGCAAGATCGGTAATCAGGCTGGAGAGACCCGAGTCGAGCCCCGGCAGCAGGCGGTCCGTCAAGCGATAGTGCTGGTTCCAGTGTGTATCCCAGTCGGTGTTGAGGTAGCCGTACTCGTCCCAAAAGACAGTGACGAATTTGCTTCCCGCTTCGACCAGCCGCCGCGCCGCCAGACAGGACTGGCCGAACAAGTGCATGCCGTATTGCTCCCGCAAGGCAACAGGCTCGCGGTGGATGTCGAGCGCTTCGTGTATGGCGCCCGATTGCAACAACGAATAGGCGATGTTCTGGTAGCGATCGAAGCTATGCGTGCTGCCTTCGAGTTGCCGTCGGGCGACGTCTAATTGCGCAAGCAGCGAGCGCCGGCGGTCGCGACGGTCGAGTGTCATCGCTTCGGGCAGTTCGGTACCGGCCAATGTGAAGCGGCCATCCGGTTCGATCCCGGCGTAAGGATCCTTGACCCGATGCTTTGGGCCGCCCGCCGGGCTGATCTTGATGATCTCCCGGCTCCCCTGCCCTTCGAAGTCGGTCAGCACAGGGTCGTAGGCGGGACCGAGAAACGCCGCGTAAGGGCCCGCTTGAACGGCGGCCGCCTGCGATCCGCCGCGGGAATTCATCTTCCAGGGCAATGCCATGTTGCGTGGCACTGCGGGCACGACACCCCGTGAACGGCGTTCGAAGATGTAGTCGACCGCCGATCCGATGTAGGGCCAGAGCTTGGGGTCTTGCGGCCGCGTTTCCAGGGCGGGCGAGTAATCCGGAATGCCGCTGGTGACGTAGGCGACGCAATGTACCGGATACGGATGCGTCATCGAGCGGATGAGCGTCATCCGGTCGGTAACCTGGGCGAGTTTCGGGAGGTACTCTCCGATCTGGACGCCTGGAAGCGATGTCGAAATCGCTTTCAACTCGCCCTGGATCTCTTCGGACGCGTCGGGCTTGGGGTCAAACGTTTCGTGTTGCGGGGGCGAACCGTACGGCAGCAACAGAATACACGACTTGGCCTGTCCAAAGTTTGGGCCGTGGGCCGCAAGTTGGCTGCCATTGGCTGCCTGCGCCTCTTGCAGTTTGGGAAGATGCCCCGCATTTAGACCCAACAGACTCAGTCCGCCGACGTGCAGCCAGTCACGGCGAGTCAATCCGCCGCACAGCCGTCTGTTGGAACCGAGGATTCGAATCATAGTCGACTCCGCAGTCGGCCTGGCGTTGCGGAAGCTATCTCGTTGCGACACGGTCTCGTTGCGGCACGGTCTCCTGACCGTGTCGCCGGTACGACTACTGAGCAAACTTCGCAAACGGATCGACGTCGGCGTCGCGGTGCCATTGGTACTCGGTGCCGTTGGCAATCCGCACTGCGGCCTCTTCACCGTACAGTCGGGAAATGACGTGCAAAGCCATGTCCATGCCGGCTGATACGCCGGACGAGGTGACGATGTTGCCGTCGTCGACCCAGCGGGCTTCCTTCACCCAATTCACCTTGTCTCCGCCCTGCTTGGTGCACAGCGTGTAGTATTGCTTGTTCGACGTCGCCGGCCGGTCGTCGAGCAGGCCCGCTTTGGCCAGAATCACCGATCCCGAGCAGACCGACGTGGTGATCTCCGCCTTTTCTGCCGACTCCTTGACCCACTCCATCAACTCCGGTTTGGCGACTGCCTGAAAAGTGCCGAAGCCGCCGGGCACCAACACCAAGTCGAGATGCGGGCAATCGTCGTAGGCAAAGTCGGCCACGACATGCACGCCCTGCGTCGATTTAACCGGGCCAGCCTGGTCCGCGACCGTGACGATCTTCATCAACGGGCCCAAGCTGCCGAACATCTCGGCGGGGCCGCAAGCGTCGAGCAATTCAAAGCCGGGATACAGCAGAATGCCCAACGTCCGTGCGCGCGGCTCGGGCGCTTCGCCAGCGGCGTCATCCTGCGCGAGGGCAGAGCTTGCGCTCAAACAGCAAACCAGCGCGGCAGCACTGAAGATCGCCAGGCACTTTGTCATCGGGAACTCAACTGAGCGCGTATTCACAGGTCAACTCCTTGAAGAACGATGCGGTCCGGAAGGTATCTTATTCTACTCTGCTACCCTCCGTTCTTCATACCGGTTTCGATGCGGCGGGTCCGAATCGCGGCAGATCAGCAGGATCGCCGTGCGGCTCGACGACACCGTCACCAGAATGTCTTCTAAATATTTAGATGATCCTGTTGACTGACAGTTATGGTCGCGATACGATCATCTAACGAATTCGATGTTTGGCGTCGGCAAACACTGCGGAATCGCCGACGTGATTGCTTCTTCGCCACATCGATGTTGAGGTCCATCGCATCGAGTAGCAGGCAGAGCGTCATGGCGCGTCCGGAATCGGAGCATCCGACCGAACTGGAGCTCGAACTCCTCAAAGTATTGTGGAAGGAGTCACCGCTGCCTGTCCGCGAAGTGAGGGCGCGGCTCGAAGCAGAGGCGGGTCGGCCTCTCGCCCATAGTTCCGTAATCACGATGCTCAACATTATGCACCGCAAGGGCTTTCTGCGGAGGCGGAAGCGGGGCAAAGCGTTTTTCTTCTCGCCCAGAGTGGAAAGAGATCTCGTGACCGGAAAGATGATGGGCGACTTGCTTTCCAGGGTCTTCGATGGTTCCGCTTCGGCGATGGTGCTAAATCTCGTCGAGACGGCCGACCTCGACGCCGAAGAACTTTCCGAGCTGCGCAGGCTCATCAGCCGTAAGTCGAAGGAGCAGCAGAAATGAATTGGCACACTCTTTTCGATCCAATGGTGAGCAGCCGGCTCTGTTTGACACTGCTGCACTCCTTCTGGCAAGTGGCGTTGTTGGCAATGGTTGCGGCAACGATCAATCGGCTGTGGAGAAGGCAAACTGTCGAGTGCAACTACGCCCTGCACGTCGGAGCACTCGTGTTGGGCCTTGCGGTTGTGCCGATCAACTATGCGGTCGTAGGGATCCCCAATCCGAGCGGCATCGCCACCGACGATGATGCGGCCGTCCTCGCAGGTCGACAATCGATTGTTCCCCCGAATCATGGCGTGCCAGCGTCCGACGGCTTCGAAAGCGAACCACAACGCGCTCGCCGACACTTTGATACTGCGGTGACGAGCGGTCCGGCGACTGCAGTGCCGGCTCGACAAGCATGGTTGGACATGGGGCTTCGCATCGCGCCGTGGCTGTCCGGCATGTATGCAATGGGAGTTGCACTAATGCTCCTGCGTTTGGCTCTGGGCATTGTACACGCACAGCAACTCGTCCGTTTCTCTCGGCCCATCACAGAAGGGCCAGTTGTCGACGCACTGTCGGCCTTGTCGCGGCAATGGTCGGTGCTCATCGTGCCAGCCCTGGCCCGGTCTGAGTATATTTGCGTGCCGAAGGTGGTTGGCCTACTCAAGCCGACGATCTTGCTGCCCGCCGCGGCACTCACCGGCTTGTCGACCAGTGAAATGGAAATGATTCTCGCTCACGAGCTAGCCCACGTACGTCGTTACGACATGTGGGTCAACTTGCTCCAGAAACTGGCCGAAGTAGTTCTGTTTTTCAACCCCGCGCTGTGGTATCTCAGCCGACGGATCGATTTGCTCCGCGAATACTGTTGTGACGAGTGTACCTGCCGAGAGATGTCTGCAACTGGTCCAGAGCCACGGATGCGCTATGCGACGGCGTTGTTGCGAGTCGTTGAAGTTGCCAAGCCGAACTCGGCCAAGCACGAGAACCTGGCCGCATTGGCTGCCAGCGGCCGCTCGCCATCTGAACTCCGTCGCCGAGTGACGCGGTTGCTGGGTGAGCCGCAACGCGAACCGGCGCGTGTCTCTTTGGGCGGGGTACTGGCGGTTGCGGCGATTGCCCTGTTGCTGGTTTGCGGCTCGACATTGTCGCCGACTGGGGCGCAAACGACCGACGTCTCAGCCACAGCCAAGCAGCAAAGTGCCGGCGCGACGAGACAGTTTTCCTTCGGCAGCGAGGTGGAAATATTGGCCATCGGCAGCCATGGCGAGACCCCGCAACGCTGGTGGGATGCATCGGGGAATCCGATGAAGTCGGTCGACTTTACTTGGAAAGAAGTTGGCACGGTAATCTCAGCCGACCCGGTATGGCGGCGCGTAGTCTTTCAGGTCCACGATCTTCCAGATACCGCTGATGTGAAATGGGAACTCACAGGAAGCCGCGCGTCTGCCGAAAGTGAAGTCGCGCTCAAGGGCGAGCACGGGTCGAAGGGCTATTTCGCGCGATACTTCGGCGTGGCCGAAGATCAAGAGAAAATCGGGCTTCGCGTCGGCGTCGCCACCGGTCCCTGGAAGACGGTAACGGAGACGGACGCGCACGGACCAACAGCATTCGGTCTCGCCGACAATAAGAGTTTGGTCTTTTCGGCTTCCGTCGAAGTTGCCGAGGGGACAGTCGTCGTTGTGTCGCACAACTACTTCGATCACAACGTCCGAGTGATCGCGGTCGACAAGCAAGGCACAGAGCACGCCTCCAGGCGTCGCGGCTGGGTGAGTGCAGGTCAGATCTCTCAGATGCAGCGGACATTTCGCGGACTCGGGCCCGACGACATTGACCGGTTCGAATTTCAAGTCCGTGATTACGAATGGGTGGAGATTGTAGGGTTGCCGTTAGAGTCCGGCCCACCGCCGACTGTGTCGAGTTCCCAACGCTAGGCAGAGGACAATCATGAGTTCAACACAAATTCGGCGAATCGCAATTCTGCTGCTCGCGTTGTCGTGGCAACTTGCTGTAGCGAGGGGCCTATGTTTCGCGCAAGAGTCCGCCGGTACCTCGGCAGCAACGAACATTGGACCTCCAGAGGGCCAGCAAAACCCAGAGTCGACTCAGGTTCGTAATCCACTCGAGAGGATTGTGATTAGCGTAGACGACAGATTTGGAGAAGGCTGGAGGCAGACGGTGCCGGTCAAGACAAATGGCGATCCGTGTGACTCATACGACTTGTGGGTCAACAATGGATGGTTCTACGCACGTCGGGCCGACGAGAACGGCAATCTCGACTGGCAAATCAAACTCGCCGAGGCACAGCGCCTGGGCGTTCCCTCCATCTCCATGATCGGCGAGGGGGTCGCGTTTCATGTAACGTCAGAGGACGGTCGGTTCTTCGTGCGCGAGACGTTGTCCCTGTTGAGAAGCGTGCGACAGCGGAACGAGACCGACGGTGCGATCGCTCGAACGGATTTACTCCCGGAGGAATTCGAGTCCTCGGGATACGGCAGCACGGGGCGGGTCATGCTTTCTGGTTGGCGTAATGAGTCGTGGTTCTATGCCGCTTCAGGACCCGACCGAGAACGCTTCGACTGCGTCGTTCGTTTGAACCCTCTGGACATGAATGACGCAGGCCACGGTTTCCAATCGGCTGCCGGTGACTTCGCGTATATTTTTCATGGCAAAACTCATGTATGGGACGATGGTGAACTTTTGTTGGCGTCCAGGACACTTCGCGCCAGCTACGAGCGTGAACTCATACGACGGAGAATCAGCGAAAACTTGCCGGGGTCGGCTCCGCCCGACATCGATGCGTCTCAATGGTTGAACGCCGACCCGTTGACCTGGAAGGCCTTGGAAGGCAAGGTCGTCCTGCTTGACTTCTGGGCGACGTGGTGTGGCCCGTGCATAAAGAAGCTGCCCGATGTTCAGAAGCTGGCCGATAAGTACGCCGATGATGGCCTGGTCGTCATCGGAATTCACAGCGCGATGGGCGCAGAGAAGTGCGCTGATTTCGTCGAGCAGCAAGAACTAACTTTTCCGATTGCCATCGATACGGGACAGACAGAAGAGCACTATGCCGTCGATTCAGTTCCGGCCTACTTCCTGATTGACAAGACGGGCGGAGTCGTCGACGGCTACTCAACAAGACTGCCGAATGAAAACACCATTCGCAGCTTGTTGAGTGCAGAGGTTCGACATGAACGTCGTAACAAGAAACACAACGAGCGGTGATTTACGTGCGAGAGGGGTATCCTAGTTGGTGCTACGCTGCGGCGTGCGTCCGGAATTCGATCAACACGCTGCTTGGGGCACGCACACTTTCACGTCACCAGTTTGTCGGAAATGGGGCAAGACGCACCCTGCCGTGATGCGCTACGCACAAGAAATGCGCTACGCACAAGAAGGGCGCTCTCGACATGACTCGGGACGAGTTACGCTACAGGGTCGCGACTAGAGCGCATCTGACATAAACGTAGCGGGTTCCGGCGGCGTGGATACGACGTACAAAGGCCGAACAGCGTCGGGTAGCCGCCACAATTCTCCCGGATGGGATCTAGCGTCGGTAGTAGTTGCTCGATCGGCGGGCCTGCTGCAGGCCGCGGATGACGAACAGTTGCGGGTCGTCGACGATCCACTGGGTGGACCAGTCGCGGCCGTTGTCGCGATTGACTACGTTGAAGAACACCGTCTTGAACTTCAGAACCTTCACGCCTTGCGGGCGGTGCGTCCCGATGTGGTCTTCTGCCGTCAAGTCATCGACACCCGGGCTGGCGTAGTAATGCACGCGGCCATCGGGAGTGAACGACATGCCGAACGTCCACCAGCCGGTTTGAGTGATCATGGGTCCGTTGAAGTCGCGACCGTAGCTGTCGCCACGAATGATCATCACCGCTGAGTCTTCTTCGTAACGGCGATCGGTCTCGCTGTTGAACTGGATGAAGAAGCCCGGGTAGTACGTTTCGATCTCGGTGCCCCGACTCCGCCGACGCCGGGAGAACAACCCGCGGCGAGGCTTGTCTCGCGAGGGTCCTTCGGCGATCACGCTGGCACGAATGCCGAAACTAGAGCCGGTCGCGTTTTCCCACTGTTCGAACGGCGGCATGTAGACGCGGACGACGGCATTGGGTGTCATCGAGACCGGCAGGTGGCCCATGTTGCCCGACTTGATGATCAAGTCGTCCTGCTGCATTTTCCAACTGGTCCGCCCGGGCTGACCGGTCACCAGCGAACGCATCATCAACGCACCCTTGCTGCCGGCAAGTCCGCCGGGCGGCGTCGGCACGCGTTCGATGATATCGGGTTGGCCGCGCTTGAGACCTTCGCCCCACTTGCCGTTCATCGAATACCCGGTCGGATTACGGACCCGTTCGTCGATCTCCTTGCTGCTCTTGGGGAAGTTGTGCACGAACTTCCACTCGACGTCTTCGAAATCGTCGCCGAAGCTCTCCATCCGCGTGCCGGTCCCTGGAACGACGGCAATGGCGGGTTGGGCGAGAAGAACAAGAGCCAGCAAGGTCAACAAGGAATAGGGTCGCATGAGAATCCACCTCATCGTGAAGTGTCGGTACGGCGAACCGGCGCGGTTGTCGTAGCACAAACAGATGCGCGAGGCCTAACTGCCTTCGCGGACGCACTGATCTTGTTGAACATATCGGCGGACGGACACAAAGGATGAAGGCGGAAGGTCAAAGGATGCGTGTCACGCCCGACTCTAAGGCTTGCTTTCCGCGCGAAGCAGCACAGCCGTAGCGACAACAATGAACCGGGAATCCGTACTGAATCGTCAGGTCAGTCCCAGACAGCCCAGTTTCATCGATCCGCAATTCGACCTGATCAGCACAGTCAGACCTCCGGCAGCACCCAAGGTCGGCGGTACTCCGGCCGCGTCCGCAGGGCATTGGCCGCTTCGTCGTTGCGGAAAGTTTCGGTATCGGCGTCAAGGTAAAGTTTGCGGCCCAGACGGGCCGAGATGTTGCCGGCATGGCAGAGCACCGAGGCCGGGTGTCCGATGGTCTCCAGGTCGCAAAACGGCTTCTCGCGGGACTTGACGCAGTCGATAAAGTTCTGGACGTGCGGCCGCTCGTGGCTATCGCCGCCGACCTCTTTAATCTTCTTGTTCCGCTCGCCGTACGCCGTCCAGCCCCGGTTGCCGACCACCATATAGCCCTTGTCGCCGTACACCGCCGAGCCTTCTGAGTGGCCTTCCATCGTGTATGGAGTCCAGATTCGCATTTCGTAGGTGAGGATCTTGGGCGTGGGGCCGCCGAATTCGTAGTTGACTTGCAGCGTGTCGGGGAATTCCTGCATGTCGTCGAAGTACCATTTGCCGCCGCTGGATGAGATCGCCTCGGGCAGTCCCAATGGTGCGTCACCCTGCGCTTCGCAGGCCGCATTTAGCACGGCGACCGCCATGTCGAGCCGATGCACACCGTCGTTCCCCAAATCGCCAGTGCCGTAATCGTAAAACCACCTCCAGTTGCCGTGGAACCGACGGGGGTTGAACGGTCGCTTCGGTGCGGCACCCAGCCACATGTCGTAGTCGACGCCGGCAGGCGGTTGGCCGTCCGGCGGATTGCCGATCGAACCCTGCCGGCCGCTCTCCCAGGCCTTGGCCACAAGACAGCGGCCCAGCACTCCGCTTTTGGCATATTCAATGGCCGATTGAAGCCGCGTGGTGGAGCGATGCTGCGAACCCATCTGCACGATCCGCTTGTGCTTGCGCATGGCGGCGACCATCCGTCGGCCTTCTTCCATGTTGTGCCCGTCTGGCTTTTCGACGTACACGTCCTTGCCCGCCATGCAGGCCAGGATTGTCGGAATCGCATGCCAGTGATCCGGCGCGCCCACAATCAGCGCATCGATGTGGGGATCATCGATCAGGTCGCGAAAGTCACCCGTTGTCCGTGGTTTGGTCCCCTGCCGCGAATGCACTTCCTCGACGCCACGCGGAAGTCGGCTGCTGTCGATGTCGGCCAGCGCGACGACGTCGGCTTCCTTGTTCTCTGCAAAGGTTTGAATCAGGCTCATCGCGCGGCCGCCGGAACCCACAACGCCGACCTGCAAGCGCGCGCTGGCAGCCGCCTTGGCGACACGACCAGCAGCCACGGTTGAGGTCAGTCCAACTGCCGAGGTCTTGATGAAATTCCTGCGATCCATGTCGAACTCCCGTGCAGCTTGGTGGTCAGCGGCCTCGCGAACGCATCAACGTTCGTTGATCATTGTGCCACACTCGACTTTCGAAGTCGAACCTGCGATGGGAGAATGTCGACCATGAACCTTCCATACACCGCCAAACTGACCGTTGAAAAGTACCTCGGCGGAGTGCGGGTTGATCGTTTTCTGGCAAAACACTTTCGCAACTACACGCCGTTTCGAATGGCGCGGATCGTGCGTGCCGGCGGAGTACACATTGAAGGCGCGCGGGCCGATTCCCGACAACGCGTCTTTGCCGGTCAGCGTGTAGAGGTCCACCTGCTAGAGCCGCCCGATAAGCTGCTCGATCCTGAACCGCTTGAGCTCAACATCCTGTTCGAAGACGACTGGCTGGTTGTCATCAACAAGCCGGCGGGACTGGTGACACACCCGGTCGGTGCGTTTCAATCCGGCACGCTCTGCAACGGCCTGCAGCATTATTTTGATGAACTAACGCAGCTTCGCGGACTGTTGCGGCCCGGGATCGTGCATCGGCTCGACCGGCACACCAGCGGTCTGATCGTGGCAACCAAACATCATCTGGCGCATCGTCTGCTCTCTATCCAATTTCAACGCGATCAGATTTCCAAGTCGTATCTGGCCCTGGTGGAAGGTGACATCTCGACCAAGCAGGGAGACATCGATCTGCCCATCGGGCGGCACTCCAGCGGCAACAGCGTGCTCATGTCAGCACAGCCGACGGCTCTTTGTCCCAGGTCCGCACACACGCGATACAGCGTCGTCGAACGTCTCGACGGACACACACTGGTTCGCGCGCACCCGCTGACAGGCCGCAATCATCAGATCCGCGTGCACCTGGCTGCCATTGGACACCCGGTGGTCGGCGATGAGTTCTACGGTTCTTATGGAGCAATCAAGCCGTCCCGATTCGACACGTTTGAGCGCTCTGGGTTGCCGAGGGCGGATCTGCATGAACTCGGGCATGTCCCAATGGCCCGGCACGCATTGCACGCGGAGCGGCTCGGATTCAAGCACCCGATTCACGGTGAGGCCTTCGATTTCGCGTCACCATTGCCAGTTGACCTGCAAACCAAGCTGCACAGCATTCGAGGCACAGACGCACGAAAGCTGGTCATCTGAGTTCCGTCGAGCCGTGGACCGTCGATCTCTAGAATTTCGCTCCGCCCAGCATCCCTTGCCCTTGACCGGCATCCATTATCTGTATATACAGGTAATTGAGATTCCAATGACCGACAGTACTTTGTCTGACGCGAGAGACATCTCACGCAGCTGCATCGCCCTGCGGATACGGCTGGCCAATCGCGTGATCACCAAGCTCTACGACGACGCGCTGCGGCCTTTCGGACTGCGGGTCCCGCAATTGGCGATGCTCGCTCTTGCAGCCGAACGAGGCGTGTTGCAACAGAGTGAAATCTGCGCCCAACTGCAGCTGGATGATTCGACGTTGAGCCGCAATCTGGATCGAATGCAATCCAATGGGTGGTTGAAAGAATCTCTTGGACCTGATGCGCGGCAGCATCCTTACGAACTTACAAGTACGGGGAGAAATCTGCTGAATCGAGCGATTCCTGCTTGGGAGCAAGCACAGAAAACGGCCAGCGAGTTGCTGGGGGCGCGTGGTGTCCAAACGCTGAAATCGTTCGCAGCACGACAAGGGTTGGGTGGCGAGCGTGATTGAAGACTAGATCGCATCCGGGATAATCGTGGCGGCTACCGGACCCTGTTCGGCATTTGAATGTCCCATGAACGCCGCCAGAACCCGCCACGTTTATCCTAGTGGGAGCGAATCATGAAGCTGCCATTAACTCCATTTCTCCTCGCGGTTGAGCTGATCTTCCTGTTGCATGTCTTCAGAAACGCCAGCGAAGGCAAACGGCTGCCCCCAGCCCGCCTCACCCTGTTCTGGTCGTGGATTCTGCTATGCGCTGCCGTTGCGACTTACGTGGGGTTCCTGGGAGTTTATGCATCCGAGTCGCTGCTGAAGTACTTCCCCGGCTTCTGGCTGCAATCGATCCCGGTTATCGCCTGCATCGGCCCGGTGTTGCTCAACGGCCGGTTGCGTGACGAGCTGCGGCGTGCCGTCGACGGCACCCCGCGTGAGCACTTCATCTTGTTTCACATGCTGCGGTTGTCAGCGGTTGGCACTTTGATTGGCGCCGGCAAGCATGAGTTTCCGATGTATTTCGAGATCCTCGTGGGAATCCCCGATCTAATCTTCGCGCTGTCAACGTTCTGGGTCTTAAGGCTCGCCCGAACGAGCCGCCTAACCCGGCGTGCATTTCTGTACTGGAACCTGGTCGGTGCATTGGTCATCGTTCCGGCAGCGCCCGTTTTGATCCAACTGGGCCTGCCTGGTCGGTTGCAGCTGTTTACAGGTCAGCCCGATGCCACCGCGGTCTTCGCCTTCCCGATGTCGATCGCATCCGTATTCGGCGTGCCCCTCTTTGTACTGGTGAATCTGATGCTCGTGTGGCGTCTGTGGGAGCGACGACCATCCCACAACCGTAGGCGAATCATCCTGCCAGCACCGGCATGGACTTCATGGGCCGAAACGCTGCGCAAACTACCTGATAGACACAGCTCGAAGCCGATGCGACGAGCATTTCGCTCGCTTAGCGCTCTTTGATCGAGTAAACCACGGCGCCGCGGGCGTACGTCTGCTCGACCTGAATATCCTTGATCGCCATCGGATCCACGTCGAGCGGGTTCTCGGAAAGAACAACCAGGTCGGCCAGCTTCCCGACTTCGATCGAGCCTTTCGTGTCTTCCTCGAAATACTGATAGGCGGCGTGGATGGTGACCGCTTTGATGGCGTCGATGACGTCGATTCGCTGCAGTGGTCCGATGATGTCGCCGCTCCGCGATCGGCGGTTTACGGCTGCCCAGATCAGCCGCAGCATGTCCGGCGGCACAATCGGGGCGTCGTTGTGGATGGTAAATCGCATCTGGCGGTTGATCGCCGATTTGGCCGGGCTCATGCGATAGGCACGCCGCGTCCCCATCACCGAGTCTCGATGCCAGTCACCCCAATAGAACGTGTGAGCCGAAAAGAATGAGGGCGTGATCCCCAACTGTCGCATCCGCTCGAGCTGATCGTCGCGCACCATTTGTGCGTGAATCATCACGGTTCGATGATCTTGATTGGGATGCTCGGCCAGGGCGTGCTCGACGGCTCGAATCAGTTGGTCTCCTGCCGCATCCCCGTTCGCGTGCGCCAGCAGCTGCCATCCTTTCTCGAAGAATCTCGAGGCGAATTGTTCGGCTTCCCGATCCGACATGGCCGGATAGCCTCGATAGCCGGCAGGCTGGCCGTCAGGTGGCACATAAAACGGCTCCGTCAACCATGCGGTTTTCCCTTGTGGCGAGCCGTCCAGCACCATCTTGACTCCGCCAATCTTCAGATGGGAAACGTAGTGGCCGGGTGGCTGATGGCCGAGCATCCTCTCAGCTGACGTCCACAGTGGATAGGCGATGACGTCGAGTTTGAGCTTACCGGCCTGGGCAGCGGCCAGCAGCAGATCAAGGTCCGCGGGTCGCGTCGCACCATCTTGAACGGTCGTCGTGCCGAAGCTGAAATACAGTTCCTGGGCGCGCTGCAGCAAGGCGAGGCGCTGCTGCAGACTGGCCTGCGGCAGCTTGGGATAGGCCAACCTGGCCAGGGCATGTTCCTCCAGCACACCATTGGGTTCGTTACTCCCGTCGACTCTGCGAATCACCCCGCCCGGAGGATTCTCGGTCTGATCGGTGACACCGAAGCGTTCGAGTGCCAGTGAGTTGCAGGTTCCCAGATGAGCCGAAACGTGCAACAAAAAAATCGGGTGCTCGGTGGAAACCATGTCCAGATCGAACCGCGTCGGATGCCGTCGCTCAGTTAGCAAAGAGTCGTCGTAACCGACTCCCACAACCCAGTCTCCCGGTTTGGGCGGGTTGGAGTCCATGTACGAAGTCAGGACGGCCTTGAGTTCGTCAATGTCTCGCGCGGGTCCCACGGGTGGCGAAGCGACGTTCGCCGCCCCCAACTGCCGGGCTGTCATCGTCAGATGACCGTGTGCATCGATGAATCCGGGCAACAGCGCACGGCCCTGCAGATCGACGAGCCTCGTCTGCGAGCCTTTCCATTTTGTCACATCCGCCATGTCGCCGACCGCAACGACCCGGCCGTCCTTGACGGCAACCGCTTCGGCTGAGGGCCGGTCATCATCGACAGTGACAATGTCGCCGCCATGAAAGATCAAGTCGGCGACGTCCGCATCGGCCGCGGCGCACATGAACGCCACTACGATTGAAACGACACGCATGCTATTCAGCCTTTAGGCGAGCCGCGGGCGTTGACCGGCGGCGTCGAGAGTCGCCCAGGGAAACCCTTCGGCTCATGCCGACCGCTCCCGGACAACCCGGTGCACGAGAAATGCGACGTTCATTTCGAATCGCCGCGGAATGGATGCAGCAGTTGGCTCCAGAACGACGGGGGCGGTTCGCCGCTGACGATTCCATACTCCTCGGGCCACTGCCCCTTGGGACATCTGTACGTCCCAAACATCATGTCGATGACCGGCAAATGCACGGCGTAGTTGGCGTCCATGTACTGCCGGTCTTTGGAGTGATGCCAATGGTGGAATTGGGGAGTCGCCAGCAGATACCGCAGCGGACCGAAGTTGATACCCACGTTGGCATGGATGGCCACGGCCTGAACGCCGACCAGGATCACGTAAGCGTTCAACGCAGCGGGTGAGAAGCCGCACAGGTAAAGCGGGAGCATGACCAAGGCGCGTGTCATCAAGACTTCGACAAGATGCGTTCGAGAACCTGCCAGCCAGTCCATCTTGCGGCTGGAATGGTGAATGGAATGGAAACGCCACAGAAACGGAATCTTATGATGTAGGCGATGTGTCGCATACTGGAACAGGTCGGCCAGAATCGTCGCCAGAATGAACTGGACCCAAATCGGCGCGGACTGCACCAGCGCCTGAAGGTCGGCATTGACTGCCCAACCGAACAACACTTCAGAAAACGCGTTGACGAATAGAAAGATGTATTGAATGGCCAAATGGGCGACGACGAAATAGGCCAGGTCGGTCCGCCAACCGGCGCGAAGCACGCCTTGGTCCTTGTTGAGTGCGAAAGCCTTTTCGATCGGCAAGAAGATCAGCATCGAAAACAAGAAGCTCAGCGCGAACCAATCCAGACCGAGGGAATACTGTGTCGACTCGAACGGTTGAACTTCGATGCGTGAACCGCCCAGCACGCTTGCGGCCAGCGAAGTTCCGATCCCGATCCAAGCCAGGACTTTGGAATGGTTCAGAACATAACTCACGATGCCCATAAAGTACGCGGCAATCAAACCGATTAGCAGCGTCCAACGGACGAACTCGACCGTGTAGGCCTTGCGGAATTCTTCGGAGGTGAGCAGCGATGGAAAGAGAAAGCAGATCACTCCGCAAAGAGACAACACCCCCAAACCCGCGGAAACGTAGCCGCTGATTTGCCCCTGTCCGACTTTCAATTTGACTTCGTCATTCACGATTTGAACGGCCTACCTGCACCGGCGGAGTGTGTCAGTTCGTCCCAATGGGTTCAAGCTGCATGCGCTGGACCCATCGAACGTCGGTCAACCGGCGGTATTGTACACTCACCAACCGCTTTGATGAACGCCCAAGGCACACGCATCTCGATCGACGCTGCAGAGCAGTTCTTCTGGGCATTCGACTTCAGCCAAACGCGACTGGTCCTGCACGCGGCTTATGCCGAGTCGGTCCGAAGTTCTTGCGCCGATCGGCCTGGCAACCGGAGCGCGCAGGTTGGCCATCCAGGAAGACACCGCTCGCCGCAGGTGACCGGCTCTCGTGGCGAGGGTGCGCCGACCGCGGATCACGACATATAGACGTCGCCGTGCAACCTTGCTGCCCTAGAGATTGATCTTGGCCCTCACCCCGGCCACGACGGCAGTATCGAGTCCGCTCATACTGGGCTCGACAAATTGCACATCGGCGGTCAGGTGAAACCAAGGGGTGACGGCGGCGTTGTAATAGATTTCCCCGCCTTGCAGATCGTCGAGCCCCAGAGCCGGTAGCAGGTTCTTGAAATCGTCGCTCAAACCGGTGTAGAAGTAGCCGATTCCCATGCGGTCATTTTCGCGACCGGGTATCAGTCCGTAAGCTTCCACCGAAACGTTGCAGCTCCACTCGAACGGACTGGTTTTGGGATCGGAAAAGCCCCAGACGCTATAGAGGTCGATGCTGCGGCGCTTGTCGCAGGGATCTGCCCAGAGCGTTTGCTGCAGGTGATAGGCCGCCATCCACGAACCGGTGTTCGACGGCGCCACGACGCCGACCCCCGGTTGGAAGGACCAACCGCTTCTGTCGAGCGACGTGTAGTCTCCAGTGGCATAGGTGCCGACCACCATGTGCGAACCGGGCAGGCCGCCGAAGTCGGTGAAGACCCGTCCGAGGCCCACAATCGTGGAACCGTTGTCGAAGAGGTTATCCAGATTGCTGGTCGTGGGGATGTTGACGGGGTCCAGCACGAGCGCCGCCGCCTCGACACCGCGCTCGCCCGCCTTGAGCACGCCCGCCCCATTGAAAACGATCGGCAGGGTTGGCACGACGTTGATCGGGAACAGCACCGACGTGTTCATGAACCCGTCTAAGCCTTTGCCGTATTTCGGGTACAGTGCGGCCCACAGGTCGATGATGTTGATTCTGTATCCCGCAAGCGACGATCCGCAACCAGCCGTTTGTCCACCATGCCATCAGTGCCAGCACCGCAGCTCGAAAGAATCGCGGGGGCCGTTTCGAATCTGTGCGGGCTCTAGTTCTCTCGTTTGCCGGACCGGCCAGATATGACTATACGACGGTTGCCCTGGATTCGACTCACCGGCAAGAACCATATAGGACGTCGCACACAACGACGGTCACATTGTCTTTTCCACCCGCATCCAACGCGCGTTCGATCAGCAGATCGCTGGCCGCCTGCGGGTCGGGTTGCTGTTTCAGTACTTCAGCGATCTGCGCACTAGTGACCATGTCGCTGAGCCCGTCGGTGCACAACATCAGCCGATCGCCGTTTTGCAGTTCGAGGTGATAGACCTCGGCTTGGGCGAGACGGTCTTTCCCGCTTAGGCTGTTGGTCAGAATGTTTCGGAAACGCCCGGCGTCGTCTTCAGACATGCCGATGTCTGCCATCTCCTGCCCCAGCGTGTGGTCGTGCGTAATCAGCCGCAATTGATTGTCGCGGTACAGATACGCGCGGGAATCGCCGATGTGGGCCACGATGGCGTGTCGGCCCAAAACATGGGCCGACGTCCAGGTTGTTCCCATCCCGGCCAACTCGGGATCGGCCTCGGAATAGACCTGCAGCGTCTTCTGGATTTCAGACACGTACGCTTCGACGCGCTCGCGAATTTCCTGGGACTCCAGATCGGTGATTTTCATCACCCAACTGGTCGCGCGACCGGCGAGCTCAAACATTGTCCGCAACGCCAGCTGACTGGCGAAGTCTCCGGAAGCAGCACCCCCGATTCCGTCGGCAACAACGATGCCGTATGCCCGGTCGTCGGGAAACACAAGACCGTCCTTGGGCAAGTTTGTATGCAGCACTTCGCGAGAGCGGGTGTTGCGGATCACCGCGTGATGGTCTTCGTTGCGGTGCCGGACCTTGCCGACGTGGGTCGCGGCGCCGATCGCCAACTCCAGCCGAGGCCCATCAGGCGCGAAGAAACGCTCGGCGAACGACTTCTCGTCGGTGAACTTGGCGGTGTCGGCGTCGGGATCAGCCATGCCGATGTCCTTTACACACATGCCCCAGGCGAACAGACCACGCTCTAGGGTGACTGCCTGGTTCGACGGTCCAAGTGCCGGCACTCAGGCCGACACCTCTGCGTCGGCCGCGGTTGGGGCCGGCAGATTCTTGGCGGCCAGACCTAACATCACCAGCGACCAGCCATTGAAAACGAAATCGATGCCGACGAACAGGCCGATCACCCACAATCCAGACAAAGGCCATTGCCGCCAGATGGCGATTCCCAACACGAGATTGACGACACCATGCAGCAGCAGCCAGCCCCAATTCTGGTAGCGGACCACCAACGCGATCACGACGCGCGAGATGCCTCCGAATATCAGAAACATGGCGATCAACAGCGTCAATGCGACAGCCGTCGCACCGGGGTTGGCGACGATCATGAATCCGACGACGACGTACAAAATCCCCGTCAGCAAGTCGATGAAGAACCCGCTCCACTTTTTGCAGCCGAATGCATGAATGGCCTCCAGGACGCCGCCCCCGATCATGAGCCATCCCAAAAACACCATCGAAAACACGGTCATCACGAAGGCCGACCCCAAAGCGACCGTGCCGCCGATGATCAGCAGAATGCCCAATCCCAAAAACCAGCCCCACTTTTTCTGAAGTTCTTCGATTCCGACTGCGGAAAGATTCGCCACCGCCGGATTGGTTCCTGTTGCCATCGCTCACTCCCCCTGTTGGGTGTCCCGGATTGTGTGACCGATGACGCTGGTGCATCGACGTACATCCTGTCATCGCCAGCTCGGTCGTGCCCCTACCACTGATGATACGCGCAGCAGTTCGAATGGCCTCATCGATTGCATCTGTTTTCACCCCATTTGGGTGAAACTACTCCATCGGATGACGGCCAGATCGATGCCGTGTGCTCGCAAGAATCGGCCTTCTACGCGACCTTGGGCGTAGCCCAGTGCTCGCGGTATGTCCGCTCGAGCAGGCTATCGGCTTCGCGATCACCGACGAATTGTTCGTTGTCCGGATCGAACCGCAGCGACCTTCCCAGCCGATTCGCGATGTTGCCCAAGTGGCACAACGACGTTGTGTGATGGGCGACCTCTGCGTTGGCGTTTGACTTGCGAGCGTTGCGAATGGCGTCGATGAAGTCGGCCACGTGCGCCTCGGTGTTTTGCGGCTCACGCGGGACATCGAGCGACTTGCGCTGATTACGATCGAGGAGCACTTCGATCTTGCCGCGCCGGCTGAGAAACATCTGGCCGCCCGTGCCGTAGAATTCGACGCCGCTGTCGCAGTTGTGCGGGTAGTTCGTCGACCACAAACGTTCTTCGTAGATCAGCATCCGCGTGCGGTCCCCTGCCCCGTTGCCAGCGTATTCGAAGCAGATCTGTTGGGTGTCTGGAAACTCGGCCCCATTGTCAAACAGGTACCGGCCGCCGGCTGCGGAGATGAACGACGGATGCGTCTCGACCCCGAGCCCCAGCGGGCGTAGTCGATGTCGTGAATGCCGTCGTTCCCTATTTCGCCGGTTCCGAAGTGACGCAGCCAGTTCCAACCCTCGAAGATCGTGCTGTGATAGGGTGTCGACGGTGCCGGTCCCAGCCACAAGTCGAAATCGAGCTCAACCGGCGGCTGCCCCGGTTTCCCCGGCCCTGATCCGGCCCGCCGCTGGATGTTCCAGGCTTTAGAGATCAGCACTTCACCGATCAGTCCTTCGCGAAGCAGCCGCACGCCTTCGCGAATGGTACTGGTGCTGCGGACCTGGGTCCCATGCTGGACCACGCGGTTGTTCCGCTGTGCCGCTTCGACCAGTAACCGGCCTTCGCGGACGTTGTGCGAACAGGGCTTCTCGACGTATACGTGTTTGCCCGCTTCGCAGGCCAGAATCGCGGCCGGTGCGTGCCAGTGCACGGGTGTGGCGACGATCACCGCGTCGACCGAACGATCATCCAGCACGCGGCGGATGTCGTCGGTGCCAGTGGCGGACCCGAACAGTTTTGCCGCCTCGGCAAGGCGATGCTCATGCGGATCGACGATGTACGCCACTTCCGTATCGTCGCGTGCATCGAACAGGCCGGCATCGTAGCGGCCCCGTCCCCCGCATCCCATCAGGGCCACCCGCAGCCGCTCGTTCGACCCCGCCGCCGTGGCTGAAGCTGTCCAAGACAACGCCGCTGCCCCGGCAATCGCGGTCCCGCTTTGGTGCAGAAAGTCACGCCGGTTCGTCGCCATGGGGTGCTCCTTTGATGGGTGTGCCCGCTGAGCATTGTCATCTGGTTTTCGAGGGGCCGCAAGGTCCTCGCGATGGAGTGGGCCTGCTGACGGCCTCGGCGAGCTCAACAATACGCCTCGATCAGACTTCACCGAAACATGTCGGCCCCTTATGATTTTCCGTTCATCCATCAAGCGACCGGAGGATCAGACTTCGTATGGCGGTGTTGCTGCAGATTAAAGACGCTCACAAGAGCTACGGCGACCAGGTGCTGCTCGACGGTGCCGAGGCGACTCTGATCGATGATGTGAAAGTCGGGTTCGTGGGCCGCAACGGGGCCGGCAAGTCAACGCTGCTGCGCATTATTCTGGGAGACGAAGAGCTCGACGCCGGCGAAGTCATCCCGCATCCGCGGTTGCAACTGGGCTACTTGCGACAGCACGATCCGTTCGAACCGGGCGAGTCGGCACTCGAGTTCCTCATCCGCGACAGCGGGCAGCCCGACTGGAAGTGCGGCGAGGTCGCCGGCGAATTCGAAATCAAAGGCGCCTATCTGGAGGGACCGCTCGAAGAGCTTTCCGGCGGCTGGCGGACGCGCGTCAAGCTGGCGGCGCTGTTGCTGCACGAGCCGAATCTTCTGCTGCTCGACGAACCGACCAACTTCCTCGACCTGCGAACACAGATTCTGCTGGAACACTTTCTGCGGCACTACAAAGAAGCCTGCCTGATCGTCTCGCACGACCGCTCGTTCTTGACGGCCACCTGCACGCACACGCTGGATCTCACGCGCGGCAAGTTGACGATGTACTCGGGCAAGATCGGTGCGTATCTCGACATGGTCGACGAGCAGCGCGTGCGCGACGAACGCAGCAACGTCGCCGTGATTGCCAAGCGGAAGCAACTGGAACGCTTCATCGTCAAGAACCGGGCCAACCCCAATACGTCGTCGCAGGCGCGGTCCAAAGCCAAACAGCTCGAACGGCTGGAACTCACCGAAATTGCCAGCGACGAGCCAACGGCCTTCATCCGCACACCGATCGTCGAACCCCGCCGCGGCCCCGCCGTCCGTTGCCAAGGACTTTCGATCGGCTATCCCGACCACACTGTGGCCAGCGACATCAACGTCGAGATCGAACACGGCGAACGGGCGGCCGTCGTCGGTGACAATGGACAGGGCAAGACCACGTTTCTGCGGAGCATCGTCGACTCGTTGGAACCGCGTGCCGGAAACGTGCGCTGGGGTTACCACTGCGACATCGGCGTCTACGCCCAGCACGTTTACAGCAGCCTGCCGTCAAACCGCAGCGTTCAGGAATACTTGGAAGACAACGCGTTGCCCGGCACGCCGCGCGAAGCCATTCTCAGAGTGGCCGGTGCGATGTTGTTTCGCGGCGGCGCCGTCAACAAGAAAGTCTCGGTCCTTTCCGGCGGTGAGCGAGCCCGCCTTTGCATGGCTGGGCTGCTATTGGGAGAGCACAACGTGCTGGTGCTCGATGAACCGGGCAACCATCTCGACGTCGACACGGTCGAAGCCCTGGCCACGGCGCTCATCGATTACAAAGGCACCGTGATCTTCACCAGCCACGACCGGCACTTTATGAGTCGCGTGGCCACTTGCATCATCGAAGTCCGCGACGGCCACGTGACGAACTACGGCGGCAATTACGAGGCCTATCTCTATTCGGTCAACAGAGAGATCGACGAAGGCGAGCGCGAACGACACGCGTCAATGTCGAAACCGCTGCCCGGCAAACAACTCAAGCCCCTCGACCGCAAACCGCGACGCGACGAACGCAAAGTCCGCAAGGAACTTTCGAAGGTCGAAAAGGCGGTGGCCCGCATCGACAAAGAGAAGAACGAACTGAACGAGCTGCTGCTCGCAACGACCGATCCCGAAGAAGCCCTGCGGCTGCACAACGACGTGACGCGCCTGGCTAACGAACTCGCCGAAGCCGAGGAGCGCTGGTGCGAATTGCAGGCGGAACTGGAGTCAGCGTTTTGAGGTAGCGTTGCGAAGAAATAGCGACGCTACTTGCGGCCGAAGCGGAACTCTCCGCCGACGCTCCAGCCGTTGGCGATGAAATCGCTGAGTTCTTTGTCGACCACGATACCCGGCGGTGTCGGAAGCGGGCCGTTGTCGTTGTACAGAATGTTCTCGTGCGGCCGCGTGATCCGGAAGGCCCAAAGCCATGTGTAGGCGAAATGGAACGACAGGTTGTCGTTGATGTTGGCGCGGGCGAACAACCCGAGTTCGCCAACCGGCGAGAAGATCGTGTCGCTCTCGGTGGTGGTGACGCGCGGGTCAGCGGCTGAGCGCAGCCGCTCTGTGTTCACGCGTGCTTCGAGCGTGTCGAGGCCCAGAGTAATCTTGGGCTCCACCCCAATGTTGAACCACTTATGAGCCAACTCGGCTCGGAGGCCGACTGTTGGACCGTAAATGTTGTTCATCGTGTCGGAGCCGATCAAGCTGACGAGCGTGTCGCCCCCCCCGTTCAGCACGTCGGTGAAGACACCAACCTGCGTCAATTGTTCTTGAATGCGAAAGTAGCTGCCACCCACCATCGGGCTGATTCGCACGCCGGTGTCGTGGAAGTGGCCGGTGTCGATGATGAGCATCGCCTCGGTGCCCCACACGTTGCTGCGAAAAGACGCGTCGAAGGCAGTGTCATACAGGAACACGTTGCTCCCGACTTCACCGTTGGTAAGCGTGCTGGTTGCAGCAAAGTTCGAGAGAAAAATCGGGAAGAAAAACTGATCGAACAGACCGGAGAAGAACACGCTCGGCAACTCCGGCGCGTTAACCATGTCTCCACCCTGCTCCATGGCGAAGCCGCGGACTTCCAGCGTGCCGATCGTCAAAGGAACACCGATCGTCGCACGCAGGCCGTTTACGTCCTGCAGGCTGATGTCATCGGTGGTCAGAACCCGTGCGACGCCGATTGTAGTTTGCGTGCCCGGGTCATTGACTGCGAACTCTTCGGACGGATCGGCGATCAAGTCCAACGGCGAGCCCAGCAGGGTTCTCCCTGGATCTTCGAGATCCCACAGCATGTATTCCAGGCGATACCAGGAGCCTTTCAGGACACGGCGCATGACCGCCTCGAGCGGCGACGGCTGGTACAGCTCTTCGTCGTCGATGACCCGCCCGGTCGAAATGACGCCTTGGGGACCGTAGTACGGCACATTAGGCGCCGGACCTTGGCCGCCGTAGTAGTAGGCAGGGTTCTCGGCAAAGGACGGATAGTTTTCCGCCGGCGGTCCCTGTGCATACAGGTTCTCGCTTGCGAGAATGCTGCCCGCTAGTAGAGCGCACAGTATCAAGCGACCGGCCATACTTACTTTTCCCTGGCTGTCCAACTCGCCGTGTGGATCGTTCGAAATTGCCAATTCTGCGCGAAGCGACCGGATACATCGGTCGTACCAGTGGTATCGGTCGCACCGATTGTGTCACTTGGAGAATTCTGCTTCCGTTTGTGAATTTATACCGATTATGTCGATTCTCCGGCTCTCCATTCGGGCCAGTGGGTAAACTGCGACAAGCGAGCAACATCACACCCTCCGCGGCCTTCGTTCGCAAACCCAACGCTCTCTTTGGACTGCTGAAGGCGAATTGGTTACCTTGAACGCGTGATCCGCTCAAAGCCTGCTGCATCGGCGTCAGCGCTCACTGGTCACGACACTGGGCTCGCTGTAGAGGTGTGCGATGCGGTGAAAGGCCGGCGTAAGAAGAATGGAGACCGGCACAATTTGCCGAAGACCCCTTTGCTCGGCACCGAGGCGTGTGCGGGACCGCCAAACGACAAAGACTTGAGAAAGCAGTGTGATGGATGCTCTGGGATACGTTCAGGACCTCGTGGCTTTCGAGTCGACGAGCGTCCTGTCCAATGTAGAAGTCAGCGACTACGTTGAACAAGCACTAGGCCGGCTCGGCTTCTCGATCGAGCGACTGGAGTACGACGACCCCCAAGGCGTACGCAAAGCCAACATCATTGGCAAGAAAGGCGCCGGTCAGGGTGGCGTCGCCTATTTTGGACACACCGACGTCGTTCCGGCGGACCCATGGTTCAGCGACGAACATGGACCGTTTTCACCCACGATCAAGAACGACCGCCTGTACGGCCGCGGCAGCTGCGACATGAAAGGGTCGATCGCCTGCATGCTGGCGGCGGCCTCCCAGTTTTCACCGTCTGAACTGCAGCAGCCAATCTACATCACCTGTACGGCGGACGAAGAGATCGGGTACGGCGGGGCCAGCGACGTCGCCAAGAACTCCGAACTTTACCGCGAGATGGTGGCCGGCAAGAGCCGCGGAATCGTAGGCGAGCCGACCATGCTGCAGGTCGTTTACGCACACAAGGGAACCTACGGCTTCCGCGCTGTTTCCCACGGCCGGGCGGCACACTCCAGCTCGCGAGACGGCATCAACGCCAACCTGGCGATGATTCCCTTCCTCGCCGAGATGAAAAAGCTCCACGACGAGACCGAATCGGACAAACGCTGGCAGAACGACGAGTTCGACCCGCCCACCGTCAGCTTGAACATCGGCATCAACGACCATACCAAGGCGGTCAATATCACGCCGCCGCAGAGCATCTGCACGGTCTATTTTCGCCCCATGCCCGGGCAGGACGCCGATAGTCTGGTCGAACGCGCCCGCCAGGCAGCCGAGGCTTGCGGAGTCGAATTCGAACGACTGCATTCCGGCCAACCGCTGTATGTCGATCCGAAATCCGAGTACGTCCGCGAGATGCTCAACCTGGCCGATCGGCCTCAGGCAGAGACGGTTTGCTATGGCACGGACGGTACGATGTTCGGCGAAATGGAGCATCTGGTCGTGTTCGGGCCCGGCGACATCGCCCAAGCCCACACTTGGGATGAATGGATCGCGCTCGACCAGCTCAACCGCGGCTCAGAAATGTTCGCCCGGGCGATCCGCCGCTGGTGCACGTCGACTTAGGGCGACTCGGTAACGCGAAGCACCAGGCTTTGACGCGTCGCCGTGGCATGCCCACGCTTGGCGAGGACACTGCCGCCCCTATCGCCTGCGGTGCGGCTGGCGATTGAATATGTTCGGATCAAATGCGTCGGGACGTTCATCGCGAAGCGCCTCGTCGAGCAGATCCGGAGGCAGCGGCCCTCGTTTCGCATTCGGATGCAATTCGACGTCGCCCGACTGGTTCGCTGCAAGTTCAGGCGACCGGCGCGAGGCGATGAACGGGTCGCTCTTACGTGGGCCGGCCTGATCGGCGGAAACAAGTTGGACCCAGCTTTCAAGTTCCGACATCTGCTCGGCGCCTCGCCGACCTTGAAAAATGGTCCGGCCCCTGCGGCCATGGGTGCCGCGCGGAACGACCAGCAACGGACTCTGCAGAGCGTCCTGGGTTTCGATCTGGTTCAGCACCTGTGCCAGGTTCCTTTCGCTCGAGGCGCGTGTCCCACCGCCGCGCATTTTGACCAGGCTGAAGTCCCCACCTTTCGTCGTACCATGACACGAAGCGTTGCCACATTTGTTGATCAAAATCGGCTGAATTCGGGTTGCGAACTGCTCGGCCGCCTTGGGCGAGAGCCCGGCCAATGATTTGGCGGGCGCCCGCATGAACCCGTCGAACGTCCGAGGTTTTTCGCGATCGGTCTGCTGGGAACGCGATTTATTCGGGTTCAGGCGGTCTTCCAGTTTGCGGAGCAGCTCCCGGGCCTGTTCGTGTTCCGGTTCCTGCCGCAGCGCATCGGTAAGTTCCAGCCGGGCCAGATCCAACATCTCGTGCCGAATACACCAATCGGCCAGATGGACGTGGTGCTCGGCGGTCTGCTGGGGCATGTCGCTACGCAACTTCTCGTAGGCATCCCGCCGACTGGTTGCCTGCAGTTTCACAAGACCGAAGGGAACCAGCATGCGACCGCTGCTCATTTCGACCTCGTATCCACCGGCCGTCTGGCCAATACGGCCCTCTGCGATGCGTCCCGATTTCAGCACCAATACGCCGGATGCGTTGCCTTTCTGTAGGGGCTCGTCGGCAAACCCAATCCACGCGGTTCCCAGTAGGCAACTCGCCACCAGGATCTCCAGCCGAATTCCGACACCGTGCATGCGAGATGATCCGACATTTGGACGTTGTGGAATTACAGGGGACCCACCGTGGGCGGCGGAACATAATCCACTGCCCAAAGGCGGTCAACATAGGTCCGAATATGCCAACTGACGCGGCGTGATCGACCGCAACGCGGATTGGAAGCTGGAGTCGCATCGTACCGCGGACGCAACGCTCGCAATCTCGACGAAGGCTCGTCAGAATCGGCACACGGAGGCGATTTCACCCAATGCCCATCGAACTTAGTTGGCTGGTCGATCATTCCGTCAGTACGTTTCGCGCGGCCGAAGCCGTTGCAGCGGGCCTGCAGCTGGCCGACGCGGAACTGGCCGGAGCACTCGCCGAGCCCACCGCCGCACTCCGGTCATGCCTGTCGGCTGCCGCGGTTCCCGAACGATCCTTCTGGCAACACGTGGTGCCGCAGTCAGCCGGCATCGACAGCAACCGGGAGCTGGCCAACGTCGTGCTGACCAAGGCCTTCGGTATGCATCAGGAGGTTCTGACTTTGAGCGTTGCCGGCCACCTGGCGGATCTGGATGCCGCGGTCCGCGAACTGAGACCCGACTTGACCGAAACCGTTTCGGGCAACTCATCACGGATCCGCAGTGCGTGGGACTCACAAGGGGCTGTTCTGCTGGATGAAGTCGGCCGTTTCACCGAAGAGCGGTTGCTCGTTGGCTCGGCCAAGGTGCTGCTCTCCTATCCAGCGCTAGGTGGAGCGGGTGCGGCCCATCTGCTCTACAACTGCACCAGCATTGAGGTGGCAGCGATCGATCCGTCAACGGACTTGCCGGAAGTCTTGAGGCTGGTGTGGTTGCTGTCACAACTGAACATGGACGTGCCAGTGCTCAGCGAGACAGTTCGCCGCGACCGCCTGCCCAAAGTGGCGTCTCTGTCGATGCTGCCGCCTGCATTAGTCGCAGCCGAACAGATGCATCTCGCCTCGTTCAACGAACAAAGCCTGAGACAGGCGATCGAACAATGGGCGCCGCAGTTGGGTGCCGCCGAATCGCTGAGCGACACAGTCTGGCAATGGTGGCACACTTACCTCGGATCGCGGCCTGCGTGGAACGTGGGAGTCGGGGCCCTTGATCAAATGCTTGATTGAACAACGGCAAACAACACTATCGCGTAAATGTCGGAGTTACATGCCAACGAGGCAGAAGCTTGAGGGCTATCTGCTGCTCAGCACATGCGTGCCGCGAAAATCTCGGTGTCTGAACCCGTGCTCGGCAATGACCGCCTGCAATTCGAACCTACGGCGCGGCGAGGCTGACGCACACGATTTCTTTGTCGTTTCGCGCGAATACGCAACGTTGGGCGAATGCTGGGTGCGTCCAGACGACGTCTCGGCCGTACGCTGTGTTCGTGGGATCCAGTAAGTGAAAGCGGCTGATCTCTTCGTAGCCGTCCTTGGAGAGATTGGCCAGCACCAGATCACCGGTCTCGCTGAACAAGAAGAAGCGGTCGTTGTGCTTTACCAAAAACGCCGTCCCATATTTGGCCCGACGTTTCGTGCGGCTGGTCGGTTCCATTGTTTGCCACAGGCGTGCTGCGTCTTCCATGTTTACACCGATCAACGCACCGGTGCTGCCGTCGTTTCCATAGATCATGCCCTCTTCCAGAAAGGGCGTGCTGTGCGAACAGAACACGGCGTTCTTCGCCTTGCCGCGCCAGACGATATCGGCGGCAGGTTTCTCGTCGCCGAGCTGCATTAACGCAGCAACGTTGCCGTCGCCACTGGCATATAGGTAGGACCCCAGCTGTCGCGGCGAGGCGATCGACATCCAGTAGGCCGGTTTGAGAGGCACGGTCCAATACAGTTCGCCCGTAGCAGGGTTAACGCTGTTGAGCGACTCGGTGTGCCAGATCAAGAGCTGCTTGGTGCCGGCATGCTCGATCATCGTCGGTGGGCAGTAACCGGGATCCTTGGCTGAGAGCGCCCGCCATACCTCGGTGCCGGTCTGTTTGTTGAACGCGACCGCGATACTTCCCTCGCCACCAACCACACAGTACAGCAGATCTCCGTCAATGAGTGGATGCGCAGCGAAACCCCATAGAGGGGCCTGGGTGTCGTATTCTTCCGTCAGCACCTTGGACCAGATTCGCCGCCCGGTGGCCGCATCGAAACAAAACAGATCCCCTTGGGCACCGAGTGTATAGACTTTCCCCTCGTCGACCAGCGGCGTGCATCTCGGCCCGCTGGGATAAGAAATCTTGTAGGCGCGATCGTATTCGTGCTCCCACAACGTGTCACCGGTATCGGCCGACAAGCACAGGACACGTTCGGTGCCTTCGAGCGCATCTCGCTTGGCGGCAATGTTGGTGATGCCTCCGGAGCCCTGCACATAATCCGTGACAAATACACGGCCACCGGCAACCGCAGGCCCCGAATAGCCAAGCGCCACCGGCTTCCGCCACTTGACCGGCAGTCCCTGTTCCGGAAACTGGTCGACAACTCCGTCCTCACGCCAGACACTGTCGCGGTTCGGTCCCAGCCATTGCGGCCAATCGTCCGCCGACACACTGGCCGACGCGGCAAAAACCAGGCACGTGAGAACGAGGGCGTTTAAGCGCATGACCAGGCTCCTTTGTGCGCTGTCATCAACTGATGGTCGAAACTGATTCCAAACTGCAACCGGGCGGCAGTCGGACTCGATGCTAGCCAAGTTGACGACCCCTTGGAACCGAGACAGCCGAAATACGGATGCACCCCATTCGACCGATCGTCTCCTGACATTCGTCCGCCGGCCCCGACTCGGCAACACTTGACTCATAAGCACAATGCCTATAAACATAAGCGTATTGCTTATGACTCCAACGGGGGTTTGTCGTGGTCAAGAAGCGCGTCGGGGTTACAGATGCCGAGTTGGCGGTCTTGAAGGTGATGTGGGCCCGCGGGTCGCTGACAGCCCGGGCCATCGCCGAGGCTGTTTATCCCGGGGGCGCCGCGTCCGAGTTTGCCGCCGTCCATTCGTTCTTGCAGCGGCTTGAGCGTAAAGGGCTGGTCATCCGCGACCGCGGCTCGTTTGTGCATGTTTTCTCGCCCGCAGCTACGGAAGCCGACATTCTGGGTCAAGAACTCCAAACGCTCGTCGAGCGGTTGGGAGCCAACTCCATCGCACCTTTGATCATGCAGCTGATCGATCAGAAACGACTCAGTCGCAAAGAGGCGGCGGAAATTCGCAAGCTGCTCGACAAGTACTCGAAGTAACGCGAGACGCCTGATGAACAGTCTCTTTGTGTTCGCTGCACACAACACAATCGTCGCGCTGGTACTCGCGTTATTCGTTTACGGGTTCACGCGCGTTTGGCGCAATCCGCCACTCGCCCACCTGCTCTGGCTGCTGGTTCTACTCAAGCTTGTGGCTCCAGCGGTCATGCATGTGGACTTGTCATCGCTCGCGCTGCGCGAATCGGTACACGCGCGCGACCAGATCATTGCTGAGGTGTCGCGGTTCGAGGGGGAGAAAGATCCAAGCCACTCTCGTTTCGAGGGGCAGAACGACAAGAGCCGCACTCGTTTCATCGATCGGCCGACGGCTCAAACCGCCGCACCAGCCTCTGTGGCAGGCGTGAAAGAGCGTGACTTGGCCGCCGGCCTTCGGCTGTTTTGGATTCGGGCGCGGCCAGTGGTGTTTTGGGTCTGGCTCGGTGGCGCGGCCCTGTGTGCGCTGCTGGCTGCGACGCGGATTGTGCGTTTCGAGCACCTGTTGCGGGACACCCTGCCGGCGCCTGAGCGGTTGCAACGACTAACGTGTGAAATCGCCGGCAAGATAGGCGTCTCACACGTCCCCGATGTCCGCTATGTCGAGTGCGCCGATGTTCCTTTGCTGTGGTGTGCTGGTCGCTGCCCAACAATCGTCTTGCCGATGCGGCTGATGCGCCAACTCGACGACCGGCAGGTCGCCCTGATTCTGGCTCATGAACTAGCCCATCTGCGGCGACGCGACAACTGGGTGCGCGGCATCGAACTGATCGTATCGACCCTCTACTGGTGGAATCCGCTCGTGTGGGTGATTCGGCGGCAGTTGCATCAGGCCGAGGATCTCTGTTGCGACGCGTGGGTCCGCTGGTCGTATCCCGATTGCACGAAGAGCTACGCCGAGCTTGTACTCAAGACGGCCGAGTCGCTCAGCGCGTCACAGGTCAGCACCCGTCTGCTACCTGCGAGCCCGTTATTCGGTTCCCTTTCCTTGAAAGCGAGGTTGGAGATGATTCTTGAAAGCCGATTCGCACCCCAGGCCTCCACGAGATCATTGTTTGCAACCAGCCTGCTGGGATTGCTGGTCTTGCCTGCGTTTGTCCAGATCATGACGACGCAAACGTTGGCAGATTCAAAGGATGAAACACCGGCGACGCCGAATGCGAACGCCGATGCGCCGGCGACGACTGAGTTTCCGCATGTCGTTCGATTCGAGCAGGGCGCAGCCCACTTCGAGGACGGTGACGAGATCACCATCGTTGAAGTGCGGGGCACCTCCGAGGCGTTTTCGCCGGGCCATACCTACCAGATCAAAGGCTCCTATACCCTGGCTTCGCACGACAGTGCGATGTTGGCCGCCTACACCACCGCCTGGGACGCAGCCGACGCGTCGGGTCCCACCACGAAAGTCCAGACGACGGTCGTCGATCGGGGCAAAGGCACATTCACGCTCATTCTTCCGATGTCATGCGAGGGCTGGCCGCATGTCAGTTTCTACGCCGGCGGAACAAGTTTCGGCGGGAACTATTTCGGAACGGGCGATGCAGTAATGAAGAAATGGTGGGGAACGAAACAGACCGAGCAACTTGCGACCAGCACACCAAAGAATGAAGCACGAACAACGCACACCGGAGAGACGGATACACCGACAACTTCCGAATTCCCTTACGCAGTCCGATTCGAACAGGGCGCGACCCGCTTTGCGGACGACGACGACATTACGATCCTTGAGATCCGAGGCACCGCCGACACGTTTAAACCGGGCCACATTTACTGGATCAGCGGCACCTATACTCTGGCGTCGCACGACCGTGCAACATTGGCCGCCTACACGACCGCCAAGCACGCAGCCGACGCGAGCGGTACCTCGTTCAAAGTCCAGACGACGGTCGTGGACCAGGGCAAAGGAGCGTTCACGCTCATTCTGCCGATGTCATGCGAGGGTTGGCCGCATGTCAGCTTCTATCCGGCCGGTGGTGGAAGTGGTTTCGGCGGCAACTACTTCGGAACAGGCGATACTGTGTTGAAGCAGTGGTGGGGGTCTAAATAGACGAGATCCGACAAGCGTTCCCCACGCGCCAGCGCTCAATAGCTGATCCAGCCCCAGACGTCCATCAGCTCAAACAGCCATGGCGGTCTCCAGGGATCGTTGATCGGCCGAAACGCCGAGAAGGCCGACACCAACAGCAGCAGCACCGCGAGCGCCGTGCCGTGAAACCATGAGCACGGGCTCAAAAGGTCAGGACTCACAATCGTATTCGAGTCCTGACCCATCTTCTGAGTCGGTGCTTGTGGTAGTGGCTGTTGTCTCCTCCCGTGTGACTTGATGAGAGCGCATTCTTCTCACCTCGTCTCAGCAGCAGCCACCATGGATCAGGTCGCTTAGAACTCGTCGACAACCTGGCCATCGTTGCGGTGCAGCAACCGCTGGTATTGCCGCATCGTCGAACCACCGGTGATGGAACCGTCGGAATCAATGTTCTCATTGATGAACCGAACAGATCCGTCGCCCATCAGGAAGTGGGCGCCACCTTCGTGAGCACTGCCGAAGATGCCGTATTCACCGGCGTCGGCCCCAAACCCTACCAAGGTTCCAGTGCAGTCGCCAGCTAAACCACCACCTGGGCTACCAAACGGTGTGGTCGGAGCGTTGATGTCCATGCTGTCGTTGACCAAGAAGTCGCCTTCGCTCACATGATAGTACAGGCCGCCACTCCCGTAGATCTGGCCGAGCTCTTGTCCCTGGTTCGCCGCGTTGGGAGAACCGCCCCAATACGTCTCACATCCTGAAAGTAGACGATGCTCGCCGACGAGGATCGTGTTGGATGTGCCATCTTTCATGTCGCGGATGCGAACACGGCTGTTGACGTATCCCATACCCTTGCCGTCCCTAAGCGCAAAGTTGAAGGCCCTAGATGAACGAACACCGTAGTTGATGACGTAGTTGGTGTGGGCCATGTCCAGAACCAGAGTGTCAGCCACGCTGCTACCACTGGTTTCTCCCGCGGTCGAGAAGTCCGCTCCGCCGTCCGACGGGCAGCGGAAGGTCGGGATCGCCTGCTGCACCGCGCCCGAGCTGAATGTGGTCGCGTAGATCGGCTGATTGAACACGATACGTTCGTAGATGTTGCCCTGCTCCATGTAGGGCAACGTCATGGCCATGCCCGACCAGTGCGTCGAGTTTGGTAACGGATTGACTCCCTGCATGAAAGGCGCACCTTGCGTGGCATTCGCAATGTGGCCTGGCGGCATCGTCAGGTTGGCGTCGTGATAGTTGTGGTACGCCAAACCGATCTGCTTCATGTTGTTTTTACACGACGAACGTCGAGCGGCTTCTCTCGCCTGCTGTACGGCCGGAAGCAGCAGAGCGATGAGAATCGCGATGATCGCAATCACCACGAGGAGTTCGATTAGCGTGAACCCCTTTCGTCTACGCACACTTCTTGACATAACGCATCCCCCTAAAAGAACTGGTGCGTGGAAACAAACTCCGCAGGACGCCCCGCACCTATCTATATCGCAAGGATCTCACACCTTTTTTTGAAATCGCCACGAACCGACCGTACAACGGCAAGAAAACACGTGTTTCGCGGCTTGATATCCCAGGGTCGCCACCCGAAAACGGCCAGGAAATCAGCCGAACGCCAGACAATCTGCCAGAATCCTGGGATGATGACGCCCGAGCCGACGACGAATGGGTCATACCGGGCGCATTTGCTGGATCAGCGGCACCTACACTCGGCGTCACACGACCGTGTAACGTTGGCCGCCTACACGACCGCCAGGCACGCAGCCGACGCGAGGAGTACGTCGTTCAAGGTCCAGACGACGGTCGTGGACCAGGCCACAGGTGCGTTCACACCCATCTTCCGATGTCATGCGAGGGTTGGCCGCATGTCAGCTTCTATCCGGCCTGGCGGTGGTAGCGATTTCGGCGGGAACTATTTCGGAACGGGCGATTCAGTGCTGAAACAGTGGTGGGATTCCAAATAGTCAAAATCAACAGGCGTTCCCGGCAGGCCAGCGATCAATAGCTGATCCAGCCCCAGACGTCCATCAATTCAAACAGCCAGGGCGGCCTCCAGGGATTGTTGATGGGCCGAAACGCTGAGAAGGCCGACACGAACAGCAGCAACGCAGCGAGCAGACGAAACCAGCGACGCCGGCCCAAGCTGTCGAAGATGGGGATGATGGCCACCAGCCAAAACGGGATCAGCCAGAACATCCATCGCAGCCCCGAGGTGTTTCCGCCGTAGTTGTAGTTGGCTGTCCGGGTCAAATAGAACACGAGAATCGCCGCGCTCAACAGGGCGCCCATCCAGACGAACAGGCCCAGCGGACGATCGCGCCAAGTTCGCGGCTGCAGCCAGGCTGCCAGCGTCAACAGGAACACGGGCGACAGCGAGAAGATACCGTGATGGCCGAGCGTGCAATGCAACAGGTATACCAGCGCTGAATCGCCCCCTTTGTCGATTCCTTGAGGGTCCAGCCAATAACTTCTCACCCCGTCGACCACGTAAAGGTATTTCTCAGTGCCGAAATACATGTAAAACGGCTTCCACCCGCCGGTACAGAGATACGTCGTGATGAAAAAACCGCACAGCGGAATCAGGGCCGCCGGCACAAACCACGTCAAGGTCCGCGTAGGCGACTTCAAAAGCAGCAATCCGAACAGCGCCAAGCCAAACAACGCGGCCGGCAACTCATTGGTGCAGGCGAACGCCGCCAGAAACCCGGACAACGCGAAGTACGACGGACCTTCGACTCCATCGGCGACGATCCGCATCGCTGGATAGAGCGCCAGCAACACGCCGACGGCGGCCGGCGTGTGATTATTCAATGTGACGATGAACGGCGTCAGCATCGTCCCAAATGCGGCCACGACCAGCACGAACACGCGCGTGGCGTCCGTCTGCGCATACCGGTTCAGCAGCCGCGACAGGACAAGCAGCGCCGCGACCATCGGCAGCAGATTGATCAAGCACAGGATCAGCCGCACTGTTGCAACGGTCTGTTCCGCCAGGTCCCAGCCGGTGATTTGCTTGACGACCCAATACACTCCCGCCACCAGCGTGGGGTACAGCGCGGGCTTCGACGAATAGAAGTGCTCTTCGTGGTAGACCTTGTCGATCGTGTCCCAGCCCCGCTTGCGGCTGATCTCGTCGATCTGATACGTGCCCCGTTCGACCAGCGACCAGACGGTGCACCAGCGGGAGCGGTCGTTGGCGCTCAATAGCGGCCTGACGTTGAGAATCGCCGCCAGCCAAATCGCACAGGCGGACGCAATCACCAGAAACTCGACGAAACGCACAAGCGCGCGGCGATCTTCATCGGTCGCGATCGCTGAATCCGACGCTGCAGCCTCTGAATTGCCTTCGACAAAGGGCACTACAGTAACTCGCGCAATGGAAAGTGATGCGGTCCCAGCTTTCCACCGTAGTTACCGGCCGTCACCATCGACAAGCCGTCGCACTTGCAAGCTGCGTGAAGTCCCGCGCGCATGGCATCGCGAACACTGGCGAAGGTGAGACCGTCGATCACAATTTCGTACACCGCGCCGGTTCCCTCGGGAAGCTGGGAATCGGTTCGCGCCACAAGTGTGGGACAGTAGGCATCGTTGGTACTGGCCTTGAGCTTCTTGTATCGCGAGCCCACCTTGCTGCCCGCCCGGACAATGCCGCCGGGAAACGGAAGCACAACGCCCCCGATTTCACCGATGGCACGCGCTGCCGACTCTGCCGCTACAAGGGCCGACGCCCCGTCGGCGGCGCATAGAATCAGGTTTCCTCCACCGATGCCTTCGACCGCACCAAAGCGGTCTTCGCAGACGAATTCGCCATCCATCACGGGGATTCGCCAAAACCGCTGCCGTCCGAGCTTCTTGGAGCTTTGAAAGCCGTCGCCGAAATACCGGAGCTGCCCACCAATCGATACCGTCTGCTCGCGTGCCGCTTCCGGCAATCCGTTGTAACAGGCAGTGGTCGGGCAGGTGAGCACGCACTGGCCCACCCGGTTGATGGCTGCCTCTGTGAGCGCTTCGCGGCTGAAAGCAAACAACAACACGCCGACTCCGGGCCGACCATCGGGAGTCTCGGCAGCGGGAATCGGAGCGTCGATGCCCGCTTCGACGTCGCAGGCAATGACGCTCGTGGCGAAACCGCATGTCTCGCGAGCCGCAGTTTCGGCCCATTGCTCTGTCGCCGCCGTGATGATTAGCCGGGTTCCGAAAACCGGAAACGCCTCGGCAAACGTGTCTACAATCGCAACACCGTTCAGTTCCAACAACGCAGATAGCCTGTCTTTTGTTCGTGTTCGGCGAGATACGTTAACCAAACGGCGGCTCACCGACCGAAACGATGGCCGATGGTGGTGCACACGCACGCGCGTGTTCCACCCAGAGTGTGGTAGACCTCATCAGAGGCCATACTATCGCATCCGGTGATCCAACGCGACGTGCAGGGCACTGCGAGGTTGCAGCCGAACCATCAGCGAGATGCGGACCACCGGCCGCTGTCATGGCCGCCGCAGCGACAAACTCAGGCGAATGAGATGCGGGACGCTCCGCGCCTCCATCTTCTTCATGATCTTGGCGCGATGGGCTTCGACCGTCTTGAAACTGACACCCAGCTGGGCGGCAATCTCTTTGCTCGACAAGCCGTCGACCACCAGTTCCATCACCTCGCGTTCGCGGGGAGTGAGCCGCTCGAAGCGGTCGGTGACGACCTGCTGATCGGCGCGGGTCTCGCGAATTTCGGAATCCTTGGCGATGGCCTTCTGAATCTGGTCCAGCAGCGCCTGTTCGCCCGCAGGCTTCTCGACAAAATCGACCGCCCCAGCCTTTATGGCCCGCACGGCCATCTGAATGTCGCCGTAAGCCGTAACGATGATCACCGGAATCTCGATCCCCTGAGCGTTGAGTTCATCCTGCAACTCCAACCCGCTCATGCCCGGCATCCGTACGTCCAGAACGACGCAGCCTGGTTCGGCCGGATCGTAGTTCTCCAGGAAGGCTTGCGCACTCGAGAACGTTTGCGCTCTCAGACCGACCGACTCGATCAGAAATCGCAGCGACGCCCTAATGGTGTCGTCATCGTCGACTACAAAAACGGTCGGCTCGGAATCCATCCGGCCCTCCTCCAAATCGTCACGGTCAGGCTGCAAGTCCTGACCGCCGGGCCGCCATGGTTGCGCACCCAGACTCTCACTCTGAAGATCAGGAAACATCAGGACCTTTCCTGTGGATCGCAAAACGCCACGGCACTTCCCGAGGCACACATCCCCAATGAGCCCCGTACTTAGCCGGCACCCGTGGTCACAAGTTTAGTGTCCCGAATAATCTCTATGAATGATAGAAGGATCTGAGATTTCGTCAAACGCTGCCCAACAGCACCCGTACTGCAAGGTTTTCCCTCCGGACGCAGACACACACAACGACGCATGGTAAGGTCGGTTCCGCTGGCACGCTTCCGCGGAACAATCTGACGCGGCAAGAACGACTCTTTTGGCGGAGTAGCAGATCGTGTCCAATCCAGCACAGCAAATCGCCCACTGGCTAGCCGAGTCACGCCAAGCCGTCGCTTTTACGGGTGCCGGCATCAGCACTGAAAGCGGCATTCCCGACTTTCGTTCGCCCGGCGGCATCTGGTCGAAGACCCAGCCCGTCTATTTCGACGACTTCATGCGCAGCGCCGAAGCCCGGCTGCAATACTGGCGGCAAAAGGCCGCATCGCACGGCGACTTTGCCGACGCCCAACCCAACGTCGCTCACAGCACGCTGGCCGACTGGGAGAACCAGGGCCGCCTGCACGGCGTGATCACGCAGAATATCGACGGTCTGCACCAGGTGGCAGGCAGCCAGCGGGTGTTGGAACTACACGGCACAGCCCGCAGTGCCTCCTGCCTGGATTGCGGCGAAAGCCATGATGTCGACGCGCTGGTCGAGCAATTCCGCCAAACCGAAGTTGTGCCCGAATGCCAGGCGTGTGGAGGCCGCGTCAAATCCGACACCATCAGTTTCGGCCAGCCGATGCCTGCCGAAGTGATGGAAGAATCGTCCCGGTGGTGTCGCGACGCCGATTTCATGCTGGTGTGCGGCTCGTCGCTGGTGGTCTACCCCGCCGCCGGGCTACCGCTGGAAGCCAAAGAGTCCGGCTGCAAGCTGATCATCATCAACCGCGATCCCACGCCACTCGACGAAGCCGCCGATTTGGTGGTTCACGACGGCATCGGCAAGACTATCACCGCCGTCGTCGAAGCGTTGGACGCCATGTCGCCGTAGTCTCGGAACTCGCTTCCCAGAGCGCTCGAACAGGACCGCATTGAGCCCGTACGAACCCGTGTGGAAATCAGAAGTTTATTCCTGCTTCGAATAACTAGCAGTCCTCGCCTCGTCTTCGTCGTCACGCCGTGCTTCCGATCCGGCCATCGGTCCCGGCGGGTCTCGCCTCCCGGTATCCATCAGCAGCAATCCTACGATCGTCAACAGGCAGCCTCCGACGATCCAACCCGTCAGCGGTTCGGCGAACACCAGTACGCCCGCCGCTGCGCTCATGGCGATTTGTGAGGCGTTGACCAAATTGACGTGTACGACCGAGATGTACTTGAACGCCGCCCCCAACGCGAAGAACGCGACGGCATTCGTCACACCGCCCAAGCACATCATTGCCAGATCGTCCAACGGAGTCGCAGCCAAACGCTCCGGTCCCATCCGGACCAGGCTGGTGAGCCCCAACGCGACGACGCCCGTGACGCTCATGATCAACAGCACCACCGCTAGCGGCACGCCCCGCGTCAACGCGCCCCGAATGGCAACCCCGCCGGCGCCATAGCCCAATCCCGACAGGCCTGCCGCAAGTACAATCGCCGCGATGATCCACCGCGACGCGCCGGCCGACATGTTGGCGGCTGCATCGCCGGTCCCGGCGCTCAGCAACAAAATCGAGAGAGTCAGCACCGACATTGCCAACGCTGTGCGAAACGTAATGGGCTCGCCCAGATAAAGCCGGCCCAGCCAGGCTCCGCTACCAATCAGAATGGCGAAACTCAACGGCACAACGATCGCCAGCCCCCCCGCCCCTAAGGCAAACTGGAACGCTCCATTTCCTGCGAACTGCATGAATAGCGCCGCAGCCAACAGCATGCCGAACATCCGCCGCGATAGTTGGAGCGGCAGTCCGCCCCACAGCCTCCAACCCACCAGCACGACAGCCACAATCGCCGTGGGAACGGCTTTGATGCAGGAGACCCAGATCGCCCAATCGGGATCGTGGGGCACAGCGACCGACCGCAGAGCCATGTTCGCACCGGTGTATCCACACGCCGAGACGGCGCTAAAGAACACCCCCAACACCGCGGGATCAAAGCGGGACAGGGCCGCTGGCGCGGTTCCCTGGGCAGAGGCTTCTACACCGGCATCGGAAGCGCGCGTCATAACTCGCCACGATTCAGAGACATTCCCGGACCCGCCGCAACCTCGTCAGGAAGTGGCGATCATAGCTGTCCTGGCTGCGAACAACTTTCTTCACTTTGGATGCAGCAAAGTCTTGTTTCTCCCCCTTGCAAAGGGGGAGTTAGAGGGGGTCGAACCCCCTGTAGTCCCCCTTCTGAAGGGGGACGTGCGTATTGCCAGACCGCCCGCAACAGAAGGAGACCGAGACGGTCGCAACCGCCAAAAACCGCGCAAGAAAGTAAGAAGTCTGCGAAGGGGTGGCAATGCCCCAGACGCGGCCAACATCGACCGAGATAGGGATGCTGACGAATGAGGTACACAGAAGCAAGCCAACCACCATGGACCGCTCATCCCCGGCCGTGTTAACGCCGTCCGCCGGCGGCGGCGCTCGGCGAGCGGAGCATTCGGGCTAGGTCGTCGAACAGGCCTTCCAGGCAGAGCGGCACCGGCGTGTATTGTGCCAATTGACGCTCGGAGCGGACCGTGCGCTCGATCAGCGACATGAGTTGCTCGTGGTGTTCGGGAATCGCCGGATCGAAACCGGCGACGAATCGAGCGACTCGATCTTCGGGCACCGATTCACCCGAAGACAGGGTCTGCAACCCGCGGCGAAAGAATTCGACTGCGAATTTCAGCAACCATGTCGCGGCTTGGCGCTGTTGCTGCGCGTCGCCCCCGATTTGTTCAATGCCCTCAATGAGAACACCGGCGATTTCAAGCGGCTTGTCTTCGCGTTGTGCCAGGAAGTCATAAAGCTGGTCGCGCAACGACCTCAATTCGGAATCGAGAAGCTGCTGAGCCGTGTCGAGGCTGCCGCCGCTTAGCGATGCCACTGTCCGCGCTTCTGCCGGGTCGGCCACGAGTCCACCGTCGAGGAGAAGTTGGGCAACGTCTGCGTCAGGCAGCGGAGCGAACCTCACTTGTTGGCAGCGGGAGCGAATGGTCGGCAGCATGTCGTCGGCGTCTGTTGCGACAAGGATCAACACGGCGTACGACGGTGGCTCCTCCAACGTCTTCAGCAGCGCGTTGGCGCTCTCCTCGCTCATACGCTGCGCATCGTCAATAACGGCGATCTTGCGGTCACCCGCCATGGGGTGCAGCGACAGCTCGTAGCAGAGCCCTTCCCGACCGCGGTGCTCGCGGCTGCCGACCAGCAGTTCGACTGGAATCTGGTTCTTACCTTCCGGGCAGCCAATCCCAAGAAAATCCGGGTGCGTGCCGGCCCGCATTTGCCGGCAAGACGAACACTCGCCACACGCGTCGAGCTCGGCGTCTTCGCGCTGCTCGCACAGCAGGCATTGGGCCAGCGTGCGGGCAAGTAGCGACTTGCCGACGCCGGCCGGACCGACGAACAACAGAGCATGCGGCAGCCTGCCGCGGCTCACCGAGCGGCGGAACATGTCAACGGTATGGCTGTGCCCGCGGATGGCGTCCCAAATCATGTTGCGTCTTCGTCCGGTTCAATCCAGCCCAGCACTTCGCCCGTCTTGGCGGCAGTTTCGAATGGTTTCTCGATCCGCGTGATGGTGCCCGAAGTCGGCGCTGACACGTCACAGGTTATGCCCGGCGTCAACACCTCCACCACGCGGTCGCCCGCATCGACCCGGTCGCCCAGATCGACGAGCCAGCAGCTGATCCGCACCGTCCCGTCGCGAACTCCAAGTTCCGGCAATATAATCGGGACCGCCATGAAGTCTTTGACCTGATCGAAATGATGGCGCGGCCAGAGGCAACTCGAACCGCCCAACAGCATCCTAATCCAATCCGTTGCCCGAGAGAATGAATGCCTGAGACAAAGACGCTTACTGGAAAATCGGCGCTGATTGCCGGAGGCGGCACCGGTATTGGCGCCGCCTGTGCTATCGCGTTGGCCGAGGCGGGCTGTCGCGTGGCGGTCGCCGGCCGACGCGAACAACCACTCCTTGAAATGGCCGGCCGGTTCAAAGGCGAACCGGCAATCCTGACCCATGCTGCTGATATTGGAAACCGCGAGGACGTGGCCCAACTGTTCGAGTGGGCCGATGCTGAGTTGGGAGCGATTGACATCTTCATCAATAGTGCGGGCGTCAACGTCCCCAAACGGTCGATGGAAGAGCTGGCGCCCGAGGATTGGGACCACATTCTGGGCGTGAACGTCACGGGAGCCTATGACTGCATGCGGGCCGTGCTGCCCCAAATGCGCGAACGCCAAGACGGTTTGATCGTCAACATCAACTCGATAGCCGGGATTCGCGGCAGCGTACTGGGAGGCGTGGCCTATAGCGCCGCAAAATTCGCAATGACCGCGCTGGGGCGCACGGTCGCGATCGAAGAGAAGGACCGGGGGATTCGTGTCACGAACATCTATCCCGGCGAGGTGGAGACGCCAATTCTGGAGAATCGTCCCGTCCCGGTCAGCAAAGAACACCGCGCCCGCATCCTGCAACCCGAAGACGTGGCGGCCGCCGTGCTGATGATCGCCTGCTTGCCGCCGCGGGCGCACATCTCCGACCTGGTGATCAAACCGACGACGCAACCGCACTCGTAGTACAGGCGGTGGCGACTAAAACTCGTCGACTGTCTCCGATCCCTGCCGCGTGCTCAGCGCCATTAGCAATTCGTGGTCCATCGAATACGACAGGAATCTCACACTGCCGTCGACGAGCAGAAAGTGTGCCCCGCCGGAGTGGTGGCTCCACCAATGGTGCTCGGGGCGCGGGTCGCTGGGACCCGACGGTTTGAGCCCGCCGATTCCGAAGAAGTCGTTGGACGTCAGCACGACGTCGGCAAACCCGGCGGGACACCAATTGGTCGCTCCCGGACCCGACCAGCGACCCCAGCTGGCATCTTCCGAGGGCGGACGTTCGCCGACAAAGAGGGTATTCGAAGTGCCATCGACCACCTGCGACAGTTTGATGCGACTGTTGCCGTAGAACATCCCGCGCTGTTTGCGCGTGATCTGCGACTTGCAAGATTCATCATCGGTCACCGTCGGGGCCGCAAATCCGATTCCGAAGCTGCCGGCCGACCCGAGATAATCGGTCACCGCATGTCCCGACGTGGCATTGAACCGCAGAAACGGGTCGCTGGGACATTCGAACACCGAAACCCGTGTGAACAATACCTTGGCGTTGGCGGTGTTCGGCGCCGGCCAGCTTTCGGTCGTGAAGTCCAGCGAATCGTACAGCGCCGGCCGCTCGATCAACGGCAGGCTGAACGCCATCCAGCTCCAGAAACTGGACCCACCCATCCAGCGATCGTGCGTCGTGCCCGGCGGCATCACCCGATGGGCGTCGTGGTAGTTGTGTAGCGCCAGGCCGATTTGCTTCAGGTTGTTCTGGCACTGCGTACGGCGGGCGGTCTCGCGTGCCTGCTGAACGGCCGGCAGCAACAGCGCGATCAAGATCGTCATGATGGCAATCACGACGAGCAGTTCGATCAGCGTGAACCCTCGCCGGAACCGGTGATGTCGTCGATATGCCGACATCCGTCATGTCCTATCGTTGACAACGATGCTCGGGTCGAGCGGCAGGCTCGCCAACTACGAAGGCATCGCGCGCACGCTACGTGCATCCAGGCCCATTCTAGCTACAAATCAGCCGGCGTGTGCCAGAATCTGTCGACTCAACCAGTCTCGTGCCCCCACACGCGTGCGAGCTGAATCAAGACGTCGACGGCGTGCTGCATTTCTTCCACGCTGGTCCATTCTTGGGGAGAGTGCGGGTTATGCTCGCCCGTCGACAAATTGGGCGTGGGCAAACCGAGTTCCGTCAGACGGGAGCCGTCCGTACCGCCCCGAATGATGCTTTGTTCCGATTTGATCCCGGCGGCCTGCGTGGCCTCGATGGCTTTGGCGAGCGCCCGCGGTTCTTTGACGAGTCCGTCTCGCATATTGCGGTACTGCGGTTTGACTTCTATCTCGACTGCAGCCCGCGGATACTCGCCGCGCAGCTCCACGGCGATTCCCTCCAGCAGCCCTGCATATTCTGCGAGCTTCTCGGTTTCGAAGTCTCGCAAAATAATGCGCGCCGAAGCTTCGGCAACGCCGCCCTCGACGTGGTACGGGTGGAGAAACCCGTCGCGCTCATCGGTGCTTTCGGGGCTCAACTTGTCCTTCGGCAGTCGGTCCAGGAACCTGCTCAGGATCCGGATGGCGTTGACCATCACGCCGCGGCCAATCGACGGGTGGGTGTTGACGCCACGAACAGTGACGACCGCCAAGTCGGCCGAAAAGGTCTCGCAGTCAATCTTGCCGATGCCGTCGCCATCGAGTGTGTAGCCGCAAACAGCATCGATGGCGTCTACATCGACGTGATCCACGCCGCGGCCGATCTCTTCGTCGCATGTGAAACACACACGAATGGGGCCGTGAGGGATTTCGGCGTTGTTGATCAGAGACTCGGCGGCCGACATGATCACGGCGACGCCCGCCTTGTCGTCGGCGCCCAGCAGCGTGGAGCCATCGCTGGTGATGATGGTGGCCCCCATCAGCTGCTCGAGCGCTTGGTTTTCGCTCACGCGAATCACCTGGCTGGGGTCGCCGGGCAGCGTGATGTCGCCCCCAGAGTAGTTTTCGTGGATGATCGGCTTGACGTTGGTACCTGAATACTCGGGCGACGTATCGACGTGAGCGAACCAGGCGATGGCTGGGGACGTGCAGCCGGCGCTGGCGGGAATCGTCGCTGACACGGTGCCGTGGTCGTCCATCACCACATTCTGCAGGCCGAGTTGTTCGCACTCGTCGCGCAGCAGCCGGCACAAGTCGAGTTGCTTGGCCGTGCTGGGGGCAGTGGTGCTCGTCTCGTCTGACTGGGTGTCGATCTTGACGTAGCGAATGAAGCGATCGAGGAGATTATCCATGGGCAGCGGTGTTCCTGGGACCGGCACTTTCTTCCGTACGAACAGATACAAAGCATACAAACCGACCCAGGCATCGCGGAAGTCGTTGAACCGACGTGCCGCCCGACTTCGGCGGGTGTGGCTGGGGAGTATTTTGGTGGTGGAGAACCACCGCCAAAACAGGAGTGCCTGCGTTGCCTACAGTGCCCGTCAACGGTGTTGAATTGAACGTGATCGACCGCGGCGCCGGTCAGCCGATTCTGTTCGTACACGGATTCGGTCTCGACCATCGCATGTGGCTGCCGCAGCTTGAAGCGCTTGAGGACTCACACCGTGTCATCGCCCCCGACCTGAGAGGTTTCGGCGGCAGTGGTGTGGCACCGGGCAAAGTCACGATGCAGCAATTTGCCGAGGACCTGCATGGGCTGCTGTCGGCACTCGAGGTGGACGAACCGGTCTGTTATTGCGGTCTCTCAATGGGTGGCTACATCTGCTGGCCGTTTCTGCGTCAGAATTCGTCCGCGGTGAGTTCGCTCGTTTTGTGCGACACCCGCGCCATACCCGATACACCAAAAGCAGCCGAGCAGCGTTTGCTGCTGGCCGACGCAGTGCTCAAGTTCGGCTCGCAAGCGGCGGCGGGCGTGTTCATCCCGCAGCTATTCCCCGACGGGCAATCGGGCCAAGCCGTCGAAGACGTGCGCACCATGATCACCGACGCGGATCCGGAAGGACTCGCCGCGGCGCTGCGGGGCATGGCCGAGCGTCCCGACTCGACTGACCTGCTTTCGACCATCGACGTCCCGACGCTGGTCATCTGCGGTACGGACGACCGCATCACGCCGCTGTCCGAAGTCCGAGCAATGTCAGAGGGAATCTCGCACTCTCAATTCGTCGAGATCCCCGACGCCGGCCACATCCCGACCGTCGAAACGCCGGAGGCGGTCAACGCGCTGCTGCAACAATTCTTGTGCGCAACCGTCTGAGCGATTCTCAAACGCCAGGCGCGCACATAGAATTCGTATGACGGTAGCGGCGGTCCTCAAGCGTTCAAGAAACAGGTTTACCGCAGAGGACGCAGAGGTGCGCAGAGTGGTTGCCGCCGCGTACCTCTTCTGCGAATTCAATGACGAACGAAGGCACGAAACATGGCCAAACAGCACACTCCTCGATTCCTGGAGATTGTCTCGCAGGCGAAAGCCAACGTGCGTGAGTGCGACGTTCACGAAGTCAAGCAGCGTCTAGACCGCGGTGATCAGTTTCACCTGGTCGACGTTCGCGAACAAAGCGAGTTCGCCGCCGGACGACTGCCCGGCGCGCTGCACCTGGGCAAAGGAGTGATCGAGCGAGACATTGAGAAGACGATTGCCGAAACGACAGCCGAGATCATCCTGTATTGCGGTGGCGGATACCGCTCCGCGCTTGCCGCCCACAACCTGCAGCTGATGGGCTACACCAACGTCATCTCCATGGACGGCGGTTGGAGCGGTTGGCGCAACGCCGGCTACCCGACTGAAGAAGCTTGAACCCCGTTATGCGGTGGTCTCCTCACCGTGCCATCCGTTCGACCGCAGGTCTCCCAAGGTTGGAACTCAATCCCAAACGTGCCCGAGACGTTTGGCCACGCACGTGCCGTGGTCAGGAGGCCGTTGCACAAACCTGAGCCCGGCTGCCCGGTCCGTTACCTGCTCACTTCTTCCCGATGGATCGGCATGGTCTTAGGCGCAAAGAAGCCCAGCCGCGTCTTGTCCTCGACGATTTGCACGACGTGAATCTCGACAAAGTCGTCGGGATCCCACGACCTGGGCGGCCTCTCGAAGACCGAGATGTGTTGCCGCTTGATCAGCGTCAGCTGGGAACCGGGTCGCTCGATCCGTGCTTGGGCATGGTCTTCAACCCAAAAGCCGGCCGGCGCCCTGATGATGAGATCGACGAAGTCCTGGTGGATCTCGGTCACGATCACACGCACTGTCTCGGCAATGACCACTGCCTCACCCTTGTTTCGCGACAGAAGCAGCATGCACGAGATACCCTCCGTCGAGTCTACCACGACGGTGCTGCGACGTTGAAGCATTTCGGCCTGCGAAACGCATCCGTTCGGGAATCTTGCAGGGGTGCGTCACTCACTCTCTCCGCGGCAAACGGGCATCCATTTGGGTGAGTCAATACCGAGACGTACTTTGTCACCTCGAATCTCGATCATGGTGATTGTGACCTTCTCATCAGGCAACCAAGGCCGCGGATTCGCGCGACCTCTGCACGCGTGCTGGTCCAACGTGACCGCGTCAATGCTCGCCGACGGCGGCTCGAAGATCACGATGCGATCATGCTTGGCCATCGAAACAGTGGACCAGGGAGGCAGAATCCGCTCGTTGGCCTGATGCTCAATTTCAAACGACGGTGGCGCCTCGATGCGTAGATCCACGAAGCTCTCATGCACTGCTGCCAGCACAGCTTGCACACATTCACCGATCAGCACGGATTCCCCTGCCCTTCGGGATAGGACCAGCACGTGCGATGCCTCATTCGAAGACCCCTGTTATGGCACGGTCTCCTGACCGTCCCATCCACGTGACCGCAGGTCTCCCTGAGCTCGATTCCGCATTTCCGGGAGACTTCGGTCGCGCCAGGTGCAGCAATCGGGAGACCGCCACACAACCGAGCGAGTCCGCGGCAAAACTCTATGATGGCTACTCTTCGGCAACGACGGGATTGCGTAACACGCCGACGCCTTCAATCTCCACTTCCACGACGTCGCCGGGCTGCAGGGCCGACGTCTTGCCCGGAGTGCCTGTGAAGATCAGGTCGCCGGGATGCAGCGTGACCGACTGGCTGATGCCGCTGACAATGCCCGCCACGCCGTGGAGCAGTTGGCTGGTGCTTTCCTTTTGTTTGACTTCGCCGTTGACTCGCAGTTCCATCATCAGGTTGTCGTAATCGAGTCCGGCGGCGATCACTGGGCCGCAGGGACCGAAGGTGTCGGAGCCTTTGGCCCGCCACCACTGCACGTCGTTCTTTTGCCAGACGCGGGCGCTGACGTCGTTGCCGCAGGTGACGCCGAACACATGGTTCAACGCTTCCTCTGGGGAAACATTTTTGGCCGTCTTGCCGATGACGATCACCATCTCAGCTTCAAAGTGCACGTCTTCGGCATCTTGAGGCAGAACAATGGCGCCCTCGTGTTCCAGCAGACAGGAAGGGCTCTTGAAGAACGGTTGGACGATCTGGAACTGCGGCGACACGGTACCACCGTCGAGATGGCTCTTGTAGTTTCCCGCCATGGCGATGACCTGCGTCGGCCGTGTGGGAACCAGCAGTTTCACGTCGCCGACATTGTGGGTCTTGTTCGTCTTTCGCCAGCCGTCGAACAGGTCGCCGGCAAGCTGATGGATAGCGTCGCCCTCGAGTACGCCGTACGCAACCGTATTGCCCGCCTGAAAACGCACGAACTTGGTGACCTGACCGACGTCCTGAGCCTGTGTGCTGGAACTTCCCAAGACAAGAGCCCACAGACAACACGAAAGCGCAATCCCCGTCAGCGGCCGCGACATGACAATCTCCCGGTCTATTCATGAGTTACAGCTTTGAAATCGTAACCTGGGCCGATACGGCACGGCAAGCAGCGGCGTCGAACCGATCATTTTCGGAAAACCCCATCTTGTCGGTTCGTGGCATGGGCGGTAGCATGATGGTGCAGTCCGAAAGGATTCGCAGAACCTCTGCCTTGCTCGATACTGAGCACCGATTGTTGACCCTACAACTTTTAACCCGGGGAACCTTGACTGTTCGGCCGCGTGTATATCCGAGCTTCGGCTCGGCTCACACAACCCGGACGCGAGGTGCCCACTTTGTTTGTACGGGTTCACACAACTCCCCGCTCAGCCGGCAATCGGTGGAGGTTTTTTAATGGGTCTGTTCGATCGTCAAGAGGCCGAGAACCTCGCGCGCGCCGAACCCTTGGCGGCCCGCATGCGGCCCCGGACGATTGATGAGTTCTGTGGCCAGCAACACTTTCTCGGCGAAGGGAAGCTGTTGCGGCGAATGCTGCAGGCCGACCGCATTAGTTCGGTCGTATTCTACGGTCCCCCGGGCACGGGCAAGACCTCGCTGGCCCAGGTAATCGCCCGACACACCAAGCGCGAATTCTCCAAACTGAATGCCGCCGCAGCCGGCGTTAAAGAGTTGCGGAGTCTGCTCGACGCCGCCCGCGACCGTCTGGCAGCGGCCGGCGAGCGAACGATCCTGTTCATCGACGAGTTGCATCGCTTCAACCGCACACAACAAGACGTGCTGCTGCCCGACGTCGAATCGGGCGTCGTCAGCCTAATCGGGGCCACGACGGCCAATCCATTCTTCTCGCTCGTCTCCCCGCTGGTGAGCCGCAGCCAGATCTTCGAATTCCGCCAACTGTCGCAAACCGACGTACTCGCCCTGCTGCGCAGCGCATTGACCGACGTCGATCGCGGTCTCGGCATGCACCAGGTCGAGGTAACCGATGAAGCGCTCGAATTCCTCGCCGAGGTCTCCGATGGTGATGCCCGCCGGGCGCTCAATGCGCTGGAAATCGGCGTGATGTCACTGGCGGAAACCTCGACGAGTCTTGATCTCACGGTCGCCCAAGAGTCGATCCAGAAGAAGGCCATTCAATATGATGGCACGGGAGACGAACACTACGACGCGGCCAGCGCTCTGATCAAGAGCATGCGCGGCAGCGATCCCGATGCGGCCGTGTATTGGCTGGTCCGCATGCTGGAGGCGGGCGAAGAGCCGCGGTTTCTCGCGCGGCGCATCGTGATCGCGGCATCGGAAGACGTTGGCAACGCCGACCCGCAAGCGCTGGTCGTCGCTCAAGCCGCCGCGGATGCCACCGAATTCATCGGCATGCCCGAATGCCGCATCCCGCTGGTGCAAGCGGCCATCTACGTAGCGACCGCGCCTAAATCGAATTCCACCATCAAGGCTCTGGGCGCCGCGACCGATGACATCCGCGCCAGCCGAGTGCTGCCAGTTCCCATGCATCTGCGGGACGCCCACTATGGTGGCGCGTCCCGACTAGGCCACGGCGAAGGCTATCAATACTCTCATGCGTCTCCCGACGGTTGGGTCGATCAGGATTACCTCGGAGTCGAGCGAACCTATTACGAGCCAACCGACCGCGGGTATGAAGCGGAGATCGCCAAACGCCTTGCAGAGCTCAAGGAACGCCGCAGCACGAATGCGGAAGACACGGATACCTAGCCTCGGAGACACGGAGAAGCGCCGTTACTTGCAGCCTGCCGTGTTTCGGCGCCCAGGTCCGTTGGTCTGAATGCCGGTTTCTCCGTGTCCCCGTGGTCATCCTTCGCCCGCATCAATTCTGACCTTCACCGGCTAGCGGGTTTCGCCTACAGTCCCCTGCCCGAGGCATCTCGGAATCGGACGCAGTCAGGGAGGGCGACGGATGCCGCTGCTGGAGTGCCACAGATTGGTCAAAGACTATCCCGGCAAACGGGCCGTGGATGGGGTCGACTTTTTTGTCGAACGGGGCGAAATCGTTGGCCTGTTGGGACCTAACGGGGCCGGCAAGACGACCACCTTTCGGATGGCATGCGGACTGATCGCTCCCACCGAAGGCCGAGTCGAGTTCCAAAATGCCGACGTCACCGAGTGGCCGATGTACAAACGGGCGCGGCACGGCATGGGCTACTTGCCGCAAGATAGCAGCATCTTCGTCAAACTGAACGTCGAGCAAAACATTCTCGCTATTCTCGAGTTCTTGAAAGTCGGACGGCGCGAGAGATACCGTCAGGTCGACGCGCTGCTGACTCAATTCGGGCTGAAGTCCAAGCGAAAGCAAATTTCATCGACGCTTTCCGGTGGTGAAAGGCGGCGGTTGGAGATCGCCCGCTGCCTGGCCAGCAAGCCGTCGCTGATTCTGCTCGATGAACCCTTCAGCGGCATCGACCCGGTCACCATCCATAGCATTCAAGACATCATCGCCGAACTTCGCAACGGCGGCATCTCGATCCTGCTGACCGACCACCGCGAACAGGAAACGCTCAGCGTCACCGATCGAAACTACATCATTGCCGCCGGTAAGGTGCTGGCCAGCGGCGATGCGGATACCGTGTTGCAGCACCCCGGAGCCCAGAAACTGTATTTCGGCACCCGGTCTCCGTCGATCAAAGACGACCGCGAGCAGGACGGTGGGCCCGACCTCAAGCGTGCCGCGTGATGGGTGCAGTTTCGCGATTCAGCGAACCGCGTCAGCCAACGTTGACCCTCTCTCGCGATTTTCCCTATAGTCCCGCCTCTGCCTCGACGGACGGCGGCAGACTCTCTCACGCTAGAACTTGTGAAGACCCTTATCATGCTCGGGAAACCTCTGAAACTGACGTTGATCGTGATTTGCGCCGGCGCGATCGTCGCCGGAGCGGCGGCTTATCGCCATCATCAGCGCTATAAGCATTTTGCGATCCACGAGCCGGGCATGATGTACCGCAGCGCCTGGCTCGAGCCGGGCGTGATGAGCGAAGTCATCGAGGAACACCAGTTCCGCGCGGTGGTCAACCTCTGCGAACCCGGGGAGATGGGAGAGCAGCGCTGGATCGAAGAGCGCGACGCGGTTACCAACGCGGGCAGCCGCCTGTACGAGTTGGCCATGCCGATGGGAATAAACGTCGACGACCCGGCGCTTGAAAAACACATCGAAGTGCTCCGCAACCCGGACAACTATCCCATGCTGGTGCACTGCCAGCACGGCGTAACGCGGACGGCCAAGTTTCTGGCGATGTACGACATTCTGTACCGCGGCATGACGGGCGAAGAATCATTGGTCCGTCAGCCCCTGTTCGGTCGCGACGATCACAACGTCAACATTTGGGCGTTCGTCAAAAACTTGCACGCCAAGCACGACAAATTCGCTCCGATGGCCGCATCGGAGAACCTCGACATCCTCCGCAGGTAATCTGCCGGCATGCTCACGCGCGAACCGGCAACTCACGAAGGACTGAACATGAGCGGCCAGCCCACGATTACGATCTGCATTCCGCATTGGCAGGTGTTGGACTACATCAAAGCCTGCCTGCGTTCGATTCAAAAGCATTCCGGCCGGTACAATCTCGACGTGATCGTCGTCGACAACGGTTCCCGAGACGAGAGTCTCGATTACCTGCGGTCGCTGGATTGGATTCGACTCATCGAGCGGCCCGAGGAAGTGCACACCAATTGGCCGATGAACGTGTTCACGGCGTGGGACTGTGGCTTCGCGGCCTCGCAGAGCCGGTACTACGTGACCATGCACTCCGATGTGTTCGTCAAGCGCGACGGCTGGCTCGATCCGCTTATCCGGGAGATCGAGCGAGACGAAAACATCGCCGCTTCCGGCGCCTGGAAACTGGATATCGAGAATCCGCTGTACGCATTGCAGAAGCGTGTCGTCGGGTATTCCACCGGTCGAATCAAGCAACTGTTGGGCCGCAAGAAGGCAGTGCGCTGGAAGCAGGGACACTATCCGCGCGACTACTGCGCGATGTATCGTCGCACCGCCATGGCCGAGCATGGGCTGACTTTTCGTCCCGTGCATGGACAAGGGGGCGGCTATTCGGTCGCCAGGCAGTTGTGGGACGCCGGGTACTCGATGGGGATGGTGCCCACGCGCGAAATGGCGCGTAACGTATTCCATGTCGCTCACGGCACTGCAGCAGTCAAGCCTGAAAAACGGTTGAACCACGCACGGGCTCAGAAGAAGGTCGAAGAGAAAGTCGGAGGCCTGTTTCGCGAACGCTGGATTCGCGATCTGCTACTCGACGACTCTCTCGACGGACTACGAGCCGCAGCCTAGATCCCATCCGAGATGATCGTGGCGGCTACCGGACCCAGTTCGGCCCTTGTATGTCCTATCTACGCCGCCGGAACCCGCTACGCTTAAGCTTGGCGCGATCTAGCCCAGGTATCGGGGCTGTTAGAGGCGGAACGACAGGGCCAGCAGCAGGCCCAGCACGATGCCCATGAAGATCACAATCTGCAGGAACAGCCGCCCTGCTCTTCGCAAGATTCTCTCGGGCAGCTCGTATCGGCTGGCGCTGTAGACCAGGCTGATGACCGCAGCCAACGGGAGCATATACCACATCGTGTTGGCGGTGCCGGCCGCAAGCAGTAGTGGCATCTCCATCAATCGAGGCTCCCAATCAGTTGTTGCTTCCGCTGGTGACTGAAACCCGGTTGCCCTCGGTCGGCTGGGCTTGTTTGTCGTCGTTGGATTCCGACTCTTCCCCGGAGGAATCGTCCGACGAGTCATGTTCTTCGTCGCCGATTCCGTACGCCGGCCCCTCCAGAGCATCCCAGATGGCCAAAACGTTGAGCAGACCGGCAATCCAAGTGAAGACGAGGGCCAGTTCGTACTTTTTTCCCAGGCGGCCTGACAACGATTCGACCTCGGCGTTTTCCAAGGGCGCTTCAAACCAATTGGGGAAACTGCGAGGAACCGTTCCCAGCAGTTCGCCGACCTTTTCGACGCCGCCGTTGCGCTCTTGGGCAACGTAGGAACTGACTTCACGCCGAGGATCGCCGCCGATGGCCCTGTCCAACGTCACCGGGCCCTGCAGCATCAGATCGAGGTCATCGCCTTGTTCGTTTTGTCCCGTGAACCGCCCTTCGATTTCAAAGCCGTTGCCCAATGGCTGCAGCGAAATCTGACCGGCTACGGTGTGGTTTGCGCGTTGGCCATCGGCCGTCTCGATCGTCAATTCTCCCTTGAATGACGAGTCGAGCGGCTCGTCCATGCGATTCGATCGGTCGTTACCCGGGGCGTTGTATCTTCGCCACTGCCAGAAGGCGTACAGGGCCGGCAGTCCCACGCCCAGCTGGGCGAAGTAGCCGTACGTCCGTCTTCGGCCTTTCATGGGATCTTCGGTCTGATAGTAGACCGCCTTCCATTCGGCCATCGACATGCCGTACAGGAAGGTCCCCAGGATGCAGACCATGTAGAGCACGCCCTTGAAGGTTCGCCCTTGATAGAAGTGGCCCGCTCCCGGAATCAGGTAGCCCAAAGCGGCGGCAAAATACTGATTGCGAAGCTCTGGGTGAGATTCGGCCATGGGCGCAGGAAGGTCAGAAGTGGGCGTAAGATCGGTCTTAATCGCCAGCCATTGTATGAGTTTGGACAAACCAAGACCACCCCATGCACTTTCACGCATGTGGCCTCCATTGCCCGGAATTGGCACATGAGATCGTCGGTACCGACACGCAAATCAACAAGCAGCCAGGCGAGACCGCGGTTGATTCAGTTCCGACAAGCGCCGATGATGGGACGCATCGATGACCCGATTCCGCCGATTGAGGAAGCCGAGATGAGCGACGTCAAACCAATCCCCGAAGGCAGTCACACCGTCACCGCTCACATGGTGGTCCGCAATGCGAATGAGGCCATCGAGTTCTACGTCAGGGCCTTTGGCGCTGAAGAACTCGGCCGCATGTCCACGCCTGACGGCAAGTTTGTGATCCACGCAACCCTGCGGATCGGCGATTCGTTGGTCATGCTCTGCGACGAAATGCCCCAAATGGAAAGGTGGGTTTCTCCCCAGGCGCTCAACGGCACATCGGTCGCGCTGCACATCTGGAGCGCAGACGTAGACGGTGCGTTTGAAAAGGCGGTCAAGGCGGGTGCCAGAGTGTCCATGCCGGTAGCCGACATGTTCTGGGGCGATCGTTATGGCCGCCTGGTCGATCCGTTTGGCCACGAATGGAGTGTCGCGACGCACAAACAGGATCTGACGCCCGAAGAAATGGCACAAGCGGCCGAAGCTGCTTTCAGCCAGATGCCGGACTGAGTAGGTCGCGTGGCATCCAACTGCTGGAAGGGACGGAGTTTAGTGACTGCGACTCTGGCCGCGAACGGCTGTCTTCAAGCAACCCGTGCGGTGGTGCGTCCGGCTGTTTGATGATTGACACGACCATCTCTCCGAACATTTCTACACCATTGTGAGTTACCTCACAGTCATCCCACTGCGCGCGCGCTTTAATGCATTCTGAGAGGCACGCCTCTCTCTTAAATTGGTCCCGGAAGACCCGGTTGTCTTGCCTTTGCGTGTCCGTGAAGTCCGGCAGCCGGGTTCTTTTTTGCGCGCGTAGGTGAAAACACCACCAAGATTCTCATCCGAGTGCCGAATCAGAAGCGCTGAATTCCGCGTCTTCGCTTCAACGCTGCAAAAGGATGAGAGATGTACTGGTATCCCGATCGATTGCTGCGCGGAGTTTTGTTCTGGGTGACCGTCTGGCTGGTCTTCACGTGGCTGGTCGTCGTACGTGCGGGTGTTGATCCTCGGTACGTCTGGGGATTTCTGTCCTTTCGCGGACCTGGCGCGACCGGCGACTATTGGGGCATGGTCGTGGTGGCGACGTTTGCCTGGAGTGTGCTTTACATGGGCGCGCGCGGCGCCCGCGCACCCTTTCACGCGATGCTGGTCGCCTGGAATGCGATCTACACCGCGATCTTCACGCGCTACGCCATTCAACAAGGCTCGGCCGCCACGCTGCAAGGCGACGCCTGGGGTTTCGAAATCAGCCTGCAGTACCTTGGCCCTATCTTGTTCGGGTCGTTCACTCTGATGGCTCTGGCTTGGGTGCTGCGTGACTTGCGATCGGGACGACCGAGCGAGGTCAAACTGTTGCCCAACCCGCAGATGAAGCGACTACTGTGCCTGGCCTTGGCCGTCGCTCCGGTTCAGTTCGTTCTGTTCCGGTACGGTGAAGACAACGGGAGCCTGCACGCAACCGCGGTCGGACTGACGATCATCCAGGTGATAGCCACCGCCATGGCGATGTTGCCGGGCCAACCGACCGCGGACAGCGGTGCAGCCCTGGCGTCGCCGACCGAACCGGCGCCGGCAATGCTCGGCGGAACCGAACCGTCTCACTCACAAGACGGACCGGCACAAGTCAGGCGGCTCCCATGGCTTCACGACATCGTTCGCCCGTTCGGCGTCGGTCTCGATCGACGGTTGCCCAGCGGGTGAAGTCTGCGACGCCTCAATCCTCGGCGATGCAGTACAAGTGCTCATTGCCGCGCAGGAACAGTTCCTTGCCGACAATGGCCGGTGAGGCGTCGATCGGTTCTTCGAGCTTGTTGATCGACAACACCTCGAATTCCGGACCGTGCTTCAACACGAGCGTCGTGCCCCGACGGCCCGTGAAGTAGACGCGGCCGGCAGCACCCACCGGCGAAGCGTAGACCCCCTTCAATTCGGGAAGCCTCTGGGTCTCGATGATCGGGTCGCCGGTGGCGGCATCGACGCTCGTGAGAATTCCGCGGTTCGTCTTGTTGAAATACAATTGGTCGCCGTACAACAAGGGCGACGGGCAGTATGGAGTGTCGCCGTCCCGTGTCCAGGCAATGCCGTCGCTGTCGCTGATGTCGCCCTCCGCCCCGAGTGGAATCGCGAATAGAGCACTACCAGGATATCCGCTCATGCAGAACACGAGCTTATCGGTTGCGACGGGAGTCGGAATGATCGCCCGCGTCTGCCCGCCGCACTCCCACAAGACCTCGCCGGTTTCGAAGTCGTAACCGCGGGCTTTCAGGTTCGAATTCAAGACCACCTGCTTGCGTCCTTCGCTCTCCACAACAAGCGGGGTGACCCACGAAGATTGTTCTTCCCGATCCAAGTGCCATTTCGTTTCACCCGTTTCGGCATCCAGCGCAGCCAGTACCGAGTTGCCTTCGTGGTCCAAGTTGACGATGACCGTGTCACCGTCCAGCACCGGCGAGACCGCTTCGCCGAACCAGCGGTACATCGTCATCTTGCCGAAATCGCGGTCCCACTTCGGATTGCCGTCCAAGTCGTAGCAATACGTGCCGCGCGAACCGAACGAGACGTAGAGATGCTTCCCGTCGGTCGTGGGCGATCCGGAGGCAAATCCGTGATCGCGATGCGTACCCTCGTGAGGCACTTCCTCTTTCGCGGTATGCTGCCAGATGACCTCGCCCGTCTTGCGGTCGAGGCACATGACGATGAATTGATGGACTTTGGTTGGTGGTTGGATGCGGAACGGGTTGCCACCGATGGGCGCTTCCGCTTCCTCAGGCGGAGCTTCGGGTGTTTGGTCCGTTTCGACCGCGGTCAGAATAAAGATCTGGTCTTCCCACACGATGGGGGTCGAGCTGCCTGCTCCCGGAATGGCGACCTTCCACTTGATGTTGGTTTCCTGGTCCCACTTGGTCGGCGGGTCGCCCAGTGGGGCCACGCCGGTCGCTTCGGGACCCCGCCATTGATGCCAGTTCTGTTGCTTCTGCGTATCGAAGTCGTTGGCCCCGAGAACGCCGGACAACAAACAAATGCAAAACAGACTGCAAGCCAGATGCCTTATCATCGAATAGTCCTCTATGAATCGTCGTGTCCGAGGGCCGCGTGATTCTGCAGGCCCACCGGGCTCTCGGGTTGGAGTCAATGTATCTAGATTCTCCGGCGGAAAGCGGCTCCACGCAACGGTCTCTAATTGGGATATACTACCAATAGGGGCTTGATATGATCCTCGACGTCGGAATTCCGTTGTTTATGCCGGAATGGGCGGTGAATTCCCGGATTCGCGTGCCCCTGGTCAGAGTAAGTACCCAGACGGGCGTGCAAGGGTGTCGTAGGTTTCGGTGATGTCTGCTCCACTCAGTCAATGTGGCGAGATCGCACAGCGCCTATTCGCTTCCGTCCTCGAACTGGAGCGTGAAGGCGCACTGCTGCAGCTACGCCCGCTGGAGGGACGCGAGTGGTTCGAACTGCTCCGCCGCAAACTGCTGCCCCAATTGAGCGACGATGCTTTTCTGGTGGCGGCGGTCGTGGGCGGGACCAACATCGGCAAGAGCGTGCTGTTCAACCACCTGGCCGGCACACCCGCCAGTGCCACCAGCCCTTTGGCATCGGGCACGAAACATCCGGTCTGCCTGGTTCCGGACGGCTTTGTCGAGTCGCACGACCTGGCCGCTATCTTCGAGGGTTTCCAGCTGCACCAGTGGTCGGCGGCCGAGGCCGCGTTGCAAGAGTCTGAGGAACACTGCCTCTACTGGCGAACGCACCACAGCCTGCCGCAGAATCTGCTGGTTCTAGACACTCCCGACATCGACAGCGACGCGCGGGTGAACTGGGTGCGTGCCGAGCACATCCGCCGTTGTTCCGACGTACTGATTGCCGTGCTCACGCAGCAGAAGTACAACGATGCGGCCGTCAAACAGTTCTTTCGCCAGGCAGCCCGCGAAGAGAAGGCGGTGATCGTCGTCTTCAACCAGTGCCAGCTGCCCGATGACGAACAGTATTGGCCCCTGTGGCTGGAAACGTTCTGTCGAGAGACAGCCGTCTCACCCGAGTTTGTGTATTTGGCCCCCAACGACCGTAGCGCCGCCGAGGAACTGCGGCTGCCGCTCTACGAGCGTGAGTGGCCCCTTGTCGAATCGACCGCAGAAGCGGCCGAGCCGCAATCACCGCGCAGCCTGGCAGACGATCTGTCGAGACTGCACTTCGGCGAGATCAAGTTGCAGTCGCTGCAAGGGTCGTTGCGGCAGCTGCTCGACACCGATTCAGGAATCCCGGCCTATCTGTCGGAAGTCCAACATCGCGGGGCCGAATTCGAAGCGGCGGCGAAGCGCCTGAATTCTGAAAGCCTGGCCCGCATCGACGATTGGCCGATGATCCCCAACAAACTGCTCGTTCAGGAAATCCGCGGGTGGTGGAAGACCCAGCAAGAGGGCTGGGCCCGCAACGTGCATACATTCTATGACGCCGTCGGCCGCGGCGTCTCCTGGCCGTTTCGCTACGCCCACTCCGCTTTAGGCAGCGCTCGACCCGCGCCGATGGATGACTATCGCCAGCGCGAGTGGTCGGTCCTGATGCGGGCTGTGGAGGAAGTATTCGAGAAGCTGACCTGGATGAGCGAATCGGGCAACGAGCTCTTGCGGCCGCACTTCGAGCGGTTGATGCAGGGACGTTCGCGGTCCGGGTTAGTCAACCGGCTCCGCGAGGAACATCAGCAGATCGATCTAGCCGCGCAACTCGAAGAGACCGTCTCGCTCGAAATGCAGACCTTTCAGGCGGACAGTCCGGACCTGTACCGCTTCTACAAGCAATTGAATCAGTTCTCGGCCGCCATGCGTCCCGCCACCAGCGTGATTCTGTTCACGATGGGCTGGGGACCGGCAGGTGAATTGGCGGCACCGTTTGTGGCAGACGCCGCCGCTCAGGCCATCGTGCCGATTGTCGCCGACGTGGCCGGCGGAACCGCCGCCGCCGTGGCCGGAGAAACCGCCGTGACCGGAACCGCCTCCCGCGGAACTGGATACCTTCAAGCCAAGTTCCATCGGCTGCAGGAGGCCTTCGCGGCTAAGCGCGTCGGCTGGTTGGTCGCGCTGCTGAAAGAGCATTTGCTGGGCGATTTGCCCGAACAGCTGCACGCAGCCGCCGAGTTGCCGCGCTCAGAGGCGTTTCGGCAGATTGGCGAGGGCCTCAAACAACTCGAAGGACGCCTCGAACAGGCGCCACAGGAAACACTGGTCTAATCCATGCCCGCACCTGAACTGGAACAACTCAAACTCCTGGCCCAGGTCGACGAGTTGATTGGCAGCCTGTCCGAGTGGGCCGAGGACGAAACCCGCTGGAAGCCGCTCAAACGCTCCCGCGCCCTGGTCAGACGGCTGCTGGCTCGCGTCGAGCGGCTGCGGGTGCGCCTCGAATGTCCGCTGGTCGTGGCGACCTTCGGTGGCACCGGCACCGGTAAGAGCAGTCTGGTCAACGCGTTGGTCGGGCAGGATTGCACCGAGTCTGGACGCCAACGGCCGACCACTACCCAACCCGTTCTGCTGGTCCACCCCCAGACGGAACTCGAAGCCCTCGGACTGCCGCTGGACGAATTACGCGTTGTGCATGTCGATGCACCGATACTGCGCGACGTCGTGATTGTCGATTGCCCCGATCCCGACACCAGCGAAGCGGAGACGCAGGCCAGCAACTTGCACAAGTTGCATCAACTGTTGCCGCACTGCGACGTGCTGATCTACACGTCGACTCAGCAGAAATATCGCTCGGCGCGCGTGGGCGAAGAGCTCGGCCAGGCAGCAACCGGATGCCGCATTCTGTTCGTGCAGACGCACGCCGAACTCGACGAGGACATTCGCGACGACTGGCGCACCCAACTTTCCGGTGAATTCGAAGTCCCCGACATGTTCTTCGTCGATTCACTGAGGGCACTCCGAGAACAGCAGGCGGCGCAGCGGCCGACCGGCGACTTTGGACGGTTGCTCGACGTGCTCCGCACGCAGCTGGCCGCTTCGCAGCGAATCCAAATCCGCAGGGCCAACCTGATCGACCTCGTGCAAGCCGTGCTCGAAGAATGCCGTCAAGACCTCTCCGGCCATACGGCCGAAGTGGCCCGCGTCGAACAGGCCCTCGAAGAAGAACGCCGCAAGCTGACGGGGCGGATGACCGAACGGCTGCAAGACGAGCTGCTCGTCAGCCGCAGCCTGTGGGAGCGACGGCTGCTGGCGTCAGTCACCGAGATTTGGGGCTTCAGCCCCTTCTCGTCGATGTTGCGGTTGTACGGCGGATTGGGAAACCTGGTCGCATCCTGGAGCTTGTTCCGGGCCCGAAACTCGGCTCAGGTCGCGCTGATCGGCGCGCTGCAAGGCGCGCGGTGGCTGAAGTCGCGGACCGGCGAGCGAGACGCGCAGTCGCAGCTCGAACGGGTCGGAGCACTGGGACTGGACGACGATCTGCTCCGCGAGTCGCGATTCGTGATGACCGGCTACGTCCAGTCGGCCGGACTTGATGCCGAGTTGATCGACGGCGAGTCGCTCGACGACATCCGCGATGAAGCGGCCCGGCTCGAAGGTCGCTTCTTGGACGATGCCCGCCAATCCATCGATGAAATCATCGAGCGCCTGGCGGCCGCCAATTCGGGATTGCTCACGAGGATCTATTACGAAGTCGCCTTCCTGCTGTACGTCGGATTCGTCCTGTATCGGGTCGGCCGCAACTTCTTTTTCGACTCGTTTCTGCAGGGTGCGGCGCTGTTGTCGCTCGACTTCTACGTCGCGGCCGGAATCTTCTTCGTGTTGTGGTCCGGCTTGCTGGTGATGGCCTTCACCCGACGATTGCGCCGCGGGCTGGAACAGCGAGTTCGCGCGTGGGCCGAAGGGCGTGCGCAGAAACAACTCGCCGAGGGCCTGTTCCCCAAGCTCGAACACGCTTGCCGCGAAATCGCGCACCAGCGCGAACAGCTCGAGCATCTCGGCGCGGCGACGACCGAATTGCGGGAGCGGATGGCAACCTCGTCGGCGTTGGGAGCCCAGCTGAACCCGGCCGGGGAACCAATCCTCGTGCCACGGTCTGAATCGAGCGCGACCTAAGTGTCTGCCAGACCAAGACTGCCGAAGGCGGCTTGCCCTGCAACGCGAGTGCAAGTTCAATATCATGGCCTCACGACGGTCCGCCACAGGTGTATGAGCCGGCGTCGACATTCGAGACACGCACTCCATGAGTGAACAACCCCAGCCCGATCTAGCGCAACCACCCAACTCCACCCGGGCTGCATGGATCTGGACCGGCATTTTCTGTCTCGCCGCAGTAGCAGCCTTCGCGGCGATGAGACACTCGCTGGATGCATCCGGCCAAACCAATTGCTCCATCGGCCTGCGAAGAATCGGACTGGCGCTGCAGGAGTACCACGATCTGCATGGCTCGTTTCCACCGGCGTGGGTCACCGACGCCGAAGGCCGCCGTATTCACAGTTGGCGGGCGTTGATCCTCGAACCCTGGCTCGAAACCACGTTCGAAGTGGCCATGATCGAGTACCGTTTCGACGTGCCGTGGGACGCGCCGCATAACAGGGAACTCTTCAACGATTGGCCCACAGGGCTGCCGTATCGGTGCCCGTCCTCACCCTCGGAGCCACTCTTTACCAACTACGTCATGGTCGTCGGCGACGGACTGTTCTCCAATGGTACCGGCGCGTCGCGGCGCGACGACATCACCGACGGCCCTTCCCAAACGATTGCCGTGATCGAAGTTCTCGATTCAGGCATCGAGTGGATGGAGCCCCGCGACTTGTCGCTCGACCAACTCGTCGAGCAGATCAACGAAGATCCCTCACGCAGCATCTCGAGTTCACACGCCGGCGGCGCCTTGGTGTTGATGGCCGACGGCACAACACGCTTCCTCGGAGAGGACCTGTCGACGGATGAATTGAGATCTCTTTTGACCGTTGCTGGCGGAGATTGAATGCCGGCGGGCGGCTTGCGGCCATATTTTGCTTCATCCCGATCCCACTCTTCGCGTTTTACACATATGCGAGTGCCCCCTGCAGCACGATGACGTGCAACTCATCCTGGACGCACACGTTGCATTCGCCCCAAAGCAGCCGTAGACTTGCTCTTAAGCGTCGCGCATCGGCGCAGCCGCGGGCGTAGCTCAGTTGGTAGAGCGTCAGCTTCCCAAGCTGAATGTCGCCGGTTCGAGTCCGGTCGCCCGCTCTCAACGAAAACCCTGCCGAACGTTGGACTTAGCGTACCTGCCTGCGTCGGGTAGTGCGGCGAAGAGGTTCATTCAAAGAACGGTACATGTACCGTTCTTGCGAACCAAGGAGCCGCGCGATGCCCCGTAAGAAATCACCACCGAAATATCGCCTTCACAAGGCACGTAACTGCGCTGTCGTGACCATCGACGGCAAGAATCACTATCTGGGTCCGTACGGCTCCCCAGAGAGCTTTGAAAAGTATGCTCGATTGATTGCCGGTTGGCGAGCAACCCCTTTCACATTGGTTGAGAAGATGCCGCGGAGTGGTTGCAGCGGAGCCGCTTTTCCAGACATTACGCTCAACGAAGTGCTGCTCGCCTATTGGCAATTCGCAGAGGGCTACTACACGAAGGACGGTAAGCCGGCCAAAGAGCTCTCAAACATGCGTGATGCACTGCGGCCGCTTCGCAAACTTTATGGCCATACACGGGTCGCCGATTTCGGTCCGCTCGCTCTGAAGGCTGTTCGCCAACACATGATTGATGTAGATCTCTCCCGCGGCGTAATCAACGCGCGCAGTGGGCTGTCGGCGAAGAACTCGTTTCTCCTGGCATCTATGAGGGCCTGCGGGCGCTTTCCGGACTTCGATGCGGGCGGACCGAAGCTCGCGAAACGGAGCCCGTGAAACCTGCGCCAGACGATGCCGTGCTTCCGTTGCTGCCGTATGTCTCCCCGCAGGTGGCGGCCATGATCCAGGTGCAGCGCCTGACCGGGATGCGTCCTAGCGAAGTGACTTCCATGCGGCAGTGCGACATCGATGTCAGCGGCGGAGTTTGGATCTATCAGCCCGCAGACCACAAGAACAAATGGCGTGGGGACACCAAAACGGTTCCGTTGGGTCCGAAGGCCCAGGGAATACTCAAGCCGTTTCTGGATCGCGATCCTTCGTGCTACATGTTCAGCCCGAGGGAAGCCGACGCATGGCATCGTGAGCAACAGCAGGCTTCGCTTCCATCCAGCAAGCGAAGAACGCGTGCGTACGCGTGCGAACTCAAGAGACGAGGGCGAGCAAAACTTGCTCGGCGGCCCAAACCGCGTAAGCGCCCACTTCGGGACCGCTACGACACGGCTTCGTACCGTCGAGCGATCGAATACGGATTCAAGAAGGCGTTGAAAGCAGGCAAGAAGTTCCAGCATTGGAGTCCGAACCAGCTGAGGCATTCACGCGCGACAGAGGTACGCAAGACCCACGGTCTTGAAGCTGCCCAAGTAGTTCTCGGGCATGCGCGGGCAGACGTCACGCAAATCTACGCCGAAAAGAATCTCGCGCTCGCAAAGGAAATTGCCAGACAGTCAGGCTGAAGAGTTGGTGCCTTGACGATTCGGGCACGTTGCCAGCTTGCAGGCAGCCTTCAGCCGTGACTTGGTCCTAACCGTATTGTGCGGCCAAGTGAGGCAGCTACGATGGCGGAGTTGCGCAACGTAGACATCGACCGGACGAGCGAGCACCGATGTTGGCGCCTTGCAGAAGCATTGATCGAATTTGAGCATTACGCAAGAGCCAATTGGTGCAGCTGGGAGGATCCGAACGCACCGGAGACTCTTGACAATCTCAATTACCTCCCGCCCGTGATCGACGGACGCTTCGGCGATGCAAAACGCCTTGTCCAGCAGCTGGCTTCTCGGATTGACGAGCAACTGGGCGACGAGCTTCGGGCAGCCGCGTTGTTGGCAATGGATGTGGCTCACCACGAATTCCTGGATGCCTTTCACGGACCTATCCGCCAGTCGAAGCTAGCAACGCTCAAAGGATTTGAACCAGAGCCGCATCACGATCCATGGAGTTGGATGTTGCGGGGCTCGCCGTTTGAGTCGTTCATCTGGCGAAAGATGTTGACTGAGGTAAGACGTCTAATTCGCACGCTCCCTAGGTCGTGCCGCTTGAGCTACCAGGTCGCCGACAAACTACTCCGCGAAGCCTTCTATCGAGTGAGCGACGGACAAGCTCGACGGCGCAGGATGTCCTACGTGGATTACGTATCGAACATCGTTGCTGACCGAGTCGACAAGGCAGCGGCCGCATTGGCATTCGAAATACCCGTGCTATCCAACCTGCCGAGTGAAGTCAGATTCGAGATGTACTACCACGGAACTTGGGATCCGCGGAATTACGAGTGCTCCGATTACGAATCGAGAATCTCCAGACGGAGTTGGCGGCGCGTGAGCGTCCACAGCGTGAGCAAAGAGCACGTGAACGATGGATGCGACGAAAGCACCAACGATTTGATCCGATGGCTCCGGTATCGCGGAGGGAATCTCGAAGACGTCGCGATACTGACGAACTCTTGAAAGAGTAGAGAGAGCTTCTGCGCGCCCCACGACGCGCGCGGAATAACCTTCTGTCACACGACGCTCGGTTCACCGGGTCGTGACCGAAGCACTACACCATTAGTGCATGCGAGAGCCTCGGAAAGACCCGATGTATGCGCCGGGTCGATTGTGAACGAATCGCGCAAGAGCGCCAACCAAACCGAGGCGAACGGGCAGTCGACTAGCGAGCGGCCGCCTTTGCTCGTTTCTTGGCTTTCCTTTTGACGGGCTTCACGAGTTGGTACTTGCCTGTTTTGTCGTCGTGTTTGACTTCCTTGGAGTTGTAGATGCACTGGTAGAGCACATTCTTGAAATTGCTGCTGTGCGTCTTGTACCCAGCCGAGAGCACCTTATTGGCTAGTTCCTCGAGTGTGCACCCTTTCTTGTTTCTCGATAGCGCATCCTTCACGAACTCATGCAATGATTTCACGTTATCTGGTCGCTTGACGGCGCGACGTGCACCTCGCGGACCATGCCCGAGCCCTTCGAGTTGGGCGATTCGCCTCTCGACAACGTCGAGCTCTTTCTGAAGCTTCTGGCGCCGTTTGTCCAAAGACTTGCGTTCCGACTGTCGGACGTTAAGAAGCCGCTGCAATTCGATTACGGAAAGATCGCGTGCGTTGCGAGCCATTGAGAGCTCCCTGCTGGCACTGGGTTGAGATGGCGAATTCTTTGGATCGTTTGATTAGCCTGTTCATGTCGATCCAAACGGTCAGTCGGTTGCCCGTTTGGGGGCTGCGCATTCGAGTCAAACGCGCAGACCCCTCGAGGTCCTATGTGACCGCAGCGAAACGGCAACCGCGAACGCCGCTGCAGGTTGCTGCCTTGTGTACGGCTGCAGAGGTCGCTGAAATTGGAGTTATGTCGGATCTTGCAGGTAGCAGGTGCCGTGACAGCGGCCACGATTCTGGACTCGCTTCGATGGTAACACTCAGGACCTCACTATGCGCATAAGCCCTCATCTGACCTATTCCGGCGAATGCCGTGCAGCGTTTGAGTTCTATCGTGAGTTATTGGGTGGGTCTCTTCAACTCTTGACTTATGGGGAGTCACCGGCTGCGGACCATGTCTCTGCGGATTGGCACAGCAAAATCGTTCATGCGACCTTGTCCGTAGTGAACGGCATGGAGTTGGCGGGCGCAGACGTTCAGCCCGACGAGTATGAGAAGGCGCAGGGGTTTTACGTTCTGCTTCAAGTCGATGACCTACCGGAAGCCCAACGTATGTTTGACGCGCTCTCACAAGACGGCGAAGTCAGGATGCCACTTCAGGAGACTTTCTGGTCGGTTGGCTACGGTATCCTCGTCGATAGATTTGGTACTCCTTGGGAAATCAGCTGCGCTCAGGACCCCTGAAAAAGGTCAACACGAATACGTCGCGCAGAATAACCCGCTGTCACTGTGAGCTCAGTCCAGAGGGGCGCAACCATTCCGCGCGCCCTTGGCGGAACGACCCGACATCCCAGCGGCGCAGCTCCATGCGGTTCAATGTGACTGACGCGTGTTACCGTAAGTGGCAAAAGCTGGAGGTCGATGCAACCGCCGCGAGTTTGGGAACGCTCGAGTTCGCGTCGGTGTGTCGGGCCGGAGCACTTTCTGGAGAACCCGTTGAGCGCCCATGAGGCGCCCTCCTAAGCGCGCTGCTTGCGTGCCGTTTCGGCACAGTCGGTCGCGGACGCTGGAGTCCACTCAACCCACTGGGTCGTTGCTGTCCGACGTTCGAACTGCATCGTCACGTTAGCCTTTTCGTCTCCGCCTCCGTCTCCGAGGTTGTTGTGTTCGCCTTGTGGTTGAGGGACGAATATCGATGTCATCCAAGATGCTAAATGCCTCACCAATTCCCAGTCGCATCAAGTCTTCGAGAAGGTTGAGTCCGTCAGAGCGTGTTTCTTCGAATCGCTGTAGCGTCATTGCGATATTAACAAGATGTGTTCCTGCGCCGTACAGGCTCGTTCTGAGGTCACCAATCTGATTACCAAACGTGTCAACGATGATGCGTGTGACTTCATAAACACGACGTTGCTGAAAGCGACACAAGCTTGCCAGAACATTCACCAGATCAGAGACAAATTCTGGATGAATCACGCATGGATTGTTGGCGATGACATTCAGCAAATTCTCGGTATTCTCATCATCCGCGAAATCATTGGATGCCCAAAACACGGTACCAAAGGCGGACGCAATCCGTTCGGTACAGACCGGGCTGATTCTTCCCAGCGATTCAACAGCACCTGCTCTCACGCTGGGTTCTTCCCACATTCTAGCCGCCGTGTACGCCACTCCGCACAGGAAGAACTCGGCAAACTCTTCGTTTCCGTCGACGACGTCATCAAGACGCTCATCAAGAAGGTTGACAGCCCACTGATGTTCCTTATCGCGAAGAGCAAGCAACGTCAGCAATTCACCGGCGACTTGTGCAGTCAGTGCTGTTCGATTGCTCCACAGGTCATCAAGGTATTGTCGGACGAAGGCTTCCGGAAGTGCGTAGGAAATCATCCCGACCAGTTGAGCACCTTCTTCGCATCTCCGGACGAACGGATACTGTGAAAACATGGCCGAAATTATCGCTGCCCCGCGTTTACGATCTGCTCCTTTCAGCGTAATCCAACGGAGTTCACGACAGTAAGACTGCCATGTCAGCCGGGAAATGTCCCTGGCCAAATGATCCTCAAGGATCTTATACCACCGCTCAGTGTCCGCGGGCTGACGCATCAAGTACCCGTGAGTCACGCACATGAGTGGCCAGAAAGATCGATCTGCGTTGATCACACCGCCACTGCCACTCCAAATGATCGCCCCATCCGGCTCTTTCGCTGATTCGTCATCTGATTCTGCCACAACTCGGTATGATGCGTCCCACGGCAACGCCAGCCATGACTCTATCAACGTGCAGACGTCATCTGGTAACCCCTTACCCGTCTCGCACCGTCTATACATCAGATAAGCTGCGTTTGAGCGGAATTCTTCCGAGGGCTCTCGGTCGGATGACAACTCTTCGACCAACTTGTAAACATCATCATTCGAAAGTGGGCTGTCATCCAGGCGATGCAACACGTCCGCGACCGGTTGTTCTTTTCCCTCTGAAATGAGCCGATACAGAATCGGGATCACTCTGGCAGGCTCGGACTTTGCAAGCTCGGACAGTTCTCGCGCGGCCGCCCTTGCTCCGCCACGACAGACCAAACCCCCTTCATCTTCCAGCCACTCTGACGGACCTCGATCACCATCGAACGGTCCACTGAGAGCCGCGACGATCGCGTCGTCGTCCGCAGCCAGCATTTGCTCCTTCGTCAACGGTGGAATCTCTCGAACGAAACCACTACGAACCCCACCATGACCACCGTCCTTCCATCCTGGTAGTTCCTGCTCTTCTGATTGAGCGAATGCGGACGTTTCGGGGGTCATCAAGGATTCGGGAATGGCGCGCAACAGACGTAACCGAGCTTCGCGGTCCCAGATTTTTTGGTCATCCGACAGATGTTGCCCTGGCCAGTATTTTGACCACCCAATTATGGTTTGCTCGAGAGTATGGAGATCGCTCGATGTGAGATGTGGTGCGAGTGCTTCAATTAAAGATATCGAAGTCGCTTGGTCTCCAAATCGGTAATTGCCGAGGTTGAACCTCCGTGGATCGCCACACAAGAATTGCAGGCCAGTTGTCGAATCCGACTGTGCCGCGAATTTGAGACCTTGTGCGACCATTGACTGAACGACCATGTTCTCGACCGACCATGAACCGCGAGTCACCTCAAGAAACTTGGGGGCATCAAGCTGGGCAGTCTGTTCAACTGAAGTGCGAATAGCTTCGACGACCGGCTGTGCCAACTTCTGATCAGTTTCAAGTACAGACGCCCAACCGTTGTATAGTCGAACCACACTCGATGCCTGTTGGTCATGGAAACGTACGGCAACATCCACAAACCAATTCCAAGTCGCGTCCAGAAACTCCGCGGGTGCGGCCTCAGAAATTGCGGCAATGTCGTACCACTCATTGCTTGTCTCCAATGGGCTTCGCGAGGCATCGTCATCCAGTCGTCTTTGCAAGTCTTCGCAGACAACTCTCGGTGCAAGTGAAGGCTTGTCAGCGGAGATCTGTCCGGCCAGTTGCTCTACCCACCATTGTCTGCCTGATTCGGCACGGCGAACAAGTAGACACACCATTTCCACAGAACTCTCATCCCAGCTATCAAGTTCCATCAAGGAACGGACTGTAAGCTGATCTTTTTCGGGCTGCGACATCCATTGTTCATTGATCAACGAAAGGCAGTCGTCTCTTGCAAAACTCCAAGCTTGGCTGATCACACTGACCATCGGCCATGCCGATTCAACGGGCCACTGCATCGCCACAGGGAACTGCGCGACTTTGAATTCGTCAAACCATGCCGAATTGCCGCGAGTAGCGATTAGAACTCTCTCCCGATCCCCATCCACTTTCAGACGTTTTGCCAGTTCCACTATTTCGATTTCGGACGGAGCCGGTAGCTGGCCAAGAAAGTCAATGAGTAAATAACGCACGTGCAGGCGAAGGTCAGATCGAAACAGGGCAGTCAATTCGCTCTCATACTTCTCGGTTTCAGCATCGCGGAGGTACCCCAAAACCGACCAGATCGTGGGGCGGACGAGAATCGCATTCTGCCTTTGGAGAACATGCTCACAAAGTGACTCATCGGATTTTGCAAAGAGGCGGGCTCGGGCATGTTCCAAAAGCGTCTGGTGGCGGAATCCAACTTGCGGACCTTCTACTGCAAGCACGCCGACTGCGTTCAGCTGTTCAATGATCGCCGTGTCATCTTCAAAGGCAGCCATCGGTGCCCAGAGGCTCTCCCTTTCAGTCAAATACTCTGTCAGTCTGTAAACGAGGGATCTTCGGCCGGGAGTATTGATGCATCGTGACCACAAATCATCCAGCATTTGCTGATAGTTGCGAAATACCTCAACACTGCCGGTCTCCTGAAAGAGTTGCAAGAAGACGGCAAGGTGCTGTGGAGTTCGCAAGATTTCATGGAATGATTCCGGCCATGTATCTGAGGATTCAATCCCATGCCGCTCGAGCTGTGGTACCACTAGGTTCCATGATGGGACATCCAGGTTGACAACGGCAGGCTCCAGAACTGTAAATCTGACGTCGTGACGAAACTCAAAGTCGCGACATGAACACACGACCCAGACATTCTCAATCGACAAACAATGGTCGATGAACCGGAGTACTTGGTTGAGGCGGTCAGATTGGAGATCAACCAAACTTGCGAGAGCGTCGAGTTGATCAAGGACAACGATAACGCGACTCTTAAGAGCGACTGACGCGATCGCATTCAAGACTGAGATGTCCAGACCTGTCTGATTGCGAAGTGAGTCTTCAAACGGAACATCAATAGACGTCAAGTCTGCCTTAATGGCAAGAATTGGAATTCTTTCACTTGTGCATCGTTCACTGAAACGGGCCAATAACGCGGTCTTGCCGGAACCTGGTGGACCAAGGACACAGACCAAACGAGAGTCTTCATTTGTCACACTCCTTTCTATCTGAGTCTCAGCGTCTCGAGGAATCCATGCCTCCTGCGATACCGTTCGTGAAAGTAATCCTAGCGCTGGAGCTGATAGGGCAGCGATCAGTTCTTCTAGAGAGGGTGATGGTGGTCGTGGGCCGGAAGTTCCCGGAGAACTCTCCCCCGTATCGTCGCTTCCTGGACTGCTTGGCGGTTTTGAAGGGAAGAGTCTAGGTGGCGGGACAAAGTGCGATAGCACTTCGAACCCAAATGCCGCCGCGTGGGCTGCAGCACGAGGTTGCCATCCTTCGCCATCACGTTTGGACTTGCCTTCACACAAATCTGAAATGCCACGAACGACGAGTGCAGGTGTCCGAGCAACTCTCACCGCACTCAGAAACCCATAACCTTCCATTTCTACACAAACAGCATCGCCGTAATGTTCTCGCACAAGTTTATAGGTAGGTGATGTCTTGCTAACGACGACCTGCTCGCCCGCCGCAATCGGAGCAACATGACCCTCAATTTCGGTAACGGAGAATCCATCATCTGCAATAATCCGGTCTTTCCAGGCGTCGTAACGCCGGACGATACGCGCTCTTTGTTCGAGTGCAATTGAGGGCCACTCAACTACTGGCCTGACTTGAAAGTCATCTTCAGCTTTACCAGCGTGATACCCATACACTTTGGACGACGCGACTACGTCACCGAGGTCGACGTCTTTTAGTCCGCCCGCTACACCAACAAAGAGAATCGCGTCGGGTTCAAAGTGGTAGTACGCATCCAAAACTACCTGGGCCGCACCAACGTTTCCAGCACCACATTCAGCCAATGCAATACGCCACAAGACTCGTCCCTCGAATGAACCGCATTCGTAGATGATGTCAGTCTTCGAGATTGCCTCACCGATATTTGTCAAATGATGACTGACCGCACGTGCTTCAAGTCCCAGTGCACAGATCACGACTGCCGTCCGGGTTTCCGGATGAATCGTTTCCGCGAGTCCTTCCGCTGTCGTCACGTCGGAAAACCTTGGCATTTCCACCGACCAAACCAAGAGTCAACATTGAACGAAACACCAGAATGATAGCTCACTCTTGTGTCAGAATCACTTGCAAGGGTTTGACACAACCGCAATTCTAAATCAGAAGCGTCTCACGAACGCCGCCCTTGCAGTCTGGCCATAGCCACTCCGACTTAATCAATCGGAAACGGAGCACTGGTCTGAACTGCCGGCGGTGGCGACACCTCAGTGTGTTGCGCCAACAGTCCCGCGCAACGGACGAACCGTCAGTGGTCATATTCGGACAACCTCCAACGTGCTCCGTACACATCGACCGAACGCATTGCGCGGCTGCTTTTCGTGCTGGCGGTTGGACAAACCGCCAGCTTGTAGCCTTCGCCGTGACTGCCCTCGGTGAGGCACACCTCCGCAGGTTTTGCACGGCTCGCTCGCGCACACTGGCCAAGAGCCCTTCGTTGAGTCGCGCGGAATGACCAGCCGCCATTCCAATTCGACATCGGTCGGAAGCACCGGTTTGAGATCTCGTGACCACACGTAGTCGCCCACGAGTGGCCTATCTCCGTAATGTCCAGCTCGCCATCGTCTGACCGTCTCAACTCGATGCTGGCCGGTGTTCGATGCGACGTTTTTTTGGCTCGGTAGACTCGATGAGCCCCAAAGGGATTCTTGCCGACGACAAACTGCCGTAGAAACTCGATCCCGACATCGTTATCGGTGAGTCACAATGCGGGTGGCTGATTTTGGGGCGAAGCAAGGATGAAATACGGTATCGAGCCTTGTCGCCAGCATTGGACCGCCAGATTACATGGCTTGCAACCTGTAGTAGACCTGCTTGCCGTCCGTATGGGGCGGGGAAAAGATTTGAATGTACGAGTTCTTCGTATCGACCCCGCCGACGTTCAGTCCCCGGAAGATGGGATGATCGCACAGCGTTCCGGCGGAACCGAGCTTCTTTTGATGTTCGTAGCGTTTGCTCTCCAGCGTGACCGCGCCGTGATAGAGCTCGCCCTCGTACTCAGCGAAGACTTGGAAAAACTCCTCCGCCATGTCATATTGCGGTTCGGGATGGATGTTCCTGAGTTCGAAGATCAAGTTGCCCTGCTCGTCGAGGCATTGGGCGCTGATGGCATCGCGGTCGAAGCGGATGTCGAGCGGTTGCCGATAGAACGGCAACTTGTCGGTGTTGTACATGTCTGAATAGAAACCAGCCGTGCTCGCGCCGAGATTGATGGGATAAATCGCGTAACGTGGCACGGTGCCCGCCATGAACAGGTCTGCCACGACGTTGACTGCGATGGTGACTTCTTGAAATTCCTCTGAGAAGTTGTAGTTGCCTGCACGAAAGTTGACGGCGTTTAGAGAGAGCACCGAAACCCCCGGGCGGACTTCGAACGGCCGCAGCGGCCCCGGGAGATGATCCTGCACGTCTTTCGTGGGAAGTTCGAAACTACAGGCCAGACCGAAGTCGTAATGCCAAACGCTGTAGTCTTCGTGAAGTGTGAGGGATTCGGTGTCAAACACTTGCGTTCTCCCGTTCGGGCGAAGGTTAACTCACTCTGACGGTGGCTCCGTCCTACCCGGCTGCCCCAGCGCCGGTTTGGCCTGGACCAACTTTGGCGCACCGCCGGCAACGCCTGGTGGGGCGGCGGAATTCTCACAGACTACGCCGTCACAACTTCGCATACCTCGCTATACGTGCGCATGACGTCGCCGATGCGTGCTTCGAAGAACGACACATCTTCGTCGGAAAGTTGCAGGTTGGCATACATTCGCGAGATGGGCGAGAAGATGATGCCGTGCTCCAGGGCGATGACGTTTAACAGCAGGTTCTTCTTGAGCTGATCCTTGTTGAACTGCAACGACGAGTCGAGAGGCGACTCATTGACGTGGAACGTGATGCCCGTGGGCGGCCCCTGTACCGAGAACGGTATGCCGAACGAGGCGGCAGCATCTTGGAAGCTGTCGAGAATGCGGTTCGCTTTCTGCGAGACGCGTTCGAAGTAGTTCCCTTCATTTTCGAGAATGTCCAACGTGGCACAAATAGCGGCCATTCCCAGGGGGTATCCATTGAAGGTGCCGCCGTGCACCGTGCGAAAGCTGGTGTACATGTCCATGATGTCGCGCCGGCCCATAATGACCGACACCGGGACGGCACCGCCGGCAACCGCCTTGCCGTAGACCGTGATGTCGGGCGTCACACCGAATAGAGACTGCGCACCCCCCAGCCCACAGCGGATGCCGGTGATGACTTCATCGAAGATCAACAACACGCCGTACTTCTTGCAGAGCTCGGAAACCTCTTCCAGGTAGCCTTCTTCCGGCTCGATGCCGCCACCATTGATGCAGATGGGTTCCATCAGCAGTGCGGCGATTTCGGATTGCCGCTCTTCGAGCAGCATTTCCAGCATCGACGTTTCGTTCCAGAGGGTGATGTACGACTGGTCTTTGAAGATGTTGGCCGCCCTCCCCTCGGTGTAAAACACGTCGCCGATGTAATCTTCGGGCCAGGGGGTCTCGACATTGTTGGCTCTGCCGCCCATCAAGTTGTCGGCGTTGCCGTGGTAGTGGCCGTAAAAGCGAACGATCTTGCTCTTGCCGGTGTAAGCCCGGGCCAAACGAACGGCGTTCTGCACAGCTTCGGTGCCGCTTAGGCTGAAACGCACCAAATCGGCGGACGGCACGTGCTGCTGCAATCGGCGGGCCGCTTCGTATTCCAGTCCGGCCGAATCGACGACCGTGATCTGGTCGATGCAGTCTTTCAGCCTTTCGTTGTAGTACTCATGGCCATGCCCCAGAAACATCGCGCCGAACTTGCCGTACAGATCGAGATACTCGCGTCCTTCGCCGTCCCACACGCGCGTGCCGCGGCCCGTCTTGATCAACTTCGAGAGGAACTTCAGGGGAAAGCCGTGGAAGTTGTAGTGAATCCCACCGGCTAAGTACTGCCGGAGGTCGCTGAAGTAGCCGTTATCACCCGTGGCCCGCCGGCCCGCGAACAAGTGCTCGTCGATCTTGTCGGAGAAGACCTGCGACTCATCGCGCATCGGCTGTTCTTCTTCCTCGGAGATATCAGCCTTGACGATTGGTCTGTGGAGCGTCATCGACGAGTTGTGCCGGGCCTGGGCAACGAAGACGTGCCGACAGGTCAGGTCATCGGTATCGATGCCCTCCAGAAACGGGTGGTCGTGAAACGTGCCGATCTTCTTTTTGATAAAGAATTCGAGGGAGCGGCCTTTCCAGTTCCAGGTCTGCCAGTAGAGCACGCCGTTTTGAACGACGGCGTTTTGTCCCCAGCCACTCATCTCGGCGAAGTTCTTGTGCTTGAACGGCGTATCGATTTCGAAGATGGGGCCGTTGTCATCGTAAGTCGACGTCACGTAATTGTCGCGATCGATGTCGACCACCAGGCCGGTTGACTTCCAGAAGATGGGGGCCTTGTTGACGTCGTAGGTGTGCTCGTTCATCCGCTTGTCGGTCGTCACCACCCGTAGCGCATGGAAGCAAAACCGCGGTGTTGCCATTTTGATGTCGTAATCGGGCTCGACCACGATGATGCAGTAGATCTTCTGAATCGGATGGGGCGAGTCCTTGAACTGGCCGGCAGGGAAGTTCTGCATCCCCAGACCGAACAAGCCCTTCTCCTCTGAAATCCGCAGGCACTTGGTGCCCTCCGGAATGAGTTTCTCCAGATCGGACAATCGGGTTTGAAACAGATACAGGTTCTCGAAGTCGACCAACTCGCTCATGGGGGCGGACACGAAGTCGTTGTCGTAGTAGTTCCTGGGTCGCCCGTTCTGTCCCGGTGACGCGGTAGCGGTTTGGCTGGGGACGACGGTTTGCATCTCGTTCATGGCGTACCTGCCGATATCTGGTTCGGGGAACCGTTGGTCTTAAATGAAGTTGAACTCGCGCTTGGCTTCGGCCAGCAGCTCTGCGGCTCGGTCGAGTTGTTCGCGGCTGTGCTCGGATGTAACGAACATCCGAATGCGGGCCTCGTTCTTGGGGACGGCGGGAAACTGCATCAGGCTCGTATCCAGGCCGCGCCGCTGCAAAAAGTCATTGAGGTTCAAACCCAGTTTATCGCTGCCGTAAATCACGGTGACGATCCAGGACCGGCTCAGACCCAGGTCGACTTGCCCCTCGAGCTTGCTGCGCAGATAGTCGGCGTTCTCGATGAGCCGCTGTCTGCGGACACGTCCTTCCGGACCGGACGCCAACTCGAGCACCTTGGCCATGCCAGCGGTAACTCCGGGGTCGAGCGCGCAGGAGAACATGCGGCACTTGGCGTACCAATTGACGTATTGGCAGACCTCGGGTCGCGCCAACAGTGCACCGCCGACGCCGCCGAACGCCTTGCTGAACGTCATCACGTACAAGTCGACATCTTCAAGGACACCTTGTTGCTCGCAGACACCGCGGCCGTTCTCTCCGGCCACGAGGGCTGAATGCGCCTCGTCGACGAGTGTGAACGCCCCATGTTTCTTGGCGAGCTGCACGATCTCGCGAACGTTGCCGTAATCGCCTTCCCCGCTGTACACGCCCTCGGCACAGACCAAAACGCGCGTGTGCCGATCGCAGACCTCGCTCAAGATCTCCTCGAGGTGTTCCATGTCGTTGTGGCGGAAGTAGGAGATGTCGGCCCCGGAAAGCTTCGCTCCTTCCAGCAGCGACATGTGGGCTGACTGGTCGAGCACGACGTGCCCGCCCGGTTTGATGAAAGCCTGAATCACCCCCAGGTTGACGCCGTAACCGGATGAAAACAGCGAAGCGCGGCGATCGGGCAAACCGAAGAAGCGGACAATACGCTCTTCAAGCTCCTTGTGAATCGAGTACGTCCCGCTGATGACCGGTGAGCTGGCGGCGCCGATTCCGAACTTGGCAATGGCGTCCTGCGCCGCCTTGATCACATCGGGATGATAACTCAGGCCGAGATAGTTGTAGCTGGAGAAGTTGAGCAGGTGGAGCTGCTCGCCGGTTTCGCGGACGAGATCGACTTCGGCCTTTTGTGCCGTCGTGCGGGCCGACTCGAAGGCGTACACGCCGTCGCTACAGGCACTCTGGACCCATTGCCCGAAGCGGTCGATTTCGACCGGGTCGCGGCCCATCGACTGCATGAACATGTCGTAAGAGAACGACTTGTAGTCGCTGAACTGCTTCTCTCGCTGCTGGGCCGACTGCGCCTTCTTTTTTTGCAGCAGCTCGCGCGCGAGTTTGCGCTTTTCTTCGATGTTCGCCATAGAGTGTCCCGGCTCAGTCTGCGGAAACCAGATCCGCGTGCTCGTCTAACAGTTTGTCCAAGTCTTCCTCGGACAGCTCGTCGATCTTCGCCAACAGTTCGTCTTCGTCGCTGATTAGCCCGTCCAGCAGTAGGGCGGCCAGTTCGCGGACCGTCGGCTTGCCCAACAAGTCCACCGTCGTCAGCTCGACGCCCAGCTGTTTCTGTAGTGCCACGGTCAATTCGACCGCCACCAACGAGTCGATGCCCAAGTCAGCGATGTTCTGCCGTGCGTCGATGCGATTGGCGGGAATCTTGAGAATGGCCGACATCGTCTGCAACAGCCGATCTTCGATCTCCTGCTGTCGCTCTTCAGCAGAGAGAGGCAACAGCGTCTCGACAACTTCATCGCGGACGCGACTGCCTGCCGAGCCGCTCCCTTCGCGGGCGATCAGTTCGTGAAACGTTGCCGAGGCGGCCAGTGCCGGAAACGAGCTGCTGATGCGGGACCAATCCATGTCGAATAGGCCGATCTGCACAGGATCGTCGGCGATCGCCATTTGCAAACCTTCGAGGGCCTGCTTGTTGGTGAAGCCGCCGATTCCCGCAGCTTCCAGCACGTCGCCGACTTCGAGGTTGCGTGCCACGACGCCGGCTTCGCTCAATACGCCCCAGTTGATGGTGGTTGCAGGAAGGCCGACGCTGCGGCGGTAGTGTGCAAAGCCGTCGAGAAAGCTGTTGGCCGCCACGTAGTTTGCCTGCCCCGGATTGCCCACCAGTGAGGCCACCGATGAGAACATGATGAAGAAGTCCAACGAATCTTCGAGTGAGGAGCCGTGTAGATTCCACGCACCGTCAACTTTCGGTGCGATTACGCGGTGGTACTTGTCGAGTGTCATGTCCTCCAGGAATGAGTCTTCGAGGACCATTGCTCCGTGAATGATGCCTTTGAGCGGACGATCGCTCTCCCGGATCTCCGATAGCAAGGCTGCGACCTGCTGGCCATCGGTGATGTCGAGCGACCGCACGATGACGTTGGCGCGGTGTTGCATCGCTTCGACCAAGTCACGGTCGGCGGCGGTCTTTGGGCCACTGCGGCTGAGCAGGTAAAGCCGACCAGCGCCTTGATCGACGAGCCAATCGGCAACCTGCAAGCCGAATCCGGACGTGCCCCCAGTGACGATGTAACTGCAGTCTGAGTCCAGTCGCCCCGATTGCGACTGTTGCGACTTGACCGGGATCTGGTCGTCTTTGAACTCCAGCACCACCTTGCCCATGTGCTTGCTCTGCGCCATGGCGCTGAAGGCTTCTTTGGCCTCCGACGCCTTGAAGACCGAAATGGGCACGGGCTGGAAGATGCCGTTTTCGAAGTTCTCCGAGATGTCGCGCAGAATCTGCTGCACAGTCGGCACGCGGTCGCAGAGCATGCGGTCCATGTCGACGGCAGTGAATGTGAGGTTGCGGTTGAAAGCTCGCATGGGCAGGCCGTTGTCTTCGCCGATGTCCTTCTTGCCGATCTCGATGAACCGGCCGTAGGGCGCCAAAATGTCGAAGCTCTCGTACAGGGCTTCGCCTGCGATGGCGTTGATCACCACGTCGATGCCGTAGCCGTCGGTGTCGCGCAGAATCTGCTCGGCGAACAACAGCGACCGCGAATCGTAGATGTGCTTGATTCCCTGTTCGCGCAGGTATTCTCTTTTCTCGGGCGTGCCGGCCGTGGAATAGATCTCCGCGTTCTTCCACCTGGCAATCTGCAAGGCGGCGATGCCCACGCCGCCGGTCGCATTGTGAATCAGGATCTTCTCGCCTTCGGCAAGCTGGGCGCAATGCACCAGGCCGCGATAAGCGGCGAGATAACCGATGTAGACCGGCGTCTCATTGAACGAAAGCGGTTTCGGACGATGAATGACGTACGTGGTCGGCACAGTCGCGAAGGAGCAGAACGATCCGCGGATAGGACCGGCAACGTCGTCGCCGACTTTGAACTCCTCGACTCCTTCACCAACCCGCGTGACGACGCCAGACAACTCCATACCGAGCGAATCGCCGAAATAGGTGTCTTCGATGACGTTGTCCGCCAGCTGACCGTAAACCTTGAGCAGGTCCTTGAAGTTCAAGGAGCTGGCGTAGACCTCGATCTCGATTTCGCCCGGCCCGGGTGCGCGCCGTTGTTTTTCGACGAATTCGAGGCTGTCGAGGCTGCCCGGTTTGGAGATTCTCAACTCAAGGTTCGTGTCCGACGTGGAGACGAGTTTGAGATCGAGCGTCTCGTCGGGTTCGTCAACGATCCGTTCCAGGCGTTTCTCGTATCGACGATTGTCGCGCCACGCCACGGCCACTGCTGACGATGTGCGGATGATGTCGTCGAAGACCGAGTCGGCATTTGAATCGGAATCGACGTCGATGACGCGCGTCTTGATGTTGTGGTATTCGTTGCTGATCAACGGGAGCAAACCCTGCAGCACACTCCCATCGGGTTGCAAGTCGGCGTCGGTCTCCAAGACACGCTGTGACCGCTCGACCAAGGCAGTGAGTTTCAGGTCTGGCAACCCCACTCGACGTGCGGCCCCAGCGATCAAGTTCAGCGGCCACACGCCTTGGGTGATTCGTTCATGCGGGCGGACCGAGGTCGGTGGAACGGCGTGGGGCCACACATATAAGACGTTGAGCGATTTGCGATCGCTGAGAAGTTCTTCCAGTTCTTCGAAAGTTGGACTCTCAATCGCCCCGTCACCGTTGGATCCATGCGGTGTGGCATCTGAGACAAAGCGCGTGTGATCGATCCCGGCGTGGCGAAACCGAGCAGCCCATTCACCACTCGTGTCTCCAAACATCAACCACGGCGCGTCTGACAGATCTTCCGTCTCGCCCTGATCGTCAGTCGGCGACTCCAACCAATTCACGCGGTATCGGCAGTCTTGGATTGCGGTTTGTTTGCTGGAACGGGCGATCGACTTGCATTTCACCCCAGTCAGAGACGCCAGGATTTCTCCCGAGGTGCCGATCAGATCGATGTCGCCGATGATGACGGACTCGCCGGCGCTGTTGATCTTGCCATGCACCCAACATGAGGCCCCCAGCGGAGCAAAGAACCGCAGCTTTTCGATTTCGACCGGAACGAATGATTGACCCTGCGAGTCGTCGGCATCGTACAGCGCGACGAGTGATTGGAATGCACCATCCAACAGTGTCGGATGCAGTAGCGAAGGCTCTCGGTCTTGGCGGAGATGCTGTGCCAATTCGAGCCGCGCGAGGACTTCGTTCTCACCTCGGCGCCATTCTTGGATCGTGCGAAACGCCGGACCGTATTCCAGACCACGCGATCGAAGTGCTTGATACTGTTGTTCCGCGTCGATCACCGTCGGGCAGCGTGCCTGCAGCCCGTCCAGCGACTGCGAGCGCATCAGGCTGACGATTTCCTGCTGCACAATCTTGCCGCGGGCGTGCAGTGCCCATCGGTCGTGGTCATCGGTGAGCGAGCTGTGGATCGAGTAATATCGCGAAGCCTCGTCGTAATGCAGCTGGACTTTTTGCACCTTGTCGTCCGCCGAAGCGAGCATGCTCAGAAATGAGATGTTTTCGATGACACACGAAGTGCGTTCCGTCAGTTGCCGGTTGAGCTCGACACCGGCTTCGACGTAGGCCGCTCCGGGAAACACGACGTTGCCCTGGACGACGTGATCATCCAGATAGGGGAAAAAGGCAGAACTGAGTTCGAATTCCCAGGCCGGGTAGAACAGGTTGAGGTCATCATAGAACCACGTCGAACCGCTGCTACCGAAGCGTTCCTGTCGTGATGCCTTACTTTCGCGCCAGTATTTGTCCCTCTGCCACGCGTAGCTCGGCAACTTGACATACTCGCGGCCGTCGTCGGCGTCGAGGTTCGTCGAGATGCCCAACGTGTGCAGCGTGCCGAGTGATTCGAGCAGCGTCGCTCGTTCATCGGGACTCTTTCGATTGAGCGACTGGAGGGTGTAACCCTTGTTGCCGGCCAGCGAGAGGCTTTCTCTAATGGCCGGACGCAGGACGGGGTGAGGACCGACTTCGACGAAGTGTCGATACCCATCGGCGATCAAGCCGGACATGGCCTGTGCGAAGACGACAGGCTCGCGGACGTTTCGCCACCAATACGTTCGGTCAAGTTCCCGCCCGCGAATTTGCCCGCCCGTGACGGTGGAATACAGCGGGATCTGCGCGTCGGTGGGCTCCAGTTCCTCGAGCGACTCGAGCAGTTCTCCTCGGAGTGGCTCCATCTGATGGCTGTGATAGGGAACTTCCACCTTCAGGAATTGCGCGAAAACTCCATCGGCTTCGAATTCCTTAGCGCAGGCCTGCAGGACTTCAGCCTCTCCTGCCAGCGTTACGGACGAGGGACTATTGACGGCCGCCACCGAAACGTGAGTTTGGCCGCTATTCATCGCCAGCACGCGCTGTACCGCTTCTTCCTCGCTCAGCCCGACCGCCAGCATCGTTCCCGTTCCCGCGGTTGTTGCCTGGAGCCGACTGCGATGGTAAGAGACGAGCAGCGCGTCGCGCAGACCGAGCGCTCCCGACACATAGGCGGCGGCGACTTCGCCGACGCTATGTCCGACAACGACGTCTGGGACAACACCCCATTCCTTCCAGAGCTCCGTCAGGGCCACTTGGATTGCGAAGTTGGACGGTTGAGCGATCTGTGTTTCGCTGATTCTCGACGATTCCTCATCCTCGAGCATCTCGTTCAGAACAGACCAGCCGGCAATCTCTTTGAGGAACGTGTCGCATTCACGCAGCTTCTCGGCAAAGACAGGCTCACGGTCCAACAGCTGGCGGCCCATGGCCCACCATTGTGGTCCCATGCCGGTGTATATGAATGCGATCGGCCCGGCATCGACGGCCCCTTCCACCAGCCCCTCTGCGAATCCCTCCTTGGCAAAGGCTCGTAGCTTCGCCGAGAGGTCATCGCATGAAGCGGCGCGGACCGCGATGCGGTTGTCGAGGTGTGTGCGGCGGCGATTCATCGAATACGCCAGGTCTTCGAACGCAATGCCGCTACCGTCGGCGTTTAACCAATTGACGTACTTGCGGGCCAGCTCTTTGAGTGCTGCGTCGCCGGTCGCCGACAGGCTGACGATTCGTTCCGGCGATCGCGGCGTCGAAGAAACGGCGGGCTTAATCTCCGGTTCGGATTGCAGCAAGAGGTGCGCGTTTGTGCCGCCGTAGCCGAAGGAATTGATGGCGGCCATGCGAGGCTTGTCGTCCGCGTCGGTCCACTCCTGCAACTGCGTGGGAACCATAAGGCAATTCGTATCGAACGGGATCTCCGGATTCGGTTCTTGGAAGTGGACGTTGGGGACGATCGCCTTTCGATCGAGGCAAAGAGCGGTCTTGATGACACCGGCGATACCTGCAGCGGCCTCCAAGTGGCCGATATTGCTTTTCACCGATCCCACGACCGCCTTGCGTTCGGCGGGACGTCCTTCGTCCAACACGTCGTGCAGCGCAGTTGCTTCGGTCACGTCTCCCGCTTGCGTTCCTGTGCCGTGCGCTTCGACGTAATCGATGTCGGACGGCTTCACACCGGCCGTGCGGTACACTTGCCGCATCAGCGCCTTTTGTGATTCGACATTCGGCAAGGTGATGCCGCTGGTGCGACCGTCCTGGTTGATACCCGTCGCCAGGATTTGCGCATAAACATGATCGTTGTCACGCCGCGCCTGGCTGAGCGTCTTGAGGATCACAGCGCCGGCACCTTCAGCCCGCACGTAGCCGTTGGCGCTCTTGTCGAAGGTCTTGCAGCGTCCGTCCGGTGAGAGAAACTTGCCCTTGCTCATGGTGACGGGCGTTTCGGGCAGCAGCATGACGTTGGTGCCGCCGGCCATGGCGATTTCGCATTCGCCGTTCCAAAGACTTTGGCAGGCGAGATGTGTGGCGACCAGCGACGACGAGCAGGCGGTGTCGACGGTGACGCTGGGCCCTTGCAGATTGAACACATACGAGACCCGATTGGCGAGCATCGCCATCGACGAACTCGTCGCCGTATGCGAATCGATGGCTTCGCGATTCAGTGGGCTCAGCTGCAGGTGATTGGCGTCGAGGCAGAAGCCACCCACAAAAACGCCGGTGTGACTCCCTTCCAGCGCCTGTAGCGGAATGCCCGCGTCTTCAACTGACTCGTAGGCAACCTCGAGCAGGATCCGCTGCTGAGGATCGAGGCTTTCAGCCTCGCGTGGAGACATGCGGAAGAAGAACGGATCGAACTCGTCGACCGGTTCCTGCAGAAAGCCTCCCTGATTGACGTACGCCTTACCGGGCTGGTTGGGATTGGGACTGTAAAACTTGCGAGGGTCCCAACGTCCGGGAGGGACGTCGCAGATCGCGTCGACACCGTTTTCCAGCAAATGCCAGAACCTGTCGAGTCCGGAAGCCCCTCCGGGGAATCGGCATGCCATGCCGACGACGGCCAGCGGTTCGCGTGACGCCATGAGTTCCTAGATCCTGCCCGGTTGTCGTGACGGCCCGCGGTCACGTTGTTCCGTCTTCAGTCAATCCCTGTGGTCGTTCTCGCGAGAGCTTGCCAGGCACTCCAGTGAACTCGGTCGAGCTATGCCGCTATTAACCGCTCGCAATGTCGGCAGTCATGAAAGACAAGTCCCACACACTAACACCTCACTCTGCGGCGTTCAATGCTTCAAAACATACATCCAGCGCGGCTCATTAGTTGATGCCCTCAGACTCAATCGTCTTCATGGTCTCCTCATAGGGGGAAACCTGAGGGGCAATCACGCGAACTGCGGCAGCACGGGCCCAACCCAAGGGGGAGAGCCGACTAAAGGCGGCTTGCGGCAACCCGAACGACAGCTTCTTGGCCACCTCGCTCCGTACCAATTCGTCCGTGAGGTGTCTGCTGATGCTCATTGCCGGCGCCGGCCACAGCGCGGAATTGCGGTTGGAGTCTATACTGGGGCTCAACACTCGCATGTGTTGAATGGCGAGTTCATTGAAACTGATTCGCGCAATGTGGTTCCCAGGAAACGGATAGCTGCCCCCGAGTGCCGCGGCCACTGCCAACCCGGTGCAGAGCGCCCCTTCATGCCAGGCCGCATCGGCGATATGGGTGCCGCAAAACCAAGTGCGGCGTTTCCCTTGAATCCGGTGCATTTCGCCGGCACGCAGTGCCTGCAAGGCATCGCCAACCAGGTGTTTCCAACCCGTTTGCGTGTGGTAAATCTTGTCTGGATCGATTAACCCCTCCGGCGGGTTGAGCGTGGCGAACACGTCTGAATCAAGCCACGACTGGATCCGCCGCAAGTTGTACGTGGAATACATCGAGGTGGCCTTTGGCGTTGCGCCTTCGGCAATGAAGACGTAGGCGGCCGGTTCTTCGGGCTCGCTGGGCAGCACGGCGGGATCACTGTGAATCACGATCGTGCAGGGCACGTACTGCACGTCGCCCAACAGCAACCGTTCTTCGGCGTTGGCATCGCTGAACAATTCGAGCGCAGTCGTCGCGTCGGTCGCCAGGACGATCTGGTCGAAAGTGTCGGAACGATCGCATTCATCCACAACAGTCACACTGTCGGCACCGCGGGTAATTGACTTGATCCGAGTTCCCGTACGAGTTTCACCATCAATGCTGGCTGCCAGACGTTCGACGTATTGCCGCGAACCCTGCTCCATCGTGCTGAACGGGACGGGATGATTGATGGCCAGCATCGGGGTCGGACCGAAGCAAAACGCGGCGCCCAAACAACTGATATCCAACGCTGCATGTTGTGTAATAAACAACTGCGACAGCATGGGAACGACGAACTTTTGCTGGAATTCGGACGAAAACCCCTCCTCATTCAGCAGCATCTCCAGCGTCAGTTCGATGGAATCGCCGGGCTGGGCCATCACCTGCTGCATCGTGCGCTCGAACCGGGTGATTTCCGGCCGCAGGCGCTGCATCAGCGGCGTCTGGCCGCCGGTAGTCCAATAGCCATCGGGAAAGCTGGCCGACATTGTCACGCCGGGCACGATTGGTCTCGCCTGCACGCCCAGTGCATCGAACATCGCGAAGAGGTTTGGATACGTCCACGGATTACAGAGCAAAAAGCCAAAGTCGACCGGCTGCATGCCGTTGTTGCCTGGGACATCGATGGTTTTGGCATGCCCCCCCAGCGTGTCAGATGCCTCGTACAACACGACCTCGTGAACGGTCGACAGCCTCCACGCTGCAGCCAGACCGGCAACACCTCCTCCAATGACGGCAACTCTCATGCTCGTATCTCCCGGTGATGGATTGCCTCCGGCGCGCCCGTAATAGCCGCGTCTGCTTCCTCAGCGAATCGACATAACTATCACGCTTGCATGGCCTCGACGTTTGATTGCGACAGTCGGTTGAACGTCAGGAGTTTCATTCGTCGAGAAACGAGAAACGCGGCCGGCGTAAAGAACAACGCGAGAACTGTGGCCCCAGCGACCCCGAACCCAATCACGACCGCCATGGGCGGCCAGATGTTGCTGGCGCCGAACATCAGCGGAATGAAGCCAGCCATCGTCGTGATCGAAGTGGCAATGACGTGTCGCGTTGATCGAATCACGACGTCGCGCACCGCAAGTATGTCTCCGTCCGATGCGCTCTCATCTTTGAGGATCCCGGTTAGCACCACAATTGAGTCGTTGATTGAAACGCCGATCAGACCCACGATACCCAGAATCGCGCTGAAGCCAAAGTTATATTGCCCGAACCATAGCGCACCCAACCCGGAACCGACCGAAAGCAGCGCTACACACGCGATGATCGCTGTACCCCGAAAAGTCCGCATTGAGATCACAAGGACCGCAAGCATGAGGGTCATAATCACCCCCATATAGGCCATTAGATTGACGAACGCGTCGCCACGCACCTCCGCATCGCCTGCAATCTTGACCGAATAGTTGGCCGGCAGCGTCTTGGTGAATTCGTCCAGGTCGGCTTGAAAAGCGTTGAAGACAGTGGAGGGTAATACCCCAGCGGTCAAGAATCCCTGCACGGTAGCCGAGCGTTCGCCATCGAGGCGATGAATCTCGGAAAGCTCGGGAATCAGCTTGAACCGTCCGATGGCATCCAGCGGCAGCCAACGGGCAGCGGCCCCGGTATCGCTGACATCCATGGCGGGAATCAGTTCGACAGAACTTAACTGAGCGACACTCTCACGTGTGTCGTGCCCGAACCGCACGCGAATCGGCAACTCTTCGGTATCTTCCAGCAACGAACCGCCCAGGGCCCCTTCCAGGGCGTTTGCCAACTGGGCGGCCACGCGGTCGTTCGTCAACTGGCTGCGAAACGCCTGCGGCTCGTCGAATTCGAGCATCAGTTTGGTCTGGCCGTCCTTGAGGGTCGAGCGGGTATGCACGACGTGCGGCGCTGCAGCCAGCCGACCACGAAGCTGCTCGGCCAACTCGCTCAGCCGTACCAGATCCGGCCCTTTGACGCTGAGTTCGATGGGCGCCATCGGCAAACCTCCCTGACCCAGCTGCAGGGCGATCGACTGGCATTCAGGAAATGCACGGTCGAGCACATCCTGGACACTGCGAATCGTCGCCACAATCTGCGTAGCATCCTTGACCTCCACGATCGCCTCGGCACTGTTGGCCGCCGCGGCATTGAAGCTGGTCAGGTTGTAGTAAAAGATCGGTGCGCCGGTGCCCAAGAACCAGTGAATGCCGGTCACCTCAGGATTCTCCAGGATGCGCCTCGAGGCTGCGGTGACGGTTGTCGCCGTGGCGTCGATCGACGCGGTATGTGGAAGTTCCAGCCGGATGTTGAACTGGTCGCGGTCCGACATCGGGAACAGTTCCTGATTCTGCTGCAGGCCCAGATAGATGCCGGTCCCCGACAACAGTGCGACCAAAGCAATCACTCGTGCAGGGTGCCGGTACCCGGCCATCAACAAGTCGGAGTAGCCATCCAGGAATGGACGGCTTGACAGACCGCGATACCAGAAGCCGTCGCGCTGTTGGTTGCGCGACGAGCTCTGCAAATGCCCCATCAGCGCGGGAACCAAGCTGACGGCCAGCAAATACGATGCGATCAGGCAAGCGATCACCGTCAGCGCCATGGCCCGCATGAATTCACCCGTGCCGCCTGGCATGAGCGCGATCGGCATGAAAGCCAGCACGCTGGTCAGAGTGCTGGCCAACAGTGGAACCGCCAGCCGACGAATGCTGGATCCGACCGGGTTATCGTTGCCGACTTCAGGTGAACTCCGCTGGCGTATCTCGTCGACCATGATGATCGCGTTGTCGATCAACATCCCCAGCGCCACGATGAAGCCGATCACCGACATTTGGTGAATCGCCACGCCCATCAGGTTCATCAAGATCAACGCGAACAGAATCGTGGCCGGGATGCTCAGGCTCACAATCAGCGACGACCGCCAGCCCATGATGGCGAAGTTCACCCCCACCACCAGCACGACGGCCAGCAACAGGCTGTCTCTCAGCGATCTCAGCCGATCGAGCGTGTAGTGGCTTTGTTGGAACACGACCTCCAAGCCAATCGCCGGCGGCAGTCTGGTTTCGAATTCTTCGAGCCGCTCCAGCACAATATCGGTCCAGACTTCCGTTCGACCCTTGGCCCGCATTCTCGACGAGACCGCGATACCCCGCCTGCCGTTTAAGTACGCCAGTTCGCGCGGTGGATCGGCAATGCCCTTATCGATGGCGGCGATGTCCTGCAGCTTGACCGCTTGGCTGCCGGTGCCCATCACCACCGGCAGCTCGGCCAGGCGGTCCAGCGTGTCGATCGCGCCTTCGACTTCGATCCCCAACTCGATCGAGGGGTTGTGCAAACGTCCGGCCGGTTCACGCGAATCGCGTTCAGCGATGGTCGCCGCCACGTCGGACGTGGTTAGCCCCAGCGCGCCCAGCGTATGCGGATCGATCGTGACCTGAATCTCTTCCTGCGCCTCGCCATAAGCCACGGTCTTTTCTGTATTGGGGACGAGCCGCAGGACGTCTTCCAGCTCTCGGGCATAGCGCTGCAGGATGCCGGGCAACGGCTCCGATTCGGATTGCCACACGACGGCGGCGATAATGGTGTCCGCCCCGGCCAGGTCGTCTTCGACGATCGGTTCGGTGGTTTCTTGGGGAAGCTCGGGACGAACTTCGTCGATCTTGGAGCGAACGCGGGTCCAGGCCTGGTCGATTTGGTCCCGCCGCAGCCATTCGCCCAGCTCGACCTCCATCACCGACAAACCCGCGCGGGACATCGATCGGAGTGCATGCACCTCTTCGACGCTGAGCAACGCATCTTCGATCTTGGCCGTCACCAACGAGTCGACGCGTTCGGCGGTGGCACCCGGCAAACGCGTGGTGACCGACCCGAACCGCTGCATCAGATGCGGGTCTTCGGAATTCGGCAGGGATCGAAAGGTCGCGAACCCGGAGATGCACAGCAGCATCGCCGCCAAGACCAGAAGCCGTTTGTCCCGGTACAGCATCGTGTGTCAGTCTCGGTTGGTGAATCCGGGAGTCGTCTACGATTGTCGATTCTTGTAACCACGGAGACACAGAGTTCATTGAGACGAAGGATATTTCACTGCGTACGGCAGAATCTTTCCGAATCTTCGACGCCTCGATGTCAACGTAAGGGTGGGGGTACTGCTCATTCGTCTCTTCTCCGTGAACTCCGTGTCTCCGTGGTAAACTTCGATCGCGAGTGAACAACCCGCTACTTACTCCCGTTGGTAGTGACAGGTATCTTCTGTTCGTTCTCCCGTGGTGCCTTGCCGATCGCTCTGTTGAGAGCCCAGCGGAAGATGTTTGGCGTGAGGCCTTTGAATCGATAGATGAGGTGAGACGTCAGGTTGACCTTGATGTGAAATTTCCCGGCCTGCAGCTGGTCGACGAAACGCCGGGCCACCACGTCGGCCTGCATCAAGCGGGTGTTCTTCGTCACGGCTTCGGTCTCCTTGGGCGGCCGTTTGCTCTCATCGCGTAGACCGGGCGTGTCTGTGTCGGGTGGGCACAACACGCTGACCTGGATTCCCTGTGGTCCGAGCTCTTGCGAGATAGTCTCGGCGAGACCGATCTGAGCGAACTTGGTAGGACAGTAGCTCGAGTACCCAAACACGCCGGTCACACCGGCCATCGACGAGGTAAACGAAATGAACGAACCGGCGCTGAGGTGCGGCAGCACGCATTTGGCGGCGTGCACCGATCCCAGGTAGTTGACCTCCATCAGTCGTCGAAACTCATCGGCAGGCTTCTCCGCAAAGTACCCGGGCACGTCGAAGCCCGCGTTGCACACAACCCCTTCGACCGAGCCCAGTTCTTCCAGCATCTGCTCGACGGCTTGTTGCACGGCAGCGTAGTCGGAAACGTCACAAGCGGCTGCACCGAATCTGACAGAAGGGAACTCGCAAGCAACTTGTTCCGCGGCCTGGAGTGGATCGTCCTTCTCCAGGGCGACAATGAATACATTGGCGCCGCGCGAGGCGAGTTCACGGGTGATGGCTAAACCGATGCCCAGCGATCCGCCGGTGACAAACACGCAACGGTTCTTCAACGTTATGCGACTACCCATGCTCCGTCCCGGACCGGCCCCATCGATCTATCCCTCTGAAAGCTCTAGCAGTTCGACCCATTGCCCCGGCACAACGCGATGCGTGCCGTCGCCCACAACCCGATCGCCCTGGCTGAGCGTGCCCCGCACAAAGACCTGCGATTCATCGGCATGCAGAATCTCGACGTCGTGCTTCTGCAACAGGCCGATCGTTCGCGATACCCCGGACGTGCCATCGAGCGGTTTTGTTTCCGAGACGCCCAGGCAGGCCCACAAGCCACGGGTGCCTCGAACCAGCGCGCCGGTGGGCAGCCAGCATCCGGTTTCTTCCACCCGCTGCACGACGTCGAGATGCGCGACTTGACCGGCGATCAAGTTCGCGGCGTCCTGCAGGTCGACGACGACGGTTGCCGTTCGCGTGGTCTCACTCAATTCGGGCAGCCGCGAGGCCACTGTTCCGCGGTAAGCTTGACCGCCCGCGTAGACTTCGATTCCACTTTGCTTAAGCAGGGTCGCAGCGGCATCGAGCGGAACGCCGATGCGGGCCGTCAGCGTGCCATCCTCGAGCAAACGTACGACCGCCTGCCCCATCTGGATGACTGTTCCCTCGTGCAGGAACCGCGTGGCGATGCGGCCGGCATACGGTGCTCGCAGCACACTGTCGTCCAACTCGATCTTCAACAAGCTCTTTTTGGCGGCCAGTTGTTCGACGCGCGCGGTCTGCGCTCGGATTCTCTCGCGCCTTGAACCTTCGTTGAGTTCATCGAGCCGTTCTTTGGCGGCGGCCAGCTCGGCGGTAAACTGCCGCTCACGAGAGCGGGATAGTTCCAGGTCGTCGACCGTGCCGACACCTTTTTCAAACAGGTCCTCTTTTCGCTCGCGAGTCGAGCGGGCGTAGTTTAACTGCGCGGTTAGTCCGTTGACCGCTTCCACGGCGGCCCGTAGCGACTGCGACCGCGGTCCGGCAATCAACTCATCCAGCACAGCCTTGGCTTCTCTTTCAGCCGCGGAGATCTCCCGCAGTCGTTCTTCGAGCCGGCGCGTGTCGAGCGTCGCGATCTCCTGATTCTTCTCGACGGTGGAGCCTTCCCGCACCAGCACCGAGCGCAGGTACCCCTCTCGTTCGAATCCCAAGTCACTCGTCCGCAGCGGCACGATTTCGCCCGCGTACCGCCGCTTAACGGTGTAATCGTCTTCGATGTCGACGACGACTGTGTTCACCGGAACATAGTTCGCCCCCGCCGGAACGTCGCTGGCATCAACCGGTCGCGAGACCCGATACCACCACCCGACGGCCAGCAGAGCCAACGCCAGCACCACAGTCACCGTGCGGATCAATCGGCCCATGGGTTGGGGAATCCCACGCGAAGTGAGCGTTCACAAGAAGATAGGTCAGCGCAATCGATACTACCGGCAATCGGTTGTGGGTTCCACGATTGTCCCCGAATTACCAGCCGTCCCCGTAGAATCGGTCTCGGCGGGTCGTGGCGTTCCCTATCGAATTGACACCATGTGCAGCGAAATCGGAGCAGTTCGTGCAGATGCGGCGCGATCGTTCGTCTCCCGCAGTAACGCCGCCAGCAGATGCGTGGAAGCTTGACGTAGGTACTGTTTTGTGGATCGGCACATGATGACGAAAGCCCTTGCGACTGCGCAGAGGCCAAGCGGTGTAGCGATACAACTTACGAAGTCGAATGTGAGTACCACACCGCGCGGCTCGACGTTGTCAGCTACGAGCGGTAGGGCACATCCGCCAGTCCAATATCTTCCCGGATAGACTCACCGCGTGGTGACAGTGCCTGGCCAGGCTTACGATCTGCGAATCGCAATGACTAGCTGTTACTCGACACAGCACCGTGCTCATAATTGACCGTTTCATTGGAAGAACGGACAATCCTGGGGGGAGTCGCGAAGATACGCGTCTTCTGCGCACGTGCATCGACGTCGCATTGTTCGACCCACAGAGTTAGGTCACACGCATGGACACAAACGACCACACGCCGACGGAGAATGGATGGGATTCGCTCCCTCAGAACCTTCGTGACGACACGTTCTTGCTCGTGATGAAGGAACTCTCGATCGTGAAGGATCACAATAGGCTGCTTCTACTTGTTACGCACGGGTTCGTCGAAATGGCGATCGAGGCGCTGATTAAGCATCACCTGAAGAACTCCAAGAAGTTATTGGATGATTCGCGAACATATCCGCATTCGGCGAAACTCTTAATCCTCAATGAACTAGGGATCATCAGCGACCAGCTGTACGGTGTGTTTGACTGGTTGCGAAAACTGAGAAACAGGGCAGCACATGACGCCCTGTTCCGATTGCGAAAGCAAGACTTTCCAACGATCAAGTGCGACGATCCGATCGACCCCGTGGATGATTTCTACCGATTCTGTGTTCTGCTCCTGGCAGGATTCTGGAACGAGCATCTTGACGTGTTCGGCCCATTGTTTGCTCCTGGTGTAACGGGACTGAAGGAAGATGGTGAAGAAAGTGCGACCTAATCAGTCCAAAGCGGAGCGGTACTTGAGGCGTGTTGTGAATCCGGAAGTGCTCCGCCGCACCCCGCTTAGCTCGGGCATTGTGATTGCTTTTGTCGCCGTTACCGTGCAGAAGCAACATACGTGCCAGCGCGCACCCACTGACTTCTGCGAGCATGCGGTGCGCGAATGACCGCCAGTCACGCGGGCTGGTCGGACGAACCAAGCTGTGAATTGGCGTGTCCGAACGATGCGCGACACGGCATGGTCCCCGGTTTCCCGCCGAGTCAGTGACGGAGCATGAATAATGACAGCACCTCTGGACACAATCCTTGACCGAGATCAACCGGTCCGAGATGTCAAGACCCACTTTGCGCCGCAACTTGAACTCCTGCGCGACGTCACCAACTACGGTTCGAACTTAATCTGGGCGCAGCGAATCATTCCCGGAACGAACGCCAACGAAGACTTTCAACGACGCGTTCGATAGCCATTGGAACCGCAAGTATGACCCTCTGTGGCATGCGCCGGGCGGGCCAAGCTCAATCCGGCAGATCGCCATTCAACTGAGCTTATTGACCGAATACGAAGTGTTTTACTCCACACTCTCCCGCTACACCTACTCAAGCTGCTTCGCGAGCCACTTGAACCCGGATGGATTTCGCCTCGCTCGGTAGCAGCCCGCAATGCCTCGATGCCTTTTCCTACTCGGGACTCGTCGAAGTCTGCCCTGTTAATTCCCAAATTGATTTCTGCCATGTATGCAAGATCTAGGGCCCCCGGTACCGCATCTAGGACAGCAGCAAACTGTGCGAACGCATGAGAAATCACCTCGTCATAGCCAGCTTGGTACAGTTCAGCGAGCATGGAACCTGCTAGGTCCGGATCATCAGGAACCTCGACGAGGGGAACTGAATCGCGGACGATGGCAGGGATGCGATCAGGAGGAGATGCTGTCCACTCAAGGCGGCGATCGCGTGTGACTTTGCCACTGGCGAGAACGCGTGCCTGTAGCTTGCGTTGGAACTCCTCGTCAAAGACTTGGCTGAACCGGACTGAACTTCCCCACGTTTTGTGGGCGCAGGGTTAAGGTTATGCGGCCTGTTCGAACTCGGCAGGGCTCTTGTAGCCCAAAGCCGAGTGTCGACGGACGCGGTT